>Ga0210400_10000007_pt1 | contig 506100 bp, 442 predicted proteins | sample IncBWH26MmetaG_FD_155456 | JGI IMG/M metagenome (GOLD analysis project Ga0210400, IMG submission 155456) | Forest soil microbial communities from Barre Woods Harvard Forest LTER site, Petersham, Massachusetts, United States - Inc-BW-H-26-M | ecosystem: Environmental > Terrestrial > Soil >... | reverse complement strand
TTCAGGGCGTTGCGCAGCCAATATCAACGGCACCTTGGCCTTGATAATCCCCGCTTTTTCGTTCGCAATTTCCTCAAGTGAATGCCCCAGAAAATTCTCGTGATCGAAATCCACGCGCGTAATCACGCTCACTTCCGGAGTCACGATATTCGTCGCATCCAAACGGCCGCCGAGCCCGACCTCAAAAATCGCGAACTCCACACCCGATTTCGCAAAATACTCGAAAGCCGACGCTGTCATTACTTCAAAAAACGTCGGATGCGCGCGCAATTTTCCGGCAGCAAGCAGTTCTTCAATCAGTGCCTGAATCTTCGTAAATGATTCCGAGAACGCTTCATCCGAAATCTCTTTACCATTCACACGAATCCGTTCATTGATTCTTTCCAGATGAGGCGAAGTGTAGAGTCCCGTCTTGATTCCCGCAGTTCGCAAAATAGATTCGGTGAACGCAGCCGTCGAACCTTTTCCGTTCGTCCCGGCAATATGAACGCTGCGATATTTTTTTTCCGGATGCCCGAGAGCTTCCGTAAGTGTCGTTATGTTTTCAAGATCGAATTTCGCAGCAGCAGCCTGCGTGGGAGCGGAAAGTTCCCTGCCCAAAGAAAAAAGATACTTCAGCGACTGGTCGTAATTCATTTCAGCCAATCAGGAGGTCGAGCGAGGAAGCGACGAATGCTTTCAATTCCTTGCGAGGGACAACCGCATCGAGGAAACCGTGTTCGAGCAAAAATTCCGAGCGTTGAAAACCTTCCGGCAATTTCTGCCGGATCGTCTGCTCGATCACCCGTGGCCCGGCAAAACCAATCAACGCGCCTGGTTCAGCAATGTTCAAATCGCCAAGCATCGCAAAACTTGCCGTTACGCCGCCAGTTGTCGGATCAGTGAGAATCGAAATGTAAGGCAGTTTTGCATCGTCCAGCTTCGCCAGCGCCGCGGAAACTTTTGCGAGCTGCATCAGGCTGATCGTGCCTTCCATCATGCGCGCGCCGCCTGAACAGGAAACTGCAATAAAAGGCTGCCGCGTCGAAAGCGAAAGTTCGATGCCACGCGTCACTTTTTCACCGACGACCGCGCCCATCGACCCTCCGATAAATCCAAATTCCATCGCGCAAACCACGACCGGACGCCCGTTCAATTGTCCTTCCGCAGTAATTACCGCGTCGTTCATTCCCAGTTTTTTCTGCGCTTCCTTAATTCGTTTTGCATAAGGTTTCGTGTCCACGAAATGCAACGGATCAGTGGACACCATTCCCTTGTCATGTTCCGTCCAGCGGTCGTCGAGCAGCATTTCGAGCCGCTGAATGGCGGTGACTTTGAAATGAAATTGGCATTTCGGACAGACAAAAAGATTTTCTTCCAAGTCTTTTCGGAACGTAATCGCGCGGCAATTTTCGCACTTGGTCCACAAACCTTCTGTGCGCACGCGCCGCTCCTCCGGCGGCGTCGCCTCATCAATTCCCTTTTTCTCTCGTTTGAACCAGGCCATGAACAGTTCTCTCGGCTCTGAGCCTTCAGTAGTCTATACCACGCTGCGCGAGAATGCCTTTCGTGTACGGGTGCTTCACTTCTTTCATTTCTGTCACAAGGTCCGCAAGCTCAACAAGTTTCGGATGCGCATTTCTGCCAGTGCAAATCACATGGACGCGCTCCGGACGAGCTTTTAACGCTTCCACGATTTTTTCCGCTTCGAGCATTTTGTAGCTGATTACGTAATTTATTTCGTCGAGCACAACCAGATCGTATTTTTCTGAATAGATCGCTTCGCGCCCTGCGTTCCAGCATTCTTCCGCCAACTTTATATCTTCGGGATCGGTTTCCGCGCCGCCGATTTTTACGAATCCGCGCCCCATCGGACGAATTTCAAACTTATCGTCGCCCAGCATTTTCGCTGCGTCGAGTTCGCCATAATGCCAAGAACCTTTTATGAATTGCACCATCAACACACGCAAACCCTGTCCTACCGCGCGAAACGCAGTCCCAAGCGCGCAGGTTGTTTTCCCTTTTCCCGGCCCGGTGTAAACAATCAACAGTCCTTTTTCTTCCGGCATGTTTCGTAATTTTTCCTAAAGTTCCAGTCGCTTCACAAGCTGCTTTGCGATCAGCCGTACTCGTTCTCGCGCCTGTTCCGGCAATGGCTCGCCTGCTTTGCAACGCGTATCGCGGATGACGATCCACAATCCCGGGCGGTACACGTCGTCTTCTGCACCCGGACAGATTGCGCCGGTGAGTTGGACAAGTTCGAGGCGGCACGGATCGTGGTCCGTGATGTGCAGCGGCGCAAGCGGCGATTCGCCGGGCTCGATTCCTGCGATGTCCATAGGAGAAGCCATGAGCTCGAGGAGAATGCCGCGGGCATCATCGATGAGATCGCGGAAACCTTGCGAGACGAGAATAGCGTCCACGTCACGCGGGGTGGGTTGCTCGACTTCGTGAATATCGTAGTCGGGGAGTGGGGAGTCTAGGGCGATTTCGATGGCAGTGTACGGCTTGTCGTCGTCGGGGATAAGTCGTATCGACATGGGGGATTAGTCTCGCACGAGTCGGCTCATTTTGGGTAAGGGCTGCCGGACAGAATGGCGAAGGCGCGGTAGAGCTGTTCGGCGAGCATGACGCGGGCAAGTTCGTGCGAGTAGGTCATTGGACTGAGAGAGAGTTTCTGTGTGACGCGTTGACGGAGCGAATCGGGGAAACCGTCTGCGTCGCCGCAGACGAAGATGACTTCGCGCGTTCCGCGGTCGCGCTGTTCGCCGAGCCATTTGGCGAGCGATTCGGAATCGTATTGCTTTCCATTGGCGTCGAGCAGAAGCGCAGTTGCGGCGCGATCGGCGTCGAGTTTCTTTATGGCCGCTTCGGCGTCGCGGACTTCGGTGATTTCGATTGGGCAGGAACGCGAGATGCGTTTGACGTAATCGTCGAGGACGGCGCGAAGTTCGGGCCGGCGCGTTTTGCCGAGCATGAGGAGACGAATTTTCATGAAAATACAGTCGCCAGTTTTTCAGTCGTCAGTTTTCAGTTTCGGCCAGAACAATGAAAGAGAGTTTTTTCTTGAATTCACTATTGTAGGCCGTATTTTTTTCTTTTCTCCAGGAGAGTTTTGCGGCTGATGCCGAGGATTTCGGCGGATTTGGAAATGTGGTAGCGCGTGGCTTCGAGAGTTTCGACGATGACGTCGCGTTCGATTTGTTCGAGGGAGCGGAGACCGGAGAGCATGGCGGTTCCGCCTGCGGCGGCGCGAAGAGCTTCCGGAAAATCGTCAGGCGTGAGTTCGGGGCCTTTGCCGAAGACGATGGCGCGTTCGAGAGCGTTGCGGAGTTCGCGGATATTGCCGGGCCAGGCGCAGGCGGAAAGCATGCGGCGCGAGGCTTCGGTGAGTTTCCAGTTGGGGCGATTGTGGATTGCGCCGAGCGAGGCGAGAAGATGATCGGCGAGTGGAAGAATGTCCTTGCGGCGTTCGCGAAGCGGAGGAACGCCGAGTGGAAGAACACTGAGCCGGAAAAAAAGATCTTCGCGAAACTGGCCTGCGGCAATGGCGGCTTGAAGATCAACGTTGGTGATGGCAATGAGGCGCGCTTCAATGCGAAGGGTTTCCGTGCCGCCGAGGCGCTCGAAGGTGCGCTCCTGCAGGACGCGCAACAATTTTGTTTGCGCGCTAGAGGAAAGCGCGGCGACTTCGTCGAGAACGATGGTGCCGGCGCCGCCGAGTTCGAGGCGGCCGAGTTTGCGGTCCACGGCTCCAGTGAAGGAGCCGCGTTCGTGGCCGAAGAGTTCGCTTTCGACAAGAGCGGGCGGAAGGGCGGCGCAATCGATTTTGAGATAGGGCGCGTCGCGTCGCGGACCGAGTTCGTGAATGAGGCGCGCGAGATGGTCTTTGCCGGAACCGGATTCGCCAGTGATGAGAAGCGTTGTTGGGGCAGCGGCAACTTTTTCCGCGAGTTCCAGAAGGCGGCGAGAGGCGGGGTCCTCGGCGATCCAGGGAAGCCGGTCGGGCATGGATTCATTGTAATTGGCTTGCGCGGAGGTGAGATGAACGGCGTGGGATGGATTTGTGGAAAGGGATAAGGAAGCAATGGAGTAAAGACGTACGGGAGAGATCCCTCGGCCCGCAAATTCGTCCGGGATGCAAAAAGCGCAACTCCCGATGGTCGCTCGGGACGGGCAGAGAAATCCTTCGTCGTGATGCTCCTCAGGGCGCGTACGCTCATCGGATATGAGAGAGGTCCCTCCGATCCCGGCGGTCGGTCGGGCTGCACGTCCTTCTTCGGACGTGCAGTTAACCATAATCACCCCCTCCCCCTCCCTTTTTTGTAAGTGTTGAAAATAAAGGGGGTTAAAGTCCTTTGTTTTGGAAGTGTTCATTACAAAGGAGTTGCAGAGCGATTTTCTGCAAGTGTTCATTTCAGAGGGCTTACGGGATTTTGCGGGAGGCCGAGAGGGTGGGTGTTCGCCGCGAGGCAGGAGGAAAGCGCCGAACAAAACACGGCAGAGGTTAACAGAGTTCGTTTACTTTGTCAATACTATTACTGCTTAAAACCTCTAATGGATGCATTGAATAATATAACATAGTGTGTTATATTCTGGGCGCAGAGGTGAAACGGCCGATGAATGGGGAAGAGCTAAGAGAAGCGAGATTGCGAAGAGGCTGGACGCAGCAACATGCTGCCAAGAGACTTGGAGTCACGCAGGCTTATCTTTCGATGCTGGAGCAAGGACGCCGCGCGCTTCCCTACCGGCTCGCCCGAAAAGCGGCGGAGACGCTCGATGCCGCAGCGACAACGTTGCCCTTGCGCGCAGAGACACTCCTGCGGTCCGTTGGAAGCGATCGGCTGCGAGCGGAACTTGGCGCGCTGGGTTATCCGGGCTTCGCTCATCTCCGGGGAAGGGCGAGACACAATCCGGCGGAAGTGCTGGACAGTGCGCTCAATGAATTGGACCTGGATACGCGAGTTGTGGAAGGGCTGCCGTGGCTGGTTCTTCGCTATGTGGATATGGATTGGGACTGGCTGGTACTGAAGGCGAAGGTGTCGGACAGGCAGAATAGGCTGGGATTTGTTACGACATTAGCCAGCGAGCTGAGTGCAATGTCGGCCGACACGGGACAGTTTCACAAGCTAAAGGAATATGTAGCTGTACTGGATCGGTCACGTCTGGCGAGAGAAGACACGCTCTGCCACGATTCGCTGACGGAAGTGGAGAAAGAGTGGCTGCGACGGAACCGAACAGCGGAAGCAGCACATTGGAATTTGTTGACGGATATGAAGGCGGAAAATCTTCCCCATGCGCAAGCTTAGAGACATACCTGAGCCGTGGCGTTCTTTTTTGGCGGAACTCGACGAGAAAGCGACCGCGGAAACTCGTCTGGACTGCATGGGTGGATTTGTTGTGAGCATGGAATACGGTTTTTCCCGCGAGACCGCTGATCTGGATGTGCTGGTCATCGCTCCGCGGGAGCAAGTTGCGCCGCTCCTGGAACTGGGGAAACAAGGCGGTCCGTTGCACAAGAAATACAAGGTTTATCTGGATCATGTGGGCGTGGCCAAAGTGCCGGATGGATATGAAGAGCGGCTCAGGGAAATGTTTCCTGGAACGTACAAGCATCTGCGTTTGTGCGCATTGGACGCTTATGACCTCGCGCTTTCGAAGCTCGAGCGAAATATCCAAAGGGATCGTGACGACGTGAAGCATTTAGCTCGGTCTGTGCCTTTGGACCTAAAGGTTCTTGAGGAGCGCTACCAGCAAGAGCTTCGATGGCAATTGGGAAATCGGGAACGCGAGGATCTGACGCTGAAGCTTTGGATGGAGATGATCAAGGAAGAAATAAGTGGCCAGAGTTAAGAATGAAAATCAAAACCCGCACCCTTAACCCCGAAGGGTGCGGCACCCGGCGCAAAGCCGCTCGCGTTAGTCTTCGCAGCGTTCTGGTTTCCTAGCTACCCATTGTTGGCTTCTCGAATCGAAAAATTGGCAGAACTTAATCATGCGGGGAACATTCCAATAGTCCCTGTACCACAGGCCTATTCGCAGATTGAGCCACACTTGTCCGCTCTTGAATTGGGCTACAGTCACAGGCGAAAGGCGCACATTCAAGGGGATGGAATTAATTTGGTCAGGGAAGAAATCGGCTGTGCCCCTGGCACGACTCTCTGTGAATGTCCAATCAGTGTGCACTCCGGGACTTATGAATTGTGTTTCAAAGTAGCCGTGGGCACCAAACCCTGGAGACTTGCCGTAGTTTTTGAATACGACAACCAATGTTTCGCTCCCATCGGGGAAATCATTAGGCTTGATTTCAGCAATACCAATCCAAGGACTCTCTTCCAAATGCAAAGCGGCTTGGGTATCAGAAAGGCTTTGCCTAGCGTAATCTGCAGACCGCTTAGCCTCAATGGCGAGATTATTGGTAGCCTTGGCTTGTTCGATAGCTTGAATAGAGAGAGTCTTCATTTCTTCCGCTTGACTGCTTGCAGCATTGGCAAAATCTCTGGCCGCTTGAGCTTGGATGTTGGCAGCGTAAATCAATTTATCAACTTGGCGCCCATTGCTTTCAGCAGCGTGCTTCGTAATCGAGGAATACCAATAAGCAATCACGACATTTCCGGCCGTGAGCAATGCGATTGCAGATGTCAGAACGATGTTCAATCGTTCGTGTTGTCCTATCGGAAACCAAGATGGCCATTTCATGTGGATTTCCTTGGGAGTGGCGCGCCTAGATCCCTTCAGACTTCTTGGGTGGCTCATCCTTGTGATTTTGGGTTGCGCAAGGGTAGGGCTGTTTTCCGCTAGCTTTTGGATCGCTTGCCTTTCCCTTTTGCCCATCGTGCGCGCGCTGCCTTGCTAGCAAGCTCTTTCCTCTGCTGTGGTGTTAGGGCTGCCATGCGGGCTTTTGCGCCCTTGCCTTTAGCAGCTTTTCCGCCTTTTCTACCCATCTCGCGCATGACTTTGGAAATAAGATCGCGTTTCATGGCCTTATCTTAGAGGGAACGACCCGCATTCGCCAACTTTTGGCATTGACACGAATACTGTACGCCGTCATAATGCCCGTGCGAATGGCGCTATTTGCATAGGCATTCAAATTCGTAGCGCCATTTTTGAGTACGTCGAAACGGGACGCGCAGGTGCTTGTAACACCAACGCGCCCCTGACCAAAGTCGCACACGAGAGGTGCAACCATGGCTGCCACAAACGGTAGCGGGTTCCTATTTTCCACGCAACCCGCGCAGTATCGGTTCGTTGATTATTCCCGTTTTGATATCCGACGTTCTGAGCGTTCGCCCGTGATAAGAGCGGGCACGATATATCGTGCCCCTACGAGATTCCACTCCCCATCGAAATGCAATGCACGCACAGCTTGCGGCGCACTTGCCGCGTGCATAGGAAGGTAGCCAATGGGCGAATGGAAAGTACAAGTCGGCTTGCGGGTCCGTCAGGCTTTGCGCGCGGACCTTGAAGAATTTGCCGCTCGTGAAAAGCGCAAGCTTGGCAATGCCGGCGAAGTCCTTCTGGAATGGAGCTTCGAGCAGCTCAAAGCGGCGGGCTCCATTGACCGTCTCTTGAAATACAAGATTCGGCCCCAGAGTGGACATTTGGGCGGTCCTCGCAAAGAGTCTTAAAACTTTTTGAATTACGGGCAAAGAAAAATTCAAAACCCGCGAGGTTGAATTCGTGGTGAGTCTCATCGATTGAGGCGAGGAGCGATCACGCTGAGATCCCTCACGTTCGTTCGGGATGACAGGTTGAGGGGTCGATGATGAGAAAGGCGAGAAGGGATTGATTCGGATTGGCTTTCTAAAGCCAAGAACGGAAAAAGTCAAAACCCGCACCTCCGCAGAGTCTTCTGGAGCGCCCCGGTAACAACGACCGGGATGCAAAAGACGCACAAAAGGCGCGCCTTAAGCCCGAAGGGTGCGGCACCTGGCAGCAGATTCGGATCTTTGCAACCCTCGTCAACTACGGGAAGAACTCTTGGGAGCTTTATGGCGTCGGCTTCTCGTGGGGCTGGGTGTTGCCGATCAGCTTACCCATCGCACGGCAGAGGCTAGCCGCCTGGGGAGGCGCGGTCCCACCTTGGACATACACAAACGGGCTAGCCGCCACGCGATTGACGGTACATCCAGACGCACGCCAATCGTGGGAAGGTAGGACACATAGCGAGACAGTGGCGGCCCCGTGTCACCCCAGATCACCAGTTCCTTCAACCCCTGATGGATAAGATGCTCGATCAGATAGGCACGCAGCACAGTGGAGAGCGAATCGCCGTCGAAGTCGCAATCGTGATTGCATTGGAAGCGCAACACAGCCCCACCGGGCCTATACCATCCTCCGAGGACACTCAGCCATTTTCCGTCGCGATGCTTCAGGCCGATAGCAAGCGGCCGGCGTGTGGCAGCCACCATGTCCAAAGATCTTTCAAAGTCCGTCGGATGCAATTGTGCGACAAATTTGGATTTGGGGCGTAGCTCGAGTGCCACAGAACGTAATTCGTCCATCGACAGCTGCTCTATAAACGTGTGCCCGGATGCCTCGAAACGCCGTCGATAATAGCGAAAATTATGCCGCGTTGTGCTACCCAGGCCCTCGAGAAATTGCTCGTAGGTATCCGTCAATTGCAAATGGGCGTGATATTTCCAGAGGGGGGAATCATTGTGTTCAATGGGCGAACACTGGCCATCCACAGACCTGGAAGCGATCAACTGCCTGATGGTGTCAAATTCGCCGCTAAATTTCGGGATTCTTAGCCGCGCACCGCGTATCCGTGGGGACGCAAGCAACAGCTCCGTTGCAACGCGGAACACATTCTGTTGATGCACGGGATTCGAGAGCAGCATGCCGCCGAGACTTCCGTCGGCATATACAATTCCGGTAGGAATTCCGGAGATGACTCTTTCTTTTGTATACATGATTCCGACAATGGCACCCGCACTGTATACGGCGACGACTCTGGGTCGCCACCCTTTGGTCATCGAGGCGAGAAAAAACTCCGGGTCCAGCGTTGCATCGTCTTCCTGAATCAGCGGTCTCGCCAGCTCTCTTAATCGGCGAATTTCCGCGTTGGAGGACAATACGACTCCGGAGAAGTTACTCGTGAAGGAATTCGTGGAACCGCCAGCAAACGAAGTGCTCATAGTTTCTACACACCTATTCCGGTCTAAGCTTGCTGGGCGATCTACGCTAAGGGAATACCACGCACACCGTATTCCGTATGTCTTATTTCGGACACTTAACAAAATCCACTTGGTCATTTGATCGGGGGGCGTTTGATGCAAGTGTGGGCGGCAAACTCTTTGTCACGTTCAGCTTCGTATTTCCTTTTCATTTCTTCCATCGAACCGTCCGCGAGCGGACCAGAAGAGTTAAACTTCCAGTCACACTTAGAGCAACCAAAACCCTGGAAATTCTGGCTCTCAAGCCAAACTAAACTGCGCGGCATCGCGGCACTATATGTTCAATACAGGACATACGGAATACAGTGTGCATGGTATTTGCTTTGGCGGAGACGACCATGCCCCCCGATATTGAAAACGTGCCACGGCGTGAAATTCACAACGATAAGCCACGGATAACCGAAGAATCATATCCAGCAACCCCTTTGATGACGGAGAACAAAAATGAAAGTACAGCGGTCAAGGAGACCAACTGTTTCGTACCTCAGAACTGGCACCTACCCTACGCCAAGGCTCTGATAGAGAAAGACCAGATTCACTTACCAACCGCCATCGCTTTGGCGGAGAGAGCCATCCTGAATCGCTATCTTGAACTGCATGCAATTCCCGAACCGTTGGACGAAAGGCTCGATCTCTGGCGGGCAGTGGAGGCCTTGCTAGAATTAAAAAAGAAAGAAACCCGTTAGAGCTTAGTTCCGGTTACTCACTTCCTGGCTACTTTGTCCTCGGCGGATGTGATCAGGGTTGGATTTTTGTGCCGAGGACTGTTAGGAATTTGGCTAGCCAGGAGTGGAGTGCGGGCCAGGCGGGGCCGGTGACTAGGTTTCCGTCGACTACGGCTTCGGTCATGGGGACGCTGACGTATTCGCCTCCGGCTAGAGTTACATCGGGACCGGTGGCGGGATAGGCGCTGCATTTTTTTCCCTGCAAGACTCCGGCAGCGGCGAGAAGTTGAGGCGCGTGGCAGATGGCGGCGATAGGTTTGTTGGACTTCGTGAAATGGTGGACGATCTCGATGACTCTGGGGTTGAGGCGAAGATATTCGGGCGAGCGGCCTCCGGGGATCAGCAGAGCGTCGTAGTCTTCCGGCTTGAGATGATCGAAGTCGGCGTTCAACGCGAAATTGTGGCCGCGCTTTTCGGTGTAGGTCTGATCGCCCTCGAAATCGTGGATACACGTAGGGACGAACTCGCCGGATTTCTTACCGGGACAAACCGCGTGGACGGTGTGGCCGACCATTTGAAGCGCTTCAAACGGCACCATCACTTCGTAATCTTCGACGTAATCGCCGATGAGCATGAGAATCGATTTTTTGGACATGGAGCCTCCGGAGATTTGAGCCCATAGCATGCACGCAAAGCGGCACCCGCTCAAGCCATCACAAAATCCGGTAGTGGGTCAGTTTCCGGTTGGTCTGTGACTCGACCAAAGTGCGCACTAGCCGATCCCAGGTAGCGCAGACTTATCATGTCTTGGAGGCGGACTAACAGACAAATCGCTCCAGCCGAAGAGTGTGCCTGCAAATGTCGGAAGGTGCGGTAAACAGCGAAGATCATGTGAGCGATGAGTTCATAGACGTTCATGACGAACTAGCGAACGCGCGAATAACACCATTTCATTGGCGGCTTGGCGCCATGGACGACTGAAGTGGGAAAACGGGCGAACTTGCTGTTGTTGCGAGCGGACACACTAAAAACGATAGAGGCGTACGACTCGATTGAGACGATTTTTTTGGAGGGGAAGCCGATTGTACGCGAATCGTTGCTGCCGGTGAATTGAGGGCGGCGATTCGATCAAAACGCGCTAATAGGAATCGAACATGTGCAGTGAGTCAACTATGGCTCTTCGGGCGGGCGTACTTTTTGAAACGAATAGTAGAGAAGAATGTCGTAGATGATTTTCAGCGTTCCGGCGATGAAGAATGGCGCGCTGATCAAGGAAGGGCTAGCAAATAGAAATCCGGCGAGGAGTGGACTGATGGCTGCTCCTGTGGTGCGCGCGACTCCGGTGAATCCGCCGGCGGCCGAGCGCTCTTCCGGCGGGACGACGGCCATGGTGTAGGACTGCCTTGTGGGAACGTCCATCTGGCTGATGCTGAAACGGAGAAGAAGCATCAACACGGCGAGCGGAAGATTGGGCATCAGTGGCACGAGGATGAGAAGAATGTTCGAAGGGAGATGCGTAACGACCATTGTGCGGATGAGGCCGATGCGTGCCGCCAGCCGGGTAGCGAGAAGAGCGGAGATACCCGCAAAAACATTCGCCCAGAAGAAAATAGCGCCGAGTGCGGCAGGTTGAACTCCGAAGCGCAGATAGAACCAGTAGGCGGCAAAACTTTGCACGACGAATCCGCCGGCAAACGAATCGAGAGCGAAGAGACCAGATAACTTCAAGACGACGCTTCGCGAGCGGGCAATTCCGAAAATACTTGCAAGGCTTGAAGAAGGGGTGGGACCGTTTGAGGCGGTGCTCACTTCCACGGAGGTCGAGAGACGCAGAAACAGAAGCGCCAGCGCGGCTCCCAGGGCGGCGTATAAAAACACTACGGCGCGGTAGCTTTGCAGGTGCGTTATCGATGTGTGTTCCAGTACCTGCACTAAACCACCGCCACAGAGCGCGCCAAGAGCGGTTGCCAGTGAACCGGCGAGCGTGTACCAGGCAAAAACTTCCGTGCGATTTGTGGCCGGGACAATATGAGAGAGCGCAGCTTGTTCGATGGAGAGAAACGGGCCAACTTCATTGCCGCTTGGACTTATGACGCCGATGGTGCCGGCAATGACCAGAAAGAACAGGTTGCTGGAAAGCGCGAAAGCCAAGCCTGCAGCCGCCATGAGAATTGCGCCGACGATCAACATGCGCCGGCGCCCGATACGGTCCGCTCTAGTTGTGAGGTAAAGCGAAACTATGACATCGCCGGCGAGGGTCAGCGTAAGAACGAGGCCGACTTGGGACTCCGAGAGTCCGAGACCAACCAGATAGAAAACCAGAATGACGGAGAGCGAACCGTAAGCGAATAAACGCGCAAACCGGGTGATAAACAGAAGCCATCCATCACGCGACAGATTCCTGAGCACACTTGGGATCAATTTGGACATAGTTGTTCGGTGACAGTCTGCGGCAAGTCGCTACTTATTGTCCCATCGAGTGTGAAGCGTTACCGCCGCCTTTGCCTAGCTCATCGAGAGCCGCTTTAAATCCGGCGGCGAGTTTTTCGGCAGGTCCTCTGCCCCAATAATGAAGGAAGATGACGACGGGCCGGTCTCCAGTCATGTGGTGATGAATGGCAACCACGTCCAAACCATTCTTGCGAAGGGCTTTCAGAACCGGTGTCACTTCGTCTTCGAGCATTGCGACATCGCCGACAATCGCGGCATCTTCTTGCGTACCGACAAACGCAGCCCAGGTATTCAATCCCATGCGGGCATTGATCACCGCTCCATGTTCCTTCATTCCGAGGTCATCGCGTCCAACAGTGATTTTGTAAACGGGTCCTGTCTGCTCGCCTTCGTGTCCGGCGATTTTAGCGAGCTTGGCGGTATCGAGCGGTGTGCCGCCGCTGTTCGCAGGAACGACTGCTTCTGGTTTCACTTGCCCAATCAAATCGAGGCCAGGTTTCACGCGCCGTGCGAGGTCGCTTGCTTTCCCCATTCCGTGAACGTGCATGAAGTAGACGTGCGGATCGTCCCAAAAGAAATGGTTGTGCAGCGCAGTGACATCAATTCCGTTGTCGAGCAGCGCGGAAAGGACGGGATTTACTTCTTCCTGAAGCAATACCAGGTCGCCCATCATTACGTCGGACCCGTCCGTTGCTTTGGTCAGCGCGATCCAGCCGCCGAAACCGAATGGCGTCGGCGTGGAAAAACCCTGGATGGCCATCTTCAAATCGTTGCGCGGAATATTTACTTTCAACACTCCGGCTTTGAAGTCGCCTTTGCGGTCGAGCGACTTCAATACCTCCTGGTAGTCGGCTGGCACATCCTGCGCGAAAGTTCCAGCGGAGAATCCGGCTAAGTTGGTAAACACCAGACTGACAATCAGTGCGGTTTTCGAAATAAATTTCATGGAACTTATCCTTTCGTTTCGTTGCAGCTGAGAGCTCTTCGAATTATTTCTTCGCATTCGGCCGCTCATGACGCGGAGCGATATAACCCTTCGATCATTTCCATGCCGCGCTCAAGAAGCTCCCGATCCGGCGTGCCCAGTCGTGCCCAGCCTTTCAGAACTTCGTCCACGCCGAAGGCTTCCTTGCGGCCAAATTTTCCATCGTTCAAATCCGCATCGTGAACCATCTCGCCAATCGCGATGACTCTTGCATCGCGAATGTGAAATTCCTTACGCAGTGTCTCGAACGTGCAGTCCTCTCCGCGATGACCGAAACCGCCGCCCTGAAACATATCGAACGGAACGGCATCGCGTGAAACGTCTGCCTCCTGGGCGAATATGAAGCGCGCTTTTTTGTCGATGAAATACCGGATCAGCCACGCCGAGGCGGAGCGATCGATCCCGGGTCGTGGCCGGGTGACCCATAGCCTTCCCAGGTAATCTCTTGGATTGACCTCCGGTGATTTTTCCGCAACCGCGGGCGAGGCCACTGCTTGGGCTAACAGTTCTTCGACGCGCTTTTGCAGAGGACTTTTGAAAAAATCGATTTCCACGATTTCCCGAAACCGCGTTCTCATGCGGCTGATTCTTCCCGCCGAGCGTTTGTGCGGAGCGACGGAAGAGAACTTTTGCACTTCTCGGATGAGCTCCTGGTAGTCATGAGCTCGCGCCTCGGAAAATCGCGCGACTAGTTGCGGAGTGGAAAGATTGTCGATCGAATGGACACTCACGACGGAGGCTTCTCCACCGCTCTTGCGTATTGTTTGCGCCAGCCACTCAAACCGTTCGCGATTGGACGGATTGTTAGGAAGAAGATAACCGGAGTTGCCGAGCGGGACGGAACCATAACGCTGAAGTTTTCGCCAAACTCCCACGCGCAGGCTCGCTCTTTTACCGGGCAGAGTGAAGGTGAGCATGAACCAACGTGGATTCGCCTCATAGGCTCGTATGGTCATCTCATCTAATTGTTATATCCATATCAGGCTTTAGTCAAGAAAGCCCCGTGACCGCGCGGAGGCCGCACGCTAAACAGAAACGGTGCAACTCTTGCCGGAATAGCGGATTCTTAGCCGCGGAGGCGGTGGAAAAAAGGGCGGACGAGGCTTGTGAAACAAAGCGAGGCCGTGGCGAAGGAGAGAAAAATGCCGAAGCGGAAGCAGGCAGAGAAGGTGGCGGAGTAGTTTTCGATGAAGGTGGAAACGAGAGCGTGAAGTAGATTCATGGCAGAACTCCTATTGATTCGAAGAGGCGGAAGAGCCCCAGCGCCAGTTTTTGTAGAGGGTGATGAGGTTTTTGATGATTTGGAAGATAGAGATGACTGCAGCAGCCCAGAAGCCGTAGGGCATCCATTGGTTTACGACTTGGGCGATGTGGGGCGCGCTGGCGGAATTTGCAGTGGGCACGGGCACGACCCAAGATCCAGAAAACATGAGAACGTAAATGATGGCCAAGCTAGCAGCTTCAAAGACCAGAGCAGCGACATTGCGAAAGAGAACCCAATCCGGCCGAGCCAGATTGATGGCTGCCCGCAGCATGGAGGCAAGAATGATCGCGACGGTCGGCATATAAATGCGATGCCAAATGGGGCCGAACTGAATCAGCGAAGCGGCCGGGCCGAAGACAAAAAACGGGTGGGTCCAGAGCGCCTGCATCCACATGAGCCCGACAGTGGATGCAACCAGGATGGAAAGCGACTCAAAGCGGGAGACTTCGCGAATTTTCTTGGGGATGTCGCGCAGGATTCGCTCCACTTCCTTTTCCACTTCAATATTGACGGCTTGCCGATTCCAATGATCGGGATGACGGCTGAGGTGTTTTTCGACGAGCGAGAAGACGGCGGTGACGGCGGTCAACTGGATGAAAAGCTGAAGCAGCGCATTGGAAACGATATAGGAAAAGCTGATGGGCTGGCCGGAGAGCGACAGCGCGGCGAAAATTCCGCCGAGAATGAGAAACGTGAGGCCTAGATTGAAAGTGAGCACGCGGACGTAAAACGGAAAGAGGACCGGGCCAATCCACTGGGGGCCGAAGGCAAAGGTGCCCTTGTTGCTGGTGTAGCCAGCGGCGACCTGGAGAGGATTGCCGCGGCGCTTGAGGATTTCGTACTGCTCCTCTTCGGTGAGCGTACGGCCGAGTCCGGCTTGCTTGTCTTCCATTTCCGAGCGTACGTCTTCGGAGAGTTCGCGGAGAATGTCTTCCCGCTGTGCGACGGGAAGAAGTTTCGACAGATTGTTTAGATAGCGATCGAGAGGCTGCATGGCATCACCCTTTCACGATTTCCGTCAGAGATGAATCGATGGACTTCCACTCGGCGAGTAGCTGACCGAGGACTTGTTCGCCGACAGGAGAAAGCTTGTAAAAGCGCTTGTTGCGCTTTTCCTCTTCGCGCCATTCGCTGAGGAGAAGGCCTTGGGATTCGAGGCGCCGAAGGAGCGGGTAGAGCGTGCCCTCGTCAATGGCCATGCCGAGGTCCGCAAGGGCTTTGCGGAGGGTGTAGCCGTATTGCTCTTTGCGGAGAGCGGCGAGGACGGCCAAGACGAGTGAGCCGCGGCGGAGCTCGAGGCGGAGGTTTTCGAAGAGGTCGTTGTTGGGCGAGCTGTGCGTCATATGGTGTACGACACACACTGTATTACACACAGTATAAGCTGTCAAGGACTTTTTGAGGAGAATTTTGAGGTCAGCGGGGCGGTTGGCTGGTGGTTACTGGCGTTCCACAGAGACGTAGATTGGGCCTGCGCCGAAGATCATGAGGAGGAATTGGGAGAAGCTGCCGGAGCGGTTTTTGGCGAGAAAGACTATTTTTTCGTTTTCGGCGGCAGTGAATTCGAGTGTTTTGTTGTTCCAGGTGTTATCCACGAAGAGAGTATGCCGGCCGGCAAGGATTTCCTTCGATACGGTTTGACCATAGGTCAGCTCGGCGATTTGTTCGCCATCGAGTTTGACGATGATTTCGCGTTGCTGAACGTCATCGGTCGAGTTGCGATTAACGGTGAGAGTGGCCGGCATAGAGAGACTCCACAAGGATTTATGAGGGGACGGATGTGACTGCAAGAATGCGGGAACACAAGCGCCCCGGTGCGGATATATCATGCGCTCGTCTCGTTAATTGGTGGAAATTTTCAGGAATCAACAACGACAAGACCAAATTCGCAAGAAGGCCAACTAGCTGGCTTCGCTGCGGGTGTTGGAAAAGGCGTTGTCGGGCAGATCGGGGATTTCGAGCTTTGGGACGGTGCGCCAGAGACGTTCGAGATCGTAGAAGCGGCGAGCTTGTTCGGAGAAAACGTGAACGAGGAAACCGCCGAAATCGAGCAACGCCCAATCGGTGGAGCGCTGGCCTTCGCGATGCTCCGGCTCGCGTTTCAATTCCTTGTAGAGCACTTCTTCCACTTCCGTGCAGATGGCTTGCACTTGCGGCGTGCTGAAGCCGGTGCAGATCACGAAATATTCCGTGAACGTGCCGAGACCTGAAAGATCCAGAACGGTAATGGCGGAAGCTTTCTTGTTTTGCGCAGCCTCGACGGCGAGGCGCACTACGTGGGGTAGGGTTTCGAAGTTCAACTGTGGTTCGTTCACTTGTTCGTGCCGGGTCACCTGTTCGTCTACCTGTAAAGTCCCTGTTTAAGAATGTATTCCTCGACGCGCGCGGAAACAAGCCCATGAATGGATTGGCCGCGATGGGCGCGTTTGCGGGTTTCCGTGGCGGAGATGTCGCTGGAAACCGATTCGAGGAGATAGACGGAAGTTTTGCGGAGATGCGCGACGAGTTGTGAGGCGGGGACGGGGTCGTCTTCGCGCTTGACGTTGGGATTGGCCATTAGATCGGGCGGGATGACGAGTTTGAGAGCTTCGGTGCGAATGCCCGGGCGGTTGGCGATGATGAAATCGCAGAGGCCGAGAAGCGTTTCATATTCCTTCCACATGGGAATGTCGAGGAAGGCGTCCGCACCGATCATAAAGAAGATGCGGTCACCGTGGCAGGCGTGGCGGAAGTAGCGGACGGTGTCCACGGAATAGTGAAGCTGCGTGCCGGAAAAATCTTCACCGGCTTCGGCGAGCGACGGGACGAAATGCGGATGCTCCGAGCAGGCGAGCGAGACCATGGCGAACCGGTGCGGAAACGGCGCGAGGTGCTGCTTGAGTTTATGCGGCGGACGGCTGGCCGGGATGAAATGAATCTCGTCAAAATTGAAGCGGCGGTCGGCGGCGCGAGCGACGGCGAGATGGCCGTTGTGAATCGGGTCGAAGGAGCCGCCAAAAAGCGCGATACGGCGAGGATGTTGTCTTGCGGCGGTGCGGTGCGCTTGGGCGGTGGTCAATGAGGCTCCGGAAACCGTGTACGTGTAAGTGTATTTTCTCACGAAAGTGAGAGAATGCGAACGCTAGAGTCGCTATCGAAATTCTCGGAGGGTCACGATGGATCAGGGCGAAAAAAGGACGCTCGGCAGTCGGGGCAAACTACTTACGTTTATATTCCTTATCGGATGCTTTTCCTTTGATCTCGGGCTCTATCTTGCCGGGGCAATCCGACATCCTCAAGACGCTTTCTACGCTTACGTTGCCGTACCGGTGCATTTGACCCTAATTATTGCCGCTGGTTTGCTGACACGGCGCGAACTGGATCGGCTGATTTCTGGTGTCTTAGCGGTTCCATCGGTGAAGTAAATTTCCGTTTCTGATTGGTCCATCAATCTGCCCTTCGCTCACGGGGAAAAAGAAGTAGCGGCTGCCTGAGGATCATCCGAAGCGTCGGGATGAGGAGCCGTGGACTTGGGGATTTTGTCGAGAGCGTCAGCGATGGCGCGGACGAGTTCCTTGACGCCATCTCCGGTGGCGGCGGAGATGGAATAGAACGGGAGCTTTTTCTTTTCGCAAAAAGTGCGGAGTTCATTGACGCGAGTTTGGTCGGTGGTGGCGTCAAGTTTTGACGCGACGACAATCATTGGTTTTTCGGCCAGAGATTCGCTGAAGGCTTTTAGTTCGCCGGTGATGACTTCGAAGGAGTGAATTGGATCGGCGTCGGTAGCGTCGCTGGTGTCGATGAGATGAACGAGCAAGCGAGTGCGCTCGACGTGTTTTAGGAAGCGAATGCCGAGGCCGGCGCCTTCGTGGGCGCCTTCAATGAGTCCGGGAAGGTCCGCGACAACGAACGTGCGGCCGAGTTCGGTGCCGTGGCCGCCGGTGCCGCCGTCGGCGTTGACAACGCCGAGATTGGGCTCGAGCGTGGTGAAGGGATAGTTCGCAATTTTGGGCCGCGCGGCGGAAATCACAGAAATGAGCGTGGATTTACCAGCATTCGGAAAACCGACAAGACCGACATCGGCGAGAAGTTTCAATTCGAGGCGGAGCTGCCGCTCTTCGCCGGGATTGCCGTCTTCGTGTTCGCGCGGAGCCTGATGCCAGGGCTTGGCGAAATGTTGATTGCCGCGTCCGCCACGGCCACCGTGCGCGACGAGAACGCGCTGGCCGGGCGTCGCTAAATCGGCAAGAGTTTCGCTGGTTTCGCCGTCATAGACCATCGTACCGATGGGAACTTGCAGAATCATGTCTGCGCCGGAATGGCCGGTACAATTCGAACCTTCACCGTGGCGGCCGCGATCGGCTTTGAATTCGCGATTGTAGCGATAACGTAGAAGCGTGTTGTCGTTTGGATTGGCTTCGAGATAAATGCTGCCGCCGCTGCCGCCGTCGCCGCCGCTGGGACCGCCGCGCGGAACGTATTTTTCGCGGCGAAACGCGACACAGCCGTTGCCGCCGTCGCCGGCCTTTACCAGGATTTTTGCTTCGTCAACGAACATGAATCCCTTTGCTTCGCGCTTGAAACTTTGCCTTGAAGTTTACGCTGAGGTCCTTCGGCTATCCTCTCCGGATAGCCTCAGGATGACAATACTCAGAGTGGGTGACAACAAAAAGCGGTCTCTGCCGGGGCAGAGACCGCGGAAGCGCTCGAGGGCCGATCTGAAGATCGGCCACTACATGGACTTAGCTCACAGCAGGGATGACGCTGATGAATCGCCCGCGACGGCCCTTGTCTTCGAACTTAACGTGGCCGGTGACGAGCGCGAACAACGTATCGTCTTTGCCCTGCCCGACATTTTCGCCGGCCTGGTGCTTCGTGCCGCGCTGACGAACGATGATCGTGCCCGCGTTGACGAGCTGACCGCCGAAACGCTTTACGCCAAGCCTCTGACCGTGTGAATCGCGGCCGTTTGTTGAGGAGCCGCCGCCCTTCTTATGTGCCATGACATTTATCCTTCGAGATATTTTGCAGGGAGCCGATCTGAAGATCGGCCACTACAGAACCTATTTCAAAAATTTACAGCTTGATGTCGCTGACCTCGACGGCAGTGTAATTCTGCCGGTGGCCACGCTGAATCTTGTACTGATTGGTCTTTTTGAACTTGAGAACCGTGAGCTTTTTGGCGCGGCCCTGTTCGACGATCTTGCCCGAAACGGTGGCCTTGGCGGCGTCGGAGCCGGTCAAAAGCTTCTTGTCATCTCCGTGCACGGAGAGAACCGACCCGAAGGTCACCTTTTCGCCCACTTTTCCATCCACCCGCTCAATGCGAATGGTGTCGCCCGGTGCGACGCGATACTGCTTTCCTCCGGTCTTGATAACGGCGTACATCGATCCTCCAGGAGCTAAAGACAAACCACAATTATACGGGGTTTTCGGCAAAAGCGTCAACGCAGGTTTATGGCCGCGTTTTGGCATTTTGGACAAGACCTGCCTAATACTTTCGCATTATTCCGGCTTCTGACGTGGGTCTATATAGTTCCGCACAATCTTTAGTTCCCTACTTAATTCTTTCACGTTTCGAAAGGGGTTCCCGTGTCCACACAAGCTTCTGCAATGAATATTGGTTTGGCGTCGGCAAATGCCGGGACGTGGCGAAGCAAGATGCTCGCGATTCTATTGATGATGGTGATTGGCGGGATCTTCTGGGTGGATTCGCGCTATCCCGCGCTGATGAAGCGGTATGACGCGGGACAAAAGGTCAGCGCCAAAGGCGCGCTGACGTTCGGGACTGTGTACGCGGTTGACCGGACGATGCCGCTGACAACGCGCGTTTACCGGACGACTGTGAACTGGCTGGACGCGAACCGGATCGGCATGACGTTTTCGTTTTTGTTTGGGCCGGCGGCGCTGACGTTTCTGGCGATGGTGAAAACGAGGAGAACGAAGTCGCGCTATTTGAATGCTTTGCTAGGAGCGGTGGCTGGAACGCCGATGGCGGTCTGCACGAACTGCGTAGCGCCCATTGCGCGCGGTTTGTACGCGTCGGGGATGAGCACGGAATCAGTGTTGGCGGCGATGTTTGCTTCACCGGCGCTGAATGTGGTGGTGCTGGCGATGACATTCGCGTTGTTTCCTCTGCCGGTTGCCATGCTGAAAATTGCGACGGTAGCGTTTCTGATTTTTGTGTTTGCGCCGCTGATGGCATCCAAGAAAAACGAATCGGCGGAAGGCTATGTTTGCCCCATCGAAATTCCAGCTTCGGAGACTTGGGGGCAGGCGGTTGTTGGAGTTTTGAAATCGTATACGAAAAGTTTCTGGTACGTGTTTCGCGTGGCGTTCCCGTTGATGATTTTGGCCGCTGTGCTTGGCGCTCTGGCAATTGAGTTGCTGCCACAACAGGCGCTCGTGGCTCAGGTCACGGTCGGCGGAATTATTTTGGTGGCGCTGGCGAGCGCATTTTTGCCGGTGCCGATGGCGTTTGACGTGGCGATCGCGTACATCGCGTACTCGCACGGTGTGCCGCTGCCCTATGTGGTGACGATTCTTTGCACGCTGGGAATTATCAGTGTTTTTTCGGCTTCAGTGCTTGGTAAGACAATTTCGTGGCGTGTCGGCGTGGCCACTTATGGAACGGTGGCGGCACTTGGTGTAGTTGCCGGATTGCTTTCGAGAATGTTCTAAAGTTGCGCGTTCTTACAAGACGGGCGAAGAATCACCGAGCAATGCCTTTCTGACAATTTGAATGGGCGGGAAGCCCTGACTCATGAACGCATCGTGAAATTTGAGCAACGAAAAGTCGCTGCCTAGTTTCTTGCGGTAATCCTCGCGAAGCTTCAGGATTTCGAGTTTGCCGAGCGTATAGTAGAGATAAGTTGGGTCCGTGGTGCCGCGCTTTGTTTCGATCTCCGCAATCTTCGGCGATTGATAACCTTCCTTGACGAAGAATTCCTTTGCTTGATCGAACGTCATTACGCCGCGGTGCATCTGGATACCGACGACAAAGCGCGCGTCACGCAAAAGTGCGTCCTGAAGCTGGCCAAGGCGTATCAGACGCGATTCAGTTTCGTCCTTAGCGCCGACGCCCGGCTGGGCGTAGCCTTCATCGAGCATCATCTGTTCGCAATAGTGCGCCCAGCCTTCGGCGTTGGTGTTTGCTCCAAGAATCTTGCGGAGTTTTGTAGGGGCGCGTGGCGCCCAGAGAAACTGAACATAGTGGCCGGGATAAGTTTCGTGAACGGCTGTGCTGATGATGGTGCCAACGTTAAAACCGGCCATGAGGCCGGCGATTTCTTCCGGCGAATCGTTTGGACCGGGCAAGGTGACGTTGAAATAAGCTTCTGCAGCATGAGTTTCGAACGGGCCGGGCGTGTCCATTGATGCGGTCGTGGTGGCGCGTTCAAAAGGGGGAGTTTCCTGGAGGGTCGGACGAATGTCGCTGGGAATCGTGATGATCTGATGCGACTGGATAAACGCTATGAGGCCGCCGAACGTGTTGGTGAAAGTTTGCAAGAGCTCGCCCGGGGCGGGATGACGTATGGCGAGCATGGCGAGAACATCTGTTGGAGATTTTTCTGGATCGACGAGTTTTGCGATGCGGGCGAACTCAGCTTGGTTCTTATGAAGATCAGCGGTACCTATTTCGAGCAGGCGGTCGAGCGAAGTATCCACCATTTCGTCGTAGAGAAGTTTTTTGGAAAAGGTGGCGGCGCCGATGCGAAAGTCGCCCTTCGAACGCGGAAGAAGATCGTCCTTGAGCCACGATTGATACTTCTTTAGTTCAGCGATGACAGTCGCGTTTGATTTTGCGAAATCGGCTTTGACGCGGTCGGAGGCATCCTTGAACCCGGAGGGCAAGTCCGTTTCGAAAAAACCGATGATGCCCGGAAGCTGCTCGATGGCAATTTCGGTGGAAATGCGGGGAGGATTTTGGAGATTGGCGCGCGCGGCGACGAAAATTGCAGGGATTTTCAGTTCTCGCGCGATGACGGAGCGGAGGCGATCATCCGGCGGGGCGAAACGGCGATTCATGATGACGTAAACGGAATTGGTGGCCGCGGCAGGATAGGAGTTAGGGTCTTTTTGCCACGGGCGGATCACTTGATCGCTGAGAAGTGAACTGCGCAGAGTGCCGAGGAGCATCTCGCGATCGGCTGCATCGGTTTCCGAGAGAGAGTTTGCAGGAAATGCGGCAACACGCTTTTCGAATTGCGTGACGGCGGCGATCTCCTGTTCGCGTGCAGCCTTTGAAAAGTCCTCAAGTTGAGAGTCGTAATCGTGGATGCCGACACTCGTCGCGCCGCTGGGACTGAACTTGAAAAATATCTGGGTGAAGAAGTCGTCAACGAGCGCGTTCCAGGCCGCACTCGAATTTTCCGTGGCGGTAGCCGCGTATGGGAGTGCGAGAAGCAACGCAATGAGTAATGTTGGGCGAAGGCGGGACATTGGACTTACTCCGAAGAGCTGAATTTGAAGATAGTCGTGCGGATTGGTTCTACCTTGGAAGACGCCTTTGCGCAAGGCGGTAGCCCCCGGTTGAGTGAAAAATTATACGGAAATTACATCGCCTTCCGGCTGCGGGAAAAATTTCGTAAACCAAAACGAGTGTGGCGTGGCGCCATGGAGCTGATAGTGCTCCAAACGCTCTCGGCCTTCGGGGACAGTGGGGATGTGGCCGGCTGGAATCCACCAGAGGCAGTAGTGCGGCTTATCCATTTTTTCGAACCATTTGGCGCGGTCTTTCAACACACGCGTGTGCTGTGAGCGATAGACGTAGTCACGCAAGGCGTCAAGCGATTCCCAGACGGACATGTTCACGATGACGAACGGATCGTCGCTATAGGCGATATCCGTTGCATTGCCGGAAGTCGATTGAAGCCTCCAAACGAAACCGGGCGATTGCTCAGCAAGGGCATTGATAGGGTCGAGCTGTGCGACGAATTCAGCAATGCGAGGGTCGTCAATCGGCGCGACCAAACGTCCGATATTGATTTGTGCGAGATGGTAGTCCACGAGGCGCTCCTCAACGAATCCTGTTTGTGCTCCCAGCCGACAAAGTAGACGGTCTGATCGGCAAAGGGTTATCAGAGGTTACACGAATTTCGTTTTCAGGAGTCCCGTCAGAAATCGAAGCGGTAGCCGATGATGGTCTTGGCGATGAGGTGGTCGGTGGCACCGGTGAGCCCGATACCGAGACCAAAGTTGATTTCCCATTTGGGCGATAAATTCAGATCAATAGCCGGAACGATTTGTTGCTGTTGCAGATGAATCGGGTCGAATTGCGTGGCAGGACCGAGCGAACCGTAATACTCGAGACCACCGGTGATTTTCTTCGTGAAGTCATAGCTAAATTTGAAATTCGGCGAAAAAACGAATCCCTGGTGGACGCCGGGGCCGTGAAACGATTTGTCGAAGGTGGGATTGAACGAGAAATACCACTTGTTCATTTGCTTGTCGATGATGGGCCGCATCTCCCACGTCCAGGTGTCCGCGGAATATTTGGCGCGCTGATAGCCGATTTCATTGGAAAGACTTAGACCAACGGGCCATTTCCATTTGGGAGGAATGCGGACACGCGGTCGAATGTGATCGCCGACGTAATCCCATCCTTGTCCGTTGTGGGCGGAAGTGAAAATGTAAAAGCCGGTTTCGAACCAATCGGTGAAGCCATGAGTGATCTCGATAGTTTCATGAAGCTGATGATTGGTCGGGAAGGTGCCGTCGGTCGTAGACTTTGAACCTTCAAAAGTGAAATTGCTATGCAGCTCCACCATGGTGTGGCCAGGCTCGACTGTGTCGTAGGGGTAGACCTGAATTTCGTAGTTGCCCTGAGCGCAAGCGGCGCAAGGAACAAGAGCAATCGCGAAGGCAACGGTTAAAAGGATAAGGATTTGATTTTGGTTCACGGGGTTTTGATGTCGCCGACAGCCAAAAGGGATACAGAGCAAGATTCACGCATGCGGGTGAGATTTGTCGTAAATGTCCATGAGTTGGCGGATGGAAGCGTGCGTATATTTTTGCGTGGTGGTCAGCGACTGGTGGCCGAGGAGTTCCTGAATAGCGCGAAGGTCTGCGCCGTCCGCGAGAAGATGGGTAGCGAAAGCGTGTCGAAGTGAATGCGGATGCAAATCCCAATTGATGTTCACGAGGCGGACGTATTTCTTGACGATACGGCCAACAGAACGCTGTGTTAGGCGGCGCCCGGCATAGTTCAAGAAAACGGCTTCCGTATGAGGCGCGGGGCCTCGTTTTGTCCGCGCGGAGGAATTTTGTGTGAGGAGTTGTTCGCGCACGGGCCAATAGGCTTCGAGTGCTTCTTCGGCTTTTGAGCCGTAGGGAACGATTCGTTCCTTGTTGCCTTTGCCGCGAACACGGAGAATACGCTCCTTGCAATCCATGTCCACGAGATTGAGGCCAGTGAGTTCGCTGACACGAAGACCCGCCGCATAGAGCAACTCGAGAATGGCGCGATCCCTGCGGATGAGCAGGCCTTCTTCATCGGTGTTTCCACGCGGCGTTTTGCGTTCGGTTTTATCCGGAGACTTTTTCTTCGCGGCGAGCAATTCCAAACCCGGCTTCATTCCCGCAAGCTGATTGAGAAAACCATTCATCTCTTCGGCGGAGAGAACGGACGGAATACGCTTCGGCAGCTTCGGCGTGGGGACAAGACGCGCAGGATTTTCCTTTAGCATTCCTTCGCGCACGCAGAATTTGAAAAAAGAACGGAGCGCCGCCAGCTTTCTTGCAATAGAACTTTTCTCAAGGCCCTGATCGTGAAGATGGCCGACAAATTCACGAATGACCGTGTGGTGTATCGAAGCGAGTGTCGGAGGTTCGGCTTCAGGCGGCGTGAGGTACGCCAGAAATTGATGAAGATCTTTTCCGTAGTTGGAAATGGTATGAGGTGAAGAATTCTTCACCGAGTGAAGATATTCCAGAAATTTCAGGACGGACTTCTTCATACGGCAGCTTACGGCCTCTCAAAATGTTCAATCTGCAGTATATTCCAGCGTGAAAGAGCCGACCGGTATTCGTTTGTAATTGTTGCGGAGTAACACGGAAGGCACATGGCAGCGTTTATAGCGAGCGCCTTCAGAAAATGGAGTACTCTTTGTCTAGCGGCAGTGAAACGGGGGAGTACAACCAGCCGTCTACTTGAATGAGGGGTCTTCAGGAGTGAAACGATGCTTTCCAAATTCATGCTTTTGTCCGTTTTGATCGGGTTTGGTGCGTGCAGAGCTGCCCAGGCGCAACAACCTTCTCCGGCTGAAACTACAACTGCGCCAGCTACGACTGTTGCGAATGCGGCACCTGTGGCGGCGCCAGTCCAGAAGCTGGTGCTCAAAGAAGGGTCGGATGTTCAGTTGAAGTTTGCGCAGGACGTGACTTCAAAAACAGCGGCAGAGGGCGACACGGTCAATCTGGTATTGGACCAGGATTTGAAATTGGGTGACGTGGTCATCGCGAAGGCGGGCGCGAAGGCAGTCGGCACTATCTCTCATTCGAAAAAAGCGGGAATGATAGGACGCGCGGGTGAACTGAACATGCGGCTTGAATACCTGCTTTTGGACGATGGGCGATTGAAGCTGCGTGGGAGCAAAGGCCGCGAAGGTGAAGGTAAGGAAGGAACCGCCGTGGCACTAACGGTTTTGTTTGGCCCGATTGGTTTGATCAAACACGGAAAAAACGTGGAGATCAAGCAAGGCACGCCGCTGGCTGTTTACACGGATGAGAACTACACAGTCCCCACAACGAAATAAAACGAATCACAAAATAATTGTTCAGGGCTTTGCGCCGACGGGTGCGGCTTCTTCCGGCTGCGCGACAGGCGCTTCCGGCGCGAGCTTTTCCCAATCGCAGCCTTCTTTAATGCAGGCGCGAACCAAGCCAATCTTGGATTTTTTCTCGACGATGAACGGTGCGCCGCATTTCGGGCACGGTTCGGCGATCGGCTGGAACGGCGTAGTGAAATCGCAATCGGGATAACGCGAGCAGCCGTAGAAAATACGCGGGCGCCCGCCGCGGCCTACACTGCCGCGACGAACGAATTCTCCTTCGTTGCATTTGGGGCATTTGATACCGAGCGTAATCGGGCGCGTGTACTTGCACTTCGGATAAGTCGAGCAGCCGATGAATTCGCCGAAACGGCCGTGTTTCTTGACTAGTCCTTCGCCGCACGTTGGACACTTTTCATCGAGCGGTTCGTCTGGCTGGCGCGCAATGCGTGTGCCTTCCACAAGGCGCCGCGTGGTTTTGCAATCCGGATAACCGGTGCACGCGAGAAAAACACCGAAACGGCCCCGCTTGATCGCCATTTCTTTCCCGCAGTTATCGCAGTATTCGACTTTCGTTTCGCCGCCTGCTTGTTCGGGCAATTCCGGTGAGAGATCCTGAATGAAATCACACTCCGGATAGCGCGAGCAGCCGAGGAAAAATCCGTGGCGGCTGATGCGTTCAAGCAATTCTCCCTGGCCGCACTTCTCACATTTCTTGCCCGTGGCGATTCCGGCCTTGTACGAAAGCATTTCGTCGCCGGCCTTGTCGAGATCGACGATGAATTTTTCCCAGAACTCCTTTACGGCTTCGCGCCAGTGGAGCTTGCCCTCTTCGATTTCGTCGAGCTCTTCTTCGAGGCGCGCGGTGAAAGTGACGTCAAAGACGTCTTCGAAACTTTTCACGAGAAGAATGCTGACACGCTCACCAAGCATGGTCGGGTAAAAACGCCCTTGTTCTTTTCGAACGTATTCGCGCTCGACGAGCGTCGAAATAATGGACGCGTAAGTCGAAGGGCGGCCGATGCCGTCTTCTTCGAGTTCTTTCACCAGCGTCGCGTCGTTGAAGCGCGGCGGCGGCTCGGTGAAATGCTGCTCGGGACGAATTTCGTCAAGACGCAGGGTTTGGCCTTCCGTCACGCGCGGAAGCGCTTTGCCCTCGCCCTCTTCGTCTTTTTCATCATCTTCACGATTGGAAGTCGCGGCCTGCGTTTGATAAACGCGCAGGTAGCCGTCGAATTTCTGCACCGAGCCCGTGGCACGGAAGGTGTAATCGCCCGCGGAAATATCAATTGTCGTTTGATCGAAAATCGCGGGGAGCATTTGCGACGCAACGAAGCGCTGCCAAATCAATTGATAGAGCTTGAAAAGATCGTCATCCAGATATTTACGGACGTCTTCCGGCGTGCGCGAAACTTCGGTCGGACGAACAGCTTCGTGCGCTTCCTGTGCGTCTTTTTTCGATTTGTAGAAATTCGGCTTTTCCGGCAGGTAACTGGAACCAAATTTCTCCGGAATGAAATCGCGGACTTGCGCGAGCGCGTCATTCGAAACGTTCACGGAATCCGTACGCATGTAGGTGATGAGCGCGACGGAACCTTCTTCACCGAGTTCGACTCCTTCGTAAAGTTTCTGCGCGAGGGACATCGTACGTTTCGCCGTAAACCGCAGGCGATTGAACGAAGCCTGCTGCAGCTTCGAAGTTGTGAACGGTGGCGGCGGATTGCGTCTCTTTTCCTTTTGCGTAACCGCCGCGACTTGCCACTTGGCCTTCTTCAGAGCCGCCAGAACCTTGTCAGACGCTTCTTGATTGCCGACCTCGATGTCCTCACCTTTATATTTGGTGAGCTTCGCCTCAAAAATCGGCGGCTGGCCCGCGTCCAGCATCGCGTGGATGGTCCAGTATTCCTGCGGCACGAACGCGCGGATGAGTTGCTCGCGCTCGACGATCAAGCGGAGCGCAACCGTCTGCACGCGTCCCGCCGACAACCCGCGCCGCACTTTGTCCCAGAGCAGCGGCGATACTTTGTAACCTACGATGCGGTCCAGCACGCGGCGGGCTTGTTGCGCGTCCACCAGGCTGGTGTTCACCGCGCGAGGATGTTCGAACGCGGCGCGAATCGCCTTCGGCGTGATTTCGTTGAATGTGACGCGGAAGATTTTCTTGGCGTCAGTCGCTGGAATCTCCTTCGCCGCCTTTTTCTTTTCCTCTTCTTCTTTCGGGTCAACTGGTTTCGGCTTGCGGCCAAAGCGCGGAGTGCTCGGCTCCTGCTCTTCGAACTTGTGTGGCTTCGCAAGCACCATAGCGAGGTGCGCGGAGATTGCTTCTCCTTCGCGGTCCGGGTCGCCCGCCAGGTAGACGGCGTCGGCGGTGTTCGCGGCCTTGCGCAGGTCGTTAATCACCTTGCCCTTGCCGGAAATAATCTGCAACGTCGGCTCGAAAATCTTTTCGTCATCCAGCGTTACCGGCTTGCGGACCGGTTTCGGCTTGGCTGCCTTCTTACTTCCCTTTTTCGCACGTGTTTTCTTTTTCGGAACTTCATCCTCATCGGGCAGACGGATGCCGATCGTCTTCTTCGGCAGGTCCAGCACGTGGCCAACCGACGCTTTGACGAGATAATTCTTCCCCAAATACTTGTTGATGGTCTTCGCCTTCGCAGGCGATTCCACAATTACCAACGAACGAGCCATGTTGCAGTTTTACCCCGGAATCTTCTGAGGGAAGGGCCGCAGGCACGGGCTGTGTCCTTCTCGCTACCTTATATACCAGAGTTGTCAAGCGCTCTCGTGCGCAACTCGCCTGCTACAGAAGAACCTTGCTGAATAATTTCCCCGGCGACTGCCGGATGATGCCTTTCATCTCCAAGTCAAAAAGCGTAGCCAGAACTTCGGAAGAGTTCAAGCCGGACTGCTCAACGATGTCATCAATGGGTTGCGGCTCATCGGAGTTGAGCAAGCCATACAGCTTTTTTTCGCTGGGAGTAAGCGACGCCGCAACCAATAGATTCGCCTGACCCGTCTCCGGTTGCATGAGTTGTACGAGGGCGGCGCGAACGGGGGTGGGGAGCTCTTCGATAACGTCCTCGGCGCAGGTGACGAGTTTCGCGCCCTGCTTAATCAATTGGTTCGGCGCAAAGCTAACCGGCTGAGTGACATTGCCGGGTACGCCGAATACTTCCCTGCCAAATTCCATCGCCAGCCGCGCCGTGATCAGCGAGCCGGAATATTGCGCGCCTTCGACGATGATTGCGCCGAGTGGCATGCCCGCCACGATACGGTTGCGGATGGGAAAATTCTCGGGCGAAGGATGCGTTCCCAACGGAAATTCGCTCAGGATAGCGCCATTCTCCAGAACTTTTTCGTAGAGTTTTTTGTTTTCTTTGGGATAGCAAACATCGATGCCTGTGCCGAGAACACCGATTGCGCGTCCGCCGACTGCCAGCGTCCCCTGATGCGCGATGGCATCAATGCCACGCGCAAGGCCGCTGACGATGACGATGCCGCGTACCGCCAGATCACGACCGAGCCGCTCTGCCATTTGTGAACCGTACATTGTCGGCTTACGAGTGCCGACGATGCTCAGGCTCGGCGCGTTCAGGATTTGTGCATTGCCGCGCGCATAGAGCATCACCGGTGGATCGTAAATTTGCAGCAGTGTTTGCGGATACTCCGGTTCGGTCCAATTGATGACACGGGCGGTGGCAACTTTGCGCAGATTGGCGAGATCTTTTTCCGCGCGCTTGAAGGATTGTTTTCTGACGATGGCCTGGGCTGAATCTGCGGGAAGCTTGCATGCCTCAAGGCGTCGCAGCGGCGCGCGAAAAACTTCGTCCGGCGAGCCGAATTCTTTGAGCAAGCGCGCAGAAAGACGCGCGGCAATTCCTGGAGTCAAAGTTAAAGCAAGCCAGGAGAGAGAAGAGTCCAGCTCCATCGAGAAGCCCCCACGCGAAGGCAGCCTATGCAATGGATAACTCTAATGTCAAGTTCTTTCGCAGGAATCTTCGCTTGTCGTTTAGGTCCTGGACTGGCTACTCGTCAGACTTTTTTTGCAGGCCCGCTGGAAAAGTTCAGGCCTTTGCCGCTTTTGCCATCGGTCGCGCAGTTTTCGATTCCCAAGTCTTGCGCAACGCCTCTCGCTGCCCGAGCACATGCGCTTTTGCGTCGTCAAAACTCGGAAATAGCTTTGTGCCCTTGATTGTGCTGCATGGCGTGCAGCAAGCTACCAGGTTTTCCGGGATCTTCTTTCCTTTGCGGGCGCGCGGAATGATGAAATCCACGCGCATGACGAGAGCGTTTTCGAAACTTGCTCTGCCATCCAGGCCGCAGTACTGGCAGCGGTAATCATCCCGCTCCAGGATTTTGCGGCCTTCTTCCACAGTTACGGGTGAATCCACCAAAGAAAAGTTCAAGAGGTTTAGTGGCATGAATTGCCTCCGAAGTGGAAATCTTCAGGAGTAGGCGGGAGAAGTGACTTCCACTTTCCAGACCCAGACCATAGGCCCCGGCGCTGTTGAAGTCAATACAGACTCAGGGAAATCAACTCAGGAGAAAGGATCAAGGCTTGGCCGGCGCCGGTTTCTTGGTTTCGTCGTGTGGAGGAGCAAAGCCGATTTCGAGCGGCGTGTTTTGCGGCAGATCCACATCTTTGCCTCGCGAAAGAAAATTGGAGTAGACCGATTGAGAGGCTCCGAGTGCTCCGAAGGCCAGCGAAACCGGTTGTGAGTGTGCGGCTAAAGAAATGAGCGAGCCGGCTACACGCGAACCGGAAATCCCAGCCCCTGCGCGGACACTCGGGTCCCCCGAGGCATCGGTCGTCCCATGCTCAGCGTCCGGACGAGCAGCCGCCGCGAGCATCGCGATGGCAAGCCCCGTCGAAAGATAGCGCGTCTTTGGAGTCGTGGCACGCGTGCCGCCTTCTTCATCGAGCGCGAGGTGCGCGGAGCGGTCCACTTCCATGCCTTCAAGCGTCCCCTGCATGGCTTGCTCCGCCCCCGAGGGAAGTTCGATGCGGTTAAAAGCGATACGCAATTCCCCATTGCGGTGAAATTTTTGCGCTGCCTTTACTTCCTGCACCTCACCGATCAGTCTGCTGTTCGCGGGAAGAAGCAACAGATGGTTCGCGGAGAAAATTGGCTCCGTCAAAACGGCATTGACGGTGGCACCACGGCTTGTGTCCGCGGAGTTGACTTCAGAAGTAAGCCGCGCGTGCAGAAGGCTGTCCGGCTCAGGCGCGCCGCCCAAACTTGCAAGCTCTTCCTGTGTGCGAGTGATTTCGCCGAAGGCGAGCGATTCGTCCAGAGTCGCGTTGAAGCGAGTTCCCCGTTCGATAAATTGGCGGTGTACGGGCGATTGCGCATAGAGCATAGTTTTCAGGCGATGTATTAGATTCGGGGATTTGATCACCTCGGCGCCGGAATGAATCTTGTCCTTGGCTTCCTGTTTCGCGTCGCTCGCTGCGCGAGCCACCGCGTTTTTCTTTTTCTCCTCTTCTTGCTTCGATTTTGCCACGAGGTGAACGACTTCCTCCGTTCCCGGGGAGGTGGTGGTCTTGATGGTCATCACTTTTCCGCTGGGAAGAGTCAGTTCGTCAAACGTGACCTGATATTTGCGGAAGGGAGTGAAATTACCGTTCGAGTAGGAGAGCGCGCGAACTTTTACCGGAACCGAATCGATTTTGGTTACACGACCGGAAACGGTGCTGCCCGCGGGAATTACCTGCTGATCGAACGCGTACACGGATTCGACCAGTTTTCCATGGACGGCCGCGCCAACGTGAGCTACGCGCGAGCGCTGATCGAGCGAGATGCGGAGAGGTGTTCCTTCCGGAACAGCAAGACTGATTGGGATAACAGGAACATTGGTGGTTTCCACCTCAGATAGGGGAGGCGCGCAAAGAAAAGGAAGCGCATCTTCGCGCGGCTCTTCGGGACAACCAACGGGCTCGCCTTGTTGAGCGAGAGCCGGGCGTGAGGATACCAAGGAAAGAAGCGCAAAAAATACGACGGCGGTGAGAGAGCGGTTCATATTGACTTACTCCGTAAGCATTCTTGAACCAACGGCCAAAACGGGCAGGAACTTCTGGCAGGCCAATGCCTGACTCAAGCGACGAGTATACGACGCCGGGACGCGGATGGTGATAGCTGATTTGCGGAGTCAGGGTCTCGCCGGGTCTTCTGTGAGGATGGAATCAAGTGTTGCGTTGAAAAGGTCGGCATCGAATTCCGCGAAGATGAGCGGGGGACGTAGCTTGATGACGTTGTGATGGGGGCCGTCTGTGCCGGCAAGCACGCCGCGTTCGCGGAGCCGGTTGACGACGTAGTTTGCTTGGGCGGTGGCCGGTTCGCGCGTGTCGCGGTTTCGTACGAGGTCGAGGCCGAGGAAAAGGCCAGAGCCGCGGATATCACCGAGAAGTTCATGACGTAGCTGGAGTTCTTTGAGACCGGCGAGCCAGTGGTCACCAATTTCTTTTGCATTTTGCTGGAGATTTTCATCACGGATGACGTCCAGCACGGCAAGTCCGACGGCACAAGCGACAGGATTGCCGCCGAACGTGCTGAAAAATTCCATGCCGTTGGCGAATGAAGCGGCAATTTCCGGAGTGGTAACAACAGCAGCGAGCGGGAATGCGTTGCCAATCGGTTTTCCGAAGACGACGATGTCGGGGATCACTCCCTGCGTTTCGAATCCCCAGAAATGAGTGCCGAGGCGGCCGAAGCCAACTTGTACTTCATCCGCGATGCAGACTCCGCCGGCGGCGCGGACGTGGCGATAGGCCTCGGCTAAATAGTTTTGCGGGAAAACAATTTGCCCAGCGACACTCGGCAAAGTCTCTGCAAGAAACGTGGCGCGACGATTTTGCTCGCATAGCTTTTCGGTGATTTCACCAACATGGGCGGCGTACTTTGTTCCAAGATTCGAATCGCCTCGGCGATAGAGGCCGCGGTAGTCATCGGCAATCGGCGCCACGTGGATCCACGGCTTTTGCCCGCGCCCGCCCGGTCCATTGAATTTGTACGGGCTCACATCGATCAACGTATTCGTATGCCCGTGATAAGCATGCTGGAGAACGATGACATCGTCCGACCCGATTCTTGCGCGGGCCAGCCGAAGCGCCAGCTCATTCGCTTCACTGCCTGAATTCACGAAGAAACAAACTTTAAGAGGTTCCGGAAGAAGTTCCGTCAGACGCTCCGCATAGCACAGAACGTTTTCGTGGAGATAACGCGTGTTGGTATTGAGGAGCGCCAGTTGCTTTTGCGCAGCTTCGACAACGCGTAGATGGCTGTGACCGACGAGCGGAACGTTGTTGTAAACATCGAGAAACGCGCGGCCGGTCTCGTCATACAGAAATTGCTTCCATCCACGAACGATGTGGAGCGGTTTGTTGTAAGAGACGCTGAGGTTTCCGCCGAGAAGTTTCTTGCGGGCAGCCAGGAGCTCGTCGGTATTTCGAGAAGTCTTTGGAAAACGATCCGCCGGAACACCCAGCAATAGATTTGGATCAGGCGAAAGCGCCTTCCATAGCTCGCGTTCGGAAGCGCGCGCGACGCCGGGAAAATCGGCGCCTCGATCAAGCATATCCAGAATAATTTGAAAGTGAACGTGGGGTGCCCAGCCGCCGTTTTCATGCATGCTGCCGACATACGCGAAGACTTCGCCTTGCGCGATGGATTGTCCAATGCAAAGTTTTTGCAGAGTTGCTTCAGTCAAATGCCCGTAGAGCGTGAAAAATTCTTTGCCAGGGCCTGTAGCGTGTTTCAGAACAACGAGCGGGCCGTAATCGAGAGGAATCGCATTGTTCGCGAGGAGATGTACGATGCCAGCGAGTGGCGCATGCAGCGCCGTTTCCGGCTCGACGAACAAATCAAGGCCGAGGTGGATCGTTCTGCGCTCGTCAGTAGGATTCTTGCTCGCGCCGAATTGCGGCGCATTGTACAGCAATCGCGGCTCATCGTAGCGGCCGATGGCGACGCGTGCTCCGGATTTATCCAGCGCGGCTGAGATTGCTTCAGCGAGACTTTTCGATTCCGCGGCGGATGGATCGGCTCCCAGAAAAGTGCTGCCGACACTGAGGTCCAGCACGACGCACGGCTCTTTGCGCAGCTCGCAATCTAGAATGGATGCAGCGGTTTGTGCCGACTTTTTCAGAGAAGCCGCAACCGCCATTGCTTTCGCGATGGGAGCAAAGCCACTGGCGGTGCGGAACGTGTAATTTGCAAAACGCGGAAATATCTTCGCAAGTCGTTCTAGCGCTTCCCAAGCAGGCGCTTCGCTGACAGTAACGTAGGAATCGTCCGGCTTGAGCGACTTGCGATACGCCGAATTGACGACGCTCACAGCGAGCCGCATGCCAATGAGCGGGTAGAGCAAGGCGATCTCTTCTTCGCGAAGCGGAAATTGCTGGTTATATCCGGCGACTATCTTTGAAGCAGCCGCCAAAACATCTTTTTCGCCAAGGATTGCATAGGCGATAGCTGTGGCGAGTTCTGAGATCGTGATGCCGTAATGCGTGTCGCCGAAATCGATGACGCCGGCGAGGCGCGGTGCGCGGCCCGGCTCGCACGTAACCAGTACGTTGTAATCGTTTGCGTCGCCGTAGATAACGCTTTTTCGCAGATGTGGAAGTTGGGGCGCAACTTCGGCTTCGAAGAGGCCAAGGAAGCGCTGCACCAGCATGCGTCGCGGCACTTCTGTGATGTGCTGGAGATAATCGCGAATCCAGCTGGCGCGCGCTGCATCCCATTTCAGCTCACGATGCGCAGCGGGATGGATGAACGATTCGAGTGCGTCATCCAATTTTCCAAGAAATTCACCAAGCTCTTCGAGCAGTCCTGGAGAATGCGGTCGAAATTCCGCCAACGTTTTTCCGTTGAGGAACGTCAACAGCCAGACGAGACGATGCGAATCATCCGAAACCTTGTGTTCAACAAAAGAATCGCCATTCGCGGAAGGAACAACGCGCGGCAGAGGGAGTTCTGACGCATTCTTGGCAAGGTGCTGCAGAACAGCGCATTGCATCTCCACAAACCCGCTCTCGCGGTCGGGATGCATCACTTTGAGAACGAATTCGCTGCCGTCTGAAGCGCAGAGATGAAAACTATCGTCGTACTCGCCGGGAAGTGAGTGCGCGGCAGCTTCAACTCCAAAAAGCCGCCGCGCGATTTCTACCGCTTCCGATTCCTGAATTGGTTTTGAGACGGGCGCCTCTCGCATTGCGCGCAAAAGTTTAGCGAGAACAGCGATGCCCGTCTATCGCGCGCCGTGAATCGCGGTATTAATTAACCGAAATTGGGCCATTGACGGTGGAGACGTGCACAAGCGTCGGGCCGGAGCCGAACTCGATCCGCTTCTTGTCGTCTTCCCAGGTCTTGCGGCCTTCCGAGCAAGCATGGCAGCTGAATGGGCTGCGACCATCGGATTCGATTACCACGCCAGACTTGTAACCGCTCGGAACGTGAATCGTGAGCGGGCCATTGTCGGCATGCGCCTGCAGGCCAGAACCACTCCAGGTTTGCCCGGCTAGCGTGAGATCAATCGGACCATTCTGCGTATGAATATTGACGCTTCCGCCAGAGGCGTCTGTACTGATCGGTCCATTTTCCGTTCGAAGATCGAGGTTGCCGGTTGACCCGGAAGTGGAAACAGGGCCGTTCTGGGCGCTGAGCTTCAATTCCCCTTTGCAATCGCGGGCGCTGATCGGGCCATTCGTGGCGTGAGCGGTTACTTTTCCTTCGATGGAATAAAGGCTCAGCGGCCCGTTGTTCACGCGGAGATCGAGCGTGGCTGCTTTCGGCGCATGAATCAGCAGGAACGCGATCCAATCGTCGTCATGTGATGGCCCGGAGACGCCGATTTCCCCATTGCTGCCCGTGAGCTTGATTTGAGAAAAAAGGTTTTCAGATCCGGGCGCAACAGCTTTGCAAAGGCTGACGGAATAGAAGTCCTTGTCCCAGCCGACAACTTGCACGCCACCGTTCGATTCCCCTGTGGCGCGGAGTACAGGCGTCTGCGCCGTGGTCATTGTGCGGTCTTCCGACTGAATCACCGCAGCATGGCCGTCAAACTCAATACGAAGGTCGTTGCAAGTTGCAGCGGGTTCTTGACCCCGCATGGAAACATTGCGTGAATGATGATCGTTTGCGGCAGCAGTCAGCGCAAAAAGCGAAGAAAAAGCGACGAGACCGAGGACATGGGTAATTTGGCGTAGATGCATGGTTCTAGCCTCCTGCAGCCATAGACGAGCACGGATGCCGAGTGGTCTTGTCACGAAATTACGAAATTCCAGGGAAGTTTGGCTCATCGTCGTCCACCGTGCCGAAAACGCTGCCAATCGGCGGCCCATCCGGCGGCAAACTCGCCGGTTGCGGTTTGAATTTGTCGGGCGAATCCAAATATTGATTGATCTGTCTGCCGGCAAAGCTCAGATGCGCCAACTGCAATGGGTCCTTTTCAGCCTGTCCCGCGTGTCCCAACCAGATATTTAGCTCATACACTTTCTGTGTCGCAATCGCCCGCACCTGTTTCGAACAATCAGTATTGGCAGCTAACTCGAGGAGATCCTCCAGCACGACGTTATCAACCACCCGCGCTACTTCAGCCTCATAACCAGCGCCGTGCGACTCCTTCCAAGTCGTGGCAAGAATCGTGTCCAGCACCTCATCCAATCCCGGATTCGCCGCGTCCCTCGCATGAAACTCGACCAGCCGCGCCGTCCGCTCCGGGTTGAACAAAAATTGCAACGTGTGCTGCGCCGCGGCTTCCGCAGGTGCCAGCGCATCAAACGCCGGACTCGTTCGAATCTTGAAGTGCTCCCGCCCTCGCTCGTAATCCGGTGGCCGCGGCGGAATCATCTTCAACAGGGGCTCAGGTAAAGCCAGCGCCTCAGGTTTCAGCGTCGCCAGGACTGCCGCTAGAGCCCTCCGCTGCTCTTTCGGTGACACAATCTTCGTTGGCACTTGCCCATCTCCTCGCAACGCAAAAACGTAATCCATTCCGCCGACAAGTTTGCTCGCCGCTTCCACCTGATAGCGATGCAACATATAGATCGGCACTAGCGCGTCTTCGATAGTGGCGAGCGGATCGCCTTCGCGAATATTGTTTTCTCCGAATCTTTTCAATGCCGCAGCGCGGACGAGCATGAGTCGGTTGAGTTCGTCCACAGGATTCGCGCCGGTATCCCACAAGTGCGCGAGGCTGCTGGAGGAGCCAGCTGGGCGCGCATCTTGATCCGTGAGAAAACGCAAGCCACGCCTAAACGCATCGTTCAAAATCTTGTTCAGCGAAACCGCTTCATCCGCCCCCGCGGGAAAATCCTGATAGCCCCAGGCAATCGCAACTTTGTCCCATTCGCCGATGCCCACCGCATACGCTTCCGAAAGATCGGGCACGCCATCCGCACCGAGCTTCACGTAGGGCGGCGGATAATCCATCACCGACGAGCGATTCACCGTGCTCGAAGAATAGTTGTGCTCAAGTCCGAGCGTGTGGCCGACTTCGTGCGCGGCAAGCTGCCGCAAACGCGCAAGAGCCATCTCCAGCATTTTTGGCGAAACGGGTTTTCCCTTTTCATACGGCGCGAGCAATCCTTCCGCAATCAAATAGTCCTGGCGCACGCGCAACGAGCCGAGCGTTACATGCCCTTTAATGATTTCTCCCGTACGCGGGTCGATGACACCTGCACCATACGACCAACCACGCGTGGAGCGATGCACCCACTGAATCACGTTGTAGCGCAGGTCCATTGGGTCCGCGCCCTCGGGCATCAACTCGACGCGAAATGCGTTCTTGTATCCCGCAGCCTCGAACGCCTGATTCCACCAGCGTGCTCCATCATGTAGCGCCGAGCGAATCGGTTCCGGCGCGCCACGGTCAAGATAATAAATGATGGGCTGAACCGGCTCGCTGGCTGCCGCGGAGGGATCTTTTTTCTCCAGACGATGCCGCGCGATGAATCGCCTGGCGATGTGTTCGCTGACGGGCGTGGCGTAATCGAAATAAGAAATGCCGAAGTAGCTGGCACGGGGATCGTAAACACGCGGCTTATATCCAGGCGGCGGAAGCTGCACAAACGAATGGTGCTCACGCACCGTGATTGCCTGTGGATCGGGCGTAACCTGGCGAACCCATGCGCCCGGTTCGTCGCCAACAAATGTCAGTGTCGCCTCAACTTCGGTGTTCAGCGGAAAATTTTTTGTGTTTGACAAATAAATTGCGGAACGCGAGCCTTCCAGATGAAAGTTGCCCTGCTTCGTGCGGCGGAGTGCATTTGTAACGCCATGCACGTCGCGCAGAAAAAAGTCTGTTGCATCCACGAGCACTCGGGAATTTTCTTCTGCGGCTGCAGTGAAGCCCCAAAGGACGGACTCCGCGAAAGAATCGTGCACGGCGCGGCGTTCGGCGGCATCATCCGTGAGAGCGCGAAAATCCAGATTTTCCTGCACGAGGAGAATTTTCGGGCCGCTGCGCTCGAATCGCACAACGCGCGTCGCGCCAAGCTGGCCGCGGTCAAGGCCGATGTCATTCGATCCGACTCCGGCAGGCAATGAACTCTGATAGAGAAATTCCGTATCCCACTTATCGATTTCGAGCCACAGTTTGCCTTGTTTGGCGTCCCAATAAAGATTGAAATATCCGGGAAGTTTTTGCGCGTCTTTGATTTTTTCAGCAAAGGTCTGCGGCGGCGGAGCGGAAGTCTGCGCGCAGGAAAGAATTGGAAACAGGACCAGCAGCAAACTGAAGGTTGCGAATGCCGAGCGCTTCGCCATTTTCGACGCCTCCAAAAGAACTGAAACCTTTTACACCGGAACCCTGTGGACCAGTTTGAATTTTTTGAATCGTGACACAAAAAGCCAAAATTCAAACTGGCCCTCACCTTACCCAAAGTCACGCACGGGGAATTTTTGCTCTGCTATACTAAATCTCCGCGGGACCAGCCGACGTGCCTAAATTACGCATCTCCGTCGTTCAATACCTCAATACGGCGCCGCTCGTGCACGGATTCACGCACGGCCCGCTGCAAGGCAAATACGATTTATCATTCACGGTGCCTTCGTTGTGCGCCGAGGCGCTGCGAACGGGCGCGGCAGACGTGGCGATTATTCCCGCGATTGAATATCAGCGGATTCCGGATCTCGCAATTTTGCCTGACCTTTCCATCGCGTCGAAAGAGCGCGTGCGCAGTTTGTTGGTGGTTTCGAAAACCCCAATCCGTCAAGCGCGACGGATTGCACTGGACCAAAGTTCGCGCAGCACACAGGCGCTAACCAGAATTCTTTGTGCAAACCGCTGGAACATCTCGCCGCAATTTCTCGAAGCCGAACCGAACGTTGCCGAGATGCTGGCGGATGCAGACGCTGCGCTCATAATTGGTGATCCTGCGTTGCGCCTGGCGATTGCAGCCGAGGCAAAAGCAAAACCTGGGCGCGACGGCCAATGGCTCTGCGAAGGCGTAACCCTTGGGATGCCCCAGTTTCCCGCCCTGCACATTTATGACGTTGTCCGCGAATGGTGGCAGATGACCGAACGTCCCGCCGTGCTTGCCGTGTGGGCTGCGCGGAAAGAAATTGTTACCGCAGAATTAGCGGATGAATTTGTCGCTTCGCTGAATTATGGGCTCGCAAACCTAAGCGCAATTTGCAAAGAGGCCGCTGCGGAAATGCAGTTGCCGCAAAAAGAACTCGAACTTTATCTGCGCACCAACATCGACTACTCTCTCGATGATGAAAATCGCAAAGGCCTGCTTGCTTATTATTCCCACGCTCGCAAACTTGGCCTGCTCGAAAAGCTCAGTCCCATCACCATAGCGGCCCGCACCGGCGTTCCTTCGCGCTCCATGGATTTCTCCTGGCTCCCCGCATCTGCATCCTCTTAGGAAGGTCCGCCAAATTTCTGGCACCTTAAGCTCTTTGCGGCGCATCTCATATGTGCTCAGAAACCTTTCGCAAGGAGAAATTCCATGGCAGGTAAACTTAGCGGCAAAGTCGCCGTCGTCACTGGCGCTTCGAAAGGTATCGGGGCGGCAATCGCCAAGCAGCTCGCAGCCGAAGGCGCGAGCGCCGTCGTCAACTATTCTTCCAGCAAGGAAGGTGCGGATCGCGTTGTCGCCGAAATCACTAGAAACGGCGGTAAGGCCCTCGCAGTAAAAGCAAACGTCACCAACCAGAAAGAAATCGAATCGCTTTTCGCGGAAACAAAAAAGGCATTTGGCCGTCTGGATATTCTCGTCAACAACGCGGGCATTTACGAATTCCGGCCTCTCGACAGCATTGACGAGCTGCACTTTCGCCGTCACTACGACCTCAACGTCCTCGGCCTCCTCATGGCTTCTCGCGAAGCGGCAAAATACATTGGTCCCGAAGGCGGAAGCATCATCAATATCAGCTCCATCGTGAGCACCCTGGCGCCGGCCTATTCCGCAGTCTATAGCGGCACAAAAGCTGCCGTGGATGCTACGACCAAGGCACTCGCAAAAGAGCTCGGCCCGCGCAACATTCGCGTGAATGCCATCAACCCGGGAATGGTCCTGACGGAAGGCTTTATCTCCGCAGGTATTCACGAAAGCGAAGATCGCAAAAAAGTGGAGGCGCAAACTCCGCTCGGGCGCATCGGCAAACCGGAAGACATCGCTCCCGCGGCAGTTTTCTTCGCTTCGTCGGACTCTTCCTGGATCACCGGCGAAGTTCTCTTCATCGCGGGCGGCTTCCGCTAGAGAGCTACGCCCCTTCCCGGCAAGTCTTACATTCGGCGCTCGGAGTGGCGCCGCCCCAAGCGCATTTCCAACTCCTCGGGCGTTTTCGGCCAATCTTCACGCAGCAAGCGGGAAAAAGCGCGATCGGCGAGCAACTTCCCGCCCGTCTGGCACGTTGGACAATAATTCGTTTCATTCGACGCATACTTGATCCGCTGCACCTTTCCACCGCAGCGCGGGCAAGCCTGTTTGTATTTTCCGTGTACGGCCATCTCCGGACGGAACGCCGTAACATTTTTGGGAAAATTCTCGCCTGTTTCTCTGCGCAATAGTTCAATCCATTCGCTAAGTGATTTGCGAACAGCTTCAAAAAGCCGCGCAATTTCCGCATCGGATAATTTTTGCGTAAGTGCAAGTGGCGAGAGCTTGGCTTCCCACAAGATCTCATCCGAATAAGCATTCCCGATTCCGCTGAACCATTCCGGATCGGTCAGCGCGCGCTTCAGCGTGTGATTCTCCGATTTCAACGTCTTGGAAAATTCTTCGAGCCTACAATCGAGCACTTCGAGCCCGCCACGATCAAATTCCAGAAGCCCCGCTTCACCCTGCGCCAAATACAAGGACGCCCGCTTCTGCGAGCCCGCCTCCGTCCAAAGCAAGCTTCCATTCGCAAAATCGAACGCCGCCAAATGTTGCTTTGAAAGCTTCGCCCCTTTCTTCCCCCAATGCAGCCGCCCCGCAATCATCAGGTGCAGCACCAGCCAGATTTCATCTTCCAGTCCAATGCAAATTCTTTTCCCAAGCCGCCGCAACTGGGCCACAGTCTTTCCAATAGCGCTACTTACAGGCGGTTCCACGCTCCGCAACAAAAACGGACTCACAATCCGTACATTCTCAAGCTTTTGCGCAAGAATGCGCGTCTCCAGCGCATCAATGTAAACTGTAATGTCCGGAAGTTCGGGCATGTTCGTCCAAATCGCCTCAAGCCAACAGTGTCCAGCTCTATCTTAGAAAGACTTGCGCATTTTTCCGAATTGACAGATTTTTCTACGCCGCTAAACTCAATTTTACCCGCCTGGTTTCAAATTCTTCCAGCCGTTCGGACTTCCGGGGAAACGAATCATGGCCACTGACCAACGCCGAGCCAAACGACTCATCATGCGGGTTCCCATGCGCGTCAAAGTATTGGACCCATCTCTCCCAGCAGAAGAAAAAGTCGACTGCATGAACATTTCCATGCGCGGAGTCTATTTTCCTACTGCCCTCAAACTGCGCGAGGGTTCCGACGTGGAAGTCCGGCTCAAGATGCCGGAAGAGATCATAACCGGCCAAATTACAGAGTGGACGTTTACGGCCAGGGTGGTACACCTGGAATCGCTCGGAGGACTGGAAAAAAAGTCAGGCGTCGGAGTCCACTTCCTATACTATTCGGCAGATTAAATTCCTGAACTTTGAAGCCGCTTTTTTCGAAGCTATAGCACTGTAGGCTCGGCGCTGCACTCTGCCAACTTCTTCCAAACAAAGACCTTACTAGTAATTACTTGACTAATATAATGGATATGCTAACATGTCTTGTGACTTCGATATTCGACACGCCTCGCTTCTCCTGCCGACCATACTTGAATCGTAATTTGGCGAAAGACTGGCTGGTTTTTGTATCTTCTTTGTTTTCACATTCATGCAAAACCCTCCTCACGCAACTCCTTTCTTTTGATATTCATACAAAACACCCCGGGGGTGGGTACTGGCTGACGCATTGGCAGCGTCCGGACTTCGTGCCAGTCGGACGCGTCGCAGATTTCAATCGCTACGAATTTCCAGACCAAACCGCTCCTCGGTTAGAATAAATGGTCTAAAGGAAACCCAGTGGGACTGACGAAACAGCAAGCGATGGAGATGCTCGAGTCCGATGACCTCATCGGCATCGGCATGGAAGCGCATCAACTGCGCATGAAGAAGAACGATCCGCGCGTTGCGACCTATCAAATCGATCGCAACATCAATTACACAAATTTCTGTACAGAGTATTGCTCGTTCTGCGCGTTCTACCGGCCGCTCGGCTCCAAAGAGGGCTACATCCTTTCCTTCGAGGAAATTTACCGCAAGATCGAAGAGATGCTCGAGCTTGGCGGCAACGGCGTGCTCCTGCAAGGCGGCCTGCATCCGGATTTGCAGATTGAGTATTACGAAAATTTGCTGCGCTCGATCAAACAACGCTATCCCACTGTGCATCTGCACTGCTTTTCCGCACCTGAGATTTTGTGCATCGCGGAAGTCAGCGAGTTGAGCGTCGAAGACACCATTCGCCGTCTCATGGATGCGGGCCTAGCTTCCATTCCTGGCGGCGGCGCGGAAATTCTGGACGACGAGATTCGCAGCAAGATCGCGCGGCTGAAGTGCACCAGCGACGACTGGGAAAGCATGCACCGCACTGCGCACCGGCTCGGACTGCGCACGACGGCGACAATGATGTTCGGCTGCGGCGAAGAGCTGCGCCATCGCGTGAATCATCTGGAACGCATTCGGAGAATTCAGGAAGACACCGGCGGATTCACGGCGTTCATACCGTGGATTTTCGCCGCGGAAAATACCGCATGGGGCAAAAAAGTTCAGGAAACCACAGCTGTCGATTATTTGAAAACGCTCGCTGTCAGCCGCCTCTACCTCGACAATGTTGACCACATTCAATCCAGTTGGCTCACGCCGGGAATCAAAGTCTGTCAGGTAGGTTTGCAGTTCGGCGCAGACGACGTCGGAAGCATTCTGATCGAAGAAAACGTAGTCTACGCCGCTGGCGTTCGCAACCGCACCAACGAAGGCGAACTCCGCCGCATCATCTCCGACGCCGGCTTCATCCCCGCCCAGCGCGACACCCTCTACCGCTCCTACGCGTTGAAGTAAGGACGTTGGGAGAGTGTTTGGACGAAGCAGGTAGGGCACGGCTTCAGCCGTGCCGCAAGAGCAAGAAAATGAGTGGCTTTAGCCATTGAGGTCCGGATTCGAGAGCTGAATTAGGTTTTGGTTTTTGGACGAAGCAGGATTTCTACTTCGGTGTCGTCGGGGAGATCGAGCGGTTCGGCAAGTTGCAGTAGGCCCTTGTAGTAACGCGCTTTGAGCCTTTTGGGTTCTGGTGTGCGCGACGAAGTCGCGGTAGTTGCAGAAGCGGTGGAAGCTTTTCCGGAAACTTCGTCCATCGCTTCGTTGGCGAGCGCGTCGGCTTCGGCGTTTTGTTCACGGTAAACGTGGTCTATGCGGAACGAAGAAAATGCTTGTGACATTTTCTTCGCGCGCTCGAAGAGCGGTTTCAAATCAGGACTTTTGACTTTGTACTGGCCGCGCATCTGCTTCACTAGCAGTTCGGAATCGCTCTCGATACGTAGCGCGCGAATGTGGTTCGATTGCGCGTAATCGAGCGCCGCGATGAGTCCGTAATATTCCGCGACGTTATTGGTAGTGCGACCGATGTATTTCTTGAGTTTGGCGATAACTTCGCCTTTCGGATCGCGGATTACAACACCGTAAGACGCAGGTCCGGGATTGCCGCGCGAGCCACCGTCAATGTTGGCGCGGTACGCAGCGGTCTTTGCCTGCGGCTCGGGATCGCCGAAAAGGCCGCTGCCTCGCGAAGTTTGCGGAGAACGCGGCATCAGCGAGCGCCGGACGCGGCTCCTTCTGTTAGGTCAGGGACTTTCGCAGGAGCGGGTTCGACGGCGTACAGGATTCGGCTGCAGGTTTCGCACTGGATAATTTCGTGATTTTCCGGCTGGCGAATTTCCTGGAACGTGTGCGGAAGAAGCCGCATGCCGCAGCCTCGGCACTGTTCGTTGACGGCTTCGGCGAGCGCGACGCCGTGATGGCGTTTCGCGACGCGGGCATAAATCGTCAGCAATTCTTCGGGAATTTGCGCGGCTATTTTTTCGCGTTCCACGAGATCGGAATCGAGTTCGGATTTTCTTGCTTTGCCTTGCAATTGAATTTGGGCACGTTCTGCCGCAAGGGAAACTTCAGCATCTTTCAGCCCGGCTTCGGCCGATTTGATTTCGCGCTCGGTTTCTTCGACGGCCATCATTTGTTCAAGCTGGCGGTCTTCGGCTACGGCGGCTTCGGACTCGGCGTGGGCGATTTCATGCTGGAGCGCTTTGTAGGCTTCGTTTGTTTTTACGGACGCACTTTGATCGCGGTATTTACGCGCGCGATCGCGCCACTGATTTACGTCCAGCTCGAATTTCTTTCGTTCGGTTTGTGCGTGCGAATGTTTTTCCTTTGCGGCAGCAAGTCCGGCGCGCGCGCCGCTCAGCATCGCATCGGCTTCCTTGATGCGCTTGGGGAAAGATTCAAGTTCTGCGCGGAGAGCAGCGATGCGCTGATCGAGCCGCTGCAGTTCCAGAAGTTGAGGAATCGTGGGATGCATGCGGAAGAAGTTTAGCACACCGGCGAAGAATGAAATTTTGCGGAAGCGCCGCAATTCTGGTTGTTGACAATACTTTCGGTTGAGATTCTGAAGGCCGAAAACCACGCGGCCTTCAGATGACAACTTATTGGGAAGCGTGTGCCGATATCCAATATTGCGAGCGTCGCAGCTAGGCTGCGGTTTCGCGGCGGGTCACGAAAGCGTCAATCAGGTAGCCGATACCGACGGCTAGCGGAATGAAGCCAAATGCAGCGGCGGCCATTGCGTCCCTTTCCGACGAGATCTGCGCGATGGCGGCGAAGGTGGCTATGTAACCAACCGCGCCGCTGATGCACAAGGTTCCCCAGCGCCGAGAACGGCCAACCTGCGAAGTTTCCGGTTCCATCGGAATGTCCACGCCGCGGGCAATCGCCGCGAGCCGCTCTTCCGAGCGAAGCCTGCGGACGCGATAGTAAGTAAACATCCCAGCGATGGGGATGCCCAAAGAAAGGATGACTGCAACGAGACCGATCAAATCTCCACCCATGACGTTCTCCTTCCAATTCCGTTTTTCCAGTTTTCCGAATAGGGTCAAATGACCCGCCCTGAAATGCCTACAGGGATGATGTTCTGGAATAAGGTACGGAAGGATTTAGAGAAAAGTTCCGGAAAAACGCTTACTGAACCTCGCCGACCTGCATGGTCTGGTCGGTTCCGAGAGTGGGATAGCGAATTGGGGAGCCTTCGGGAGCTGGCGCATGGCGCGCGACCACCTTGAATTCGGCGGAATCGCCGTTGCATTCCACGCTGTAAGTGTAGCCGTCGCGTTCGGGTTTGGACAGAGTAAGCGAGCCAGCGGAGATGAGTTCCTCGACGGAAACGCAGTGAGTATTGAGAGCAATATTGCTTCGCTCTGCTTGTGCGATGGAGAGAAGATCCCTGCGAACGCCGGTCAGGCTGATCGCCTGTGTTGGCGCAGTGCCAGAATCGGTCGTCGGCATTTTCTTCGTGGTGAAGTAAAAAATGCCAAACGCCACGGCGACGAACACGAGGAGGCCGACGAGCTTGCCCATGGTGTGAGTGTGAACCTATGAGGAGGTGGCGGCAAGAACGCCGGCGTGAGGAGGTGTCAAAGAAACACCCCCGGATATTATCCGCTGCGGGCGCGATTTCCTTTGCTAGACTCAACGGCACGCCGTCCTCTCCGGTAGTTTAGATCCCCTTGTGAAAACATGATTGGCACAGAGGTTTCGTTAGAAACCGCCTCGATAGAAAGTCTTCGCGAAAATGAATTGCAGGAGGCGCGCGCCATTCAACGGGCGATGCTGGCCTCCGAAGGTTTATGCACACCGCAGGTGAGCATCGAAAGCGAATTTCAGCCGTTCAGCGAAGTAGGCGGAGATTTTCTGGATTACTTTTTGCTGTCCGACGGAACAGCTGGTCTTTATTTGGGAGATGTGACCGGGAAAGGATTGCCTGCCGCGCTGTTTGCGGCGCTGGCCGTGGGAACCTTGCGTGGCGTCCACAAAACGGGAACACCGCCAAGCGTTGTGCTGGCGCAACTTAACAAACGGATGATACTGAAGAGCATTTCGGTGCGATACGCCGCAGTGCAGTATGCGCATCTGAATCCGGAAACCGGCGTGATGCGGATTTCGAGCGCGGGAATGCATGGGCCGCTGCATTTGCGCGCGGAGGGCTGCGATGAGCTTTCGTTGTGCGGAATTCCGCCCGGGTTATTTCCCAATTCTGAATACGAAATGAAAGAGATTCAGCTGGCGCCGGGCGATTCTGTAGTTTTTCTAAGCGACGGCCTGATCGACGCGATGGATACGCAGGGAGAAATTTTAGGTATAGAAAGAGTTGTCGAATTACTTTCGGGATGCCGCAAGAACTCACCACAAGAGATCTTGCAGATCCTGTTTTCGGGTGTGGAAGCCTATTCGCGGGGGCAGGCGCAACAGGATGACCGGACGGCGGCTGTCTTGCGCTATTCGCCAAGTTCGTGCAAGGAAACGCAAATTTGAATATAAATTGACACGTTTCGAGGCGTCCGGTAACTACAGTAAGTACGGAAAGTAGCCCAAACAGTTTTAGGAGAATCCTCTCATGAAGACGAAGTCCCCTTACGCCATCTCCCTGGCGTTTCTGGCCTCGGCGGCCATTTTGATACCCGGCGACATTTACGCAATTCCGCAAGCAGCCGGACAGAAAGCCGGCGAAGTCTCGCGTGTGATTCCGGCTGTAAGTATCGCTCGCGGCGCAAAGACGATGAACGCGTCGGCAAAAACAGTAGTGGATTGGGCGGACGTTGTGAACACACAGGCGAGCGCCCGCGCGCGTATCGCTCTCGACGATGGTTCCGTCTTGAATGTGGGCTCCGATTCGTCGCTGAAAGTGACGAAGCACGATGGCGGCGCGCAGCAGACAGAGCTTGATTTGGCCTACGGCAAGCTTCGTTCCCAGGCGCAAAAGATCACGAAAACGGATGGAAAGTTTGAGGTGCGGACGCCGGCCGGTGTGGCGGGTGTGGTTGGCACGGATTTTTATATCGGCTACGAGCAAAATGCCGGGCAGATGAATCTGGTGGTCTTTGAAGGCCAAGTAAAACTGTGCAATCTGGCCGGAGTCTGCGTGATGGTGAAAGCGGGCCAGATGAGCAGCGTGCGCAACGGAGACAATTCGTCTCCTTTGAATCCGACTCAAGCGACGCTGGATGAGCTGACGGCCGCAGTGAACGCAACGAATATGCCGGACGCACCGGGGGGAATCCTGCGCGCAGGACATCATCTGAGTACCGGTTGGGGAATAACGCTGGGAATCATAGCGGTAGGTGTGGCTGTCGCGGTTCCAGTTGCAATAACCCATAACACGAGCAATCCGGTGCAGCCTCCAACTAAGGGCTGTCCTCCAAACAGCCCCAGCTGCGGGTGATTCAGTTCGTCGCAGCTTTCTGGCTTGAGCTGCAAGCAACTAGAAATTGGGGCCCCGAGCGCTTCCGGCGTTCGGGGCTGTTGTTTTTTTGGTGCAACGAAATGCGAAGCGGAGCCGTCGAATGAAGTGTTGTGGCCAGACAATGGACAATGATGGGAATGAGATCCTTCGGTCGCGCTGCTCCCTCAGGACGACCTAGCCTCGTCGGGTAGGTCGTTTGTATGCTTCCCGGCACTAACGTAGACTGAATGTTTGGCAATAGTTTTTCCTTCTAAGTGAGGCAATCTTTGAAAAAGCTACTCTTTGCGCGTGCGATTCCATCCCTTTTGACTTCATTTTCAGCGCTGGCGCTTGCTGGAATGGCAGTCGCCGGGCCTCCAGATGGCCCCGTTGGAAAGCCGTCGCCCTTAATCGGAGCGATGCAGACGGAGTTGGATCGCTCCTTCAAGACCCTGAGCACACAGGACATTCCCGCGTATTTCATCGGCTACGCGCTGACGGATACGCAGCGCGCGGAAGTTTCCGGCTCAAATGGGGCACTGCTTTCGAGTTCGGAAGTGAGGAACCGCTGGCTGCAGGTGGCCGTGCGGACGGGCAGCTACCAATTGGATGACACGCACAAAGTAGGAGAGAGGCAACTGCCGACGGGCGGACCGGGAACGTCCGCGCCGGTAGACGATGATGCCGAGGTGCTACGTCGTGCGATCTGGCTGGAAACGGACGATCAATACCGCGCCGCGTCGGAAGCATTGATCAAAATCAAAACGAGCCGCGACGTGAGAGTACAGACGGCGGAAGGACAGGCAGCGGATTTTTCGAAGGAAGAGCCGCACAAGTGGTACGGGCCGCAGGTTTCGTTCGCGCTCGACCGGAAGCCGTGGGAAGAACGAGTCCGCGCGTATACAAAGTCGTTTCGCGAATCTCAGGCGATTTTGAATTCAATCGTTACGTTCAGCGCTCTAGCTCAGAACACCTATCAGGTGAATACGGAAGGGACGCAGCTTCAGTATGGGCAGATTCGCTACCGGCTCGAGCTCTTCATTCAGGGGAAAGCCGCCGACGGAATGGACATCGAGCGCTATTACAACTTTGACTGGGTGGATCCGAAAGATGCGCCGGATGACAAAGCGGTGGCAGTGGCGAGCGCAACGTTACGCCAGGAAATGGAAGGACTCGTCAAGGCACCGATCAATGAGCCTACGGTTGGACCCGCACTGCTGACGGGACGCGCGGCGGCGGTTTTCTTCCACGAAGTATTTGGCCATCGCGCAGAGGGCCATCGGCAGAAAGACATCACGGAAGGACAAACGTTCGCGAAAAAAGTCGGCGAACAGATTCTTCCGGAATTTCTGAGCATCGTGGACGATACAACGCGGAAAAAGCTGGGAAGAGAAGATCTACTAGGCTACTACCAATTCGACGATGAAGGAGTTCCCGCACAGAAGGTCACGCTGGTGGATCGCGGCACCTTAAAAACGTTCGAAATGTCGCGTTCGCCCCTTGTCGGCGTTTTTCATTCGAACGGTCACGGCAGACGGCAGCTTGGAGCGACGCCGGTATCGCGTCAAGGAAATTTGATAGTTGAGAGCAGCAAGATGGTCACAAACGCGGAACTGCGCGCAAAACTGATTGAATTGATCAAACAGCAAGGGAAACCGTACGGTCTACTGATTGACGATATCGCCGGCGGATTTACGTTCACCGGACGCGGGCAGCCGCAGGCATTTCAGGTCCAGCCGCTTGTCGTCTACAAAGTGTTTCCCGACGGCAAACCGGATGAACTGGTGCGCGGCGTGGATATCGTAGGGACTCCGCTTGCTGCGTTGACAAAGATTGTTGCAACGGGCGACACGCCGGAAGTTTTTAACGGCTATTGCGGCGCGGAATCGGGGTCTGTTCCAGTTTCGGCGGCTTCACCGGCGATTTTGACTTCCGAACTGGAAGTGCAGAAGAAGGAGACTTCCACGGACCGGCCGCCGATCCTTCCACCTCCGGCGCATGACACGAGAAGCGCGGGCATTGCGGGCGCAACGTCAACAGACGGAGGCCAACAGTGAGAAACCTGCTTCGCATTTCTCTCTTTATTTTCGCAATTGCGACGCTGCTCACGCCGTCCGTTCTGTGTGCACAAGCCGCAAAAGATGACGACAAATCTCTACGCGCGATGGAAGACGAAATGGCGCGCTCCAAGTCGCGCCTTGAGCTTACGGTTGATGGGAACGGACAGCCGGTGCGGCCGTACTACATCGAATACCGTTTGCTCGATCTGGACGTTCGAGAAATTACTGCGCAATTCGGGGCGTTGATCACAAGCACGAAGACACGCAACCGCTTCATGAATGTGGAAGCGCGCGTAGGGGACTACAAAAAGGACAGCTCGAATTTCATCAGCGATGAAGGTTTCCGCGGATTCATCGGCTCAACGGGATCGGTCGGCATCGATCACGACTACGATTCGCTGCGGCAGGATTTGTGGATCGCGACGGACCAGGCGTTCAAAGAAGCGGTGGAAGGCTATTCGCGCAAACAGGCGTACCTGAACAGCCTGGCGAGCCAGAATCAATACGATGATTTTTCCAAAGTGCAGGCGGTGCAACTGATTGAGCCGCTGGTTGCGCCGGATTGGTCGAGCCGCAATTGGGAGCAGGAAGCGCGCGATTCATCGGCTGCATTGCGGGCGTTTTCTTTGTTGCAGGAATCGCGCGTGACTTACTACCTCGTTTACGCAACGGAATATTTGCTGACGAGCGAGGGGACGGAAATTCGGACGAATCACAGCTTTGCGGCAATTGAATCCGGATTGAATACGCTAGCGCCTGATGGAGTGCAACTTGGCCATTCCTATTCCGCCTATGCGCCGAAGCCGGCGGATTTGCCAAATCCGGAGACGGTTCGCAAAGGATTGAACATAGCGGCATCTGAATTGATGGCTGTGCGAGCATCGCAGCCGGCGCAAGATTACACAGGGCCGGTGCTTTTTGAAGCGCGCGCGGCGGCACCGCTGCTCGCGGAAGTGCTCGGACCAAATCTGAATGGCGCGCGTCCGCCGATTGCTTTCCGTCCGGTAATGGAACAGTTTTTGAGCAACATTGGCGGAAAGAGCGACTGGGTGGGACGACTTGGAGCGCGAGTGCTGCCTGCGAGTGTAACAATTGTGGACGATCCGTTCGCGAAGGATTACAAAGGCACACCACTGCTAGGCGGCTACGCAGTGGATGAAGAAGGCGTTCGCGCGGAGAAAGTTACAGCCATAGAGAGCGGAGTGTTGAAAGAACTTTTGATGTCGCGGAGGCCCGGACCGGATGGGAATACATCGAATGGACATGGTCGCGCGGCGTTCTTGGGTGATGCGAAACCCTCCATGAGCAACGCTATTTTTTCTTCGACGGAGACTGTTTCCCCTGCGGATTTGAAGAAAAAATTTCTGGATGCGTGCAAGGCGGAAAAACTTTCTTATTGCCTGGTCGTGCGGGAGATGGACAATCCGGCACTGAGCCTGCTGCATCAAGATGATTTTTCGGAATTGCTTGCCAGCTTTGGTGGCGGCGCGGGGACCGGCGACCGGCTGGTATCGGTCGTTTACAAGGTTTTTACGGATGGAAGACCCGACGAGATTGTTCGAGGAGCGCGGATTATCGGATTGAATGCGCGGTCACTGCGGAATCTTTCCGGCATCGGCAACGACAATTTCGTATATAACTACATGCAAAACCAGACGGCAGGATTTGCGGGGACGGCGCTGGGAGCGTTTGGTTCCGCTCAGAACGGACTGCCTTCTTCGATTGTTGCGCCTTCGCTGCTGTTCGACGAATTGGAAGTGCGCGGCGCGCGCGGCGAACCGAAGCGGTTGCCGTTGCTGCCCGCTCCGACGTTGACGGCAAAAAACTAGAAATTATCTGACTATTAGCCCCGCGTTGCATAAAGAACAGGTCCGAGGGCCGGCCACTACAGAGACTAAGTCACGGCAGCGGAAACATTGGAATGAATGATTTTACGAGGCGAGCTTTTATTTTCGGCGGGGCTGCGGCCGCTTCTGCTCTTGTGTTTGCGACCGTGAACAAAATGGGGGCTGACGCTCTGGCGGATCCCCCCGAGCCGGACTCCAAGGCTGTATCCGTTACGATTATTGAATTCAGCGATGATGGGCAGCGGCTGCGGTCCGTCACACGCGACAAAATCAGAAAATCAAAAGAAGAATGGAAGAGAGAGCTCTCCGTCGATTCCTACAGAGTGGCTCGCCAGGCGGGGACGGAATATCCGGAGTCGGGCGAGCTCGTACATGAACACCGCGCAGGAGTTTTTCGCTGCATCTGCTGCGACAATGCCCTTTTCGATTCCAGCACAAAATTTGAATCCGGCACGGGCTGGCCGAGCTTCTGGCAGCCGATTGCGAAGGAAAATCTGTACGAAAAGATGGACGCGAGCCTGGGAATGGTGCGGCGCGAAGCGAAGTGCACGCTGTGCGACGCGCATCTTGGCCATGTTTTCACTGATGGCCCTTATCCCTCTGGATTGCGTTATTGCATGAATTCGGTCGCATTGCGATTTTGTGTGCGCAAGAACGCCTGACTGGTCTACTGTTTCACGTCTGCGAGCAGGTCCTCGTTGTCGTTGATGGATATGCGGTCCACTTTTCCTGCAACCACAAATTCGACCGGCTCACTTGGATGCATCGCAGCTAGAGTGCCCGCGCGCAACGTCTTTTCGCCCACGTGCAGATAAACCGCAACAACGTCCTTCCAATTGTCCGGGACTCCCGTGCGAGAGAGCGTTCCAGTGATTTTTGTCTTGCCATCTGCGGCAGGTTCCGCTTTTGCAGAGAAGGAATATTGCGGCATGCCGGTTCCGTAGACGTATTGGTTGAAGAACCAATCCATTTTGTGATTGCCATCAAGATCCATGCCGCGCGTCATGTGTTTTTCCACGATTGCCTTGAAATCTTCGGTGGAAGCGGACTTGTTGTCAAAAGTCTTGCAGTAATCGTGCATCATGTCTTTGAAGAGATGGTCCGGGTCGGGATTACGCGAATCCAGCATTTGATAGCGGAGCATGTGCAGGACGTAGCCGCCCTTTGAGTAAACGAGATTCTGGTAAGAAGAGCCGTCCGTTTCGCTGGAAAAGATCCGCTGGCCAAGCGTCATTGGGCCAATCTGATCTATGCGATGGCCGAAGCGGTCCGGGGCTTTCAGGAGGTCTCGGTCGATTTTCAGCTGGGTGAGGAATTCCTTCTGATTCTGGCGGAATTGCACATAGAGGAGTCCTGAGTATTCGGCAAAGCCCTCGGACAGCCATTGGTCGTGATAGCTCTTCCAGCCGACGCGATGTCCCCACCATTGATGGGAGCTTTCGTGGGCACGGAAGAAATCGGAAACTTTCGTTTGATTCTGGATTCCGAGTTCGTGGCGCTGAGTGGAATCGAGGAAAGTAATCCAGGAAAGATAAAGCAGTCCGGGCCAGCCTTGTCCGTATCCTCCAATGATGTTCGTGACGGCCAGCGTTTTGTAAGGATACGGGCCAAAATAATTTTCGAAAACGCGAAGAGTGTTTCCGGTTTCGGTTCCAATCACTTTGACCAAAGCGGCGGCGGACAAATTGCCGATTGCTGCGCCAGAGCTCTGCGGACCGCCTCTCGCTCCTTGTTCGAGCTCACCAAGGGGATTGTCGGCGGCCATTTGAATGGACTTAAGCAGGTCATCCGGCTGTTTGTTTGCATAGACTCTTACGTTCACATCACCGACTTTTTCGTCGTAGGTTTTGTAGTCGCCAAAGGCAAATCCCGCGGCAGCCAAAGGAATTTCGCTCTTCCAGACGGTAATGACATCTTTGCCGTCCGTGGTTTCGCTGATCTTGTTTCCGGTAGCGACGAGCTGATAGCGCTTGGAGTTTCGAAAGATCATGTCAAAATCCGAGCGGAAGGCAAACGCATCGATCCCCAGCGAGCCGGCGTAGATAGCGGGGTACCAGCCGAAGCTCTCACAAAAATAGTTGCCGTCGCCGACTTTGCGGACGATTCTCTTGCCCGACGACTGAAACTCGAGCGAAAAATTCTGTCCCGCTTGCGTCGCGGCCGGCAAGATAACCGCAATGTAGTCGCCGTAGGATTGCGTGCGATCTTTGGCTTCGCGTGATTGGACGAATTCCAAGGCGTGACCTTCGGCGTCCTTGACGGAGCTGACCCGCAGATTCTCGTCCTGACTGAACAACAGAACGCGTTCGCCTGATTTTCTTGGGTTGATTGTTAGTTTTGCAGTAGAGCTTAGGTCTGCGTTATCCGCCAAAGTGGATGAAATTTGGTAGGCGGGAACCAGAAAATCGAGGCGCGCGGCAGGGTCGGCGTATGCGGTTCTGCTGTCGCGGCCACCTGAAGGGAAATTCATCCAAGTGTCGCGTCCCCTTCCGTTTGTCCAACCACTCCAGCGGCTAATGATGATGTCTTCCAGTTGCAGCGCGTCTTGAGCTACCTCAATCCAGCCTTTGTCCTGGGTTTTCAATTCAGCGAGAAAATAAGCAGTGGATTTTCTGTCGGCGGACATCAGACTCTTGAACAGACGCGGGAGGCGCCCCCCGCCTACGCCTTCGCCTTCGCGTAAACGTTTAGCGTAGAGATCATCCGAACTGGCTGGGGCAGGCTGCCATTTGGCCTGGGATGCGACTTCGTCGAAGAGGCCATCGGTGGAAATGAATGTTGCATCGGAAAACACCATGTTGAGCTTGTCTTGCTTGGTAAAGAGTGAAAGCTGGTGCGCTTCGATTGGGTTGGGTGGGTCGACTTGAATCGTTCCGTTGCCGTGAAATGAAGCACCGTAAGCGATGCTATTTACAGGTTGCGCAAATTGAATCGTGCCTTCCTTCAATGTGATTTTCACGCGGTCTCGCGAAATCACGATGTTTTCAACGTGGGCGGTTTTTGTGCCATCCATGGCGGGATTGAGGATGGCGTTCCAGACGCCCATGGCTGGACTGCCTGGGGAGGGCATTTGAGCTGCGCAGGTCAGAGTAGCTATCCCACACACAAATAGGGCCAAAGAAGACTTGCGGAGCATGGATGGGCCTCCTGGAGGTAGAAGTACGTTAGCGTGCAGAGTATCGCGGTGCAAGTAGCACGTTAGTTTATGGCCGTCCTGGGCACGCAACAAAAGCGGTCGTTCGTCAGTTAGGGTAGTCTAGGCGGGCGATGATGGCGGGAACCCAGACAATCGAGACACGTGAGAAGCGGATGGCTGCGCTGTTGAGCGTTGGTTCAGCGGCGCTGCTCGTTTCGCTGAAGACTTTTCTTGTATATCGAACCGGCAGCCTGGGTGTATTGAGCGAGGCGCTGCACTCCGGACTGGACCTAATCGCGGCGATTATCACATTTCTTTCGGTACGCGTTTCGGACCGCCCTGCGGATGAACGGCATCCCTACGGCCATGGCAAGTTCGAGAATTTTTCCGCGTTTGTCGAGACCGGCTTGCTTATTCTGACTGCGCTCTACGTGATTTATGAGGCGTTCGAACGGCTTTTCTTCCGCAGCGTGCACATTCAGCCAAGCTGGATTGCGTTTGTGATACTGGGAATTGCGTTGGTGATTGATCTGACTCGAGCGAAAAGACTCGCGCACGTTGCACAGCGGTACGCGAGCGAAGCGCTGGAAGCGGACGCGCTGCATTTTTCGACCGACGTCTGGAGTACGATCGTTGTGATTGCGGGCATTGGGCTGGTGTGGGCCGGCGAAACCTGGAACATGCCCTGGCTGGTTTACGCGGACGCCGTGTCGGGGCTTGTCGTGGCCGGAGTGATTTTGTGGGTCGGGTCACGGCTTGGGATGCGCACACTGGACGCCCTGCTGGATGCAGTGCCGCGCGGTTTGCAGGAAGAGATATTCCGAGCCATTGGCCGTATGGAGGGCGTGCGGGACGTGCACCGTGTGCGCTTGCGCCGCGCGGGGAATCGATATTTTGTGGACGCAACGGTGAGCGTGCCGCGAACTGCAAGTCTCGAGCAGGTTCATGCGTGGAGCGATGCGATTGAGAAGCGCGTTGCAGAAATTGTTCCGGCGGACGTGGTGGTGCATGCGGAGCCACAGGCACCTCCTACGGAGGATTTTCTGGAGTCGATTCGGGCCACGGCGCAGCGGATGGGCCATGCGATTCATGATTTGTCAGCGCATCAGCAAGATGGAAAATTGTTTGTCGAACTGCACATGGAAGTGGATGAGGCTCTAAGCTTGAGCGAGGCTCATGCACAGGCGACCAGGCTTGAAGAAGCAATTCTCGCCCTGCCCGAACATCCGGAAGAGGTAAACATCCACATCGAGCCGATGGGGAGCAACATCGCTAAAACAAATACTTCGGCTGGCGAAATGATGCAGCTTGCGCGTGCGATAGAGGAATTCGTGAATACTTTGCCTGCTGAATACGACGAACTTGTGAATTGCCACGACGTTCATGTGCGGCAAGTAGAGCATCGCATCCTCGTGTCCTGCCACTGCACGATGAAGGGGGCGCTTCCAGTAACACAGGTGCATGACGTGACGGCGGCGCTCGAAGACCGGATCAAGGAAAAATTCCCGCAGATTTTTCGCGTGACGATTCATCCGGAGCCGGACAGCGAGCGATGAAAATTGGCTGCGGAGCGTTTTCGCTATTCCGGCGCGACATCCGGGCGGAACGACTTTCCAAAGAGAGTTGCGCAAAGGGCGAGTATCGCCGGATAACAGACCAGTACATAGCGCGGTTCGGGAGCTTCCACGGTTGTCAGAAATGCTGTTCGAAGAAGCAGGTATGAGGCAATACAGATAAGTGCCGGGCGAACCTTTTTGTTCCAGATCCAAAGTCTGCAAAAACCAATAAGTGCCAGCCCGAGGTAGACGATATTCAGCAGAAAAAATCCGGCCGTGACGGATTGATCCATGCGGTCGTCGCTCCAGTTTTGGGCGAGCGGAAACACATTGCCAGAAAAAGGAAGGAGCTCAATGCGCGGAGTGAACCAAATGGTGATCGCTCGCTGAAGAGGAACCCAAAGATAGGTGCGCAGAGGATGGCGGGCGGTTCTTTCTTTGGCGATTTCACGGAAAGCGGCGTCTTGTTCCGGCGTGAGGTTCTGGTCTTTATTATATTTTTCCAGAATCGCGGCTACGCGGCTTTTTTCTTCGTCTGAATCAAAAGCGCGCGAGGGAATGTCCGCAAGATTGATGATCTCCTCGTCGAGCTTCCAGGTCACGGCGTAACAATCGCTCATTCGAAAGAGCCAAGTTTTTTCCCAAGCCATAAAACCGTAGGGCGGATGTTCGGACGGAAGATTCGTGTCTTTTGGGGCGAGGAATTGCAATTCATGCAGCGAGATGGCGTTTCGGATTGCCCAAGGAGCCAAGGCGACGGCACACATCGCGCCACTGATAATCACCAATTTGAGCCAGTGGAGAAACCTTCCATGCTTCAGCATCAACCAGCCCCCTCCAACCCAGCCTCCAATCAGTAACAAAGGCGATTCGGGACGAAACAACGTGGTTGCGCCCACAGCCAATCCTGCGAGAGCTGCCCAGTATTCCGGTTTGTTTGGCCATTCCCACGGTTCTTGCTTGGCAGGAAAAATTACTTCCCAACAACTTCCCGTCCACCCGACCAGCAAAATCAAGGCAATCGCGCTAAAGCAAACGCCGAATACTTCCGTAAGCAAGACTGCGCTGTAGTTGGCAGTGAAGGGGCAAAGCAAGGCAATCCAGAACGCCGCCTTGAGCACAGGCATAACGCGAGCAGTGCTATCCGCGATCACCAGCAAGAGAGAAGCCAGCATGGCCACAAAGGCGCAAGTAATGATGTCTACTGCAACCTGGCTCAGCATTACCCAGATTCGGGCCACCTCGCCAACATGGCCCGAAAGTGCGTAGATCAACATCAAAAACGCGGGGTAGCCGGGCATGCGCACGTCGACCGGCGTGATGCCGGCGTCCAGAGTCATCGCATAGGCGTGGTGCTTGAGCCAATTTGTGGCCAAGTCCTCATAGAGAGCTGTGTCGCCCGAAGTGGCCGGATATTTCAGAATGAAAAAGAGCCTCAGCCAGAGACCTAGCGTTAAGGCAATCAGAGGGTGCGAGAACACTCGCTTCATGGAGTGTTCGCATCTTACAATAGACGCGCGGGATTTCAGCAGCCGGCTCCAGCCCCACCTGGACCGTTCTGAACCGTTCCAGGCACAACAGGTCCATGAAAGAACGTCGTCCCATTTTTTATGACGAGGAGCGTGTACGCTGGCGCTTCACGCGGCGCGCGCTGGAAGTCAGCGGTGTGCTGCTGACGCTCCTGTTGGTTTATTTTTTTGTGACGATTGTCGTCAGAGTGGATTTGCCTGCGGGCCTGATTCCCGATACAAAGTCTCCTTATCGCGCATTGAAAATCAAGAAGAACGGTAAGCCGCAGCCGGTGCGAGAAGGGCGGCATCGCCGCGTGGCAAACCTGGGCACAGTGCCGTCAGGATACGATCCGCTGCGGGCAGCATTTTATGTGAGCTATGACGCGAACAGCCTGGCTTCGCTGAAGAAGCACTACAAAGATCTCGACTTGCTGATTCCGGAAGAACTACACGCCGTGACGCCCGACGGCGCACTGACCGTTGTGGACTACATTCGGTATCAGACTGTGAAAGCAAGTCCTGAAGAAGCGTACGCGCGATTGCGCGAGGACAAGCTCCACCAGTGGATGAAGAGCATCAACGTGGAAATTCCCACGATGGCGATGCTGAATAACTACGATGGGCAAGTTTGGCGGATCAAAGAAATGGCGCAAATGCTTGCGAACCCGACCTCGCGAGCAAACTTGAGCCGCGACACGGTGCAATTTGCAGTCGAATCCCGCCAGGCAGGCATCGTTGTGGATTTTGAAGAAGTGCCGGAGCGCAGCCAGCCCGATTTTCGCGCCTTCATAGGCGAGTTGAGCCACGCTTTACACGCAGTTGGCCTGAAAATCATGATCGCCCTGCCGGCACGCGACGACGCGTACGACTACAAGTTCTTCGGCCAAGAGTGCGACGCCATCATGCTGATGAATTACGATCAGCATTGGCTGACTTCACCTGCCGGCCCCATCGCCGCGCAAGATTGGTTCATGGAAAACCTGAAGCAGGTGTTGGAGGTTGTGCCTGCTTCAAAAATCGTAGTCGGCATCGCCAACTATGCTTACGATTGGTCCGAGGCGCCCAAAAAACGAGGCGAGCCCGCCGAACCTGCGCAAGAGTTCAGTGTGCAGGAAGCACTGTTGCATGCGTACGAATCGGAAGCAGAAGTGGAATTTGATCAGGCTTCCCTGAATCCCTTTTATTCCTATTCCGATGAACACGATGACACGCACCGCGTCTGGTTTCTGGACGCGGTTACGGCATATAACGAATTGCGTGCCTGCGAACGGCTCGGCGTTCAAGGGAGCGCACTATGGCGGCTGGGAACGTCGGATACATCGCTCTGGAAAATCTGGGATGCGACTCGCCCGGACGATGCAACCCGTCAAAAACTTGCGGATGTTCCGCCGGGTCCAGATTTGATCCTGGAAGGAGAAGGAGATATATGGCGCTTTACAGGCCAGCCAAAGCGAGGCGCGCGCAGTTTTACGTACGATGCAGCGACGGACCTTTTCACGAGCGAGCGATACGACAGCTATCCGATTTCCTACGACATCGATCAACTGGGAGCAGCAACGAAAAAACTGGCGATTACGTTTGACGATGGCCCCGATCCGCAGTGGACGCCGAAAATTCTGGATGTGCTGAAAGAAAAACACGTACCAGCAACATTTTTTGTAATTGGACTCGACGCCAGCCAATGGCCACAAATTCTGAAACGCGAATATGCCGAAGGCCATGCGATCGGCAATCACACGTATACACATCCGGCGTTTGAAGATATTTCCCCGACACAGCTTCGCTGGGAATTAAACCTGACTCAGCGCCTCATTGGGAGCACGCTTGGTGTTAAGTCCATTCTTTTCCGGCCACCTTATGGAATTGACCATCAGCCGGAATATGCGGAAGAAGTGGCACAGCTTCCGCTGGCGCAAGACATGGGTTATTTGATCGTAGGCCAAAAAATAGACCCGCATGACTGGCGCCAGCCTTACGGAAAGCAGGTTCCCGCGCAGGAAATCGTGGATGGAGTGCTGCGCCAAGCGGACAGCGGAAACATCATTCTGTTCCATGACGGCGGCGGAGATCGCAGCCAGACCATCGCGGCGCTGCCGCAGATCATCGACCAGCTGCGGGAACGCGGCTACGATTTCGTTTCCGTTCCGGAACTCATCAACAAAACGCGAGCTGACGTAATGTTCCCGCTTTCCAGACAGGAGTGGCTGGAAGCGCGTGCGGATGGATTTATTTTCGGGCTTTATCGCTGGTTCGTTCTGAGCATCGCGACTGTCTTCATTCTTGGAATTTTCCTTGTCAGCGGCCGAGCGGCGATCATCGGAATTTTAGCCATCATCGAGAAACTTAGGCCGGAGCGGCTGAAGGAACCCAATCCGCTGCCCGCGGTTACCGTTTTGATCCCGGCGCACAACGAGGAAGGCGTGATCCTTCAGACAGTAACTTCGGTGTTGGCTTCTGACTATCCGGAGATGCACGTCATTGTCGTGGACGACGGTTCGACGGACGATACGGGGCTGCTGCTTGATGCTCATTTCAGCGACGATCCGCGTGTGCGCATCATTCACCAAGTGAATCGCGGGAAAGCGGCGGCGCTGAATCATGCGCTGGCCGAATCGGAGACGGAATTCGTCATCACGATTGATGCGGACACGGAAATCGAGCCGGACGCGATCAGCAAACTGATGCGGCATTTCTCTGACCCGAAACTGGCTGCGATCGCGGGCAACGTAAAAGTCGGCAATCGCTCACGCTGGCTCACTCGTTGGCAGGCGCTCGAATACATCACAAGCCAGAACATGGAAAAGCGCGCGTTCGATTTGTTAAATTGCATCACGGTTGTACCGGGCGCGCTGGGCGCATGGAGAAAGGCAGCAATCGAATCCGCAGGGGGGATTACGGCGGACACTGTTGCCGAAGACGCCGACCTAACGATTGCGATTCGCAGGCTGGGCTGGCGGATCGGTTATGAGGAAGAAGCGATCGCGTGGACCGAAGCGCCGGAAACTCCTGGGGCGCTCATTCGCCAGCGTTTTCGCTGGACTTTCGGAACGCTGCAATCGTTCTGGAAACATCGGGACACTCTTTTTCGGCCAAAATATGGAACGCTCGGCTGGATTGCGCTGCCCAATATTTTTGTCTTTCAGCTCGTACTACCTTTGATCTCGCCCATCATTGACTTGATGTTTTTTGGCTCGATTGCGGCTTGGGGACTGATGCGGCTGCATCTGTCGTGGCTTCCGCAAATCAACTGGGGAACGGCGGACCTTGAACGATCGGTGCTGTTTTTCCTGGGCTTCCTGATTATTGATGTACTGACGTGTGCGGTGGCGTTTGCGCTAGAGCGAAAAGAGGATTGGACGCTGCTGATTCCGGTGCTGTTGCAACGCTTCTATTACCGGCAACTGATGTACGTAGTGTTATTCCGTTCCGTGAAAGAAGCCGTGCGAGGGCGCCCCGTTGGATGGCGCGGCGTAGAACCTGAGCCTCCTCGCGCAAAATCCGCTGCTCAGCAGCAGCCTGCATCGGCCGAAGGCAACTAGGCTGCTCACGATTTGCTCTGCGCGGCGTCTGAATTTCCACGGAGGCGGTTCGCCTCTGACCAGTTTTTTTAGCAGAGGGTCACAGTGGGGCAGTTTGAATTTTTGTCCTGTTGTGTCACGATCCAAAAATTCAAACTGCCCCACTACCCGGTTTTTCGTTGATTTTTGACTATATCCGGAGTTGAGGTAGGATATCGGTGCTGGCAGGTTTCCCCGCAGGAGGTTCTCATGGCCGTAACATTTACCCTTAATGGCAAGTCCCAGACCGTTGAAGTTGATCCACAGATGCCGCTGCTTTGGGTTCTTCGCGACACGCTGAACATGACCGGCACAAAATTCGGCTGCGGCATGGCGCTTTGCGGTGCATGTACAGTCCACATCAATGGAGAGGCGAGCCGGTCCTGCATTACTCCGATTTCCGCCGTGGCGGGAAAGAAAATCATGACGATTGAGGGTTTGTCCGCTGATGGCAGCCATCCCGTGCAGCAAGCGTGGATGGAAGAAGACGTTCCTCAGTGCGGGTATTGCCAATCGGGACAGATCATGTCGGCCGTGGCACTGCTCAGTAAGAAACCAAAACCGACGGATGCCGATATTGATGACTTTATGAGCGGCAACATTTGCCGCTGCGGCACTTATCAGCGCATCCGCAAAGCGATTCATCGCGCTGCCGACCTTCAAACCAGCAAATCGAAATCCGCGTAGTTTCTCAGAAAAAAGATTCGAGGTGTCCCATGACGACGTTGCTCTCGCTCGACCGTCGCACATTTTTGAAAACCGGAGCCGCAGCTGGAACCGGCTTGCTGATCGGATTTCATCTGCCGACATTTGCCGAGTCTGCTGAAGATCAGGAAAAGAAAAATCCGAATCCGCTGAATGCGTGGGTGCACATCACGCCGGACAACCACGTGTCTTTGATCCTCGGGAAATCGGAGATGGGCCAGGGCATCATGACGGCGCTGCCGATGATTCTTGCGGAAGAGCTTTCGCTTGATTGGGACAAGATCAAGATTGAACAAGCGCCGACGAATCCTGCGATTTACGAGCACGGTACAGGTGGCAGCGGGAGCATTGCTGGATCGTATTTGCCATTGCGAAGAGCGGGAGCTGCGGCGCGCGAGATGTTGGTTAGTGCGGCTGCGCAACGTTGGAATGTAAATCGCGACACGTGCAAAGCGGCGGATGGCGGCGTGCTTCATGGGGCGCGAAAGAACTTTTTGACGTACGGCGAATTGGCTGAAGACGCGGCGAAGCTTCCGATTCCTGATTTCAAAACTGTGCCGCTGAAAAATTCAGAAGATTTCACGATCGTTGGGCATGACAAGCGACGGTATGAGGGCAATGCAAAGGCTACGGGAAAAGCGATTTTCGGAATTGATTCGCACGTTCCGGGAATGCAGTACGCGGTGATTGCGCGGTGCCCGATTTTTGGCGGAAAAGTGAAGTCGTTTGACGCGGCGAAGGCAAAAGCCGTTCCCGGCGTGAAGGACATCATTCAGATTGATGCAGTTGGAGAAGGCGCGTTCAGTGCTGGCGGGGTTGCTGTGTTGGCGGAGAACTCGTGGGCGGCAATGCAAGGGCGCAAGGCGCTGCAGATTACCTGGGATGAAGGACCGCACGCAGCGGAATCCACTGATTGGCTGCGCAAACAATTTCTGGAGAATGCGGCGAAGCCGGGCAAAGTGATTCGCAACGATGGCGACGCGGATGCCGCGATTTCAGGGGCTGCGAAGAAAGTAGAAGCTACATACGAATTCCCTTTTGCTGCCCATGCCACGATGGAACCGATGAATTGCACGGTGCACATCAGACCGGATGGTGCTGAGGCGTGGGTTCCGACCCAGGCGCCGCAGTGGGCACAGGACATCATTGTGGGGATTTCGAAGTTGCCGCGCGAATCGGTGATTGTTCATACGACGCTGATGGGCGGCGGCTTCGGTCGGCGCTACATGGGCGACTTCGTGATGGAAGCCGCGCAGATCGCGAAGGTTACGGGCAAGCCCGTGCAGGTTTTGTGGACGCGCGAGGACGACATGCAGCACGATTTTTACCGGCCGGCGTCGTACCACAAACTTTCCGGTGGGGTCGACACGCAGGGCAATCTCGCTGCGTGGAAACATTTTCAGACTTCGACTTCGATTGATGCGATGTGGAGCAAGAACGGCGCGGAGCATCCGGAAAATTCGGAATTTGCGACGGCTCTGTTTATTCCTTACGTGACGCCAAACTATCGTGTGGAATACACGCTGGCGCAATCTGGTGTTCCCCGTGCATGGTGGCGTTCGGTGGAGCATTCATCGAGCGGATTTATTGTGGAATGCTTTGTTGACGAACTCGCCGCTGCAGCAGGAGCCGACCCTTACGAATTTCGTTTGAAGCTCATAGGCGACGACCGCAAGATTCCCGATTTCACGAATCCGAAAGAAGGAAAACCGCTGGATACCGCGCGATTGAAGAACGTTTTGAAGATTGCCGCAGACAAGGGTGATTGGGGAAAACCGGTTCCCAAGGGGATCGGACGTGGCATCGCCGCCTATTTCTCCTTTGAATCCTACACGGCATGCGTCGCCGATGTCAGCGTCAAGAATGGCGCCGTAAAAGTTCATCGCCTTGCCTATGCAGTGGACTGCGGCCGGCCTATCAATCCCGAAGGCATCCGCGCACAGGTGGAGAGCGCGGCGATCTATGGACTATCGGCTTCGCTGCACGACGCGATCACGATCAAAGGAGGCCGCGTCGAGCAAGCGAACTTTAATGATTATCAGATGCCGCGGATCGCGGACACGCCGAAGACGGAAGTGCACGTCGTGATGAGCAAGGAAGAACCGACCGGAATTGGCGAACCGGGCTTGCCGGTGGTCACTGCGTCGGTTTGTAACGCAATTTATGCGCTTACGAAGAAGCGCATCCGCCGCTTGCCCATTCGCGGCGAAGATCTCGCCTAGCGAATCGCCGCAACCCGTTGCAAAATATCGTGTGCATTTTGCAGCCATCGGGATTGCCGCGCTCTCGCTTGTAATTTGGTTGGGCCTCTTCTTTTTCAACGGTCATTTCTGGCAGCTTTGGATTTCCGACGCGGATCGTGAATCCGTTCCATCACCGTCGAATTGGCGAAGTGTAGTGGCCGTAGTTCCAGCGCGCAACGAAGCTTCCTCCATTACACAGACTATTGCGGCACTGACAAAACAGGATTACCCCGGAAGATTTTCCATCATCGTCGTTGACGACCATAGCGAAGATGGGACCGGTGAGCTCGCGCGCAAGGCAGCTGCGGAATCCGGTGGACTGGCAAGAGTTCAGATCCTCACTGCACCGACCTTGGCTTCAGGCTGGACCGGCAAACTTTGGGCGCTACAATCCGGAGTTGAGTCGGCGTTAGCAAACGCGTCGGAGTTTTTCTGGTTCACGGACGCGGATGTTGTGCATGCGCCGGACACTCTGCGCCGCCTGGTTTCCCGAGCCGAACGCGACCACCTCGATCTCACGTCACTGATGGTTTTGTTGCAGGCTCAATCCTTTGCCGAAAAACTCATCGTTCCACCGTTTCTCTATTTTTTCCTGATGCTCTATCCGCCGCGCTGGATCGCAAACGAAAACTCGCGAGCTGCGGGTGCTGCTGGTGGCTGCATGCTCTTGCGAGCTTCTGCACTCGCTCGAATCGGTGGCCTCGCTGCAATCCGCAACGAAGTCATTGATGATTGTTCACTGGCACGCGCCGTAAAACGCAGCGGCGGGAAAATATGGATGGGGCTAACTCGCGCAAGCGTCAGCCTCCGCCACTATGCAAACCTTTCTGAATTGCGGGACATGGTTGCGCGCACTGCATTCACTCAACTCAATTATTCCGCCGTTCAGCTGACTGGCACACTCATTGGACTTCTTCTAACATTTGTTGCGCCTGTCGCGTTCGCGTTCTCTTCTAATCCACGCATCTGGCTTCCCGCGCTTCTCGCTTGGTGCCTGATGTCTGCATCCTTTTTGCCAACGGTCGTTTTCTATCGGCTCACGCCGATTTGGTCTCCATTCTTGCCCGTTGCGGCATTCTTTTATTCCTATTCGACATTTCTTTCCGCGTTGAGATACTGGCTTGGACGCGGCGGTCAATGGAAAGGGCGCGCGCAGGCACAAAGAACCGGCGGCTCCAGAAGCCGAGTTTAAAATTTATAGGAAAGATTCAGTTGCATGCGCCGGCCGGGGTTGGCTGCGCTAGGTTGCCCAAAATGGGGATTCACAATGCCGGTGGGCGCTCCCGTTACGCCGATGATGCTGCTGTAGTTGGCGTGATTCAGGATATTAAAGGCGTTCAGGCCGACAGTGAGCGTCGGCGATTTCTTCTTCTCTTTGGAAAAATGAAAATCGCGCTCGGCATTTAAATCCAAGCCTAAGAAACCGGGGCCATGGAGTGAATTGCGCGGAACCAACCCGCCATCTGGGCGGTCGTTCGTCACACCGTCACCGTTGCTGTCCAGTCCGGTAATGACATTCACAGGGCGGCCTGAATAGGCCTGCAGGGCCGCTCCAATCGAAATATCTTCCGTAACCTGGAACGCGCCGAGGAAATCGAATTTGTGCCGCCGGTCAAAATCGGAGCGCGCCCAATCCAGCGCGGGAAAGTTGCTGTTTCCGGGCAGATAATTTATTCCACTGGTGTTGTTGTAGGTTTTCGCGAGAGTGTATTGCACCTGCCCCGAGAAGAATTTCGTTGGTTTCCCCCGCAGGCTAAACTCCACCGAATTGCCTTTTTGATAGCCTCTCGATTCGATTTGCCTCTCTTGGCCCACGGTGATGTCTGGCCGCGCAAGATAGTCCGGCGGCAAGGGAGCGTTTATGTCGCGCGAACGAAAAAGATCGATCCCGCGCGAACCGACGTAAGTGACGCTGAACGTGCTCTGCGGCGTGAGCTGGCGTTCCACTCCCGCGCTGTATTGGAGCACGTAAGGAATATGTGCGCTGGGATCGAGAGTGACCGAGCTTATCGGAACATTTACGAGATCCGCGCCAGTCACAGGAAACGGCAGCGGATTAGCCGGCGTACTGGAGAGAACGAACCGTTGGACATTGATGCCGTTGAAAAGCAGCAGATCTGCAATTGGCCGCGGGCCTGACCTGTCAAAAAAAATGCCTGCCCCGCCGCGAAACACAGTTTTGCTCTTTTTTGTCGGAGCATAGGCGAACGAGAACCGTGGCGCGAAGTTATTCGGGTCATTGTGAAAATAGTTCTGGAAGTAATACCGGACGCCAAGAGAAATCGAAAAGTTTTGCTTCCAGCGGATATTGTCCTCAAAAAAGCCGGCCACAGTTCGTTCCCAAAAAACCACATGGCCCGGTCCTTTCTGCAAAATGAACGTGGCAGGCGAATTAGCATTGAACGCCGCTGGATTGGCGAAGGTATAGGCTCCCTGTTGATTCGTGTGATTGTCAAAGCCGCGGCGGCTGATGTCCGGCACGTCGACTCCAAAATTCACCACGTGCTTGCCGTTCGTGTACGTCAGGAAGTCCGTGCCATCGAAGTGCGACTCCGTTCTATTGGCGTCTGCCTGCGCACCACCGCTCGTGAAATACCCTTCGACGATCATTTGGGGCGAGGCATTGGCGCTCGTAATGGGATTGTCATTGTGCCCAACCAGGAATCTCAGTTGGTTCACCCATTTCGGAGAAAAGATGTGGCGATAGCTGATGTTAACTTCGTGTTCGCGCCCGACTTGCGTATAACCAGCCTCGCGCAAGACTAAGCCTCCCACGCCCTGGTTCTCGAGTGTCTCGCTTTCGAAAAAGTAGCCGATCCAGACCTGGTCTCCGTTTGCAAAATCATGAAATGCCCGGAATGACGAAAACAAATGGTGCTCGGGCGCGGGGACATTGTCGTGGGTCGGCAAGCCGTCCGCCCCAGTCGCGGAGACGATTGCTTCGACATTGTTTTGATCGCGTTCCAGGGTGAGCAGAAACGTATTTTTCTTGTCGTGGCCGAGAGGGCCGGTGAGAGAGCCTTCGTAAAATTCGCGATCCTCAGCCGGCTTTGTGGCCGCAAAAGCGTTTTGTGCATCAAACACGGAATCTCGAAAAAGAAAATTGACAGTGCCATGAAATTGCGGTGTGCCGCCCTTTGTGGTGATCTCCAGGCGGGCACGCCCGGGTCGCGCAAATCGGGCCGAATACGGATTCTGGTTTACCTTTACCTCCTGCACAGCCGAAGGAGAAACTCCGGGCCCGTTCGCCTCTACTCCATCGACAACAAGGGAAACGCCATTTGTGCCCGTGGCGTTGTCGTCGAGGAATCGCGAGAGCGTGGTGATGTAATCCTGATCAAAAACAGGCACACGATCCAGTGCGTCGCGCTCGAATGTATTGGCGTTTTGATTCTCTGAAGTGTCGGTGCTTACCTGAGGGGCGGCATCTCCCGACGATACACTGACCGTTTCACTTCGTGAAGCAATCTCAAGATTTATGCGCAATGATCCTGCAGGCTTGCTTGAAACGATGATCTCCTTCTCGAACTTCTTAAAACCCGCCGCGCTCACCGAGAGCTTGTATTTTCCGGGAGGAATTTTGTCAAAGTAAAAGAAGCCGGTTCCATCGGTAGTAGTCGTAGCTACCAACGTGCCATCTGTATGCTGCAAGTTCACTTGAGCCCCAGCAATAGCCGCGAGCGATGGATCCACGGCGTTGCCAGAAACGGTATGCGTTACCGGAAGTTGGGCAGCAACACAAAGACTAGAAAATAGCGCAATCGAAATCGATAAAACGGCCCGCAGTCGCGGCTGAAGCTTCTTAATATGCAACAGGACCACCTAAAATCAGCAGGATGAGCGCCCATGAAAAGTAAAGCTCCTAACCTAAACGCAGCATGAATAAAACTTCGAGGTCTTACGTTTTCAGCTTGTGAAAATAGCCGGTTCCCTCAAAATTTGCTATTCTTGCGTCAGGTGCAGGGCTGTATCCCGCGGTCAGGGAACGGCACCGGAGGCCACCATGAGCATTTCTCGCGAACAGGGCAGCGGGAAAGTGACCGTGCCCAACATTTTGCAGCGAAAAACCGCTGCAGATTTTTCCACTCAAAAAATTACCTGTCTCACCGCGTATGACTATCCCACTGCGCGCCTGCTTGACGAAGCCGGAGTTGATGTCCTTCTTGTCGGCGATTCGCTCGGTATGGTCGTGCTTGGCTATGACAGCACGATCCCTGTGACGCTCGAGGAGATGCTGCATCACACACGCGCTGTTCGTCGCGGCACTCGCAATGCGCTCGTAGTGACGGACATGCCTTACGGCACGTATCATGCGGAAATTCACGAGTCCGTCCGCAATGCTGTACGGCTCGTAAAAGAGGCAGGCGCTGAAGCAGTGAAAATTGAAGGCGGCGAGCGGCGACTGGAGTTGATTGCGCGATTGACCGAAGCGGAAATTCCGGTGATGGGCCACGTTGGACTGACGCCGCAATCTGTGAATGCGCTCGGTGGTTTTAAGGTACAAGGCAAAACGCCTGCCGCGGCAGAACAATTGATTCGTGATGCGCGTGCAGTCGAAGCTGCCGGTGCGTTTGCGATTGTGCTTGAAGGGATTCCACGCGAGCTCGCCGCACAAGTCACCCAGGATCTTCGCATTCCGACGATCGGCATCGGCGCCGGCCCGGATTGCGACGGACAAATCCTCGTCCTTAACGATCTGCTTGGCTTAACGTTCCATCCCGCTCCCAAATTTGCGCGCCAATATGCGCGTGTCGGCGAATTAATCTCGAGCGCCGTGCGCGAATACTGCTCGGACGTGCGCCGCGGTTCGTTTCCATCCGAAAATGAGTCTTACCATATGCCGCAAACCGGCGGCGGACAAAAGACCGTCAATATTGACGTTGAACTCGCGGACTGATTGCTTTTCCAAAAAAGGAGCCAACCATGACGCCTGAAGAAGCTCGCGCACTTTTTGATTACAACGCCTGGGCGAATCATCGTTCGCTCGAAGCCGCGGCACAGCTTTCGCCGGAGCAATTCACGAAACCGCTCGGTTCGAGTTTTTCTTCCGTGCGCGACACGTTGATGCACGTCTGCGGCGCGGAATGGATCTGGTTCGAACGCTTTCAGGGCCGGTCGCACTCGGCAATTCCCGATTTTTCTGCCATTCAGACAATCGAGGCACTACATACTCATTGGCTTCCGCAAGAAAAATCACTGCTTGATTATGTTAGGGGTCTGACGCAAGGAGAACTTGACCGCGTTTTCGAATACAAAACGATCAACTTCGGCATGTACACCAATCCGCTTTGGCAATCACTACAGCACCTGGCCAATCACGGAACTTATCATCGCGGACAGGTGGCCACGATGATTCGCCAGCATGGCTTAAAACCGATCGCGACGGATCTGATGCATTTCTACCGCGAACGGACGAGCGCCGCCGCGGCGTGATTGACGGGCTTATTCACGCGTGGAAACCATTCGTACAATCTCCTGGATGAAAGAAGCCGCGCGGCAAGCCCGAGCGGAAAACCATGTCATTGGGCTTGTTCCCACCATGGGCGCGCTTCACGAAGGCCATCTTTCGCTCGTGCGACGCGCGAAGCAGGAGTGTTCGCGCGTATATGCCTCGATTTTTGTAAACCCAAAACAGTTCGGCCCTAATGAAGATTTCGCAAAATACCCGCGGGCGTTTGAATCGGACTCGGAAAGATTCGCCGAACTAGGCGCGGACGCTCTATTCGCTCCGACACTAGAAGAAATCTATCCTTCGGGATTTTCTACCTATGTGAATGTTGAGGGAATCGGCGACCGCCTTGAAGGGCGCTCGCGTCCTGGCCACTTCCGCGGCGTTGCTACGGTTGTGCTAAAGCTTTTTGAAATCGCCCAGCCGGACTTTGCCTACTTTGGCCGCAAGGACGCTCAACAAGTCTGTGTGATTCAGCAGATGGTTCGCGATCTTAATCTCGGCGTGCAGATTGTAGTTTGTCCGATCGTTCGCGAACCGGATGGACTTGCGCTGTCCTCACGCAACGCATACCTCAATCCCGAGGAACGTCGCGCCGCTACTGTTCTTCACCGTGCGCTGGAAGCGGCGCGAGCAGAACTTGTCGGTGGTAGAAGTGATGCAATGCAGGTACAAAACAGTATGCGCGCTGTCTTCGAGAAAGAACCACTAGCCCGCCTCGACTATGCGGAAATAGTTTCGGCGGACAACTTCGAACCCACGGTGCGCGTCGGAGGCACCAGCTACATTTTGATTGCTGCCCATCTCGGCAAAACGCGGCTGCTCGATAACATGCTGGTTGAAACGAACGACTCTGGCCAACTGCTTTTTCATGTTTAGGATTTTTTACAAGCTTATTTCTCAGCTTCGAGCTCCGTTAGGACTTCTTTCGCGTGGCCTTTCGCCTTCACGTTGTCCCAGACCTTCTCTACTTTCCCATCCGTGCCAATCAACACGCTGCTTCTGACGATTCCCTTGTAGGACCGCCCCATGAATTTCTTCATTCGCCAGAAACCGAAGGCTTCTATCACCTTGTGTTCGGGATCGCTCAGAAGACTGAAATTCAGTTTGTATTTTTCTTTGAAGCGGGCGAGCGCCTTCATCATATCGGCGCTTACGCCAAAGATCTCAACATTTTGTTTTTCAAAGGACTTCTTTGCGTCGCGAAACTCGGACGCTTCAACGGTTCAACCGGGAGTATCGGCTTTTGGATAGAAAAAGAGAAGGGCACGTTTGCCTCTCAAGTCAGCCAAAGACATTTCTCCTCCAGAATCCGTTTGCAAACGGAAATCCGGAGCTGCGTTTCCAGCTTTCAGCATTTTTCTCTCCAGGACCCAGAATCAGGAAAGTAAGCGCCGCAGCACGTCATTAATCGCTTGCGGATTGGCCTGGCCTTTGGTGGCTCGCATCACCTGGCCCACGAAAAATTTGAATACACCTTCATTGCCAGCTTTGAATTTTGCTACGTTGTCGGGATTCTTTTCTATGACTTCCTTTGCGGCTAGTTCGATTGCATCATCACTTATTTGAGCGCTAAGCCCTTCAGCGGCGACGATTATCGCCGCGGATTGGCCAGTTTCAAACATCTTGGCGAACACTTTTTTCCCGATCGCGCCCGTAATCTTTCCGCCGTCCACAAGTACAATCAATTCGGCCAAAGCGGACGGCGAGACGGGACTGGCTTCAATCGCTTTTCCGCTGTCATTCAATCGCCTCAGTAATTCCGTCTGCATCCAATTCGCGGCGGACTTTCCTGCGGCACCGGCTTTGACTACCGCTTCAAAATAATCCGCGAGTTCCTGTGTTCCGGTAAGCACACCTGCGTCGTATGGGGTGACACCGTAAGCATTGATAAAGCGCTCCCGCTTCATCGCAGGCAGCTCGGGCAGCGAGCGCCTCACTTCTTCGCGCCAGGCGGCGCTCACGTGAATCGGCAGCAAATCCGGCTCGGGAAAATAACGATAGTCGTGTGCTTTTTCTTTCGAGCGCATGGATACCGTGTAATTTTCATTCTGATTCCAAAGCCGTGTTTCCTGAGAAATCTTTCCCCCGCTTTCGATTACGCCGATGTGCCGTTCGATTTCATATTCCAACGCCTTTTGCAGAAAGCGGAACGAATTCAGATTCTTCACTTCGACTTTGGTGCCGAACTCTTTTGCGCCGCGCAGACGAACGCTCACGTTCGCATCACAGCGTAGCGAACCCTCTTCCATGTTGACGTCGCTCACACCGGTGTATAGCAAAATTTGACGCAGCGTGGTCAGATAGGCGTACGCTTCATCGGACGTGCGCATATCCGGTTCGCTTACGATTTCCGCCAGAGGCGTGCCACCGCGGTTGTAATCGATATAACCTTTCGTGGCTGATTGCGAAAAACCCTCGTGCAGGTTCTTTGCGGCGTCGTCTTCCAGATGCAAGCGCGTGATCCCGATGCGTTTGCGTTCTCCCGTAACCTCAATATCCACCCAGCCGTGCTCTGCCAGCGGCAATTCGTATTGCGAAATCTGATAGCCCTTGGGCAAATCCGGATAGAAATAGTTTTTGCGCGCAAATCGCGAATGTTCGTTGATCGTGCAATTCAGGGCGAGTGCCGCGCGAATGCCCATTTCCACAGCGCGCTTATTTAGAACGGGCAGTGTTCCCGGCAAACCCAGGCACACAGGGCAAGTGTTGGAATTCGGAGGATCACCGAACTGCGTCGAACAGCTGCAAAAGATTTTCGTTTTTGTAAAAAGCTGGACGTGTACTTCCAGGCCGATGACAGCCTCGTATTTGGCCAGTATTTCCGGCGCAATACTGGTCTCTGTCGCGTTCTTAACCATGTTGAGCTTGTAATTATAACATCAGGCCAGGCTGAGCTGGCTGTTAGCCAGGGAGTGCGGAAACCTCATCGGATTGCTTGAGCCATCGGTCCGCAAGCGCATAACCGCCAAAAAGCAGAGTAGCGTATATTGCGTCCCCAGCGAGTGTATTCCAGAAAAATGGCAGACCCGCGGCGTAGCAAGCAATCAGCCCCGCAAACGATTTCGGATAGGTCGTAAATGCGGTCCAGACCGCAAGGTTCGTTACAAGAAAGAACTGTATCGCCCCCAAGAGCGTGCGGCTTGCGATCCGCAGCGCTTTCCGGTTTTCGCCAATCCACATTCCGATGCAGACATTCACAAGAAAACTTAAATAAACTACCGCTATCAATTTGTGGAATCCAATTGCGACGTCACCCGCCAACAAAGCCGCGACCGGGAACGCGAACTTCACCCACTTATTCTTGAAAACTGAACCGCAAAATAGAGCCATGGCTCCAACGGGCGTTAGATTCCACGGATGCGGCAAAATTCGCAGCACCGCAGCTACCAAAACCAACAAGGCCGCGATCGCGACCTTCATCCACAACACCTGCTTATCGGTCATCTCACTTCTCATGCCAGAACCTCCTCCTCTGCCAGCAAATCACAAAAGATGAAAGAATCTCTTTCAACGACTTCCCCTGTCTTACATTTCACAGGCTTCTGAAAAATCGGTCCGTCGTAGACGAATGTGTGAAATTCGCCATTTTCGCCGCATGGATCAGCACCCACTGGCAAATCGCGAAAAAAGCTTTCATCTAGTTCGCGGCCAGCGAAGCTTTTGTCCAGGATTCTTGGATCCACACAAACCGCGCGGGCCCGAAATGCCAATTTCACAAATGACCGGGCAAGTTCCCGAGTATCTCTTTTCCAAATTGGGAAAATTGCTTCCATCCCTACCTTTGCGAGGTTCTTCTCGCGATAGGCGCGCAGATCTTCCAGGAAAATATCGCCAAACGCCACTCGACGAATTCCCTGTTCATAAGCAGCGCGCATTGCCGCCTCCATTCGTGCCTCGTAAATCGGATTCACGCACTGTGGTGGAATATGAACTTTCTGCAGCGGCAAGCCGATACTTTCAGCCTGCCGGTACAGAAGTTCGCGCCGAACACCGTGCATGCTCACGCGATCGTAGCCTTCCGTGACCGTCGTCAGTAAGCCTGCAACACGTAAATCTTTTTGCTGAAGCAGCGCATGCAGCGCCATGGCGCTATCCTTGCCGCCGCTCCAGCAAAAAAGGATTGGCTCAGGCTGTGACACTAACTCTTTCCGCCAAAGCGGTAGTTGATACCAACGCGAGCTTCTCTTCCCAGAGCGGGGAAGCCAAGGGCGTCTTGGTATTGCTTGTCGAAAAGATTTTGCACGCGAACGTAGCCACTTATGCCCCGCCCGAAGTTGTACGCAGTGGCCAGATCGAAACGGGCGTATCCAGGATTTCGAGTGAAGCCAAGAAACAGGAAGTCCGAATCCGTTCGTTCCCCAGAAAAATATCCGGCAAGCGTAAAAACAAGAGAGCGATAGTTGGCAAAGAGCGTCGCCGAACCAGAATGAACGGGCCTTCGCAACAGGCGATTTCCCGCGGTCTGAGTGGGATCAAACGCGTTGTCGGCTTCGATCACGCGCGTGTCATCGTAGGTGTAGGTGCCAACGAGTTTGAGCCATTTTGCGGTTTTCACTTCCGCGGTGACGTTCACGCCGCGAGCGCGCGCCTTATCGGTATTGAAGAACGAGCCCCAAAATGGGCTTCCGCAGCCCGAAGGAATCGGGACATTGCACGGAGCAAAGGAGGAGCATGACGTGAAACTCACGAGATCGTAAAAACGGTTGTAGAAATACTGGCCCGAAAAACTCACGCGGTCATCGGCGATCTTTTGCTCGATGCCTGCTGACCAAGACTTGCTCGATTCCGGCTTGAGCGTTGGATTGCCGGGATCGCAAATGTCGAATCCAATAGTCTGATCGAAACCAGGTTCCTTGATTCCCTCGCCGTAGTAGAGCCGCAGGCGCGTTTCTCCCCAAAAACCTCTTCCTTGTAGCAGAGCCATCGAGGCACCGACGCGGGGCACAAAGCGCGTGCCAAAGTTGCCGTTCGCTTCAGCCCTGCCACCAAAACTGAGAGTCAATCGTGGATGGGGAGAGTAGCGGAAATCAAGGAAGCCGCCTTGGTTGTTTCTGCGCGCGTGGTCTATCTGGATGGTGGAGAGAAAAGCATTTTCCACTTCATATTGGTAGCCCGTAGTTGCCGCAAAATTTGAGAGCAGAAAACTTGCCTGAGCTGCAACGTTGGCGCGATTTTGTTTGGCACTGGAATTCCCGGGAAAGTCGCAGAACTCGGGGGTTGGAACTGAATTGGGGCTTGCAGGGTCCTGTGGGCAACCTACGGCGGGGTCTGTCGCAAAAAAACTTTGCGTTGGGTTTTCGCTAATTCTCCTGTTGTACGCTTCCGACCCGCTGATTTGATAGTGCCAGTGCTTGCCGAGTGCGAAATCCCAGCGAGCGTTCGCACTGAAATTTTCGTAGTCGGTGTGCGCGTCGCTGTTCGGCGGTGTGATCAGAGTTTGGCCAGGCGTGCCAGCATTGCTTCCGTTGTTCCTGACTGTTACGCGCAACTGATTCGAGTCGGAGAAACTGTAACCAAAATTTCCGGAGGCAGTTCGATTTATGAACCTGTTGTCTACATCAGGGCCACCCGTCGAAAAATAAGAACCGGCAGCCGAATAATCGAACTTTCCCAAGAGTCCGCCGATGTCCGCTCCGCCATTGCCTGTGCTAAAGGTTCCACCTTCCGCGTACAGATTCACTGACGGAGTACGAGTTGTGCCTCGATGGGTGAATATCTGAATGACTCCAGATACGGCATCTGTGCCATAAATGGCGCTTTCTGCCCCACGAACAATTTCGACTTTGTCGATGTTTTCGTAACTGAGGTAAGAGAAATCCACGGCGTTGCCAATCGGATTGACTGGCGCTCCATCCACAAGCAGCTTTGTGAAACGCGATTCTCCGCCGTTCAAAAAGATAGAAGTTGACCCACCTTCCGCGCCAGTGCGTCCGATCGTGATGCCAGGCGAATAGAGCAGCGCGTCCGCGAGTGACACTGCTTTGCGCTGGTCAATTTCTTCCTTTGTGATGATATCCACCGGCGCAGTCGTCCGCTGAATTTGCAACGGCTCAGATTGGGCTGTTACGACGACACTCGCGGAAAGCTGCTCCAATTCCATGCGGAAATCGAGCTTCTTTGTTTCTCCGCCCGCAAGTTCGAAATCGAATTCGCGCGTAGCGAAGGAATTCTTTGCAAACACAATGTGATATTTCCCGGGGGGCAACGCTAGCGCAAACGCGCCGTCTGTCGTGGATGTCGCCTTCCAGACATTTCCTTGCGGCTGATCATCTAAGGCCGCGCTGACGTGCACACCGCCGACACCCGAGCCGCTCATATCCAAAATCACTCCGGACAGATGCGCATCAGGCAGATTATTTTGAGCCAGGCAAGAATTTGAAAAAGAGACTGCTAGAAGAAACCGCAGAAAACAAGAGACGTAGAGTTTCATTTATCCTCCACTCCCTCTCGCGCGGGAGCTCTGAAGGTAGGCCGCATCTCCAACAATGAGATGTGGCTTGCGGGCTTCGCCGGTCTCCTGGCTTGGCGGTTTTACCAGCGCGTCCTTCCCGCAGCGTCGTCTTAGGAACGTTTCGCTGCAGTGTCCTGCGCTGTGCTGCTTCCGCCTTACAGTCGCGCGGCGGCGACGGCTTGCTTTGCAGCCGCTTGCAATTTCAGCGGCCCACCGTCTTCCCGTGCACGAAGCCTGCGGTTATTGTCGGGGGCGTTTCCGCCCACTGTGCGTTACATGAATCCGCCTGTTACAAACGCGGCGAGGTCACTGCTTCTTTGCTCTTTTATTCACTTCTTTCCAGCACGCTCACCTTTGGCCGTCCATTCACTCTCTGTTCGACCGTTAGCTGCGTCTGAAAAACCTGTTCCAGCAAATCACGCTGATACACACTCGCTGGTGTGCCAACTCGCAAGCATTTGCCTTTTTGCATCAACACGACTTGATCGGCGTATTCGCCCGCGAGATTCAACTCGTGCGTCACAATCACCACGGCATATTTATTAGCTACCGTCAGTTTCTTCAGTGTATGCAGGAAATCCACTTGTGCGCCAATGTCTAGATGCAGCGTGGGTTCATCGAGCAACAGGAGCACCGGCTGTTGCGTTAATGCGCGCGCCAAAATCACTCGCTGCTTCTCGCCGCCGGAAATCTGATCCATCCATCGGTCCATCAGATGATGTGCTCCCACCTGCCCGAGAGCGTCTTTAGCGATCGTTACGTCATTTTCGGTTTCAAACCGAAGCGACTTCCCATGCGGATGCCTGCCTTGCAGCACAAACTCCCAAACTCTCGTCGGAAATAGGAGCTGGCTCTCCTGCTGCACCATCGCAATCCGTTGCGCACGCAGGCGCGGCTCCATGAAGTGCGTTTCCACGCCGCTCAGCAAGATTCTTCCAGAGAGCGGTTGCAGCGCCCCCGCGATGAGTTTCAATACTGTTGATTTGCCGCTAGCATTTGGCCCGAGTACGGCAACGATTTCGCCTGACTTCACTTGAAAGCTAGTCGCTTCGAGAGTGAAAATTGGCGCTTGCGAAGGATTGAGCGAGTAGGCGTAGCTCACCTGCTCGATGCTCAGCCTGACATCAGGGTTCATACGCGAACCATCTTGTGCGTTCCGCTCCATCACGGAATCCCGCACCGCGCTCATGCCAGCCTCCGCCGCAGTAGATAGATAAACAGCGGCGCTCCTGCCATTGCCGTAATCGCGCCAACCGGCAATTCATTCGGCGCAGCAACCGTTCGCGCCACTGTATCCGCAATCACGGCAGCGATCGCTCCTCCAAATGCAGTGGCCGGCAACAACATCCGATAGTCGGTGCCAAAAATCAGCCGCATCACATGTGGAATCAGGAGTCCGACGTAGCCGATCGCTCCGCCTACAGCCACAGCAAGCCCCGTCAGGGCAGACGCCGCGAGATAAACGAGAATTTGCACTTTGCGTACGTCCACGCCCAGATGCATCGCTTCCTTTTCGCCCGCCAACAATAGATTCAGATCGGATGCAGTCAGATAAATCAGAGCGAATCCCGCAAAAAAGCCGACGCGCAATACCCAGCCCAAAATCGGCGCCATCGGCGTTGAGAGATCGCCCATCAGCCAATACGCCATGCTGCGAACGCTGGAACTCGGAAGCATCGTGATAAGCAAAATGATGACCGCTGACAAGAACGACCCAGTGATTACCCCGGAAAGCAAAAGTGTGTTGCTGTCCATTTGCCCTTGCCGCCGGCCCAGAAAATAAACTACGGCAATCGTTACCGTCGCCCCAAGAAAGCCACCGAGCGGCGTGAATACTGCAGCAATCTCCGGCCGCAATGCAAGGTGCGGCTCAATAATCAGGGCCACAATCGAGCCTACCGCTGCACCGCTCGAGACTCCCAATACGTACGGATCAGCCAAAGGATTGCGTAGTAGCGCCTGAAAACTTGTTCCTGCCACAGAAAGTGAAGCGCCCACAAAAATTCCCAGTGCGATGCGCGGCAAGCGAATCTCACGAATGATCATTCCGTATTCGCTGGAAATTTCGCTGCTCCGCCCGATCAACACGCCGAGTAAATCCTTCGCCAGTCCGTAAAGAGAAACAGGAACCGCTCCGAACTTAAGCGCAATCACGACTACTACAAACAAAATCACCGCAAGAATTCCGCATCGCACCGCAACCTTGCCCAGGGTAAGCGGCTGCATCAGTTTTTCTCCGAAAAAACTTCAGGATGAAGCTGCCGCGCCAATTCTTCCACCGCGTCCACAATTCTCGGCCCCGGCCGATTGATCGCGTCACTAACAACCGCAATTTTTCTTTTCTTCACAGCGTCCATTGCCGACCATCCCGGTTTCAACGCGAGCGCTCCCACATCATTCTGCACCGCTTCGGAATGGTTCGACGCAAAGACAAGGTATTCCGGCTGCAGCCTCACCGCTTCCTCCAGACTAAATTGCGGCCAGTCTTGATTCAATTCCACAACGGACGTGGCTCCTGCGTGTTGCAGAACATCGGCAATAAATGTCTTCTTGCCCACAGATTGCAGCGGCTCCGTCCACACCACAAACATTACGCGCTTCACCGGAGCTCCGCTCAATCTTTCTTGTATTGCCGCCAGCCTGCCTTCCAACTTCTCATACAGAGCAATCCCAGCGCTTTCCACTCCCAGTACTCCGGAGAGTTTTTTCATAGAAACAACCACATCATTCACGCTGTGCGGATCCGTCGAATACACAGGAATCCCAATTTGTTCCAGCGCGCGCACGGTTTCCAGGCGATTGAGACTTTTCACGACCAGCACAACATCCGGTTTCAGTGCGGCCACTTCTTCCATGTTCGGATTGATCGCGCCGCCCACTTTATGTTTCTTCGCCGCGTCAGCTGGGTAGTCGCAATAATCCGTGTCGCCTACGAGGCGGTCCTGTAACCCCAGCGCATAAACAGTTTCCGTCAAACTTGGCGCAAGCGAAACAATTCTGCGCACGGGCTGGGGAATCTTTACGATTCGCCCGGTCTCATCCGTAACTTCACGCAACGCAGGCGCAGCGCCACTCTGCACGCGCGCTCCCGCAGAAATCGCAAACGTGCTCAGGACGAACGCCATCGCGAGTACTGCCCGCAACAATCGCATTTTGTTTCCGGTTGCGCCGCTTTTCATTTCGTGCCTAATCCAAGCTCTTGTATATATTCTCGTACAAAAACAAAAAAGCCCTACGAGATCCCGTAGGGCGTACCGCGATGCTCTTTCTCGCGAAGAGTCTCGCACTTGCAGCAGGGAGGGTAGCCTGGCTTACGGCACTGGGCCGATTACAGTGGCGGGACCGCGGCCGAATCTCACGGCCTTCCCCGCTTCCCTTGCTTGCTTTCCGATTGCGACACAATCGGTGTTGGACTTGAGGTTTGAGTCTAAGCTGAGCAGCCAGTTCCGTCAATCTGCAATGCGCGTGAATACTTTAGCGGTTCTTCCAATTCGGCTTCCGCTTTTCCACCAAGGCGTGCAAACCTTCCTGCGAATCTTCCAGCCGGTAAAGCTCGTTCAAGAAAATGTTCATGGATTGTTTCAGACCATCTTTCAGTGAAAGCCCCATACCGCTCAGAATCGCTTTCTTCGCCATCGTGAGCACTGGCCCGGAGTGTCCGGTGATTCGCGCGATCAAATCATTCACGGTTTTCTCAAGCTGCGCTTCCGGGACCAAGCGATTTACCAGTCCCATCTCCAGCGCGCGTTCGGCTGTAACTGGCTCGCCTGTCAATACCAATTCCAAAGCTGCCTTTGGTCCAACGAGATAAGGCAATATCGTCGACGCAAGCGGCGGAAAAACGCCGATAGAAATTTCCGGCTGGGCGAATCTCGCTTTCGGTGTCGCCACAACTAAATCTCCAAAAGCGGCAAGTTCCGCGCCGCCACCAATCGCCGGCCCGTTCACAACGCACACAACCGGTTTTGCTGTTTCCAAAATTCCCGCAAACGCCGAGTGAAATGCATCCAGCATCTGAAACACGCGCTGCGATGTGTATTCGCCAACTTCAATCCCGCCGCAAAAAACCTTACATGCCGAATCCAGAACGATCAATTTGATCTCTTCTCTTTGCCCAATCAGGTCAATAGAGTCTGCAAGTTCGCGCAGCATCGGCTCGTTCAGAAGATTGTGTTCCGGGCGATTCAGCGTTATTCGCGCAACGCTGCCATCCAGGCGCGCCTTTAAATACTCACAATCCTCGAGCCGCTTTCGTCTTTGTTGTGTTGAAAAGTCTTCAGGATTTGCCGTTTCCACCATGGAGATGTCTCCTTGCGGCAAGAGTGCCGGTATTCTTTGCGCATTTCAGATGCTAGCACGCGCTTCCGTTAGGCCATTTTTTCGCTTCGCTTCGCGTGTGCAAAGAGTCGTTGCCTGTCCTGGCTGGCCTGTTTGGGCCGATCGTTTTTCTTCGATTTCTGTGCCGCTTTCCAGTTATTCTGGCACTGTCGTTCGATGCTTCGGGAGACTTCGGCATGGCTGCCGAGAAATTTGCTTATATTCTTCTGTTCCTCGCAGGCACACTCGTCCTGATTTTTTGTTTTTCACGGCAATCGCATGCAGCAACCGTTGCGGTGTCGTCTCTTTTTTTGGTCTCTATGCTAGGCACCTTTGCCCCTTCGGATACAGCCAATGTTTCATATCTCTCACAAGCTGCTTCCGACGGCTATCCTCCTTCTGCCGCATGGGAAGCCGCAAAACCAGTCACATTTAATTCGGACTGGCAGGGGAACAATTCCGATCCGGAAAGAGAAACACAAGTTCATCTGCTCTGGAACACGGAAACTCTATTCCTGCACTACCACTCGCGCTTTCGCGCGTTGACCGTTTTTCCTAACGCCGATCCATCAGGACGCCGCGATCATCTTTGGGATCGGGACGTCGTTGAAGTTTTTCTCCAGCCGGATCCAACTTATCCCGGCCATTACTATGAATTTGAAGTCAGCCCAAACGGCTACTGGATCGATCTCGAGATCGAACATGGCGATCGCTCCGACCCAAACACGGGAATGAAGTGCCGAACCCACATTGATGAGAAAGCAAGAATCTGGACCGCGGAAATCGCCATCCCCCTGCGTAGCATGGCGCAGCACTTTGATCCCTCTTCCATCTGGCGGGTAAACTTCTTCCGCGTCGAAGGCGCTACCGAGCCCCGTTTCTATTCGTCCTGGCGTGCCACGAACACTCCTCAGCCGAATTTCCACGTTCCGACTGCGTTCGGAAAGTTGCGCTTCCTGCCTGCGACGGAATCGAAATGAGTTTCGCCACGCCTCGCTGGTTTGTTTGCATTTTTCTTTTCGCTTCGCTCGCTCTTCCTTTCTCACTTGCCGCCCAGGACGCGCAGAATCAGGCTCCGATCGTAACAAAGATCGAACCGCCGAATTGGTGGCTAAACCTCACTCCAGACTTGATGCTTCTTCTCTCCGGCCGGAACCTGCAGGCAACACAGCTTACCTGTAACGTTCCAGAAGTTGTCGTGGCACGCACTCAGGCTTCGCATCACGGTGATTATCTTTTTGTGTGGCTGAAATTTACTTCGAATGCGCGCACCGGTACGCTTGTTTGCCGTATTGTCGCGCCCACCGGAAAAACAACCTTCGAACTTCCGCTAGCGGCTCGTGCGCCTACTGCGCAGAGATTCCATGGTCTTTCGCAGGATGACGTTTTCTATCTCATCATGCCTGACCGTTTTGCCAACGGCGATCCCACAAACGACGAACCTAGTGAATTTCCCGGTTCGCATGATCGCTCAAGAGCGCGCGCCTGGCATGGAGGTGATTTGCGCGGCATTCGTGATCATCTTTCTTACTTGCAGGATCTCGGCGTCACAACTCTCTGGTTAACACCGGTAGTCAAGAATGGCTCTACGGAGGACTACCACGGCTACGGCGCTGCGGATCTGTATGCAGTCGATCCGCACCTCGGTTCACTCGAAGATTACAAAGACCTCGTCGCAGCAGCGCATAGACGCCAGATGAAGATTTTTTTTGACTCCGTACCCAATCATGTCGGCCCGCGCCATCCGTGGGTCGCGAAACCACCACTGCCCGATTGGTTCCACGGCACTCCACAAAGTCATCGCGACTCTTTTTCGCCGTCGAAAAAGTCCTTCTACGGCCAGCCTGAAAAATCGCCTGTTACAAACGACCCTTTCGAAGCGCTCGTTGACCCGCACGCTCCCGAGAATTTGCGCCGCAACCTTTTAGATGGATGGTTTTTCGGAATTCTGCCCGACCTGAATACAGAAAATCCAATGGTCGCGCAGTATCTTTTGCAAAACATCATTTGGTGGATCGAATCCACCGGACTCGACGGCCTGCGCGAAGATACATTCCCTTACGTCTCACGCAAATTCTGGTCAGAGTGGCACGCCACCCTGCATCGCACCTACCCTCAACTCAGCACAATTGGCGAAGTTTTTCATCCCGATCCAACGGTCACCTCTTTTTTTGTTGGTAACAAAAAAGGCTGGGACAACATTGACACGGGCTTGACTACGGTTTTCGATTTCCCGCTCTTCTTCGCTCTCCATGACGTCTTGCTCCACAATGCGCCTGTAGGCCGCATCGCAAACGTCCTTCGTCAGGATTCACTTTATCCGCATCCCGAATTACTCGTGCCCTTCTTTGCAAACCATGACGTTCCGCGTTTTGCCAGTGCCGAAGGGAACTCGTCGGAGAAACTGAAACTTGCATTTGGATTGGTTCTAACGCTTCGTGGGATTCCCGAACTCTATTACGGCGACGAACTCGGCATGACCGGCGGCGCCGATCCCGAAAACCGCCGCGATTTCCCCGGCGGCTGGGGCGAAGATCAAAAAAACGCATTCACCGCCGAAGGCAGAACCGCGGAACAGCAGGATATTTTCTCAACCGTTCAAAAGCTTCTTCGTCTGCGACGAGAACATCCTGCACTTACCAGCGGCAAGCTTTGGCATCTTTTCTCGGACGATTCGTCTTACGTTTTCTTGCGCCAAACGGCGGACGAACGCGTTCTGGTCGTTTTTAATAATTCCAAAGAATCACGCGCTCTTACTGTACCGATTCTCGATACACCAGTTGCCGGCGCTTCTTCTCCTTCCCTGCTCTATGGTCAAGCACGGGTCGAAGTTGCGGCAAAGGATTTAGCCATTGCTGCTCCCGCGCAATCCCTCTCAATTATTACGCTCGAATAGAACGCGTCGCGATCAATACGAGATTTCGACCGTCCAATCATCCAACGCATCGTTCACCGCCACTGTCACTGAATGCTTTTTCTCGTCGTAACTCCAGATGTGGCTTTCCGTACCTCCGACTTTCACCATCTTCGGCATCGCCACTGCTCCGAACACTCTTACTTCCGTGCTGTTCCACCATGGCTTGTAATTGTTCTTTTCCAATTTGCCGTTAATCGTTAGCTCGTTCCCGCTCATTTTGCACGAATATTTCACGCGCAAAATTTCGCCTTTCTGATATGCGTACGTGTGCCCATCATCTTGATAGAGAGAGCCGCTGCAGTCGGGCCCCGGATAAACGCGAAGCTTCAATCCCCCGGGTGGAATCTCTCCCGTGTATTGCACAAGCTCTTGCATAGGAATAACCGCTCCGGCTCGCACGTACAACGGCATCTGGTCAAGCGCCGGATGCGAGACAATTTCATCTTTGCTGTTGTGCTTTTCCGCCGTCCAATAGTCGTACCAATCTCCCGGTGGGAGATGCACACTTTGGGCATCCAACATCTCCGTTGTCACCGGAGCAACGAACAAATCCCTCCCAAAAAGAAAATCGTGATCGTTCCCCACAATTCCATTTTCCCTTGGATATTCTAAAAAGAGCGGACGCATCAGCGGAATTCCCGTCCGGCTCATCTCTTCAATCTCCGTATAGATATAAGGCAGCAGGCGATAGCGTTCTTCGATGAATCTCCGTCGAATCGCTTCGTGCTCCGGTCCATGTACCCATGGTTCCTGATCGCCGGTGCCTTTCGCCGTGTGATCGCGATAAATTGGGTTGAATGCGCCTACCTCAAACCATCTCGTCAGCAAATCGGCTGTCGGCGTGCCCGCAAATCCTCCGATGTCATCGCCCACCATTCCGTAGCCGGAAATTCCCATGCTCAAAAGTTGCGGCGTGCTCATGGCCAGATGGTTCCAAGTGCTGCTGTTATCGCCTGTCCAAGTGGCGGCGTAACGTTGCGCACCTGCGTACGCTGCACGCGTTAACACGAAAGGCCGTTCGTCCCCTTGCAGTTTGCGCAAACCGTCGTACGTCGCTCGCACATTCTGCATTCCAAACACGTTGTGAATTTCCGTGTGCGGATGTTTCGCGCCGTCATCTGTCCGGTGAACATTGTCGAGCGGCATCGTTTTCGTCGGCGTTAGAAAAACAGATGGTTCGTTCATGTCGTTCCAGAATCCTGAAACGCCCATTCCCACAAAATCCTTGTACAGCCCGCCCCACCAATCCCGCACTCGCGTTAGCGTAAAATCAGGAAACACACTTGGCCCGGGCCACACAGGTCCTACAAATAAAGATCCGTCCGCACGCTTCACAAACACGTCCTGCTTCATGCCCGTTTCGTAAGGTGGATAGCCCTGCTCTTGCTGCTTGATGTGCAAGTCCGTGATCAAAACTGTGTGCACCCCCACAGCCTTGAAATCCGCAATCATCTTTTCAAAATTTGGAAAATATTCGCGGTTTACAGTGAAGGGCGCATAGCCATTCTGGTAGTCAATGTCGAAGTAAATCGTGTCGGCGGGAATCTTGTCTTCGCGCAGCCGTTCTACAATTTCATACCCGCGTTTTTCCGGGTAGTACGAATAGCGGCACTGTTGATAGCCTAGAGCCCATAGCGGAGGCAATGGAATTCTTCCCGTCAGCGCCGTGTAGTTTTCGATGATTTTTTTCAGATCTGGACCGGCGAAGTAATAGTAGTTGATCTCTCCGCCGTCTGCGCCAAACGAATAGTAGTCGCGCGATTCTTTTCCGAAATCAAAAGAACTCCGCCACGTATTGTCGAAAAAAATTCCATATGCGGTTCCATTTCGAAAGCCCTGGAAAAATGGAATAGTCTTGTACAGGGGGTCACTCGATTCCTGCCAGCCGAACTCATCCGTGTTCCACATCGTAAAGGATCGATTTCTGCGGTTCATCGGCCCGGCCTTATCGCCAAGCCCGAAATAACTTTCGTCCGCAGGCATTTTCTTCCAAACATGGATGCGCCCGCCGTCCCATGCCATCGGCAAGGAAGGTTCATCCGCGACAATCACATTCCCAGCCGAATCCAGAAAATCAATCAGCAGTGGTACTTTCTTGATCCGCACGACCGTACTACCCGAAGCCAGCTTCACTCCATCCGCCGTTTCCTCAATATTCACCGGCGGTGCAGCAGCTTCCTCAACCACAGCCCACGAAGAATCTTTAGGGAAAATTCCTTCCGGCGCCACGCGCACGCGAAAAACTCCTTCGCGAAACACCGTCACACGTACTTTTACTTTTCCTGTAAGTACTTCAACTCCATCACTCAATTTCGTCACACGCTGAACATTTCCGATGTGCTGCCAGCCCTGTGCGAAGTCAGTCGCAACGGCAAAAAAATAGATCGCGCACAACACAAAAATGCGCCGCGTAACTCCATACATAACGACCTCCGTGAGATTGTCTGCACCCGATGGAGAGGGTTCAGGCCGCGAGCCACTGTTCAAAGAACGCGGAAGCTTTTGCGCCTTCGACCCGGCGGCGCACAGCATCCATCACCCGGCAACGCAACGCATTGCTGGTACCGTAAAATCCAAGCCAGTAGGGAAGATAAATCTCTGCAGGCAGCGATTCGATTTCAAGCGAAGCATCGCGCATCTTGAAAAATCCCTGTTGAAACACAATCCGCAGAACTTTGTCTCGCAAGATTTGTTGCGCCCGCTCTTGCGTGAGCGAATACTGCAGGCAATTCCGTGTTTGCACGGTGACCAATTCTTTATCTTGTGGAACTGTTCGAAATTCAAAAAGGTCCAGCGAGCCATCGACTGCGTCCATTGCAAAGATGCGCTGCACCTTTTCGCGATTCATCGCATACCGCACGCGATACAGTCTAAACGGAACGTACGCTTCTGCAATTCTCTGCAGCGGCCCCATACGCATTCGCCAGACCAAAGACAAAAGTCCAGTCTCGCGAAACGTGCGTTGCGCTTCGTCTTGTGTAACGTTGGGTTTCAGGCTCCGAATCAAGCGCCTTCTCTTCTATCGGAAGCGAATCCACAATCCGACTACGGTTGCGATCAGGGCTAGCGTGAACACTATATTCATTGCATGTTCGAGGCCAGTTTCCTTTGCCATCTGAGGTCTGGCAGTGACGTCTATGGTGTCCATCTTGTCATCCACGGTCGCAAACGTCAGCCCGGCAAGCTTTTTACGTTCGGGCGCGGGATACATCATGCTTACGACAACCAGCACAATCGTGCACACAACGAACATGAAGATGGCGTAGTGGAGGAAATTCATATCCACCAGCCAGCGAATGGCGCCGGATTGGTAATGCGCGGTTTTGTCCAACACCTCGAAGATGAAACGCGACGCGCCCAACACAAATCCCACGAGCAGCGACGAAATCGCGCCCTGGCCATTCAATCGTGGCCACAAGATTCCGAAAATGAAGCACACCGCAATTGGCGGGCTAATGTAGGCCTGTACGCTTTGCAAATAAATGTAAAGCTGCGCGCTCAGCAAGTGAATGAACGGCACCCACAACAGTCCAAGCAGCACCATTCCACCAGTCGCGATGCGCCCAAAGTTAACGAGCTGTTTTTCAGATGCCGCCGGGTTGATCTTCTTATAAAAATCAAGCGTCACTAGTGTTGAAGCCGAATTGAACACAGAACTCATCGCGCCCATCACGGCAGCCAGAAGAGCCGCCATCACCAGTCCAACCAGACCTACCGGCAACAAATTCAGCACCAGCGTCGGATATGCATAGTCCGGTTTCGCACTCACCTGATCCGGAAACAGCGCGTAAGCAATGATTCCAGGGAGGACCAGCATGAACACGGGAAGAATCTTCAGAAAACCTGCAAAAATCGTCCCTGCTTTCGCGTGCCCTTCATCCCGCGCGGAAAGCACTCGCTGCACAATCACCTGGTCCGTACACCAGTACCAAATTCCTAAAATCGGCGCGCCGAAAAATATACCCGTCCATGGAAACGCCGAATCGGTCGCAGGTTTCATCATATGGAAGTAACTCGGCGGCACGATTGTCTGCAAGTGCGCAAAGCCTCCCACGCGGTGCAATCCAATCAACGTCAGCGCCACAGCGCCCGTAATCAGAATCAGCGTTTGGACGGTATCGGTGTAGATCACCGCCGCCAGCCCGCCGGCCACGGTGTAAATTCCCGTCGCGACCACGAGCACAATCGCGGTTTTCCAAAGCGACCATCCTGCTACGCGCTCCAGCACCACGCTCGCCGCATATAACTGCACAGAAATCTTCGTAAAGATGTACGCGACAATCGAAATTCCTGCGAGATACACTGCGCACTGCCGGTTGAACCGTCGCTCCAAAAACTGGGGCATCGTGAACACGTTGCTGCGCAAATAGAACGGCACGAATACCCAGCCTAGAATCAACAGAATCAAACAAGCCAGCCATTCAAAATGCCCGACCGCCAGACCCGACGATGCGCCGGTCCCCGACAGCCCAATAAAGTGTTCGGTGGAGATGTTGGAAACGAATAAAGACGCGCCGATAAAAAACCATCCAACATCGCGCCCCGCCAGAAAATATTGCTCGCTCGTGCGCTCCCGTCGCGAAAAATAAAACCCAATCCCAAACACAATCAGGAAATACACTCCTATGATTGCAAGGTCGAGATTTGCAAGAGCTTTATGCGTAGTGGCAACCTGTGCTGCAAAGAGCATTCAATTCTCCTTGGGGCCCCCTGAGGCCACCTTGGCGCTTGCTGCTTTGAGGCTGTAGCGTTACAGATTGTGAGGCTAATCCGGCCCAGCGGAGTCTACAACACAGCCTCCTTCCGCTCAATAACGGATTGAAAATCCCACGTCATTTCGGCCGCCCGCCCCTGCGAGTTCCTAACGTGATTTTCCTCTCGCGGCATTTCCGCTCTTGCGGGATACTGTCGAGCGGCGCAAAGGGGCCTTCATGTCTCCAACGAATTTCTTCTCCCGGCGTAAATTCATCAAGAACGCGACCATTGGCGGAGCAACTCTTACCATCGTTCCGCGTTATGTCCTAGGCCGCGGTATGACTCCTCCTAGCGATCTTCTAAACATCGCCGGTGTCGGCATCGGCGGCATGGGCCGCGCCAACCTTATCAACCTTGCCAGCCAAAACGTGGTCGCTCTTTGTGATGTTGACTGGGATTATGCCGGAAAATCCTTTGAACGCCTCAGCTCGGACATTCCGCGTCTGGAAGGCCGCATCAACCAGCCTGAAAATGAGCCTCAAAGCCAAACTCGCTCCGGCCTCAACCCGGCTAAAGCTCAAAAGCAGCTCGAAAATATGAAGCGCCTTTACAACGAGCACTGGCAAAAAGCGAAGCGCTATAAAGACTATCGAGAGATGCTAGACAAACAGAAAGACATTGACGCTGTCGTGGTCGCTACGCCAGATCACATGCATGCCCCCATCGCTCTAGCTGCCATGGCGCTTGGCAAACACGTTTATGTACAAAAGCCACTTACCTGGTGCGTTAGCGAAGCGCGCCAACTTGCCCAGCGGGCCAAAGAAACCAAAGTCGCGACGCAAATGGGCAACCAAGGCCACTCCGCTGACGATGCTCGCCTTGCCGTGGAATACATCCAATCCGGCGCCATTGGCGAAGTTCGTGAAATTCATGTTTGGACTAATCGCCCGCTTGGCTTCTGGCCGCAAGGCGTTCCACGCCCCGAACCGCTCCCCGCTTCCGCTGATTCGCTCAAGTGGAGTGGTCGCGACGTAAACACACGCCTCGCCGCAGCCATGGCTGGCGACTACCCCATTCCCGATACGCTTTCATGGAGTCTTTTCCTCGGAGTCGGTCCGGAAGTGCAATATCACCCGGTCTATCACCCATTTAATTGGCGTGGCTGGGTGGATTGGGGCGTCGGCGCAATCGGCGACATGGGAGCTCATCTTCTCGACGTTTCTCTCTGGGCACTCGATCTCGGTCTGCCCACAAGCGTCGAAACCATCTCCACCCCGTTTAACAAGGCTTCTTATCCGCTGGCTACGCAAACCTATTTCGAATTTCCCGCACGCGGGAAAATGCCTCCTGTCAAACTCACCTGGTACGACGGCGGCCTTCTCCCGCCCAAGCCCGTGGAAATGGCCGAAGACGAGGAGGTCAATAAAGACGGTGGCGCCCTCTTAGTCGGCAGTAAAGGCAAACTACTTCACGATACATACGGACTTCGCCCGCGCCTGTTGCCAAAATCGTTGGCCGATTCCACTCCCAAGCCCGCACAGAAGTTACTGCGCATAAAGGACGAAAGCCACGAACTCAACTGGGTGGACGCTGCGAAAGGAAAGACAGTGGCATCTTGCCCCTTCGAATATGCTGCAATCCTGGCAGAAATTATGCTTCTCGGCGTCGTCGCTCTCCGCGCGGGCAAGAAACTTTCGTACGATCCGGCGAACATGCGCGTAACCAACGTCGCCGACGCGAATCAATATCTGAAGCGGGACTATCGCACCGGCTGGTAACCGTTTTTTGTTCAAAGCGTCGAATCAATGGTCAAAACTTTGGAGGCCAAATGAAAAAGCTTTTTTTGTGTTTGCTCATTTTCGCGGGGGTTGCTATGGCAGGGGAAAAATCGATATACGACTTCACGATGAACTCGATTGACGGTAAGGCGACTCCGCTTTCGAGCTACAAAGGCAAAGTCGTTCTACTCGTCAACGTCGCCAGCCGCTGTGGCTTCACGCCGCAATATACGGCGCTCGAAAACATCTATGAAAAATACAAAAGCCGCAACTTTGTGATCATCGGCATTCCCGCAAATAATTTCGGCGCGCAGGAACCCGGGACGAATGAGGAAATCAAGACCTTCTGCTCCACCAAGTACAACGTCACTTTCCCCATGATGGCCAAAGTGAGCGTAAAGGGCAGCGATATCACGCCGATCTATCAATATCTGACCGACAAGTCCGCCAATCCGCAGACTGGCGGCGAAATCCAATGGAATTTCACCAAGTTTCTCGTTGGAGCTGATGGCAAAATCGTTGCCCGTTTCGAGCCCAAGGTCACACCAGACGATCCACAGGTTGGTGCCGCCATCGAAAAAGCCCTGTCTGCGGCAAAACTGTAATTACATTTGAAAAAAAGAAAATTGGGTGAGGCGGGGCCTCCACCTCTTTTTGTTTTTGTGGGCATTGCGTGTTGTCTGTCTCAAAAAGCGAGGCCGGAACATGCCGTGATGTCAGGTCTAAGCCCGTGGCATAAGCCGGGCAGCCGGGGTGCCTCATTCAACGCCAATGGCCTTGCGTACTATTGAAGAATGCGCGACGAAGGCCGACTCTGGTGATACCTAGTCAGCTTAAACCAGCAGGCTTTTCGTTGCGATATTGCCATGTGCGATGGGCGATGATGCAAAGAAACGGAACCTTGCAGCCAGCCAAAGAACGTGCCGTCCGGCGCTGTCCGTTTGTCGCATCTGTAGAGGTCACGGATGTGAATTCCGGAGCACGACTCTCCGCGCGCATCTCCGAACTAGCTATGGGTGGGTGTTATGTTGACGCGCTGAACCCTTTCCCAACGGGGACGTTGATTACATTGCGAATTCTGCGGGATCAAGGCGCCTTCGAGGCCAAAGCGAAGGTGGTTTACTGCGACCCGAAGTTCGGGATGGGCGTGGCGTTCACAGAGATGGCACGCGATCAGAGGGCGATCCTCGAGGGCTGGTTAGCTGAGATCATCTGCCTACTGAGACCGATATCGTAGTTGTTGCTAACGACCGTTCAAATCCCCCTTGAAAATCTTCGGTCGAAAATCCATGGCGTGACAAACCAAAACTGAGGCACTCGGCAAAGCGTCTGGCCAGAGCCGGACACCGCACTGCAAAACGCGTTGCGGGGCGCGTTTGTAGCGATTGCGCTAGCATGGTTGCGCAGTCGAAAAGCAGCGGCGACGAGGTCCACGAGGAATGGTGACACTGCGCAACATTGTGAAGGACTATTCTGCCGATGGGCAATTGGTCAGGGCGCTGGACGGAGTGTCGCTTGAAGTCGCTGCGGGGGAATTTATTGCTTTCGTTGGCCGCAGCGGTTGCGGCAAATCCACGCTCTTAAATCTCGCCGGTGCGATGGATTTTCCGACGACCGGCGAAGTGCTCCTTGACGGTATTAGTACAAATTCGCGCGACGATTCGGCCCTTACAAAACTCCGCCGCGAAAAGGTTGGCTTCGTTTTTCAAGCCTTTCAACTGATCAATACCTTAAGCGTTGTGGAAAATGTCGAACTGCCGCTCCTTCTTGCGGGGACGAATCATGCGCGCCAAACCGCTGTTGAACGACTCTCGTCAGTGGAACTCGCCTGTCTCGAAAACCGCATGCCGCATCAACTCTCCGGCGGACAGATGCAGCGGGTTGCCATCGCCCGTGCTCTCGTCAACAATCCGAAGATTCTCCTCGCCGACGAACCGACGGGGAACCTCGACACAGCAACGGGAACTGTCATTCTCGATCTGTTGAAGCGCCTCACGCGCGAACAAAAAACTGCAACACTAATGGCAACGCACAGCGCAGAAGCCGCAGCCGTAGCAGATACGGTCATCGAACTCCGCGACGGCAAGATCGCCAGGATCATACGCAAGTGACCGGGAATGCAAAACTCTTTTGGCGATTGATGATGCGCCCGCTTGCGCGGGAACCAGTCCGTTTGGGACTGGCGGTGATCGCTGTCGCGCTTGGAGTTGCCGTCGTGCTCGCCATAGATCTGGCAGGCACAGCCGCCACCGGCTCTTTTCACTCTTCTCTCGAAACGCTCGCCAGCAACTACAACCTGGAAGTTACGGCGACAGGCGGCGTTCCGGAACAAATCGTCGGGCAGCTCGCAACGTTACCATTCAATTTTGTTCTCTCGCCGCGTATGGAGGATGTCGCAGTCGTTTCGGAAACGAAAAAGACTGTCGTTCTCTTAGGCCTCGATCTCATTAACGAAGCGAACATTCTGCAAACTGAGAGCAGAAAGCTTGAGACCGGGAATCCATACGCGGGAGAAGATCTTTCAAAGGGTTTCTTCGCCGACGACAGCATCTGGGCAGGCAGCGGTCTTGGTCGGAAAAAAGGTCAACAGGTTTCTCTAATCGTCGGAGATCGCGAAAAAACGTTTACTGTTCGCGGCGTTTACGACGACAAAAATCAGCCGGCGATCATCATGGATATCGCTGCGGCACAGCGCGCTCTTGGGCGAACGGAAAAAGTGGACCGTATTTTGATGCGTGTGCCGGACGGCCAAAATGTGGACTCGTGGGCCAAACAAATTGCTTCGATTCTTCCGCCAGGAATGGAAGTTCGCGCCGTGGGAACCTCAACGGAAGAAAATCGCAAAATGCTTGCTGCATTTCGCTGGAACTTGAAATTGCTTAGCTATATCGCCCTCATCGTCGGCGCGTTTTTGATATACAACACAATTTCCGTCTCAGTTGTACGACGGCGCGCGGAAATCGGCATCGCCCGTGCGTTAGGAGCGAACCGCGCAGAAATCTTATTTGCGTTTGTCGGTGAAGCAGCAGCTCTCGGGATTATAGGTGCTGCCATCGGCGTCCCACTCGGACGGATTATGGCTGCCGGCGCCGTGAAGTTGATGGGCACAACGGTAAACGCTCTTTATGTCAGTAGCCGGCCAGGCCCCATTCAGTTGGGCTTCACCTCGGTTCTAACTGCGATCGCAGTAGGAATCGGCGTTGCTGTAGTTGCCGCCTATGCGCCAGCCCGCGAGGCCGCGCAGGTCACGCCTGTCGAAGCCATGGCGCGAGGGCGCAGAGAATTCATAGTCCGCGTACACAAGACGCGCGATTTTACAATCGCATTGGTTCTTGCGGGCGCAGCGTGGGCCTCGGCAAAAGCGCCAGCAGTTGGTGGCAAGCCGCTCTTCGGATATTTTGCAACTTTGCTGGTGATTGCAGCGGGTACGCTTGCCATTCCTGCAGCAGTAAGCACGGTCATACGAGCCAGTAGCCGGTTCCTCAAAAAATCCGGCGTCGCCGCCCTACTTGCTTCCAGAAGCTTACTCGGCTCCCTTCGCAGAACCTCCGTCCTTGTTGGTGCGCTCGCAACGGCGGTTGCGATGATGACCGCCGTCGGAATTATGGTTGGAAGCTTTCGCATAACCGTCATCCAATGGATGGAAGGAGAAGTCCCCGCAGATTTTTATGTTCGTCCCGCTGGAAATCCTTCTGTCGACCGCCATCCGACCATTTCTCCGGAGCTAGCGGATAAATTCGCCGCACTTCCAGGGGTGGAAGCGGTGGACCGTTTGCGCGCCTATGAAATCAGCTATGACGGAGTGCCGACTACCATCGCGGCCGCCGATTTGCATGGCACGCAAAAACGAGGCCGCACAGATTTCTTCTCCGGACGGCCCTCGGAAGACGTGCTTGAAGAATTACGCACTGGCAACTCAGTGGTCGTCAGCGAGCCGTTCACATACAAGCATGGCGTGAAACGTGGGGACACGATTTCCCTCAAGCTGGGAACGTCCCTCGCCAGCTTTCGCATCGCCGACGTTTATTACGACTATGGCAGCGAGCGCGGTTTTGTTCTCATGGACCGCAGTGTGATGAAAAAATATCTGCCGGATGACGCTCCTTCCAATCTCGCGGTGTACGTTACGAACGGCGCCGATCCGAGGCGTGTGCGTGAAGAAATTGAGCAGGCGGCACGCGACTACCGTGTTTTGATTTTCTCCAACGGGGACTTGCGCCATGAAGCCATCAAGATTTTCGACAAGACATTTGCGATTACTTACGCGCTCGAAGCCATCGCCGTTCTCGTCGCTATCATGGGCGTAGCCGGCGCTCTGCTCGCACTCGTGATTGATCGTAAACGCGAACTTGGACTCCTGCGGTTTCTTGGCGCCACAGGCGCGCAAATTCGCCGTATGATTCTCGCCGAAGCCGCCTTGCTTGGCCTGCTCGCCAATGTGGCGGGTCTTCTTCTTGGTTTTGCGCTCTCGCTCATCCTTATCTTCGTCATCAACAAGCAGTCTTTCGGATGGACGATCCGCTTTCACTGGCCAGTTGCTGTTTTGAGCGGAGCGATTTCTCTGATTTTTGCGGCGACTGTCCTCGCAGCATTCTATCCCGCGCGAATCGCCATGCGGCTCAATCCGGTTGAGGTCGTCCATGAGGAATAGAGCCTTTTGCGCCGCATTCTTGTTCGCTACATTTCCTATGTTAGACGTACCGTATCGTGTTGCGCTTCCTGGCTATCGCTATGAATTTCCACGCGATTTTTTTGCGCACTCGAGTTTCCAAACCGAATGGTGGTACACCACCGGAAATGTAAAAACGCCGGATGGCCGAGCATTCGGGTTTGAACTCACGTTTTTTCGGCAGGCGGTAAGTCGCGACGAATCAAAACATGACGCATGGGACGTGAAAGATCTATATCTTGCGCACCTGGCGCTCAGCGACCTCGATGGCGGCCGGTTCTACCAATCTGAACGAGTGAATCGCACGGGACCAGGGATCGCCGGCGTCAGTGCGCAAGATGGCAAAGTTTGGAATGGAAACTGGTTCGCGCTTTGGAGCAAAGACGGCACGCAACAACTCCGCGCGCAAAACGACGACTTCCAATTTGCGTTTAGCTTAAAAAGCGAAAAGCTGCCGGTGATTCATGGTGAAAACGGTATCAGCCAAAAATCCGAAGGCGTGGGCAGAGCAAGCCATTATTTTTCACAAACTCGACTGGTCACAAACGGAACCATCGAACTGAAAGGCAAACGCCACACCGTTTCCGGACTCTCCTGGATGGACCACGAATTCTTCACGCATCAATTGGCTGCCGATCAAGTGGGTTGGGACTGGTTCAGCATTCAGCTCGAAGACGGGACGGAACTCATGTTTTTCATTCTCAGACGCCGGGACGGTAGTATCGACCCGTATTCCGCCGGAACTTATGTTGATGCGTCAGGAAAATCCACGCACTTAAGCGCCGCAGATTTTTCCTTAACGCCAGAAGGGGCAGTTTGGAAGAGCACAGCAACGGGAACGACGTACCCAATTCAATGGAGACTCGTCGTGCCAAAGCTCGACGTCGCTCTCGAAGCAAGAACCCGGCTCCCGCAACAGGAACTAATGGGAGGCACAAGGCTTGCTCCAAGCTATTGGGAAGGCGCCGTGGAATTTACAGGGCTCCGTGCGAACACATCGCTTCGTGGAAGTGGATATCTAGAAATGACAGGTTACAACCATCCCATACAATTAATTAAGTAACAGGAAAAAACGCTAGTTCTAGTACGCAACCCGCGCTCTGGAATTTTTACACGCAAGGCTAAAACTGCGGAACCTTCTTCCGTCACATAGCGTCGAATGTACATCGTGCCACGATATAACTTGCGAGAGTCCAACGAGTTAAAGGATTTCGGCTGGAAAGGCCCGGCGATTGCACTTACAACTGCGAGAAGAGATGCCGGAGCATCCGGTAAATACCTTACGAAATAAACGCGAAAATATTCCTTATTGAGGGGGCTGAATGTTGAGGTGGGCGTTGGGATTTTTCATCGTTGCAGTCATCGCAGCCATTTTTGGATTTGCAGGAATAGCGATGGCTGCTGCGGGAATCGCGAAAATACTGTTTTTTAGTTTTGCCATTCTATTTCTCCGTCAGTGCTTGGACATCTTCAGCGCCGCGTTTGAGACGAGTTTCTACCAGCTGGAAAGTAAACCAACCGGATCATGTTTCACGGACAAAAATTTGTATTGGAATAAGGAGGGATTGAAATGAAACGCTGGAAGGCAATCTTGATGGGGACACTCCTCGTTGCGCCGGCTGCGTTCGCTGCAGGCGCAGCAGACGACGTAAAAGACGAAAACAAACGCCTGGAAAATGCAGGCACAGTAATGGAAGAAATCCTGAACGTTCCTGACGACATTCCTCAGGATCTTTTGGACAAAGCGCGCTGCGTGGTTGTTCTTCCGTCCGTGTTGAAGGCAGCGTTCATCGTCGGCGGCAGCTACGGCCGTGGCACGATGGTTTGCCGCACGGGCAAGGATTTCAGTGGACCGTGGGGCGCACCAGCAATGTACGCGCTGGAGGGCGGAAGTGTTGGATTGCAGATCGGCGGAGAAGCAACTGACTTTGTGATTCTTGTCATGAACAACCGCGGCATGGACAGCCTGTTGCATAGCAAAGTGAAACTAGGCGCGGACGCAACGGTCGCCGCAGGCCCAAAGGGTCGCACTGCTTCTGCTGACACGGACGTGTACATGCGTGCGGAAATGCTGAGCTACTCACGGGCACGCGGCGTGTTCGCAGGAATTTCACTTGAAGGCTCAACGCTGCGTCCGGATGAAGATGCCAATCATCGCCTGTACGGCAAGGATTCGTCCGCAGCAGCAATCGTGATGGAATCGAAATTTGAATCGCCGGCTTCTGGAGCAAAGCTGGTGCACCGGCTTCAAAAGGCTTCCCCTCAACTAAAACCGTAAACAAAGTGCGATCGAGGACAAAGCAGGGGCGCGGGTGCGCCTCTGCTTGATTTTTTGCAACCGCCGCTCCGCGTTTTGAAAAAAGCGCGACTAGTTCATCTTGTTGCGAATTTCGATTGTCGCGCCGATGCCTGATGCTGCGTCTCCGCCAATCCAAATCGTTGCGCGCGAAGGTTCGACCGTGAAAACATTTTGATCGTTCCAGAATGCAAATGCTTCGGCAGGAATCGAAAAAACAACACGTTTTGTTTCTCCTGGAGCGATAGTAATGCGTTGGAATCCTTTGAGCGCTCGAACCGGCTCAGCAACACTCGTTCCCTCTAGACGAATATAAAGTTGAGCTGTTTCTGTTGCGGGATATGACCCCGTGTTGGTGATACTTGCGCTAGCTTGCAAAGGGGCCGGGGTGGGGGAAGAAGTATTTTCCAAGCCTTCGCGCAACCAGTCGAGGCGCAATTCCTGCTTTCCCAATTCAACAGGGCCATAACGAAGCGTGGAGTAGCTAAGACCGTAGCCAAATGGAAATTGCGGGAGATTCGTTTCATCGAGATAGCGCGAAACATATTTTTGGTCACCACCGTTGGTGGAGTGCGCCATTTCGGATTGTCTTGCCGGCCGACCTGTGTTGAGGGCGTTGTAATAAATTGGAATTTGCCCGACGCTGCGCGGCCAGGTGACAGACAACTTTCCACTCGGGATATTCTCTCCAAAGAGTGTGTGAACAAGAGCGGGACCGGCTTGATCCGCCGGAAACCATGCTTCGAGCACGGCAGGAATATGTTGAAACGCCCAGGGCAGAGTGAGAGGACGACCGCTAAACAAAATCAGCACGATTGGTTTTCCGGTTGCAGCGATGGTTTCGAGCAATTGTTGCTGACGTCCCGGTAGATCGAGATGAGAGCGAGAAGCAGCTTCGCCAGTCATCTCGGGACCGTTTTCACCGAGAGCTAGAATCACGGCATCAGAATTTTTCGCTGCATCTACGGCCGTTTTTAGTTGCGCGTCTGTTCCGCTCGAAATTTCCGAACCTTTTGCATAATGCACACGGGTTTCGCCAAGTTTTTCCACGAGAGATGCACGCAACGTGACCACGTCCTGCGCATGGCCCTGCGCAAACCATGAGCCGAGCATGCTGTTTGCGTCGTCTGCCAGTGGACCAATCAGAGCCACGGATTTGACGTCAGCAGGAAGCGGCAAAAGCGGCGACGCGGAAGGCAGCAAATCATTCTTGAGAAGGACAAAGGAACGTTCTGCAATTTCACGCGTAAGAGCGACCGCCTCGGGGAGAAGCATCGCGGACGATTCTTTTTTCTCATCGGTGTAAGGGTTTTCAAAGAGACCGAGCGCGAATTTCACCCGAAGAACACGGCGAACGGCGTCATCCAAATCAGTTTCAGGAACTTCCCCAGCGCGGACGAGCTGCGCAAGATGATCGTGGTACAGGCTACTGACCATGTCCATATCCACACCGGCAAGGAATGCTTTCCTGGCGGCGGTAGCGCCATCATTGGCTATGCCATGATTCATAAGTTCCGCGATAGAGGTCCAATCGCTATCGACGATTCCCTGAAAACCCCATTCTTGTCTAAGGATTTTCTTGAGAGTGAATTGGTTTGCTGAAGCAGGAACGCCGTTCAATGAATTGAACGCGCTCATGAGAGAGCCGGCTCCAGCGCCAACTGCAGCGTGAAATGGCGGAAGATAGTATTCGCGGAGCGAGTGTTCGGAAATCTCGGTTGTATTGTATTCGCGGCCGGCTTCGGCAGCGCCGTAGCCGACATAGTGCTTTGCGCAAGCAAGGATGCTTTCCGAATTGTTTAGATGGCGGCCCTGATAACCGCGTATGTAGGCGATTGCAAACGCAGAACCAAGGTATGGATCCTCACCCGAGCCTTCCGCCATTCGGCCCCAACGAGGATCGTGCGAGATATCTATCATTGGCGAAAACGTCCAGCGGATTCCTGTTGCTGAAGCCTCGCGAGCGGCAACGCGCGCAGCGCGTTCGGCGAGCAGAGGATCCCACGTGGCAGAGATTGCAAGGGGGATCGGAAATTCCGTGCGAAAGCCATGAATGATGTCCAGGCCAAAAATGACAGGGATGTGCAGACGAGATTTTTCGACAGCAATGCGTTGGAACGCATTTGTTTCTTTCGCGGTGACAATGTTGAAAAGCGCGCCAATTTCGCCTTTGGCGAGCATGTCTTCGTAATTCGTGCGGCCTGTACCAGGACCGGTGGGCTGCCCCGCGGAATACTGGACGAGTTGGCCGACTTTTTCTTCCAACGTCATTTTCTTGAGCAGATCATCGACCCGCGTTTCGATAGAGGGGTCGTTTATATCGGAATTTGGTTGAAAAAAGTTTTTTCCAGGCACTAAGGCCGATTGAGCCAGGCCTATTTGCGGGAATAAAGAAAGCATCGCAAAGCTCAGAAAAAGAAAAAACCTTTTGAAGAACGTTATTCTTAAGGGATTCTGTTTATGCAAGTGAAAAGCCATGACCTCGACCTGGGAATATGATGGATTTTCTTACTTTATCAGACAGCAGCGAGCCAGACCTATGGGCATATGGGTAATCCGAATTCCCTGCGTGGCTCGGCCTTTGAACCTGAAGAATCCTACAGCAGGAAAAGGGTTTAATAAAACGTTTTATTTAACAGAAAGCCGGGGAATTCGACGAGACGGCAACAATGGAAAGCGCGCGGATTTCTTGCTCTGCTGCCGGGGCTGTGACAGACTACGCTGCTTAAGTCATGGCTAAGTCCAAGTCTGGCCAGTCTGAGCCTCCCGCCGATCCCTCGGCGAAAAAGGTAAACCTCAGGGAGCTTGCGGAATACCTCGGCCTATCCGTAGCAACAGTTTCGCTGGTGATGAACCGTTCACCTGCGGCGAAATCCATACCACAACAGACACAACAGCGCGTGCGAGTAGCGGCACGGGAGCTCAACTACCGGCCAAACGCAATGGCGCGAATGCTACGGCAACAACGAACGTTCACGATTGGGGTGATGGTTCCGGAGATCAGCGAAGGCTATGCGGCGCTGGTGCTTTCCGGAATTGAAGATCATCTACTGCAAGAGGGATATTTTTATTTTGTCGTGAGCCACCGGCATAAGGCGGATTTGATCGAAGAATTTCCGGGATTGCTGCAACAGCGCGGCGTGGAAGGACTGATTCTTGTGGACACGGAGTGCAATGCTGCAATTTCCGTTCCGGCAGTTGCGATTTCCAGCCACCGGCAGGTGGAAGGTGTGACAAACATAACGTTAAACCACACGCGTGCCGCTGAACTAGCGCTCGAGTATCTTGCGAAGCAAGGACACAGGAAAGTTGCGTTTATCAAAGGGCAGGCTTTCAGTTCAGATACAGAGGTGAGATGGAAAGCCGTTCGGGCGGCGGCACAAGTGTTGGGGCTCTCGATCGAAGAAAAGTTGGTGGTGCAACTAGACAGTGAGTTGCCGACTTCGCAGCCGGGCTATGAGGCGGGGAGGCGATTGCTGGAAAGCAAGAAGCCTTTCACGGCGTTATTTTCGTTCAATGACATTTCAGCGATTGGAGCGATCCGGGCATTAAGGGAAGCAGGTCGGAGTGTGCCGGAAGATGTGTCGGTCATTGGATTTGACGACATTCAAAGCGCCGCGTTTCAAAATCCGAGCCTGACCACGATTCGACAACCGCTGCGTGAAATGGGAGTATCCGCAGCGGAGACTTTGCTGAAGCGAATTAGCGCGCGACCGAAGGAAGAGTATCCGCGCAACATCATTGTGGAACCGGAATTGGTAGTTCGCGGAAGTTCGGGAAAAGTGCCCAGTTAGAATTCCTATTCAGGTTCGTGTGTAACGATATGAACGTCCACTTCGGGCGATTCGCGCAGAAAGCGATGAGCTGCAGATAGATATAAGTATTTTTTCCAGCCTTTTTCGATGGAGCGGCCAAAGATCACCTGCGTAATGTGCTTTTCACGGACGGCGCTGGCAACTGTATCCGCAACACTGACTCCTTTTAATTGCAAGACTGTTGCCCCTAGGTTTTCCGCAAAGCGAAGATTTGCCGCGACGGATCTTCTATCTTCATCTCCATCACTGCGCCCGGTATCCACATGAATGACGTACAACTCCGAATCAAGCCGACGCGCCATCCGCGCGGCACGTGCGATAAGATACTGCGCCGCAGGGTTTGAGCTGACACAGACAGCGATGCGCTCACGGACAGCCCAATTTTTCTGGATGTCTTTCGCGGCCATGTAATTTTCAAGGCTGCGATCCACTTGCTCGGCGACCTGGCGGAGAGCGAGCTCACGCAAAGCAATGAGATTTCCACGGCGGAAAAAATTATCTAGGGCTTGTTCGACCTTTGTGGAGGAATAAACATCGCCGCGGCGCATGCGATTTTGCAACGCTTCGGGAGTTAGATCGACCATAACAGTTTCACTGGCGGTCATAGGAACCCAATCGGGAACGGTTTCGCGCACGGTGATGCCGGTAATGTTGCGGACGGTAGGAGAGATGCTTTCGATGTGCTGGATGTTCAAGGTGGAGAGTACGTCGATTTTGGCCGCGAGAAGTTCTTGAATATCTTCGTATCTCTTTCGATGTTTGCTCCCCGGAATGTTTGTGTGGGCGAGTTCGTCTACGAGAGCAACGGCAGGTTTGCGGGCCAGGATTGCGTCAACATCCATTTCGTCGAACGTAGTCCCCTTGTATTCGATCTGGCGACGCGGGACTGCTTCGAGTTGCGAGGTGAGCTCCTCAATTCCCTTGCGGCCATGGGATTCGACAATGCCAATGACGACGTCTTCGCCGCGTGCGTGGCGTCGAATCGCTTCGCTTAGCATGCTGTGGGTTTTTCCTACACCGGGCGCGTAACCTAGAAACAGTTTGAAACTGCCTTTTGTTTTCTCGGAAGGAGAAGCTACCTCGAGCCAGTCTTCGGGTTTCTTTGGCAACTTTTTCAACCTCTAAAAACCCTTGCGATGCCGAGTGCGAACGCTTCGAGTGCGATAGACTCTGAGAATGCAGCGTAAGGCCCGGCAACGCATCTTGCGCACGATCGCGGCTCTGTTAATTATTGCGGCGATCACGGCGCTTTACCGAAACGCACTTCCGACGGTCAATCAAACAACCGTTGCCCTGTCGTTTCTTCTGGCAATCTTAGCAGTTTCCGCGGCCTGGGGGATGGCTGTGTCCGCGCTGATGTCGGTGGCTGCGATGCTGGCATTCAACTATTTCTTCCTGCCCCCGGTTGGTCATTTTACCGTTGCCGACCCGCAAAACTGGGTAGCACTGCTCGCGTTTTTGGTAACCGCGATGGTGGGAAGCCAGCTTTCGAGCCGGATTCGAAAGGAAGCGGACGTTGCACACCGAAGAAGAAGGGAGATCGAACAGTTATATGCGTTCAGCCAGAAGCTGCTCGGCGAAGGCAACGTGATTCAATTGTTGAATGCAATTCCAAACCACATCGTGGAGTCATTCGAAGCCGGAGCTGCGAGTGTGTTTCTTGCAGAAAAGCAGAAATTCTACCGTTCGGGATTTGGAACCTTGCAACTCGAAGAAGATCAATTGAAAGCGGCATTTGAACGGGATGAGCCTTTCATCGATGCGGGAAAGAGTTTTAGCTTTGCGCCGATCCGGCTTGGAATGAAATCGATCGGGAGCTTTGGTGTCTCCGGTGCGAGACTGACGCGGCAAACGCTGGAAGCAGTGGGAACGTTGTTAGGAATCGCGATCGAGAGGGCTCGCGCCGTGGAACAACTAAGTAAAACTGAAGCTGACCGACAAGGGGAACGATTGAAATCGGCATTGCTCGATTCCATAACGCACAATTTCCGGACGCCTCTGACTTCGATTAAGGCGTCTGTGACTTCACTGCTTTCCGAAAGGCCTCCAAACGCCGATCAAAGCCATGAGCTGCTGCAAATCATGGACGAAGAGTGCGACCGCTTGAACCGGTTGATTGAAGAGGCAGCAGAGATGGCGCGGCTGGAAGCGGGCGACGTGGAATTGGAATTTGCGTCTGTTGAAGTACGTGAACTCGTCCATGCAGCGATGGAAAATTGCAGATACGCCCTAGGAGGTAGAGAAGTAAAAGTGCAAATTCAGAACGAATTGCCGCCGGTGCGAGCGGACCTGACGCGTGCGAAAGAGGTTCTGGTGCAACTGCTGGACAATGCTAATTTATATTCAGAAAGGGAAAAACCGATTGTTGTGAGCGCCGAATCCAATGGAACTAGCATATTGATTAGCGTGGCGGATCAAGGCCCCGGAATTGATGCATTGGAGCAAGGATTGATTTTCGACAAATTTTATCGCGGGAAAGATCAGCGGGCTGTGGTGCAAGGAACGGGTATGGGATTGCCGATTGCGAAAGCAATCGTGGAAGCGCATGGAGGTTCAATCAACGTGACGAGCCAGGATGGCCGAGGTTCCGTGTTCTCGTTCACATTGCCCATCGCTCGAAATGCGAGTGAAGCTCGATGAGCAGTGCGAAGATTTTGATTGTGGATGACGCGCAGCAGGTACGGCGCGTGCTGAGGACCGCGCTTTCGGCAGAAGGTTACACGATCTTTGAGGCGGGAACGGGAGAGGAAGCACTGAATTTGTTCCGCGCAACACCACCGGATGCGATTTTGCTCGATGTGAACATGCCGGGAATGACGGGGCTAGAGACATGCCAGGAAATTCGGCGGCACTCGGATGTACCCATTCTGATGCTGACCGTGCGCAACGCGGAGCGAGACAAAGTGCTGGCGCTGGATGCAGGCGCCGACGATTATGTAGTGAAACCGTTCGGAATGCAGGAATTGCTCGCGAGATTGCGCGCAGCACTTCGACGGCGCGGGACGCATGCGAAGCTGACAAATTTTGAATCGAAGGCATTGACAGTGGATTTTGAGACACGGCAAGTGATAGCGCATGGAAAGGAAGTACACCTCACGCCCAAAGAATTTGAACTTTTGCGGCAATTGATAGCGAGTGCGGGAAAACCGCTGACGCACAGGAGATTACTGCAAGCTGTCTGGGGACCCGACTATGGAGATGAGCCGGAATATTTGCGCGTGATGGTCAATCAGTTGCGGAAGAAAATAGAAGTTGATCCGGCAAAGCCTAAGTTCATTTTGACCGAGCCATGGGTGGGATACCGGTTCCAGCCGCCAAAAGAGAAGAAGGCGAACGAGGGTGAAACCGACTAACGCTGAGGATGGCTCACATCCAACGCCAAGCTTAATTCCTGAACATTGACACAAGGTTCGCCGAGACTGTCTTTTTGTACGCGGCAATTGTGGCTCGCACTGCGTAAGAAAGTTATGCGAGGTTCGTAGGGGTTGTGAGTCAAGAGTTAGCACAAAGGCCGCAGAGAGATAGCAGCAGCGTGGAGTACACTCTCCCCGCAACTTCCGGAGAATTCTGAGGTCCGATGGAAACGGCGCAACTAGAAGCTGAACTACGGCGGCAGGTGAAAGGGTCGGTGAGTTTTGAGGCCGGGGAGCGTGCGTTGTATGCGATGGACGGTTCAAACTACCGGCAAGTACCAGTAGGAGCGGTTGTTCCCCGAACAATTGAGGATGTGGTTGCGACGATCGACGTTTGCCGGAGCTTTGGTGCACCAGTGTTTTCGCGTGGCGGAGGGACGAGCTTAGCTGGACAGTGCTGCAACGCGGCGATTGTGATTGATTGGAGCCGTCACTTAAATCAAATTTTAGAAATAAATGCGAGCGAGCGATTCGCGCGAGTTCGGCCGGGTGTTGTGTGCGATCAATTACGCGATGCCGCAGCGAGATTTGGTTTGACGTGGGGACCCGACCCATCGACGCACACTCACTGCACATTTGGCGGAATGATTGGAAATAATTCTTGTGGCGTGCATTCGCAGATGGCAGGTAAAACTGTTGAAAACATACTGGAGATGGACATTTTGCTGTATGACGGCACGCGAATGATGGTTGGGCCAACTTCGCAGGCGGAACTAGAAACGAAGATCGTGGCTGGTGGAAGAGTTGGCGGGATTTACGCGCAGCTTTCAACCCTGAGAATAAAATACGAAAAGCTGATTCGCGAGCGATACGCGAAAATTCCACGACGTGTCTCCGGATATAACTTGGACGAGCTTCTGCCCGATGCAGACGGTAATTTCAATCTGGCGCGTGCGTTAGTGGGGACGGAGTCGACGTGCGTGACTGTTCTGGAAGCGAAGGTGAAGTTGGTTGAGGGACAACTGTCGCGAGCGCTAGTGGTTTTGGGCTTCACGGATATTTTTGAGGCAGCGGATCACACGGCGGAAGTTGCACGCTTTGGGCCAATTGGGTTGGAAGGATTCGATGCCGTTACAACGCGGCACATTTTAAAAAAGGGCTTGCTGCAGGGCGAGTACATTCCACTGTTACCGGAAGGCGATGGATGGCTGCTCGTAGAATTTGGCGGTTCACAATTTGAGGAAGCGGAAGAAAAAGCACGAACGTTTCTAGGAGCATTTGAAGATCGAAAAGGCGTAAGTTCGAGATTGTTGTTGAATCCGCAAGAGCAGAGAAAAGTCTGGATTCTACGCGAATCTGGGTTGGGCGCTAATTCATATGTTCCGGGAGAAGACCCGTGTTGGGAAGGCTGGGAAGACTCAGCGGTAGCGCCCGAAAAGCTGGGACCGTATTTGCGAGAGCTGCAGACTCTTTACGATAAGTATGAATATCACGCCGCCCTTTACGGACATTTTGGGCATGGATGTGTCCACAACCGTGTGAATTTTGATTTGGGGACGCCGACAGGAGTGAAAAAGTGGCGCGCCTTTATGGAAGATGCGACCGATCTGTGCGTGAGGTATGGCGGGTCGCTTTCCGGCGAGCACGGTGATGGACAAGCACGGGCAGAGTTTCTGCCGAAGATGTTCGGGCCGGAGCTTGTGCAGGCATTTCGTGAGTTCAAAGCGATTTGGGATCCGGATGGAAAGATGAACCCCGGAAAAGTCGTTGAGCCGTATCGAATTGAAGAGAATTTACGATTATCGACGAAACCCAAACTGACAACGCTCGAAACGCATTTTGCATTTGCGGAAGACGGCGGAGATTTTGCGCAAGCCGTGGAGCGATGTGTGGGCGTGGGAAAGTGTCGAAGAGCATCAGGGCAAGGCGAGCAGGACACCATGTGTCCGAGCTTTATGGTGACGCGCGAAGAAAAACATTCGACGCGGGGGAGAGCGCATCTGCTTTGGGAGATGACGCGCGGGGAAGTTTTGCCAAACGCGTGGAAGAGCGAAGAGGTAAAGGAAGCGCTGGATCTTTGCCTGTCGTGCAAAGGCTGCAAAGGCGACTGCCCAGTGAACGTTGACGTAGCGACATATAAAGCAGAGTTCCTCTCCCATTACTGGGAAGGCCGTCTGCGCCCTTTGCGTGCGTTTTTGTTTGGATGGATTGACAAGTTGGCTGCGACGGCTGCGGTTGCACCGTGGCTTGCGAATGGAATCATGCGTACGCCGCTTGTGAGCAGTTTAATCAAGAAGATGGTGGGTATCGCGAAGGGGCGAACGCTGCCGGCGTTTGCACCCGGGACGTTTCGCTCGGCATTCCAAAAACGCAAGAGCGCCGAATTAGAGCGGCCGAACGTTATGCTGTGGCCAGACACGTTCAACGATAATTTCCGGCCCGAGACCTTGGGTGCTGCCGTGGAAGTGCTCGAGGCAGCGGGGTATCGGGTGACGATTCCACAAGTTCGACTGTGCTGCGGCAGGCCGCTTTATGATCACGGATTTCTGGACATGGCAAAGGCGTATCTGGAAAAGATTTTTGAAGCGTTGAAAGAGCCGATTGCGCGAGGAATTCCGCTTGTCGTGCTAGAGCCCAGTTGCTGCAGTGTGTTTCGTGACGAGATGCTGAATTTGTTTCCCAAGCGCGAAGATGCAAGAAAGCTGGCGGGGCTAGCCGTTACGCTGGCGGAATTTCTGGAGAAATTTGCGCCATCGTTCGCGACTTCGAAGCTGGAACGCGAAGCTCTAGTGCAGGGGCACTGCCATCACAAAGCTGTGATGCGGCTTAAGCAAGAGAAATCGCAAATGAATAAGCTCGGATTGCGATATGAGGTGCTGGAATCCGGATGCTGCGGAATGGCGGGGGCGTTCGGGTACGAAGCAGACAAATACGATGTTTCCATAGCATGTGGCGAGCGGGTACTCCTTCCGCGGGTTCGCGAAGCTGCCCCGGAAACACTGATTCTTGCGGACGGATTTAGCTGCCGCGAACAGATTGAACAAGCGACGGGACGCAAAACGCTTCACCTTGCAGAAACGATACAGATGGCGTTGCGAGTTCGTTAACAAGCTGTCTCCTGAGCCGATATCCTCGCGCGCAATTGAAAAATTACAGGTCTTTACAAACATAGGGGCAAAGCGTGGAAACGGGCGGCTCCCGGCAGGTTACCGAACTACTCGTGCGCTGGCGGCAAGGGGACCGTCAGGCTCTGGATGCGTTGATTCCTCTGGTCTACGAGGAATTGCGGCGCATTGCACAACATTTTTTGCAGCGCGAACGCCCTGGGCACACTCTGCAAAGCACTGCACTGGTCCACGAGGCGTATGTACGAATGGTGGGACAGAATCTTCCTCAATGGCAGAGCAGGGCACATTTTTTTGGAATCGCTGCGCAACTGATGCGGCAGATCCTGGTGGATCACGCGCGAACACGGCAAGCAGCTAAGCGCGGCGGCGATGTGTTCAAACTGTCCCTCGATGAAAGTTCGGCATTACCCGAGCAAAAAGATCTGGATTTGATTGCACTGGATGATGCGCTTAAGAGCTTGAGCGACCTCGATCCTCAACAAAGCAGGATTGTGGAACTGCGTTATTTTGCAGGGCTGACGATTGAAGATACGTCCGAAGTTATGGGAATTTCGCCGGCGACAGTAAAACGCGATTGGGCAACAGCACGCGCGTGGCTCCAACGGGAGATGATGCGCGGAGGTTCCTGATGACCCCCGAACGATGGCAGCAAATCAAAAAGGTGCTTGAAGTTGCGCTGGCGCTGGATACGGCAGAACGTGGCCCGTACCTCGACAAAACGTGTGCGAACGACGCTGACTTGCGGCAGGAAGTGGAATCGCTGCTAGCCTCGCATCAGCCTACAGGGAAAAACATTTTGGATGAGCCGCTGGCCAACATTTTGGCGGCAGAACCGGCACCTGCGCGTCACGCCATGGGTACCGGTCAGAGAATCGGCGCGTACAAGATCATCGAAGAAATCGGGCGCGGCGGGATGGGGGAAGTGTACCGCGCAGTGCGCGCGGATGGAGAGTTCACAAAAGAGGTTGCACTGAAAACGGTGCGGGGCGGGTTTGACGTTGCATCGGTAGTGGAAAGATTTCGGAATGAGCGGCAGATTCTGGCAAGTTTGGATCACCCCAACATTGCACGCCTTTATGACGGCGGTACTTCCGATGAAGGAATTCCCTACCTGGTAATGGAACTGGTTGACGGCGTTCTAATTGATTCTTATTGCGACGCAGACAAGCTAAACATCACGCGCCGGCTGGAACTTTTCGTTCAGGTATGTTCGGCCGTACAGTACGCGCACCAGCGGCTGGTGATTCACCGAGACATCAAGCCAGGGAATATTTTGGTGACGAAAGAAGGGGTACCAAAACTGCTCGATTTCGGCATTGCAAAAATTCTCGATCCCGCCACGACGATGAATGTGACGCTTGTGCGACCAATGACACCTGAGTACGCAAGCCCTGAGCAGATTCGCGGCGAACCAATCACAACGGCATCGGATGTGTATTCGCTTGGTGTAGTGCTGTATCAACTGCTTGCGGGGCGTTCGCCGTATCGTACGGAGACGCGAACTCGGCACGAGCTTTCGGAAGCGATTACAAACACCGAGCCGGAGCGCCCGAGCACGGCAATCCTGCGGCGGATCCCCTCTGACGGCGCTGACAGGGGCAAGCGCACTGCGGAGCAACTTTGCGATGTGCGCGAAGGATCGCTTTCCAAACTGCAAAAACGGTTGGCAGGGGATCTAGACAACATCGTGTTAAAAGCGCTGCGGAAGGAACCGCAGCGGCGTTATTCCTCGGTGGAGCAGCTTGCCGAAGATTTGCGCAAGCACCTGGATGGGCGGCCGGTTTCAGCGCGGAAAGATTCGTGGAGTTACCGGTCAGGAAAATTTATACGACGGCACAAAGTTGGTGTCACTGCATCGGCTTTGGCCGCCGCGATGCTTGTCGCAGGCGTTGTTGTGACTTTGCGAGAAGCGAGAATTGCAGAAAACAATCGGCTACGCGCCGAGAAACGTTTCGACGATGTGCGAAAACTTTCGAATTCATTGATCTTTGAAATTCACGATTCTATCCAGAATTTACAGGGGGCCACTCCCGCGCGAAAATTGTTGCTCGACCGGGCTTTGGAATACCTGGACAAACTTTCTGCCGATGCGAGCGGTGACCCGGATTTGCAGCGCGAACTCGCGTGGGGATACCAGCGCCTCGCAGTTGTTCAAGGCAACTCGGAAGAATCGAACCTGGGCAATGTGAAAGCCGCGCTTGCCAGCGACCACAAAGCGTTGAGTTTGTTTGAAGCAGTGGCCAAGGCGAATCCAAGCAATACCATCGACCAATTAAACGTTGCGATGATGCATAGAATTCTTTCCTTCTCCGAGTTGAGCGGCGCGAGCGGACGCGAAGACCTGGAGAAAGCGATGGAGATTAGCGGCTGTCTTTTGAAGACCGATGGGCAAAATCCAAAAGTGAAGAGCGAACGCTCCATTGAATACCAAAACCTGGCACTCATGTATTCGGCAAAGGGCGACCGGCCGCATGCGCTGGAGTCGTATCAAGAAAATTTGAAGCTAAAAGAAAATATCTTGCGAGCAAATCCGGACTATCGCGGGATCGTACGCGCCCACGCGATGGCCACAGGCCAATTAGGGGACGAACTTGCGCAAGAGGGGCAGCGAAAAGAATCTCTGGCGGCCCTAGACAAGGCAATTCTCGGGTTTGAAGAGGCCATCAAGAGCGGAGCGCCGCCGGACGTTGCGCGTGAAGCGGCGGTCGCGCGCATAAAAAAATGCAATGTGCAACTGATGGAAAGCGACATCGCCGACGCGTTAGAAAGTTTGCGAGAGGCGTCGCAAACGATTCTTCCGATGGCAAAGCTGGATCCGGAAAATACGATGCTGAGGTCCGACGCGATCGGGTTGGAGTTTGAAAGAGGAGTGATACTGACATTGCAGGGCAAATACGCGAGTGCGGTGGAGACACTGCAAGTCGCATTCAAGAAATATGAGGCTTCGGGAGTGTCTTCGGAAGACCCGCCGGGCAAGGGCGCGTTTCACATGTGGTTGGGCGAAGCTGAGATGGGGCGGCGAGATTTCAAGGTGGCGCTGCAACATTTTCAGAAAGCGACAATGGAATTGGCTGTGCCGGAAGGCAAGGCCATTCATGACGATTTTCGGTGCCAACTTGCAGAGAGCCATGTGAAGACCGGGCGGGCGCTTCTCTCATTGGGAAAAATGCAAGAAGCTTCAACAGAGTTTCAGGAGGCTTTGGAAACAATTACCCCTTCGCTCGTAACTGCGCTGCAGGATGTTCCTGCGTATTACGCCGCTGCAGATGGCTACGCAGGGCTGGGGGACGCCAGGTTAAGAGAAACGCGATCAGCCAAATCGGACGATGAGCGATCAAAGCTGATCGCCAATGCGCGGGACTTTTATGTGAAAAGCGTTGAATATTGGCAAAAGATTCCGAATCCGTCGCGCGTCAGTCCAAGCGTATTTGTCGTAAAGAGCGAAGGAGAAGTTGCCAGGAGCTTGGCGCGATGCAAGGCGGAATTGGCTGGCAACTAGGTGAATCCAGCGGAAAAGTGAATATTTCTTCTGTAGATTTGCAATAGGACCAATCTAGTCGTATATAATTCCTTTCGACCTCTTTACGTCTCCATTCGCTGTAAACAGGTTGGCCGAACGGCAGACATTTCGTAGTCTTTGGCGCACCAACTAGTTGTAAGTAATTTGCAACTACAGATTGGGACTACTGTCTGTAAGTGCTCAAAAATGGAAGGCTTTTGGTTTCCAGGTGCAAATGACTTTCAAGAATGAACCCACTAGTCAGGGTGGCGCGGCACTGGCGAGTAAACCCGTAGGTGAAGGCGAGCTTAACGGTCTTGAACCGCCTCGCGGACCCGTGGTGCGCCGGAATGGCAGTTGGGCTCGGCGGGCACACGCCTTTCTGGGAGTCGTATCGGCCTTCAATCTTTTACTGCTGATTAGCACCGGGTTTTTGCTGCAACACGCTTCTCTGCTGCAACTGGATGAAAAAATTGTGCCGCGAGGAATTCTTCCTGCTTCCTATCGTCCACAAGATGGTTTGAACGGCGTGCGCGCGGACATTTTCGTGACGGATCTTCACTCGGGACGGCTGTTTGGGACAGCAGGGGCCCTTGTGCTGGACGGGATCACACTCATTTGGTTAACGCTGCTTGCGACCGGACTACTCATGTATGTACGCAGGCAGCGTGCAAAACAGATGGCCGTGGGACGTAACGGGAATTCCGAGGAAGACGAGTAACTGAGAGTCTCGTGCCTCTTCAGGCCGACAAATGAATTTGAAACAAAAGTCTTGTTTTCGTTAAAAAATACGGCCCCCGCCGCAGCAACGGCGAGGGCCGAGTAAGCAATCACATGGAGGATTGGATGCCCGCACGTAATTGCAATGCTGCACGTGTATTAGTAACAGAAAAAAAAGTAACCCGCAAAAGCAAAACTTCATTCCGGACAATTTCAGACGCTCGCGGAATTCTCGCGGTCCTGTTAACGGTCATGACGAGCGCGTTGTTTGCGCCGCGCAGTGTGGCCCAAGAGCAGGCAGCCTCAGCGCAAGAGGTACAACAGCTCCGAAACGAAGTGAAGGATTTGAAAGAGAGCGTGAAGCGGCTAGAGACATTGCTGGAATCGCGTTCCAGTAATGCGACGGGGCAACCTGCCGTTGCCGTGACAAATCCAGTTGTCGACCCAGCACCGGAAACTGGGGTGCAATCCTCGCCAGCAGCTGAAAACGTACAGTCTCAAGCAAATAAGCCTGCTTCCGAAGAAACCGGATTGCCCCAGTACACAGGGCGCTCGACAGATCCCGGAGTGGCGATGGCCACGAAAGCGCACGGCGGCGATTTGTCCGGCGCAGGAAATTTGTTGAGAACGGAACGCGTAGCGATTGGCGGATACGGTGATTTTCAGTTTCGCACGCCTTCGCTGAACGAGCGTGCAGATGGCGGCGGCAGCGGCACGTTCCAGAGCACGCGATTTGTTCTTGGCGTGGCGGCAGTTCTTTCACAAAAGCAAAACATCACGCTGAATTCCGAAATCGAATACGAACTTGGAACGAGCGAAATTGATGTGGAGCAAGCGTTCCTTAGCTGGAGAGTTCGGCCGGAATTTGATTTTCGTGCAGGCATCATCGTTCCGCCGATCGGGCGATTCAACACCTATCATGATTCGAATTTGAACATCATGACGCTGCGGCCGCTCATCAATCAATACATCATCCCAACGGCCTACCGCGACGCTGGCCTCGGCGTGCGCGGAGTATTTCGTCTGCCGCGCGAGATGAAGCTTTCGTATGAAGCTGACGTTGTGAACGGATTCCAGGCGGCAAACGCCGATGGAGAAGCCACTCCATTTTCGCGAATTTATGGACAGTCTTCTGCGGCGGAGCCTGGACTGATCGCTTTTCAAGCGACGCGCAATACGAAAGCGGTCGCGGGACGTGTCGGATTCTCACCAATTTTAGGGCTCGAGTTCGGAATCTCTACGTATGCCGGTACGTTTACAAATCAGGACGATCCGAAAAAGTCCGCGACAATCGTTTTCTTTGATGCTTCGTATCAGCGCGGTCCGTTTGTGTTGAATGGCGAATATGGCCGTTCGAACATCGTCGGCGCCGGCATCGCACGGCAGAGCGCTCCTCCTCCAACCGTAAATCCCAACGATCCGCTTTCCATTGCAGCGCTTGGCAATTATGTTGCGCAGACTTCGCCGGGGCAGGACGGCTTTTACGTGGAATCCGGCTACAAGTTCTTCCGCGGAATCTTCCGGAATCGCGAGAAATTTGACGAAGGCGCTTACCTAATGCCCGTTGTACGTTTTGAAGCGGTCCGGCGCGATCGTACGCTTTCCGATTTCTATTTGAACGAGTCGCGTTCGACTCTTGGCCTGAACGTTGCCCCATCGCCCAGCGTTATTTTTAAACTGAACTACGTCTTCAATCACACCTTCGGCAAAGTCCCGAATCTGCCGGGAGTGATTAACGGTGGAGAATTTGGAGCAGATCCAATTCCCTTCCGTGACTATGGCAAAAATGGGTTCACCGGGTCCGTGGCATATGTCTTCTAAGAGATTCTTCAGTGCGGCGATGGTCTTTTTTTATTTGGTTGCGATTCTCGCGCAGTCAGGAAAATTGCGAAATGGCGATCCGGCGATTGCGGGCATCTCGATTGATGACAAAGACGAAGCTGCAATCGCGGCGTTTCTTCAGTCTTTGAACGAAGAATATGATTGACGCAGAGTTCTCGAAAACTAAAATTAACTAATAAAGTAGAGCATTATTTTCAATGAATAACCCCACTCGCAAGAAAGCGTTTTGGCTAACCGCCGCCACTGCAGCGATGACTGCGGCAGCAATTCCAGCTACGGCCGAAGTATATCTGAACGAGTCACAGGCACTCGGTGCGATTCTTGGCGATAAGGCCATTGTGCGGCGCGAGCAGAAGACTCTTGATCCCGTCTTGCGAAAAAAACTCGAGCAGGCAAGCAATCTACAATTTTCGCAGAGTGGTTACACGTTTTTTATCGCGACACAGGACGGCAAACCAGCGAAATACGCGATCGTCTTGAACGAAATTGGAAAGAGCGAGCCAATTACATTCATGGTTGGGATGACTCCCGAAGGAAAAGTCTCGGAAGTGGTGATTATGGAGTTCCGCGAAAACCGAGGATGGGAAGTAAAGGAAAAGCGTTTCCTGAACCAATTTCGCGGGAAGACAGTTCGCAACGCGATTCGAGTGGACGAAGACATCATCAATTACACCGGCGCGACGCTTAGTTCGAAAGCGATTGCGCGCGGAGTAAAGCGGGCACTGCTTTTGCTGGATATTTTCTATCCTGGGGATGCGCGCTACAAGTTAAGTACAGCGCAAGATTTTGCGCGGCCGATGGTGTTGGCGCCAATTGTCACCACTCAAAGTTCGCAAGGAAGCGTGGGACTTTACAGGCAGGTCCGCTACGCGATGGGAACGCAGTGCGAGATTCGCGTTTGGTGCGGATCGGCAGAAGAGGCGCGCCGTCTGTTTAGCCACGGATTCGCGGAACTAGAAAGGCTTGAGCAAATATTCAGCGCCTATCGTGAAGATAGTGAATTGAGCTACGTAAATCGTAGTGCTGCAATCTCTTCCGTCAAAGTGAGTAAAGACTTCTTTGATGTTACAAAGGAATCGCTCAGCTATTCGCGCGAAACAAAAGGGGCGGTAGACATTACGATCGGGCCTTTGCTTGAGGTATGGAGGATTGGCCAAGACAAGAAACGCAGCTCTACCCCTGCGGAGATTGCAGAAGCACAAAATCTTGTCGGCGCCGAAAACGTGATTTTGGATGAGAGTGCGAGAACTGTTCGTTTTCGTCACCAGGGAATGAAGCTGGATTTTGGCGGAATTGCGAAGGGCTACGCCGCAGATAGAATCGCGCGACGACTGGAAGAGTCCGGCGCCCTGTCTGCACTTGTGAATTTAGGAAGAAGTTCGCTTTCTGCATCAGGAATGAATGGTGCGATTTCTGCGTGCAATTTCGCCGGAGATGTACGATCGCGTGTGGCTCAATGGCCAATAGGAATTGCACATCCGGACGGAAAAACACTGCCGCCGTTGTTTTTGTTTTTGAACGCAGGAATGTCTCTCTCCACTTCTGGAACTTCAGAACAAGAATTTCTGGCAAATGGCAAACAGTTCAGCCACATCATTCATCCGAAAACTGGAATGCCACTTGAAGGAACTAGCTCCGCTACTGTAATCACAGGAAACGGAATTCAAAGCGAAGTTGCGTCAAAAGAGTTGCTTCTGACCAATCCCTGCGATCGAACAGACTGGGATAAAAACCGCCCTGTTACCGGATGGATTCACTTCGAGATTTCACCCGAAGGTAAATTCATCGAAAGTACATCCTGCGAAGTGCAGAGCAAGAGTCAGTGAAGCTCTTTCGCCGTGTGTTCGTTAGTTTGGCTTGGTAAAATTAAACATCCAATTGATGCCGAACTTGTCTGTAATCATCCCAAAATAAGCGCCCCAGAACGTGTCTTGAAGGGGCATAGTAATTTGGCCTGCCTCACCGAGCGAGTTAAAGAGCTTCTGCGTTTCCTCGATGCTTTCGCATTCGATGGAAATTGAAAAATTGTTCCCAGGCTTGAAGGAATGCCCGGGCATAGTGTCCGACGCCATTAGAAGGAACGGTCCTTTCGTCAGCCGCGCGTGAACGATGCGGTCCTTCGCTTCGGGCGGCGAATCAAATGGCGCACTCGAAAACGGCATCAGGTCCAGATGCCCGTCCACACACTTGGCATAAAACTCCATCGCTTCACGACAATTTCCGTCAAAGTTCAAATAGGTACTCGTGTTTTTCATGGTTTTCTCCACTGACTGATTTCTGTTCTGTGAGAAATTCAAACTCAGAATTGTGCACTGATCGCAAGCCAATCGACGGTTGGGTTAGAGGTTCCACTAACCACCTGCAATCGCGCCGACGACCAGAAAAGGCTCCGCCCCAGATATGACTGCGTCAGGAACGGGTGCGTCGGGTGACTCGTGTGACAAATCTTCGCCGCATGCGAAAAACCGCAAGAAAGGGCGGCGCACTTGCGTGACATGATCGCGGATTGTGCCCTGCAACATGGGATACCGCGCTTCCAATGCATTCAGTATCGAACGCTGCGTTACTTCTCCTGAAACTTCGAGCTCCACTTCGTAGCCAACTTTAGCCAAATTGCGCAAGTGTGACGGGAGCATCACCCGGATCATGACAGCGTTTGGACCTCAACGGAGAGCACGCCGGGAAGATCTCGCACTATCGGATTCCACGAGTCTCCCGCATCCGAGGAGGCGTATACCTGGCCACCGCTGGTGCCAAAGTAGATGCCGCACTCATCGAGCGAATCGACGGCCATGGCATCGCGCAGTACATTTACGAAGCAATTTTCCTGGGGTAGTCCCTTGGTCAAAGCTTCCCACTCATTACCGCCCGATTTGCTACGGTATACACGCAACTTGCCGTCTGGTACATAGTGTTCGGAATCACTTTTGATTGGCACAACGTAGATTGTTTCCGGCTCATGCGCGTGAACATCAATCACGAATCCAAAGTCAGTGGGGAGGTTGCCACTCACCTCAGTCCAAGAATCGCCTGCGTTGTCGCTCCGCATGACGTCCCAATGCTTTTGCATGAAGAGAACACCAGGACGCGATGGATTCATGGCGACGTGATGCACGCAATGGCCAACTTCTGCCGTGGGATCGGGAATGTAAAGAGAATGGAGGCCCTTGTTGATGGGTTTCCAAGTCTCTCCGCCGTCATCGCTCCGGAACGCGCCAGCTGCTGAGATAGCGATATAGATGCGCTTTGGATCGCGGGGATCGAGAATGACTGTGTGAAGACACATGCCACCCGCGCCCGGCTGCCATTTCGGTCCGGTTCCGTGCCCGCGCAACCCGGAGAGTTCGTGCCACGACTTGCCGCCATCCTTGGAACGGAATAGTGCCGCATCTTCCACGCCGGCGTAGACAGTATCTGGTTCTGTGAGCGACGGTTCAAGATGCCAGACGCGCTTAAACTCCCAAGGATGCTGCGTACCGTCGTACCACTGATGGGTTGTGAGCGATTTTCCTGTTTCTGCAGAAACGTCATACACAAACTTGTTGCTGTCGCCTTTCGGCATTCCTCCGGGCGCGGTCTGTTCGCCCGGCGGAGTTCCCGGCTGAATCCAGGTCTTGCCTCCATCGTCAGAACGCTGAATGACTTGCCCAAACCAGCCACTAGTTTGGGAAACGTAGATGCGGTTCGGATCCAACTGAGAGCCTTTGGCGTGATAAATCTCCCAGCCGGCGAAATGCGGGCCACTGACGTCCCATTTTTCGCGCTTACCATCCGAAGTCAGGATGAACGCGCCTTTGCGCGTCCCGACTAAAACTCTCACACCGCTCATTGATGACTCCTTAGCACCTATATTGTAGGGAGACGACGGTCGCCCTGCGAGGACGGCCCCCATAGTTTAAGACTGCATAAATGCGTAAGGCACTACAATTTTTCTTGTGCTCGAGATTTTCCTAAGCGCAGAGCCATAAGATGTTCGCCCAAACGATCCATCGTTTGCGTCAGTCCTTCCACGGCGCCGTAGGCCTTCGCTACATAGTCTCGAGCTGTGGCCGACGGGAAAAGCATGCGAACGTTAACTTCTGTCTTGTCACCTTTCTGGATAAAAGTAATCGTGACCTCAAAATTAACCGGCTCCGTTCCCTTCTCCGGATCGTGTTTGTAGACCAGGCGGCTCGGGCGGTCAACTTCCATATAAACGATCCGGTTTTTGTAGTCCCGGCCATCCGGCCCATGCATGATGAATCGCCATGTGCCGCCCGGCTTAACATTCATTTCGGAGGTCGTCGTCCTGAAACCGCGTGGGCCCCACCATTTCTCAATGTGCTCCTGCTCGGTGTACATCGAAAAGACAAGATCACGCGGAGCATCGAAAACGCGTGTTGTTGTGATTTCCCTGTCTGAAGTGTTTTCCAGTGGACTACTTTTTGCGGTCATGTTTTTTCTCCTTTTGCTTAAAATCCTGCAGATATTCTTCGAGGCGATCGAAACTCTCTTCCCAGAAGCGACGGTAGTGCTCGACCCAGTCTGCGACGTCGCGAAGAGGCTTTGCTTGCAGCTTGCAAGGGCGCCATTGCGCATCGCGGCCTCGCGCAATGAGTCCGGCGCGCTCAAGAACCTTCAAATGCTTCGAGACGGCGGGAAGACTCATTTCGAAAGGCTCCGCGAGCTCAGTTACCGAAGTCTCGCCGGATGCCAAACGCGCGAGGATCGCTCGCCGTGTGGGGTCGGCAAGAGCGGCAAAAGTTGAGCTGAGATGGTCGGCCGTCATTCGTATTTAACCGACTAGTTAAATACAGGCGCTGGCGATTCATGTCAAGCAGAAATTTTCTTGAACAAGGAGATTCCATGCTTGTGATGAATCCTGGAATCCAAGACTGCAGATGCTAAGTGTCCTGGGAGTCTCCGCTAATTGTATTGAATTCAACTACTTGCGAAGCTATTGTTGCCAGCCGCCACCCAGCGATTGGTAGAGCTGGACTAGCGCAAGCAGCTCGTTGAGTTGCGCTTGGACGACCCCAAGTTCCGCGGAAAAGGCATTGGTTTCGTTGGTCAGTACTTCCAGATAGGCTGTCACACCGCCGTTGTACCGCATATGGGAAAGTCGCGCCGAGTCCTGCGCGGACTGAAAAAGAAGTTCTTCCTGCTCGCGGAATTCCCTCGTTTTGCGATAGGCGATCAGTGCGTCGGACACGTTACGAAATGCGCCCTGAATTGTCTGCTGATAAAAGAGCAAAGCTGTTTGCTGTTGTGCTTCAGCAAGGCGAACGTTGGAGCGGATTTTACCCGCGGTAAAAATGGGTTCCGTAAGTCCAGCGCCAAAATTCCAGGCTCCAGCAGGGCCAGTAAAGAGATTGGTCAGGGCGGCGGTTTGAAAACCCGCGGTCCCGCTAAGGGAAATCTGTGGAAAGTAAGCCGCGCGCGCCACACCGATTCGCGCATTCGCGGCAATCAATTGCTGTTCCGCTTCTCGAATGTCCGGTCTGCGTTCCAGCAAGGAGGACGGAAGTCCCGCGGGAACTTCCGGAGAATGCGCTTGTTCCGTAAGTTTTTGTCCACGCGGAACGTCGCCGGGATTGCTGCCGAGAAGGATGCTGATGAAATTTTCCTGTTGTTCGATCTGTTGCTCAAGCGCCGGAATTTCCGCGGACGCCGTAAACACTAGTTGTTCGGCCTGGCGCAGGTCCAGCAGCGTCGTTGAGCCGTGGTCTACAAGGATTTTCGTCAGGCGCAGAGATTCTTTCCGCGAATCAAGCGTGCGCTTCGAGATTTCAAGTTCTAGGTCAAGCGCGCGAAGTTGAAAATAAGAGCGCGCCACGTCGGAAATCAGACTGACGATAACTTCTTGCTTTGCGGCTTCTGTTGCCAGCAAGCTTGCACGTGCAGCTTCCGTAGCACGGCGATATTTGCCCCAGAAATCAAGTTCCCAAGCAGCGTTAACGTTGAGTTGCCCAGTGCCGCCTTCAAACGCGGGAAGAAATTTGGCTTTCGCCTGCCGGTTATCGGAGATCCCGGCTCCCGCTCCCACGGTCGGATATTGGTCGGCGCGCGTAATGCCGAGTTGCGCCTGCGCCTCTAGAACATGGGACGCGGCGATACGCACGTCGTAATTTCGCTCCAGTGCCGTGCGAATCAGAGTGCGAAGCTGTTCATCCTGAAAAACTTCCCACCACTTTTGATCACCGATGGAGGCAGCTTCATTCTTTGCGGCTTGTTCCGAGCTTAGCCCACGGTAGGTGCCAGGGACCGAAGCAACTGGTTTTTTGTACTCGGGTCCAACCGTGCAACCCGCACAAAGAATAAAGATGCAAAAAAGCGTAGTGAGCTTTTTCATGTCAGTCCCCCACCGCAGGAGAAGGATTCGGCATACGCGCAGGTGCTCTTTGCTTGTCTGCGCCCGACCATTTCTCCACAAGATAGAAAATGACAGGAATGAAAAAAACGCCGATCAAGCTGGCTGCAAGCATGCCACCTATCACCGTGGTGCCCATGATTTGACGGGCGACCGCACCTGCGCCGGTCGCGGTCCATAGGGGTACAGTTCCCAAAATAAACGCGAAGGAAGTCATTAGAATTGGGCGGAGACGCAGACGAGCTCCTTCCAGTGCGGCATCTACAAGTGGTTTACCTTTTTCGAATTCCTCTTTCGCAAATTCGACGATCAAAATGGCGTTTTTGGCGGCCAAACCGATCAACATGACTAAACCAATCTGTGAATAGACGTCTCCTTCGATTTGCACCATATAGCTCGGCAACAATGCGGAGAGCACGGTGCGTCTTAGCCAGAGGATGAAAAATGCACCAAAGACGGCGACAGGTGTGCTTAGAAGGACGCTGAACGGCAAGGTCCAGCTCTCATAGAGCGCGGCAAGAATCAGAAAGACGAACAACAGAGAGAATCCGAAGACAACGGCTGGAGGCACTCCTTCTTGCGCTTTCTTTTCCTGAAAGGACATGCCCAAATAATCAAAACCCATTTCCCGCGGCATGGTTTGCGCAAAAACTTCTTCGAGCGCAGCCGTCGCCTGCCCAGCGCTGTAGCCAGGTGCTGCAGCTCCATTGATTTGTGCTGCACGATATTCATTGAAGCGCATTGTAAATTCGGGGCCGGGGCGAGGCTCGAATCGCGTAAGCGCAGCAAGAGGCACCATGTCGCCTTTGTTATTCCGCACGAAGAATTGGCCGACATTTTCCGCGCGGGACCGGTAGTCGCCCTCCGCTTCGATATACACCTGCCATTGGCGGCCAAAACGGTTGAAGTAGTTAATGAAGAGGCCGCCCATAAACGCTTGCAGCGTTTTGTATACGTCACTGACCGCGACGCCTTGTTTAATCACTTTGTCTCGGTCCACATTCACGAATTGCTGCGGCACGCTTGCCAAGAATGTAGTGTTTAGGCCGGCAATCTCGGGACGTTTTCGCGCAGCCGCCAAGAAAGTCTGTAAGTTCGACGACAAGAAGCTGACATCTTTTCCGGCGCGGTCCTCCAGAACAAAGGTAAATCCGCCGGAAGTACCGACACCGGGAATTGCGGGCGGTGAAAACGAAAATGCGATTCCCTCAGGAAGCCCCCCCAGTTCGCGATTGATGTTCTGTTTGATCGCCTGAAGCTGCTCGGTCCGGGACTTGCGCTCGTCCCACGGCTTTAGGGTCACGAAGAAAAACCCGTTGTAGCTGGTGCGCACGAAACTGAGCAAGCTGAATCCAACAACGCTCGTCGTGTACTGCACACCCGGCGTTTTGGCCAAGGCGACTTCGATTTTCCTAGCGACCTCGTCCGTGCGCTGTAACGAAGCGGCGCTAGGGAGCTGCAGGTTGATGTAGAGGTAGCCCTGATCTTCGTCCGGCAAGAAACTGCTGGGAATCTTGCTGCCGAACCACCCAGCGGCGGCGGTGAATACTACGAGCAAAATCATGGCAATGGCGCTCTTACGAATGAGCGTTCCGCAGGCGCGCACATACGCATTCGTTACGTTAGTGAAGGAACGATTGAACAAGTCAAACGCTTTCCGGAGCAGCCCTCCCGTTTCAGTTTTTGGCTTCAGGAGCAGAGCCGCAAGAGCGGGGCTCAGGGTCAGTGCGTTAAACGCTGACAAAACCACGGATATGGCGATGGTCACGGCAAATTGCTGGTATAGGCGTCCGGTGATCCCGGGGATGAAAGCCGTGGGAATGAAGACGGCGGAGAGAACAAGCGCGATGCCGACGACGGGACCGGAAATCTCCTCCATCGCCTTCAATGCCGCTGCCTTCGGAGTCAAACCCTCTTCGATGTGGCGCTCCACCGCTTCAACGACGACGATGGCATCGTCCACGACCAACCCAATGGCTAGAACGAGGCCGAATAGCGACAGTGTATTCACCGAGAATCCGAATAACGGAAAAAACATAAATGTACCGACGAGCGACACAGGCACAGCCAGCAAAGGAATTAACGTTGCGCGCCAGCCTTGCAGAAAGATGTAAACGACCACGATGACGAGAACGATCGCGATCCCCAGCGTGATGATGATTTCCTTCATGCCTTCCGTAACTGCGCGAGTGGTATCAAGCGACACGACGTAGTCCATGTCACTCGGGAACCTGTTTCTTACATCCGCCAGAAGTTTCTTAACCGCGTCCGCGGCTTGCACGGCGTTAGAACCCGGCAACTGATAAACCGCAAGGATCGCGCCCGGCTTCCCGTTCAAACGGCCGACAACGCTATAGTTTTGCGCGCCGAGTTCGATGCGGGCGACATCCTTTAGGCGAACGACTGCGCCGCCTACCGATTCGCGTACGACGATCTCACCAAATTCTTCGGGCGAAGTCAGGCGGCCCTGCGCGCGAACTGAATAGGTATATTCCTGCCCGGCGGGAACGGGTTCGCTGCCAACTTGCCCGGCGGGGTTCACCGTGTTTTGAGACTCAATGGCCGCGGTAATTTCCGGAACGGTGATTTTCAATTTCGCCAGTTGATCCGGCTTTACCCAAAGACGCATTGCGTACTGGCCTGCGCCGAAAATCTGCACGCTGCCAATACCGTACAAGCGCGTCACTTGATCGCTGAGATTGATGTACACGTAATTGGAGAGGAAGCGGGCATCGTACGTGCCATTCGGCGAGTACAACGTCACCAGCATGAGAGGTGCTGTGACGGTTTTCTGTACCGTAACGCCGAAGTTCGTAACGTCGAGTGGAAGCTGAGATGCAGCCTGCGTGGAACGCAATTGCGTGAGAATGAGGTCCGTATTGGGATCCGTTTTGACGTCGTAGTCGACGATCAACCTCATCAAGCCATCGGCTGTGGAATTAATCGAATACATGTAATTCATATTGTCCACGCCGCTCATCTGTTGCTCGATCGGAGTCGCCACGGACTGCTCGATGGTCTGCGCATCTGCGCCGACGTATGTCGCGAGCACTTGAACTTCCGGCGGAACGATATTCGGAAAGAGTGCAACGGGAAGGCCGGTGATCGTGACTGCACCAATAATGACCATAAGAATGGCGATCACCATCGCCACGATCGGCCGATTGATGAAAAACTTTGACATGGCTCAGTTCCCTTTCGCGGCCGAACCGCTTGCCTTGACACGGACGGGAACACCGTCTCTTATTTTTTGCACGCCTTCGACAACCACGTTCTCACCGGCCTTGAGACCACTTTCGACGATCCACATCGTGCCTACCCGCTCGCCGACCGTAACCGCGCGGACATTTGCTTTGCCGTCCGCCCCCACGACAAATACTTGATAGCTGCCCTGTAGCTCGGTCACGGCTCTCTGCGGCACAAGCAGAGCGCCAAGCCGGACATCCCCGGCCGCTCGCACACGCCCGAATTGTCCGGGTCGTAAAATATTTTTGGGATTGGGAAACGCGCAAACGATGCGGATGCTGCCCGTTGTGATGTCAACCTGGCGATCCGTCAAAAGCAATCTTCCCTTTTGCGGATAGGTCGTACCGTCAGCCAATATTAGATCGAACGGCGGTGCGTCAGAAGGATATTCCTGCTGGTTATGTGTGTTGATCCTCTCCGCAAAGTGCATGTACTCCTGTTCACTGATTGGAAAGTACGCCTTGATGGGATCGACCTGCGACACTGCCGTCAGCACCGCCGACTGATTCACAAGATTTCCGATTTGCACTTGCGCGATTCCTGCGATGCCGTCTACAAGCGAAGTGACATTCGTGAATCCCATATTCAATTCCGCTTGTTCCACCTGAGCTTCCGCCGCCTTTACAGCCGCCTTTGCGGCAAGATTTGCCTGAATGTCGTTGTCCAATTGGCTCTGCGCGATTGCCCGTTCTTTCGCTAGCGGAGTATCGCGGTCCACATCAAGCTGCGTTTTGCCTAGTTGAGCTTCCGCTTGCGCAAGTTGCGCCTTTGCCTGGTCGAGAACCGCCTGGAAGGGTCGTGGGTCGATGCGAAAGAGTGTTTGCCCTTTTCGGACGTACGAGCCTTCCTTGTAATTCTGCTGAACGATATAGCCGCTCACCTGCGGCTGAATCTGAGCGTTAACGTACCCGTCCAGTGTCGCCACCCACTCGCCATAGATGGGAACGTCCTTCTGAATCACAGTGGTAACTTCGACTTCCGGTGCTGGAGGCGCGGGTGCGGCTTTTGGTCCCCCACAGCCAAAACAAAATGCGGCGGCCGTAGTGGAAAGGGCGAAAGAAACCAAGAACTTTTTCGCCGAGAAAAGCGGCTTTCTGCCCTGAGAATGCAACGAGTCAAATTTCATAAATTGCCCCCAAAAACTCTAGAACAGCGATTACGCTTCGAATTCGTCCTTTGCAGCCCTCTGAAAATTCTGAAAAGGCTCCGCCACGCCTCATCAAGTTGCACTATACAAGTTCGATGAGCTCGGGATTGGCTTGCATCCACACTCTATCTCAGTCAGATTTTTACAGTTTCTTCAATTATTTGAGCTTCCCAGTTAAGCATCCGGTTTCACCGAAAAAAGAGAGGCTCCCGAATAGCCTACAAGGCTGATGCAGGCAGACTCAACTGCCCCCTTAGATGAAGCTCTCGAAGGATTGGGAACATACTTTTTTGGAAAGAAATTGGCAAGCGCAAATCTCGAATTCAGAGCATTCTGCCAGGAGTTCGCACGATAAGATTGGACTTATCGCGGTCAGAATCGTTAGGAGGTGATTAGCAGAACATCGTTCATCTGCAAGAAAATGAAGCGCTTCTCAATTTGCCACGCTGGCAATATCTACCTACGGCTGGATCACCCAAAGTGAAATTGCATCTTTCTCACGCACAGGCACATACAACGCTCGTGTCTTTTGATCCATGGTCATCGTCTTCGACCCGGTCGCGGTGTTGATAACGGGCAGCGGTGTATAAGAATCCGCGGAGTCCTGATGAAATCCATAAATGTGGCCATCGCCCGTGGATGTGAAAGCAATCTTTCCAGCTCTATCGAATACCGAAGCGTCCGCTTTGTCACCGATAGGAAACGTAGCGACGACCTTCCCGCTATTGCTATCAACAACAGCCATCACTTTGCTGCGGCATCCAAGGAAAAGCCGGCTATTTGCATCGTCGAACGCCATGCTGGAGGGTGCTTCGCAAGGTGCGACCGGCCAGCGATTTTTAACTTGTAGAGCCTTCGCGTCAATTCTCAGCAATTCACTTTTATCTTCCAGATTGACGAATACGTTCCCTTTTCCATCGGCAATCGTGAATTCCGGACCTCCGCCGAGTGCAACTGTTCCAACGACCCTGTTGTCAGCCGCGCTGATAGCAGTCGAACTCTCGCCGTCACCGTTCATTGCGAACACCTGTTTTGTTGCCGAATCGTAGACAATCGCATCGGGCTTCTTGCCTACTTTCACCTCTTCGGTTTTTTTCAGCGATTTCAAATCAAACACTGCAACGGAATCTGTCTGCCCGGACGTGATATATCCCCGTCCGAATTCCGGTGCGAGGGCAATTCCGTGTACGCCAGCGAGACCAGGAATTGTTCCTACCACCTCCAAACTGTCCGCGTCCAAAACGACCACCTGTGTGGCGTGCGAGACGTAAATCCTTCGCGCATTTTCGTCCACGGTCAGGTAGTCCCAACCCCCTGCTCCGGGCAGTGGAACTTTTTTAGACACTTGATATCCCGAGGGTGATGCGCCCAGTGACAGCAGGCCCAAAATTGTCGCCAGTACAACTCCGCTTTTCATTTTCGTCAGCCCTCTTCTTTCAGAACAGCAACAAATCGCTTAATGGCAAGACCCGCTGCCGGAATCTGTAAACGTCTTCCCCGCCTCCGGGATGAATTCCCAGTCGTAACCATTTGATTTCAACGTCAGCTTCAGGACGCCGAATGCAGTGGCGTCGCGCACTTCGCTGTTGGGATGAGCGTCACCAAACGGCCGGTGATTTTTCCCGCCCGTGCCGACAATAAATTCGCGAATGCCTCGCACTGGATCTGGCTTGGCATTGGCATCCTGTGGAGCAAAGCGTTCGTAGTCGTGATCGTGGCCATTCAAGATCACATCGGCGTTTGCTTCATATAGAGCCTGGAAAAATGGTTTCAGTTCCAAATCATCGCCATGCGCGCTGCCAGAACTGAACAGCGGTTTATGAAAATAGGCGAGCGTACAGGCAACGGGATGCGCGGCAAGATCGGCACGGAGCCATTTCTCTTCACGTGAGCCGGCCTCGCACCCGCCGATTTCGACGCATTCGCTATTGAGCGCGATGATGTGCCATCCACCCAGGTCGTAGCTATAAAATCCGTCCTTGGGATCGCCCGCGGCAGTTCCGAAGTATTGGAAATAGAAAGATGCGCCTTTGGAATGAAATTCATGATTGCCGGGAGCGGGTCGTGTTCTGTCCTTTACCCTTCCCCAGGTTTTGTCGTAGCACTCGAAATTTTCTTTCGAGCCATCCGGATAAGCGAGGTCACCGATGGCAATGACAGTGCCAGGAATTTTTTCGAGCAGCTTGGCGGTCGCCTCTGCACCGGAAAGATCTTTGCAATCCGCAATATCGCCCGCGCCAACCAAAACCGCGACATCGCTTCTCGTTTGTGGTCCGGCAGTCACATCCCCCTGTTTGGGCATCTCTGCAAATGCAACCGCTGCAAAAACGATGACGATGCTGAACGCAAGGTAACGCCTGGTCATGACTACTCACACTCCAATCGAAACATAACTTAGAGCAAGGGAGCTAAATACAGACTAAATCGACACTGAAAAATCCATCGGATCCTCTCTTATTAGTCTTACAAGCGAAGCCAGGACGCAGTCACATCGCGTCCGGGCTCCGCCCGGGGGTGGTTAAAACTTCAAGCGCAGCATGAATTGTAGTTGCCGAGGCAAACCGGTGCCTGTATTGGTGCCAAGACCGTTCACAGAATTAGTGATGAGGCCGAAACTGCTGGGGGCGCTCAAATTCGGACCAGCCATTCCGTCCCCTCCCGGCAAGTAGTCAAGCGTCAGATTGCCCGGATCACCGAGCTGCACGTGATTGAAAATATTGAAGAACTGCACACCAAACTGCAGTGCAAAGCGCTCTGTCAATTTGGTCTCCTTCATGAGGGCCATGTCCACCTGCCAGATGTTCAGTGCCCGAGCCACCCCGTTTCCGGCATTTCCAAACCGGGTAAAGTTACCATTGGCATCCACGGGCGGGGCCTGAAACGCAGCAGGGTTGATTAAGGGCAAGCCATTCGTACCACCGCCGGGCAGATAAAGGGGCACTCCAGGGACAATATCCGGCCGTTGGTTCGTCTGGTCATTGCCATCGGGGAGCAAGAACGTCTGAGGGACATTGCTCACTCCCTGTATCGTTTGGGATCCGCCAAGGCCCATCGAAACCGTCAAAGGATGGCCGGTGTGCCACGTTCCAAGAGTGCTGAACTCCCAACCTTCAACAATTTTCCCCAGAACGCCGGCATCGTGGAGATACGTCTTGCCCGGCCCAAACGGCAATTCGTAAATTGCGTTGGCGGTAACATTGTGGCGAATGTCGAACACGCTGGGTCCCTTGTCGCATTGGCGGCAATTCACGTTTTCCGGTCCGTTAGCTTCGCCGCCGCCCACGGCTCCGTCGTTAATTGAATGGGAGAAAGTGTAGTGTGCCTGGAAAGACAGACCGCTGGTAAGCTTTCGCTCCAGCGAAAGGAGCAAACCGTGATAGCTGCTCAGCCCTACATCGTGCTTGAAGTCCACTGAGCCGTAGGGATCCGTCGTGGGATTCCCTGGGAAAAATTGATCGAGGGGTCTTGTACAGTTGGGAGTTCCGGAAGCGTCGGTGAAGATAGCGAATCCCGGACTGCACAAGTTGACCGCGCCACGAGAGAACAAATGGACGCCGTGGCTTCCAAGATAGGAAGTAGAAAAGAGAAAACCGGCGGGCAACTGTTGCTCGATAGTCAAACCCCAGGTTTCAGAGTACAAGTCTCGCCGATCCTCCCGTTGGAGCGCTCGCGGGTGATTCGCAACGCTTGCGAAGCCGGTGAGATCAGGAGTTTCCTGCTCAAGCGCGGGAGTGAGCGTTGGCGAGTTGACGCTCGCCCGAAAAGTGTCGCTTTCGAGGCCTGCGTTCAGGTCATCATTTTGGGCGGCACCATGATAGATGCCGAACCCTGCGCGAATAACAGTTTTGCCATGCAAAGAAGCTGGCGCCCAGGCAAAGCTCACCCGCGGATCAAAGTTCTTGTAGTTGGGATTGTATAGCGATGGATTCTTGGGGCACGGCGGAGTATTGATCGGCACGGGAAACGGCGTGTTGAAAGATCCCGAGCCCAGGCAAGCCCCATGGAATTGATTTAAATCGAAGACGGTCGTGCGGTTGTCCGGAACATTGGCGACGCCGAAGTAATCCCAACGAATTCCCAAGCTTGCCGTAAACGTGGGGGTAATCTTCCACTCATCCTGAAAATAGGGCATGTAAAAAGTGCGGCGATACTTGTGGCAGCACCACGGGGCAATAAAGGAAACGTTGGTGAGCGTTGCCGTAATCAGGCTGGAGTTGTCGCCAAAGCTCAAATTGTTGTTCGCCGTCTGCCCTTGGTTAAGACGAACGCGGCGGATCTCCATGCCGGTCTTGAAGGTGTGACGGCCACGGGTCCAAGTAAGATTGTCAATGAAGCCGAAAGTTGTGCCGATCTCGATGTCGGCGGAATTGTTGTTGATTGACGTAAAATTGCTGTTGGTGCTGACCGCGTAAGGCAAAACGCTTGCTTGAGGATTGTGATAGGGCGAACGATTAACGTAGACCTTCGCTTCGTTGAAAAGATTTGCAGTGAAAATATGCTGGAGTGCCAAGAAATAATTAGCCGGGTGATTGACGATATTCTGTACATCAAAAAGCGGACTAATCGGCTGGTCGGAGTGCAGAATATCGCGCTGGGCCCTGCCGTAGAGTGTTGTTTTGTCGGTAAATCTGTGGTCGATGCGAACCAGCGCGGTATCTTCATGAATTATGGCTGGCGTAGGGTGGGTAAATTGATCGCTGTCGGGGTCCGAGCCGGGCGTGAAAGCCGCATCTGGAAAGACAAGCCTTGGAGCACACCCCCCAACGGTCCCTGTGGAAGCACGCCAAGGGTACGCCTGGAGGATGGGACACATTTGCGGCGAGGGTCCGCCCACACCGGCCCTTCCATTCACCAAAATGTCTTTTACAAGCAGAGCGGATGGCACAGTCCCTACCTGAGTCGTGGACTGTAATTGGCGGAGACCCTCATAGCTGAGGAAGAAGAATGTCTTGTCCTTTATTATTGGGCCACCAACCGTTAGACCGTATTGACCAAGGCGAAAAGGTGGAATAGCCGCGTTGCCATTGATATCGAAATCAGTGAAGTTGCGGGCGTCGAACGCAGAATTCCTTAGATAGCCAAAAGCAGTTCCATGGAAATCGTTCGATCCCGACTTGGTCACGACGTTGATCTGCCCGCCCGCTTGGGTGCCATATTCGGCGTCGTAGAGGGCGCTGTTAACGCGATACTCGGCTATCGCGTCTTCAGAAATCTGCAGGCGGACCTGGGATTTCTGAGCTTGCTCCTGGATACCGCCAGCGTCTACACCGTCGAAATTGAAATTGTTGTCGTCGATGGCTCGGCCCGCGTAGCGGATGGTGCGCTGGTTGCCCCCGCCATCATCCTGAGCGAAGGCCGCGAGGAGCGTCAGTGCGGACCAGTCGCGCCCGTTCACCGGCAGATTCGCGATCTGCTCGGTATTAATTACCGTAGCGGCTGCAGCGGAAGTTCGCTCCGCGGGATCTGCTTCCGCCTTGATCTCCACTTTTTCATCGATTGCGCCGACATCCAGAGTCACGTCCAGAGTGCGCGTCTGGCCGACCTCGAGGGTCACCTCGTCGACGACTTTCGTTTTGAAGCTCGGATTGGCAACCGTAATTTGGTACTGGCCCACCGGCAAACCAGGAAACCGATAATAGCCATTAGAATTCGTGCGACGCTCGTCGGCAATGCCTGTGGCGACCGCCAATATTTTTACGCGCGCTCCGCTAATCGCCCCGCCGCTGGAGTCTGTGACTGTGCCCTCGAGCGTCGAACGATCCGTCTGTGAAAATGTAGCCTCCGCACCGAAGAAAATACTAATTGCTCCAAAAACTGCAACAAATAGAAATCTCTGGCAATGCCTGAAAATCATGAATGAACTCCTCACACTTTCGTCTTCGATTAGGCTTGCTTACACTAGTAGCTGTCTCTCTCGTCTGACCGCTGATAGCTGAGCTTTTGTTTCTATCTCGCCTAAAGAATAAGAACTAGGGGCGAATACCGGTCGCATATCAGTAGCCTCTTCACCCAATCCAAGTCGGGAGATTGCACGGGCATAGGCATCAACTTCTTTCGAGAACAACTGAGAGCGTCGTTATGGTGAAACGGTGCAGGCAACAGACCGTAAACGGCGTTTGAGCGAATCTTTAAAGGAGGCTGAAGTTCTTTCAGACAGCGCCTAAAACGCCAGAAAAGCTAACTTTGCTGGGCAATTGGTAAGGACACCCTGAAAATGGAGCCCGCCCCCGGCTCGCTCTCAACCATGATTTTTCCGCCATGCATGTCAGTGATCCAACGCGCAATCGCAAGCCCTAGACCAGCTCCTCGGCGATTTCTGGAGCGCGCTCTGTCGGCACGATAGAACCTGTCAAAAATATGTTGTATGTCTTCTTTCGTGATGCCGATGCCCGAATCGCTGACGGTAATCTGCGCGTTGTCTTTCTCCTGTGACAATGCGATTTCGCAGTGTCCCCCGCTTGGCGTGTACTTGATGGCATTATCTACCAGGATCGATAGCAAACGATCCAAAGCAATCGCATCCGCTTTTACCCAAACCGGTGTCGTGGGCGCTTCCAACCTAAAGTCGAGCGATTTATCCGCGGACAAGATTACTGCTCGTTCCTGCACTTTGCGGACATGCTCTCCTAGCTCTAACGGGTGCAGTTCTAGCCCCAGCGCGCCTGCGTCCGCGCGAGCGAGGGAGAGAAGGTTTTCTAGGAGTTCGGAAGTTTCGACAGAAGTAGCGAGGATTTTATTCAGCGCGTCCCGATATTCGACTTCCGATCTTTCCTTTCGCAAAGCAAGTTCCGCAGAAGTACGGATAACAGCCACTGGCGTACGCAGATCGTGGGAAGCGTCGGCAGTGAACTGCGTGATTTTCTTGAAGGACGTCTCGATGCGATCCAGCATCGCATTCAGCGTAAGAGTCAAACGCCTTAACTCGTCTTTTGCTTTTGGCACTTCCAATCTTCTAGAAAGATTCTGCACACCGACAAGCTCTGCGGTCTCAATGATCCTGTTAACGGGAGCAAGGGATCTGCCGCTAAGCCAGTAGCCCAGCAGTGAAGCGAGCAAGACCAGCAAAGGCAGGCATTCCTTTTCAATGAGTCGAAAATGATCCAGTGCCTGATCGAAGGGTTCGGTGGGAACGGCCGCGCGAATTTCAAATATTTCGTTGCCCGCTTTCACCCGCTGCATAGCGATACGGTACTGCGAGAAGTCGAGATTAGTTGTAAAAAAATCTACGTTTGCGCCTCGGAGATCAGGGATCGGCGGACTGGCAAGAGCGAACTGAGAGGACCGGAAGATCCAATTTCCTTGTGCATCCGCAACCTCAAGTAGCGCACCGTTCGCCCATAGATTGGAAAGTTCTTCTAAGTCGTGTTCGATCTTGTTCGGATTTTTGTTATCTGATTTCTCCAAAAGACGCCGAATTGTGTCGAGATTCATCTGCGAAGCATTATTAACAGTTGTGTCGACGCTGCGGCGAAACCCTATGTCGCAAATCCAGAAGAACGCGATAAAGGACAGCGCAAGAACGGCGAAATAGAGAAGCGTCAGACGAGAGCGAATTGTGAGGTTCAGACCCAGTTTCCAACTCCCACCGAATAACCCAAGCCGCGGTGCGTTTGGATCACGCGCTCCGGGGCAGTATCGTCAATCTTTCGGCGTATGAGACGAACGAATGCATCGATCGTATTAACTTCCACTTCGCGTCGATCGCCCCAAATCGCTTCGACAATTGCCGCGCGCGGCACCACGCGACCCTGATTTCGAACCAGAAGTTCCAACAGCCGGAATTCGGTGAACGAAAGCCGAATTTCTTGGCCTCTGCGGAAAGTGCGGAACGCATTCGTTTCCAACAGTAAATCCCCGTACTCAAGAACATTCCTTGCCTTCGGAGTGCTGCGCCGCCCAAGAGAGCGTACGCGAGCCAGCAGTTCCTGAAACGAGAACGGCTTCGTTAGGTAGTCATCGGCTCCCGCGTCCAGTCCGCGCACAACGTCGGGCACTGCGTCCCTCGCTGTAAGCATCAGCACGCCGACATCCTGCTTGCGACACCGAAGTTGCCGGGCTACATCGAGTCCGTTGATTCCCGGAAGCATTACATCCAACAGAATTACGTCGAAAGGCCTTGTTCGGGAAATTTCAAGAGCGGCTGCGCCATCCCGCGCAACATCAACTTCATAAGCCTCTTCCCGAAGGCCCTGTGCCAACAGTTGCGCCATTTGAGGGTCGTCTTCCACGACCAGAATATTCAAGGAATTCACAGAGGGGAGCTTAGTTCGCCGAACGTGACAACTACGTGAACGTTGCGTTACCACGGTGTTTCAGTTCATTGGCTCAGCTTATAGTTCGTTCAGCTTTACGCAGGCTGCGCACTGCTTCTTCTTTTCTGCAGGTAGTAATGGATCGCGGGCGTAAGGATCAGCGATAGGACCATGGAGCTGAGAAGCCCGCCAATGACGGCTATCGCGAGCGGTTGGAGCATTTGTGAACCGGACCCAATCGCAAAGGCCAGAGGTAGCATGCCTGCGATGGTGGCAAGGGCTGTCATGGCGATTGGGCGCAAACGGCGGCGGCCAGCCTGGATCATCGCTTCCTCGGCAGAAAAACCCAGGTCGCGGAAACGGTGCTCCGCGTCGAGAAGTAGAATGCCGTTCTTGGCGACAATGCCGATAACCATGATCATGCCCATGAAGGAGGCGACGTTGAAAGTGTTGCGCGCGGCGAGCAAAGCGAGGAATCCGCCGAAAGTCGAGAGCAGAGCCGAAGCAAGAATAGATGCCGGTGCGGAAAAAGTGCGAAATTCAAATAGCAGAACGATGAAGAGAAGCAAGAGCGCCAGCACAAGAACAAAGAGAAGGTCTTTGAACGACTTTTGCTGCTCTGCGTATTGGCCGCCATATTCGACACGAATCGAGCGCGGCAAATGGAGATTGTCCACCGCTTTCTGGACGGCGCTCATTCCCTTCCCGAGACCGACACCTTCAAATCTTCCCGTGATCTGCACAAGTCGCTGAAGGTTTTCGCGGCGGATTTCCGTTTGGCCCGGGTTGGTGGCGATAGTGGCGAGCGACCCTAGCGTAGCCGTGTGACCGGTCGAGCTGGTCAGCAGCGTGTTGCTCATCTGATCGAGCGAGGTGCGGCTTTGGTCGGGAAAGCGCACACGGATCGTGTAGGATCTGTCATTCAAGACAACCGGAGTGGCTGCCGGTTCGCCTTCGAGCACCGCTGCGGCATCAATTGCCACTTCTTCCGGAGTAAAGCCAGCGCGCGCGGCAACCGTGGGATTCACCTGGTAGGTAACCGAGGGCCCGCTGACCGTATTTTCGACGCCATTCAAAACGTCGACTACGCCAGAAACTTTTCCGATTGCGTCCGCCACCTTTGGAGCGGTGTCATTCAGTAGATTTCCGTCCTGCGCAAAGAGCTTGATGACAATTGGTTCGGGCTGGCTGGTCAGATCTCCGATCATGTCCTGTAGAAGCTGGATGAATTCCACTTTTGTGGCCGGCTCTTCTTCTTCAATCTTTGAGCGTAGTTCCGCAATGATTTCTTCGCCAGCACGGTTTCGCTTCGCTTTGAGCTTCACCGTGAAATCGCCATTGTTCGCCTCAGTGACTGCGGCAAGGCCAAGCTGCAATCCAGTCCGGCGAGAAGTGGTCTCCACTTCAGGCGTGGAGCGAATAATCTCTTCGATGTGATTGAGGATGCGATTGGATTCTGCAAGCGAGCTGCCGGGCGGAGTGAAGTAGTCGACTATGAATCCGCCTTCGTCCATTCCGGGCAGGAGTTCCGAATCCAGAAGGTTGTAGCAAAGGATCGCCAACGCGACGATCGCGATAGAACTTGCGACCAAAGTCCAAGGCTTTTTGAGGACGGCCTGCATTACGCGTCCATAAAAAGCGACGATTCGGCCGAAGAAGCCGGAGAGGTGCGCCTCTTCTGCAGCAAGTAATTTGGCTGAGTCGGGCGAAGCTTCCGCAGACGCTCCTTCTGGTGCGTTTGTTCCTTTTCTCCGAACCAAGTACAGGCTCAGTGTCGGTGTCCAAGTCAGGGCAAGAATCAAGGAAGTAAAAAGAGAAACCGTCATCGTTACGGCGAGCGCGCGAAAGAAGCTTCCAGTCACTCCCGTGATGCTGATGAGCGGGAGAAAAACGACGATGGGAGTAATCGTCGACCCTATCAGCGGAACCGTGAGTTCATGTAAGGCGCTTTTGATGGCTTCAAAACGATTCTGGCCCGCGTCGCGGTGCAAGACGATGTTTTCGAGTACAACGATGGCGTCGTCAATGACGAGGCCCACGGCGGCGGCGAGCCCACCGAGAGTCATCAGGTTAAAGCTCTGACCGGTGGCCTTGAGGACGATGAACGTAACAAACAGAGTGACCGGGATAACGAGGCCGGCGACAAGAGAAGTTCCCCAGTCGCGCAAGAACAGCACGAGAATAATGGACGAAAGCACGATGCCGAGCAGCACTGCATCGCGGACGCTCGAAATGGAATCATGCACAATAGTCGACTGATCGTAGAACGGTTCGAGATGTACGCCCGGCGGCAGCGTCGGCGCGAGTTCCTGAATCAGCGCGTGAACTTCGTTCGCGACCTGCAACGTGTTGCTTTCCGGCTGACGGTTGACGTTGAGAAGCACCGCGGGCTTTCCATTTGCGGTCACCACCGTGTAGACCGGCGCGGTCGAAGGCGCGACCTTTGCAATGTCTCCGAGACGCACTGGCACGCCGGCGACAGACGTTTTTACAACGATCTGAGCAATTTGTTCCGGCGTGCGGACCTGGCCGCTGATCAATCCCAGGACCAGTTGGTGTTCGTGTTCGATGAGGCCGGGCGAATCGATCATGTTGGTGCGGCGCACGGCGTCAAGCATGTCCTGCACAGTAACGCCAGCAGCAAGCAACCGAGCGGGATCAGGGGTGATTTGAAATTCTGGAACGCGACCGCCTTGAATAATTACTGTGGCTACGCCGTCGAGACGGTTCATGCGCGGCTTCAGGTCATACGTGGCAATTTCCCAAAGCCTGTTTTGCGGAACTGCGTCCGAAGTCAGGCTGTAAGCGATGATCGGAAACACGGCAAAGGTCAGACGATGCGTTTCCACCTTCGCCGTCGGAGGCAACTCTGCCTGCATGCGCGCGACAACGGCGTCCACGCGCTGCAGTGTGAGGATCATGTCCGAGTTCCAATCGAAGAAGAGATCGACTTCCGCCGAGCCCCGGCTGGTGATGGAAGTTACTTTCTGCAGGCCCGGCACGCTGTTTACGGATTCTTCGAGTGGGCGCGTGATCGTTACCAGCATCTGGTCAATGGGCATCACTCCGTTGTCCACGCCGATAACGATTCGCGGGAAGTCCGTGTTAGGGAATACGGAGACAGGGATCGAGAAAGCCAGGTAGACGCCGACGAGCGCGAGGCTGATGGTCAGAAACAAGACAGGGCTGGACAACCTTTGGAACCAAGGCGTTGCGCTACTGGAATTCGCTGAAGTCGCCACGCGCGGCTACTCCTGTTCCTTGCCGACAGGAGCGGAAGTGGCTTTCTTTTCTTGCAGATCGGACTTATCGGTAGGAGATTCCGCTTCACCCTTTTCCGGTGCCGACGGCTTTTCGATTTCAATAGTAGTGCCGTCTGGAACAGCGTACCCGCCGGAGGTAATCACAGGATCGCCGGCGCTGATTCCGCTTGCGATTTGGGTTAGTTCGCCGTTTTTCACTCCGAGCTGGACGATTTTCTGATGCGCCTTCTTGTCCGTGCCGGCGAGCAGAACATAATAAGTGCCGTCCGCATTCTTGAAGACGGCCGCAGTCGGCACCGCGATTGCGTCCTTTACGGTTTTTGCGGTCATGACAATACTTACGCTCATGCCAGGCTTGAGCGCAGGATTCGACTTGCGCGCTTCAACCCAAATTTCAATTGTGGTGCTGCCAGGATCGAGCGCCGGGCTCACCAGGCGGAGGCGACCCTTGATGGGGTCTTCGAGATCAGGCACTTTGATTTCCGCAGCGTCGCCGACCTTCAACAAAACCGCTTCCGCTTGCGGAACGTGCGCTTTTGCAACGAGAGTAGAAGTGTCCATCACCGTAAGAATCGGCTGATTTGCCGTTGCGAGGTCGCCCACATACAACGGGCGGTCTGTGACTACACCGTCTATGGGACTGCGAATTTCCGAATAACTGAGTTGCGCGGCGGCGGCACGGTAATGACCTTCGGCTGACTCTTTTGTTCCCTGTGCGGCTTTCCTCAACTGGTCGTTGCCGATGCGTCGCAGATCCGCGAGTTGCTTCTGTGCTTGTTCGTTCTGGCTGCGCGCCTGCGCGAGCGCGACCTCTGCTGAGTCCAGATCGCGGCGTGGAATCGCGCCCTGCTGAAACAAATCCTTGCGGCTGTCGTAGACCTTTTGCGCTGCGTCAAACGCGGACTTTGCCGCAGCCGCATCAAGCTCCGCTTTCTGGAGTTGCTGCGGAAGTCCGGCGTTGACCGCGATGACGTAGTTTGCGTCTGCTTGTTCGAAATCGCCTTTGCTGGCTTCCGCTTGCGCTGCCAGGTCTTTGTTCTCGAGAATCGCAAGTACTTGTCCTTTTTTTACGCGGCTGCCGCGTTGTACCTTGAAGTCCGCAATGGTGGAGGTAATTTTTGGGGACACCGTCGCCTGCTTCAGGGGAAAAACGACAGCGTCTGCCGTCACGATTTGCGAGACGGAAGTTTTCTCGGCAGGCGTCACTTCCACGCTGACTACAGGCTCTTTTTCTTTCACCGTTGAGCTGCATCCGGTCAGTCCCAAAATCAATAGAGGCGCTAGGCAAACAAACATTCGCGCGGACTTTTGGTCGCGGTTGCGTGAAACATTCTTCATGGCGTCGTCAGCACTCCCGTCAGAGTTTGCAAGTTGGCGAGCGCCACGCGATAGCGCACCGCGCCATCCTGGTAGGCGGCATCGGAAACAGTCGCAGTGTTCTGAGCGTCCACCACCTCAAGCACCGTGGATTCCCCATTCTTGTAGCGTAAGGTGATCAGACGAAGACTTTCTGCACCCAGTTCCGCCGAACGCTGCAGATTGGAGAGCTCATCGGCGGCAGTCTGCGCTTCCGCATATAGAGATTTAAGTTCCGCAATCAATTTCCTTTGTGCGAACGACAGCTCTCTTTTTGCTTGGTCTCTTTTTAATTCGGCTTGTTTAATTTTGCTTTGAGTCGCTCCCCAGTTCCAGATAGGTAAGTTGAGCGTCGCCACGGCTGACGAGCCAAGATTCGATATACCGTCTGTCCTCGTTGCAAAATGCGTCGCATCGATACCGTAGAAATAATCGAGACTCAAGGAAGGCAGATAACCGGAGCGCGCAGCAAGAACCGAATTCCCTTCTGCTTTCACCGTTTCGAGCGCCGCACGAATATCCGGATTCTCGTGCGCGGCGCGTGCTTCAACCTCAGAAAACGCGGGCAGCGGAAGTATCGTGTGCAAATCTTCGGCAAGCTCGAAGTTGTCGTTGAAATCAGGAAAGAGCAGAACTGCCAGATCGAGCCTCGTGTTCAGGGCGGCGAGCTTCGCTTCCTGCAGTTGTCGGCGGCGGTCATTCACTTGAAGCTCGCTTTTGATCACATCGGAATGCGCCACTTCACCGCCGTGCTCGAGATCTTGCGTCAACTTCATAAAGCGCTCGCCCTCGTCCGCTGCTTTTTGCGCGGTTTCAAGCTTCCGCTCGGCGGCAGCGACCGCAAAATAACTCTGTACGACGGTAACGACCAAGCCGCGCGAAGCGATCTCCGCGCGAGCTTTGGCAGCAGCTGCAGCAGCGGAAGCACGCCTCGCTTCCGCAAAACCCGCAACGTCCAAGGCTTCGTGTACGTTCCCCTGGCTGATATATTCGTGCACCGCGTTGTTTGCGATGAATCTCACATTGTTGCCCGCGCCGTTGCCCTGCGTGTAAATCGCGGAGTTGTTGTAGTTCACGTTGGGTAGTAATCCTGCAACCGCTTGCTTCTTGTCTTCGTGAGCGATGCCTGCGTCAGTAACCGCGCCCTGGTACGGGACGCTGTTGCGGCGCGCGCGTTGCAATGCATCTTCGAGAGTCAACCGAACAGGATTAGCTGGTGAAGTAGCAGTATTCTCCTGTGCGTACAGGGAAACCACTAGAAAAAGACCAAGCGGCAGGCACTTGCAAAAGCGAAGGAGAGATTGTCGCAAAGAACGCATGCTTTTCTCCATGGATTAAGGGACGCATCGGGCCGCTCAAAAATACACGCTAGCGATGAATAGATAAACGCAGGATTAACTCTTACGAGGACGTTTTCGGCAGAACAACGGTGAACACACTTCCTTGGGGAGTCGAACGCGTCAGTACCAACTTTCCTCCATGCGCCCCGGCGATCCAGGAGGCGATAGCTAAGCCAAGCCCCGCGCCGCCACCGTCGCTTTCGCCCCGCGATCGGGCCTTGTCCGTGCGAAAAAATCGCTCAAAAATCCGAGGCTGAAGCTCGTGAGGAATTCCTTCTCCGGAATCTTCTACCGTCAGACAATACCGTCCATCGTTCGCCCCGCAATGAACGGAAACCGATCCACCCTGCGGCGTGTACTTGATCGCGTTGTCGAGCAGATTCAGTAGCATTCGCCGCAAGAGCGCTTCATCCGCATGGATTGGCAACTCTTCTTCCGATTCGCAGGAAACTGCGATCTGCTTTGCCGCAGCTAGCGTTCTTACATTCTTTGAACATTCCGCTGCAAGTTCGTCCAGATAGAAATCAGCCAGCGTTAGCGGGTGTTGTCCCGCATCGGCGCGGGCAAGTGTGAATAGATCCTCAACGATATGCTTCAATCGCTTCGCTTCTTCCCGCAGAATCTGCAAGGACTCCCGGTACTCCTGCTCCGTGCGCTTCCCCTTGGCAAGACTGACTTCCGCTTCGCCGCACAAAATGGCCACGGGAGTTCGCAGCTCATGCGAAGCATCCGCCACGAACCTCCTCTGTCGCTCGAACGATTGTGCAAGCCGGTCAAGCAACTCATTGAACGAACTCGCCAAATGGCCGAGTTCGTCGCGCGGATTTTGCACTTTCAGCCGTTCGTACAGATTTTCCGAACCAATGCGGCTCGCCTGCGCGCTCATCGCCACTACAGGTGAAAGACTTCGCCGGGCCAGAAGATACCCCCCGGCGCCCGCCAGCAGGATTGCTAGCGGAATGATGATTGCAAACGTTCCCGACAAAGTTTCAAGAAATTCGTTTTGGCGATGAAGCGATTGCAAAACGATTAAGGTCGCTGCTTGTTGGTCGATCGAAAATTGCCGCACGTAACTGCGGTATTGGCGTTCTCCCACCCGCATAAAACGGAAACGGACCGTGTCCGGTGCAGATGCGAACGGCCTTAACACGGCCGCGAGAGTTTCGCGGGTGGGATCCGAGGAATGTCCAGGCTGTCGGTAGCTTTCAGTGGCCCCAAGTAGATCTCCTTGCGGGTCAAAAACTACGAAGATGACATCCCGGAAACGATGCTCCGCAATTGCGGCAGCAATTCCATCGTCCACGCTATCCGGTTTCGTGATGTCGTCTTGTTCTGCGTTGACCGTCGAAAGAAAGGAGTCCGCAAGTTCTATCGCATTTGCATCCGCTCGCCGCACTACGTTTTGCCGGAGCACGAAGTAAGTAGCGGCCGCCAGCACCACCAGCACGATCGTCATAGCCGCGGTGTACCAGAGCGTCAGACGGATGCGGACGGAATTAAGCATGGTCACGTCTCCGCGTCGTCGATGACTTTCCTTCTTCCGCGTTTCCGCCCGGCACAAGCACGTACCCCGCGCCTCGCCGCGTATGTAGTAGAGGCTTCGCGGATCCCGTATCAATCTTCCGCCGCACCCGGTTGATGTAAACCTCGATCAGATTGGAAAAAGGATCGAATTCCTCGTCCCACACGTGCTCGGCAATTTCCGCCCTGCCCACAACTCGGCCTGCATTGCGCGCAAGAAATTCGACAAGCGCGTATTCCTTCGCGGTCATAGGAATCGCCTTGCCTCCGCGAGACACCGTTTGCCCCGTTGTGTCCACTACCAGGTCGGCCACGACGAAGCGCGCAGGCTGCAGGCCGCTTGGCCTTCGCAGAAGCGCGCGCAACCGTGCCAACAGTTCGCGAAACTCAAATGGTTTCGTGAGGTAGTCATCTGCTCCACAATCAAGGCCTTCAATCCGGTCTTCGACCGCGTCTCGGGCCGTCAGCATCAGGATCGGCATCCTCTGCCCGGAGTTACGCAATTCTTTGCACACCGCGAATCCATTCGGCGCGGGGATCATCACGTCCAGCACAATCAAATCGTAAGTATTGATCGCCGCTTGATACAGTGCCTCCTCGCCCGAGCCCACAACATCCACAGCGTAAGTCTGCTCTCGTAGCCCTTTCGCCACGAAATGCGCGATTCGAGAATCATCTTCCACCAGCAGCACTCGCATTCGGAAATCATAATCCCTATTCCATTCTTTGCAGCAAAGAGAACTGCCCGTGCCAGTTGTCTATAGTCGGTTCGAATTAATGCTCTGTTTATCTTGGAACAGTTAGACAATATTGATTCACTACGATTCGCACCGAAGGAGTCACCCCATCGCCATGCAAAAACATCGGATTACACTTTTGTTGTGTTCGCTTCTCCTTCTCGCCATCGCGGCGTTTGCAAAAAATTTGGGCGCGGCCCAATCTGGGTCTGGCAAATACAGAGTCACGAAGACGATTGCAGTCGGAGGAGACGAAGGTTGGGACTATGTAACGGTCGACAGCGCCGCTCGCCGCGTCTACGTTTCGCACGGCTCGCACGTGGTGATTCTTGACGCCGACAGCGATTCCGTCGTCGGCGATATTCCAGATACGCAAGGAGTGCACGGCATCGCTATTGCTTCCGATGCTGGCCGCGGCTTTACCAGCAACGGCCGCGCGAACACCGCGACCATGTTTGATCTCAAAAGCTCAAAGGTTCTCGGAGTAGTCAAAACAGGGACGAATCCCGACGCCATCATCTACGACGCGGCAACCAAGCGCGTCTTCACCATGAACGGTCGCAGTCAGGATACGACCGCTATCAACGCTGCTGACGGTACGGTTGTGGGAACGCTCGCCCTCGGAGGCAAACCCGAATTCGCCGTCGCGGCCGGTGACGGAACGATTTTTGTAAACATTGAAGACAAATCCGAACTCGTCCACTTCGACGCGCAAAAGCTCGTGGTACTTCATCGCTGGCCCATGGCTCCGTGCGAAGAGCCATCTGGGCTGGCGGGTGACCTCAAGACACATCGTCTTTTTGCAGGCTGCAGTAACAAGCTAATGGCCGTGATCAATGCGGACAACGGAAAGGTCGTCGCGACCGTACCCATCGGCGACGGAGTGGACGCCAACGGTTTCGATCCCGAGACGAATCTTGCCTTTGCCTCTACCGGGGACGGCAACATCACAGTAGCTCACGAAGACAGCCCCGATAAATACACCGTTGTGGCAACGGTTCCGACGAAAAAATCCGCGCGCACCATGGGGCTCGACCTTAAGACACACAAGATTTTTCTCCCCGCGGCGGATTTCGATCCACCAGCCCCCGGAGAACGTCGTGGAAAAATCAAAGCCGGCTCTTTTGTCGTGCTGGTAGCTGCACGCGAGTAGCTACTCTCGATCCTTCCAGGGATTCATTGAAATTACATGCGGCCCAGAAAATGCAGAATACGTTGCATTCTGGGCCACCCTGTCTTTGGACCACCAAATCCTGAGCGAAAATCCTTTTTTCACCTTGTTTTGCCAATGAGAATTGATCGTACTAAGCTGAAACAGATCTGACTGTCAGCCGTCAGCCAGTTGATTCTTAACTATTCAACATCATGCTCGAAACGCATTGGAACGCGGTGAAAATACGGGTTCAAGCGTTCGATAAACTGTTTCGAAACCTTGTAAAATGATCTCTCTAAATCTAGAAATCTCGCTGTGCATATAACTGGAGATAGCGATTGAATCGGCAGTTGAAACTCTCACGGCGTGATTGGATAAGACAGTCTTCGCTCGCCACAGCGAGTGCCGCGCTTGTGCCTCCATCTGTCGGAATGCTGCTTTCGCAACCGGGAAAAAACAGCAAAGGCGAACAGAACCTGGACCCGCGTGTGGCCAAGCTTTTCGGGTCTGATCCCGTCAAATATCGATTCTCAGCTGCCGAAGAATCGTTCCTCGATGAGATCCAAAGAGCCAGCTTTCAATTTTTCTGGGAGTGCGTAAACCCGGCAGTGGGCCAGGTGAAAGACCGTTGCCAGGCCAATGGCCCGGACTCGCGCAACGTCGCGAGCATTGCAGCAACGGGGTTTGGTCTCACCGCATTGTGCATCGCAGACAAACGCGGCTGGCAGAACAGCATCAAGATTCGCGAGCGCGTACGCAACACGCTGCGCTTTGCTATGGACCGCATGGAGCACGCGCACGGATTTCTCTATCATTTCGTTGATATGCACAACGGCAGCCGCGCTTTTAACTCGGAATTTTCGTCAATCGATACGGCTATTTTCTTGTGTGGCGCGCTCGTTTGCCGTGCGTACTTCAATGATCCGGAGATTCAAGACCTAGCCGCAAAACTGTACGAGCGCGTGGACTGGACCTGGCTTCTGCAGGGCCAGAAAACAATGGCGATGGCTTGGACGCGCGAAAGCGGCTTCACGCAGGCCCGTTGGGACAGCTATAGCGAATTGATGCTGCTGATTCTGTTGGGTCTCGGGTCGCCAACTCATGCCTTGCCTTCGGATGCATGGGACGCCTGGTCGCGTCCGGTATTCGATTACTACGGCGTCCAGTTTATCGGCTCCCACGCGCCGCTTTTCGTCCATCAATATCCGCACGCGTGGTTTGATTTTCGAGCGCAAAAAGATAGATACGCGAACTATTTCACGAATTCTGTAATCGCCACGAAGGTTCACAAATTGTGGTGCATCGAACTGGCCAAAAAATTCCCCGATTACGGAGAAAATCTCTGGGGAATCAGCGCCTCGGATTCGGCACACGGATACACCGCTTGGGGCGGCCCGCCGGAAATGGGGCGCATCGACGGCAGCGTTGTGCCATGCGCCGCCGCGGGCTCCTTGCCGTTCGTGCCTGAAGAGACAATTCGTGTCTTGCAGAATATCCGTCACACTTTTGAGAAGCGCGCTTGGAAAAAATACGGCTTTGTCGACGCGTTTAATCCCCTAAATACATGGACGGACCCCGATGTGATCGGTATCGACGCGGGAATCACGCTGCTCATGGCCGAAAACGCTCGTACAGGATTCGTTTGGCAGCACTTTATGAAAAATGACGCAGCACAGCGCGGAATGAAGCGCGCCGGATTTGCTGTGAGCTAAAAACCAACGTTCAGCGTGTGGCTATTTCGATCAACGCAAGCGCCTGAGGCTCAAGCGTCAATGACAGCGAGCCATTCGATATCGCGATTGTCTTTGAAGTGGGCATCGCTCCAGCCTTGCGCAGCGCTTCGATCTGTTCGCGGCCTGGGAACGGTGGCCGCCCCATCTTTTCAAACGCGGCAAGCGGAGAACCGTGGTCCGCGTCCACCACGGTAACTCGCGCTGATTTTCCGGACAACGATTTAGGAAAGTGCAGCGTCACTTTCTTCGGCGAACCTTTCTCTTCCGGCAAAAAAAGATTCCACGCCGCAATCGCTAGCCCACCGCTCTTCGTACGAGTTACCAAAGCCGAATCCGACTTCACATCGATCCGCGTGTCGCCAAGTCTGTGAAGAAGTGCGAAATCATTGAACGCCGCTTTGGGAATACTTCGTTCCGCTAATAGCCCAAACCCGCCGTAGAAAGGCGATTTCACGACGCCTTGTTCCTCGAATACATCGGAAAAAGTCCAGTAACTCATCATCGCTGTGAGGCCATCGCACTGCCGAATCGTGTCGGCCATCCATGGCCCCATAAAGGCGGTGTCCGTAACGGCGGGTTCATTCATGTAGCTTGCATTGAACTCGCTCCAAATCAGCGGCGTGTTCGGATAGGGTGATGCAACAATCTGGTCATGCACCTTTTTCACCGCGCGGCAGACCATTTGTGTCCGCGATATTTTTTCGTGAGTGGCAAATACGTCTTCCGCGCGATCGTTGCCATAGACGTGAGTGGAAGCAAAATCGACAGGAACATTCTTCTCGTGACAGTGCGCAAGGAAACGATCAACCCACGCGGCTTGCGCTGTGGAAGGACCGCCAACGCGCAGGCGTGGGCTTACGCTCTTGATCGCACGAGCCGTATGATCATAAAGCTCGTAGTACGTGGCTTCCTTGGGGTCGCCCGCCCAAAAATCAAGGTTCGGCTCGTTCCACACCTCGAAATACCATTGAGCGACTTCTTCTTCCCCATAGCGCTCCACAAGGTGCCGCGTGAATGCCGCAATGAGCTGCGTCCATTTGTTCCAATCCTTCGGCGGCGCCACATTTTGCTTGTACCAGAAAGCGTGAAGCGCATTGGTGTCGGAAGCCAGCTTTTTCGGCATGAAGCTCAGTTCGATAAATGGCCGTACATGATTTTCTAAAACCCCGTCATAGATTTGATCGACATAGGAAAAGTTGTAGGCAGGCGTGCCCTCAGAAGATTCGTCGTAAACTCCGGCTTCATCGTGAAAGATTGCGTGAAAACGCACATATTCGAAACCGGTGATGCGCTTCGTCTCGCGGAGATCGTCGCGGTAGCTTTCGCGGAGGCTGAGAATCGCCCGGCCCGAGCCAAACATTTTTTCCCAAAAATGTGGAAAAGGATGCGACGCAGCGTTCAAATCAATCTCAATGACTTGCGCCTCTCCCGGGGTCTGCGCTTTTAGTAACGGTCCGCCAGCGAACAAAATCGCGAGCAAACAAACTCGGAGCGCTACGTTCTTGCCACAACACATGTACATGGTCTTACACCCTCGACATTATTGGGCCGGCGAAAGTGTTCGAATGTAGCGCCCTCTCAAAGTCGTAAGCCGCTAGAAATTAAACCGCGCCTGCAATTCGATTACGCGTCCCGCCAAGGCATTTTGCGCCCGGGCGAAGGCACCATTTGCCGAGCCGACCGTTTGCGAAGCGGGTGTACCGCCACTCGCTGGCGTGACTGTGATTGTACCGATCTGTTGCGGACCAAATGGTGTAAGGTTCAGCTGATTGAACAGGTTGTAGAAGTTGGCGCGCAAATCAAGTTTCGCGTTCTCTCCCAAAACGGGCATATGTGGCAATCCGAAGGCCTTGCCCAGCGTTGCATCAACCGATGAGTAGCGAGGTCCGCGGAAGGAATTGCGACTCACGCCCCCTGAGGGAATGACGCCATTCCCCGAACCAAGGTTTGGTGCGGTGAAATAGGTAGTAGCGTTGTTAGAGAAATTGATATTGCTGCTGCCCGTCTCAAATCCCGCGTTGCTGTAGTCGGAACCCGCGCCGCCGAGAAAAGAGGCCGGTCGAACTGTGCAGAAGCCGCTGTTTTCATACACCAAGCTGCATTTGTTCGGAAAACCTTGTATCTGAACGTTGTAGTAAGGAGTCCACGGGAAGCCGGTGTGTGCAGTAAAGATGCCGGTCACAGTCCAGCCACCAAGAACTTTCTCTTTCCAATCGTTGCTACCCCGGAAAATTCGCGGAGTCCAGATTCCATAAAGTTTGAAGTTGTGCCTCACGTCGTAATCAGCTGGAGCAAACTCTCCCTTCCGGTTGAACGGATTTGCGCCCGGATCGAAGTCTCCATGAAAATCTCCGGAATAATTGTCTTCCGCTTTGGCGTACGTGTATTGGGCATCTATCTCAAACGTGTTCGAGAATTTATGCTGAAGCTCTGTCAACAATGCGTTGTAAGAGCCATTGGAGTCATTGGTAAAGCGGTTGAAATTTTGAATCTGCGGGTTGAGATCCTGGAAGAAGACGAGATTCACATTTTGATTACGAGTGTAGTGCCGGCTCAAGCTGCCTTGATACCCCACTGACAACACCCAATTGTGTCCCAGATCGTACTGAGTCCCGAGTGAATACCGATAGGTAACAGGCGCAGGCCAATTCGCATCGAAGCCCGTCAGACTTACGGGCGCGCCGCTCGCAGGAAGGTTATTGGTACCGAAGGTTACGATGGTGTTCGGATTAGATGGGTAACCGTTGAAGTTGTGGGGATCGCTGGAAGCAGCGTACAGAATATTCGAACCAAATAGATTGTCGCCTACGACTAGCGGCGGATTATTGCGTCCATTCAACAGGATGGCCTGTTCTCCGCGGCTGTAGCCGATGCCGAACCCTCCGCGGATAACGAGACGATTGTTCATTTCTTTGTTCAGCAGGGGAAGTTTGCGGGGGCTCCAGGCAAAGCCAATCTGCGGCCCAAAGTTGTGGTAGCTGGCGTTATAGAGATTCCCACCTACACGCACGAACGCTCCTGTAAGCGGCGCACTAGCGGGACCCAGGACCGCGGTGTCAAGTTGACCGTGTTTTTCATGAATCGGGCCGAAGTACTCCCAGCGCAGGCCGAGATTTACGGTGAGGTTGGGCTTGAGCTTCCAATCATCCTGAAGGAAAGTGGCGTAGCTGTTCGAGCGAATATAGTGTCTGTTCTGCGTAAGGGCGCCGGTCAGAGGATTAAAGGTTGCGTTCTCCTGAATCGGCGCATCATTGGCAAAATCCCAGAAGTTATTGAAAAAATACTGAGGCAATGCGCCGCCGGCGCCGACGTCCGTGTTCTGGTCCCTATAGATGTCCACACCGAACTTTAGAGTCTGGTTACGAATAACTTTGGTTGCTGTATCGCGAATATTGTAGGAGGTCTTGTAAAAAATGCCCGGCCCATTCGTGCCAAAGATGAAGGTAAAGCCTCCAATATTGCCGAGAGAGTTGTTAAGCACATCTTGTGGCAAACCAAAAGGCTCCTGAGGATTGCTTGCAATTTCGTCGAAGTACCAGCGGGAGACATTGAAGCGCGCCTCGTTGATAAAGGAGGCCCCGAAGGTGTGCTGCCAAAGGATGGCAGCGCTTTCGTTCGTGCGATCCGAGTGCCAGAGATTCGCTGCGCGCGCATTTCCGTTAAAGAAAGTGGCGTCATTTGGCACGCGGTACACACTGAATGTGAATAGATCATTCCGAGTCGCCTGGAAATCCAAACGGCCGTTGTACTGGGTTGCTGTATTCAGATTCGGATTTGTTGTTTGCACGAAGGCCATGTCGGCAATACCGTCGAGACCACCGCCGACACCGAACGGTGTAGCCGCTGTTCCGAAGGTTGCATCGTGAGTCCCTAGAGCGCCCTTTATCGGCGACCCGATATCCAGTCCCTGAGCACCCCCCGTGCCCACTTCCTGACAATTCGCGGCGTTGAACCCAGCGTCCGCGCATGTCCTGGGAATAATCGTACTAAAAGAAGTGCCCTCACCAGGAAACGACAACAGAGTGTTGGCTATGCTGCCGGATGCGCCTTGCGTAAGAAATTGTGGCGCCTCCGCCCACGTATTGTTCGTGGATACCGAGTTGTTTCTGAGCGTTTCGTAAGAGAAAAAGGCAAACAAGCGGTTCTTGATAATGGGACCGCCGACGCTTCCGCCGAACTGATTAAAGCGGTCTGTTGCGCGTTGAGTGGCGCCGCTTCCTAAGCCGAAATTGCGTTGTCTGGCGTTCAATCCCGGACGATCAATCTTAATGAAGAGACTGCCGTGGTATTCATTGGTCCCATTTTGGGATACTAATTCAATCTGCGCGCCGCTAGTGCGGCCATACTGAGCGTCGTAGGAGTTGGCAGCGACACGGACTTCTTTGATCGATTCCTCGTTCGGAGTGATGACCGCGGCCCCACCCCAGTCCAGACTATTCACGGACACACCATCTACCTGGAAACTGTTTGCGGTGTTGCGCTGTCCGTTGGCGTTTATCTGTGCCTGGTTTTCGGTGGAAAAGATCGTGCTGGAGCCTGAAGTTCCACCGGGCCCCTGGCTGCCTGGAGTATTCGCGGATCCCCCGCCGGCATCATGGGCGCCGTCTCCGAAGACTCCGGGAGCTAGACGCAATAGCTGAAAAGGATCGCGGCCGAAGGAGGGCAAATTCTGAATTTGCTTACTGTTCAGCGTTCCGCTGACGTTGCCGCTCTCTGTATCGATTGCCGGTGCGACGTCGCCCGTTACCGTTACGGTCTGGTTGACCTCTCCAATTTCTAGCGAAATGTTTACACCCTGAGTCTGTTCCCCCGCTACTGTGACAGCCTGCAGAGCACTCTTTTTGAATCCGGTTGCCTCAACCGTGATCGAATATTGCCCAGGAGCTAAGCTCAAAAAGTTGTAGACGCCATCCGAATTCGTAGTTGTCGTCTTCGAGACATTTGTCTCCTTGGAAGTCAGTGTAACGGTCGCCCCGGAAACGGCGGCGCTCTGCTGGTCGGTGACTACCCCCTGAATTCCAGCTCGGTACTGCGCGCAAACTGGGATAGCGCAGAACAATAGAATCAAGCTAAGCAAAATCTTCGAACGCGAACGCATCACATCACCTCAAGTCTCTCTCGACCGAACATCGGAAAAACAATTCTAGTAAATCGATTTATCCCCGTATATCCAGCATCTCACACCCAACGTCCCCTTTTTGTCAATACGCTTTTTCCTTGATGTCTATTTCCATCAGCGGCGTGCCCCGCCAACCCGCAACACCTCTAGCGTTTCGCAGCAAATGCGAAGGATAGGTCGTATGTAATTGGTTGAAAGAAAAAGAAGGTTTGGCTCCCCGAGCTAGATTCGAACTAGCAACCCTTCGGTTAACAGCCGAATGCTCTACCGTTGAGCTATCGGGGATCCGTATGCAGTGTCCGCTTAATTTTAGTACAGGAGGCGGTCTCTCGCAAAGCATCTGCTTTGCTTCTTTACTGCCACAAATGCAAAAACGTCCCGGCCGGAGGGAACGGCTCGGGACGCTTTTTTTGTTCGCTAGTGGAAATCTCTAAACGAAAGCTCAGTTCGCGAAAATTTTCGCTACTTCACCAGACTCATGTTGTGCATGCCCGCGCTGAAGGAAATTCCCGCTCCAGCCGCTTGCGGCACCCACCACATTTTTCTTACCCATGGCCGGCGATTCGTCATCATTTTGTGTCCAAGAAAATCCATCACAGTGGGGCTCACCTGGGTCGCAACGTACAGCGCGCCGGAATGCGCAAACGGCCGCAGCAGCGGATTTCCTTCCGTTCCATAGCCGCCGGAAATTGCCTGTCGCGTGGAGTACGCATCGAACGCAGCTGCACCGTGCCCCGCAACCGACAATCCGATCCACGCAATCTTCTGCTTCGGCGCTTCATAACGCACGCCGCGAATCGCTGCTTTGGGTGGCACGGCGGGTTGAATCGGTGCCGCCGGCTGAATTGGCTCAGCAGCAGAAATTGACGAAGATTCCCCCGCCGCAATTGCGGAATCATCTGCGGCGATCTTTGGCGCCGGGGCTGCTGGGAGAGAGGTACTTGAAGAATCCGTCTTCGCCGAATCTGTCGCGACGCTTGATGGAGTCGAGTTTGCGACTGTCAACGTCGCGCTTTGCGGAAAGCTGAAGACCAGGAGCGCTGCTGCAAGAAACATTGAAACCACCTCAGTTGCCGCAAGCTCTGCGAATGACACCGCCCGCGACGACCTCAGTATGCTGTCCCAAAGGACAGGTTGCACTGGCCCATTGGTCACATTTTCACCAGTACGGCCATTTGAACGAATTTCCTAGTACTTAGCTCTGTTTCCCCAAAAAGCCTTTCTGGTACTCCGTTACTTGCTATAATCCTCGGCCAATGGCGCACGATTCCTCGGCCAAACGCGCACCTATCACGAAACGGGGCCCGCAAGCTCCCCGTTTTATCGCCATCGAAGGCCCGCTCCGCGTCGGCAAATCCACTCTTGCCCGCATCCTTGCCGAACGGCTTCACGCGCGCCGCGTATACGACTGCGAAGACAACCCCTTCCTCACCGATTTCTACAACGAAAAATCCGGCTCGGCGTTTCGCGCGCAAATGTACTTCCTTCTCGAACGTCAAAAGCGCCTTCGCGAAGCTCTTGCCGCCGATGCTCCGGCGCCGCTCCTCTCCGATTTCCTGATGGAGAAAGACCGCATCTTCGCCAATCTGAATCTCGACGACGAAGAGCTGAAACTTTACGAGCGCTACTACGATTTGTTGGCTCGCGAAATTCCCGCGCCCGATCTCGTAATTTATCTACAGGCAAAACCCGAAACCCTGCGCGCACGCATCGCCAAAAAAGCCGCTCACGGCGAATCGCAAATCTCCCCGGAATACGTGGAAGAAGTCGCCCGCGCCTACGAACATTTTTTCTTCCGTTACGAAGCCTCCGACCTCCTCGTCATCAACACTTCCGACATAGATTTCGTCGAGCGCAACGAAGATCTCCAGCAATTGCTGCGTCGTTTGCAGGAACCCGTTAAAGGCACGCAATACTTTTTGCCACTGGGTCAGGCTGAGTAAGTCCGCTCCTTCCCGCGAAATTTCTAAAAAGTTTCTTTTTATCCGAAGTCGCTGGCTTATCCTGATGTGAGCTGCACCATGACTATGCGAAGACCGCAACTGAATTGCCTGCTGACGAGTGTGGCCGCACTTGCGATCCTGAGTGCGTCGGGCTGCCGACGCGGCTGGGTCAAACCCGAAGAGATTCCCGGCACCTGGACCATGAATCAAACGTCGCGTCGCCTTTTGTCTCCAGAAACTCGAAACGCTGCTGCAACTTTTGTATTTGAAGCGAACGGCAACTTTTCCGTGACAGAAGTGCCGGAGGATCTGCTCTATCCACCGTCGAACAGCGGACCAAAACTCATCAGCGGAGCGGGAACATGGAAACTGATTTACCCGAACGACCAGCAGCTCTTCGATCTTTCCTTCAAGACAATGAGCCTGGGGCTGCGCGGAACCCTTCCCTATGACACGATGATCCTCAACGTGGAACGCAAGAATTCCATGGTCACGCTTTACTATTTCCAGGATGATCCCGACCTCGGCAGAAGATTCGTCTTTGAGAAAAGATAGTTGATATAGCCACACCCCGGCAATTTCCGCAAAGAGTGCGTAAGACATAGAAAAGAAATCAGATGAGTTGCACTCCTGCAGGAGAAGGTGTGCAAAGAGTGCGGAACTGATTGAAAACAGAGGAGCACCGTTGGGAGCGTAGCTACCCCACCCCGGGTGGTTTTGCAGGAATATCAAAAGAAAGGGTTTGCGGAAGAAGGGTTTTGTAAGTCCATGAAAACAAACGATGGCTTGCGAGGGAGCTTGTTTATAAGAAGGTAAACGGGAAGGGTGAGAAGCCGCCCGGGCGAGTGAGGGGCCAACCTGGCGGGCGCGCATAGCTGAAGGGCTGGAAGAAACGAGCCCGAAAGCAACACCTAATTATAGCAAATTGGTACTGTTTGTCAAGGGATTATCCCTTGGGTTAGCTGGTTGTGGGCTGCTTGATGGCGTCGGTGACTGCCTGACCTGTGTCGCGACGCGGCGGGGGCAGTTTTGGGGTCTTCTTCTTAGGCTTTCTGATTTCGCGTTTCCGTGCGTCTTTGCTTCCCATACAGACATGATGGCACACTTCCTCGAACTAAGAAATTCTCTATTTGAGAGTCGGGATTCAGATCAATCTGACAGCAAGCAAGAGAAGTCAGAACCCACACCCTTAGACCCGAAGGGTGCGGCACCCGGCAAAAACCGCAAAGGATGGGGCACCGGCTCGGGATGACAGCGTTAAGAATTGGCGCAGGATGGAAGGCCGGCTTCGGAAAGCCGGCCCTACACAACCTCGTAGGGAACCTTTCCTGGTTGCTGGTCGTAGGACAGAGGGGAAGGTGATGAACCATAGCGAACGCAAAGGAGGGCATGAATGCGGATGCTGACGAATGGACTGATCGTGATTTGTGCACTGAGTCTGATTGCGGCAACTTCGACGAGAAATTCTGCCAGCCAAGTGAAAACGGGCGCGACCTCATTAGATCCGGACAAACTGGAACTGCGCAACGTAAAGGCGGAACGCGTTAACTATGAGGGGCGCAGCGCGGTGTTGATCAAGGACGACAGCAAGGACACGACGGATGATGCGAATCGCTTTGCCGTAGTTCCGGGAATAGCGATTCGGGATGGGACGATTGAAGCGGACATCAGCGGCAATACAGCGCCAGATGCACCGCCCGAATGGCGAGGTTTTGTCGGGATAGCGTTCCGCGTAAGCCCTGACAGAGCCCGCTTCGAGTGTCTCTATCTGCGGCCCAAGAATGGAAGATCCGGGGACCAGTTACAGAGGAACCATTCGACACAGTACACCTCCATGCCTGGATTCCCTTGGTCGAAATTGCGGGCGGAAAATCCGGGGAAGTACGAATCGTATGTAGATTTGGTGGCCGGAAAGTGGACGCACATAAAGATTCACGTTGCCGGAAGTCGAGCAGAACTTTATGTGAACGATAGCGATCAACCTACGCTCATTGTGAACGATTTGAAGCAAGTATCGGCCAGCGGCGCGGTTGCATTGTGGGTGGGACCGGGAACCATCGCGCATTTTTCCGATCTGACAGTCACGTCAGCAGGGCATGAAGAATGAGCGGATTCTGGGAGTTCGTCGGTGAAGCCAAGGGCGACGAATTGGACGAACTTTCCTAACAGCAGCGGCCTTAACGCAACATTGAATTGCGGTATGTGTGGCGCGGGAACCAGTTGGGAAGGGCCCGTTTGTCTAGGAGGGATTGGGCGGCCCATTTACCGAGGTAGACGGGGAGGGCTACGGCGTGGCCGTTGAAGCCGGAGCACATGGACGTGGCCATTATCGGCGGGGATTCACGCGGCGTGGAGTTGGCACGACTAAAGTCGTCCCCTCCCAGACTAAACTGGGCGGTGGGAGGAGCGGACGAAGGCGCCTACAGAAAGGCGAAAAGCAGATCCCTCACGTTCGTTCGGGGGACAAGCAATTTAGCGATTCAGCGGCTTTCTGGCTACGAAAAGCCCGTAGACAAAATTGCCGGAACGGTACGCGGCGCGTATGGCGCTGTAAGCTCTCAGGTAGGCGACAAAGTGTGTTCCCAATTTTGCAGCAAGGGACCAGAAGAACTTGTCGCGGATTATGTTCAAAGCTATATCCCAGCTTTTCGCACACTGCCGCGTCAAATCCTGCCTGTGGATGATTTCGAGACCGGCGCCGACCAGATGAGATTCGTAATCGTCCATGGACTCAAGTTCAATAAACATTCCTTGCTCGATGGGCCTGATGAATTTACGTGTTTGTGCGGGAGAGAGGCCTGCCCGCTTGAACCAATCGGTAAGCGCAAATGCTCCCCCAGGCTTCAGAAACTGCACGGCATTGGCAAAGAATTTCCGGCGATCGTGATAGTGGGAGACCGATTCGACAGACCACAGGAGGTCAAACTGCTGCGTGAAACTTAAGGCCTCAGCGTCCATCAAGAGGAAGCGCGCGTCCAGCCCGGCCGCTGCTGCGGCCTGCTGCGCCATTTGCACCTGCACGGGGGAAATCGTGATGCCAGTCGCACGTGCCTGGTACTTTCCTGCGAGGAAGAGGGTGCTCGCTCCAAATCCACATCCAACGTCAAGTACCTCGGCCCCGATCGAGACGCCTGCCAGGTTTGCGAGGTGTTCTGTGAGTTGGAGCTGCGCCGCTTCTTTGGATTCGTCGCCACGAATCCAATAACCGTGATGCAAGTGTTCGCCCCAAAGAGAGTGATAGTAAGGACTAATTAGGTCGTAATGCTCGATGATTCTTTGTTTATCGTTGGGGCGCGGGTTCAGCGAACGTTTGAGGGAAGAAGAGGAACGCATTGGTCGCGAATCCAGAGGCAGATTGTACCGCAAACGTGACGTCAAGAAGAGAGGTCCCTCCGCTCCGGTCGGGATGACAGTGTAGGGGTAATCAGTGGGTTGACTGGCATTCCCGGCCGGGCCTAACATGGCCTCTCGGATCCGCAAGCTGAACCGCGTTGATGGTGCTGAAGTGGAAATCTATCACCCCGAAATAGCCACCGCTTCAATGACGATGAGTTTGGGAAGCAAGCCCAAACTCCTGTTCCTCTATAGGTGGTTTGCCGTGCTCATGGGTGTGGCAAGTATCGTAGCCGCAATGCCGGTGGCGGCGCTTTCCTTCGGATGCAACGGTGCGGTCCAGTTGCTAGCGAGAGTTCGTGCGTTGCGCGACGGATATGAATTTCTCTCCCGCGCGTACGACCGGGCACTCCATCGCCTCGGCCAGAAAGTTTTGCGGGATGTCCGCGACACGCCCGCGCTACGAGTGATGGTCTCTCTTACGCTGACGGTGGTGCCAATTTTCGCGATGCAACTCGTTTTGGGAAGGCCCCGGCTGTGGCTGGTGATCGCTTTTTATCTTTCTCTTTACGGCCTCAAGTTCCAGCGGTTTGTGAGGATGTTCAGCGCGAGTCACGTGGAGGCGCACCGGTGCCAAGGCTTCTTTTCTGAGAAATACGACAAGGTCTTCGGGCGCTACTTTGAGTTTTTCCTGGGGCATTTCTACGGCAACCTTCCTGAATTGGGCCGGACGGCTCATGTGTGTCTGCACCACAGAGAGAACGCCGGATTCGACGACACTCGCAACACGATGGGCTACGATCGAACCAGCCGGCTGGACTTCTTATGGTACCTCTCGGACAACATTTGGACGGTCCTGGGGCTCGCTCCCTACGCCTACTTCAGGGCGAAAGGCGATGAAAAGAACCAGAGGCGCATGATGCGAGGAATGGCGCGCTACTACGCTTACTTTGCGGCTGTGTTTGTTTACGACTGGAGAATTGGGATGCTCTACGTGCTGGTTCCGATTCTCTGCATGAATTTCATCAACGCAATCACGGCATGGGTCCAGCACGCTTTTTGTGACCCGGAGCGCCCCGAAGATTATTTTGCGAATACCGTGACCGTTATGGACGAGGTGAACTTCATGAACGAAGGATTCCATCTCTGCCACCACCACCGTTCCAGTCTTCACTGGACGGAGATGCCGGTCCATTTCGAACGAATTCGCGACAGGATGAGAGAAGCCGGCTCGCTGGTTTTCCGAGACCTGGATTTCTTCGGACTTTTCCTGGAGTTGACGATCCTTCGCCGAATGGATGTACTGGCCGAGAAACTTATCCCGTGGGAGCCCATGAATCACGAGCAGAGATTGGCCTTGCTGGCGAAGAGGACCAATTTTACGACAGCGTGATCAAGGTAAATCCGTTGGTGCGGGGCTACCAGTGAGGGAGCGAGCGTTTGCCGAGTAGGGATTGGGCGGCCCATTTGCCGAGGTAGACGGAGAGGGCGACGCCGTGGCCGTTGAAGCCGGCGAGGATGATGGCGTTGCGGGATTTGGGATGATGGCGAAAGATGGGGCGCATTTTCGGAGTGAAGAGAATGGGGCCGGCCCAGCGATGCGTGATGCGGACTTTTTTTAGTGGCGTGTGGAGATTGTGGACGCGGTCTTCGAGCCAGCGGAGGCGGTCGGCGGATTGGCCGCGGCGGACGTCGAGGTGATGCAAGCCTCGCCAGTTTTTTGATGTGACTAACCCGGCGCCCAGGATTACGGCGTTGTTTTTTGTGAGGCGGCCCCAGAGATAGGGAAAGTCTACAGTGTAAAAGGGTTTTCGCGACGCAAGGCCGAGGGCTTTGAGTTGGGATTTTTTTAGCGGCGCGGTGGCCAGCGCGAAAGTGAGATGGGCTTCGGTGGAGCGCTCGAGGGCGGTGAGTTCGAGCGAGGCGGCGTTAGTGGTGAATAAGACGCGGCGGGCGTGAATCACCCGCTTCTTTTTTCCGTTGAGCTTGCGCGGGCCTTCGTGGCGGACGTAAAAGTGAATCAAGTCACCTGGCTTAAACCCGGTTACATTCGTGTTTTCAAAGATGGAGACGCTTAATTTTTCCGCGGCTTTTGCGAGGCCTGAAATTACTTTTCCGGGATTGACGCTGCCACCAGGAACTCTGTTGACGGCGCGGAGACGGCCGGAATCTTTCCAATCGATGGGGGAATTGCGCAGCGGATGGACTTCTTTTCCTTCCATCGAATATTTTCCCCGAGCCAGTTCCCAAACGCCTGGGAGATTCAGCTCGGCGGAGATACCGAGATCGCGGAGGATTCTTTTGTAACCAGCGAGGACGTCGCCGAGGCCGGGGAGAGGTCCGGCGGCGGTTTCGGCGAGGGCCATTCCTCCGGTGCGGCCGCTTGAGCCTGCACCGAGCGAACCGCTTTCCAGGACGATAACGGATTTTTTTGGCGCGAGACGTTTGAGGTGGGCGGCGGCAGAGAGTCCGGAAAAGCCTGCGCCGACGATGGCGAAGTCCACGCGGTCAGGGAGAGTTTCCTTTTTAGGACGGAAGGAGATTGTCCAGGGAGGAGTGCCCCAGTTTGGCGGCGCGGATGGCATGGCTTTGGTTGGATGCGCGACGGGGATGATTTTGTCACGAAGTTGAGTGAGGATGCAGGCGGAGAGAACGACAAGACGCACCCTTACAAATCAAGGATGGGGGCACCCAAGAAAACGGAAAGAGAAACCCTCACGCTTGACTATGAAGGGTGCGGCACGCACGGCAGAAGAAAGACTAGAGACAAGCAAACCTGTAGATGCATTCATTCGTCGACCTAGCCGAAGGACGGCATGCCGTCGTATATTGGCCCCGCTAATTTCAAGGAGGCTCGCATGAGTCTGTGGTCACGCCGCAAATTCTTTCTCACTTCGCTTGCGGGAACCGCCGCTGCTGGAAGCACAAAACTTTTCGGAGCTGCGCCGTCCGCGTTCGGGCTTTCGCTGCCCGCCGCTGCGCAGGGCAAACGTCCGCTGATTATCTCCAGCGCGAATGGAGTGAATGCTCTCCACAAAGGCATGGACATTTTGAAAGCGGGCGGCGACACGCTCGATGCGGTTGTCGCGGCTGTGACGGTCGTGGAAGACGATCCGAACGACGACTCCGTCGGCTACGGCGGCCTGCCCAACGAAGAAGGCGAAGTGGAACTCGACGCCAGCTGCATGCACGGGCCGACGCACCGCGCGGGTTCCGTTGCAAGTGTGCGCCGCATCAAGAACGTGGCGAAGCTTGCAAAGACCGTGATGGAGCGCACCAACCACGTGATGATCGTTGGCGATGGCGCGCGGCGCTTCGCTGTCGCGGAAGGTTTCGAGGAGATGAATCTCCTCACCGAACATTCACGAAAAATCTGGCTCGCCTGGAAAGCGTCTTCTTCCTTCAACTGGCGCCCGGGATCAGATAGCCCGGAATGGAAGCCGCGCCCCGTTGCGCTCCGCGAGCATCTCGCGCCGATGTTCGGCGATTCGCCGGAAGAGCAGATGCTTCTTGCGCGCGCCGTCGAGGTGATTCTCGATCCGCCCACCGGAACGATTCCGTGCATGGCAGTGGACGCGAAGGGCGACATTTCGGCGACCACAACAACTTCGGGGCTATCGTGGAAAATTCCCGGCCGCGTGGGCGATTCGCCGATTATCGGCGCGGGGTGCTGCGTAGACAATGAAGTCGGCGCGGCAGGTTCTACTGGGAAGGGCGAGGAAAACATCAAAATTTCCGGCGGCCACACGATTGTGGAAATGATGCGCCAGGGAAAATCTCCCACGGATGCCTGCCTCGAAGCATGCGCCCGGATCGCGCGCCACTACAAAAACGATAAAAAAAGAATGGGCACCTTCCATATTTATTTTTACGCGCTAAATAAAGATGGCGTTCACGGAGCGGCGTCGCTTTGGCGCAACGGCTACGAAGCCAGCAAGCGCGCCATGTACGCCGTCCACGACGGCACAGAATCCAAACTCGTGGAATGTGCTGCCTATTTCGATGAACCCGGGGGCGATCAGTAGCAAAGGGCTAGGCTGCATAGGGCACGATACATCGTGCCCTCCGAATGTAGTGGCCGGTCTTCAGACCGGTTCGTCATCCCGAGCGGAGCAAGGAATCTGCTTTTGAAGTTTGAAGAAAAGAGGAACTACTCAACAACCAGCCGCACAAATTTTTTCTTCCCCGCGCGAATCAGAAATTCCGCGGGCTGGGAAAGATCGAGTTCCTTACGGAAATCATCCACTGCCGCTTCGTTGATCTCGACGCCCTTCTGCTTGATGAGCCGTTCCGCTTCGCTCTTGGAGGGAGCAAGGTTTAGTTCGACGAGCAGCGAAGTTAGTTTCTTGGATGGGCCGCGCGGAATTCTCGTGACTGGGACTTCGGTAGGCGCTTCGCGGTCGCGGAAGACACGCTGGAAATTCTCGGCGGCTTTTTTACCGGCATCCTCGCCCTGAAAACCGGAGACGACTTCGGTGGCGAGTTTCATCTTGGCTTCCATCGGATGCAATTTGCCGGAAGAAACTTCGCTCTTGAGCGCAACGATTTCTTCCGGAGTGCGATCGGTCACAAGTTCGTAGTACGACCACATCAGGTCGTCGGGAATGGACATCATCTTCCCGAAAATGTCCGCCGGCGCTTCTGTGATGCCGACGTAGTTGCCGAGGCTCTTGGACATTTTCTTTGAGCCATCGAGCCCGACGAGAATCGGCATCGTGACGCAGACCTGGCCTTCGAGGCCGTACTCGCGCTGAATGTCGCGGTGCACGAGCAGATTGAATTTTTGTTCCGTCGCTCCGAGCTCGACGTCGGATTTCAGCGACACAGCGTCATAAGCAGTAAGCAGTGGATACAGAAGTTCGTGAACGGAAATCGGCTGTTCGTTTTCGAGGCGTGAACGAAAATCTTCGCGCTCGAGCATTCGCGCCAGACGGTAGTGCGCGCAAAGCTTGACGACTTCGGCGCTGGAAAGTTTGTCGAGCCATTCGCTGTTGTAGCGCACTTCGGTTTTTTGCGGATCGAGGATTTTGAAAACTTGAGCGAGGTAGGTTTTCGCGTTTGCGTTCACTTCTTCGCGCGAAAGCGGCGGGCGAGTTTCAGAACGGCCAGTGGGATCGCCAATCATGGCGGAAAAATCGCCGATAAGGAAAACCGCGGTGTGGCCCATGTCCTGAAAATGTTTCAGCTTCCGCAAAACGACGGTGTGGCCGAGATGGATGTCGGGCGCGGTGGGATCCACTCCAAGATAAACGCGCAGCGGTTTTCCGGATTGAAAAGATTTTTCGAGGCGTGAGCGCAATTCGTCTTCGCGAATAATTTCTGCGACGCCCTTTTTCAGGTAGGCGAACTGTTCGGCAACGGGTTTGAAGGTCATTGTGCTCATTCGATTCAAAGGAACCGGTCCAAAGACCGGCCACTACAACAGCATGGTACGGCGGCCAATGATTTTGAATTTCTCTTCGAGAACAATTTTGACAGCTTCGGAATAAATACGGTGTTCTTCTTTTAAAATGCGCGCGGAAAGAGTTTCTTCCGTATCCCCGTCTTCGACAGGAACAACGGATTGCAGGATGATCGGACCGGCGTCGAGATTTTCGTCCACGAAGTGCACGGTGCAGCCTGCAAATTTCACACCGTAGTCGAGCGCCTGCTTTTGCGCTTCGAGGCCAGGAAAAGAAGGCAACAATGATGGATGAATGTTTAGAATCTTTTGCGGAAATGCCGCAACAAAATATGGCGAAAGAAGACGCATGTAGCCGGCGAGACAAATGAGATCGACTTTAGCTTCATTTAGTGCTGCGACGACTTGGCGATCGTACGTTTCGCGTTCGAGACCTTTAGAGGGAATAACCCGCGTCGGGATGTCGCGCGATTTGGCGCGGTCGATTCCAGCGGCGGCTTCGCGATTGCTCAAGACGAGAGCGATTTCTGCGTTCGGAATGCCGCCGGATGCAACAGAATCGGCCAAGGCTTCAAAGTTCGAGCCGCGGCCGCTCAAGAGCACGCCTATGCGCTTCTTCATAAACAAAAAACGTTAGCACAATTGGGAGATGAGCCAAAATGCGCGCGGTGCGGATAGAGCAGAGAGCTCATCGCGCACAAATCGCGCGATGAGAGGAAGTCCTCCGCTCCGTAGCCCGGCGTGCGCCTTGTTTAAGGAGTGGGCACAAGCAAGAAAAAGCCGGGCTATTCGGGCCGGAACGACAGGTTTTTGGTTGGGCGGATGTACGCCGAAGCGACGCGTGACAGAGTGCACACCGACACTACAAAAACGCATGCTTGTGGCTAGGCCCAGGAGTAGCCGTGTTTGGAGAGCGGGAGAGAGCGGATGCGGTCGCCGGTCGCTGCGAAAATGGCGTTGGTGACTGCGCCAAGAGTCGGCGGAAGAGCGGGTTCGCCAAGGCCAGTCGGCGAATTGTCGGTCTTGAGGTAGTGAGCCTCAATGGACGGCGGCGCCTGATTTATTCGGACGGGTTCGTATTCGTTGAAATTACTTTGCTTGGCGCGCCCGCCGTCAATTGTGATCTCGCAAGCCATGAGATAGCTGAGTGCTTCCGTGACGGCGCCCTGGGTCTGATTTTCCGCGTTGAGCGGATTGATGATTTGGCTGCCAATGTCGCCGACGCTCCAGATTTTTTCGACCTTCACTTTTTTTGCGGAGTCGACGTGAACCTGAGCCACGGCGGCGAAATGTCCCCGGTGCGAATAGTGGAAAGCAACTCCCATACCCGTGCCTTTCGGCAAAGTGCGCTTGCCCCATTGAGATTTTTCGGCGGCGAGTTTGAGGACTCCGCTCATGCGAGCGGGGTCGATTTCGAGAGTGCCTGCTGGAGCTGCGGTGGAAGCGTTCGTGACGCGAGGAGCGTTGAGGAGCTGCAGGCGGAATTGCAGCGAATCAACTCCTGAAGCGTGCGCGAGTTCGTCAATGAATGACTGGAAGACCCAGGCGTAACCGTTGCTGCCGGGTGCGCGGAGGGCGTAGGTGGGAATTCCGCAGGGCATCAGCGATGAGCCAAGCGAATACGCGGGAACGAAGCTGGCAGGAAATTCGTTAGGTCCGATGCTGGCGACCGGCGCGAAGGTCTTGTCCTGGCCGAGACTGACGAAGTGATTTTTCCAGGCGACGAGCTTTCCGGAGGAATCGACACCACCTTTGAGGTAGTGATAGCCGAGAGCGCGATAGTGGTCGTGATGAAAATCGTCTTCACGGGTCCAAAGAAGTTTTACGGGAACCCCGACTTCTTTTGCGATGGCGGCGGCTTCGAGCATGTAGTCGTTGGTGAGGCGACGGCCGAAACCACCTCCTGCGCGTCGGAGATGGACAGTAATGTTCGAATCCGGAATCTTCAGCACGTCGACGATCATCTGCTTGCCACGGGCGGGAGTCTGGCTGGGGGTCCAGATTTCGAGGTTGCCGTCTTTGTAGTGGGCGAGGCAATTTTGCGGCTCCATGGGAGCGTGGGCGAGGAAGGGATAGAAGTAGGCGGATTCGACGATTTTGTTTGCGGATTTTAGCGCAGCATCGGCGTCACCGTCGGTGCGGAGATAGAAGACCGGATCTTTCCTGGAAAGCTCGCCGGCTTGTTTATCGAAGTTCTGGCTGCTTTGCTGAGTGGTCGGACTGTCCGCCCAAGCGATGCGAAGTTTTTTGCGAGCTTGCTGCGCTTGCCACCAGGAATCGGCGACGATGGCAATACCGCAATGAAGACCGAGCAAATCCTGGGTGCCTTCGATGAGGAACGCGTGGCGTACGCCGGGAAGCGTCTTGATTTCATCCACGTTAGCGGAAGTGGCTTTACTGGCGAAGACAGGACACTTTTCGAAAACGGCATAGAGCATGCCGGGAACTTTGAAATCGATACTGTAGGGAAATTTTCCGGTGACGATGAGCGGATTGTCCACGCTACGAGTGGGCTTGCCGATGATTTTGTAGTCTTTGGGATCTTTTAGTTTGACGGATTGAAGATCGGGCGGAGTGAGTGCGGCAACTTTGGAGGTGAGTTCGCCGTAGCCGATGGAACGATTAGATGAAGTGTGCAGGACGCGGCCGGATGCCGTGGAACATTCGGATTCGGGGACGCTCCAGGTTTGTGCAGCGGCGGTGATGAACATTTGGCGGACGGAGGCGCCCGCTCGGCGGAGCGGATCCCAGTTGGTGGGAGTGGAGGTGCTGCCGCCGGCACGCTGCGGGCCGAATTTTGTTTCGTCGAGGTCGGCCTGTTCGACGCGAACGTTTTTCCAATCCACATCGAGTTCGTCGGCAAGAATCATGGGCAAATGGGTTTTGACGCCCTGACCGACTTCGGGATTTTTGGAGAGGATGGTGACGATGCCGTCCGGAGCGATGCGGAAGAAGGAAGTAGCGGCGAAAGCGGGAGCAGGAGCCGCTGCACCCTGCGCGAGCGCAGCGGCGACGGGGCGCGCGTAACAAGCGATGAGAACACCGCCACCCGCGATAGAACTAACTTTAAGAAATTCGCGACGACCGAGAAGAGCGGTTTGCACCGGGCACCTCGCAGATGGCGGGAGTCCCTATTCTAGCGCTGCGATGCGGATAAAGTGCAAGAAGTGCATCGTTAGAAAGAATCGAACGACTCGTTTAGTCAGAAATGAGTGAGGCACAGAAGCCGCTCGCAGTTGATCATGCCCAGTGCTTGAAGTGGACTTTAAACCCGCACCCTTCGATAAACCAAATGCCGAAGGGTGCGGCACCCAAAGTTCTGCTCGTGGATCAAACATTGCGAAGATTCAAAATGAGCAGACCGTCAACGCAGTGCCGGAGGGACAGTGATTTCAAAATCTGCGGATCGGGTGACGATTTGATGCGAGATGTTGTCCTGCACTTTGATTTCGAGCGTGTAATGGCCCGGCGCGAACGCAGCCAACGGCAGACGGTGATTCAGCGTGACTTGTTCGCCTTCGCGGCGAATGGAGCCGGAATTTTCAACCGAGCTCCAGATTTGCTGTTTGTCGCGAAGGAGGCGATAGGTTGCGGAGACGCTGGTTTCGAGGAGCACATCGTCCGTTTTCAGATTGTAAAGCTGCATAAAGATGCCGAGATTTTCGGCATTGGTGAATGTGTGCGAGAGGCGCGGGCGAACTTTGTAAGAACCAAAGACGAATTGACCAAGACCCACTTGGTTTGAAGGCACAGGCTCGATTTTGTCGGCAAGGATGAGCGAACTGGCGTTGAGCGCGCCCTCTTCATATTGGGGAACGCGCAGCGCGGTGCCGATTACACCGACGTTTCCCGTTTCAACGTCTTTCACTACAACGTCGAGGCGATAGAGACCTGGATGCAGCGGAACGGATTTCTGATAGATGGAAGATTGGTCGAGCGATTTCTGGAAGAGCGATTCGGGAAAATCGCGTGCGATGGCTTCTTCAAATGTTTGCACGAGACGGCCGCCGGGAGTTGTGATGCGCGCGTAGACGTTTAACACGGCGGAGTGAACGCCGTCTTTGCTGCGGAAACCCATTTGGCGATTGGGAATTTGGAGCGTGATGGGAACGATCGTGGAGTCGGCAGTAGCACGCAAGAAGGCGATGTCGTACCCGAGATCCATTTGGTTGCGGACAATTCGACTGAAAACTTCTGTATGCAGATCTTTCAACGGGGGCGGCGGTCCTAACACTCGGACGTAACGATCCAAACTTTCAAACTCATCCATGCTGGCGGGAATGCCGCCGAGCGGCGCAGGAAGCGTAGTTCCGTTGGAATTGCTGAAGCGATCCGCTTTGCCTCGGCCACTTAGGATTTCGCTGATACTTTCGCCTGCGCCGGGAACGTGTTGCAACGCGTCTTTTTCTCCAGGATCGCGCGTGAGGTGATATTCGCCGCTGCTAGTGGGGTCTACGAACTCAAGTTCGATGTTGTCGCCGATGCCTTCGAGGTGGCGATAGCGCCAGAGTTCCCAATTGTAGGTTTGCGTCGAGCCGCCTCCTTGCCACATGGGCCGATCGTACGTGCCGCCGGTGGGATGAGAGTCAATTTCGTCGGGCGGGCCCCAAACGATATAGATGTGTCCGCGATCGGTTTTCCAACCAGGGATTCCGGAAGAGAAATGTTCATTGGCATAGGCGATGCGGCGATAGTGTTCTTCCTTGAATTCGTTGACGGAGGAGTCGGGATTCGGATTGCGGCGCTGCCAGAAGCTTTCAATGAATTGTTCGCGTTCTTCGTTTGTGCCGAGCCGTTTAAAGGCTTCGAGTTCGCCCGGCATGAGGATGTATTTCGCGTCTTCTTCAATGAATCGGTCAAATTCGAAACCGAGTTCGCCCTTGGCTTTCTTTTGCTGCTTCTTGTGCTGCCTCTCAGATTGAGTTTTTTGTGGAGGGCCGGAAGCAGAAGCTTCCTGAGAATAAATCGCTGGACCACACACGATGAATGCGGAAAAGGTGAAAGCAGCAGCACGCAGGGCTGGAAAGCGCATGGCAACACCTCGAAGCTGGACTTTGGGCGGAGGACACGAGGAGATCGTCCAACACGACGAGGACCGCCCGATAGCGGCTCAGAATCGAGGAGAAGAAGTAAGGTTGCCTGAACGCGAGAAGAAAGGTTTGTTAGAATGCGCGGGCAGTTTAACAAGTGAGGGGTACAAGTCAGATGAAATTCGTAAGAGCTTCTTTTGTGGCGGCGCTAGTGGGGATTTTGCTGATGACCGGGGTGGCACAGGCACAGCAAAAAGTGTTGCGCGATCCGGCGGAGCCCGCGCAGAGCGGGCCCCATGGCAAGGGGCCGATGCGGATGATGAAGGCGGTGGCGCGGCAGAGCGTGGATACGAAATCGATGCTGGCGCTGATTGATGAACTGGTGGCTTGCGGAACGCGGCTGACGCTTTCCTCGTGGACCGATCCGAAGCGGGGGGCTGGATGCGGACGCGACAAAATTGCGGCGCGATTGGAAGAAATTGCGAAAGCGTCTGGCGGAAAGCTGCAAGTGATTGTGGACAAGTTTGAAGCGACAGCGGAGCGAACTTCGGGAAAGCCGGTTCCGCTTGAAAATGTTTACGCGCTTCTGCCGGGCACGGACGAAACGCTGAAGAAGACCGTGTTTCTCGTTTCCGGGCATTTCGATTCGCGGCCGTCAGATGTGATGGATCCGCAAGCGGACGCTCCGGGTGCGGATGATGATGCTTCAGGAGTGGCGGTGAGCGTAGAGTGTGCGCGGCTTTTGAGCAAACTGGCAGCGACCGGAAAGACGGGTTATCGCGCGACGATTTTATTTGCGGCGGTTTCCGGCGAAGAGCAGGGATTGCTCGGAAGCACGCATCTCGTGGATTGGCTGAAGGAGAAGGGATACACCGTGGGCGGGATGCTGGACGACGACATTGTAGGCGACGATCCATCACCGGGAGCGCCGCATCGCGTGCGGTTGTTTTCCGGGAACGGAGAAATCGAGGATTGCGATTCGCCTTCGCGCGAATTGGCACGGGCGATAGAAGAAATTGACGGACGCGATGCGATACGGATGATTTTTCGTGTGGATCGATATGGACGCGGCGGGGATCACTATCCTTTTTACAAAGCGGGATTGCCTGCGGTGCGATTTACGGAGCCGCTCGAAGATTATAACCACCAGCATCAAACGCCTCGCACCGAAAATGGAGTGGAGTACGGTGACTTTGCCAAGTATTTGAATGCGGCGTTTTTGGGGAATGTGGCGCGAGATAATGCGGAGGCTCTGCGGCAACTTGCGATGGCACCGGCTGCGCCGGCGGAAGTGAGACTGAAGGGTGCGGTGACGCCGGATGCGAAACTTTCCTGGAAGGCGGAAGAGGATTCGGAGCGAGCGGGATTTGAGATTTTGTGGCGGGAGACCACGGAAACTCGTTGGCAGGTTTTTGATTTTGTGCCGGACCCGGGTGAACACGTGTTGAAAGGCGTTTCGACAGACAATCATTTCTTTGCGGTGCGAGCGGTTGGGAAGAATGGGGCGCGGTCGATTGCGACGGCGAGCCAACCCGAAATGCGACCTGCGCCGGGGACAAACAAGAAATAGCTGTTGCTTGTGCGGTGTACGTGGACGCTTGCATGTTTGGCTAGACTCCAGAAGATGCCGCCTTCTCCGCAAACATCGCGGAGAGGGCGGCGCTATACGCAGTCAGAGATTGAGACTGGTGTAGGCATCCATATCGGCTTCGATGCCGAGACGCTTGATTATCTCGCCAGGATTGAAACCTATTTTCTTGTAGTGCTCCTGGACGTGCAATTTAGCGTTTGAGAAGGCTTGCTCGTTTTCCCAAACGGCGATGGTGATAATTTTGGAATCTCCCGATGCGCCCAGTTGTTCAAAGAAACGGTCTTCCACGAAGCCGGGAATGGCGTGAAGAATTTCGTTCGAAGTACGGACGCGGGCGAGAAATTCTTGTCTGGCCGAGGCGGGGATTTTAAATTTGTCGATGCGATAGATGTGATTTGCATTCTTCAGATTGCTGTTCACTTGCGTTTTCCCTCGAAAAAGGGTTCAGGCGTTTTGGCTCGCGGCCGACATCTGTGCGAAGGTGAGGAAGTGTCCGGCTGGATCGCAAACGCCGATTTCGCGGGCGCCGTAAAATGTGTTGCGTTCAGGCAGATAGATATCGGCAGAACCGAGGGCCGGTTTGAGCGCGTCGAGATTTTCCACTTCGATGTAGAGAAATGTGGGGCCTTTGCGGACGTCCGCGGCGATGGCGGGGAGATCTTTTTCCGCGCTGGCCCAGGTCTGGTACATGATTTCCACAGCGCCCTGCTGGAGAATGACGAAGCCGAGGCGATCGCCTTCGGGAACTTCGACGGTTTTGACGAAGCCGAGGTGTTCGGTCCAGAACGGAAGAATGGGCTCGATTTTTTCGACGAAAAGGACGGGAGTGAGTTTTTTGACCACGAGAATCTCCTTGTGTCGGATACTAGTCTAACTTAGACTAGTTCAGTGTATGCGGATTGGATGCGGATGTCAAGGAGTTGGTTATGAAGGCGACGTTGAAAAAAGAAGAGGGGCGGGAGTTGAAGGACTTGATTTCGGTTGGGCCGGCGATGCTGCGGGATTTTGAGCTGCTGGGGATTCGGAGCGTGAAGCAGCTGGCGAAGCAGGATCCAAAGAAGATGTATGTGAAGTTGGGAAGAATTGCGCGGCAGCATCAGGATATTTGTGTGTTGGACACGTTTGAGGCAGCGGTGGCGCAGGCGCGGAATCCGCGATTGCCGGTGGAGAAGTGCCAATGGTGGTGGTGGAGCGAGAAGAGGAAGAAGAAAGAGAAAGACGGAAAAGGATAGCGCAGAGGACGCAGAGTGAAGAAGAGGAAAGAAAAAGCAAGATTGACGACCGCGGATCTGGTGCTGCTGAGTTTGTTGGCGGAGCGGCCGATGCATGGGTATCAGGCGAACGCCGAGCTGGTGCGGAGAGAAGTGCAGGACTGGGCGGGAATTTCGCGGCCGCAGGTTTATTACTCGCTGGAGAAATTGGCGCGGCTGGGGATGTTGCGGGTGGCAGCAGACAAAAAAGAGGCGGAAGGGCCAGAGCGGCAAGTGTATGCAGCGACGGCGCGGGGAACGGCAGCGCTGGCGGATGCATTGGAGGGCGAGGAGTGGACGACGGGGCGCGAGCGGCCGGCGTTTTTGACGTGGATGGCGTTGTCCTGGCAAGCGCGGCGGGGAGTTTTTGCGCGGCAATTGCGGGCGCGGCGGCAATTTTTGAAGAAAGAGTTGGTCCGTGAGCAGGAGACGATCGAGAGCGTGTTGAAGGAAGTGGGGCACCCGCATCATGAGGCAGTCTGGATGATTTCCCTGATGGTGGAGCAGTTTGAGACAGAGCTAAAGTGGCTGGATAAAGTTGAGCGCGAGATGACAAAACGGGGGAAGGCGCAAAATCAGGAGTATGCGCAAGGCTGAGGAACAGAGTGAACCATGAGTGAAAAGAAGAAGTCGTTTGTACGTGAGCACTCGTTGAGCTTGTCGTCCACGGGTATTCTGATCTTGTGGATTTTTCTCTACAAGTTTTCGAGCGAGAAAACTCACATAGGATCGTTCTTTGGGAATGCGATTGCGGATTGGGCAGGCGTGGTGGTGACAATTTTTGCGACGAAGTATTTGTATGAAAAGGGATCCTCCGAGAGCCGGCCATTACCGAAGACTGCTCTGCAGCCGACGTTGGAAATACTGCGGGATCACTCTCTGACAATATTTTTGGCGATTACGGGAATTGGGTGGGTGATTGCTTTTGTGAGGATGGATTCGGAGTCGAAGTGGGGGCAAGTGGTAGGAAATATCGTTTCCGAATGGACACAGATTTTTGGATTGGTGCTCTTGACCAAGAAAATGATTGAGAAGCATATGCCGAAAGAGAAGAAGGGGGCGGCTTGAGCACTGAGAAAATAGAATCGTTCTTCGAACGGAGCGAGAAGTTAACGAACATCTTCGGATACTGGCCAGATTTTCATGATGCTGAGGTGCATGAACTCCAGCTTTCGCGCGGGGAAGTGAATCCCGATGAAGACCGATACGATTTTCCTGTTCTGACGATGAAAATTCATTTGTGGGAAATGACCAACGAAGCAGCTCCAGTTGGCAGTCTGCTGCTCAGACACCACACGTTGGCGACTCTGCACTTTACGGATATCGACAATTTTCGTATGGAAGGATTCAATCATCAAAACGCAATTACGAGATTGGCAATCGAGCATCTGGAGCGCGCGGAGGGGCCAACTCCTTACTTCGGAGTGACAATGGAACCAGCGTTCGGAATGGGCACTTCCTTTCAGTGTCTCCGCGTTGTGGTTGTTGATGCGCTTCCATGTGATGGCGAAGGCAAGCCGACCGCTTAGAAAACGCAGAGGCCGCGCTGGGCGCGGCCTCTGCGAAACCAAGAGAAGATGGCGAAATAAATTCGCCGCTACAAACGTCAACTACGACTTTGCCGGTGGCTCCTTTTGTTTTGGAACGAGTTTGCCCAGCGCGGCTTCCATGTCGGGGGGCAGCGCGGTTACGGGAGCTTTGGTGGAAGCTCCGGCGCCGCCGTTGCTGGGCCCGCCGAAGAAGCGCATAGCTGTTGCGGCGAGGCCGTCGAGCGCACCGCCGCCATTGCCGCCGCCGGTTACGAGGACGTCGGGCACGAACTTCGCTTTGCCTTCCGCGAGAGCCGAGACGACGTTGACGATGGCCGTAGCGTTCGAACCGAGCGCTTCGACCTGCGCGCGATAACCGCGTGCACGTGCAAGACCGACCGCTTCGACTTCGGCGCCTTTTGCCGTACCGGTCTGGCGAATGTATTCCGCTTCACCGGTGGCTTCGGCAACGCGAGCGTCCGCATTGTTCTTCTTGATGTCCACACCGACTTTGGAGCGCGCGAGATCGGCTTGCATGTCGGCCGTACCTTTTGCCTGCTCCATCTCAATGCGCTGATCCTGCGCAGCGCGCTGTTTTTTAAACGTTTCGATTTCCTGGTTGGCAATTTCGCGATGCGTGAGCACCGTTACCATGTCGTCCGGGAAAACGACGTCCTGGATGTAGACGCCTTTGGTCTCGACCTGATACTGCTCGAGCTGCTGGCGGATGTGGTCGAAGGCTTCGACCTGCACCTGCTGGCGCGTTTCGATGAAGTTGATCGCCGGCATATTCTGCAGCGAGTTGCGGAAATGGTTGCCGACCGCGGCCTGGAGAACTTCGGTGACCAGGTTCTTCATGGTGCCGACCATCGAGATAACGCGCGGCGCTTTGGTATCCGGCACGTGAATCTGGACCTGCAGATCGATTTTGAAGATGAATCCTTCCTTCGACTTCGCAACGATCTGCTGGAGTTGCGAATCCAGATTGTGGGCTTCGCTGTTGGCATCCGCCCAATTCAGGTTGAGGATGGCAGTCGGCACGATTTCCGGTTCATAGCAACGCGGGTTGAGCGGATATTTGCCGGTGCGCAGAGGCTCCTGCCAAACGCCGCGATGGCCCGGATGAACGAGTGAACCGTACTTGAAGTCGTCGCCGCTGGTGTCCTGTGTCGCGAGGCCAACGTAGGCTTTGATTACACCGACCTGACCCTGCTTGATGATGAGCATCGGCACCATTTCCACACTGACGAGAAATGGATTGAGCGCGTACGCGCCGTAGAGCAGCGGATCGTGCTGCAAGCCGATGTGGCCGCCGTGTTCGAGGAAGGCTTGAAAATCCTGGTAGTTGTTATGCAGATTATTTTTGCTGCCGAGCAGCGCTTCTATAATCTGCGCGTCATTGGCTTTATCTGTCTCCATTTTTGCGACGTCCACGAAACCGCCAAGGCGGCTGGCGATGTCGCCGGACGGAAGCGGATCTCCTTCGTACGTGGTGACAATGCCGACTACGTCGAGGGTGGAGCCGTCTTTGCCGCGTGGTTGCGGCTCAATGCGAACGAGTTCGAGCTGTTCGGATTTGAGGCCAAGCGAAGCGGGCATGAGTTCCCCGCCACGACCCATTTTTGCGCAGAGCTCGGGCGAAATCGGTTCGCCGTACACACGGCTGCGCGTGATGATCAGGAAACCGACCGGGTGCACCGGAACGAGTGAGCCTGGAGGCAGGACGGGGCGTTGCACGCCCTTTTGGCCGCCAAGCTGGATGAAGTTACGGAGATCGGAAAAGTTCGCGAACTCCTTTTTGTAAACGGCTGACTTTGCGCCGATTGGCAAAGGACTTCCGACCTGCGCAATGACGACGCCGATTTCTCCGGCTGGAACCTGAACCCACGGGTACTTTTCAACCGAGTACACGAGGACGGTTTTCCAGCGCAGGCCTGGCATGAGCAAGTCCGCCTGGTAGCCGGCTTCGCCGTTGAAAGCGACCGGGTTGTCCTTGGTCAGCTTGGCGAAGGAAAAGCGCTTCGTGACCAACCCGACTTCCGTCGGACCGATTTTGTGAAGCGAAGTGACCACGATGATCGCTGCCAGCACGACTGCAAAAGCCAGCAACGGATACTGATAAAAGAGACTAAGAACGAAATTCACGACGAACATACACACACCTCCGGGGCGCTGGGCGCCGCTTTGTTTTACCTGCCAGGGGCAGGCTCGCCTTGTCTAAGGGGGTTACATGGTGGTTCAGACGCGATTACCCTGCGCGTGTGCGAAGAGGATGTCAAGTAGAGCACTAGTACGCAGCTTGAAGTTGCCTATTTTCAATGGGTTAGAGAATTACCCGCATAAATAGCGGGGATTTGGATTGGATGAGGTTAAACTGAGTACAACCGCCCCGGCACCTCAACCTTCAGGAGGGAAAGAGATGAGGAATCAAATAGGTAAGGCCATATTTGCCGGAGTTTTGGTGTGCACGCTAGTCAGCGGAATTGCTGCGGCACAGGGAAATGGCAACGGAAACGGCAAAGGTAAGGGCCACAACAAGCATCAGGACGACCAGGGGCAGAATGACTATGGGTACGTGCAGTATGGATTCGACAAACATGACCGGGAAGTGATCTCTTCGTATTACACCGAACGGAGCAAAGGCTTGCCTCCGGGGCTGGCGAAGAAGAATGGCAAGTTGCCCCCAGGCCTGGAGAAACAGCTTGAGCGGGATGGAACGCTGCCTCCGGGGTTACAGAAGAAATTGCAGCCGTGTCCGGTGGAGCTTGAGCAGCGTTTGCCGCCGCTGCCAGCGGATTATCGTAGGGCGGTGATTGACGCACACATTGTGGTCCTCAACCGGCACACGAATGTGATTGTAGATATTTATAAGGATGTGGTCCGGTAGCTGAACGCTTTCGAAAAAGGAACAAAAAGGGCGCAAGAGATTGCGCCCTTTTTTATTTTCAGTTTTCAGTATGAAGGACACAGCCGATCTGAAGATCGGCCGCTGCGACAAACCGGATCAAATCAAAGGTTGAGGGCGCCGGAGTAGGCGACGCGGGCTTTGGCGGTGTCGCCGCGTTCGATACGGCCGATATTGAAGAATTTTTCGCGGCGGCGTTTTAGGTCGGCTTCGACCCTTGCGATGTGCGCCGGTGGAACGACGAGAATCATGCCGACGCCGAGATTGAAGGATTCAAGCAAGCCGTCCGTATCCATTTTGCCGACCTTGGCGAGGTATTTGTAAATCGGGAGAACAGGCCACGAAGCGAGATCCACGACGGCTTTGACTCCAGCGGGAAGAACGCGAGGGAGATTGCCGGGAATGCCACCGCCGGTGATGTGTGCGAGCGCAGAAACCCAGCCATTGGCGAGAATGTTTTTCAGTGCAGGTGCGTAACAGAGATGCGGCTTAAGAAGTTCGGGGCCGATCTTGTTGCCGACTTCCGCAACGTAGGTTTCCGGTTTGAGTTTGGCGATTTCGAATACGAGTTTGCGCGCGAGGGAATAACCGTTGGTGTGGAGACCAGCGGAAGGAAGCGCGAGAAGCGTATCGCCAGGCTTGACGTTTTTTCCGGTGAGAAGTTTTTTTCGCTCGACGGCACCGACGATAAACCCGGCAAGATCATATTCGCCCGGCGGATAGAAGCCGGGCATTTCCGCGGTTTCACCGCCGATGAGGGCGCAACCGGCTTTGCGGCACGCGCGACTCATGCCGTCGACGAGTTGTTCGACGACGTGCGGGTCCATTTTTCCGAGAGCGAGATAATCCAGAAAGAAAAGCGGCTCGGCCCCCTGGACGAGAATGTCGTTCACACAATGATTGACGAGGTCGCCGCCGACCGTGGAATGAACGTTCATGGCCATGGCGATCTTGAGTTTTGTGCCGACGCCATCGGCGCTGGAAACGAGAATGGGTTCCTTGAATTTTTTCACGTCGAGAGCGAAAAGCGCGCCAAAGCTGCCTATGCCGCCGAGAACTCCATTGGTGAAGGTGCGCGTGGCGAGATGGCGGATGCGCTGCTTGGCTTCATCCGCTACGGCGATGTTGACTCCAGCGTCGGCGTATTTCATGGCGTGTGACCCATTTCCGGGGACGAGAATTCTGACACAGACAGCTTCGGCGGGCGAGAGGGTGACCTGCTCTGAAGCAAACTAAAAAATATGGAACAAACGCCTCCAGCGAATCGTGCTGGGATGGAGGATTCCGTTCAGATACGCAGTGAAGCGCGCGCCGAGATTGCCGGGCTGCCATGCGTTTTTTGGCGCGTTAAGCGACATGTAAATAATGACAGGAGTGCCGATGATATTTTCACGCGGCACGCAGCCCCAGAAGCGCGAGTCCAACGAATCTTGGCGGTTGTCGCCCATCGCGAAGTAGCATTTCTCCGGCACCTTGTACGGAAAAACCTTATCTTTGCCGAGAAACGCACCTTCGTAAGAGCCGGGCGAAGCAGGAATAGAGCGGCCAATCGTGTAGGGTTCTTCAAGGCGCTTGCCGTTAATCCAGACGGAGCCTTCGCGAACGTCAACAATATCGCCGGGCAAACCGATGACGCGCTTCACGTAATCCGGCTGATTCGGATCAAACGGCGGTTTGAAAATGATGATTTGCTGGCGTTTGGGATTGCGCCAGAGCGGAACGTGAATATCGGTGAATGGAATTCCGGCGTCGTAGCCGATGCGGCTCATGATGAGGTGATCGCCGACGAGCAGCGTATTTTCCATCGACTCGGAAGGAATCACGCGCGCCTGGCCGATGGTGCCATTGATAAGCAGGAAAACAAGACCAACCCAAAACCACGCGATGATTTCGCGGCGGATTTTTTGCTCGGTCGTCAACTTTTCTTGAGGTTTTTTTGCGCTCTTGTCCTTCACGATTCACCGCGACGGGAATTGTTCAGAAAATATGAAACAGTCTGCGCCATCTAACCTCGCTCGGATGAATCAGCGCGTTCGCATATGCAGAGACCCGGTCAAGAACGGCGCCGGAAGCCCAAGGTTCGCTCGGCGTGTCAATCGACATATAAATCATGACTGGAGTGCCGATGATGTGGTCGCGTGGCACGCAACCGATGAAACGGCTATCGAGAGAGTCCTCGCGATTGTCGCCCATCACGAAAAAACAATTCTGCGGAACCGTGAACGGCAGGAGTGTGGACCTGCCGATAGATTGCTGCACGAAAGGCAGTGGCGAACCGGGTTCCGTGCGGCCAACGGTGTAATTTTCGCGCAGCACGGCACCGTTGATGTAGACGTGGCCGTCGTGAACGTCAATCGTTTCGCCCGGTAACCCGATTACACGCTTGATGACGTCGGAGGTGTCGCCGGGAACCACGGGGCGAAAAATGACAATTTGCTGCCTCTTGGGAGCGCGCCAAAGGGGCGTGTGGATATCGGTGAAAGGAATGCCGGCGTCGTAGCCGAGGCGGCTCATAATGAGGTGGTCGCCGATAAGCAACGTGTTTTTCATCGAGCCGGAAGGAATGACGCGTGCCTGACCGACAGTTCCGTTGATGAGCAGGAAAACGAGCGCAACCCAAAACCACGCGATGACTTCGCGCCGAACTTTTTGTTCGGTGGTGAGCTTTTCTTCCGGCTTCGCGGATTTTTCCTTTTTGGACTGCTTAGTTTTCATGCGTCACCGTGATTGGGCTGTCGGTCTGGATGGGCGTCGTGTCTTCCACGCCGGGTTCCTTAAGCAGTTGGCCGTTTGAACCGCCTTCGCGAACTTCCAGCTGCACGAGGTCGGTGGGATAAACACCCGTATAACAAGACGTACAAAAGTTGCCCTGGGTGTCACCAACGGCCTGCTTCAGACCGGCCATGGAAATATAGCCGAGCGAATCGGCGCCGAGGAATTTACAGATTTCCTCGGGAGTGTTGCTCGAGGCGATGAGTTCTTCCCGCGTAGGCGTGTCCACGCCGTAGTAGCACGGAGAAATTGTTGGCGGGCAGGAAATGCGCACGTGGACTTCGGTGGCGCCGGCTTCGCGCACCATGCGGACGATTTTGCGCGAGGTAGTGCCGCGCACGATGGAGTCGTCCACGAGAACGACGCGCTTGCCTTCGATGAGGCCACGGACGGGATTGAGTTTCAGTTTTACGCCGAAATTTCGAATGGCTTGCGACGGTTCGATGAAGGTACGGCCGATGTAGTGATTGCGAATAAGGCCCATGCGGAATGGGATGCCGGATTCCATCGCGTAGCCGACGGCTGCGGGAACGCCTGAATCGGGAACGGGAACGATGAGATCGGCAGCGACGGGATGCTCTTTGGCGAGCAGGCGGCCGAGCATTTCGCGGCTGGCGTTGACGCTGCGGCCGAAGATGGTGCTGTCCGGGCGAGCGAAATAGACGTGCTCGAAAATGCAGTGTTGATGCTGTTTCGGTGGCGCGAAGTGAATGGATTCGACACCGGATTTGGTGATGCGCACCATTTCGCCGGGCTCGATTTCGCGAACGTATTGCGCATCGAGAAGATCGAACGCGCAGGTTTCGCTGGCGACGATCCAGGCTTCGCCGTGCGACGTGACGAGCTTGCCAAGATTGAGCGGGCGGAAGCCGCGCGGGTCGCGGACGGCGTAAAGTTCGTCAGGCGTGAGGACGACGAGCGAATACGCGCCTTCGACCTGATTGAGCGCGTCGCCAAGCGCTCCGGAAAGATTGCGCGCGGCGGATTTGGCGACGAGATGAACGACGACTTCGGTGTCGCTGTTGGTCTGGAAAATTGAGCCGCGATGTTCGAGTTTGCGGCGCCACTCGGCGGCGTTAGTGAGATTGCCATTGTGGCCGAGCGCGATTTTGCCCTTGTTGCAATCGATCATGATGGGCTGCGCGTTGAGAAGAGCTTTGTCGCCTGCGGTGGAATAGCGCGTGTGGCCGATGGACGCGCTGCCGGGAAGTTTGTTCAAAACGTCGGGCGTGAAAATTTCTTCGACTTCGCCCATGGCGCGGTGGGCGTGAAGTTCGTGGCCGTCGGTGGAGACGATGCCGGCAGATTCCTGGCCGCGATGCTGGAGCGCGTAGAGGCCGAGGTAGACGAGTTTTGCGGCTTCGGCGTGGCCGAAGACGCCGACGACACCGCAGTGGTCGTGGAAGTGGTCGTCGAGAAAAATGCCTTGGCCGTTCATTTTTCTTTGCTGCCTCCGTTTTGAAAACGGTTTTTCACGGAAGGCACTAACAGCCACCAAATCACAAACGCAGAGATGGAGATACGAATGAGATCTTCAAAAATCACCTGCTGGCGGACGCCGCTCACGAACACCGCGACTAAGTTCAGCGAATGCCACGTGAAAGCCAGAGGGCGGATCCAGTTCTGCCAACGGAGGACTCCCAAGGCGATCACAAACGAGGAAATCGCCGAGGCGAGAACTGCAGCCACCACAGCGGTGGCGTTCGACAAGACGAACGCAGAAGGAACTTGCGGACGCAACACTACCAACAAACTCGCAGCAAGAACGAAGGCGAGCACAAAGTGCACACCGGCGACCATTCCTCTCGTGACGAGAGAGACGCTGGTGATGCGAGCGGCGACAGGTTGGTAAGTCTGGTCCATATGTTAGCTAATACCCTTCAAAGCGTGTTCGAGAGAATCGGCCCAGACATCGCGCAGGGCATCGAGGGGGGAATCGATGGCTGCGTGTCCCTTTAGTTCGATGCGCAAGGAGCTTTGTCCGGTAACGTTGCCCAGCTCCTGCGCGCCGACATTATATTGTCTCGCAGTTGCGAGAACGGCGGCAAGGTTTGTGGGGGAGACGGAGACGATGGCACGGGCGCCGCGTTCGCCGAAAAGAGCGTATTCCGCGGGAACATTTTCGTTGAATGAAATTGAAGCGCCGAGACCATTGGCGGCGAAACAGGATTCTGCGAGCGTGACGGCGAGGCCGCCGTCGGAAACGTCGTGCGCGGATTGCACTGCGCCTTCTGTTGCAAGCGCGGCGAGGCAGTCGATGAGGCGCTTTTCCGCAAAGAGATCGATGGCGGGCGGTTCGCCGGCAACAATTCCGCTGACAGTCTTTGCATATTCAGAGGAAGACAATTCGCGGCGTGTGTCGGGGCTGGAGGAGGAATCAGCGCCGTCCAGCAAAACGATTGTGTCACCGGCGTTGCGGAAGGCGATTTTCAAGGCCTTCGAAGCGTCGTCGAGAATTCCGAGAATGCCGATGATGGGCGTGGGATAAATGGATTTGCCGAGAGTTTCGTTGTAGAAGCTGACGTTGCCGCCGGTGATGGGCGTGCCAAGCGCAGTGCAGGCTTCGCCGATGCCGTCGATAGCTTGGGAAAACTGCCACATGACTTCTGGTTTTTCGGGGCTGCCGAAGTTTAGGCAATTCGTTGCAGCGATGGGGCGCGCGCCGGATGCGGCAACGTTGCGCGCGGCTTCGGCCACGGCGTGCATCGCTCCAACTCGCGGATTGAGCTGGCACCAGCGGCCGTTGCCGTCGGTGGCGAGGGCGAGGCCGCGCATCGTTTTCTTTCCATCAGGGCCATTTTTTTCTGATTCCTTGATGCGCACGATTGCTGCGTCGCTTGCGCCGGGTCCGGCGAGCGTGTTGGTGCGGACGCTGGTGTCGTACTGCTCGGTGATCCAGCGCTTGGAGGCGATCGCGGGCGAGGCGAGAAGTTTTTTAAAATTTTCGGTGAGGTTTGTTTTTTCGGCCGTGAATGCAAACCAATCTTTTTCGGATTCAACTCGCGGCGCTGGCGCGGCTAGCGGGCGATTGTAAACGGGACCTTCTTCCGCAAGCGGGTGCGCGGGGATTTGTGCAGCGATAGCGCCGTGATTCCTGATTACGGCAAGGCCACCTTCGGTAACGGTGCCGACGACGACGGCGTCGAGTCCCCACTTTTTGAAAACGTCGAGAACTTCGCGCTCGCGGCCTTTTTCGGCGACGAGGAGCATGCGCTCCTGCGATTCGCTGAGCATGATTTCGTACGGCGTCATTCCGGTTTCGCGCTGAGGAACTTTGGCGAGATCGATTTCGATGCCGGTGCCGCCGCGCGATGCCATTTCCATGGTGGAGCAGGTGAGTCCGGCGGCGCCCATGTCCTGAATGGCGACGACGGCGCCGGTGCGCATGGCTTCGAGGCAGGCTTCGAGCAAAAGTTTCTCTACGAACGGATCGCCGACTTGCACGTTGGGGCGCTTTTGCTGTGATTCTTCGGTGAATTCGGCTGAGGCGAGAAGCGACGCGCCGTGAATGCCGTCGCGGCCCGTTTTTGCGCCGACGTAAATCACGGGATTGCCGATGCCTTTCGCTTTGGCGAGAAAAATTTCTTCCTTGCGCGCGATACCGAGCGCGAGCGCGTTGACGAGCGGATTTTGCGAATAGCATGGCTCGAAGCCGACCTCGCCGCCGACGGTAGGCACGCCGAAGCAGTTGCCGTAATGGCCGACGCCGCGGATAACGCCGTCGAGAATACGGCGGTTGGTGGCGATGGTGGCTGGATCGGTTTTTGCCCCGCAGGCGAAGCGTGCGTCTACGTCGCCATCGCTTGTGATTGAACCGAAGCGGAGCGAATCGAGAACGGCGATGGGGCGTGCGCCCATGGTAAAAATGTCGCGGAGAATTCCGCCGACGCCGGTGGTCGCGCCCTGGAATGGCTCGACGTAGCTGGGATGATTGTGCGATTCGATCTTGAACGCGGCGACTAGTCCGTCGCCGATGTCCACGACGCCGGCATTCTCGCCCGGGCCTTGCACGACGAGTTTTCCGCGCGTGGGCAGACGCTTGAGATGGACTTTGCTGGATTTGTAGGAGCAGTGTTCGCTCCACATCACGGAAAAAATGCCGAGCTCGGTGATGTTCGGATCGCGGCCGAGAATTTTCTGGATGCGTGCGTACTCTTCGGCAGTGACGCCGTGCTCGGCGGCGATTTCGGGAGTGACTTTGATTTCGGTCAGTGCGGTAGCCATTACGCCGTGGCCTTTGCGGCGCCGACGAGAGCTTCGACCATAGATTTAAAGATGACGAGACCATCGGCGGAACCGAGTGCGGATTCTACGACGCGCTCGGGATGCGGCATGAGGCCGGCAACGTTGCGTTCGCGATTGCAGATGCCGGCGATGTTGTGCATCGAGCCGTTGGGATTGCCTGCAGCGTCATCCGAACCATCCGGAGTCGTGTAATGGAAAAGAATCTGACGATTTTTTTCCAGCTCGGCGATGTCAGCTTCATCAGCGGTGTAGCAGCCGTCGGAATGCGCGATGGGAATTTTCAGGATTTGGCCTTTGCGTGCGGCACTGGTGAAAGGCGTGTCGGTTTGTTCGACGCGAATGTGAACATGACGGCAGATGAACCGCAGGCCGGAGTTGCGCATCATCGCGCCGGGAAGCAGGCCCGCTTCGCAGAGCGTTTGAAAACCGTTGCAAATGCCGAGGACCATGCCGCCGGAGTTTGCGAATTTTTCGATGGACTTCATGACCGGCGAAAAGCGCGCGATAGCGCCGGTGCGGAGATAGTCACCGTAGGAAAAACCGCCGGGCAGGACAACAGCGTCGCAATTCGCGAGGTCTTGCGACTGGTGCCAGATGAATTCGACGGGCTTGTGCAGGATGTTGCCGATGGCGTAAAACGCGTCGTGATCGCAATTCGAGCCGGGAAAGACTACGACTCCGAATTTCATCGTGTTGGATCTCCCAGGGGCATTCGGGGAAAGCTTATTTTAACACAGACGGGAAAAAGATAACGCAGAGACGGTGAGGCGCAGAGGAAGCGCGCGGAGAAAAGAAAACGGTTACTCGTCACCATGATACCAGTGACGGAAGCGATTCAGAAATGTGGAGCCGACATCGGATGAGCCCGACGTTGTGCTGTGTTGCGATTCATGAGGGTGTCGCCAGCGCTCGCGCACGACAAGAATTGAAATCACGATCAAGAGCGTGAGGCGAACGGTGATGAGAAGCTCGTCGGCTGTTCGTGAATAAGGTGTGGCGGCAAGACTAAGAAAAAGAACGCAAGCGAGAAACAAAGACCACGCAATGACTTTCTTCCTCATAATCGTTCCTTCGGCTCCATCATATCGCACGCTGTACTAAAACACGCGTCTGAGCGATTAGGGGTGCTGGTAATCCATCGCGAAGACGAGGCGGAAGCCGTTGAAGTCTTCGACGACGAGTTCGAAGCAGTTGTAGATGCGCTGGACGGGGCCTTCGACGATTTTTGCGCCGCGCTCTTTCAGTTCGGCGTGAAGCACGTGGAGATCGTTGACCCAGATGTAGGCGTCAATGCCGAGGCCTTTGCGGCGGGTGAGGTTTGGGGCGGGCGCAGCGCCTGCGTCAATTTTTCCGAAATGAATTTCGGCTACGTCTCGCGCGACCATGGCGAAAACGGGCGGATCGAGGAAATATCCGAGAATCTTGAAACCGAGAACATCACGGTAGTATTCGGCAGTCGCAACTACGTTCGGAACAATGAATTGCGGACAAATTGCGGTTAGCTTTGCAACGGCCTTGGTTTGCGCTTCCTGCATGAACCTCTCCCATGCTGAACTAGCTAGGATTTGGCGGCGTCATTCCGCGATTCGCTAGACGGGGCCGTGTTCGCCATCGCTCGAAAACTCTGCTCGACACTTGGGATGTTCGCGGGCAGCGGCGAAAATCTTTGATAAGCAAATGTGCCGCGGATGCAATTTGCGAACGCCAAAACGAAAAGAAGGGAAATAGCCTGAAAGGGGCCAATAGGGCCCCAAAACAGAATTCGTTGAAAAATATAAAGGGAAAGCGCACAAATTGCCGCGGTTCTGGAACGGCGCCGGATGCCAAACGCCAGCGCACCAAAAAGCACTGCGAGGCTTAGCTGAACGACATCGAAGAATCTGGAATCACGAAGGAAGCCGATCAGGGCAAGGACTGCGGCGAAAACAGCGACAAAGGAGGCTGCCCAAAAACCTTCTTCAATTGCCTTTTGAGCCTTACGCCGCAAATCAACTTTCGGCCAAAGCCAATCTTCGGTCCAGCTCATGGCTATTTTGCAGGCGGTTTTGGCGCAACGGCATCAGCGGCGGCTTGCACGGCGCTGTCGAGACCGAGGACGTTGACCAGGCTTGAGTTGGACGGAACGATATATTTGGTATTTTGCGCGAGCGTGTTGTTGAGGACTTCGAGGCGGCGCATGGTTTCCGCACGTTCCTTGAAATAAGTTTCGGCGGCGGTGGAAACCATCTTGATGGCTTCGGCTTCCGCGTTGGCACGGGTGATGCGGGCTTGTGCATCGCCTTCCGCTTTCAAAATTTCGGATTGCTTCTTCCCTTCCGACTGCAGAATCTGGCTTTGCTTAATGCCTTCGGCTTCGAGAACGGCGGCGCGCTTTTCGCGTTCGGCTTTCATCTGGCGGGACATGGCGTCCGTAATGTCGCGCGGCGGCTCGATTTTCTGCACTTCGACTCGCGTGGCTTTGACGCCCCAGTTGTTGGTGGCTTCGTCGAGCACGTGACGCAAGTTGGAATTGATCATGTCGCGCGCAACGAGTGTTTCGTCGAGCGTGCGATCACCGATAAGGTTGCGTAGATTGGTTTGCGCAAGCGTGGTGCAGGCGTAGCCGAAATCCTGCACTTCGAACTGCGACTTCATTGGGTCAACGACCTTGTAATAGACAACCGCGTCCACTTCCACGGTGACGTTGTCTTTCGTGATGAGTTTTTGTGGCGGGACGGTGATAACCTGCTCGCGCATATCCACGCGGACGATGCTGTCCGTGAACGGCATGATGAAGGTCAGGCCGGAATCCGCGAGAGCATAAAATTTCCCGAAGCGCAGAACAATTCCCTTTTCGTATTGCCTGACGATACGAGCCGCGCGCACGATGGTGATCAACGCAAAAATCACGAACACCACGAGAAGAATGGAAAAGAATGCTCCGGCATCCATGTTGGTTCACCCCACCTTGAGAGTTACGCCTTCGACGGACAAAACTTTGATTTCGGCGCCAGGCTCAAGCGCTGCGCCATTCTGTTGTGCAAGCTCGGCACGCCATTCTTCGGAGCCGATTTTCACAAGCCCGCAATCGCGCGGGGCAATTCTTTTTGTCACAACTCCAGTGCGGCCGATAACAGCGTCCACATTGGACGGCTGGTGCTTTACCTGGAGCTTGGATTTAAGCCAGTTACGAAAGAGCGCGAAATAAAGTAACGCGAGGATGGCCGTGGAGAGCAAGCCGATGTTCGCCGAACCAAAGACGAGGCCTACAACGCCGCCCGCGATGAGTGAAGCTCCAACGAGCGCAAGGTCGAATCCTGTCATCACGCCAAGCGCCAGCTCTGCGATAACGCAAATTACGCCAAGAATGACGAGCAGCCAGTTTACCGAGTTACCCACGGAGGAAACTCCTTGCGAACATACCGCGGAAGATAACATTCCGCCGCGTGCGGTTCAATGGGCGCGGATTTCAATGAAGAATCTAGCGCCTGCGGCGGGTACGGGATTTTTTCGCGCGCGATTTCTTGTGGGCAGATTTTTTCTTTGGCGCAGACTCGGCTTGTTCGCGGCGTTTTTTCGCGGCCCAGCCAGGTTTTGTAGATTGGCGGCTGCGCGCGATGCCGAGGGCGTTGGGCGGAACGTTTTCCGTGATGGCAGAACCTGCAGCGATGTATGCGCCGTCGCCAATTTTTACTGGGGCGACTAAAACTGAGTCGCTGCCGACAAAAACGCGATTGCCTATTGTCGTCGGATGCTTATGCACGCCGTCGTAATTACAGGTGATCGTTCCCGCGCCGATGTTCGAATGTGAGCCGAGTTTCGTATCGCCAATGTAGCTTAGGTGTGGGACCTTGCTGCCTTCCCCGATGACAGATTTTTTCATTTCGACGAAATTACCGACCTTTGCGCCTTTTTTCAGATGCGTTCCAGGGCGAAGCCGCGCGAACGGACCAATCATGGCGCCGTCATCAAGGTGACTTTCGGTGATCAAGGTATGCGGCTCTACCGTGACGCTGTCGCCGAGAACCGCGTCGTTCAGAATGCTGCCTGTGCGAATCGTGCAGCGTGCTCCAATTTTCGTTTTGCCGAGAAGCTGGACGCAGGGCTCAAGCACGGTGTCTTCGCCAGCCAAAACATCCGGTCCAACGAGCACCGTTTCCGGCAATTGAATCGTTACACCTGCGGACATCAGCTCCTCGCGTTTGCGTTCGCGAAAAATCCGGTCAACATCGGCGAGATCTGCGCGTGTGTTGCAGCCAAGCACTTCGCGGGGATCGGGCGCTACCTGAGCGAGAACCGTTTCGCCCTTCGAAGCAAGTACGGCAATCGCGTCCGTCAGATAGATTTCGCGATGTTTGTTCTCCGGCTTGACGTGCGTAAGCGCGGGCCACAATTTATCCACTGAAAAACAATAAATGCTGGAGTTGATTTCGTTGATCTCGCGCTGGTCGGAAGTGAGCTGCGAATCTTCGACGATCGCGGCGACGCTGTTTTCCGATTTGCGCAGAAGGCGACCGTAGCCCGAGGGATCCGAGACGACTGCAGAGAGAATTGTCGCCGCCGCGCTGCCGGAACGATGCGTAGCGATGAGGGATTTCAACGTCTCCGTTCGAACAAGAGGCGCGTCACCAGGAAGCACGACAACGACCTTCGCTTTGCCGATCGCGCGTTTGGCGACAAGCATCGCGTGGCCAGTGCCGTTTTGTGGCTGTTGCAAAACGGATTCGACTCCAAACGGCTCTACCGCTGCCGTTACGTCTTCTGCTTGATGTCCAACGACAGCGACAATTTTCTTCGCCGCGAGGGGCAAACAGGCACGGACTACATTTTCGATCAGCGATCTTCCACCGGCTGGATGCAGAACTTTTGCAAAAGAGGACTTGAGCCGGGTGCCCTTCCCCGCCCCGAGAATCACGATCACAACGTCTTTGTTCGCCATAGCTGAGGTATTCTCACCCGTACTCCGCGAATTGACAATTACACGAAACGCGACAGCTGGTACCACTGTGCTCTAGACGACACACGGGAATTACCTTAGAGTCCACACAAGAGGCGGCCTATTCCATCGTTGTTAATTGCCTTGAAGGGAGCGTCCTATGAAGAGATGTCCCTATTGCGCCGAAGCAATCCAGGATGACACGCGGGTATGTCCCCACTGCCATATGGACGCCACTGCCAATTCAGGCGTGCAGCGCCAGGCCACTCCGCCACCGGTCTACCAGCAGCCGGCCCAGGCTCAGCAAACCGTCCCTGGCAATGCGTATCCGACCGCGTCTTCAGAGACAAGCGGCAAAGCCACAGCTAGCCTTATTGCCGGCGTAGTCGGTTACTTGATTTTGCCGATTATCGCGGCAATTCCTGCGATAATTCTGGGCCATCTCGCGCTCAGCGAAATCAAAAAGAGCGCCGGGCGGCTGAAAGGCCATGGCATGGCGGTCGCCGGACTGGTTTTGGGTTACGTCCAGTTGGCGGGACTTCCATTTATCCTGATTATTGCGGCGATCGCGATTCCGAATCTAATCAAATCGCGAATGGCAGCCAATGAGGCTTCGGCCGTCGGCTCTCTTCGCACCCTTACGACGGCAGAAATTGGTTACGCTACGGTCTGCCCAAAAATCGGATTTACGGACTCACTGACGGATTTGGGACCAAGAGGTACCACCTGCCGGGATGGCGCCCATCAGATAGATAATTTCCTGGCAAGAGGGCAAAGGAACGGTTACGTATTCACGCCTAGCACTACCAGCTTTTCCAGACATACCCCTGAGATTTCGTTTGGCTGGAACGCTGATCCTGTTTCTCCCGGCAGCGGTTCGCGCCATTTCTTTGTGGATCAAACCGGAGTGATTCGCTACAGCGAAACCGGACCGGCGGACGCGGGCAGTCTCGAAATTAAGTGAGCCGCGAACTCAAAAACGCGCCTTCATTATGAAACTTTGCCCCAATTGTTCCGAGCAAATTCAGGACGCGGCAATTAAATGCCGTTTTTGCCAGAGTTGGCTTGTGCCACCACCGTCCGGATATGCGCCGGCACCAGCGTTGCGCATGCAACCTCCGCGACAAACGAGCGGAATGGCAATCGCCAGCCTAGTGCTTGGAATTCTTTGGATTTACTGGATAGGTTCGATTCTAGCGCTGATTTTTGGATATGTGGCAAAGGGAGAAATACGACGCTCCACGCAAAAGATAGAAGGCAACGGCCTGGCCACGGCAGGAATCGTTCTCGGATGGGTCGGTGTCGGAACACTGGTATTGGTCATAGTATTTGTTTTTATTGCGGCTCTAATGGATCCGGATCGAAACAAATCCAACCAGAAAAACACTTCCACTCAATCCAGTTGGATTAATCCGCCGCTGGAACCTGTTCCTGGGCCGCAACCAACACGGTATTTTCTACCGGGCTTCCGTCTTCCGTCGTAATTGTCCAAAGAGAAGAATCCGCAAGCAGGCTGCTGACGAGTTGCGTGTGCAGCGCATGACCGGCTTTGTGCGCTTCCACCCGCGCAAGCAGCGGCAATCCGGCCAAAGCGAGATCACCTATCAAATCGAGCGCTTTGTGGCGGCCAAATTCGTCGTCAAAACGAAGAGGGCCGTTCATTACTCCATCGTTCGTAAGGACGATTGCGTTGTCGAGCGAGCCGCCCCGAATCAAACCCATCGCGCGCAATGGCTCGATTTCCCGTTCAAAGCAAAACGTGCGTGCCCGCGCGAGCAGCCGACGAAAACTTTCCTGGCTCACGTCCATTTCAATTTCCTGCTGCCCTACGAGCGGATGCGGAAAATCCACGAAGCATTTCACACGAAATTCATTGGCCGGATAGATGCCGATGCGGCGACCGTTTTCAACGACTTCGAGCGGCTTCAGAACTTTGAGATAACGGCGGCGCTTGCGCAGTCGCCGCACACCAGCTTGCTCCAACATTTGCATGAAAGGTTCGGCCGAGCCGTCCAGAATTGGCACTTCGATGGAGTCGATGTTGATGAAGACATTGTCGATTTCGCAGGAATAGATGGCCGCAAGAAGATGCTCGGTGGTTGAGAGCAGGACGCCCTGCTTCATCAAGCTGGTGGCGTAGCTGACGCGAGCTACATTCTCTCCTCGAGCCTCAATGATGAAATTGTCCAGGTCCGTGCGACGGAAGACGATTCCTGTGTCGGCGGGGGCGGGCACCAGCCGAATATGGCCAAAAACTCCAGTATGGAGACCGACACCCTCTGTACTGACTTCACGCTGAATCGTGGTTTGAAACATTCCCTCCGATCTTAGCAAATTGACAGCCACAGAACATAGTTTTTGTGCTTTATTTTCAGTTACTTACGAACCACAATTCGTGTTCGATGAGTTTACGTGTGGTAATCATGCAACATTCGGTGAGATATGCGTGGCTTTTAAGACCGCGCATACTAAGTGCTTTTTGCAGGCTTCCTTTGGTCTGCCTGCTGCGTCCCATACTTTTGAAGTGCTATACTTAGAGTGATTTTTCAAGGACGGTGAGCTAATGAATCGAGCGGCTCGAATCAGCATTATTGCCATCTCGGTAGTCATTTTCTGCTATGCGGGATTGGGCCACGTCCTTGGAAGAACAACGGACGACAAAGCCTATAAGTCTTTGACTGTGTATGGGGAAGTCCTGCAGAAAATCCAAAACGATTACGTGGACGACCCCAATATTCCACTCGTGACCGCTGGTTCGCTGCACGGCCTTCTGGAATCACTTGATCCGCAATCTAGCTACCTGACCCCGCGCGAGTACGCGGAATACAAACAAAAAATAGCGACTAACGCGGCTGGCGAAACCGGTCTGACGATGAGCAAGCGCTCAGGTTACATCGTTGCGGTTTCCGTCGTGCCGGAGAGTCCCGCGGAAAAGGCGGGCATCCACAGCGGCGACTTTTTGGAATCGGTGGCGGGATTCACTACACGTGAGATGTCCGTTGGCCAGGCGCTAAATTTGTTGCGTGGGCTGCCTGGAACGAGCGTGAAAGTCGGCGTCATTCGCAGCGGCAAAGCCGAGCCGGAAGAAGTGGATTTGGTGCGCGAGAAATTGACGCCTGCGAAGTTGCAACCGGTAAAAGTTGATTCAGATGTTCTGGCGATCCGGGTTCTTTCGCTTGAACCTGGCCGCGCTGAGGAACTGCGCACGCGTTTGGCAGATGCGGAAAAGCAAGGCGTTCACAAAATTATTCTGGACCTTCGCAACTGTGGAAGGGGGCCGGCATCAGAGGGAATCGCTGCGGCGCGTTTGTTTATAACCAGCGGCACGATTGCGACTCTGCGTGGCCAGACCGTTTCGCCGCAAGTTTTTGCAGCAGAGCCAAACAAAGTAGCCTGGAGGGGCCCTGTTTCGATTTTGATGGACGCTACAACTTCCGGCGCTGCGGAAATCCTTGCTTCGGCACTCGAAGTGAATCGTCGCGGCGATTTGGTCGGGGAGCGTACATTTGGTTTAGCTTCCGAGCAAAAGTTGATCACGCTGGATGACGGCTCGGCGTTGATACTGACTGTCGCGAACTACTACAACAGCAGCGGCAAATCGATTCTGGAAGAAGGCGTTGTGCCTACGGAAGTGGTGCGGGCAGCTGCCTTGGATAACGCGGACGGCAGCGACGACGATGACGCAACCACAAACTCGGCAACTCAGACCCAGACACCACCTGCGATCAAGCCGCTTTCGCCCGATGACCCATTGCTGAAGAAAGCCATCGAACTCTTTAAAACGCCTGTAAAGAAAGCGGCGTAGTTTGCTGTGCCGCTGACGGCGCTTCCCCTTTGCCATCGCGCAATTGCAACTAATTCGTTCAATCGACCGTTCGCTAGCCCGTTAGACACTTTGCTTTTAGTCACAATTTGTGCTTTTTGTTCATTTTTTTCGGGTTGCCAGTTCTCGAATCACAATTCCCGCACCAGTGCCGCCGCAATTCACGAAATCACGCGCGAGTTAGCCGCTACGGCGCGCAAATCCACACCGACGGGAACAGTTATTAGAATGAAGTTGCAGGCGACTCCAAAAGAGCCGGAACTTCCCGACTGGCTGGAAGTGACGCTATTTACCGACACAAGTCCCGCACAACGTAAAATCGAAGCATCACAACTCTTGAGCGCATTGAGCGAGACCGCGCAGCACCACAAGCTGCAAGCCAGCAATCGCTATGACCGGGCAGGGTCTTCTTCCATTTCGTTCCATTCCGGCTCGCGCACGACTCACTTCGTTGAGATACGGTTCGTGCACGAATCCCAGCCTGTGCAGAAAGAAAATGCAAGCGCGGATTTGCCGCGCCTCGCAATTATTTTGGATGACCTGGGCAGCGATCGTGCCGCAGCCGATTCTGTCTTCTCTATGCCATATCCACTGACCATTTCGGTTTTGCCGAACCACGATCACTCAAAGGAAATTGCCGACGAAGCTTTGCAACGCGGCTATCAGGTGATGCTTCATCTTCCGATGCAATCTGTGGCGAATGAATCGCCGGAAAAAGAAGAGTTGCGTCCGGGCATGTCGAAAGCACAGGTACAGAACTTGCTCGCTGCAATGGTCGAGTCCGTTCCAAACGCAGTGGGTGTGAATAATCATCAGGGTTCACAAGCGACTTCCGATCCGGCTTTGATGGAAGAGCTGATGCCCGCGCTCCGGAACTGGAACTTGTTTTATGTGGACAGCCGAACGACGGCGGCAACAGTGGCTTTTGACACGGCAAAACGAGATGGCATTCCTACTGCGTTTCGCAACGTGCCGTTTCTGGATGACGTGCAGGATGTTGGAGCAGTCCGCAAACAGTTGCAGCTTGCTTTGCGTGGCGCGAAGGAGAAGAAAGCTGCGATTGCGATCGGGCATCCGCATCCTGCAACGCTGGAAGCGCTTCGCGAGTTTTTACCGACGGTGCGCGGAAACGGAGTGCGCCTCGTTTTCACGTCTGAACTTGTCCACTAAATTGTCGCGTCTTTCAGGTGTTCGTGTTCGTTTGCGTTTTCGGCGGCGCAGGAAACCAAAAGTGAATTAGAACCACGCCTAGAACTAGTGTGAGAAAAGCAAAAACGCTTGCTTCGGGACCTACTTTTCCACCGGTAAGCCACGCAGGGCCTCGGACAACCGCGTTCGAAAGATGCCCTTCGAAAACTCCGCCGCTGTCGGGGACGGAATACAAGAAACTTTCACCAAAATCGAAAGCGGCGTGCCAGCCGACAGCAAGCCACAGGGTTCCGGTCCTACGCAAAGTGAAAGCCCATACCAGAGCGGTGAAAAAAATGTTAGCCGCGCCAACCCAGTTTTCGCCGTGATTCAGAAGATGAACCGAACCAAAGAGAACGGACAGAACCACTGCGGACGGCCAGAAGCCTATGCCATCTGCCAGCGTATATTGCATATACCCGCGAAAAAGAAATTCCTCCTGCAAACCAATCAGGACGGCTGTCAGAATCCAGAGCAGCCCCCATTCCACTATTTTTATGCCGTAAAACGAAAGGCTTCCGAAGGAATAGCATCCGAAGAACTTCATCGCGCCGACAATCAGGCTGATTTCGCAAATGCCGATGAGCATCCCTTGCCAGAATCGCTTCGCGAATGCGGAATGCAATGGCATCCCATAAGTCCCAATCGGGCGCTGCTCGATTCTGGCCATGGCAACCGCCGCCCCGAACGCGCCTGCGAACATCGCTGCCTCGCCGGTTAGGATTGCGCCAACTGAATTGGCATCGTGGGGCTGGTAGACGGCAATAATGGGAATGTAGGCTAACGCAAAAAAAAGCAACGCAAGCGCCAGATAGATAAGGATGCGCCAGCCAGAGCGAATTCCAGTCTCGTTTTGAAAAATTCGGCTTGTAAAGCCAGGAGCGGGCTGATTTTGCTGTGGGGCTATTTCTGGGTCGGGTGGTGGCACTGCCGAGAAATCCATGACGCTCCCAAGATAATGTTTGCTGGTGGTCCTAGATTTTAGAAGCGCTCAAGATTACTGACCGAGGTGAACAGAAGCCGCTCCCAAAATGTGACGCGACTTTGGATCCTGCACAAAAACGACGAATCGCAGGTTCTCCTGTTTCCACGCAGACTCCAGTAGCACGTCTTGCTCGCCGGAATACGCCGCTTCCTCACTCACCTTGACGTTTCCGACCTTGCGCAGACTACGCACAACCGCCGCATGATGCAAGTCCTCGCCTGCATTTTCTCCATGCTGGACATTCGAATGAAGCCCGCTTTCCGTTACGGCCAGCCAAATTTGCGCGTCATTCGGCAATGGCGCAGGAATCATCTTCACATCAATTTTGGCGTGAATTTGGGAAGCTGTCGCCTTCTGAATCAAAAGCGTGACATCCGCTTTCGGCTGCCGTCCGGCATTCGCGATGGCAATGCGCGCCTGGCCTTGCGAACTGCCCACAAATTCCGTTCGTCCGTCCACAACCATTTGCGGGGTGTATACGCCGTTATTTTGGAAAGACGCAGCGTAATCCTGTTGGCGCTCGGTCCACTGTGACGAAGAAAAGGGATCATGCCAACCTAGCTGGTCCCAATAATCAACGTGTTCCTCGAGCGCGATAATTTCAGCATTTCCTAAATGCTGTTCCTGGTCGAGTTTGGCAAGGAGCGCATCCGCCGGCGGGCAGCTTGAGCATCCTTCCGAGGTAAACAGCTCTACGAGAACTGGACGAGTCGGCTGCGTGGGGTCGGTTACTTCGGCCCGCACGCTCTGCGCATGACGCACCGCCAAGAAAATTGATAAGCCTCCTGCGGCAACAACTGTGAGGATAGGCAACGCCACTTTCATGAACCATCTCCCTCTTTCCCACACTAAAAGATAGATGCGCAGGAGGTCGATAGGAAACAAGCTCGAGCAGTCGATCAGGATTGACGACTGCTAACCATGGTAATAGATTTAACCGGTTAGAAATGCAAAGAGGGCTACAGTGTCAGAGCTAAAACAAGGCATAACACTTGTTGGTGGCCGACTTGCCATTGACTTTGCCAATCTTCCTTCCCAACCCGCATCCGGACAGGCTAACGGATTAAGCTGGGAAGATCTCATCGAATTCCTACGGGCGACAAATATCGTTTCTCAGGAACGCGCCGAGGAACTGATGCAGCTGACCGAATCAGACGCTCACTCTGCCTTTGGCCTGCTTAGCGGAGCGGAGCGCCTTCGCGATTCGTTGCGCTTGGCCTTTCAAGCCCTCGCCCAAAAGCGGCACATAGGACGTGAGTGGGTTGTGCCCATTAACGAAGTCCTGCGTGTTACCGAGGGGCATGACGAGTTAATCGAAGTTTCCCGCGTCTGGCAAATGGGGTACGTTGCCCGTGAGAATAGTCTGGACTGGCTCCTGGCTGCTATTGCCCGCTCCGCTGCAGAACTTATCACGGAAGGAGAAGCAACTCGCGTGCGGATGTGCGCTAACCCGGTGTGCAGTCTATTTTTCTACGACAATTCCCGGACGCATCAGCGGCGCTGGTGCACTATGTCCCTTTGCGGCAACCGGCACAAAGTGGCTGCATTCTCACGGAGGCACAACACGAAAAAACGCAAAGACTGAATATTCACTTCACGTAGCGAGGCGATTGACCTTTTGACCACGGATCGTAGGTGTGCGCGAAGACGAGCCGTTCGGCCAGCGGTGGGTGGCTATAAAGCCAAAACGTAATAAATGGCGGCGGATTCGGATCTGACAGATCTTCCTGCCCCAACACCTGGAAAGCGTGCGCGGCCACATCCCCGGAGTTCGGCACAATTCCGTGAATGACTTCCAGACCGAAAATATCCGCGTGGTGCTCTTCCATCCGGGAAAAAGCCGATTCGATTGGCGTTCCCACAAATGCGAATGTTTTGAAAATGAGCAGCAATACCGCCAGACACGCCAAATCCTGCGGTCCGTAAATTTTCCAAGTCGCTCCCCGTTTCCCTAGCAAGAAATGCATCGCCCAGAAGCACGCATACATCGCAATCAGAAAGGTAGCGGCAAAAAACAAGAATCCGTTGCGAACATGTCCCAGTACGTAGTGACCGGCTTCATGCCCAAAGATAAAGAGCGTTTCATTCAACGTCGATTTGTTGATTGTGTTGTCCCAAACCACAACGCGTTTCGAAGCGCCAATTCCCGTCACATACGCGTTGATCTGATTTGTTTTTGCGCTGGCGCGCATCAAGAACATGTGATCGCGCGGAATGGAAAGTCCCGCCCGCTGGGTTATCTTCTCGATTGCCGTTACCAGCTCCGGATTTGTTGCGTCGAGCGGTTCGTACTTATAGAACAGAGGATGAATGAACCATGGACTAATGAAGAAGATGAAAAATATGATCAGCAGAGCACAGGCCCAGAACTGCAACCACCACTGGCGGGGGCTCCGGCGGATCAGCCAAAAGAGAATCGAGCCAAGGACCAGCGCGCCTCCCACCAACAGCGATTCTTCCTTAGCCCAGTCCCACATCCAAGAACCCCAACCCTGTACTGACTGTTGGTAGCGGAGCGAAAGCGAATGCCAGTAGAGAAGTACAGGCAATTCAAACAGTTCAGCCGCAAGCAACAAGATTGGAATAAAAATAATCCCCTGAAGAAAGCGGTTTTCCGTAAGCTGCTCGGCAAAATCGCGCATTTTGGTGGCGATACCGAGTCTTAGAAATAGCCAGACGATTGCGATCCCTAGCGCAATCCAGATGAAATATAACGTATAGCCCGCGCGCGAGTACGCGACGGCTTTTTCATAGCGTTCGTGTGAAAGCGTGTACTGCTCTGTTTCTGATTTTGCTTCGGTAACTGGAGGATTCCACGCAGGCTCAGGGCTCTTTGTGGTGGGTGGGTCGACGGTCGGCTTTTCCTGCGCGACTAGAACTTCGCGGCATTTATGGTGCGTCCCCTTGTCGACCGCTTCTGCTTTCCCGGCTAGCAGTGAAAGGACACAACAAAGCAACACCATCAAAAAGAAACGGCGCCGTAAGCCGCTTCCTTGCATCGGACCACCCTGCCTTTTTCTTTGCGAGCTATTGCGCTTAGGGCCACCAACCCCGGCGCGCGACGCGAGTATGCAGCACATGAGATTTGTCCGCAACTTGTTCTGCGATTGGAGCCGCCACCGCTCGCTCAAACCACATTAGTATTAGATGCGCGAAACGCAAATGGGAAAGCAGCCTAGGGCGCGGCGATCAGCTTAAGGCGTGGCCGTTGGCGGTGCGTGAGCCGTTTTTAAGCAATAATTTCGCACCGCGCCCGTGGTAGCGGCGCTGATATGGACAATTGAGGTCCAGCGCTCCAACTTATGATGACCGGTTCGGTGAAAAAGATAGGCTGCGCCAATTGAAACGCCTGTTGCGGCCGCTTCAATCGTCGCGAAAGCGGCGTGATTGTCCACAACATCGTTGTTCAGAAATATTTCCTGACGGCCTCTTCGGCGCATGTTCAGGGTGGAAAAATAGTCCAACGTGCGAGACGCACCAGTACCGGCGAAAAGCCATGCGTTCTCGCCATCCCAAAATGGATGTTCTTTCGTCTGCGATTTGACTGACGCGGGTGATTCTTGCTTTGCGTCGGGGGCAGTAGGCCTTTCCTGCCCGTAAGTTCGCGGAGCAGAGCTAAATGCTATATAAAAAACAATCGCGGCAGCTGAAAAACGCTGCCGAACCATCGCCGGTAGTAATTTTCTCAAGCCAAATTGTCCCAAAGAGATTAGTGGCCCATAAGTATAACCCGAGAGCCTAAACACTATCACTCTGCCAGGGAACCCTTGATTCATTGGCGGCCCTGGCCTTTCGGGCGATTGCGCCCTGCATGCGCAAAGCGTATCCTGCAACTTCAGCCCAACCAGAGAACAACTATGAAAACTCCTACTCTTGTTCGAACTCTTTGGCTCGGATCGGTCGTAGCAATTTCAGCTGCAGGAGTTCTTTCTTCAGCCGTGTGTGCGCAATCGCAAGACAACGCTTCGCAATCCGTTGCGGAAGCGGCACGCAAAGCAAAAGAACAAAAGAAATCTGCTCCGAAAGAAAATCGCGTAATCACAGACGACACGATCAATCTTCGCCCGGCATCCGCGGACAGCAGCGGCGCACCACCTGCCGGCACAGTGATCGTCTCTTCCCCTGCAGCTAACTCGACGGGGACAGCAGCGCCACCTGCCGACTCTTCCACAACACAACCCGTCAAAATAGCTAACGTTGCTCCGGCCGTAAATAACCCTTCGCAGACTCCATCAGACCCCAAAGCAAAGGAAGCTCAGTCCGCAGAAGTAGCAAAAGCAAAAGAATTGCTCGCCCAGGTCCAGGCTGAGCTTGATGTCCTCAAACGCGAACTGGCCCTTGATTCGGATTCCTTTTTCTCAAATCCCGACTATTCGCACGATGCGGACGGCAAAGCCAAACTTGACGAGCTGCAGAAAATGATCGGCGACAAACAGATCTCAGTTGAAGATCTCAAAAAACAGCTGGCCGAATTGATGAAGCAAGCTGGAATCTCTCCAGACGCGGACAAAGCACCGGCGCCTCCGAAGAACTAAGCGCTCTCAAAATTCACACCGTCTTTAGTTCGCCGGAATTTCTCATCTCTGGAACTTTCTGCCACCCTCCTGCGTAATTTCAGAAGCAAAAGGCCCTTTACTTCCTTTTGATCGGGACACAATGCAACTTGCTTTGGAACAACTCTGCAAAGACTACCGCGGAAAGCCAGGCGCGCTTCGCGGAATGAATCTCACACTCGGTCCGGGAGTGCTTGGTCTGCTAGGCCCAAACGGCGCCGGCAAATCCACGCTGATGCGAATTTTGGCGACGATTACCCGGCCTACAAGCGGCCGCGCGTTATGGAATGGCACGAATATCTCAAAACAGCCTGAAGCTTTGCGCGCTGCGCTTGGTTATTTACCGCAGGATTTTGGGGTTTATCCGAATCTCAGTGCGATCGAATTCCTGGAGTATCTTGCCGCGGTGAAAGGAATTGCCGCCGGACCAGCGCGACAACGCATCGCGGAATTGCTGGAGCTCGTCAATCTTGCGGACGCCGCCAAACGCCCGCTCGGAGGTTACTCAGGCGGGATGCGTCAGCGTGTTGGCATTGCGCAAGCTTTGCTCAACGATCCGCAACTTTTAATCGTTGACGAACCAACAGCTGGTCTTGACCCCGAGGAACGCGTGCGCTTTCGAAATTTGCTTTCCGAACTTTCCGGCGAGCGCATCATAATTCTTTCCACGCACATTGTTTCGGACATCGAAGCGGTCGCGACAAGCATCGCCATTCTCTGGCAAGGCCAATTGCTTACGCACGGCACGCCGGAACAATTGCTCTCCAGCGTAAACGGAAGAGTTTGGGAAGTGATCGTTCCCAGCGCAGAAATTCCCGTTCTGCGTCAGCGCTTCCTCATCAGCAGCACGGCGCATCGCAGCGATGGAGTTCACGCTCGCGTTGTTTCTGGTGCGGCGCCTTCCTCTTCTGCGCGCCCTCTCGAGCCATCGCTTGAGGACGCCTATCTTGCCGCGCTGGAATCGCAACGCGCAGTACTTGGGATAAGAGCCGGAGCCGCTGCTTGAGTGCGCTTCGTGTTATCGCCGCGATCGCGCGCGCCGATTTCTTGGAACGCGTTCGCCGTTACAGCTTTCTTTTGACGCTTCTCTTTGCTTTGTTTCTTGGATACTGGGCGGCTACGGGACGAATCGCCCTTCAACTTGGCGAATATCGCGGAGTCTACACTTCGGCATGGATCGGCGCTCTGGTGGCAGTAACGACAACGTGCTTCGTCTCGCTGGTTGGTTTTTATATCGTCAAGAGCGCTGTAGATCGCGATCGCATCACTGGCGTTGGTCAAATTCTCGCGGCCACACCACTTTCGAAAACAGCATACACACTCGGAAAATTTATTAGCAACTTCGCCGTGCTAGGCGCTACGGTTCTCGTGCTTGCCGTCTGCGCGATTTTCATGCAGGTGTTTGCTGGAGAAGATCCTCACTTCAACGGTGTTGCTCTGCTCTCCCCGTTCCTATTGGTCGCGCTGCCCACCATGGCGCTTACTGCCGGTTTTGCAGTCCTGTTTGAAACGCTTCCGCTCCTTCGCGGTGGCATCGGAAATATCGCATGGTTTTTCCTTTGGTCTATTTTGGGCATCGGCCTGCCCGAAATCAGCGGAAATCACCGCTTGGATCCCATGGGATTGATGGTCGTCTCGGACAGCATGATGGCCGGCGCTCGTGCGAACATTCCCGGCTACAAAAACAGTTTTTCGTTCACCGTCGCGGACACTCCGGTAAAGATCGTACAGTCCTTCCATTGGCCGGGTGTTTCCTGGACCGCCGAAGATATTTTCCTGCGAGGAGTGTGGACTGCGGCCGCCATTGCTCTTGCACTCTTGGCGGCGCTCGTTTTTGATCGGTTCGACCCATCGCGCTCGCTTGCGCCTTCTCTGCGTGGACAGAAACAACGCCCGCAAATGGAACTACCCGGAAATTCTTCGCCAGCCGCTCCTGTTGGATCGACGCAAGCACACCGTGCCAAGGCAGTTCATCTTACGGCGCTGACCGGCAGCGCAAAGTCGAATGCCTTTTTCCGCATTTTTCTTGCCGAGTTGCGTCTTTCCCTCAAAGGGCTTCGCTGGTGGTGGTACGCCATCGCCGTCGGTCTTCTCGTCGCCCAATTTGTTACTCCGCTTGCGGTTTCGCGTGGGATTTTGCTGGGCGGATCCTGGATATGGCCTGTGCTGATTTGGTCGAGCATGGGGGCGCGTGAATCCCACTTTGGCATGCGAGCTATGCTCTTCTCTTCGGCGGGAATCCTTTCGCGTCAGTTGCCGGCGTGCTGGCTTGCGGGTTTCGCGACTACGCTTCTCACCGGCGCAGGAACGATCTTTCGCCTCGTGGCTGCACACGACGGCAACAATCTGTTTGGCGTGCTTGCGGGCGCTGTATTTGTGCCTTCGCTCGCGCTGGGTTTCGGCGTCGTCAGCGGTTCGAGCAAATTCTTCGAAGGCTTTTACACGTTTCTTTGGTACGCCGGCCCCATGAATCACACCTACGGGCTCGACTACACGAGCGCAGCCAGCGGTCCACACGTCATTTCGATTGGATTGAGATACGTCGCCATCGCAGCAGTGCTTTGTGCTGTGGCCTATGTTTTCCGTGCTCGCCAGCTTCGCGGCAACTGAAGACTTTCAGTCTTACTTCGGTTCGAATACCAGCGGCAATCCATTCTTCGTATTTCCAATCACCACGATCTTCGTGTTCTGACTTGACGCCAATTTTTCCGTCGCTTCAATGCCCTTCCATTCCAGCAATTGCGGGCTGATTCCCTGCGCAACGATCTTTTGGAAATCTGCGATGCCCTTCGCCTCAATGCTCTTCCGGTCCGCTTCCTGTTTTTCCTTCTGCAAAATGAAACTCATCCGCAGCGCATCCTGCTCCGCTTGCTGTTTCGCCTCAATAGACGCCTTCAGCAGCGGCGGCAACTGAACGTCCCGAAGCAGCACGTCCTCGACAATCACGCCGCGTGGCGCGAGTTTTGAAATTAGGTCATCTTTGATCTGCTGCTGAACCAGTTCGCGCCCGTTCGTATACAGATCATTGGCAGAATGCGAAGCCGTCGTTCCGCGAATCGCCGACCGCAGCTCCGGCTCCACGATCTTTTCCGCGTAGTCCACGCCGATCGTTCGAAGCACCTGCGCCGCCTTGTCCCGATCCAACCGGAACAACAGTGATGTGTCCAGCGAAAGCGTCAACCCTTCTTTCGACGGCACGCTCGCGCTCTCTTTCCTCGACTGCGTCTGTACCGTCATCTTCTCCACCGACTTCAGCGGATTGATCAAATGAATTCCTTCCGGCAGAACATCTCCGGTCACTCTTCCGAACAAGGTCAGCACACCGACATGTCCTGTCGGAATCGAAGTCGTGGACGCCAACAGCAATATGAAAATGACCACCGCAATCAAAATGCTTAGAAATCTCGACTTCAGCGCGCCAAAATTCGGCATCCCCGGCTTTCCGCCGCCAAAACTGAATTCTACGTTTGCCATAAGTCCTCCGCTCTCTACTCACTACTACGCAGCGCTCACTTCCCGCGTTTCTCGGCTGCCATCTTACGTGCTCAAACCCCAGCCCGCAACCATACCGCTATATCTTGTAGTGCTTTTCCCTTGACACCAAACCAGCTCCGGAGCAAAATCCCCGCCATCGTAGTTATTCTCGCCGCCGGGGAAGCCCCTCACCGGGGAAGGCGGCCAACCGAACGGAGAACACGCGCATGCAATATCTGCCCGGCTGGACCGTGCAATGCATCAATCCGCAGTGCTCCGCTCGCGGACATTGGCTCCGCGCCCATCTTTCCGGCCCAAACGCCGGCCTGGAGTTCTGCCCAAGTTGCGGCTGCTCGCTTCAAGCTGTGCCACCGCCGATTGGCCCGCGCCTTCGCATGCGCCCGCGCCCGCTTGCGGCGCGCCCACCGCTGCGTCCGCGTCCGTGATAACTATGGCCGTAAAATGAAAACGCCGAAGGAAAGCCCCTTCGGCGCTCTTTCTTCTTAAATTGAAGTTTTTCTCTACGCTTCCACCAAACCCTTCTCCACCATCTCTTCGTCGCTGAGCCACAAGTCAGGAATGTTCGCAGAACCAAACCGCAAAATGTCTTCCAGTGCGCCTCGGACCTGTTCCACTCGGAAGTCCACGCCAATTTTTTCCAGCAAATCAATCAGAGCTTCTGCGCCTTCTGCCAAAGCCGGCTTCGGCAGTGTGCCCTGCGCGTTCAGCTTTTGATAGGTGACGACGTAAATCGCCGCAGGCCCCGCACCGTGGCGAACGATGCGTAAAAAGCCGCGTGTTTTTTGTTGAACCGGAACCGGGGTTGCTGCCAGTGCTGCTCGGGTTGCGTGTGCGCTCATTGAGTCGCTCGCGTCTCCTTTGTTTTCACTGGCTTAGCTGCATCCGCTCGTGCTTCCGCAGTTTTCGCACTTGTAGCAAGCCCCATTCGGCACCATCAGCATCCCGCACTCGCTGCAGGTTGGCGCGCCTTCGTGCGCGTTGGTCATTGAACTCGTTCCAGGATTAACCGGCTTCACCGCCGGTGGCATCATCAGCGGCATCGACGCAACTGCCGGCATCATCGCCGTCCCCGCCGCTCCCGCTTCCACCGGAGCCGACCCGTTCAGCTTCAGGTAGTCCGCCGAAATAAACCGACCGCCCAGCCAGCGCGCAATGTAATCCAGTACCGACGAGACAAACCGCACATTCGGATTGGAAGTGATGCCGCTCGGCTCGAACCGCGTGTTCACCAGCTTGTCCACGAATACTTTCAGCGGCACGCCGTATTGCAGGCCCAGCGAAATCGTCAGCGCCAGTCCGTCCATCACGCCGGACAACGTCGACCCTTCCTTGGACATCTTGATGAAAATTTCGCCCGGCCGCCCGTCTTCATACATCCCGACCGTAATGTAGCCTTCGTGCCCGCTCACGCTGAACTTGTGCGTCACCGAAGCGCGCTCGTAGGGCATCTTTTCCCGCTGTGCGCGCGCAAAGAGTTCGCGCTGCATCGGCAGAGTGTCCTGGGCCGTAACTTCTGCTTTCTTCTCTTCCTTCTTGGTCGCGTTCAGCGGTTGCGATTTCTTCGAATTGTCGCGGTAAATCGCCACCGCCTTTAGCCCAAGTCTCCACGATTCCAAATACGCATTCGAAATGTCGTCAATCGTCGAATCTTCCGGCATGTTGATCGTCTTCGAAATCGCGCCGGAAAGGAACGGTTGTGCCGCTGCCATCATCTTCACGTGACCCGTCCACGAAATCGAACGGCCGCCTAGTGCTGCTAGCGAGCAATCAAACACAGGCAGGTGCTCCGCCTTGAAGTGCGGTGCGCCTTCCACTTTTGCTTCTTTGTCAATGTACGAAACGATTTCGCTCGTCTGTTCCGGCGTGTAGCCCAGTTTCATCAGCGCCGAAGGCACCGTGTTGTTGACAATCTTGATCAGGCCACCGCCGACCAGCTTCTTGTACTTCACCAGCGCCAGATCCGGCTCGATGCCCGTCGTGTCGCAATCCATCATGAAGCCGATCGTTCCCGTCGGCGCCAGCACCGTCACCTGAGAATTCTTGAAACCGTATTTTTCGCCGTGCGCCAGGGCGTTGTCCCACGATTCTTGCGCCGTCATGTAAAGATCCGCTTGCACGTGGTCCGGCTGGATGCCGCGCATTGCTTCGCGGTGCATGCGAATTACGTCGAGCATCGGCTCACGGTTCGCCGCGTAGCCTGGGAATGGGCCCATGCGTTCTGCAATCCGCGCCGACTGCGCGTACGCTTCGCCGCACATCAGCGCAGTGAGCGCTCCCGCCATGTCGCGGCCTTCGTCAGAATCGTACGGCCGCGCCATGGACATCAGCAGCGCGCCGAGATTCGCGTAGCCGAGACCGAGCGGGCGGAAGTCATGCGAATTTTTGGCGATCTTGTCCGTCGGATAGCTCGCGTTATCCACCAGGATTTCCTGCGCCGTGATTGTCACATCTACGGCATGCTTGAACGCCGTCACGTCAAACTGCCCGCTCGTATTCACATACTTCATCAAATTCAGCGAGGCTAAGTTGCACGCCGTGTCATCCAGGAACATATATTCGGAGCAAGGGTTCGAAGCATTGATCCGCGCCGTCGTCTTGCATGTGTGCCAGCGATTCACGGTTGTGTCGTACTGCATACCCGGGTCGCCGCACTGCCAGGTCGATTCGGAAATCTTGTGCATCAAGTCGCGCGCGCGTAGTTTGTCCGCCGGCTGGCCATCTGTGACGTTCTTTGTCCACCAGTCCTTGTCTTCTTCCACCGCCCGCATGAAGTCGTCCGTTACGCGTACCGAATGATTCGCGTTCTGGAAAAAGATCGAGCTGTACGCATCGCCGTCAATCGAGCTGTCGTAACCCTGTTCGATCAGCACGTGCGCCTTGCGTTCTTCCTTCACTTTGCATTCGATAAACTCAACGATGTCCGGATGATCGATATTTAGAATTACCATCTTCGCCGCGCGCCGCGTTTTTCCGCCGCTCTTGATGACGCCCGCAAACGCGTCAAAGCCCTTCATAAAGCTCACCGGGCCGCTCGCGATGCCGCCGCCGCTCAATGTCTCTTTGCTGCCGCGCAGCGCAGAAAAATTCGTCCCCGTGCCCGAGCCCCACTTAAAAAGCATCCCTTCCGTGCGCGTCAGCCCCATGATCGATTCCATGCTGTCTTGCACGGAATTGATGAAGCACGCCGAGCACTGCGGCTTCGGCTGCACGCCTACGTTGAACCACACCGGCGAATTGAACGCCATCTTCTGCTCGACAAGCAGGTGCGTCAGCTCATCCTTGAACGCATCGCGCGAAGCAGTGTCTGCAAAATAGCCGCCCGCTTCACCCCAGCGCACAATCGTATTCACGACGCGCCCAATCAATTGGCGCACCGATCCTTCACGTTCGCTCGTTCCCGGTTTTCCGTGGAAATATTTGCTTGCGACGATGTTCGTCGCCGTCTGCGACCAGCTCTTCGGTATTTCGACATCATCCTGGCGGAAAATCGTCACGCCCTTTTCATTGCCGATCAGCGCGGGACGCTTTTCCCATTCCATCGCGTCGAACGGGGAAATCTTGCCATCGGTAAAGAACCGCTCGAAGACTAGTCCTGTCCGAACGCCCGCGACTGTTTCCGCAGCCGCCTTCGTCTCGAGCGTTTTTCCATTCAGTACCGGCTTCACCGTTGCCATCCGTTCCTCCCACATACAGGATTCCCTCTCTCAGGAGGAACCCCTTTATTTTACTCCCCGCGCGCCACGGAGAAAAACTGCATCCAAATCCTTAGTTGCAGCGTCCAAACCTTATAGAAACGGTTCACGTAGCTGCCCGCGAAAAATTTGCGCGACGAATTTCCTGCCATCCTCAGTTCCCTGAGGCGGCAAAAGCAATGCCCTGCCATCGGCCGCTTATCTAAAAACAGCCTCACAGCAGGTTCGCCGCTTCGCAAAAGCAAGTGCGAAGCATCTACTTCGCGCTCGGTTTTTTTCGTTTAAAACCCGGGCCGGTTTCGTGGGTTTTGTTAAACGGACCTGCCACAGCCTCGACTGGGTCCGTCTGGCGCTTCCACGTTCCCCCGAATCTGGATTCGCAGTATCGGCGCATGTAAAAATTCTGTCAAGAGAAAAACGCAAAATGTGGATGACTTTTTCGTACCACAACTACATCTTGTGGTGCCTTTTCTTCCTTCGACGTTCGTACTTTTTCGAATTCTTCTATGCACCACGCGCGCTAAACTCTTTGCATCCAATCTCCTATGAAATATTTTCTCTCTCGCACAATCCTTTTTCCCTTGCTCGTCTTTCTTCCTACGCTCTCCGCACAAGCTCCAAAAAATTCATCCACAACGATTTCTCCGCTCCATTACGGACAAAAATTAAAACTTTCTGGCCTTCCCAACGGCGGAAAAATAAATGATTCGCTCTTCCGCGGCGCTCAACCTCGCCAGGAAGGCTTCGGACAACTGAAAAATCTTGGCGTTACCACCATCGTGGATCTTCGCGGAGAGGATTCCGAAAAAATTTACTGGGAACGTCAGCAAGCCGAATCGCACGGCATGCGCTTCATCAACATTCCAGTCAGCGGATGGGCTCCTCCCACCAATGATCAAGTCGCTCGGTTTCTCTCCATCTTCAACAACGAACACGAAAAAGTTTTCATTCACTGCCGCTTCGGCGACGATCGCACAGGTGTGTTCATCGCCACCTATCGCATGGCTCGCGAAAACTGGCCGCCCGACCAAGCAATAAAAGAAATGTATTTCTTCGGTTTCAACGGCTTCTGGCATCCCGCTATGAAGTCTTACATTAACGACTTTCCCGCGAAACTAAAGACTGCTCCTGCCCTCGCCCCTTTTGCCAAAAAGATGTAGCCTTCCGCTTCGCCGCTGAATCTAATCTTCGTAACTTCAATAGCGCCAGGTCAGCGCTGTTTGCAGCGCTTTCCGGGTCGCTTGTCTGAGTTCGGAACGTCTGCCCACCCAGCACGTTTTCCATGCTCGTGGAGGTCGCCCGTGAATCGCTATTTCCGTTTTTCACTCTTGCTGGCAATTTTTTCTCTCCTCACCTCGGCAAACGTCCTAGCACAGGAGTCCCCCGCCCATCATCATGATCACGCCGGCATGTCTATGCCCATGGACGACGCCCCCGATCCCGCCGCGCAAGCCAAACTTCTCCATGACAAAAAGGAAAGTGAGTTCAACCATCATCTCGCCGGAATTTTCGTGATCCTAGCAGGACTCTTTATTCTTACAAGCGCCCGCCTCAACCATCGCTGGCCCGCCATCCGGTACGCCTGGCCTCTATGTTTTCTTCTCTCAGGAATCTTCGTCCTCGTTTTCAGCGACACGGAACTATGGCCTTTCGGCCCCAAAGACTGGTGGACAGGCATTACCGGAAATTTGGAAGTCCTTCAGCACAAGATGTTCGCAATAATTCTCCTGGGCCTTGGCATAATTGAACTACTACGAGCGAATGGCAAGCTGCGTGCCGCATGGAGCGCCTGGGTTTTTCCCGCTCTCGCCGTCGCAGGTTCCGTCATGCTCCTTTTTCACACTCACGACGCTGGCATGCACGGCCCCAACGGTATGGAAACAATGGAACATATCCAACTGCAGCATCTCTCCTATGCTGCTCTCGGCGGTGGGATCGCAGTCACGAAGGGCCTTTCCGATACAAACACTTTCCTCCGCCGGCCATTTGGCGCTTTTTGGCCACTTCTTATGATCGCTCTCGGACTTCTCCTGGTCTTCTACACCGAATAGGATTCATGGCGCTAACCTTAGATTTTTCTTATATTTACAGACGGTTTCTCCTAGTACTACCGTACGCTTGGAAATAGGACTACTGCTTCATTCCATTCGCATCCGCGATTTTCTATCCTCACAATCGCGAATGTCTCCCGCTTCACGGAAGGTTTAAACGTGAAAGTTGGTCGTTACGAAATACTCGATACAGTTGGCGCAGGCGCCTTCAGCAGAGTCGTGCGAGCGCACGACCCTCTGATTGGCCGCATCGTCGCCATTAAGATTTTCCCCGCTGAGATTGCGCGGGGTGAAGCGCGCGACCGCTTTTTTCAGGAAGCTCGCGTCATCGGACAAATCTCTCATCCTTGCATTCTGGCGCTGCATGACATGGGCATTGAAGAGTCAACGCAAACTCCTTACCTCGTCATGGAATTTGTGGACGGTCAGCCGCTAGACCGGGTTCTCGAAAAAGGAACCATTCCTTTTCCGCGTGCCTGTGCCTGGATCGGTGACATCGCCGTTGCTCTGGGCGTCGCCCACCGAAAAGGCGTCATTCACGGCGACGTCAAACCAGCCAACATCTTGATCAACGCCGACGGTCGCGTAAAACTCTCCGATTTCGGCATGGCGCGCCTCGCGCGCCGTGACACCGGCGGCAGTCCGCTTCTCGGCACTCCGGCTTATTGGTGCCCGGAACAAATCATGGGACGCCCGCAGGATTCGCGTTCCGATCTTTTTTCTTTGGGTGGAGTGCTTTACGAATTGCTCACCGGCGAAAGTCCCTTCTACGCAGAATCCATTCAAGCCGTTTGCACGCGCGTCCTTTCTTCGGCGCCGCTGCCTCCATCCCATCGCAATTCCACGGTTCCCCACGCACTAGATGAAATTGTCATGAAGTGCCTGACGAAGGATCCTACGCTGCGTCCCGCAAGTGGCGACGTCCTTGCCGAATCCCTATATCCTCTCGCTCGCCGCAAAGTGCCCGTGCAGGCCGTTCAGCCGGCTCAGCAGCAATCTACTTTGCGCGATCGCGCTGCCCGCTTACTTCGTTCTGCCTGATTTCATCTGGGACCTAAAGAAAAAGCGTCCCGACGATGGTCGGGACGCTTGGTAACCCTCTTTTTGTTCTCGGACTATTCCACCAGGTGAATCGCTTCCTCCACGTGATGATGTGCCTTGTCGATGTGCATCATCGCGCGTTGTTGCAATCCCTGCGCAAACTGGTTGTCTTCTTCTTCGGAAACGTCATGATGCGCTTTATCCAGCAGTTCCACCGCGCGATGCAGCCTTCCCCGCCAATCCATGTGAGCATCCACTGGCGGATGGTCGTTCAGGTCTTTGCCGTCATCAATTGACGCTTTCTTGATCTCATCGATCGCCGCGTCAATTTCGTGAATCGCTTTCTTTTCCTGCTCCCGCAGCTCCCCTCCATCAGGTCTTTGCAGATGCGCACGCGCATGACGCAAATCTGTCAGGGCATGCAGGTAAGCCGGGTGTTCTCTCCCCGGGGCTGCCGCCGCCTGTGTAACCACAGACGCAACCATCCCCAGCACCAAGGCTGCCGTTATGAATCGAAAAGCAGTCTTCATGGAAGTTCTTCCCTCAATCGTTTGGATTCCTGGGTACTACTCCCCGTCAGAATCTGGCGAATCGCTACGCCGTTTCTTCAGCGTGTCTTTCGCAAGATTACCTGCCTACAGATTCCTGTAATCTAACCCGCTTCCTCAAGTAAAAGTTGCCTCTCTCTCTGTCGTTCCCGTCAACCGACCTTTCGGACAGGTAGGCCAAGTGCTTGTTACAGCGGCTGATAAAGCTGAATCAAATTTCCGCAAGTATCCGAAAAAATCGCGATGTACACCGGTCCCATCTTCATTGGTTCGCCCTTGAACACAATTCCCAATCCCTTCAGCCGTGCAAATTCCTTCTCCATGTTGGCCACTTCGAACGCCGCCAGCGGTATTCCTTGCGTGAACATCGCTTCCTGAAATGCCTTTCCCGCGGGATTCGCATTCGGCTCCAGCGACAGCTCCAAATCGTCCGGACCTTCCGGCGACGTCACCGTCAGCCATCGAAACTCTCCCATCGGAATCTCGTGCTTCTTCTGAAATCCCAGCACCTCCGTGTAGAACTTCAACGCCTTCGTCTGGTCATCCACCATGATGCTCGTTAGCTTGATTCGCACACACATCTCTCCTTCGCGTACAGATTCAAGTTTCAATGAGAGATTTTAGAGGGAACTACGCCCGCAGCGCTTCTTCAAAATTGCGAAATGCAGCAACGGGGCAGTTCGAATTTTCTTGAATCGTGACAATAGGAGTCAAAACTCAAGCTGACCTTTCGGCCGAAATACATTGGCTGGCAATTGCCCCATCATGCTCAAGCATCCCGGAAATAGCTTCTCCGGCAGCATGCCTGGCACCACAATCATTGCCCTGGCGCGCCTCTGATATGTCGAAGGTGCCGTTCCTGTGCGTCATAGAAACAAATCGCTGAAACTCCCCAGGCTGGACATCCCCACTTCCAGGCAAATTTCCGTAACCGACTGCTCTCCGTAAGCGAGGAGCAGCTTTGCGCGTTCCAGCCGCGCTCGAATCCGCGCCTGGTGCGGCGTTATTCCAAACAACGCTTCAAATTGTCGTATGAAATGAAAAGGGGAAATCCCCGCTTCGCGCGCAATCTCTCGAATCGTACGCGGCTCTGCTTCCAGCTCCACCAGCATTCGCCGCGCCCGGCATAGCCGCTCAAATGTACTTTCGTCAAGACACGTCATGGCCAATCGGGATTATTCTAAGCCCATTGGCCCGTTGGATTAAGCTCCAGACTTCCTCACTTCAATTCCGCCATTTGTTGTCGCCAGTTTCAAGTCACGCCCACCGGAACCCACCGTGCCGGAAACATTCTTCGAACCGAAATCGCCCATCACCGTGATCGGAAAATCCGTATGGATATTGCCGTTCGTCGTCGCGGCGCGAATCTTGAATTCCGCCGACGCGGGAAGCGAAATCGTAATTCCGCCGTTTGTCGTTGCCAGTTCAAGATCGCCCTTCCAATCGGCCTTTCCCATGGTGATGTCCAGGTGTCCATTGGTGGAGTGTCCGGAGGCCCACTCGCTCGTCGAAACCTCCACGCTTCCGTTCGTCGTGTTTGCTTCCACTACGCTGTTCAAATCGCGCGCGTGAATGCTCCCGTTAGTCGTTTCTGCTTTCAACACAACGCCTCGCGGCACCCTCACCGAAAACTCGATCTTCGCTCGCGAATTGTGCCAAAAACTGTTGTTCTCAGAGTCCACTCCACCCCGATGACACCGCCCGGGTTTTACATCTCGCGCGTACACGGCACAAATCGTGACTCCGTCGGAATACTCGACCACTTCAATAAACGCCTCTTTTTCCTCGTCGCCATGGCCTCTTTTGCTCGCATTCACTTCCGCGGATTCCCCTGAAGCGCCACTCGCATTGATCTCTCCATTGCGCCCAACGATCTCCAGGGTCTGCCCCGCCGCCAATTTCGCCTGCCAGTGAAAATCGCTCTCGGTAAACACCGTCCGCTTTTCCTGGGCTTGGACGGCGCTTCCGCATATCACCAAACCGCAACAGCCAAGAACCAACCCAGACAAATACCGAACTGCCCATACTTGAACATTTTTTTTCATAAGACTCACTCCTTCATTGCTTACCGCAAACCGGGATCTCTTTCACCCTCGTGAATTCTCACCAAAGACACCAGGAGAATACCCCTTGTGTAGACGCCGTAGGCACTGACTTCGTCTGATGCCGCCTCATTTTCACTTTGGCGCCGCGTGGTGATCGTAGCTCATCACCCGCGTAATCCTCCATGCTCCATCTTTGTACTGCCACAAGTGCACGAACCTTCCCTCGCCCACTCCCTCTGTATCCTCATGCCCGGGATGGTGGAACCGGTGCACCCCCATCTCAATCGCTCCATACCCCTTCATGTAAAAAACCTGCAAACTCCCCGGAACAAGCTCCCGTGTGACTTTTCCGCAAATATTTTTCTTCACGCTTTCGGTCAACGCCGCCCTGCCCAGTGTCACTCCGCCCTGGTCGTGATAAAACTCCACGTCTTCCGTGAAAAAGGAAGCAAATTTTTCCAAGTCGCACTTGTTATAAGAATCGAACAACGCCGCGTCTAGCGCCGTAATCGCTTTATCTAACTCCGCCTGCGATTGAATCTTTTCGAGCGGTGGCACTCCCTGTCCCTGTGCGCTCGCCAAACCAGCAGTCAACAATAGAGCGGCTACTGCCAACCCGGCTTTTACTTCAATGACGATTCTCTTCATGAGACACCCCTCGGGCGGACGCACCTTCCCCTTCGAAGGAACGCGGTAGCGCGCTCAAATGTTCCATGAATGATTTGCTGTGGATTCTTGCCTGGCTTACGGACTCTTATTCGTACCGCAGCGCTTCTACTGGGTCGAGCCGCGAAGCTTTCACGGCAGGCCAAACACCAAAGATGAGACCTATGCTCACGCTGACCACGATTCCTGTCGCCGCCGCCCAAACTGGCACGATGCCTGCCCAGCCCAGCGTCATCCGGATCAGCAGCACCAATCCAAACACCATGGCTAGCGCCAGAACGCCGCCCGCTCCTGTCAGCGTCATCGCTTCCAACAAAAATTGCCAGATGATGTCGCCGCTGCGCGCTCCGATCGCTTTGCGAATCCCGATTTCTCGCGTACGTTCCGTGACACTCACCAGCATGATGTTCATCACACCAACGCCGCCGATCAGCAATCCAGTGGCGCTCAGCGCAATCGTTGCGACGTACACCATTGCCATGATGTCGTGGAACTCCGACACTTCCTGAGCCGCAGTGCGAATCGAGAAATTATCCTGGCCGCCCTGCGGCACGTTCCGGCGCCTCCGCAGCACTTCCGTCGCCTGGTCCACGGACTGGTCCAGCATTCCCGGATTCGCCTCGAACCGCATGTTCACTTCATCCGCAGCGGTGTAAATCTTTGCGAAAGTGTTGTAGGGAATCAGCACGCGCCGGTCTTCGTCACCGGAGCCAAATCCGCCCTTCGGCTTTTCCACCACGCCGACTACCGTGAACGCCGACCCGTCAATGAACACGTCTTTGCCGATCGGATGCCCTTCCGGAAAAAGCACCGGCGCCACATTCTCGCCGAGCATCACGACTTTTTCTTTGTGTTGGTCGTCGCCGTCAGACAGAAATCTTCCTTCAATCGTCGCTGCGTTCGCATAAACCTGTCCGAAATTCGGCTGCACACCACGGAAATCAATGGCCGTCACTTCGCCGGACTTCGTGCGAACCGTGTGCGATTGCTGCCAGTTCGTCTGCAAGAATGTCGTAACGTTCTTGATTGCCGGGCAAAACACCATCAGCGCTTTTGCATCTTCCAGCGTCAAGGGTTTGCGTTGCCGCTCTTCCAAAGGTGCGTCGCCATGCCGCCCTTGATCCCATTTGGAAACGAACGCCGTATTCGCGCCGAATTGGTTCACCATCTCCTGAACTTTCACGTCGAAGCCCGTAATCAGCGCCGCCACCAACATGATGACGCTCACGCCCAGCACCACGCCAAACACGGTCAGCGCGCTCCGCAGCTTGTGGTTCCGCAGCGTGTCCATCGCTTGCTTCAGATTTTCGCCGTGTGCTTGTGCCATAAGTCCCTACCCGTCTGCCCGTAGCGCTTCAATCGGATCCAGTTTCGCAGCCCTCATCGCGGGGAAAATTCCAAAAAACAGGCCGATCAGGGTGGAAAGAATCAGGGAAATGATCACCGCGTTCGTCTGCATTTCCACCGGGATAGACGTAAACGTTCTGAGCAGCACAACCATTGCGTACGCCGTCAAAATTCCGATCATTCCGCCAATCGCCGCCAGCATGCCGGACTCAGTCATGAACTGCAGCAAAATGTGCTTTTTCCGCGCGCCCAGCGAACGCCGGATGCCGATTTCCCGCGTCCGTTCCGTCACGCTCGCCAGCATAATGTTCATGATCACGATTCCGCCTACCACCATGAAGATGCTCACGATTCCGACGGCCGCGCCAGCCAGCGTTCCCGTCAGGTCGTGCCACAGCTGCATGATCGAATCGGATCCAAGCAGCGCAAAATTGTCGGGCGCTCCAAACGGCAAGTGGCGCCACGCGCGCATAAGCATCCGCGCTTCGTCCTGCGTCGCTTCCATCATTTCCGCAGTCGGCGCTTGCACAAAGATGGCGATCCAATCCCTCTGCCGGTGCAGCTCTTTTTCAAACGTGTGAACCGGCATGATCATGAAGTTGTCTTGCGACTGGCCGAAAGCGCTGCCAATCGGCGTCGCCACGCCGATAACTTGATACTCGTGAGTCTCCGCACGGATCGATTTTCCGATTGGGTCCACATTCGCGAACAGTTTCGCGGCGACATCCGAACCGATGACCACTACTTCAGCTCGGTGATCGTCATCCGACTGCGTGATGAACCGGCCCTGCGCGATGCTGATGCTGCGCACGTCCGCGTAATTCGCCGAAACGCCCATCACGTCCGTGCCCGTCATTTTTTCGTTTCCGCTGCGCACGTCCACGTTGTGGTCATCCAGCGCCGCCACGGCCTTTGCGGTCCTCATGTTGTCCCGTAGCCGTTCATACTCTTCCATAGTCACGAGTGGACGCTTCTGCGCTTTTACCCAGGCGTCATTGCTCGTGATGATTCCAAACCGGTCCACAATAAAAACGTTTGCGCCGAGATTGGCAATCTTGTCGGCGACGTAGAAGTTCATTCCAGCCACAAAGCTCATCACCACCACAAGAACCGCCACGGCCAGGATTACGCCAAGAAGCGTGAGGAAACTGCGAAGTTTATGGGCACGAAGGGAATCGACCGCCAAACGCACGGTCTCCAGGAAAGTAACAAAGGATCCGCGCCAGCTACCCAATCGGAGCGCGGTGGCCTTGGCAGGCGCCACTCTCGACAAACCGCCAATGGGGATTACGCCCAAAACCACCCTCCTTGCTCACACCCAATCATGATTGTAATACGCGCGGACACGCTTATTCGTTCCTTTAGACGCCAAATTTTCACATGCGCATTGCAAGAATTGTTAAAAATGGTGAATAAATTATGGTTCTCAATTATTTACCCTCTTGAAGCTCTTGCTATCTCCCTTCCTTTCAATAGAATACAGATTCCATGCAGCGTTTAATCCTCGAGAAAAGACCCTTTAATTTTCACTTTTGGGTTCATCAGGCTTGGTTACACTAGGTTTGGAACTTCCTGAATCGACCAATTTGGTTCAAGCTGGCGTGCAACGACCCGGAATTGGTGCGAATCGAATGGATAGCCTTGCTCAATACAGGTCTATGACTCGATTCTCTCGCTGGCTCTCCCTTTTCACTCTCATCGCCTCCCTTTTTGCTACTGCAGCAATGAAAGAAGCGACTGCAAATTCAAGCCTTGATGGCGAACGAGCAGATCCGACCCGCTTTGAGAAAGCGGTCGCTGGCCTCAAGGAAGGCGAGCAAGCCCTTTTCCTCTATGAACGCATTGAGCGGGTAGAAGAGCGAAAATCCTCCGGCGACGCGAAACCAACCTCGGTGAGAGTCTCCCGCGTCTTTCCTGCCGGCACTGGTATCGCCCACATTGCCCTCGGTCCCGACGCAGTTCCTACTAACGAAGCGGCGTATCGAGTAGAGCTGCAAAAGCTGTTGGACTCCTTGACCTGGGCGGCAGAAAGCGGAAAGCCCCAGCGCGAAGCCTACGAAAAAGTAACCAAGAAACAGAAAGAGCGCGCCGACCTGATTGATCAAACGCGAAACGCATTCATTTTCACGTTTCTTGGACAGGAAACGCGCGGTGACCGCACACTCTCGAAGTTCCGGATGGAACCGAACCCAAATTACAAACCAACCAGCCGCAGCGCCTCCACCTTTTCCAAGGTGAAAGGACTCGTCTGGCTTGACGACACTTCGGGACAAATGGCGCGCATTCAAGGGGACGTCACAGAAGATATTTCATTCGGCGTATTTCTTGGGAAAATTTATAAAGGCAGCCATTTCATGCAGGAGCGCTACGAATTTGCGCCGGGAATCTGGTTGCCGACATTTTCCCAATACGATTTCGACGCGCGAAAACTTTTTTCGCAAATTTCCATTCATCAGAAAACGTTTGCCTCGCATTACCGGCGCGTTGGCCCCCCTGCCGATGCAATTCCCATAGTTCGTGCCGAGGTCGAAAAATTAGAAGGAGCTTCGCCCGCTGCGGCAAAGCAATGATCGGGCCACCTGCCCACACGTACAGTTCTTGGCGGATTGAGCAAACAAAGTAGTGCTTCCGGCCGGCAAGGCATAGAGTGAATCTGAGGTGGCTGCAATGAACACCACTTGGAAATTCACTCTCCTTTTTTCTGCAGGTGCGCTCTTCGGGGTCGGCTCACAAGCGCAACAGCCCGCGGACACCTCCTCGCAGACAAATGCGCAAACTTCTGCGAATTCACCTGCGACAAAGGAAAACACGGATACTGCAGACAAGAAAACCAAGAGAGTCTGGACCGACGACGACTTGCACAAACTCGGCGGCGTCTCGGTAGTTGGAGATGGAAAATCAGGGGCGAGAACGCGGTATACCTCCGGAAACAGTTCGAAGGATGCAGCCGCGGCCAACTACAAACAGCAGTTGGTCAAATTGCAGGGACAACTCGATGACACGAACAGGAAAATCACAGAGCTGCAAAATTTCAATGGCGACAATTCCACAGATACGGCAATTCAAACGAACCATCGTCTGAATCGCGCTTCTGTCGCCGATCAAATCACGCAGCTCGAATCGAAAAAAAAGCAGATTGAAGCGCAGATACAAAACATTTTCGATCAAGCACGCCACAGCGGGATCGAACCCGGCGCATTGCGCTAGTTCCGATTCTGCGATTTGTGGATAGCAATTATTGAGCTGAAACTGTAGTCCAGGGATAGGCTTTCATGTCGCGCAATTCAGGTTTTTGCCACGAGAGCTCGGGATGCGCGACGAGATGTTTGGTGGCAAGAAAATCCTTGCCGCAAGCGTGACCTGCTGCCGCAGTGAAAGACATTTTGGCAGCCATGGTTGCATCCGTCGCCTTGTTTTGTACTGCGCCGGCGGTGCCGAAGGGCGGCTGCCACGCGCCCATGCCGCGCGGCGAGTCTTCCACATGGCCGCAAAGGGTGCGCTCGCTGGCTTCGTTTTTTCCCGTGAAGGAATCGACGTGATCCGCTAGAAATTGTTGCGCCATGGCGACGTCGATTTTTCCTTTGTTTTCTTCAAGCAATTGAGTCCAACGCTTGTGGCGCGCGTTCGCGCTGATAGATGGGTCTTTCAGATTGAAATTGGTTTCTTCGGAAGCAAGCTTCGGATTGATTGGAAAATTGGACCCGGCAAAATAGCCGTCGGTTTTGCGCTCGAGGGTAACATTCTTCAGTCCGAGTTCGAGGCTGGCGATTTCATTCTTCTTCGTATCCGCAATCAACCAGTCGTTCGCGTAGCCACCGTTGTTGCCTTCCTTGAAATTGTTCGCAACTTCGTCAATCGAAGCAGAATACTGCATCGCCTTTCGGGCGCGGACAAATTCCGGAATGCCGCTGAAGTCGTAACCGGAAAATCCGGTGATCGTCGTCTCCGTGATGACAATGCCCGCGGAATTCACTGCGAAGTCGTCGCCGCTGTGAATGAATCCAGGCAAAGTGTCCATGATGAAGCGGTAGCCCTTAGCAGGAACGACGTCGAGCACGATGGTCCACCGCGCTCCGTCCATATATCCGGTCCAGTCGTTGTGCGCGATAACGATTTTTCCGTCCTTGGTGTAACTGCCGGTAGCGACAAAAGCGCTGCAATGGTCGGGCGCAACAACGGTGGGAAGGGAGGCGATTTTATGTTCCTTGTCCCATTGGCCGACGTAATAGCTCCACTCTTCGGCGGCGTTCATTGCGACAACATCCCAAATATCCATTTTCACGCCGCGTGCATTCAAACCATCCGCAATGCCTTGCAATTCTTCGCGATATTCCTGATCGATACGCGGCCACATCGTATTTTTCGCGGCGTCGCGAAAGAAATTCCAGTCCTTGCCATTATCGTGAGTGAGTTCTAGTTGAAAAACCTTTTCGAGATCGGCGATTTCGGCGGAAAGCAAATAGCCGTGCTGATAGCCAATCTGCGAAGGAGTACCTTGTAAATGGACGAATGTCCAGCCACTCACCGCAGGTTTTCGAAACGCCCCTTGTAGGCGCTTATCCGCCGCGGAGGAAGTTCCTCCATGCGTGGCCGCAACCGCGGATACAACTGCGGCAACCAGAATCGCGGCAAGTGCAATTCCTCTGCGCATCTTGACCCCCACTTTCCGTAAAGAAATTATCGCGCGGTTCCGGAATTTACAAGCTAGTGATCAGGGATTGGGAGAATCCTTCAAAATCGAATCGAGATTTTCTCGTGCAAGCTTGTGCTGGGGATCCAGTTCCAACGCGCGGCGCAAATGTAAGATTGCTTCTTTTATTTCGCCGGCGGCGGCGAGTGCGCCGCCAAGATTCGCTTCGGCGTCGGCATCTTGCGGACGGAGATTGACTGCGGCTCGGAGGTGTTCAACGGCTTGAGGAAATTGCCCGCTGGTCGCGAGGGCGAGGCCAAGATTGTATTGCGAGTCAAAATATTCGGGACGCGATTTTGTGGCAACAGAAAGATGAACGATCGCTTGCGACAAGTCTCCCGCAGCGAAGAACGCGCCGCCGAGCGCGTTTTCAACTGTGGCGTCGCCGGGGCGAAGCGCCAGAGCGCGTTGATAGTGCAAGACCGATTGTGCGAATTCACCGCGCGCCTGAAGCAACGCGGCGAGATTATAGTTTGCTTCGAAATCGTCCGGATTATTTTCCACGTGATGACGGGCGATGGCTTCCTGCAGGACGCGCCGCGGACCTTGCGCATCACTTGCACTCGATCGCGGAAGAACCTGAAGCCATAGGTGCGCCATTTCGTCACTGGCGCGATTGCCGGCGACGACACGTTGCGGTGGCGTGTTTGGATTTGCGGGATTGGCGTCCGAATTGTCGTAGCTATAGCGCATGGAAATTGTCGTGCCAGCCGGTAAATTGATGGGTGCTGTGTAAGTGAATACTGCCTGCCAATTCAGATCCCAGCGCGAGATGTGGAGGAGCGTTTTCGTTTCGCCGTTAGGAAATTTTGTCTGAGCGAGCATATCGCGGCACAAATAGTGCGCGTGCGGATAGATCGCAAGAAGGGAGACCGCTTCGGGAAGTTTGAATTCGTCCGTGACGACAAAATCCTTTTCGCCGGCGGGAATGTCCAGTTTGCGGTCGTTTTCGAGCTGCAAGAGAAGCGGGAATTTTGTCGCCGGTTCTGAAGTGAAATAGATGCCGATGGCAGGCTGGATTTTTTCCGCTTTCCCGGCTGGTTGCAGGTGTGCGTTCAGAACGAGGTCGTTGCCGGGATCGAGGCGCAACGCCATGTCACGCGGTTCCGGCACTGGAATCGTTCCAGGCTTCCAGAAGAGAAAATGGCCGTCGGGATCGAAAGTCTCAGATTCAATTTGCAATTCCATACCGGGAAAACCGCTGCCGGGAGATTTTTCTTGTCGCCGCGAAGATTGCGAACGGTCAACAATCAAGTTTGCGTGGTGAACGAGCCGTCGCTCGCCCGGACGAATTTCAATAGCCTTTACCCAGCGTGTTTTTTTGTCCGGCAGACGAAAAATAAAATTCCAGTAAACGTCGCTGCCGCTTGCGGGGACTTCAAAAGAAGAATCGGCGTGAAGAATCAAATCCGGTTGGCCGAGATGCCATCCCGAATTGAACTGGGGCGCGGGCGAAAGATCGGATGCAGCGCCTTCCGGCATTCCCTCCTCCACCCACTTTCTAAAAAGTGCGATCTCTTCGGGCGAAAGATGCAAATCGTCGTTGAATTTCCATTCGCCGGATTCGGGAAGCCACGGAGGCATGATGCGTTTTTGCGTGACGTCCGCGATTTGCCGCGCATGCGATTTTACGTCGCCGTAGGTGAGCAAGGAGAACGGTCCGGCTTCGCCGGGATGATGGCAAGGGGCACAAGTACGAAAAACGATGGGCGCGAGATCGCGATTAAAAGTGACGGCGCGGTCTTCGGATGCGCATGTGCGGAAAGTTTGGGAGGCCACCAGTGTGGACAAGAAAACCGTGGCACAGAGAATTGCAATTCGTTTGGAGAAAAAGGTCATTCGAGATCGGAGATATAGCAGCCAACGGCAGGCGCGGACGCCGGCATCGGCGTCTTTCCATAAATGGCAGATTCGATGGCGTCTTTGAGTTCATGCGTGGTGGCGGCAGTGCGTGAGCGGCCTGCGTCAGCGTAAAGATTGTCAATGCGGCCGCGGTAGAGCAAGTTGCCGCTAGAATCGAACACGGCGGCTTCCGGAGTGATGGTGGCGCCTGCCCGTTTGACGAGAACATGATTCGGATCGCGAAGAGCGGCGATGCCGAACTTAAAGTCGCGGACATGCGTGCGAATCTGCTGCGGCGTGGTTTTCTTGTCCGGATAGACGAGCCAAAACGTTGCCAACAGATGGTATGTAGAATCGAAGAGATTACGCAAGGCGGGAGCATAGCGGTTTGAGATAGGGCAATCGGTACGGACAAAGATCAGGACGATGGGTTTTCCTGGCGGGCCGGGGAATGGATTGAGAGGCTTTCCTTCGAGAGTGAAAGCGGTTTGAGCTGCGGCAGAGGAAGCCGCAGAACAAGCCAGAAGAGCGGCCGCAAGGCGAATCCGCGCGGCATGATTATTTCTCGAAAGCATGCGGAGAGTTCTCTCCTCTGCGGGCACATTTTATCTTACACGTTTCGGCACGGTAGGAGGCAGGAAGGCGCGCGAAAAACGAGCGCGGTGAACTGGAAAAAATGTAGTGGACAGTCTTAGCTGGCTAGCTTCATCGATGAAAGCTTTTCAATCGACGGCATGGATTCGGGAACGGTGTAGGTGCGTTCCGGAACCGACCTACCTGTCTGCATTGCGTCGTTCGACATCCGAATGGCTTGTCCCGCGTTTGCCGGAACGACGATGGTCGCCGTGAGCGAGCCTTCGCGCACCCACGCTTGCCCTGTTTTTGGCAAGCCATCCACACCCGCATACGGAATCCGCATCCACCGATCGCGCTCTTCCGGATTCGAAAGCGTCGAAAAAACCCTTCGCGCGCCGAGCGCCATGACGTCGTTCTGTCCGCCCACAAGATCAATCCTTGTTTTACCCGTCGCCGCGAGCTTGAGCCAGGAATTGACGCATTTTATGGCGCTGTCCTCGGTCCACTGTCCCTTCAGCAATACGGTTTGAATGTTGGAAGGAAGCGTGGACTGCATGCCCGCGGTGCGATCCTTGGCGGCCACGTTGTCGGAAGGGCCCTGAATGTAAAGAATCGTCCCACCTCGCGGCAGCAGCGCCGCGAATTGTCTTCCCTGAATGCGGCCAATTTCCTTGTGATCGGAGCTGATGGAAAAAATTGGCGCGTGCGCGGAACCCTTCAATTCACTGATATAAGTGGGATCGGAATTCAGGACGGCCCAGCCGACGCCTGCCGCAACGGCGGCGCGAGCTACCTGCGGCAGCGCGGTTCCCCCAACAGGTTCAAAGATGACCGCAGATGGGCGCAGAAGCTGGTCCGCTTGAATGGACCGGAGGATTTGCGTGCTTTGCGTGATGGTGTCGCCGTCCGCGTAGACGATTTCCAATTCGGCGCCGACGTCTTGTGCCGCGGCGCGCGCGGATGTGGCTTGCTCGAGCTGATAATCGTTGTTCTGCGTGGTCAGCGAAAGAAGGAAGCGAAGCTTCTTCATTCTTCAAATCCTCGAGAGAGAATTGGACCCAATTCGTGAAGATACCAAGAAAAACGATTTTGTCAGAGGAATCTTAGGACAAGTGTGCGCCCGGGAAAAGGGGGTTATAGCGAATGGCATATGACTTTCCATAAATACTTCCAGTACGGGCGGTCCCGGAAAACCTGCACCTGAACTTTCGTACAGTAGCGCCCGCAACACAGTTGACCGACTGCACTATGGAGTCAAGCGGGCGCGCCAACCACACTTACAAAAGGCACGAAGTTGCCTGTTGAAAGTGAGGTAGCTCCCATGCAGATTCCTGCAAAGAGGACCCTGGTGATTCTCAGTGCGGCGGTGATTGTGCTGCTGCTGATACCTCGTGGCGTGTTCAGCCAGGCGCCTACGGCCAACAACGCGTCCATGGTGAAGGAAAAGATCGCCGCGGCTCCTGCGTCATCGGCAGGAACGAGCGTGGCAAAACCCGACGCGGAGCTTCCCTCGTTGAAAGAGATTCTGGACCATGCGCAAAAAGCGGTCGGCGGTGAAGAAGCATGGAAGAACGTCAACACACGGCTGATGAAGGGCGTTTACCAGAGCGAAGACTCTTCTGCGTTCGTGGCGATGGAGATCTATCAAAAGTCGCCGGACAAGACGCTCTACAAAATGAAACTGCCCCAAGATATCGTGATGCGCGATGTTTGTGACGGCAAGGCAGCGTGGATCGAAGACCCGCGCGGCGGTTATCACGAATATAGCGGAGCTGCATTGTCCAGCCGCGTGCGCCGGTCGCAATTTTCCGAACAGGCAAACATGATTTTGATTGCTGCGACGGGCAAAGTGCTCGGCACGGAAAAAGTAGGAACGCACAACGCATACATGATCGAATATTCGCCGCAGAAGAATGAAATGGCCAAACTTTACTTCGATACGGAAACTGGCCTCGAAATTCGCAGCGAAGACACATTTACGAGCCCCGAAGGACCGTATGTCGTGAAAATTGACATGGACGATTACCGCGACGTGGATGGCATGAAGTTCCCGTTCCGGATGAAGCGCACGGAAAAGGGCGCGATCATCAACATTCGCTTGACGCTGGTGAAGAACAACTATCCGATCGACGATGAGCTGTTTGCGAAGCCGGCGTCCGCTCCGAAGAAATAATTCACAGCGAATTCATAAATAGAGAATTGAGGGCGCAAGCGATCGCGCCCTTTTGTTTGATTTATTGGCGAACGGGGTTTTCCGCTTTGGCAACGGAGGCGGGATCAAGAAGCGAATTGTGAAGATTCAGGATGCGCCAGCGGTCGCCGTCTTTGCGGCACATAGAGATACCGTGGCCTGCGATGTGCTCTTTGGGCGAATCGATGGTGTAGTCGTAGGAATACCAGAGAGCGTCGCCAAAAAGTCTTACTTCGCGGAGGCGCATTTCATAGTTGATCTTTGGGGCGTAGCGCAGATAGCGATCCTGTAGATATTTCATGACCTGAGAGCGGCCGCGAAATTCACCTTGCGGTGAGTAAAGAATGATTTCGGGATCGAAGCAGTCCTCAAGTTCGGCTGAGTTCCCTTCATTGAAGGCCATCTCACAGTGGTGCATGGATCCTTCCATCTGGTTGTAAACGGCTTTTGCATCCGGCGGAGGAGAGGCGGGCGAAGCCACTCGGCGCTTGAGATCAATAGTGACGCCCATCTTGTCGAGAAGATCGACGCCAAGGATTCCGTCAATTTTTCCGCCGCAAGCGTTGCCGATAGGACTGAGGTCAATCGCTGGGAGTTTCAGATCGCGAAGATGGTGTTCGCCAAAGACGAGCTCGGGCAAAGAAACTTCGCGGGCGCTGGTCGCGGCCGTGCCAGACCAAGAGGAAATCTTGATTTCTTTGGATCGGCCCGACGAGAAAGATTTCAAATTGAGAACGGTTGTTGCGGCAGTGTCGAGGAGAAAGCGCATTTCGGCGCCATCAATGCGGACCTTTACGACTGGGAGAACATCGCAACGTTCAATGGGAATTTCGGAAACAGGTTGAGTGTTCTGCGCGAACATCGGGAAGCAAAAGACGAATGAGCAGAAAAATAACACAACGGCGTTCGAGGCACACCGGCGAAACATCCTGATTGGATGCGGTGCGTGGCAAGGCGTTACACGTTGTGGCTGCGAGATTAAGACTGCCTCATAATGGCAGCCATGAATCCTGGCCCGGTGTATCTGACGATTTTGTTTTCACTGCTTGTTGGCGCAGTGCAGGGTGAGCTAACGCGGCGCAGCAAAGAAGTGGGCGGCGCTTTTTTCCTGTGGCTGGCGGCGACGGGTGTGCTTGGCTACACGGCAAGATTGCATGACTTCAGCCACCGGCCACCGATGCTGCCGGCATTGGTGGGGCTGGCATTTGTGGGCGTTTATTTCGGAAGCTATTTTTCGGCGGCTTCCAAATTGATCGCAAGCCCGGGACTAGCCTGGTTAATTGGATTGCAGGTGTTTCGAGTGGCGGTCGAGATTTTTCTTTTTCTTGGACATCGCGCTGGATTTGTTCCTGTGCAGATGACCTTTGAGGGGCGTAATTGGGACGTTCTAACGGGATTGACGGCGCTGCCGATGGCATGGCTGATTGCGAAAAATAAGGCGCCGAAGTGGTTGATCTACGCGTGGAACTCGATGGGCTTGGCGTTGCTGTTGAATGTGGTTGTTGTAGCTGTACTTTCCATGCCGACGCCGCTGCGGCGTTTTCACAATGAGCCGGCGAATACTTTCGTTGCGTACTTTCCTTATGTTTGGCTGCCAACCTATTTGGTGCAGGTCGCATGGCTGAGCCATCTCTTGATCTATCGCGCAGCAAAAGAACAAAAGTAGCTGCATCATGCGGGAACTCTCAAGAAGAGTTGGAGTCTAACCCCTTCATACAAGACAAGCGCCATGCACGAAGCCGCGTGAAGTGGGAGAGGCATAGCCGTTGCGGCTTCGTGCGCCATCTGCGCTGTTTTTTTGCGCAAGAAATTTCCGCGGAACCGTTCTCTTTGCAGATAGGCGGACAACTCAACTAAAGTGACGCGCATCCAGCTTGACAAGGCAGTTATCTCGCTCGGAGTGGAGTGTGGCCTATGAAATGGTTTACTGCGGGTGTGTGCGCACTGGCTTTTGTGGTCTCGCCGATTTCAGCGCAGGAAAATTCCAAAGGACAAACGAAAATTGCAGACGCGCGGGAAACCAGCGCAACAAGTGGCGGAGAGTCCGCGCGACTGCCAGTGCGGCGCGTGGTGCTCTACAAAAACGGCGTTGGGTATTTCGAGCATTTGGGGCGCGTGCGCGGAAATCAAGATGTGCACGTGGATTTTACGAGCGCGCAGTTGAATGACGTCTTGAAATCGCTGACTGTGCTGGATCTTTCCGGCGGGCGAATCACCGGAGTGGATTACAACAGCGAAGCGCCGCTGGCACGGCGGCTAGCAACTTTGCGGTTGGCGCTGGGCGAGCGCCCAACTGTGGCGGAATTTCTGGGAGCACTGCGAGGAGCGCGCGTGGAGATTCGGAGCGGCACAGGCGTGGCGATCACAGGAAAACTGCTGAGCGTGGAGCGCAAAACGCGCATGGGAACCGCAGGTTCCGTGGAGATGGAGCAGATTTCCGTGATCAGCGATGCGGGCGAAGTGCGTAACGTGGATTTGAACACGAGCACGAGTGTGCGGATTGTGGATCACGATTTGAACACGGAAGTCGGCAAATATCTTGGGCTGGTGGCCTCGGCGCGCGAACAGGATGTGCGTCGCATGACGATTTCAACAACGGGCAACGGCGAGCGGAACTTGTATGTGAGCTACATCAGCGAAGTGCCCATCTGGAAGACGACGTATCGGATTGTACTGCCAACGAAAGAAGGAAAGAAGCCTTTGTTGCAAGGCTGGGCGATTGTGGACAACACGGTTGGCGAGGACTGGAACGACGTGGAGCTTTCTCTGGTGGCGGGCGCCCCGCATTCGTTTATTCAACAACTTTCGGAGCCGTATTACGGCCGGCGACCGGTGGTGCCGCTGCCGGAAAGCGTGCAGCTTTCGCCGCAAACGCACGCGGCGATGCTGTTGGGCGGAAATGGCATTTTGACTGGCGAAGTAACCGATTCTTCCGGAGCGGCAGTGTCGAATGCGAACGTTGTGGTGAAAGACCAGAACGGAACGATTGTCGCGCAGACGACGACAGACAGCGAGGGAGCATACACAGTATCTTCGCTGCCGCCGGGAAATTATCGTGCGGAGTTTATGGCACGGGGATTCAAGACGAATGCGTTCACCGCGGTGAACGTTGGAGCCGGTGAAAACGCGTTGGACTCGAAGCTCCAAGTAGGTACAGTCTCCGAGATGGTGGAAGTCAGCGCAAACGCGGTGACCGTTAATTCGGAAAGTGCAAGTTTCGGAGCTAACAGCAGCGGGAAAATGAGTGCGATAAACCGCGCGCATGTCGCAGGCCTGCCAATGAATGGCAGAAACTTTAACACCATGACCGGACTGACCGCGGGAGTCCTGGCGGCGCCACCACCGACGCCAAACGCAATTGAAGAGGCCCGGGAAATGGGAAGCGCGGCGGCGAGCGGACAAGGGCTGGGCGATTTGTTCGAATACAAATTGAAAGACCGCGTGACGTTGAAGAAAAATCAGTCGGCGCTGGTGCCCATTGTGCAGACGGATGTCGAGGCGGAGAAAGTCTCGCTCTGGAACGGAACGAGCGGGTCCGGGCGGCCTCTGCGGGCAATCTGGATGAAAAACACGAGTTTGTTAACACTGGATGGTGGAAGCTTTAACGTACTGGAGAGCGAAGTTTTCGCGGGCGAAGGTTTGACGGATCCAATCAAGCCGGGCGAAAAGCGGCTGCTCTCTTACGCGACGGACTTGGGATTGCTCGTCGAAGCGAAGCAAAATGCGTCGCCGCAGCATGTGGCCAAAGTGAAGATGTACAAAGGCACGATGACGCAAGTAAGCGAAGAGCAGCAGCGCACTGTGTACACTGTGCGGAATCAAGATGAAACGCCGCGAGTGCTGGTGATCGAACATCCGGCGCGTGTGGGATGGAACTTCCTGAAAAACTCTGCGCAACCGGAAGAGAAGGCCCCGGGCACGAGCCGCTTCCGGCTGGAAGTAGCGGCGAAAGCCACGGCGATGCTTCCTGTGGAAGAAGTCCATCCTCTTTTCACTACCTATCAAATTTCGAATTTGACCGACGACCAGATTCTTTATTTTTCTAAGCAAGGAAGTATCACGCCGGAGATGAGCGACGCGCTGAAGAAAATTTCCGCGCAAAAAGCGGTTGTCGCGAAACTCGAACAGGAGATGGAAGACCGGCAAAAGGACATTGACCGGATTGTGGACGACCAGGGGCGGTTGCGCGAAAACATGAAAGCGCTGCGCGGAAGTGCGGAAGAAAAAGCGCTCCTCCAGCGATACACAAAGCAGCTCGACGACCAAGAGACGCAACTCTCCAGCCTGCGAAAGAAAATCACGGACGCGGAAGCGCAGCGCGACGCAGAAAACGATAAGCTCGCAAAGGTGATTGACGACTTGAATCTAGAAGCGACGCTTTAGCGACTGGAGGAGCTAACTCTAAGCAACCTGCCCGAACAGGCAGGTTGCTCATGCCGCACACTCTTCATTTGGCCAACGATGCCCGAACACAGCGGACTTACACTGAAGCTGTGGGCAGGAGACGGAGATGAAGCGAATACTGGCAATCGCGATGATTTTGCTGATGGTATCTGGCAATGCCGCATGGGCCGGACAAAACGTTGTGGTCAAGCACAAAGGCGGGCCTACCGGGGTAATCTCTGGAACTGTGCTGGGACCCGATGATAAACCGGCGCCGCATGCTGCGATTACCTATCAATCTTCGAGCGGAACGGCTCCTCATGCAGTCCACGCGGATGCGCACGGGCGGTTCGTCATTACGAAACTAAATTCTGATATTTACGACCTGCGCGCTTCGGCAAATGGAATTTTTTCCGAGTGGCAAAAGAATTTTCAGGTGCAGTCCGGACACACAAGCGAAATCATATTGCGCTTGATTTATGCAAAAGAGATGCCGAAGTCCGCATCCGCGGGAAAGACAGCGAAGAAAAATTAACGGCTGATCAAATCCTTTAGAGCGGCGAGATCGTCGCGGTTCGTATCTGATACGGCGCAGAGACGCAGCTCACCCTGACGCCAGGAAATCCACTGATAACCATTTTTGGCGCCGGAGTATTTCTCCGATTCCTCGCCGTGCTCCGGAAAAACAAAAACACTAATGAAGTGTTTGCGGCGGCCATAAACGAGAGCGGCAACGGTCTGCCCTTGCAGCACGTCAAGCCTGCCGCCAATCAACGGAAATCCTTCCTCGGCGAAATCGCGTACCGGCGGAGCAAAAGGAACCTTCCCATCAAACCACGGCTTCACGGTGTGCTGATCGGTGGAAGTAACATCAGTCAGGTGGCCCGGCTGAAGCGAACGAATGTGTGCGTCCACGATTTCCGCGGCGGCAGCCGAAGTGGACAAGTCGGAATTCGCTCGAAACTTCGGCAAAACCTTCCAGGAAACACCAACGAGCAAAATAATAGCGGCAGCGGCGGCGAGCCAGCGCCATGCGTAGATTTTTTTTCTTGTAGCAGGTGCGGAGGACTCTCGCAATTGGCGGCGAATTTTGTTTTCGAGATCGAGTGGAAGTGGTTCGTAAAGCTGCGAGCGTTGAATCGTTGAGCGCAAAGATTCCTGCGCTTCAAGCGTGCGCGTGCAGGATGTGCAGCCTTCTAGGTGCTGCTCAAATTCCGCGGCGCCCGGCGCATCGAGTTCGCCATCGAGGTACGCGTGCAGGACAGAACGAGAAGCGTCACACGTCATGGACGGCCTCCTTCGTTCCCGGACGTGTAAGCAATTGTTGCAGTCTTTCGCGTCCTCGCGCGAGCGTGGACATCACGGTGCCGATGGGCATTGAGGTGATGGTGGCGATCTCCTTGTACGAGCATCCTTCCAGTTCGCGCAACACAAGCACTTCGCGTGAGCGTGGCGAAAGCTGTTCGAGCGCTTTCGTCAAACGCTCGCGCTCGCTTCCGGCGACAGCCTGCGCTTCAGGCCCGGGCAGGGGCGAAAGGTGCAAAGACTCGTCAAACTCCACACTGGAATCCATCGAACGGTTTTTCTCCATCCACGTGTAACAGGTGTTGCGCACAATCTGCAGCAGCCAGGCGCGTGCGTCACTGCCACGGAAGCCGCTGAAAAAACGGAATGCGCGAAGCAGAGCTTCCTGCGTCACGTCTTCCGCATCCTCGCGGCTGCGCAACAGCCAACGCGCAAGGTTGAACGCCGCACGCAAATGTGGCAGCACGAGCCGGTCAAACTGCTCGCGGTCCTGCACAAGTAACACGTCTGTCCTTTTGCCTTGGCCTGAGTCGTCCATCATCCATAACCGCCGTAAGGCGGATTTTATTCCCGAATTCTTAGACGGCCAGCATATGCCGGAGGGCGCGAATTCCAGGAATAAAAAATGCGGGCGAAGGGTACAGAAGAGTGCAACACGCCGTCCTAGAGCGGCGCGCCTGATCCTGCACACCCGACGCGCCGCTCGCCTTCTACAGGAGGAGGAAATTGAAAATGAAGAAAGAAGATGAAATCAAGTTTGACCACAACAACGACGGAATCGATCGTCGAGGTTTCCTGAAGTGCATGGCCTGGGCGGGAACAGGCACGCTCTGCGTGATGAAGGGCGGCGTACTGAATTCGTTCAGCTTGAGCAAGCTGAACGAACTGGATCCCGCGGCCGCTATGGGCGAACTGAGTTTCGTGCAAATCAGCGACAGTCACATGGGCTTCAATAAACCGGCGAATCCGGACGTCGTTGGCACGCTAAAAGCCGCAATTGAAAAAATTAATGCGCTGCCGGGCAATCCGGAATTTCTGCTGCACACCGGTGACATTACTCACCTCTCCAAGCCGGAAGAGTTCGACAACGTACAGCAGATTTTAAAGGACGCGAAGGTCAAGGAAGCGTTCTACGTTCCCGGCGAGCACGACGTGGCCATAGACGAAGGCAAAGAGTACATGGAACGCTACGGCAAGGGAACGAAAGGCGCCGGCTGGCACAGCTTCGACAAAAACGGTGTGCATTTCGTCGGGCTGGTGAACGTTGTGAATTTGAAAGCGGGCGGGCTTGGCACGCTGGGACACGAACAGCTTGAATGGCTCGAAGACGATTTGAAAGGCAAGAAATCGAGCACGCCGATCGTGGTGTTCGCGCACATTCCGTTGTGGTCTGTTTATCCGCAATGGGGATGGGGAACGGAAGACAGCGCACAGGCGCTTTCATATATGAAGAAGTTCGGCTCGGTCACCGTCCTGAACGGGCACATTCACCAAACGATGCAAAAAGTCGAAGGCAACGTGACATTCCACACCGCCGCTTCGACCGCGTTTCCTCAGCCGGCTCCCGGGAAGGCGGATTCCCCCGGACCAATGAAAGTTCCAGCGGAGCAGTTGCGGAGCGTGCTCGGAGTGACGAGCGTGAATTTTGTACGTGGACAAAAGGCGTTAGCGATTGTGGATTCGAATCTTGGTTGAAGGAGAAGAAAATGAAACGTACAGTACGCATTTTGGGAATGGGATTTTTGCTGGTAGCAGGATTTGTTTATGCGACAGGCTGGCGAAAGCAAACAAACGCGGCCACGCTTTCGCAGCCGCAGATGGCGCACGAAATGGCAGCGGAAGTGAAGATTGATAACTTCAGCTTTGGACCCGCGACATTAGAAATTAAGGCGGGAACGAAAGTTACCTGGACAAACGCGGACGACATTCCGCACACCGTGGTTAGCAACGACAAGGTTTTCAAATCCAAAGCGCTGGATACAGACGAGAAATTTTCTTTCACGTTTGACAAGCCGGGGACTTATCCCTACTTCTGCTCGCTGCACCCCAAAATGACGGCGAAGGTCGTCGTTCAATAGAAGGGCACACCAATGGAAAACCCTTTTGATCCACGAACCGTGCTGTTCGCGAAGCATGCACAGCACGTTGTGCTCGTACACTTCCCGATCGGCCTTTGTTTGACGTCCGTAATTTTTGAACTGCTGGGAAAATGGCGCGCGAATGCCGCGTTGATCTCCGCGTCCTACTACAACCAACTTGCGGCTGCGATTGCTTCGGTGCCGGTAGTCGCGACAGGACTTTTAGCGTGGCAGTTTCAGCTTGAGGGAGCAAAGCTCAAAGGAAATCTGCTGATGCACCTGGTGTTTGGCAGTATCGCCAGTCTTTTGATGTGGTCCGTAGTCGTGCTTTATCGCAGATCGGACGCGACAGGAATTCGGTTGAGATATGGCGTCCAGTTTCTAACGGCAATTGTCATCTCGATTACGGGACACCTTGGCGGATTCGTCAGCGGTGTCAATGGCGGCCAATAGTACTCGCGGATAATCGGCGCTCCTTCATATAGTGAACAAAAAAATAGACTTACATTATTCATGAAATGCGAGCTTAGTACAGTAGTACTAAGACCCGAGTACCTAGAAAAGTGGCTCCTCCGGCCCATTGAGCTATCCCCCTATACGAAGTAATTTAGCTCAACGGGTTGGGGGCCGCGCGGGGACAGCGGCCTCGAAAGGGGTCGTGTGCGAGCTACCCAACCCGGTTGAGTTTCTCCCCCTCAGGCCAAACCAGCCCCGCGCAGCGTCCCTGCTCTTCCTGCTGCGCGGCCACTCGGATGCATCACAATAATGCGAGCATTTCTGCGATCCTGCACGTACGCCTGCGAATGAAGGACTTACGCAGACGTTTGCGAGCCAGGACGCAGTCTGTGTGCAAGGTGGGTGCGACAGGTGAACGGATTGCCGGACGTTCGAACTTGGAGAGCGGCAACTATTTTTGCGGCAATACTTCTTGCCTCAGCGACGCAAACAGATTGTGCCAGCAGCGCGCCTGCGGGTTTTCCAAAATTAAAAGCAGAAACGCAATCGGCTTTCGAACGCTACGTTCAGTTGACCCAGGAACGCAACGAAGCGGAATTGAAGCACGGGTTGCCATTTCTCTGGATTGACGAATTGCCCGAAAACGAACGCCGGGCCCTGCAGGAATCTTTGCATGGTGGTGCAACAAGAATCGAACGACGGCAAACGCTGGACGCCGGGAAACAAATTCGCTGCCCGAGCGGACTAATCCATCATTGGGAAGCGACGGCGTTTATTCAGGGAGCAAATGTGGATAGCGTGTTGCAAATCCTGCAGGATTACAACCGTCACTCCGAATACTACAAACCCGATGTGGAACAATCAAAGATTCTCCAACATGACGGCGATCACTTTCAGGCATTTTTGCGGTTCCGCAGAAAAAAAGTAATCACCGTTGTGCTGAACACCACGCACGACGTGAACTATTTTCGGGATTCGGCAGCGCGAGCGCATAGCCGGAGCAGCGCCATCAAGATCGCAGAAGTGGAGAACGCCGGAAAAAGCGACGAACGGGAAAAAGCTTCCGGCGACGACGATGGTTTTCTCTGGCGGATGGAAACGTGGTGGCGCGTCGAAGAAAAAGACGGCGGCGTTTACATCCAGAGCGAGGTGGTTTCACTGACGCGCGATATTCCTACTGGACTTGGGTGGATGATCGGGCCTTTTGTCTCGAGCATACCCAAAGAATCACTGGCGTTTACCATGGAAGCGACACGGAAAGCGGTGCAGACCAAAAAATCTGGAGAGAGTTCAGCGCATTGAAACAGGCTTAGGTCGCTTCCTTGAGAAAACGTGCGGCCACCTTCTGCATCTTCTCGTACAGTTGCGGAGTCTCAACCTTCAGGCAAAGCAACGTAGTGCCCTCGACATGACGAATGGGCAATTCTTTGCTCACTTCGTTATAGAACTTCGTCGTCCCTTCCGCGCTTCCATAGTCATGGCGGAAAATCACGCCGCCTGGTTTAACAACGGCGAATGCCTGAGCCATTTCTTGCGCTATGCCAGGCGTCTGATCACACGCATCACCGAACACGAATCCGGCCGTGCTCCGATAAGCGGTGGAATCCCACTCCCCGACGTCCGCAAACAACTGTTTAATCTTGGATTTCAGCGGACTATTCCAGTAAAAATAGCCGACCTCGGATACTCCGGGCTCCGGGGGCAAGTTTACTGTCACCACTTCTCCGTCTTCCGGCACATGCAGAGCCAAATTCAGAGTCGTGCGCCCCTCGGCGGTTCCAAATTCGATCGCGCGCTCCGGTCGCAATTTTCGCAGCACGTTGCACATAATCATCAATTCATGCGGGTGAACACTTTGTTCGCGCGGCAAGGCTTGTAACAATTCGGGCGACCGCGTAAAGTCCACTTCCGGAAATAATTCTTGAACCGGCACGTGCGGCACTAGCAGGTCTTTCCGCCAGGGCAATCCAATCCAGATCCACGGAAGTGCGTACCCCTTGTAAAGCCGGTGCGTAAAGGTGACGTAATCTTTCGCCGCGCCAAATCCGTGGCTCGCGACCAATCCAAGTGCGTGCAGATTTACGCTGCCAAGGGCTCCCAGAAAATGACCCACGGGACCTTGCGATTTGCGAGGAGGAGGTGTCATAGGACTCCTCCTCAAGATATTATGCGTGCGCTATGGAGTCAAACTGAGCGCAAACTTCAGCAGAAAAATGCGTGCCGATTTTTAGGCGCGTTTGCTTCAGGAACTCTCTCGGATGGCCAAGGCCAGAACTCCGCCGCTATTCAGTAACGGATGACACCAGTTGCGCGCTTTGCCGGGATCGGCCGGAATTACAATGAGGCGATTGGCCCAGGCGGCTAACAGGTCGTAAGAATCATAAACGCTGTACGAATACGAAAGGCCATCACCTTCGGTAATCCGATAGCCTTTTCCACGCGTGCGCAGCCAATCGAAGGCACGCCATATTCTCGCCTTGCACATCAGGATTTTCAACAACCTTACAGGAAGGGATCCCTGGCCAAACCGATTGCTATCTGAAATCAACACGGCCTTCTTCGCTACGCGCAGCATTTCCTTCACCACGGTTTGCGGGTCGCTCACGTGATGCAGGATCGCAAACTCGCAGACCACGTCAAAACTTTGGTCGGCGAAGGGCAGCGCCAGACCGCTGCCGCGAATCAAGCTAGCCGATGCGGGAACATCGTTTCTCCGTGCCACTCCGAGAAGTTCGCTAACCGGCTCCACGCCACATACAAATGCTCCCGGCAACGCCGATCGCAACTCAACCAATCGGAAACCGGTTGCTGTGCCGACGTCGAGCACAGATCGCGCGCCAAGCATTTGCAACATGGCTACGACAAACTTCGAGTTGAACGCGTCGCCACTTCCTTCGTGCGCGTGCATTCGTTCATATCTGTTTGCCGTTTCGGTGTAGTAGCGGCGCTGGGTAGCAACCGCTTCTTCTAACAGGGTGGGCATGCCCCCTCAAATGCGGCGGATCCAGGAAGGGGCTAACAAGTGTGGCCGTTGCGCAGCCGTAGTGTAAACCTCACGCGGAAAAATTTCCAAGGAGTTTGCGTAGTTGCAATGAAGATTTCTTCCTCGATGAATGTTTCAGAGTGAAACAGCGCTCATCAGCTGCAAGGGCGGAACCAACGTCATCCGTCGCGGCGTTGCGGCCCCTTTTTTTGCGAAACAATTTGCTGGAAGTGTTCGAGCATCCGCGTCGCACACACGTCCCAGGATTCCTTGGCGGCAGTGCGCTCTGCGGCTGCGCCTAGTTCGTTCGCCAAACCCGGCGAAGTGCAAATCTCCCGCATTAGGGACGCAAGCAGCTTGACGTCCCGGGGGTCGCGCAACAGCAGTCCGTTTTCACCATCAACGACGATCTCGCTCGCGCCGGCTGCGGCGCTGGCGATAACAGGCAATCCACAGGCCATCGATTCGAGAATTGGCAGGCCGTAGGCGTCTTCGAGTGACGGGCCGACGTAGGCATCCGAAGCAGCGTAGAATTGCAAGACGTCTGCAGAAGGCCCGAGGAAACTGACGCGCGATCCAAGTTCGAGCGCCTCGCATTGTCGCAAATATGGTTTTCGATCGTCGTTGCCAACTACCAAAAGTTGGATAGGGAGATCGGTACATTCCGTCAAAGCTTGCAGAATCGAATCCAGGCCCTTTTTCTTCCAATCGTTCCCGATCAGCAAGAAAACAAATTCGCCGGGCGCGATCGCGAATGTCGCACGCGCCGCGTCGCGCCGCGCAATTCGCGTTCGCGCATTGAAGTAGTGTGTATCCACCGCGTTCCGCACGACCAACACATCCGGGCGTCCGAAAAACTTGTTGAGCTGCCCCGCGACAAGTTGTGAGACCGCTGAAATCGCGATCGCGGGATTGGTGTACACGCGGCTTTCCAGCGCCATGATCAAGCGATAGTAAAGAATGCGGTGAATCGTGCGCGGCCAGCGAAGCGGCGAACTGGCGAACAGGCGCAGCTGCGATCGAACTTGTTCGTAAAACGCGTGAAAAACGATATGAACAGTAATGGCGTCTGCGTCGGCGGCATTGATGCCCGGCGAATAAACCAGATCGGGAACGAAACCGCGGAATTTCTTGTCGCGCGAGCGCGCGAATTTATTTGCGAAATACCACCACACAAATTGAAGGAGGTGAGGGCCGGGAATAGACGAGATTCTGCGCCAGAGTATTTTCCCGGTGGGTTCGGCCGCTTCCGGCCGAGTGGACGGAGTACCGACCTGCAAATCCGCGATGCGCTGCGCGTAAATGCGGATTTCCAAATCCTCGCGGACTGCGAGGCGTTCGAGCAACTCCGCGAGGACACGCTCCGTTCCGTGTTGTTTGTCCACGAACGGGCTGACGACGGCAATGCGCAACTCAGGTGACCCAGCGCGGCTGCTGCGCGGCCAAAATTTGCTCAACGTGCGCAGCTTCCACAGCTAGCTTCAAGCTTGGCAAGCGAAACAAAACTCCTAGAAGGAGCCAGAGATAGGCGTTCAGCACAAAATCCTGATAAGCCTGAATGCCGCCAATCATAAATGGAACGAAGACGAGCGACGCATACCAGAAAATGATAAACCCGATCGGAAACCATGGTGAACCGCGTAATCGAAGCACGATCTTCCAGGCGCTGACCACAATCGAAATCGACATTATTACCCACAGAACTAGCCCTACAATTCCAATCTCCAGAAGGATCGCGCCAAAACCACTTTCCACGCCAACTCCAAGCGGTTTGACGCCAAAGATTCGGGCTACGTACTGTGTCCCCAACGCCGTCGTTCCGATTCCATATCCATATGGCCAGCGTTCATAGGTAAACGCCGCCACAAATGACCGAAGCGGATAATCTCGAGCTCGGTGCACGAGTTCGCTCTGCGGACTGTCGGGCGAGAGTGTCTCTGAGTAGAGCGCCAGCCGACCCAGTAGGGCGTCGGGATAAACGATTAGCAGAAGCACAATGGCAAGGCTGATGCCGAGGCCGGCACGAACGATCGTGCGCAGAACGCGCAGCGCCTGACCCTGTCGCCACGGAGCGCCCCACAGGAAGGCCACAACCATCACTATTGCGTCGATTAGGCCCCACAAAAACGCGCCCCGAGATGCCGACAGAACGATGCCCGCCGCAATGATCGCCACCGCAAGAAATCCAATCGTGCGTCCCTTGCGATAGCGTAAAAGGGTGTAACCCAGAAACCCAAGCGCCATCAGCCAGGCCACATCCAACAAATCGACATACCTGCCAGTGCTGACAAACACGGAAGTTGGGCGGTACACCGTGAGGCCAGAGATGGGGGCAGTGCGATACAACGTACTCAATTCTCGAATGTCCTCTTGCAGCGTGGCCGGATTAAGAAGCGTCGGGCCAACTATTGATTGCGCGATTCCCAATGCTGCGATCAGCCCCACGAGTGAAAGGTTCAACAGAAAGAACCGGCGCAGATCTTCTTCCGAACTGACCAGCGAATATCCGACAAACATCAGCGGAATGTAGTAGAAAAAGAGCTTCATGCCCAATACGCCGTAAATAAGACTGGGAGACGCGGGATTAAAGACTTGAATTAGTCCAAACCAAACAATGCAAACGACGCCGATCCAGAAAGGAGGACGAAAACTTTGCACTTCCTTGCGTCGCCACGCCAGGAAAAACGACAGGTAGACGACTGCCAGAAGAAAATCTTTGGCGAAATAGATAACCATATTATTGCCCAAAAATTTGCGCGCAAAGTCTTCGAAGAGAAGCCATGACAGAAATATGTACAGTCCGCGCCGCCAATTGTTGAGCATGCCGATGACGAAAGCGCTGACGATGAACGCGAGACCGACATAGGTGAGGCCAACCATGTCGCCGGCGAGGATGTAATTGGACGCCTCGTAGGCGCCACCAAGCAAAAGCGTCGACACGAGCAGCAGTTTGACCGGGCTGCCGCGCAATCCTTTAGAAATAATTCCCTGCATCGTCTTTACGCCTTGGCCCGAAATACCCAAACGTGATTGTCACCAAGCAAGAATTTTCCCGGCAGCAAGCGGCCGGCGACGCTCAACAGCGACGCCATCGGCTGGCGCGTTAGCTGGAATCTGGTCGGAGGAAACGCATACCGCGTTTCCAACGCGAGACACGTTCGTTTAAGAAACTGCCGCGTCAGCAAATCCATGAAAATCGGCGAGATGTGCGTAGGCTCACCATACTCATCCATTGTTCGAACTTTGCCATTCAATAGAAATTTCAGTCGCGCGGGCAGCGATTCCACATTCGGCGTCGTTAGCACCGCAATGCCCCCCGGCACAAGCAGGTTCCCAATGTTTCTCAGAAATCCGATAGGGCTTTCTACGTGCTCGATCACTTCGATGGCCGTCACAAGCCCGAATTTCTTTTTTCCTAGCTGTGACGCAAAATCCGGCTGGTCGAAATTCACAACAACGTGCGGCAGCTTCGCCCCGAATCCTTCCGCGCTCATGTCCGCTCCAATGACTTCGCACCCCATCGCCTGTAGCCGCTCGGCCATGGCTCCGGGACCCGTGCCTAAATCTGCCGCGTGCATGCCAGCCCTCGCGTACTGGCTAAGAATTTGATCTGCGACAAAGCCGTGCAAGCCACTATTAGTCGTGGTGTCAAGCATCACCGTTTACTGGAGCCCCCCGTTCGCGCGTCAAAAACAGACCGTTCCATCATACGTCAGATGGACGCTTGCGATGTCGGTTCGCGTGGGTCGGAAAAGCTCGTGCTATAGTTTGGCGACAAGTATTGCGGCGGGAAGTTACGACGTCGGCTCAAGAGATCTGGCAGACCTGCATTCAATACGATTCGGAACATCGAAGCTTTCTCTTCGATAAATGACACTTCCCGCGCCGATACTTCGCCCCAAAATGCCGGAGCTGGATTCACTCCGCGGTATTGCTATCCTCGCGGTGGTCTTCTATCACGGTTTGTTTTGGTCGAGTAACCTCGTTGGCCTGACCGGCCTTTCGCGCCTCGTCGTCAACGCAACTCGCTTCGGCTGGCTCGGCGTGAATCTTTTTTTCGTCCTGTCCGGTTTCTTGATAACCGGTATTCTTGAGGATTCTAAGGACTCGCCCCATTTTTTCCGGCGCTTCTACATCCGCCGCGCGCTTAGGATTTTGCCCGCTTACTATGGCTTGCTTCTCATCCTCGCCTTCGTGCCATCGCAACACGGGCCGTACTTGATTCTCAGTTTTTTCTATCTCTCGAATCTCGCTCCCATTTTTCATATCGCGGACACGTACCCCATGTTGTGGTCCCTCGCGGCCGAAGAACATTTTTACCTGGTTTGGCCGCTGCTTGTCTGCTTTCTGCCGCGGCGAACACTCATGTGGGTTGCGTTCGGTTTGTTCGTGGCCACCGCAGTCTTACGAGGAATGTGGTTTCACGACCCGTTGCCGCAGGGATTTCACGGCTTCACTTGGCTGGTCGCCGACGGCTTCGCTGTCGGGGCCATGCTTGCACTAGTCGTGCGCGATCCATGGTGCACGCGGAAGCGCCTAGCTTTGGCCGCCGGATTCTGCGCGGCCATCGCAGTGATTGCGCTAATCGCGGCCTCGCCGTTCGGCATCCTTACACGCTTTCGGTTTGTCGGCGCGGTGTTCATGCTCTCCGCCGCAAACTTAGTGTTCGCCGGAGCGATGGGCCTCGCGCTGTTGGCGGCGACGGGCCGGTGGCAAAAAGCGCTCCATATCTCCGTTCTGGCGTTCTTCGGCGACATCAGCTACGGGCTGTATCTGATTCATTGGCTCATCTTCATGGCTTATGACGCGGTTGTCGCGCGATATCTTGGCCCGGCTTACAATTTCGCTGGCAACTTCAAGTTGCTTGCCGTTCGTTTCTGTATTGTCTTGGTGGCGGCTACTTTTCTCGCTTGGCTCTCACGTTGCTATTACGAAGAGCGCTTTCTTCGCCTGAAATCCCGATTTGGCTAATTCCAACTCGATCAACCTATTCGGCCGACAATCGTCGGTACGCGTTTCTGTGTTTCGCAATCATTGATCGCGAAGAAAACTGAGTTTCCGCTCGCCTTCTGCCATCCTCAGCCAATTTCTGGATCCCCGAGGACAATTGCAACAGGTCCCACAATTTGCTGCCAAGTTCGACAGCGTCACCTACTCGGAATGTAATTCCACCTTCTCCCATCACTTCTGCAAACGACCCCAGATCCGACGCAACCACCGGGATTCCACGCAGCATATTCTCCGCAACCACCAGTCCAAACACCTCTCCGCCCAATGAAGGAACGACGACGACGCTCGCTCGCTCCAGCTCTGCTTCTAGTTCTGAGGGCGTCAGCTTTCCCGTAAATCGCACGCGCCCGAGCAACGGCTCTTGCTTGGCCAGCGCTTCAAGATTCGCGCGTTCAGGGCCATCGCCGATGAACACCAAGCTAAACTCCATTCCCTGGTCGCGAAGAATTTTTGCGGCGTCCAACAAAACGCGCCCGCCCTTCGTCGATACCAGCCTTCCCTGAAACGCAATCACCGGCACGCGCGTTTCCTGCATAGCATCTTTTTGCATCGATTCAATTTGCACGAGTCCATGATGAATCGTCGTCGCCCGCGGCAATCCCAACTGGTCTCCCAGCCAGCTCGTCGGCATGATGTTCGCCGCTACGCGCTTGCTCAGATACCTCCGAACAAATGTGAGCAACCACAGTCTCCTCGAAACAAACCATCCCAGCGCCGGATCGCATTTCCAACACTCTGCGCGCTTTCCCGCCATGAAATGTCCCGGGCACGGCTCGCCTCGCGATTCAATCAGCAGTTGTCCCGTCGGACAAATCACCTGAAAACCGTGGTGTTCGATAACCACACGCTTGCGTAACAACAACCCCAGCGCAACCGGCTCCAGCGCGGGCCCGGCGATGTGTACGACATCCGCACCACGCACCAGTCGAGTCAATTGCCAGAAGCTGGGCCGCCGAACAACCAGAAACGGCAACGCGCTGTCGTCGAAATCTTCGCGGGACGTTTTCGTCACCAGGGTGATTTCAAATTCCTGCGCGCCATTTTCCGCACGGAGCTCCGCCAGTCCGCGCGCGAGTGACATCACAATCGTCTCTACGCCGCCGATGCTGGGTGCAAAATAATGTGAGTAAATGAGGAGCTTCACGCCCCGTTTTTCCGGAGTACGCCTACGCCGTGGAGAATGCGGGCCTCCGGTGTGCCAACTTTGCGCACGAAGTCCTCAAATGCCGAGTTCCAGAGGGCGTCGTCCGCAAATAGAAGTTCTCCCAAGCGTAGGAAAGGATACGCGATTTCGAACTCCCACAGCATGTGTTCGTAGGTATGAAGGCTGTCGTGCAAAAAAATGTCGATGCGGCCGAGTTCGGGTAGCAGCTTCGGCAAAATTTCTTTGGCGTCGCCCAAATGCACGTTCCACGGTTTGCGCAGCCATTTCGGCACAAACCACCCGGCGTCTTTTCCTTCCGGTAAATACGCAGGATCTGGAAGCCCAATTGAATGGAGTGTGCCGCGTTGATTTCTGTGCAACGCCAGCAAGATATAAGCGGACGACACCCCGTTCGCAATACCCGTTTCCACCACGCATTGTGGCCTGAGCGCTCGCACCGCCGCATAGGGAAACAAAACCTTCTTGGCATAAAGATCCGCGCTCATGATCTTCAATTCGCGAAAATTTTCTTCTGCTTCGCGCAAATGGCGGGAAAATGCAGGTGAGGAAATGGGTTCGTCAAGATAGCCGCGAATGGCTTCGACGGACGCCCCAGTAATTTTTGCGAGGAACCTCTCATCGGCGAGCGTCAACTCCCGTAACATCGCTCCGAGTGCGTAACCGGGATTTTTTGCCGCGAACACCGCGCGCTGCTTCGCATTCTGCATCAGCCACTTCATCGTTCTTCCGTTCTCTACGAACCGCGCACTCGACGCACGCCTTTTTCAATCGCTTCAATCATCGCTTCGATGTTGCGTTCCGGCGACCAGGTCTTGATGTGTGCCACCACAGCTGTTTTCCATTGCGCCAGTCGCTCGCGATTTTGAAACGCGCCAGCCAGTTTTTCCGCCAGAGCGTCCACATCCCCCGCAGGGAATATGAATTCCGGCGCCACCGGCAGAACCAAATCCCGAGCCGCGCCCACCTGATCACTTGCCATGACCGGGCAGCCACAGCACATCGCCTCATTCACCACAACAGCAAAGGGTTCGTAGGTGGAAGGTAATACCATTAAGTCTACTAATTTGTAAAGTATCGGAAGTGCAGACTGATTGACGAACCCGAGAAACTTCACGCGGGCGGCGATCCCCAGCCGGATGGCATCCGCTTCAAGGTCGGCTCGTTGCGGCCCTTCTCCAGCAAAAATTAGTTTCGAATTTGAGATTTGTACCTTTGCAAAGGCGCGCAGCAAATCCGCTGGCCGCTTCCATGGCTGCAATTTCGCGCAGAAAAGAATCGTGCGCTCGTCATCACGCAAACCAAGCTTCGCTCGTTCGGCCTCGCGATCCACTTTCGCGGCTTGCGCGATCCACCAGTCGTTGTCCACGCTGTACGGCGTGAGCGTAATCCGGTCATCTGGAATTCCGAGAGAACGCATCAGGTCGCGCGTGCCTGAAGACGGAACGATTACCTGGTCTGCCAGGCCAAAAATATGTGGCCAGACAATTTTCTTGAACCATCTCTTCCACGCTTTTCCATCGCGCGGTGCGAGTGTCGTCGCATCCGTTCCAAACAAAAATGCCGCTCGCGCTTTTTTCGCTGCGCCTCGTGCAATCCAGAAGGACGCCCGCACATAACCCACAAAACAAAGAACGGCGTCAAACTTCCCTTCCGCGATTGTTTTCTTCAATTCAGGATTATTCACTCCGAAAAAGGATTCGCGCTCCACACCTTTGTTCGGCACATGAATCCATTCGTATCCATCCAGCAACGGCACATCCCACTGCACCTGCGTGCCAAACTCCAGATCAACTCCCGCTTCCGCTCCGCGCATGCTGCAATATGCCACGCGAAGGTCAATCCGCGGATGTTTCGCCATCCTCCGGAATATCGGCGCCATGTATTGCACTGGATGCGAAGCTATCGCCAGAACTCGGAATCTTTGTTTGGCGTTTTCAGTCATCAACTTGCTCGCTCAAACTCCGGGACGATTCATTCCGGAGAGAGTAGCGATGAGTATAGCGAGTCATCACTGCACTGCGCTCGCTTTTGGTTTCCCAAATGGGAGTGTCTGAGAAGTCAGAGAAGCGAAATCTTATACGCGTTCCCTTTGTTGTCTTTGCCAACCCCCATGATGGCTTCCACGCGTTCGCGCACCGGGTCTCTCGCATCCACCGGCGCCTGATAAAACTCCACATCGATTGTTGTTCCAGCAGTGCCCGTTAGAACTCCGCGGGAATACATCAAGGAACCCTTTACTTTGTCCTGATAGAAGTTATGGCCGTAGAGATTGTTCCAAAGGTCAGCCATTTCCGCAGTTGCTCGAGCATCTTGGGGCCTCGCGGTCTGGCCGGCATCGTGCTGTACGCGTTCCCAATGTCCTGTACACATTTCTCCGCCCGGCATCTTTACTCTCATCGATCCAGAAAAGAATGGTCCGCTGATCGTGCCCTTCAAAACCGGCACTGGCTTTTGCGTGGATAGCGGCCCCTGCACCGGATAAAACCGCGCCGACGCGCATCCTGACAAAGCAACCGTCAAAACCATCAGACCAGTCCACGTTGTTTGGCTTCTCATATGGTTTCTACCAGTCGCGAGTTTTCTCGGTCAAGAAATCGTGATCTTGTACACGTTTCCTTTGTCGTCCTTCGCCACGCCTTTGATCGAAGCCCTAAGGGCATTCACATTTCCTTGACTGTCTTTTTCTTCCGGCCTGTAAAACTCCACCTTTAATGAATCACCGTTCGCGCCCGTCAAGGACGCTCTCGCGTAGAACTTACTTCCCAAAACATGCGCAACATAAAAACCGTTCCCGTAGATCGAATCCCACAATGGAACCATCTCGTTGTCGGTCGGAGCCATTACGGGTGCATCTGTACTCTTTTTTGGCAGCTGGATCGTTTCCCAGCGTCCTTGGAACATCTCACCCTGGTTCGCTGTCAGAGCGATCTGTCCCGAATTCACGCCGCCCGACACTTTCCCCACATAAACCGCCGACGGCGTTTGTGACACCAGCGGACCCTGCACGGGATAAAATCGCGCAGTGGCATGGCCAATACACCCAATGAGAAAAAACGAGAGCAACACAGTAGGGAGAAACCCTTTCACGGCTGGGCCTCCATTCCGGTAAACGAATGAATCCAGTGCACCCGGTGCGAGCGCATTCATACGAACCCAGTCCTGTAAAGGAGGTTTCCAGAAGGCTGGGTCGTCAATTGGTAGGACGTACATCGCGTCCGGCTGGTTCCGCATCATTCCCGCCTGTGCTAAACTTGCTAAGGTGCTCATTCTGCTTGGCCAGTGCGGCTTGGCGAGTTTGCAGCTCACCGTAATCTTCCGCAGATAGTTGAGGGGTAGCCCTCCCATCGTGGATTCCTAAATGGACGGGAAGCGGCCACGCCAAGCGTGAAGCCGCCAGAAATTTTACGCGAGAGAAGAGGAATTTCTTATGTCCGGGCATTCTAAATGGGCCACGATTAAACACAAGAAAGCCGCGACCGACGCCAAGCGCGGCCGCGTCTTTACGCGTCTGATTCGCGAAATCACTATCGCTTCCCGCATTGGCGGCGGCGATGCTAACTCCAATCCCCGCCTCCGCACTGCAATCCTCGCCGCCAAAAATGAAAATATGCCGAACGACAACATCGAGCGTGCCATCCTCCGCGGCACCGGCCAGCTCGAAGGCGAGCAGTTTGAAGAAGTCACCTTTGAAGGCTACGGCCCGGGCGGCGTCGGCATGCTCATTCAAGTCGTCACCACGAATCGCAATCGCGCGGTCGGTGAAATGCGCCACATGATGGGCAAGAACGGCGGTAACATGGCGGAAGCCGGCGCCGTGGGATGGATGTTCAGCCGCAAGGGCGAAATCAGCATCCCGAAAGAAGCCGCCTCCGAAGACAAACTTCTCGACCTCGTTCTCGAAGCGGGCGCGGAAGATCTAAAGGACGATGGCTCGGCTTGGTACGTCGTGACGCCGCCCGAATCGCTCGAAGCCGTGAAGGAAGCTCTTGGTAAAGCGGGGATCACTCCTGCGAGCGCGGAAATCGGAATGGTTCCGCAGAACTACATCAAGCTCACCGGCGCGCAAGCCCAACAAATGTTGCGTCTCGTCGAAGCGCTCGAAGAACACGACGATGTGCAGCACGTCTACGCGAACTTCGACATCGACGAAAGCGAAATCCAGGCCGCAGTCGGCGCAAATTGATCGCTTCTGCTTTCTTCGAAGCGCCGGCATCTTGCCGACGTCTTTACCTTGGCAAATCCTGCCGTAACTTGATTGCGTCGGCCAGCTGCGCGTTTTAGACTTACGTCCATGAACATTTCTGGCAATTTGCGTCGTGTCCGCGTGCTCGGCATCGATCCCGCGGCCGCTGGCCCGACCGGCTACGGCATCGTCGAAGCCGAAGGCCGCGCGTGCCGCGTTCTGCATTACGGCGCTTTGCGCGTCGGGGAAAAACGCAAAGAGTCCGTCGGCGCAGCGCTGGAAGCAGTTCACACTTTGATTTGTGATCTGATTCAGAAATTTTCTCCAAACGTCGTCGCCGTCGAATCCATTTTTTCCGCACTCAACGTAAAAACCGCTCTGCGGCTGGCGGAAGTCCGTGGAGTAGTCCTCCTCGCGGCCTCGCAACATCAGCTGGAAGTTTTCAGCTACGCACCCCGCGAAATCAAAGCCTCCGTTGGGGGTTACGGCAACGCGGACAAACGCCAAATGCAAATAATGGTGCGCGCCCTTTTGGCAATGTCGGAAACGCCGGAGCCCGCCGACGCCGCCGATGCCCTCGCCGTCGCGTTATGCCATCTGCAAGCAGACGAAAGTCGCCGTCGATTTGGCGCAGCCTCGTCTCCCAATGCCGGTGGTATCATCCCGCGTACGAACTCCGCCCGCACTGCTGCCGCAACACCGATTACCTCTTCCCGCATCTCACCCTTGCGATGATTTCCCGGCTGAAATTCCTCGCCGCACTTGGCACATTCTTTGTTGGCGCATCCAGCCTTACGTTCGCCGCCCCCGCGCCTGCAAAGCTCACCTTCCGCCGAGTCTTTCCCGCCAGCACACCAGAATTTATCGAAATCACGGTTCTTGAAGACTCCGATGCTGCTTCTTACGAGATTCGCCAGCTTGACGAAGAAGCGGGAGCCTCCCCATTCGTAGTGAGCGCCACTCTCCGCACCAAAATGTTTGCTTACGCCACCGAACTTCATCATTTTCAGGGACTTGATCTGGACGTTCACCGGAAAATTGCCAATCTGGGTGAGAAAACATTTCGTTGGGAACAGAGCGGCCAAAAATTCGAGACGAAGTTCAACTACACCCTCAACTCTCCCGCGACTCAACTTCTGCAGATTTTTGAAGGCCTCGCCCGCCAGCAAGAACACTTCGTCCTTCTCTCCCGCCGCATGAAGTACGATCGTCTCGGCATTAACGATGCTCTTTTGCAGTTTGAGACCGACCTCAATCGTGGCCTGCTACCCGAACCAAGCCGCCTGGTTCCATTACTCGACCAAATCTCCAACGACAGCAAATTTGTGGAAATCGCCCGTCAAAGAGCCCGCAACCTCGCCGACCGCATCCGTCACGCAGCCTGAGCAAGAAACATGGGAATTTATATAAAAGTTATACGCAATTTTGTATGACTTTATGAATTAGTGCATTTGCACGTCCTAATTTATGCAGCCAGCCAACTAAATTGCACAAAATAAATGACTTAACAAAATTAGCATTGTGGCTAAACTTTTGCATATTTATCTTCGCCCATCGCGTTAATTAGGCAGTTTTTAGAGTGGATTGATGGCTGCCTCCTGGTCAAGTTAACGCCTTTTACTTTCACCGGTTCCACGGGGGGGCCGGTCGGAAGCAGTTCGACGGTCAGATCGTTCAAGCTCATTCTTGAATTGGAGGAGTAATGCATAACATTCGTAAGCTGGTCGCTTTTTCTTTGGCGTCCATAGCTTTGGTTTTGGGGCTTAGCTTGGTTCTTACTTCTGTGGCTCTCGCCCAAGTGTCCGTCTCTACAGGCAGCATTACTGGTACCGTCATAGACCCCCAAGGTGCATCCGTTTCCAATGCGAAAGTTTCCGTCACCAACAAAGACACGGGTACGAGTCAGAATTTCACAACTACTGACACGGGCTATTTCACATCCGGCGCTCTTGCCCCAGGCAACTATCGCGTGCGAGTCGAAGCAGCCGGTTTTAAGACAGTCGAAACCAGTGTTGCGGTCCAAGTCGGCCAGATCGCGACGGTAAACACCAAGCTCGAACTCGGCGCCTCAACAAATGTCATCGAAGTAACCGGTTCGGCTGTCCAAATAAACTCGGAACAAGCGTCCGTGCAAGACGTGCTTACGGCTGCAGACATTGAACAACTGCCAGTGAACGGCCGCAACTTCCTCGATCTCGCCACGCTCGAACCGGGCGTGCAGATTCAGGACGGCTCGACATTCGACCCCACCAAGAACGGCTACTCTTCTCTTTCATTTGGCGGTCGTTTTGGCCGCACGGCGCGCATTGAAGTAGATGGTGTAGACATCTCCGACGAGACTGTTGGAACCACTACTCAGAACATTCCTCAAAGTGCTATCGAAGAATTCCAGGTCAGCTCTTCTTCCCTAGATATGTCCACGGAATTGACTTCGTCAGGCACAGTCAACGTCGTTACCAAGTCAGGTAAGAATGAATGGCATGGTGGAACTTACTACTACGGCCGCAGCAACCAGACCTCCGCCAAAATTGCGCCTCCTCCAAATGACAACCTGAACTTCGGCCGCAAGCAGTTCGGCGCTGATTTGGGTGGCGCGATCATCAAGAGCAAACTCTTCTTCTTTGGCGATTTCGAGCGCACCGATCAGAACTTGCAGAGCCCAGTCTTGCCGGTCAGCACATTCCAATCGCTCCTCGGTAGTTTTAACTCTCCCTTTGCCCAGCGCGAATATCTCGGTCGCGTGGATTACAACATCAAGAATAACTGGACCCTCTTCTACCGCTTTGCTTTCGATCAGAACTCAAGCGTCCGTGGTTTTAACCCGGGCGTTTACCAGCCGTTTGCAAACGTCGATCACACGCCGACGCACGTTATTGGCACGGATTTCAACATCGGCCGCACTACAAACAGCGTCCGGTTTGAATTCCTGAAATTCCGCAATGCCATCGTGGACGGCGTCTCATTGTCCGGCGCCCTTGATCCTGCTCCGGGGATTTCTCTCAATATCACTCCAAATGGCAGCGATTTTTCGTGTCTCGGAGGTGGTGAAGCGTTCTGCTCCGGCGCGAACATTCTTGCACCCCAGCAAACCTTCCAGGAAGACCGGCAAATCAAGTATGACGGCAGCTACAGCCTCGGCCGTCACACTCTGCGCTACGGCACTTCTTTCAACGCCATCCTGGGCGGCGGATTCGCCAAGTTCTTTGCACTCCAGCCGATGGTACAGTCGGTTTATACAACTCAATCCAACGTTGGAACCACAAAACCGCCGACGAACTTTGACATCGCAAATGCTGGACCATTTCCGAGCTTGGATGGAATTGCGGCCGATAAGGCTAGCAACCCTCTCAACTGGCCCGTGGACACCATTCTGATGGGCAATGGCCAGGGCTTCTCAACGGAACGGCCAGGCTTCAATCTCCCGGCTGGTGGCCAATATGATCATCGCTTTGATTTCTACGTCGGCGATCAGTGGAAGATTAAGTCAAACTTGACCGTCACTCTTGGTTTGCACTATGGACGCGACACAGGCCGCACGGATAGCGACATTGCTCCAGTCTCCGCATTGGCCCAATTCGATAATCAATTCTATTCGGGCCTCGAAAAACGGGTGAATCAGCCGAACTTGAACTTCGGTCCTCAATTCGGTCTTGCCTGGGATCCTTTCAAGAACGGCAAGACTGTTATTCGCGGTGGAGCTGGCCTCTACTATGAAAATGCGATCTTTAATAACGTCCTGTTCGACCGTCCGGGCCGGCTGACTCAGGGCCTCTTCCTTGCGCAAGCGGCTCCTTGCTTCGGTGGCGCTGCGACTGGTCCAGTCCCTGGCGTTAACGGTGGCAATCCAGTCGCCTACTGCGGTGAAGCCGTTGGTACCGCGATGGCCCAGATCGCCGCGGACCAGTCCGCGTATCAGGCTGCGATCGCCGCTCAAGGCGTAGGTGCCAATCCCAACTTCATAGGCACAACACTCCAAGGCAACAACTTGAACGGCATTCAAATGCTTGCGCCTAACTATGTCTCGCCGCGCTCCGTCCAAATCAACGCCGGTATCCAGCGCCAGCTTGGTCACGGCACCACACTTAGTGTGGATTACGTTCGCAACGTGGCCACGCACTACACACTCGGATTGGACACCAACAAGGTCGGCGATGCACGCTTTCTTAATGTTGGCAACGCACAAACAGCCATTTCTGCCACAAACAACTCATTTGGTTGCGGAACAGGATTTGATAGCGCCTCCATCCAATGCGCGATCGGTAAGGGTGCTCAAATTAGCGACTACGCTGGTAACGGTCTGGATTCCGGGTTCGATGCCAGCGGCGGCGCTCCCTGCCCCACCTGCGCTTTTGGTGGCATCAACGGAAATCTCGGCCAATTGGAAATGCTCTTCCCCGTGGGCCGCTCCGTTTACAACGGCATGTTGGTCGAATTGAAATCCAACCTGACGAGGCCGCTTCCCGGTATGCGCCGCACTAGCTTGATCGCGTCCTATACGCTCTCGCGGTTTAAGTCGGCAGCAGCAGACCAGGACTTCGTCAACAACTCTCTGGATTTCAACGATCCCTTGAAGTTCTACGGCCCATCCGCGCTTGACCGCACGCACCTCGTCAGCGTCGGTGCCGTAATGGACTTCCCCTTGGCGACTCGCCTTGCCTTGACTGCACATTACGCTTCTGCGATTCCTCTCACCCTCACGCTGCCGCAAGCCGGCACTCCCGGTGAGATTTTCCGGACCGATGTAACGGGTGACGGCACGATCGGCGATCCTGTTCCAGGCTCGCAAGTAGGAGCTTTTGGCCGCGATATTAAGGCCGGTGACCTCAATAAGTTCATCGCCAATTACAACTCAACGGCAGCGGGTCAACTGACTCCCGCTGGGCAGGCGCTTGTTTCGGCCAACCTATTCACACAGGCACAGCTTGTATCTCTCGGTGCCGTAACCCCAACGCTGGCACTGGCTCCCAACGGACAAGTAGGCGTCTCTCCGCTGTTTACGTTTGACGCCCACATCTCGTGGGAATTCAAGATGGCAAAGGTGTTCCATGCACTTCCTGAGCGTGTAGTTGTCGAACCTCAGGTTGCGCTCTTCAACGTCTTTAACTTCCAGAACTTTGATCCGTTCGGAAACGTGCTCAGCGGCGTTCTGAATGGCAGCGTAGGCTCCGCGAATGGCACAACGCGGCAGCAGCGAAGCAACTTGATTAGCCCTGGCGCAGCGTCGGGCGTGAACTGGTATGCGGTCCCGCGCCAGGCGGAATTTGGCGTGAAACTAATCTTCTAGTTCTGGCCAGATTCGAAAGAAAAAGAGGCGGGGAGCATTCCTCCCCGCCTCTTTCTTTATCCCCTTCCCTTTCAATCGCTTCCGGTCTTCGCCTTTCCCCTCACCTTCCTCTCCCCTGTAACTCCTGCACATCTTCCTGCGTATGTTAGGATGAGGGCAGTTTCTGTCCCTCCTTTCGCACATGGCCAGGCCGTCCACAATGAACTTCTCCGAGGCTGTAGCTATCGCTACCTCCAGCCTTTGGGCGCACAAATTGCGCAGCGTCCTCACGCTTATCGGGGTCGTCATCGGCGTCGCCGCGGTCATCGCCGTCGTCAGCCTCATCAACGGCGCAAACCAGTATGTCGCCACCAAAGTCTTCAATCTCGGCGCCGACGTTTTCGGCGTCGCGTTTCAACCGTCCATCATCACCAACGTCGACGACTTCCTCGAATTTCAAAAACGCAAGAGATTGCACTGGGACGACTACGAAGCGATCAAAGAGCAATGCAAAACCTGCAAGGAAATCGGTGCTTCACAGGGTGGTCGCGTGGAAGTTCGCAGTGGCTTGAATTCTCTGAAAGACACAAACCTCCGCGCGTGGACTTCGCAGATGCCCGAGCTTTATGACGTGGATCTCGTCGAAGGCCGCCACATCACCGACGCTGATCTCACCAGTGCCGCACCCGTCTGCACCGTCGGCATGGACATCGTCGACAATCTGCTCCCCGGTGTGGATCCTGTCGGCAAAGAACTCCGCTGGAATAACGTCCCCTGCCAAATCATCGGCGTCGGGAAAAAAGAAGGTTCCTCACTTGGAACCTCGCTCGACAACTGGATCATTCTCCCGCTGACCACCTACCGCAAGGAGTTCGGCTCACAGAACGATTCGCTGCGCATCACTGCGCGTGCTGGCTCCGCTGCAAAAATTCAGGAGAGCGTGGACGAAGTTCGCCAGATCATGCGTGGCCGCCACCACATCGCCTACGGCAGCAAAGACGATTTCGCGGTGGAAACGAGTGACTCTTTTCTTTCTCTCTGGAAGGACATCAGCTCCGGCTTTTTCGTCGTCATGGTCGGCATCGCCTCCATTTCGCTCGTCGTCGGCGGCATCGTCATCATGAACATCATGTTGGTCAGCGTCACGGAGCGCACTCGCGAAATCGGCGTGCGCAAAGCGCTTGGCGCGCGCCGCAACGACATTTTGCTGCAATTCTTGATCGAGTCTTCGACCATCGCCGTTATCGGCGGCGCCATCGGCGTGCTCTGCGGAATCATCGCAGCAAAACTCGTCGCGATTGTCACACCGCTGCCCGCAGCAGTACAGTTTTGGTCCGTGCTCAGCGGCTTGATCGTCGCACTAAGTGTAGGACTTTTTTTCGGAACATACCCGGCATCGAAAGCAGCAAGACTCGATCCGGTCGAAGCGTTGCGGTCAGAGTAGTTGTAGTGGCCGGTCTTTAGACCGGTGCTTTTGAATTTTTCCGTTTGGTAAAAAACGTGGCTACGATCAGTCAAACACTGCCGCAACGTCGCACCGACCGCCTCCGCGGTTTCGTCAAACCCGCACGAGCGCTTGAAATCAAAGACCAGGTCGCACTCGCTCTTGATACGCTGCGCAAGAATCCTCTCCGGTCCGCTCTGACCATTCTCGGCATCGTCATCGGCATCACTACAGTCATCGCCGTCAGCTCGCTCATCAACGGTTTGAATGAAAATGTGCTGGGCGGAATCCGCGATCTAGGCTCAGACACTATAATTGCGTACCGCTTTCCGTGGGCTTCGCTTTCCCGTCCGCCAAGCGAGTGGTTCACGCGCAAGGAACTCCAGCCGGAATGGGCGGAAGACATTGCTCGCCTGCCGCACGTCAAAGCAGCTTCGCCTTCCATGCGAATCTTTCGGCCCCAGTTCGGCGCTGGTACTGCCGACGTCCGTCGCGGCGCGTATCGCGCGAAAAATGTGATTTTGCAAGGTAATCAGCCCTCAATCGGCGAAATTTTCGACATCAAAATCGAAAAGGGCCGCATGTTCAACGAAACGGACGCGGAGCATCGCGCGCCGGTTGTCGCACTCGGCTACGACACCGCGCACATTCTTTTTCCCGAAGGCGAAGACGGTGCCATCGGAAAAGAAGTGACGATCGACGGCCAGCTTTTCACCGTCATCGGCACGATGGAAAAGCGCCGCCAGGGTATTTCCGGCGGCTCGAATCCGGAAGACAACATCGCGTTTATGCCAGTCACCACGCTGCGCAAACTCTATCCAAACCAGAAAGACTACGTGATTTTCGCGAAAGCCAGCGACCCATCGCAGGTTGCACAAGCCGTCGAAGAAATACGCGACATGCTGCGCCGCAAGCGCCGGCTCACAAACGACAAGCCGGATGATTTTGCAATCTTCACTTCCGACTATTTTCTCGATCTCTGGAACAAGATCAGTTTTCTGATTTTTCTTCTGATGTTCTGCATCTCCGCTATCGGCCTGCTTGTCGGCGGTATCGGCGTCATGAACATCATGCTCGTCAGCGTCACAGAACGTACGCGCGAAATCGGCGTGCGCAAAGCCATCGGAGCGAAACGCAGCAACATCCTCTTACAATTCCTGATTGAGGCTGTGACGCTCAGCGCCGTCGGCGGCATCCTTGGTGTTACATTCGGCTCGTTGCTCTCGCTCCTCATGAAATATGGCGCCCACATGTCCGCCCAGCTTTCCTTTTTCTGGGTCGTCACTGCACTCGTTCTTTGCGCCTGCATCGGCATCGGTTTCGGCATCTATCCGGCTTGGAAAGCCGCTCGCCTCGATCCGGTCGAAGCTCTCCGCTACGAATAGCCCGCGCCTTCTATTCGGGCCATTTGCCTGGTGATACACACTTCTCGCTCTTACTCTTTGGCCCCACCTGTCCCTTCGGCCAGTCTTATCCCTTCTCACAATCCTCTTATTCTGCAATTAGCGTTCTCCGGTAATTCCGCCACTCTCTTTTGTTTGGAGGCCCTGTGTTTCTCCCTTTGCGTCACGACAGCATGGAAGGCCGCCGATGGCCGGTCATTTCCATCGCGCTGGTCGTTCTGAATTTGCTCGTCTTCCTGGGCACGCATAACCAAATCGACCAGGAAGGCCCCGAGCGGGGCGAAATTCGCTCGCACATTCGGATGCTGGCAGCAGACCATCCCGAACTCACCATTCCGCCTGTGGGGCAGGAGATTGTGGATCAATTTGCGAAGGATAATCCGGCCGCCTGGGCCGCAGCCAAATCTGGCACTCGCGATATTCAGGATGCGTGGGATGCAAAAATGCGTCTCATCGACGATCCCGCCAAACTCCAGGCAGAGATGGATTCCCTCTGCTCGCAGTACGCCTCTTTCACTTCCGAATCCATTTTGTATAAGTACGCGTTTATTCCCGCCCACCCATCCGCGATTTCGTATCTCACCGCCAATTTTCTTCATAGCGGCTGGCTCCATCTCATCGGCAACATGTGGTTCCTTTGGCTCGCTGGAGTCCTCCTCGAAGACACCTGGGGCCGAATCATTTATCCAATTTTTTATTGGGTTGCGGGAATCGCTGCGCTGCAGTTTTATGCGTGGACAAGCCCGGGCAGTCTTGTACCAGCTCTTGGCGCATCCGGAGCCGTCGCCGCTCTTATGGGCGCTTTTCTCGTTCGCTTCCCCACAACCAAGATTGATGTGGCTGTAATCCTTGGTCCGCGCAGCATCGCCAACCTTGCCATTGGCAAGGGCTTTCGCTTTAAGGCCGCAGCGTATTGGCTTCTTCCGTTTTGGCTGCTTGCGGAAATATTCTCCGGAACAATTTTTGGAAGATATTCGAGCACCGCGCACTGGGCTCACGTCGGTGGCTTTATTTTCGGAGGTCTCGCGGCACTTGCGCTGCGCCATTCCGGCCTCGAAGCAAAAGCGGATGCGGCCATCGAATCCAAAGTCACCTGGACTGCGGATGCCGGCATTGTTACGGCTACCGATCAATTGCATCAGGGAAAACTCGACGATGCCATAGCGAGTTTGCAGAACTATCTCTCCGCCAATCCGGAATCCACGGAAGGCTACACTCTTCTTCATCAAGCTTACTGGCGCAAGAACGATGTGCCCGCTTACCGCGACGCGATTTCTAAACTCATTCAGCTCCATTTAAAATCGCAAAACTTTGATGCCGCATGGCAAGACTATGCGGATTTGAAAAATTCCGGCAGCAATCTGCCGTCTGCAACGTGGCTGGAACTCGGCCGCGCCGCGGAAACGCAGGGAAATCTGGAGCGCGCCGTCGAAGAATACGGCCGGCTTGCGGCTGCATTTCCCAATGAGCGCCCGGCGTTACTCGCTCTTCTTTCCGCGGGCCGCCTCTCGCTCAAGAACCTCAAACGTCCAGCCGACGCCCTGCGATACTACGAAACAGCCTCAAAATCGCCCGTACCTCACGCGGATTGGGAAACCAACATCCGCAACGGCATTGAAGGCGCAAAAAAGGCGCTTGCTCCCGTCCCGGCTTAGACCAAAAGTTGCCTCCGTTTCCCTCTTTCGCAGCGCGAACTTGCTACCCCCTCGGGCCTCTGCGTAGACTCATTGCCAGAAACTCCGATGACCACTCAGGGCGAATCCTTTCCGCTTACTCGATACTCCGTGCTCGCTGCGGCTGGCAGCTCGGACAACGCAGAGCGTTCGCGGGCGCTGGATATTCTTTTTGCCGCATATTGGAAGCCCATTTACAAATACCTCCGTTTGAAATATTCCCAGGCTCCGCAGGACGCGCAGGATTTGACGCAGGGATTTTTTGCCGAATTGCTTGAACGGAAATTGCTTTCGAGATTCGACCCCGCGAAAAGCCGCTTGCGGACATATTTGCGGCTTTGCGCGGACAGTTTTGCATTGAATGAAATCAAAGCGGCTTCGCGCAAGAAGCGCGGCGGAGAATTTGCTCACGTTCCACTTGATTTTTCCGCCGCTGAGGATGAACTTCGCGCGCAGACGATCGATCCGGCAGCGATTCCGTCTCCGGAATCGCTCGAAGACTTTTTTGAGAAAGAATGGATTCGCAGCTTGTTTTCTTCCGCAGTGGAAGAGCTTAGAAAGCTCTGCGAAGCGCGGGGCAAGCAAAAGGCGTTTGCGCTTTTCGAGTCGTATGATCTCGACGGCGAAGAAAATATTTCGTACGCCGAACTCGCCACTCGCCACAGCATGTCTGCGACGGACGTGAACAACCAAATGGCGTGGGCGCGCCGCGAATTTCGCCGCATCGCCACGGAACGATTGCGCGCCCTCTCCGGCAGCGAAGAAGAATTCGCACGTGAATCAAAATCGCTTTTTGGCGAAGCTCCAAAATGAAGTTTCTGAGCGACAAAGCGCTGGAGCGTCTCCGTGGTTCGAGCGTACCCGACCTTGCCGGTACACGCTATGAACTTCGTGAGCTGATCGCGCGCGGCGGCATGGGAATTGTTTACGCAGCCGAAGACGAAAAACTGAGTCGCCGTGTCGCACTCAAAGTTCTGGATTCCGCGAGCGCTGCTCCCGAGCTCGCGCAGCGTCTTATCCGCGAAGCGCGGATTCTTGCGCAGCTCGAACATCCCGGCATCGTTCCCGTGCATGACGTGGGTACCCTCGCGGACGGCCGCGTGTTCTACACGATGAAATTCGTGGAGGGCCTTCGGCTGGATCAATACATCAAGCAATTGGATTCCCTTCCCCAGCGTTTGCGATTGTTCCTGCGAGTCTGCGATGCCGTCGCATTTGCGCACGCACGCGGTGTTCTGCATCGCGATTTGAAGCCAGCAAACATTATGGTTGGCTCTTTCGGTGAAGTGCTCGTAATGGATTGGGGACTTGCGAAAGTTCTGCAGGAAACTTCTGCGGCAAGCGAAACCGTTCTGGTCTCTCCACAAAAAGAGAATCCAGATAAAGACGAAACTCAATCCACTGTTGTGACTGGGCACGGGACGGTGATGGGCACGCCGGGGTATATGTCGCCGGAACAGGCGCGCGGCGAAACGGAAAGAATCGATGCGCGAAGCGACGTGTTTTCTCTCGGCGCACTTTTGAAATTTGTGTCGATAAATTCGTCGAGCGAAAAAAGCGCGAGCGCCTCGCGGCCGCTTCAGGCGATTTGCGCGAAAGCCATGGCTGACCGCCCGGAAGATCGCTACGCAAACGTTTCAGAACTTGCAGCCGATGTTTCGCGTTTTCTGGACGGTCTGCCAGTTTCCGCCTACTCCGAGAGTGCGTTTGAGCGCGCGGGGCGATTCTATAAACGCCATCAAGTCGCCATCCTATTGATAACAGCCTACTTAGTGATGCGATTCCTGGTTCTCTACTTTTTTCACCGCTAAGCCTAAAGGAATTTGGCCGCCTGTTGTAAAGAGGGACAGAGCGGGAGAAAATCTGGCCCCTATGGAGGCTACCTCGATGAACAAGATTTTGCTGGGATTGCTGCTGGGAACGTTTCTGGGGGCTGTTGATGGGGGAAGTGCGTATTTTACTCCTGCCGTTCGCTCGATGATTGTGGGAATAGTGATCGGTTCGACCTTCAAGGGCTTGATTGCGGGAGTTGCCGCAGGAATCTTTGCTCGCAAAGTGAACTCCGTACCGTTGGGAATCCTGTTCGGGCTTTTTGTAGGTTTCGTTCTCGCTTTGCTCGTAGCGCTTAAACAGCATGGCTACTACTTTGAAATCATTTTGCCGGGAAGCATCGTGGGAATGATAGTGGGATGGGCGACGCAGAAATACGGCGCAACGCCGCAACCGAAACAAGCGTAAATTCGCGCAAAAACTTTCGCAGAAAATCACCGTACAAAAAGGAGAAGTGCCATGGCTCGTGTAATTCATTTTGAAATTCCCGTGAACGATCCCGATCGCGCGATTGCGTTCTATAAGAACGTCTTCGGCTGGAAGATCGAGAAGTGGGTCGGCCCGATGGAGTATTGGATGGTGAACACCGGCGACGACAAAGAGCCGGGAATCAACGGCGGAATCATGAAGCGCGGGAACGTCCAGACCACCACGAACACACTTGGAGTGGATTCCGTAGACGCGTCTGTTGCCGCGGTAACGAAGGCAGGCGGAAAACTCATCATGCCGAAGACGCCGATTCCTGGGGTCGGCTATTTTGCATACTGCGAAGACCCGGAAGGCAATCTTTTCGGCGTGATGCAAGCGGACACGAACGCGAAGTGATTTTTTAGTTTTTGCAAATTCAGAAATAAAAGGAGAAATGCGATGTATCTGACGAAGAAACTGGTGACGGCAGCGTTGGCAATTCTGGCGATAGGAGCTGTAGGAATGCGCTCCGCGCCGGCAGGAGGAAATGGGTCGGAGGCATTTGAACAGATGAAGGCGCTTGCAGGCGATTGGCAGGCAGATTCTGCAGCGACCGGCAAAGCCACTTTGCACCTGGAGCTGACTTCCGGGGGATCGGCGCTGCTGGAGAAATTCCGGATGGAAGAAAACGGGAAACCCGTAGAGATGATCACTCTGTACTACCTCGATGGCGACCAGTTGAAGCTGACGCATTACTGCATGGCGGGCAATCAGCCAACAATGGCCGGGACGTATGACGCGGCGACTAAGACCATTAAATTCAATTTCGTAAGCGTTTCCAACCTGAAAAGCCCCGATGCCGGACACATGCACCACGCTCTTTACACGTTTATTGACAATGACCACTTCAAGACAAACTGGACGTTCCGGAAGGACCAGAAGGATTCGTTCACCGAAGATGCGACCTACACCCGCGTGAAATAAACCGATACAATTTCCGCCAGCAGCCGTAGTAGGTTCAAGGAGGGGGATCCTATGTTCAAAGGCATGATATTGGCAGCAATGTTCCTGGTGGCGGTTCCGGCAACGGAAACGCTGACCCAAGTGGAGCGAGACAAGGCGATCGCGGAACTCGAAGGCTCCAAAAAGATGTTTCTCGATGCAACTAAAGGACTTTCGGCGGCGCAGTGGAACTTCAAGTCCGCGCCAGACCGCTGGTCCATAGCAGAATGCGCGGATCATATTGCCCTTTCCGAGGGATTCATCTTCGGATTGGTAAGCGAAAAGGTGATGAAGAGTCCGCCGACACCGGAAAAGCGCAGTGCGACGGCAGGTAAGGACGACAAACTGGTGGCGATGTTGCAGGACCGCACGCACAAAGCGACGGCACCTGAGCCCCTGGACCCGACAAAGACGGTGTTGACGCCCGAGGAATCCACCAAACGGTTCCTGGAGAGCCGAGCCAAGACCGAAGATTTCATCAAGACGAGCCAGGAAGATCTGCGCGACCATATGTTTGACCATCCGGTGCCGGTGATCGGGACTTTGGACGCGTACCAGTGGGTGTTGTTGATTTCCGGGCATACGCGGCGGCATACACTGCAGATCCTGGAAGTGAAGGCAGACCCGAACTTCCCGAAGATGTAAGCCGGGATTCGGCAACAACTTAGAGCAGTTTTCGGGGAGGGCGTGTTGGTTAACCATAACCACCACCCCCTCCCCTGTTTTTTGTAAGTGTTGAAAATAAAGGGACTTCAAGTCCTTTGTTCTGTAAGTGTTCATTCTGCAGGGGTTACAGGCACATTTTTCACAAGTGTTCATTCCAGAAGAGTTAGCGGAAAAATTGATTGGGGTAGAGGGATTTTGAGGTGGGCGGAAATGCCCGGTGAGGAGAAAACTTGCCGACTGCACATGAGATGGTAGCGTGGAATCGAATAACTGTCAAGGTATAGTACTTTATGAGAATCATTCGAAACTGGAGTCCACCCAAAAGGACGCGTTGTTCCGGGTGCGCTAGTCGAAATCGGAGACCAACTTAGAAATCGCAACGTACGTCAACGAGAGCCTTCGCGCCTTCGAGTTATCAATAGAACTTGTAACTTCGCTTCAACGCTAGGCGGTAGGGACGGCTCTACATTTTCGGAGAAGAGCGGAGGTCGTCGGCGAAATGTTGGAAGGCGGCGTGGTCTTCGGGGGAAGAAGAGTAGGCGGCGGTGCGGCGGAGGGCTTCGCGGGCGGCTTGATCGGGAGTGAGGGTGCGCTGAAAAACGGCATCGCGGAGATTGCGGATTTGCTGGAGAGCGTCCGTTGAGGCGCTGGCATATTTATCGATTTGTTGCAGGAAAAAATCGAAGAGCGGTTTGGGGAGTTCGAAGGAGTCCGGGACATCGTGGCGGGTGTAGTCATAGATGGTTTTCTGGTGCCAGGGGTCGAACTTTTTCGTGTCGAAAGTATCGTCTTCGGTGAGAAAGATTTGTGAAGTTGGAATAACGACGCGAACGGGCTGCGCGTTTGCGGGATGAATCGTCCAGACGGCAACCGTGTGATTGGGATAGGGCCAGAAAAGTCCGACGCCTTTGACGCCGGCGCGCGCGACGAGAAACGCGAAGAGTGCGGAAAGTTCGTCACACTCCGCGGTTGCGGTTTTTTCGATGTAGGACGGGCGATTGACTGCCTTCCATTGTCGCCAGACTTCATCGGAGTTGGGCGGTTTGTCCGTGATGCTCCAGTGCATGTTCCAGAAGCCAGCGTCGCGAGTCGCTTCGAAAATGATATGGACCAGGACGAAATCAGAATAAGAGACACTGCTCGGAGAGAGATGATGCGCATCGAGAAAAGTCTGGTAAGCGGAACGCATACTGGATGAGGATTCGAGAGATTTCGATTTTTCGCGAATGGCAGAAAGTAGATTGGCAAGAGTGGGCGCTGAAGACTGAGGGGCAGGGGCAGCAGGATACGCTGACAGACCCGAATCAGGCTGAATAAAACCCGCGCAAGAAAAACCAGCGCGAAGAGAGCCCGAGACAAGGATGGACACGAGCATGACTGCAAGCCGAGTGTAGGCTGGAAAAATCATTTGGCGGGAAATGGAATTTTGATTCAACGAGAATGATACGACATAAGAAGGGAAAGAGTGCGGCGGCACGCGAAGTGATGTGCAACTCTTGAACCCGTTTGGGCATATAATTCAAAGAATCCAGCCAAAACATACTTAAGCCCCAGCCGGGAGGAAGAGATGCTCTCGGACCCAGGAATTGCCCTCGCCGGACACACCATCACCATGTTTCAACTTTTGCTTGCAGGAGGAGTGCTGCTGGGCGCGGCGGCGCTGCTGCTTGCGCTGGCTCACGGCAAGCGAATCGCGTTGCAACGCTCCGTGGTGACAGATGAAATGGCGATTCAGTTGGGAAGAATCGCAGAATCGCTGGAGCGCCTGGCGAATGAAACTGCCGTCTGGAGACAGGCCGCAACGACACGACAATCGACCGTTTCGCTTCCTCCGAAGCCCGGTGAGGAAGCGCATCCGATTTCGTATTCGATGTTTGGGCGGTGAGGACAGAGAAAGAGCGAATCTGAAGATTCGCCACTGCAAAACAAAGAGAGGCGGACTAAAGTCTCACCACACGGCGTGGCGCTATTTTGCTGCGGCGGAGTGAGAGGCGGACGCGAGTGCCCGCAGGGATCCGGTGTAGGGGGCGCGGGCGACGCCGCGTTCGGTGAAGATGGCGGCGATGTAGCGATGGGGCGTGACGTCGAAGGCAGGGTGGGCGGCGTGAACGTCCGGCGCGATGCGGATTCCCTGTATTTGGGTAACTTCCTCAGAGGAGCGCTCCTCGATGGGAATGTGGTCGCCGTCGGGAATCGAGAGATCGAACGTCGAGATGGGCGCGGCGATGTAAAACGGCACGTTATTTTCTTTGGCGAGTACGGCGATTTGATAGGTGCCGATTTTGTTGGCGGTGTCGCCGTTGGCAGCAACGCGGTCGGCTCCAGTAACAACGGCGCCAACTTTTCCAGTTTTTAGAAAATGGCCGACCATGTTGTCCGTGATAAGCGTGAGCGGAATATTGCTACGATGCAGTTCCCAGGCGGTGAGGCGCGCGCCTTGCAGGTAGGGACGCGTTTCGGGCACGAAAACATGGAGTTTTTTGCCTTGCTGGACGGCGACTTGAATTACGCCTAGCGCGGTGCCGATGCCAGCGGTTGCGAGCGCGCCGGCGTTGCACTGCGTCATGACGTGGCCTTCGTGCGGCATGAATTCCGCACCGAAGCGGCCCATGGCTTCGTCGGTGGAGCGTTTTTCCGCGTGGACGGCCTGAGCTTCTTCGATAAGAGCTTGCCTGATTTGCGCGAGGTCGGAAGTATTAGCAGATAGTTCGGCGAAACGGCGCTTCATGCGTTCGAGCGCCCAGAAAAGGTCCACGGCGGTGGGGCGAGTTTGCGCGAGGGTTTCGACGATGATCGGGAATTCGGCGCGGAGGTCTGCTATCGATTTTGCGGTGGATTTTTGCACGCCGATGGCGACACCCATCGCTGCGGCGACGCCAATCGCGGGCGCTCCACGAATCACCATTTCTCGGATGGCTTTGGCGACGTCCTGGTAGGTGGTGTAGGTGTGAGAGATTTCTTCAATGGGAAGACGGCGCTGGTCGAGCATGACAACGCCGCGTTCGGTCCATTCGATAGGCTGGGCTACATACATTCGGGAGCTATCCTCGCAATCTTCTATTGTAGCGAAGGAAGGCGCGGCGCAGGAAATCGAGCATCAGGGGTGTGGCAGCTTTCCGTATTTCGCGAGAAAGAAGCCAATGACAAAAAGAACTGCGAGAGTGGAATTGTATCCGAGATGCATAAGGTAACTGGCAAGAACAGTTTCCGTGCGGGAGCGGACAAAAGCGAAAACGATGCCGACTCCAGTAAGCGCGATAACGATGGGCCATGCCCAGCCGAGCTGAGTGCCGTGCATGACGCCGAATAAAATCGCCGTGAGAATAATGCTGGTCCATACACCGAAAGTCCTCGCGAAAAGCGGGTAGAGGTAGGCGCGAAAAATAGTTTCTTCGGCGAGAGGAGCTACAAAAACGGCCATGCCCATGAAGGCGAACGCCATATTCTTGTTTTTAAGAATGTCCTGAATGGGCGCGTGCTCCGGGGCTTTGACTTTTGCCGTTGCCAACATCACCAAAAACGAGAGAGCACAACCAGAGAGAACGTAGAGCCAGGGTTTGGTCGGAAGTTTCGATATTTGAGGGTCGAATTTACGCCAGCGAAGCGATTCCCAAAACGGCCTGTTGTAGAAAAACTTTATTGTCAAATAGAGGAAGAGAAAAAGGGCAGCGTACCAAAGAACCATGCTGCCGACAGCGAAGACCGGCTTGGAGACGGCGAATTGCTGCAACTCTTTTTGAGTGGGATGCGCCGACAAGGCTTTCGTTTGAATGTAGTAGACGGTGAAGATAATTTGAATGAACACCAAAGAAACGACGGCAAACGGAATAAAACAGAAAAAATGTCCCCAAGACCAGGGAACGTCCAAATCACTCTGGGAACGAGTGGCGAACGTGTAGGGTTGAGGATGAGTTGCGCCGTAAGTGAAAGGGTCCCCGGGCGGAATTTCACCGGATGTTAATGGGAAAGGATGAAGCTGCGATTCTTGTGGGGGCGCAACCGGGGCTGGCAATTCGGAATGGCCGAGAGGATCGTTGCCGGCGTTCTTCGGATTGTCGTCAAAGAGCGACATTATTTCCTTTTACGCGAACTTTGATCGCGATGCCTGGCAGATTTGCCGGGCCAGCCGTTCGCGAGCGCAGCGGCGACGAGTGGCAACATCAGCTCATGATGTCCCGTGATGGCGAAACCGCGGGAGCCATCCGCGGATTTGCCACGTACAGGAGCAGTCGGGCGCTTCACTACATTCTGCAACGGACGGTAGTGTTGAATGAAGTCGAAGTTAGCGGTGGTGATTGGCCGTAAGGGCACACCGAGATTGCGGACGACAGAGACGGCTTTCAAGAAAACTTCAGGCAAGAGCACGGCAGAACCCCAATTGAGATATACGCCGCCCGGATGCATTTCTTTCACGAGCGCGCAGAAGAGGCGGAAATCGTTGTGGGTGGCGGAACCGAGCGAGGAGCCATCGGCGGCGGGGTGCATGTGCGGGATATCGGTGCCAATAGCGAGATGAACCGTGACGGGGATCTTGTGTTGATAGGCGGCGAGGAGAATGCTCGCGGTGGCGTGTTTTGGGTTGAGATTGCGGGAGACGAGAAATTTCCCGGCGGCTTCGCCGTAACCGATCCCAGTGTAGGCAGCGGTGGAAGCGATTTTATTGAGAAAAGTGCCGGTTTCGCGTGCCATGCCGAAAGCACCCGCGCCGAGCCCGGCTTCGACGTCCTCGGAAGTATTGCCACATAGCGTGATTTCGAAATCGTGGATGAGGGCAGCGCCGTTCATGGCGATGCCAGAGATGAAGCCACGGCGGATCAGATCGTTTATGACAGGGCCGAGGCCTGTTTTGATGACGTGGCCACCGATGCCCCAGAGGATAGCCTTGCGGGCACGCTTCGCGGCGTGGATAGCCGAGAGCAAATCACGGAGATCGCTGGCGGCGAGAAAATTGGGAAGAGAGTTGAGGAAACTTTTGAGCGAGGCGTTTGGCGCAGGAGGTTTGGCGAAGCCAGCGACGGCGACTTTGCTCTTGCGGGAGGCGAGCGGATAGGTTTCGATTTCGCCGAATTGGAGCGGTGGGATGGAGTAGATGGACATGTGGACGGATAACTTTAGCGTGCTATGCGGGTGAATTCCAAGCGCGGTCGGCGCAGAGCTGCTTCGGAAGCAGCTCTGCAAAAGCGTTCCGGCGGTATCAGCAGAGGAAGCGGCCGGTGGGAATTGCGCCGCCGAAGAAGATGATTAGAGGAATGTCTGCAACGCAGGAAATCGCAATGCCGCCGAGGCGCCAGTAGCGATCGGATGGATTCGCACCGGTGACGGCTTGTTCGAAGGAGAGGCGGCTAGGGTTCAGCTTGATGGCGACGATCGCCCATTCAATCCAGCGGATGGGAATGTAGATCAGGAGATAGGCGAAAACATTTTGCATGGGGATCGTGTTGAGAATTGGTGAAAGGAGAATCAGTAGAAAAACGAAAATCGCCGTGCCGAAAAATAAACCGAGAAGAAAACGGAAGAGGCCGTAGCCGAGGATGAGACTGAAGGACGGATATTGATTGGGACGGAAAATCTGAAGGCCGTAGTAAGACCAGCCGCAATAGGCGAGCAGTTTTATCGCGATGTAGAGGACTACTCCCAAATTTTTAACCTCAAGAAATCTTATGGCTATTTTGCGGAGCCGTTGCCGTTGGTGGACGGAATAGACAACACGCGGGCGAGGGCCTGGCCGGTGTAGGACTTTTTGGAGCGGGCGACCAGCTCGGGCGGGCCTTGTGCGACGACGCGGCCGCCGCCTTCGCCGCCTTCGGGGCCGAGGTCGATGATCCAGTCGGCTTGTTTGATGACGTCGAGATGGTGCTCGATGATGAGCACTGTGTTGCCGAGCGAAACGAGGCGCTGGAGGACATCGAGAAGTTTGCGAACATCGTCAAAATGGAGACCAGTGGTCGGTTCATCGAGAATGTAGAGCGTGCGGCCGGTCTGACGCTTGGAAAGTTCGCGGGCGAGCTTAATGCGCTGGGCTTCGCCACCGGAAAGCGTGGTGGCAGACTGGCCGAGCTGGACGTAGCCGAGGCCAACTTCGACCAGAGTGGAAAGTTTTTGCTGGATTTGCGGAATATTTTCGAGAAGTTTTAGCGCTTCGGAAATGGGTAGATTGAGAATATCGCTGACGGAATGATTCTTGTAACGGACGGCGAGCGTTTCCGAATTGTAACGGCGGCCACGGCAGACTTCGCACATTACGTATACATCAGGAAGAAAATTCATTTCGATGCGGCGAAGGCCGTCACCCTGGCAGGCTTCGCAGCGGCCGCCTTTAACGTTGAAGCTGAAGCGGCCGGGTTTGTAGCCGCGCTCACGCGATTCGGGAAGCATGGCGAAGAGGTCGCGGATAGGGCCGAAGACACCGGTGTACGTGGCGGGATTCGAGCGCGGCGTGCGGCCGATGGGTGCCTGATCGATCTCAATGACTTTATCTATGAACTCGATACCGGTGATTTCGCGATGCGCGCCGAAGGGTTCGCTGGAGCGATAGAGTTTTTGCGCGAGGGTGCGGTAAAGAATGTCGTTGACGAGAGTGGACTTGCCGGAGCCAGAGACGCCAGTAACGACGGTGAGCAAACCTATGGGGATGGTGACGTCAACATCCTTGAGATTGTTGGCAGTGGCGCCAAGGATTTGAATATTCTTGCCGTTCGCAGAGCGGCGCGAATCCGGTACAGGAATCTTTAGCTCGCCCGAAAGGTAACGGCCCGTTAGCGATTCGGCGCTGGCTGAAATCTGATCGGGCTTGCCTTGCGCGACAAGATAACCACCGGCGTTGCCTGCGCCGGGGCCGAGGTCGACGACAAAATCGGCGCGGCGGATGGTGTCTTCGTCATGCTCGACGACAAGAACAGTGTTGCCGAGATTGCGGAGGCGTTCGAGCGAACCGAGAAGACGTTCGTTATCGCGTGCGTGGAGGCCGATGCTCGGCTCGTCTAAGACGTAGAGGACGCCTCGTAAGCGCGAACCGATTTGCGTGGCGAGGCGGATGCGCTGGGCTTCTCCGCCGGAAAGTGTAGCGGCTGAGCGGTCGAGGCTGAGGTAGCCAAGACCAACGGCGAGAAGAAATTCGATGCGCTGTGAAACTTCTTCGAGCGGCCGCGCAGCGATTTCCCGCTGGCGTGCGGTGAGATGCGAAACAATCTTGTCCACGGCCGGGCGCGCGGAGCTGAGCGAAAGTGCAGTGAAATCAGCGATGGACCAGCCGGCGAGTTTGACGGCGAGGGATTCGGGGCGCAGGCGCTTGCCGTGACAGACGCTGCACTGAGTGGCGGACATGTACTGCGTCATCCATTCGCGGTAGGCGTCGGAGTTTGATTCTTCAAAATTCTTTTCGAGAAATTTGAGTACGCCGTTGAAGCGAAAGCCCTTTTCTTTTTTTGCTTTTGTTTTGGGAATATCCCCGTTCTTGGCACCTGGGCCGCCGGAGGGCGGATAACCGTAAAGAATCAGGTTCTGGATTTTTTGCGGAAATTTGTCGAACGGCGTATTGAGATCGAAGCCGTGAGCATAGGCGGCGAGTTCGAGGGTGCGTTTGAGAATCGTAGATGCAGAGCCAGGGCCGAGGCCGCCGTCGAAGAGCGGACGACTCCAATCGTGAAAAATCTTTGCGGGATCGAAATCGTATTTGGAGCCGAGGCCGTTGCAGGCAGGGCAAGCTCCGTACGGAGAGTTAAAACTGAAGGAGCGCGGCTCAAGGATGGGAACGCTGATGCCGCAATCGGGGCAAGCGAGTTTTTCGGAGAAGACGTGTTCCTTACCACCAACAACAGCGACAGTAACGAGGCCGCTGGCGAGCTTGAGCGCGGTGGTGATGGATTGTTCGAGGCGCGAGGCGATTCCCTGCTTGACGAGAAGGCGATCGACGACGACTTCGATGGTGTGATTCTTGCGCTTATCGAGCGCGGGGAGATCGTCCATCGGATAGAGCTCGCCGTTGATGCGAACTCGAACGTAACCATCCTGGCCGAGTTTTTCGAGTTCCTTACGATAGGCGCCTTTGCGGCCGCGAACGATAGGCGCGAGGATCATGACGCGATCATCAGGCTGCGCGAGTTCACCCTGCAAAATTGCCTGAACGATGGCTTCGCTGGACTGGCGCGTGATGGGCTTGCCGCAATTGGGACAGTGCGGCACGCCGACCGTAGCATACACAACGCGGAGATAGTCGTAGATTTCCGTAATAGTGCCGACGGTGGAGCGCGGCGAGCGCGAAGTGGTTTTTTGTTCGATGGCGATGGACGGGGAAAGGCCTTCGATGACGTCCACATCGGGACGCTCCATCTGATCGAGAAACTGGCGCGCGTAGGCAGAGAGCGATTCGACGTAACGACGCTGGCCCTCAGCGTAGATTGTGTCAAAGGCAAGCGAGGACTTGCCGGAACCGGAGAGGCCGGTGATGACAGTAAGGGTGTTACGAGGGATTTCGAGGCTGATGTTTTTCAGGTTGTGTTGCCGTGCGCCCCGTATGACGAGTTTGGTCAGGCCCATGTTACGAGAGTGCCCCTCCACAGGAGCTCTGGCGCTCAGTAGCGACACTGAGGGCAGAATAACTTTTCACGATAGCAGGAGGCGTTACAAAGGGTCAAGGTGAAGGCCCGAAACCATCCGAATTTTGCTGGCCTTGGCTCTTCAGGTTGAGTGCGTCTCGTGACATCGTCTGCATGGAAGGGCTACGGCGCACTGGAAGGCCCAAACGTCGCAGCCCGATTGCACGCCCAATCACTACCAGGGTTATGTCGTCCCGCTGCCGATGGCCTTTCAAGAACGCTGACACCTGGTCCAGAATGCCTTCGATGATTTGCTTTGGTGTCTTGCCGCTGCAAGACCGCAACAAATTCTCGAGCCTTTGCTCTCCCCAAAATTCGCCGTGACGGTTTTCCGCTTGCATCTGTCGCCAATGTCCCGAAATGAAGACGACCGGCAGGAAAAAGTACTACAGGGAAAACCTGACGAGTAATTTTGCGCGGGAGTACCGCATTTTTACTCAGTTTTATGTGTGCATTGTGATGAAAACAATGGACTTAAGAATGGTTCGCGGGTTGCAATCCTCTGAAGACGTGGGGGAGGCGAGCCGAGGATCCCTTTAGGGGATTGAGGGCTGGGCCGGTTCGCTTCTCCCCTTTTTCATTTTGGGGTCACGTAAGTACGACCCTGAAACCGCACTTTCGCCGATGGCGATCCCGGTGCCTCCGGATCCTCGCCAACCTTCCTGACAACCCTGACAACCCGAACAACCCGAACAACCCGAACACGGCGGAGGTGTGTCAAAAAAGAAGGAAGCAAGAAGACAAGGCAGAAATTCCCGGAAAGCCAGAAACGTCAGCTCAAGCGCCGTGGATTGTGATAGCCGGAGGATTTGCGCTGCGGCTGGGTTCGGGATTACGAGTCGTGTAGTCCGTCATCGTAAGGCCGAGCATGATGGCGAGCCAGAAAAAACCAGCAGCGATGACGAGTTGTGTGCGCTTTGGGCTGTACTTGCCGTGCATGAAGAAAAGAATGACGAGCGACATTTTCGTCGTGGCGATTGCCAACGCGAGCACGATGTTCCAGCGGCCAAGGTTGATCTTCGCCGCTTCCACGGTCACCCACGTGCCAATGAGAAGGAAGGCCAGGATGAGCGCATAAATTTTCGGCGAAACTACGTGATGTCCATTTTCCGACACGCGAATCTCTCCACTCAAGCCAGATGGCGATTGATCAAGTACAGCAACGGGAACAGGAAAATCCAGACGATATCGACGAAGTGCCAGTACAAACCTATGTTTTCGACAGGCGTATTGTAATTTGCGTCAAAGCGACCTTTGCGCGCTTCCAGGATCAAGTAAAGCAGGAGGCCGGCGCCCACGATCATATGCAAGGCGTGCAACCCGGTCATGCCGAAATAAAGTGAGAAATAAAGCTGTGCATGCGCGTTTAGCGCAACTACACTGCCCTCCGCTTCAATTCCTTCCTTAATTTCCTTCACTTCGTCGGCTAGATCTTTTCCTTCGAGCTGGCAAGCTTCCGGATTTCTGCTGCAATAAGTAATGTCAAAGCTGTGACCGGGAATCAGGTGATGATCGAACTTTTGTTTATACTCGACGACCTTGACGCCAAGGAACACCGTGCCCAGAGCGAGCGTCAGAATCAAGAAGAGTGGAACCAGTTTTTTGTTGCTCGTCTGCGCGGACCAGACGGACATGGCCATCGTGAAGCTGCTTGCGATCAAAACTATCGTGTTAGCAAAACCGAGCGGCAGGGAAAGCATGTTGCCGCCGACGCCAAATGCGGTGGGAAACTCGTGGCGGTTAATCGAGTAAGTAAGGAATAATCCGCCGAAAAACAAGATTTCTGTGACCAGGAAGATCCACATTCCAAGCGTGGCAGTTTCCTTCTGCTGGTCCAGCGTTTTGAACTGCCCAAACAGCTCTCCGGTGCGATGCACTCGGTGCTCCTTCGGCTAATCTCAATCGCGGGTCCGAAGACCCGCCACTACAAAACCAAAAACCTGGCGGCGTATGAACCCGCCTATACAAAATTTCTAATCGTCGCCATGGGCCGGGGCCAGCTTGCCAGGCGCTTTTGCACCCTTGAGACCCAAATCCGGGCGATGAACGAAATCGTACGGCTCCCAATCCACAACGGGAGTTTCGTGGAAGTTTTCTGTGAGCGGAGGCGAATCCGTTTTCCATTCGAGACCGGTCGCAGGCCAGGGATTCGGGCCAGCGATTTTGCCGTAGCGCATAGACCACGTCAGGTAGAGCATGGGCAAGAGGTAGCCTAGCGCAAGAATCGAGGCGCCCGCCGTGGACATAACGTTCAGCACCTGAAACTCAGGCGGGTAATTGTGATAACGGCGGGGCATGCCGAGTCCGCCAAGAATAAACTGCGGAAAGAACGTTAGGTTAAAGCCGATAAAAAGAATGATGGCCGCGGCGCGCGCGAGAAATTCTGGATAGAGGCGGCCCGTAATCTTTGGCCACCAGAAGTGCAAGCCGCCGACGTAACCCATGACCGCGCCACCTACCATGATGTAGTGGAAGTGCGCGATAACGAAGTAAGTGTCGTGCAGATGAATATCGAGGCCAAGACAGGCAAGAAACAATCCGGTAAGGCCGCCGATCGTGAAGAGCCCGATGAAACCGAGAGCGTAAAGCATCGGCGTGTCGTAAGAGACTGAACCCTTGTAAAGCGTGGAGGTCCAGTTAAAAACTTTGACGGCCGATGGAATTGCGACGAGATAGCTCAAGAACGAAAAGGCGATCGCGGCGTACGTGGCTTCGCCGGTGAGGAACATGTGATGCGCCCAGACGATAAAGCCGATGACGGCAATACCGATACTGGATGCGGCGATGAAGCTGTATCCGAAAATCGGCTTGCGCACGAACGTGGGAATGATTTCCGAAATCACGCCCATCGCCGGAAGAATCATGATGTACACGGCAGGGTGCGAATAAAACCAGAACAAATGTTGGAAAAGAATCGGGTCGCCACCGTAGGCCGGATTGAAAAATCCGAAGTGGAACATGCGCTCGAGGCCGGCAAGCAACAGGGTGATGGCGATGACCGGCGTGCCCAAAACCATGATCAAGCTGGTGGCGTAATGCGCCCAAACGAAGAGCGGCAAACGGAACCAGGTCATACCTGGCGCGCGCATCGTGTGTACAGTCACCAGGAAGTTGAGCCCCGTGAGAATCGAAGAGAAGCCGTTGATGAAGATGCCGATGACCGCCGGCGTAACAGCGGAATTGGAATAGATGCTGCTTAGCGGTGTGTAGAAGGTCCAGCCGGTATCGAGGCCGCCGGTCGCGAAAGAGTAGAGAACGAAGCAGCCGCCAACCAGGTAAATGTACCAGCTCAAAAGATTGATCTTCGGAAAGGCAAGATCTTTGGCGCCGATCATGATCGGAATGAGGAAATTCCCGAGCACTGCAGGAATGGAAGGAATGAGGAAAAAGAAAATCATCGCGACGCCATGCATAGTGAAGAGCTTGTTGTAAGTTTCTGGGGTTACGAGCAAGCCGTCGGGCGTGAGCAGGTGAATGCGAATCAAGGTGGCAAAGATGCCGCCGATGAAAAAGAAAAACGTAACGGACGCGAGATAGAGCAGCGCGATGCGCTTATGGTCCGTGGTGAGAAGCCACGAGCGAATGCCGTAGGTGGCGTTGAGATAGTGTTCGCGCGGTAGCTGGTGCTCGCCGCTGCCCGGAGTTGGTGTCCCGCTCATAACTTAGTTCTTCCCCGTTGCCGGTTGACCCGCGGCGGGTTTCCCCGGCACAGGCTGGTCTTTTTGAGCCTTGATGTACGCCGTAAGCGCAATGATCTGGTCCTCCGAAACGAGGCCCTGGAAGCTGGGCATCACCGGCTGAAACCCAGCAACGATTTTCGCATTCGGCTGAAGAATCGACTCGCGGATATAAGCGTCATCGGCAATTACGGTCGAGCCATCCGCGAGCTTCACTTTCGAGCCATAAACTCCGTTGTACGAAGGCCCGCGCCCTTTGCCATCCGGCAAATGGCAAGTATTGCAGGCAAGGTCATTATAAAGCTTTGCGCCAAGCGCAAGTGGATCGGCGGATCCAGTGCTACCCGCGAGCCATGCGGCATACTCGTCAGGCTCCATAACGGTGACCCAGCCGCCCATGATGGCGTGGCTTGTGCCGCAATACTGGGAACAGAAGAAATGGTAGCGCCCGGTCTTTGTCGGGCGGAACCACATGGTGTTGTAATGGCCTGGGACAACGTCCATCTTCACGCGAAACGCAGGGAACGAGAGATCGTGAATCACATCTTCGCTGGCCATGACCAAGCGGACGTTTCGGTTCACCGGCACGTGAAGTTCATTGATTTCGCGGCGGCCGTTGGGTTGCTCGAGTTTCCACATCCACTGCTTTCCAATGACGTAAACGTCCAGGGTGTCCGACGGCGTGTGGCGGTAATCTACATAAATGACCGCGCCCCAGCCGAACATGGCCATCAGAAGAAAGAACGGAAGAACGATCCACGTAATTTCCAGTCTTAAATCGCCGTGGATCGGCGCGCCGATTTCATCATCGCTCTTACGCTTATACCGGAAAAAGAAATAGACGACCGCGACGCTGATGGCAACGGCAAAGAAGACGCAGACTGCGACAATGAACAGCATTAGGCTGTCCACGTTGGGCGCAAAGTTAGACGCCGAGTCCGGATACAATGGCAATTGCGACTGCACGGTCTAGTGTGCTCCTTGATGGCTCAAATTCGCGCGCGCCGCTGCGTGTTCGCGGCGGCGAAAAATCATAAAAGCAACGATCATGGCGGCGATCGTCATAATGCCGCCGAGCCGGATGATTCCAAGAATCGTGGCGCTGTAACGCGCTGTCGCCGGATCGTATTCAAAGCAATAGAGCAGAACGCGATCCACGGGCGTGCCGATTTTTCCAGAGGATGCGTCCACGAGGCCCAAGCGAAGATCGCGAGCGGGAAATTCCACGCCATAAAAATAACGAGAGATATGGCCATCGGGAGTTAGCAGAAGCAGGCCGCTTGCGTGCGCGAAAAGGTTTTGTTTCGCGTCAAAATTAAAATGGAAGTTTGCGGCGTTCGTGGCGGCTGTAATGGATTCCTTTGAGCCGGTTAGAAAATGCCAGCCGGTTGACGTTTCCGGGCGATGGAATTTTGACATCGCCGTGGCTTTCTTTTCCGCAGCCATTTGCGTGGTGTCGCGATCGTCAAAGCTAATGAAAACGACTTCATAGTCACGTCCGGGATTGAAGGAGAGCATGCGCAATGCGCCGACGACACCTTGTTCGAGCTGCGTACACATCATCGGGCAGCCGTAATACACAAAGGCGACGAGGACAGGCTTCTGCTGATGGAGAAAGTCGCCCAGTTGGACGTTCTTGCCTGTTTCGTCTTTGAACGGCGTATCGAGCGGCATCTGCGCATTGAGTTCAGGCCGGAACCCGACGCCCTGCAAAATCGTGGGCATACCGTTCGCGGGCTGGCCGACGTTATCCGGGGTCATTTGCGCACGTGATATTGTTGCCGCCAGAAGCGTGGCGACAAGGAGTCCGAATTTGCCGGCTAGACGCATTTTGCTACTGTTTTTTCTCCGGGGCAGCCGCGGCCGCACCGGGCAATCCCTTCTCAGCGATGATCTTCATCGCTTCACTCACGGGAATCTGAGCAATGCCGTTCTTTTCATCCACCCAACCGTAACTCTCGTTCGCCTTGCTGTCTTCCGCCACTTTGGTGCGCATGTCCTGCTGAGGATCCGTGATGTGCCCGGGAACTCCCTGCAAGCGAGGTTCCGGCGGCATGCTCATATTCATTTCGTCCGTGGCAGACATCTGCTGGCGGATCATGGGACGCGGCGTATCGCTGCCCGCGACAAAACCCGTGCTGAATTTGAAAAAATAAACGCAGATCGCCAGAGATACAAAAACGGTCACGGCCAGATAGAACAGCGACCAAACAACCGCAGAAATACTGATGTCGCGAGTCTCAAAGGAGACATCGTTGTTTACGGGCAAATTGCCGTTATCGGAAGTGTGGCGATCAGTGCTCATTGTTTGCAATCGCCTCCGCAAGTTTCGGCTCGCCAAGCGGGAGCAGCGGCCGCTGCTTCAGCTGCGTGGCAAAAAACCAAAGCCACAAACCACCAAGGCCAAGAATGGTGGCGAAATCCCACAAACTGGGCAACGCCTGGCGCGTGAACTCCGGACGCGTGAGCCAGTAAACGTCCAAGATACGCATAAGAATCATCCAACACGCTACGATGGGCAACAAGCGCCTGTTGCGCTTCAAATCGTGGGACAACAACACTAGGAATGGCAGGAAGAAATGAAGCACGAGCACTCCGACCGCAACGAAACCCCATGCGCCCCGAAGCCGCTGGTCATAGAACGTGATTTCTTCCGGTAAGTTGCCGGACCAGATAATCAACAACTGCGAGAAGGAGAAGTAAGCCCAGAGCATGTTGAACGCGAAGAGGAGTTTGCCCAAATCGTGCAGGTGGCGCTCCTGAATGAAGTGAGCGAATGGCTCGCTGTACGAAAGCATAGCGATAACAATAATCATGAATGCCATAGCGGAAATAGCCTGGCCGGCAACGAACATGAAACCGTAAATCGTGGACGCCCAATGCGGCGAGAGGGACATGGCCCAATCAAACGCGGCAAAGGACATACCGAAAACATAAAGAATGATGCCTGGACCAGCCCAGAACTTCAGACGGCGGCGCAACTTGCGGTCTTCCGTGTTGACGTCTTGCTCGCGCGACAGCGCGTTGAAGAGCCACATCAACCCAATCCACACGACAAAATAGATCACGGCACGAATGAGGAATGCGTTGTGCGTCAGCCACCACGACTGCAACTTCGAAAGTCCGCCTTCTGCAGGCCATTTCGGCGCGTCCAGCCAGCCAGCGCGTACTTCGCCGTTTACCGTGTGGTTGGAATAGAGATACTTCATCCCGAAAATGAGCGGTATGAAAAATCCGGCGACGAGCCAAAGAACCCGACTTCCTGCTTCCAGCGGGCGGCGAATCAGAGTGCCCCAGTGGCCACCCGTAAGATGCTGCAACATGAGCAACCCGAGCGAGCCGAGAGAAAGGCCGAGGACAATCAAGAACGCCACAAGATAGGAATGGAAGAACTGCTCTGGCGCGACAACCCATCCGATGATGGAGCCGACCAGACCGAGGACGCCGACGACGAGCGCGCGTTTTCCCAGCCGGTTTACGCTTTCCGGCGCTTTGTAGTCCTGCGCGGTCATTCCTTCTCTCCCTGAAGCTTTGCACTGCCGGAATTATCAGCAGCTCCGCTCGAAATTCTTGTACGCAGCGATTCTGGCAACTCGCTGGCTTTTGCGTTGCGGCTCAGCTGCAATGCGCGAACGTACGCAATGATCGCCCACCGGTCTTTTGGCGGAATCTGCGCGGAGTAACCATACATGGCGCCAAAACCGTTGGTGATAACGTCGAAATAGTAGCCGTTCGGCGATTGGCGCAGGCGGTCAATGTGATAGCTCGGCGGGCGCTTCATGCCGCGCATGACAATCATGCCGTTGCCATCGCCCTGCAATCCGTGGCACGGCGTGCAATAAATCTTGTAACGGGCTTCGCCGCGTTCAAGCAGCTTCGCATCGATGGGCAAAGGAAACGCGCTCGAATCTTTTGGCACGACCAATTCATCGTTGGCGAGCGAGCCGCGTGCAACGGTGTTTTCAATCAAAGGACGCTCAGAGCGGCCGTCGGCGAAGAAGTCGCTTTCCGACAACGGCTTATTTTTCGGCTGATTTGCCATGTCCTGGCGGAGCAACTCTTCGTTGCAGCCAACGAGAAAAATGCCGCAGGCAGCGAGCAGGCATGTGCGTGTGAACGAGGCGCTAATCCTCATCGCGCACCTCGGTCACAAATTTCGCGCCGATGCCCTCGAGAAACTTTGTGGCATCAGAAAGACTGAATTTCTTGTCCGTGGCTTCGATACACAGGAAGAAGCCGTCGTTAGTGGCACGTTTGAAACGCGGCACAGTGAAGAGAGGACAGTGCGGCTGTGGAAGCTTGTTCAACGCGAGCATGCCGAAAACGGCGAAAGTGGAAGCACCGAGCACGGTCAGCTCAAACGTAACTGGAATGAACGCGGGCCAGCTGTTCAGAGGGCGGCCGGCGATGTTCAGCGGGTAGGCCATTACGTTGACCCAATACTGAAAGAAGAAACCCGTGAGCCCGCCGCCGACTCCGCCAAGAAGCGTCAACTGAGGAACCAGATTGTGCTTCCAGCCCTTGAGGCCGTAATGCAAGCCCATTGCTTCGGAAAGTCCGGGGATGGGAAATGGAGCGAAGGAGTCAAAGTGCTCGTAGCCCGCTTCGCGCACCTTGCGTGCGGCAGCCATAAGGGCATTCGGCGAATCGAATTCGCCGATGACACCGTAGAGAGTTTGGCGCGGCTCGTTCATTCGTGTTCCTCAGATGTATGCGCGACCAGTTCGCGCATTTCCGCGATGGAAATCGCCGGCAATCCTCGAACGAAGAGGAAGAGCAGCGAAACGAACAGGCCCATCGTGCCGATGAAAGTGCTGTAATCCCAGAACGTCGGCTGGTAGCGGCCCCAGGCGCCGGGAACAAAATCACGCGTCAGGCTGATGACGACGATGACGAAGCGTTCGAGCCACATGCCGAGGTTGATGACCAGGGACATGACGAATAGCGCGGCGACGTTGGTGCGAACTTTTTGGAACCAGAGAAGCTGCGGAGTAAGAATGTTGCAGAGGATCAAAGCAAAGTAATAGCCGCTGTATGGTCCGTGCAGGCGCTGCTGAACCAGGAAAACGTCGAATTTGTTGCCGCTGTAAAGCGCCAGGAAAAATTCCATGAAGTAGCCGTAGGCAACGATGAGGCCAGTAGCGAGCATGACTTTCGCCATATTCTCGAGGTGACGCATAGTGATGAAATCTTCGAGGCCGTAGGCTTTGCGGAGTGGGATAGCGATAGTGAGTACCATTGCGAATCCGGAATAAATGGCGCCTGCGACGAAATATGGCGGGAAGATTGTGGTGTGCCATCCGGGAACGATGCCGACCGCGAAGTCGAAGCTCACGACCGTGTGGACCGAGAGAACAAGCGGCGTTGCAAGGCCAGCGAGCAAGAGGTATGCAGACTGATAGCGATGCCAGTGACGCGCCGAACCGCGCCAGCCCATCGCGAGCATGCCGTAAATAATTTGCGCGGCTTTGTTCGTCGCACGGTCGCGGAGCGTGGCCAAGTCCGGAATTAGTCCGACGAACCAGAACAAGGCCGAAACCGTGCCGTACGTGGAAACCGCAAATACGTCCCAGATGAGCGGGCTGCGGAACTGCGGCCAGACGCCCATGGTGCTTGGGTACGGAAACATGTAGAAGGCCATCCAGGGACGGCCAACGTGAATGCCCGGGAAAACGGCGGCGCAAGCCACCGCAAAAAGTGTCATGGCTTCTGCGAAACGGTTGATGGAAGTGCGCCATTGCTGGTTGAGCAGGAAAAGAATGGCGGAAATCAGCGTGCCGGCGTGGCCGATACCGATCCACCAGACGAAATTGACGATAGCAAAGCCCCAGCCAATGGGGATATTGATGCCCCAAATTCCGACGCCCTTGATGATGAGCCAGGCGATCGAGCCAAGCAGGACCATGAGAATTGTGAACGAGAGAGTGAATCCTGCAAGCCAGCCAAGAGAAACGGGACGGGTAAGAACGATGGACGCGATTTTGTCCGTAACCGAGGCGTAGTTGTACCCAGGCTCGAGCACTCGCGGAAGACGACGAATTTCAGGCGAGTTGACAGGTCCCTCGCTCATGCTTTCTCCAGGTCAGAATTCAGGTTGCGCACGGCGCCGAGATAGGTTGTGCGCGGGCGCGCGTTCAATTCGCCCAACATGTTGTAAGCCCGCGGGTTCACCTTTTCGCGCAATTTCGAAACGCGGCTGTTCGGATCGTTCGCATTGCCAAAGACGATGGCTTCGGACGGGCAAGCCTGTTCGCAGGCAGTGACGATTTCGCCGTCACGGATTTCACGCCCAACGCCGCCGTTATCTTTTTCCGATTCTATGCGCACGTTATTAATGCGCTGCACGCAGTAGGTGCACTTTTCCATGACTCCGCGGCTGCGAACGGTAACTTCCGGATTGCGCATCAACTTCAGGGAAGGCGTTTCCCAATCCTGGAAGCGAAGGAAATTGAAGCGGCGCACCTTGTACGGGCAGTTGTTCGAGCAATAGCGCGTGCCGATGCAGCGGTTATAAACCATGTCGTTCAGGCCTTCTGCGCTATGCGTCGTGGCGCCGACAGGGCAGACCTGCTCGCAAGGAGCGTTTTCGCACTGCTGGCAAGGAACCGGCTGGAAATATGTCGGAGGATTGGCGAGCGCCGGAATTTCTGAATCGTCGTCTTTTTCCGTCTCCAATCCCGATTCATAATAGCGGTCGATGCGAATCCAGTGCATTTCGCGGCCGCGCATCACCTGATCCTTGCCGACAACCGGAATATTGTTTTCCGACTGGCAAGCCACGACGCAGGCGTTGCATCCGTTGCACTTGGTCAGATCAATCGCCATCGCCCACTTGTAGTGCTTGTAGTAGCCCAGCTCTTCGAAGTTTTGGTAGAGCGTCAGGCCATTGGGTGGGGTTTCATCTTTTTCGTGCGCAAAATTCGGATTCTTCTTGTATTCCTCAAGCGAAGCGGAGCTTACGATTTTGCGGCCTTCGACATTGTGATGAAATTGTGTGCAAGCGATCGGGTATTCGTCGTTGGTGACGGTGACTTTGCCGCCGGTGGTTGCCCAAAGCGCATTGGAACCACGCACCGCATACGCATTGAATCCTTTGTTTGTACCGGTTTCGCCGGCATTTTTGCGACCATAGCCCAACGGAAGTACGACGACTCCGTCAGCTTGCCCCGGCACAACCCAAGCGGCAGCTGAAACTTTGCCATTGGAAAGCTCGATGTCCACAACCGACGAGCGAACCTGGCCATGCTCGCCGCCACGGGAAGCAATTGTCCTGCCGATGCCCAGCTTTTGTGCAGTCACAGGGCTGACAAGAGCTGCGTTGTCCCAGGTAATTTTCGTGATCGGCTTGGCCAGTTCCTGCAGCCAGCCGTTGTTGGCAAACCGGCCATCGTAAATCGTCGGATCGGGACGGAAAATGAATTCGAACTCGTCTGCGTTGTGTGCTTTCGCAGGCGGCAGACTTGCCGGGCTGAATTTCGCAGAAACCGGGAGCGGTGCCAGCGCTGTGCCAGCCACCAATCCGTCATTCAACGACTTGCGCCAATTTTTTTCTGCATCGCCCGCGCCCAGAACCGTTTTCACATGTTCGCGCAGAGCATCGTAGGAAGTTACACCGGGTTTGTCGGTGAAAGCCGCAAGAACCTCGAACGCGGAGCGCGCCTGATACAGCGGTGCAATCAGCGGCTGGATGACACTGTATGTGCCGTCAAAAGCGCGCGCATCGCCCCAGGTTTCGAGGAAGTGCGTTTCGGGAATATGCCAGCGTGAAAATTCGCTCGTTTCGTTGTAGTGCGAGCTGACATGCACTACGGTGTGCACTTTTTTCAGCTTCTGTTCGAATTCGGAGAAAGCCCAATCGCGCGGAGCGTCATAAACCGGGTTGCCGCCAAGAATCAAAAGCAAATCCACTTTGCTTTTGTGAATGTCCGCAGCAAGTTCGTGAAGCGATTCTGCGTGATTCACGGGATTCGCTTCGACCGGCTCCGTGTAATAGACGGTTGCGCCCGCATTGCCCAAGGCAGCGTTGATGACGTGGGCTAGAGCGTGTACTTCCGCAGATTGCTGTTCACCCGCAACAACAAGTGATGCCCCGCGATTTTTCTGCAAGTCTTTGGCGACCGCGTCCGCAAATCTTTCTGCGTCTTTAGAAAGCGTTGCTGAACCGCCCAAATCCAGCTTTGCAGCAATTGCGCGCGCAAAAAGTTCAATCTCAGAAGCACGCAACGGCAACCGATGATCGGCCGCTGAACCCGTCACGCTGGGCGTCGGCTCCACGGCGTACAAGCGATTCATTTCGTCGTTTGGCCCGGTCAGGTTGCGTCGCTTGTAAAAATCTTTCATGTAGCGGGTATGGCCGGGGCCGTTCGCCATAAAGTCCGCATCAAGCGACAAAATCACATTCGCTTTTTCGACGCGGCAAACTGTGTTGACGTAACGCCCAAACGCGAGCTTTGCGCCTTCGCGAGCGCCATCGCTAATCGCAGGCTCCCATTGGTGCCATTTCGCTTGTGGGAAAAACTTAAGAACATATTCGATTTGTGCGGCGAGGACAGGCGAAGTGATCGTGCCCGTGAGGATACGCATCCCCGCGCCATTCACGGATTTTTGCGCAGTGGCAAGGTCCTGCGCGGCCTGTTGGAACATTGCCCAAGTGCGAATATCTCCAGCTTCGGTAGGAGTTTTTGCGCGATCGGGATCGTACAGATCAAGGATTGCCGCTTGCGCAAACGCATCCGTTGCGCCAAGACTCGAAGGGTGATCTGGATTGCCTTCAATTTTTGTTGGACGTCCTTCGTGGCTCTCGACAAGGACTCCGACTGCATCCGCGCCAAAGGGCATGACCGTCGCATATTGCTGCGGCTTGCCCAAAATCAAGCCGTCCGGCTGCTTCACGTAAGGAACGATGTGTTGCTCGGGAGGGCGTCCGCACCCGGCCATTCCGGCCAAAGCCATGGAAGCGCCCAACAATTTCAAAAAGCCGCGCCGATCAACCGATTCATCCCATTCGGAGGCAGCGCGGGGAAATTCGCGATGGAGCAAATCTTCAAAGTGCGGATCGCCAGCGAGTTCTTCAATCGAGCGCCAATATTGCTTGCCCGTGCCGCTTTTCGCCTTCGCGTTTGCAGCGGCTATGTCCAACGGATATTCGCGCAGTTCGCGCTCTTCCGCTGTTGGCGGGTGATTGTCCGGGTCTTCCGGGTTTGTACTTGCAAACCCTGATCTGACAATGCCGTATTTGTGCTCGTGATCGCTCATGCAGTCCGTTAGCGATGACACGTCGAGCAGCTGGTTAGCTCGACAGTCGATCGAATTTTTCTCTCCACTGCGAAATCGTGGCCAATTTTCGCCTGATCATCCGGCGCTTTCCAATCCATGTTGTAAACCTGATCGAGCGGCCGCAAAACCGCTTCCGGATTGCGGTGGCAATCGAGGCACCACTGCATCAGCAGCGTATTGGCCTGGAAAATCAGCGGCATTTGATTCACTGCGCCGTGACAAGTAGAGCAGCCGACGCCTTTGCTCACGTGAATGCTGTGATTGAAGTACGCGAAATCTCCGAGGCGATGCACTTTGACCCACTGGATCGATTGATCCGTGCGAAAGCTTTCGCGTACCGGCTCCAGATAACCCGCGTTGTTGAACAAAACGGAATGGCAATTCATGCAAGTCTTTGTAGGTGGGATTCCGGCAGTCGCAGAATTTTCCACCGAAGTGTGGCAGAAACGACAATCAATTCCGTCATCGCCCACGTGATGTTTGTGGCTGAATTGCACCGGTTGTTCGCGGGAAATATTTTGCCGCGTGAAATAAGGCGAACGCGCAAGCGCCAATATTCCAGTTAGCGCTAATCCCGCCAGGAAAATCGCGGAGAAGAGACTAAACCGGGCGATGAAATTCGTGCTGCGGTGAAAAATCTGGGCCATGTTTGCGTTGCGCTGTGGCGGGTGCCTCCGTTACGAAGGGGCGGCAACCGGGAGACTCCACCGTCAATCACTGGCAGCGCATACCCAGGACGTGATTGACGCGATAGTTTCTACCAAAACTTTTTGAAAAGCAACACTTCGGGAAAAATCTTTTTCGCGAGTTGTTGCCGTTGCGCGAAGTTGGATGCAACAAAGGATTCGAACGATTCAAAATGATTTTGGCGAGTTCCCAAACTGGGCTTTATGCGAAACCAAAATAGAATTTATACGAAATGTCGCTTCACTTCGTTTCCCCTTATTCTGGCCCATGCTATCTTAGAAGAACCCTCCGCCGCCCCTTTGCGGTGGAGTCTACCTTGTGGATGACGCAATTGCGTCGTCTGTAGGCCGAGCCTGCTGGGGCGTGGTCCAACTGGTAGGGCACCTCACTGTTAATGAGGACGGTGATGGTTCGAATCCATCCGCCCCAGCCAATTTTCTTTGAGCGCGTAAACTAACCCTTTGCAGTAGGCAGACCTGCAGAAACCCAGCCTTTCCAGCCGCCGTCCATGGATTCAACCTTGGTGTATCCCATTTTCTGCAAGTTGTCGGCAACGAGCGCGGAGCGGAATCCACCGCCGCAATAGAGGATCATTTTTGTGTCGGTGTCGGGCACGGCGGTCTCGATATCTCGTTCGATGATTCCACGGCCCATATGCACCGCTCCGGGCAGATGACCGTTGGCCCACTCATTGTCCTCGCGTACGTCAACGAGCAGGAATTTTTCCCCGGATTCCATGCGGCGCTTTACGTCCGCAACATCAGTCTCCTTCACGCGGGTTTTGGCGTCGTTCACGAGCTTCAAGAATTGGGGAGAATGTGCCATAGCGGACTCCTCGAATTTACAGAGCAAAGGCTAGCACACGGCTGAAGCAGAGGAAACTTTGCGGCGGTGACTATTGCTTGGGGTTGGCGTCGGCAGCAGCTGCAGCAGCGGCGCCTTTTTTCGCCAAAGAGCGGACGTAATTGACCATGCTCCATACTTGCGTGGGCGGCAAGCGATCGCCTTCTCCCGTCATTTTCCCTTTGCCCTTGGTGATGATGTCGAAAATTTCCGCGTCGGATACTCCACTAAGCGCCGCCGGCTCGCGCCAGTCTTTCATCGTCAGCTTCATGGATTCCACCATGTCGCCTTTGCCGTCGCCGCTTGCCCCATGGCACATCGAACAGTCATAACCGAACATTTTTTTCGCCGAGGCCAAACCTTCCGGAGTAGGCGCTACCGGATTTTTCTTTTCTGCCGTGGCGGGTTTACCGGCAGAATCGGCGGCGGGTGGATTGTCTTTTGGTTTTTCCTGAGTTGATTGTCCCTGTACAAACCACAAGGAAATTCCAGCAAGAACAATCGTGCTGAAGCAAGCATGTGCAGGCCGCATCGCATCCTCCTGGACGGGGATGAACTGGCGATTCACTTTGAACTGTCGCCGAAATCCAGCCGGAAAAGACCGTCTACCCTGAGGCGGATTCTACACCCGTGCGGCTCAAGTGAAACAAGTTTTGTCACGCGGTTGCTGGACTGGAATCAACTATCGGGTGATAGCCATCAGTCCATGTCGCGCCAGTTGGGGCCGACGCCAACTTCCACGGCGAGAGGTACGGCGAGTTTATGCACCCCTTCCATCTCTTCGCGCACGAGTTTTTCGAGTTTGTTCTTCTCTTTTTCCGGCGCTTCAAAAAGCAGTTCGTCGTGTACTTGGAGAATCATTTTCGCTTCGAATTTTTCTTTGGCAAGTCTGTGGTCGATGGAAATCATCGCCAGCTTGATCAAATCGGCTGCGGTTCCCTGCAATGGCGAATTCAGGGCGGTACGTTCCGCAAAATTGCGCAGCTGCATTTGCGGCGAACTGATTTCAGGAATCGGCCGGATTCTGCCAAACAAAGTTTTTGCCACGCCAGTCTTGCGCGTCTCCGCAAGCACATTTTCCAGATACGCCTTCACGCCTTTGTACCGTGTGAAATAAGCGCTGATGAATTGCGCCGCTTCACGTTGTTCGATGCCAAGTTGTTGTGCGAGCCCAAATGGCGAAAGCCCATAAATAATTCCAAAGTTGATGGCTTTTGCCGCACGGCGGTGTTCCGCTGTCTGTGCAAGCGGTCCGACGCCGAATACTTCTTGAGCTGTGCGTGCGTGAATATCTTCATTATTGCGGAACGCATCGATGAGCACGGGGTCTTTCGAAACGTGTGCCATCACGCGCAACTCGATCTGTGAATAGTCAGCAGAAAGAAGAATTTTTCCTTTTTCCGCAACGAACGCCGCGCGAATCTCCCGGCCGAGTTCAGTACGGATAGGAATATTTTGCAGATTTGGATCGCTGGAGCTGAGGCGTCCCGTTGCAGCGACCGTTTGCGACATGCTCGTGTGCACGCGGCCGGTCTCTGGATGAATGAGTTTCGGCAGCGAATCCACGTAAGTAGATTTTAGTTTTGCAATTTCCCGGTACTCAATCACTTTCCCGGGCAGGGGATGCGTTGCGCCCAATTCTTCCAGCACATCCGCCGCGGTGGAACGCGATTTGGCTTTTGCTCGCTTTGCAGCGGGGGCAAGATTCAATTTGTCGAAAAGAATTTCCGCGAGCTGTGTCGGGGAATTTACGTTGAACTCGGACCCCGCCAGTTCCCAAATCTCTTTCTCCAGCCGGCGGATTTCCTTCTCCATGGATTGCGACATTTTTTCGAGCGCCTTCGGGTCCACGCGAACGCCTATTCGCTCCATGTCCGCCAGAACCGGCGCGAGCGGCAAATCAATTTTTCCGTAAACGCTTTCGAGCTCCTGTTCCTTTATCTGTGCGCGCAGAGCAGGCGCAAGTTGTTGGAGAAAATCCGCTCGTTCGCCCGGGCCGCCGCCTATCGGCACATTGAATTGACGAAAGACGACATCCGCGAAGTCATGTTTGGAGGTTGTGGGCCGCAAAAGATAGGAATAAATTTGCGTCGCGTCCTGAATATTTTCCCCGCGTCCCATCAATAACTGAAAAAGCTTTGGATCGTGGACGATTTTGGCGCGTTTTGGATTGTTGAGAATCGCCGCGAGCGCGCTGACTGCTTCGCCCTTTTCGTCGGCCCAGATGGCGCGCCCTTCACCGGCTTTGCTGGAGACTTCTATGCCTGTAATCCTCGTTCCAAATCCCTCCGTTTCGCGTTCGCCCAAATCGAGTTGCAACCAAACTGCAAGCGGCGCTTTGGCCGGCAATTTTTCCAGCCATGCACGGAATTCCCTGGCGTCCGCAAATTGGGCATAGTCTCTTTTCGAAGGAGCTTCCTTTTCGGCAGCAGCCGGTGCCGCAGCTTCCACGTCGAGTTCGCGCAATAAGGAATTGAAGCCCAGTTCACGATAGAACGAAACCAGCGCCGCAGTATTCGGCGGTTGCAGCTCCAATTCTTTCAGCTTCACGTCTACCGGCGCATCAATCGCTATTGCGGCAAGCTGTTTGGACATCATCACTTGCTCGCGCTGCTGCTGAAGCGCCTCTCGATAGCGCTTGTTCGGCACTTCATCCGCGTGGTCGAGTGCCTTTTCCACGCTTCCATATTTGTTAATGAGTTCGGCCGCGCCTTTTTCGCCAATTCCCTTCGCGCCGGGAATGTTATCGATCGTGTCGCCGAGCAGCGACATGTAGTCCACGACTCGTTCCGGCGGCACACCCAGAATCTCTTCTACTTTCTTTTCGTCCACGATGATGTCGCCTTTGGCTCCGCCAGAGCCGGTGCGCAGCGTGCGTACGTTCTTTCCAACAAGCTGCATCATATCTTTGTCGTTGGAAACGATGAGAACGTCGAGACCCTGTTTCGCTGCTTTGACGGCCATCGCTCCAATCACATCATCCGCTTCATAACCCTTCACTTCGAGAATCGGCAGCCGCATCGCTTCACACAGCCGTTTTACAAATGGCAGTTGCACTTTCATTTCATCCGGCATGGGCTGGCGTTGCGCTTTGTACTTTTCGAAGAGCTTGTCGCGGAACGTCGCGCCGGGCGGGTCGAACACAATTCCAATGTAGTCCGGCTGATAGTCCTTGATCAGCCTTTTCAAAATGTTTCCAAACAAAAAAGGAACGTTTGTGGGAACGCCGCCTGGACCGGTCAACCGCATCGGCATCGGAGCAAAAAAGGCGCGATAGACGTGCGCCATTGCATCAACAAGGAAGAGTTTCTTGCGCTCTGCGGGCATCGGGCGAGTATAGCAAACGCTGCCAGCCACGCATTCCGCGGAACTTGTGCTTCAAAAAATTTAGAAGGGCTGCCCGAGGTGACCGTCTCGAGCAGCCCTTCTTGTCCGCTTTTTTATTATTGGCTGTTCTGGTTGGTGGAACTCAAATTCGCTTAGGGCTTCGGCGCTGGACTTGCCGGCGCATTCGACGTGCTCGCTTGTGCCCCTGACACGAAGAGCAAACGCGTGCCGCTATCCAAATGCACGTTTTTACCTGCGGAGGTAATCACGGAACCTTCCGTGCTGTTCGAGCCTGCTGCGTTCAAGTTCAGGCCATTTAGACCGAAAACACCGCGGCTGTTCGATGTGAGTTGGCCAGCCGCATTCAATCCGCCGGCAGCGCCATTCGCAGCACCTGCTGCTCTCGTTGTCGTGCGAGCCGTTGCGTCAACTGCTCCGCCTGCAGTATTTCCAACGTTCCCGGCGGTATTCGCCACTGTTCCGGTTGCTGCGCCGGCCGTGGATGCGACACCGCCAACCATGCCGCGGTTGCCGCCAGAAGCTCCGCCCCCACCATAAGCTCCTGCACTTCCGATGGCCTCCAAATCAGATCCGCCAACATTCGCGGCTGATTCTGCCGACGCCAATGCTCGGATGCTGCCGTTCAACGCGACTTCTTGCCCGTCCTTCAACACTGCTCTGTCAAAAGCAATCCCCAAAGCAGATTCCGCGTCGCCCTTGCTCCGAGCCGATGCCCGAGTTACGTGTCCGATTAACTTGGTTCCCTTTGGTAATACAGTCTTCCCTTGCGCTTTGACGGCATCCGTGGTGTGTGCAGTCACAGCGTCGCCTTCTTTTGCTTTCTTCGAATCGACCGGAGCACTCAACGAAGCATTGATCGCCGTCCCATCCGCGATGGATGCGCTCGAGCCGTTGCTCTGTGCTTGTGTGGACGCGGAAGAAGAAGCGGATCCGTTTGCAGAGCCTTGTTGCGCACTCGCGGTTGTGCCGGCACTTGCGTTCGCCTCTGCTTGTGCCCGTACCTGAGCACCTACCTGAAGCTGTGCGATTGTTGCCAGCGCGAATAGTGATCCCGTCTGAATTGCCAAAAATTTACGATTCATATCAACTGTCTCCTTGCGGAATCCCCGAAAAACTGCGAACGACTATGCATCCCCAGTAGATAAGGGTATCCTTCCGGAAGTTTGATACCGCAAAGAGCTTGCCAGAGATAAAGCGTTTGTTTTTAGTATTTTACAGAGAAAAACAGCTGGGATCTTGAGTAATGGGCCCCCAAAACTCCCTATTACCAGGCAGGATTTACAGAGAATCAGTGGCTTCAAAATCCCAGATCCAGTTCCGTTTGGCGGCTCGGGAAACTGCGTCAGTCGGCTCGGTCTGCGAAAGCTCCAAGCGAAATCTATTTACGACTGCGCCCGTGACATAAGCAACAGCCGCGTGCCATCATCCAGGCGAACACTCTTGTTTTCCGAAGTGATCACAGGGCCTTGCTTTCCAGTCGCGTCCAGTGATTTCAGCGCGACGCCGTTGATTCCAAAAACGCCGCGGCTATTTAGGGCAAGCTGTCCAGCAGCATTGACTCCTCCAGTCGCATTATTTGTTGCGCCTGTCACTTCATTGACCGGGCGGCCGGCTGCATCAATCGTTGCCCTTGCTGCACTGTCGGCAGACACTCCAGGCGCGGAGCTAACCGAAGCTCCCGGCGCGTTGCCGACGTTGGGCGCGACTCCCGATATTGGGCGCTGTCCACCGAGTTCCGTGCGGCTGTCTGTAACAAAATTTCCATCTGCGCCTGCGGGAACGGGCGGTGGGGCGGGCGTAGCCATCGCTTGGATGGTTGCGTAGATCGGTATCTCTTGTTTGCCCTTCAACTCTGCTTTGTCAAACACAATCATCAGCGAAGATTCCGCGTCGCCGTTCGATTTAGCAGAAGTTTGTGTTACGTGGCCGATAATTTTTGAGCCTTTCGGAAGAATCGTTTTTCCATCCACACGAACATCTTCGGCCGTTCGGGCCATCACAGCATCTCCCACTTTCAATTTCTTCGAATCGAGCGAACGATCCAATGTCGCGTTGAATGCTGTTCCAACTCCCAGCTGACCGTTCTGGCTTGCCGCTTGAGTTGAATCCGTCGCGGCAGTTTTACCGCTTGCCGATGCCTGTCCCGGCGCTTGTGCTGGCGCACTGTTTTGTGCCGCCAGTGCGCTTGAAAATGCCAAACTCATGATCAATGTTGCCGCAATTTTAAGATTCATTTGCGCCTCCTGCTCTTGGCCTTATCTGGGGCCAATTACGGCTGGAGTAACGCTCGCCTGCCGAGCGCTTTCTTCAAGGATAAGAGTTGGCACAATTCAGACGGAATACAGCTCCTGATGTATTTCTTACAAACACAACTCGCATAATCTAAATGACTTATGGAAATCAGAGGTTGGCTTTATTGCTTTGGATCAGCGGGCACTTCTGCTATCGAAACCAAAAGCATTCTCGTCCCGCTATCCAGCCGCATGTTTTTCCCAGTCGAGCTGACGACGGAAACTGGAATAGTTTTCGAAAGGCCCGCCGCCAGCCGAACTCCGTTCATTCCGTAAACGCCGCGACTTTCTGGTGTCAACTGCCCGTCATTCCCAAGACCAGAATCCGGTTTGGTAGAGTTTCCCGCACTTCCCGGATTTCCGACTGCCGGCCCTGGCGGCGTACTTGTTCGGCCGCCTCCCATCGGTGACGTGGTCGTTGCTGTTCGCGTTCCCGTCATCGGATCCTGTCCAAGGGCGTCGCTCGCCGGCGAATTCTGCCGCGCCGGAGCGATCGCTCTAATCGCAAAGCGAATCGGAATTTCTTCGCCTTTTTTCGGCACTGCTTTTTCGAATTGAATCGCAAGAAACGACTCCGCTTCACCCTTACCTCGCGCCTGCGCCTGCGTCACATGGCCGAGGATCTTCGTTCCTTTTGGCAAAACTATTTTGCCCTGAATTTTTAGGGCTTCGGTTGTGTGCAGGACAACCTGGTCATCCGCCTTCGCCTTTTTCGAATCGAGTGAAGTATCTAAATCAGCGAACAGAGCTGCTCCGTCAGGTGGAACGACCGATTTCGTATCCGATTGCGCCCGGACTACCGTCGCAGCTGGAACTCCAATGAATAGTGTCGCACTCGTAAAAATCAGGAGGCTTTTCTGAAACATTCCTCACCTCCTAAACAATCTCGAGCGGCTTCGCCACCTGTTCCAGGATTTCCGCCGCTTTCAGAAGTTGATCGCGCTTATGCGCCGCACTGACAATCGCACGCAACCTGGCTTTTCCTTCCGCTACAGTGGGGTAACCGACAGCAGGGGCAAAAACACCTGCATCAAAAAGTTTGCGCGAGAACTCAAAAGCTTTCGCGGCGTCGCCCACGTGAATCGGAATGATCGGCGTTTCGCTCACCTTGAATTGGAAACCGCGTTTTTTTAGTTCACGCTTGAACATCTTTGTGTTCGCCCACAATTTCTTGACAAGCTTTTCGCCGTCCGGCGAATCGAGAAGCGTAAACGCGGCCTGGCATGCAGCTGCCGTTGCCGGTGGATGCGAAGTCGAAAACAAAAAAGGCCGCGCGCGAAGATAGAGAAAATCGATCAAATCGCGCGAGCCGCAGACATATCCGCCCATCGAGCCAATCGCTTTGCTCAGCGTCCCCACTTGAATATGCACGCGCCCATGACAATTGAAATGGTCAATCGTGCCGCGCCCGCCGCGGCCCAGCACTCCGCTCGAATGAGCGTCGTCTACCATCATGACGCAGTTGTATTTCTCGGCGAGGTCGCAAAGTTCCGGCAACGGCGCGATGTCTCCATCCATTGAAAACACACCGTCCGTGATGATCAGTTTCTTGCCGGGAAAACTCGCATGCTCTTGCAAAATCCGTTCGCAGTCTTTCACATCCTTGTGCTTGAAAACCTTAATCGTCGCCTTCGAAAGCCGCGCGCCGTCAATAATGGACGCGTGATTTAATTCATCGGAAATAATTAAGTCTTCCTTGCCGAGCACCGCGGAAACCGTTCCCGCATTCGCCGTGAAGCCGGACTGAAACACCACGCACGCTTCGACGTTCTTGAACTTCGCGATCTGTTCCTCAAGTTGCATATGCAGTTGCATCGTGCCAGCTATGGTTCGCACCGCTCCCGCGCCAACACCCAATTTCTTTGTCGCTTCGAGCGAAGCCTTCCGAAGCCGTTTATCGGTTGCGAGTCCGAGGTAATTGTTTGACGCCAGATTGATAACCTCTTTTCCGTCAAACGTGCATACCGCTTTTTGCTCGCCTTCTAGGACGCGCAGCTTCGGTGCAACTCCTTTCGCGCGCAATTCATTCAACTGGTCGGTGACGTACTGCAACGGATTTGCCTTGGCAGCCTGCATCGCGGTTTCTGACATGAGTCACTCCTGAATTTGCTTTTGAGGGTGGAAGAACCATTGTGCGCCAGCCGAAGTTCTTCAGCAAACTGCATGACGCCCATCGGCGTCACGGTTCCACGAGCTCGGAATCGTGCTTTCTGAAAACTTCTTCCAGAGCTGGCCGGGATCGATCCTTCATTGCGTGAATGTCTTGAATCAATCCAAAAATGTTCGACGACATAACGAGCAGGTAGCGCGTTGGACCAGGGCCCGGATTCCAATACGTGTGCGCGGTGCCGCGCGGAACAAAAACGCTTGCCCCCGCACCGACGGCCACTTCATTCGGCCCGACGCGAACTCGCAACTGGCCCTCCAGCACATACCAGGCTTCATCATCTTTGTGGTGAACGTGCCACGGCGCGATGAGACGTGGCGACTCTGCGTTTCCGCCCGCGTCGCGCCACTCAGCAACAACAAAGGAACTATCCGCGGATCCAAGTGTGTTTCCGGCAAGCAACGGCGCAACGATGGGCGGAGTCATGCGTGGGCACTCCTGGCGTGGGAAATCAGCGAAACGCGATTAGTGCGATATTCCATTGGGATACAAAAGAATTTTCCCGGCAAGGCCACTTTGCAATTTTGTGAACGCGTCCTCGAATTTGTCGAGACCAATGCGATCGTCAAATAGCGGATCGAGATTCAAACGGCCTGCTTTCAGCAGCGCCGTCATCTGCTCCCAGGTGTCATACATGCGGCGGCCGTAAATTCCCTGAACCGTTGCGCCCTTGAAAATCACGTCATTCACCAAATCGAGTGGCACGCTTTCGGTCGGAATGCCCAGAAGCGACGCGCGCCCGCCTGCCCGCAACGCCTTAAAACCTTGTTGAATTGCCGTCGGATTGCCGCTCATTTCAAGCAGCACGTCTACTCCCGTGCCAGACGTTTCTCCGAGAATTTTCTTCACGGCATCTTCGGTCACCGGGTTTATCACAACGTCCGCACCCATCTTTTTCGCCATGGCCCGCCGATGTTCATTCGTCTCCGTCGCAAATACCATCGAACTGCCGCACGCTTTCGCCACCACGATGGACATCAATCCAATCGGCCCGCATCCCGTAACCAAAACGCTTTGCCCCGCAATCGCTCCGGCCAGCACCGTATGCACCGCATTTCCTAACGGATCCAGAATCGCGCCGTAGTGCTCAGGAATTCCCGGATCGAGTTTGATGATGTTCGCAGCAGGAATTTTCACGAAGTCCGCAAACGCGCCATCTTGATCGATGCCGATGATCTTCACATTTGGGCAAATATGCGCTTCGCCCACACGGCATTGATGGCAATGCCCGCAATTCACATGCATCTCCGCACTAACGAAATCGCCCGCCTTTAGCGCCGCAACTTCATCGCCCACTCGCTCAATCACGCCGCAAAATTCATGCCCCAGCGTCACCGGCGGCTTGATGCGTCCTTGCGACCAGCGGTCCCAGCCGTAAATATGCAAATCCGTGCCGCAGATGGACGCAGCTTTCACGCGCACCAGCACGTCCGTCGGCCCAATCGCCGGAACCTGCGCCGGTTCCATGGAAAGCCCGCGCGCCGGCTGCATTTTTCGCAACGCTTTCATATTTGTCGTCATTGTGTCCGCTTACAAGCGCCTGCTACCCACACGCGCAATTTCCGATGCTAGCACACGCGCTTCGGAGAAGCATGGCGATGGATCCATTCAAGTCTGAGAATCCCGTTTCGGAGTGATGCTTCAGCCAAAATAAAAGCGGCCCGCCAAGTGCGAGCCGCTTCAGTAAGACCGTTTTGTTGAACGCGCGTAACCGCTCTGGCTTACGCGTTTTGACCGTTCAAAATTGGGGCCGCAAATCTCTTCTTCGCCAAACACACCAGCAAGAAAGCCAATCCGGCAAGTCCGAGCGCCAAGGTCGACGGCTCAGGTGTCGAAACGACCGAAACCTGAACTGGGCTATATAGGAAATCCTTCGGGAAGTTTCCTCCTCCTAGGTAAATCCCGAACTCTCCTTGTGTATCGTAGAAGAGGTTTACCGGCTGGGCCAATCCCGCCAAAGTGAACAAGATGCCGCCACCGTCGACTACTGGGTTCGCGCCCGGAAACAGCAGGTTGTCGTAGAACCAAAAACTCCCATCGGGGAGGTTGTAATAGGAATAACCCGTGGATGTCGTCGTCGGCACAAGACCCGTCACCGGGAAACCGCTCACATTGCCGCTGATCGCATCAATTGAGTAAACTCCAGGGCTTGTCAGCACGGTATCCACGTTCAGAGTACCGTTAAACCCGGAACCCCAAAAATTGACAGTAAACGTGTCCGCCGACGCCGTTCGAGCGCAAGCTAACAGCGCAACTACCGCTACCATCGAAATCATCAACCGGGTCAGGGTTTTCATTAAGGGTCCTTTGGTCCGAAAATGCACTAACTCCACACAGCCATATCGCACATATAATGCCATTCTTGCGATTATTGAAAACAAAGGACTTACTTGCCACTCGCCCTTTCGGTTCTGCAATTGATTTCTCTTTGTTTACACAAATTGGCCTGCCAGATTCTCTGGCATCCATTAGTTACCACAGAGACATATCCCGGATTACTATGCCTACCGAACCATCACCACCACATTAATCTTTTCCAACGCTTTCAAATATTCCACTACCAACTCCAGCGGCACCGGCCCGTACTCTGCCGACACTGCATCCCGAATCTCCTGCGCATTCCTCTTCCCATCCGCAAAATTCAACACTTCGTACGCATACTCTTCCCCTGCTCCCCACAATCCTTCATAGCTCAGCAGTTTCGGCGTCTCAATTCCCGCCGCCTTCGCATGCTCCGAAAAATAGTCATACCCAAACACCGCCAGCGGCCCTCTGGGTTCTCCTTTCCGGCGAAACACGTTTAGACCTTCACCACCTACACTGCTTGCAAGCGGCATTCTAGCCGCTGGCGCTCCTGGTGGACGTGCACACATGACTTCACGCTGCGCTCGCGACAGATTCGTTCCTAGGTTCACAATCGAACATCGCATAGCCAGATTCAAATCGCTTTCCTTGAAGGCCATATTGTTTGCATCCGAGTTGTCGCCTGCGAGTCCCAGAACTCTCATCTTCCGCCAAAGTGTCTCTTGCCTAATCATCCAACCATGAAGGTTTGCTGCTTCCCCGGCGCCTTCTTCCCCCATCCCCGCCAAAGAATACCCGCTCGCCGCCCCAATAAACGCCGCCCGCTTCAACTTCGTCGGATCAATATTCGCCGCCGAATCAAAATTCGTATGAATATACCGGTCCGGCCAGTCATTCAGATAAATCGCCGGAATCCCGAACGACGAATCCTGATACACATCGTGATCGCTGCCCATCGTAAACGCCGAATACTCCGCGCGCAGCGGCTCTTTCCCGCCCTCCGGCGCAACCATCGGATACTCGGCCTTCCCCGTCGCCGCAAATTGGTACGACTCCTCGTTCACCCAATCCGCAAATGCCCACGCCACGTCATGCACAAAGCTCGGCAAACTCATAGGCCCGCGCGTCACATGAAACACCGCCTTCGTCTCCGGTCCACCGCCGACCATGTCCATGTGCACGACAGCTTTGATCCGCTTCGCAAATTCCGGCTTCCCATTCAGCAGCGCCATCGTGCCTTCAATCTCAGGCGGAAAAATAAATCGAATCGTGCGCGCCGGCCGCTCCAACTTTTTCTCATCAATCAAACGCTGCAGTGTCCGCGCCACTTCCAGAATCGCCGAGCACCCGCTCGCATTGTCATTGGCTCCCGGCCGCTGATGATCCAGATGGCAGCTAAACGCAATCTCTTCCTCCTTCAACTTCGCATCCGCGCCAGGAATCGTCGCCGTCACCACCTCATAGTTCCCAGCGTGTTGCCCACCCTTCACCACTGCTTGCAGCCAAATATTCTTGCCCTTCGCTAATCGCTCCTTGAATTCGCGCGCCGTCTTCAACGACACCATGAACGCAAACGTTTTGTTCGAGGAAAACGTATCCAGATGTCCCCACCGAATCGCATCTCGATTTTCGCCGGACCAAGCTGTCTTTTGGTTCTGCGCATAACTCACAATTCCCGCGGCTCCAAATTTTCCAACCGCCAAATCCTGAACTGCCCCCGGCTGCGCGCTCACTAGCACGATCTTTCCTTTCACGTCCTTTCCAGTGTAGTCGCTCTCCTTCGTTCCCTCGCCGACATCCACCAGATACGCCATCACGTTGGCGCTTTCGCTATCCTCGGCAAGCACGATCGGCTCCGCATAGAAACTTGCGAACACCTTGTTGGCCACGCCATACGCTTTCATTGGAGGAAGACCGTTTGCTTGATAGAGCGTTCCTTCCTCACTAACCAACTCCGACAGTTCGCCCATTTCGGCATCCCATGCCGGCCGCGACCGCTGCGTGCCATAAAAAATCTTCCCATCCGCAGGAAACTGCAGAATCGCCACATCGCTCAATCCATACGCCCGCAACCGCTCCGCCACCAGCTCCGCCGCTTCATGAAATCCCTTCGACCCGCGCTGCCGGTGAAACCGCGCAATCCCTTCCAGATTCCGCTTCGCCGTCTCCCCGCTGATCTCGTTCGCCAGCGCCGCCACATCCTTTTCAGGCAGCAGCGGCGGCTTCTGCGCCCGCGCCTCTGCGCCAAAAATCAGCCCAATCCAAATTCCCACTCCCACCGCAAGTCCCGTCCGCCTCATCCGCCGCTCCTCATTCCCAACTTCTTCTCTGCACCCTTTGCGACTCTGTATTAAGAAAAGCCTTCTCACATTAACCACAGTTTTCTAAGTGCTCGCGCCTGAATTTGCTTTTCACTTCAATGCCGCGGCCACCTGCACCAAATCCATCACTTCGTTCAATTGTTTCGAATCAAGAATCGTCCTACCGTTGTTTATGAACGCCACGTCTCCGCTTGTTGTATCCATGCTGCTCGGCTGCGAACCGCTCTGCCTCGCTCTGTCTGTTCCGCAATACTCTAACTTCTTCAAAATCAACACTTGCAAAAATCGATCCTCTAACTCCTTTGCAATGAACACTTACAAAAAAGGGGGGAGGGGGGTAGTTATGGTTAACCAATATTCCATTTCTGACCGCTCGGTGTCGCTTTCCCGCTCGACACTTCTTACCTCCACCAACGTAGTATTCTTTGAGAGCGCATCCAACTTCCACATGACCCCAACTTCCGGTCCCACCGACCAAACTACCATCCAGCTCGACCACGTCTCCCGCCACTATACCCTCGGCGCTTCCGCCATCCGCGCCGTCGACGATGTTTCCTTCTCCATCCGTTCCGGCGAATTTGTAGCGCTGCTCGGCAGTTCCGGCTCTGGCAAATCCACGTTGCTGAACCTCATGGCCGGCCTCGACCGCCCCACGTCCGGTGCGATCCACGCCGACGGAAAAAATCTTGCCGAACTTTCTTCCCTCGAACTCGCCCGCTACCGCCGCAACACTGTCGGCATGGTTTTTCAATCCTTCAATCTCCTGCCGCGCATGACGCTCGCCGAAAACGTGGAACTTCCTCTTCGCCTCGCTGAAGTGGACCACGCCGAGCGAGACGCACGCGTCAGCGAAGCCTTGCTTCGCGTCAAACTCGATAAACGCACCGGTCATCGCCCTGCAGAACTTTCTGGCGGCGAACAACAACGCACCGCCATCGCCCGCGCTCTCGTCAATCGCCCCAAAATTCTCTTCGCCGATGAGCCCACCGGTAATCTCGATTCCGCCACTGGCGAAGCCATCATGAACCTTCTCATTGAAATCAAAGAGACCCTCGGCATGACCATCATCATGGTCACGCACGAACGGCCACTCGCAGAAAAATACGCCACGCGCCTCGCCATCATGGGCGACGGCAAACTGTTGAGCGACGGAGCAAAATCATGAAGCTCCGCGACATGACCGAGCTCGCCGTCCGCAACCTCCGCGAATCCATCCTTCGTAATTCGCTCACGACGCTCGGAGTCGCCGTCGGAGTCGCATCGCTCGTGGCCATGCTTTCTCTCGGCGTCGGCCTGCAACAACTCGCCACCAGCCGCCTGACAAAAAGCGGTTTGTTCGACACCGTCTTCGTTACGCCGAAGCTCTATCTGCGGGCCGCTAATGCCACGCCCACAACGCAACAGGGTGATACCCGCCTCCTCGACGAAGACGCGCGGCAGGCGCTCGCAAAACTTCCAAACGTCATCGAAGTTTTCCCGCAAATTCGTTTTCCCACGGAAGTTCGTTTCGACGGCAAACCGTATCCGACCGTGGTCGCCGGCATGCCCCAGTCTTCCCAGCTCAGCGGTTCCTTCGACGGCATGGTCGGAAAGTTCTTTTCCGGAGAATCTGCCGACGAAGCCATTCTGCAAATCGAATTCGCGAAAGAACTTTCTCCGGACACCGCTTCGCTCGTTGGCAAAACTCTTTCGATACGCTACGCCGAACGGCAGCAACTCGAAGATGGCTCTGGCGGCTTCAGCATCATCCCGAAAGAAAAGCAGTTGAAGATAATTGGAATCATCGAGACGGAGCCTGCTTCCGGTTTCGGCGGCTTCGGCAATGGCCGCCTTCTGATTCCCATCGGCGTTGCGCAATCGCTCCGGGCCACGCAAATCAACGACCTGCGTGACGCCGTCCGCGGCGGCCCAGCAAAGCCGACCTACGCCAGCCTCACCGTCCGTGCGAAATCTACCTCCGACGTGGATGCCATCGAAGCGAGCGTCAAGAAAATGGGATTCGGCGCTTTTTCTCTTCTTGACGCGTCGAAGAGCCTGAAAATTTTCTTCGGCGTCTTCGATCTCATCCTCGGCCTTTTCGCCAGCCTCGCTCTCGCCGTCGCCACGCTTGGCATCGTCAACACGCTCGTCATGGCCATTCTCGAACGCCGCCGCGAAATCGGCGTCCTCAAAGCGCTCGGCGCTTCCGACGGCGACGTAAAAACCCTGTTTTTCTTTGAAGCCGGAGTGATGGGCTTTCTCGGAGGAATCGGCGGCGTACTCTTTGGTTGGCTCATCGGCCGCGGACTGAACTTGGCGACGAACATCTACCTTAAGCGCCGCGATCTTCCGAGCATTGAAGTCTCGTCCGTCCCCGCGTGGCTCGTCTTCATCGCAATAGCGTTCGCAGTCGTCATCAGTCTCGTCGCCGGCCTCTACCCAGCATCCCGCGCCGCGAAACTCAACCCCGTCGAGGCTCTCCGTTATGAATAGTCCGCTTCCTCCCATAAGGGCTGCGCTGTTGTCAGTTTCCGTTCTGGCCGTCTTCGCGATTCCTGCTGTCTCGCAGGAAAAATCGACCAGCCTCGCAGACGCGCGCTCTGAAGTCGAGACGAATCTTCGCACCAAGGAAGGCAAAACGTACGACGAGCAACTCGGCAAAGAATTTCAGCAGAAACATCTTTCAACCTTGCGCGAGTGCAAGAAATCCACGGGCGACCTCAGCAATTTTTGGATTTTGATGAAGTTGGACAGAACCGGCGCAGTGAAGGAAGTCCTGCTGAGTCCAACAACAAAACTCGGATCGTGCACGCGCGACGTTTTGCTCAAATCCGACTTCTCACCGCCCCCCAAACAGAATCACTGGGTGAGCATTTACCTGCAACTGACCAAATGAAGTTCACTTTCCTTCCAATGCGCCTCTCTTTGCTCGCCGCCCTGGTGTTTCTGATTTGGCCGGCTAGGGCGCACGCCGCCTCTGGCCGGGTTGAATGCAATTCTCTGCAGAGCAAAATTCTCGCGCACCCGGTTCCCTACTGCGTTCTGCTTCCACCGAGTTACGACGCAGACAAAACGCGGCGTTTCCCCATTCTCTATTTTTTCCACGGCCTCGGCGACGACGAACAAATGTTCGTCCACACAGGAGGCTGGAATCTCGTCGAAGATCTTTGGGAACGAAACCAGCTCAGCGAATTCTTGATCGTCACTCCGGCCGCGGGTGCAACGTTCTACATCAACTCGCATGACGGCAAAGTTCGTTACGAAGATTTTCTCGTACAGGAATTTCTTCCGGGAATCGAAAAACGTTTTCGTGTGCGTCCAGGGCGCGCAAACCGCGCCGTCTCCGGAGCCTCTATGGGCGGCTACGGAGCGCTCCGTCTCGCCTTTCGCCATCCCGAACTTTTCTCTTCCGCCAGCGCGCACAGCGCCGCTTTAATCGAAAAGCTTCCGTCCTTTCTAGGAGGCTCCGCTCCAAACTCTGGCCGCGCTCGCGTGCTCGGTAATACGTTCGGCATTCCATCCGATCCCGCATTCTGGGAACGCAATTCTCCAATAGCTATCGCGCGCACAGCGCAACTTGCAGGCATGAAAATCCATTTTGATTGTGGGGATCAGGACGATTTTGGTTTCGAAGCCGGCGCAACCGCGCTCGACCGCGTTCTCACTTCACGAAAAATCCCGCACGAGTTCCATCTCTACCCAGGCCGGCACGACTGGCAATACTTCGCCACACATCTTCCCGAGTCGTTGCAATTCCACTCGCGGCTTTTTGCAAAGTAAATTGTCGAATTATTGTTGCTGCTGTTGTTGATCCGTCGCTGCAAAGGCGGTTGAATCCGGCCGCTTCGACCGCATGACCATCGCTGGCGGCAACTCTTCCGGCTGCGGCGCATCTACAGGAAGCACGGTCACACGCACGCTCAATTCGCTTTCTGCTTCACCTTTGTAAACGCCGCGCGTTGGCGGCACATCGGAATAATCGCGCCCCACGGCCACGCAAACATGCCGTTCGCTGCCCAACAATTTATTTGTGGGATCGAACGCCACCCAACCCGCTTCGCCCAAATACGCTTCGACCCAGGCATGCGTCGCGCCTGCCGGCGAGCGATCCTTATCTTTTGAGCCGTGGTAAAGATATCCGCTCACGTATCGGCACGGAATTTTCAGTTGGCGCACGAGTGCAATCATGACGTGCGCAAAGTCCTGGCAAACACCCTGCCGCGTCCGCAGCGCATCGTCAATTGGCGAATCCACTTTCGTGGAATTCGGCACATAATCAAACTTTTCGTAGAGTGCTTCGTTCAGTTCTTGCAGCAGAGCCAGCGGTTCACCTCGCCGCTTCAGATCCAACTCTGCGCCGAGTTTCGCCAACAATTCTGTAGGTTTCGCAAACTGGCTCGGCAGCAGCATCTCCCAGTAATCGCCTTCCTGGACGCGCGCATCCAGTTCCGGCCACGTACTGCTTTTTCGCTGCGCCAAATCCAACGGCGGCATCACTTCCACAATCGCCTGCGCCGAGACCTCGATCGTTTCGTGCCGTCCAGGAATATCAAAGTGGTGCACAGCATTGCCAAAAAAATCTCGATAGGACATCACGTTTGCACGCGGATTCACTTCCAGCGCAAACGTCAGGCAGCGTTGCCGCAAATCGTTGCGCGGCTGCATACGCACTTCCATGATGCTCTCGCCCACGGCGGGCTTGTAGTTGAACGTGGTCAGATGCCGGATCGCGTATGCCATATCAACTCATCCGCTGCTTCACGATGCCAGTTCCGCATCAATCGGGTAATCGAAATAGATTTGATGAATTGCCGCGTGAATTTCCGCGCACTCGCTCCGGACACTTTCGAGATAAGCGCGCACCCCGCCGGTCATGATCTCTTCAATCTGGCTAAAGCTCAGTTGCGCTCGCAATCTTCCGGCGATACGTGTAGGAGTCCGCGCCTTGCGCTCCGTCAAATCGCCGATAACATGCAGCGCCGCGTTGATTCGATCAACTGAAAATCGCACAGAATGCGGAAAATCCGGATTCAACAGTAAAAATTCCGCGACGCGCAGCGGACGAATTTCTGCTGTTTGCGCTTTGCAATATGCTTCGAACGCCACGCATCCGCGTAACAATCCCACCCAGTCCAAATATTCCGTACTCTCCACCGCCTGATCCGTCGGCGTGGCCATGCGCTTGAAGTGCCGCTCCATCAGCGTCGCCAGGGTGTGCGTACGTTCCACATAGCGCCCGAGTTGGATGTACTGCCAGCCCTCGCCGTGGCTCATCGTCGCGTCGGTGATTCCTTGAAAGAGATGTGCGCCATCCTGGACAGCGCGGAAAAAATCGTGAGAGTTTAAAATCCAGCCTTCTTCCGGCCGCCGTTCGATCACGTCGAGATAAAGCCGGTTCAGCTGTTCCCACATTTCGGAGCTGCATTGCTCGCGTACGTGTCGCAAGTTTTCGCGTGCAGTCGCGATGCACGAAACAATCGAAGATGCATTCGTCCTGTTGAACACCAGTGTACTCACCAGACGTGTCGGGTCCAGCGCACCCTGTACTCCCGGCGCCCGCAGCGCTTCCATCAGAAATCTCCAGCGGCCCGCGCCCTCATCTGGCGATTGGTCGAGCCACAGTTGCAGTTCCACGTCCACGAGCCGCGCGCTGTGTTCCGCGCGTTCCAGGTAACGGCTCATCCAGTAAAGACTGTCGGCCACACGCGAAAGCATTCCCGCTTCGCGCTGAAATGTCTTCACATAAAAATTTCGCGGAGGTCTCATGGATTAGGCACTCCCGTCCGCAGTCTTCGTTGCGCCAATGCGTGCCACTTTCCCGCCGAGTTCTTCACCTTCGGGAGGACGCAGTACCCAAGTATCTTTGCTCCCGCCACCTTGCGAGGAATTCACCACGAGCGAACTCTTTCGCAGTGCCACCCGCGTCAGCCCACCCGGCACCAGAGTCACCTTCTCGCCCATCAATATATATGGACGCAAATCGATGTGGCGCGATTCGACTTCTCCGTCAATCAAGCATGGGGCGCAAGAAAGGGAAAGCGTTGGCTGCGCAATGTAATTTCGCGGCTCCGCTAGCACGCGCGCGCGAAACTCTTCCCGCTGCCGCGCCGTACTTTGCGGTCCGATCAACATTCCGTATCCGCCTGATTCTCCGACCGCTTTCACCACCATCTTTTCCAGGTTTTCCAAGACGTGCTGACGGTGTTTTTCGTTGGTCATCAAAAACGTTGGCACGTTAGGGAGAATCGGATCTTCGTTCAGGTAGTAGCGAATGATTTCCGGTACGTACGCGTAGACCGCTTTGTCGTCCGCCACGCCTGTTCCGATCGCATTCGCGAGCGAAACATTTCCAGCGCGGTACGCGTTGAAAAGTCCGGGCACTCCAAGAATCGAATCCGGCCGGAAACAGAGCGGATCCAGAAAATCATCATCCACCCGCCGGTAAATCACTTCCACGCGCCGCAGTCCCGCCGTAGTCCTCATATAGACGACGTTGTCGTGAACCAGCAGGTCGCGCCCTTCGACTAGTTCAACGCCCATCTGCTGCGCCAAAAACGTGTGTTCGAAATATGCTGAATTCGAAACGCCCGGCGTCAGCAGCACCGTCGTTGGGTCCTGTGGGTACGCGCAATTTTCCGGCGCAAGCGAACGTAACGTTGCCAGCAACGCCTGCGGATAGTGATCCACAGGCCAAACGCCGTAATCGCGAAACATCGTCGGGAATACGCGCTTGAGTACTTTGCGGTTTGCCAGCATGTAGCTGACTCCGCTGGGCACGCGCAAATTGTCCTCGAGTACAGCGAAGCTGCCGTCCGGCAGCCGCACCAAATCCGTTCCACAAATGTTGATATAAATGTCGCGCGGCACGTTTAGTCCGCGCATCTCGCGGCGGAAATGTTTGCAACTGTAAATCAGCTCGCGCGGAACGATCCCTTCGGTAAGGATTCGTCCCTCGTGATAAATGTCGCGGAGGAAAAGGTTCAGCGCGGTGAGCCGTTGCGTCAGACCTTTTTCAATCTTCAACCATTCTTCAGCGGGGATAATTCGCGGCAGAAGGTCGTTCGGGAAAATCTTCTCCGTTCCTTCTTTCGCGCCATAAACCGTGAATGTGATTCCTTCCTGCAAAAACGTGAGGTCGGCCGCCTGCTGGCTCTTGCGCAATTCCTCCCGCGGCAAGCCCAGCAAAGTTTGGTGCAAAGCGCGATAGTGTTCGCGGGGCAGGCTTGGACCTTCGAACATCTCGTCGTATGCCGTATCGAGCTGATAGTTCACGAACGAGGAGGGTACCCTAATTGGCGTCGGTCTCGCCGCGGCTGTCATTTTTCTTTCCACAACCAGGCTGCGGTGAAGTTCCTGGCTCTAATTTGCGCAGGTGTGGTTTCTGCTGCGAGTATTTCCACCGGGCACAGGCCAGTAACCCAGAATGGCACTCTAGGCGTATGTTAAGAGCGCGTCCAATCGAAATTCTTCATTTATCTGATTGCTCTTTTGGTTGGATTGGGCGCAGGCCGAGACCCACAACTGCTGAAGCAGCCTACTTCCGCGTCTTCTCTATGGTGATCGTTCCGTCGGTTCGTACTTGATACAGAAAATGCGCTGTCCCAACCATCTCCGGCACACGCGGATCCTGCGTCAAAACGTGAAACACGTCCGTATCTTCCGGGAGATCACTCAACACATGGCTGTGAAAACCCGCAGCCAGCTTTTTTCCTTTGTCCAAAGGCGGTGTTTCAATAATTGATTTGTGCATCTGCCGCTTGTCCACAATTTTCAGGCCATCTGCTGAGACCGTGTACCGCACATCGCCGCCTAAGGGATAAACTCGCGGCTTCGTCTGCGCCGGGTACATATAAACAAAAAGCTGCTCCTGGGGCGCCGGCAAAACAGCCATATTGTAAGAACGCTTCTCCCCTCGAAAATCCTGCAAGGCTATTTCGATCGCTTTCGCCGCGAACAAATAAAATCCCGTGTCAACTTTCGATGGCGTCTGTTCTCTCACGCTAAATTCTTGCGGTCTCCCCTGCTGTTCCGCCGAATAGTGAACCTCGAACGAATTCTTATCCGCGCTCAGCTTTCCGAATACCACTGTCCATTTTCCGTTTTCCTTCTTCGCAATCCATCGTTGGCCATCCACTGTCTTTGGATTCGCTGTCTGCACCGCATCCGAAGCGTGCCATGCCGCCTGATCGTATTCGTTCAGCAAAATTCCGCGCTCGGTGATTACCATCAATTCCAGCGCGGAGGGCGGCTCGACTTTTTGCGCATTCGCGGAAGCCGCGCCAATCGATGCGAACAGACCTATTTCACAGAGTATCCCGAGCGTCCTGGCGAGTCTCGTCACAATTTTCTCCACACACGTTTCGTGGGTTGAAGCCAACCCTGAAATTCTATCGTTGAATTTGCTTTTCTCTGAAGGAACTCTCTGGAGTAATATCCTCTCGACTTCCCTCTTACAGGAGATCTGCTAATGTCTCCCCGCGTGACTCGCCGTCAATTCGTTTCGGCTGCGGCTTCTTCGGCCGTGATATCACACCTTCCGAAAAGTACTTTCTCGTTCTTCTCGGACGGGACGGTTCCGCTCTCTGCGAATCCGCCATGGAAAGACCAAGGCATTCTGAACCTCGCGAATTCTCCCTACGCAAAGCTGAAAAACATTCCAATTCACGCGGTGACGATTCAGGAAGGGTTCTGGTCCGGCCGCCGCGCAGCGAATGTGAATACCAGTATTCCTTCGATGGGCAAACTATTGGAAGTGAACGGAAGAATGGACAACTTCCGCAGATTGATTGGAAAGAGCGACGCAGCGCAGCGCGGGCCGGTCTATTCCGACTCAGACATTTACAAATGGTGGGAAGCGATCGGGTTCGTGCTGCAGTCCGGCGACAATCCGCAACTTCGCGCGCTAGTGGAAAACACGGCGAAAGATGTGATGGCTGCGCAACGGCCCGACGGGTACTTGAACACCTACTATGTCCGCGAACGTGCTGCGGATCGCATGACACCACGCACGCAGCAGTGGGGCCATGAGCTTTACTGCATGGGCCATTTTTTGCAGGGTGCGACCGCCTACTACCGCGCGACCGGAAATCGCGCTTTGCTCGATACCGGCAATCGTTTTGTGAACGATTTTCTGCTGCCCGCGTATGGTCCTGAGGCGGACAAAAAGCCGCTGATGTCCGGCCATCCGGAAATGGAGCTCGCGCTGGTTGAGCTGTATCGCATGACGGGCGACAAGCGGCATTTGAATTTGGCGGAGTATTTGTTGCGCGGCGATACGCGGATTCCACTGAAGCCGGAAAATTACGTCTATCACTTTTGCGGGAAGCCATTTACGTCGCGCACTAAGCTGGAAGGCCATGCCGTCCGCGCCATGTACGCCTGCTGCGGTGCAACGGACTACTACCTTGAAACCGGCGACGAAGCGTATTGGAAAACGCTGAATACGTTGTGGACCGATCTGGTTTTTTCAAAGATGTACATTACGGGCGGAGTCGGCGCGCGGAGTGATGGCGAAGCTTTCGGCGATGCCTACGAATTGCCGAACGCACAAGCATACGGCGAAAGCTGCGCGGCGATCGGTAACATGATGTGGAGTTGGCGCATGCTTGCCGCCACAGGCGAAGGAAAATACGCGGACGTGATTGAGCGTGCGCTTTACAACGGGATCAATTCGGGAATGTCGCTGAGCGGCAATCTTTATTGCTATCGCAACCCGCTTGCGTTCGATCCGGGAACGGGCGACGTGATCCGCAACGAGTGGTATGACACAACTTGCTGTCCCCCGAATCTGGAGCGGACATTTGCTTCGTTGCCGGGATATTTTTACAGCACGAGCAAAGAAGGAATCTACGTTCATCTTTTTCACAATTCGGAAATGAACTGGCATTTGGAGGACGGAACGCCGATCAAGATTGTGCAGAAGACGAATTATCCGTGGGATGGAAGAGTGGATTTCGAAGTGAGTCCAGCGACGCCAAAAGAATTTACGGTATATATCCGCACGCCGGAATGGAGCACTTACAGCAACTTCAAAGCCGGCTTCCCGGAGAGCATAACCGGCCGCGAAAACGGCTATGCACGGATCCGGCGGCGCTGGTCTCCCGGAGACAAATTCAGCCTGACTTTCAATCTGGTGCCGCAACTTCTCGAATCGAATGCGCGCGTAGTGGAAAACAACGGGCGCGTTGCGGTGCAGCGTGGTCCCTTAGTGTACTGCCTAGAGGAGCTGGACCAGCCATCCGGGACTTCGTTGGCGGATGTTTCGATTCGTGCAGGAAGCAATCACCGGGACGGGCAATTCACGGAATCGTTTGAAAAAGACTTGCTGGGCGGCGTGATGGTGTTACGTCATGAGGGCGCAGTGAGCAAGACCGCGGCAGCGCGCAGTTCGCTCTATTTTTCTGCGGCGGCACCGGCAAGCGCGTCGTCCAAGGTGGAATTGAAATTTATTCCTTACTACGCGTGGGCGAACCGGCGGCCAAGCCCAATGCTGGTATGGGCGCCACTCGACAAATCCTGAGTCTGGAATTTTCCGAGTTGAAAAACAAAGGCCGGCGACATCTCCGGCCTTTTGTTTTGTTGGAGTTCGCGTTGCGGAGTTACGCGCTTCCCTTTTCCTTGCAGCAATCGTGTGCTTTCGCGGGCTCTACATAGATCGCGTTTGGATCCACGGCTTGATTTGCCGCGTACTTGTCGTGATGCTTCACCCACACCATCGTGTGGGCAAGGCCCTCTTCGTCGCGTCCTTTCGGCGCGATGTCCAAAAAGTTGTACGCTCCAAGAAAAATGTCCAGCCCACGCGCGTAGGTCGAGTAGGTATGAAAAACGTTACCTGCCACATCTTTGTAAAAGACGCTCGCGCCTGGCCCTTCTTCGCTCGGAAAATTCATCGTCGTGTAGTTGTACGGGACTTTTCCGTCCACGCGATCTTCGGGCCGGAACGAAACGTGATAATCGAAGTTAAAATCAGTGCCGTTCGAAGAAAACCACTTGAATTTCCATCCCATCCGCTTCTGGAATGCCTGAATCTGCGCGAGCGGCGCGCGCGAAATCACGGCAAACGTCACGTCTCGTGCGTTGAGGTGCGGAATACTCCCGTCAAAGTGATCGCCGAGGAACGAACAGCTTGGGCAGCCTTCCACCCAGTTCGGTCCCAGCATGAAGTGGTAGACGATCAGCTGGTTGCGCCCTTCAAACAAGTCGGCCAGCTTCACTTTCCCGTTCGGTCCGTCGAAAACGTAATTCTTTTCGACTTTCTCCCACGGAAGTTCGCGGCGCTGCCTGCTGATTTCGTCGCGCAATCGCGTGAACTCTTTTTCTTTCTTGAGAAACTCCGTCCGGGCCGCCAGCCACTCTGCATGCGAAACAACTTTCTTTTGCGATACAACGCTTGTCGCCATTTTCGTTTCTCCTTAGTTCGTGCTTATTTGCCGTGCTTTGATCGCGAGGCTGTCGTCGACCCGGATCACCACCACGGCCAATGGCGTTCCAGCGTCGTCCGTGACGACGGGACCCGGGGCGCCGCCCTGGTTCCCGCCGAGCATTGAATTTTCGTAGTGGGGGGAAAAAACCATCATGTGAGGATGCCAGTGGCCGGCGGGGCCAAGAATCTGGTCCGCAGACCACATGTACGCAAAACTGACTCTGTCCCTTTTGGGCAAGGCGCCAGTGGAGTAAGCGTCAAGAACGGCTTTTGCGATCTCGTCTGGGGTTCTACCCTGCAGGCCGAGCTTATGGCGGAGTTCGTAGTAAGGCACGACCGTTTGCGCGGCTTGTGGGTCGAAACAGATAGGCGCGCGCAGTTTGGAGTCGTAGACGAGGTTGCGAAGGTCCGTGGGCGTAAACGTTGGCGCCCCGAACCCCCGCATGACCATGCAGACAAATCCATTGTCGCCTTCATGGACGGCGTGAAAGCCGGAGGCCGTCAGGACTTCGATAGTGGCTTTACCGGAAATATTGTCAGGAGCAGCGCTTCTTGCGAGAGCAATTTCTGCGCCTTGGGGCATCAGGTACTCACTGACAGGCGGGTACTTCATTTCCTGAGCAAGAGTTCCGAACGCACCAAAACCAGTCAGCAAGAAAAACATTGCGAAATTGTGATATCTCATATCGATTTAGATCTCCTCTTTGCGACTTTAAAGCTTCAAGGTGGTCCCCGGAGTTATGCTGCGACGGCTTTTCCGCCCTGCTTGGCTTCGCGCATTTGCGCGACGACTTTGCGGATGGCGGCGTTGGAGCCGGGGCTCGTCTTTTCGCGCCAGGCTTCGAGCCGCGTGCAGTGGGCTTCGAGATTGCCGAGGAATTTCTTGCTGGCGAACATTTCACGCCACCCGGCAAGGACAGGTTTCACTTGCTGGAATGCGGCCCATTCTTCGCCGCCATTTTCGAAGAGGAGATCTTCGTTTAAGAGGCCGCGATTCGACATGCTGGCGACCATCTCCCAATAGGTGAGCACCTGGCGCATGTGAGCGTTTTCTTTGCTGCCCGGAGGACAGATTATCATCACGTCGTCCAGTGATTGCGGATGGAAATGGTCGGAAAACCATTCCCGCGCTTCGCGCAGCCGCGGCTCGCGCCGTAGATCGTAAAGCTTCACCTGCAGATTCGCTTGCTCAAACGTTGCTTCACTCATGTTTCCTCCTCTGAAATTAACCGCCGGAAAGTTTCTTCTTGCTGCGCTTCAGCCGCAGTCTTGCCAGGAGCGCTGCCACGCCCCCTGTCGATACAAATCCGCCAATCATTAGAGCTGTAGTCGAAATGCATGCGGGGCACATAGGGATCCTCCTGAAGAACGACTAGGCTGACTGAGCCTTTTGCACGAACGCTGCCGGTTCATCGGCGCTAGGGCCCCAACTCGCTGGCACGGGCACATTGAGGATTCGCAGATAAACGCTGAGCTGTCCGCGATGCTGGTACCAGTGATTGAGCATGATCTCGCGAATGAATTGTTGGCGGGGCATGGTAAACAATTCCTTGTCGCCCTGGAGCAGGCGCCAGGTTTCCTGCAGCTTTTTGTCATCCATTGCCGAGAGCAGGCTTCCGACCGTTGCAACGCTCTCCTCGAACACTTGCAGAACTTCCTGCCGGCTGGCGGGCTGCGGCATGTTGGCGAAGTCAGGAGCTTGCGCGGTACTGTTCTGCAAAGCCCGGATTACGCCGCCGGGAACGCGGGCAATGTGCAAAGCAAGTTGTCCCGCCGACATGGATTTTTCATGAGGCTTCCAACTCAGCCGGTCTTCCGGCAGGCGCTCCAGAAATTTGCGAGTAACAGGAACCTGCCCTTCGAATTCCTTCAAAATAGTTTGTGCAATCGGCATGGTGGTTCTCCTTTTGTTTGTGCATCCAATGAATTATTCCGTTGAGAAAAGCGACTTTCGTCATTGAACTGGGGTGGATTTCGAGCGGCCGCTTTCCGCCGCCGCTTTCACGCGCGCGTGGATGGTGCTCCATCCAACGACAACTCCTTTGCGGTGATCTTCTTCAATCAAGCCAAGCGCCAGGTGCCGGAATTTGATCAACGTTCCACCGGGCTCCTCGCTCAGCCGATACTGCAAATTAGAGCTCACGGGATAGGACATGAACAGCGGGCCGTTCAGCTCCAACAGCGTCGGGCGTTTGATTGCCTGCACATGCGCCCAGAAGTGGCCGTTGCCATTTCCGAGTTCGCGATACCACCTGCCACCAGGCCATGCTTCCAATTTCATCGGCATCGGCCCTTTCTCCGGTACTTCATTGAGCGGCCCAAGCTGCTCCAGCAGCGATTCAAACGTTCTTTCAATCGACGCGCGCACACGAATTTCTTCCGTGATACTCAGCGTCAGGTCTTGGATGCTTACGTGACTTGCTTGCTTTGCGGTCGGCATTGCTCTCCCCTTTTTTTGATAAAAATTAACGACACGACTACAAATCGGTTTTCTTCTCGGCGTTTTCCTTCACCTTGGCTAATTGATGCCGCCAGAGCCGTTCGAAGGTGGTCGTCCATTCCCACAGCGGTCGAATCGCCGTCGCATTCACCCGATATAGCATTTGCCGACCCTCCCTTCGTACGTTGACTAGTCCAACGTCTTTCAGCACCTTCAAATGTTTCGAAATCGACGGCTGTTCCATCTCCATCGCGTCCACAATCTCGCTGACCGACCGCTCCTGCAAAGCCAAATAGTTCAGGATGTCCCGCCGCCTCGGTTCAGCCACGGCATTGAACGCATCCGAAGTTGTCGCCGCTCGTGCCATGCTCCCAATATATTCCTATATGGGAATATGTCAAGCACTATTTTTGCGCACCTCTTTTCGCACTATCCGCCACCCTTTTCCTCGTTCTCCGTCAAACCTAGCTATACTGTCCCGAAAATTCATGACTCATCGACCCTTGGCTCGGCTCTCTGCACTGGTGCTCATCTGTCTGGCGCTCACAATTCCTTCATTTGCTGCAAACTCCTGGAGCGGCATTCTCTTCGACGGCTCGGGCAAGACCGTCGCCAACGCGGCAGTCCATCTCCACGCAACCTCCGGTGTTCGTGACTACGAATCTAAAACCTCTGCGACTGGCGAATTTCATTTCGAATCCATCGACCCCGGCGAATACCTAATCTCAGTTACTCTTGCTGGAAAAACCTGGTCGCTCTCGACTCCCTATTCCGTGTCCGACGGCGCTCTCTTCAATTCCGCTCTCGCGCTTTCCTCGCAAGATCAGTCCCTCACTCTCCGCACCTCTACCGCCTCGCAGTCTAGCGGCGGCGAGCATCTTTCCAGCACGGAAGTTTCCAGCCTGCCGCTCAACGAGCGCGACTTCAGCAAACTCCTTCTCCTCGCCGCGGGCACGATGACCGACACCAACGGCGCCGCCAATTTCACACAGCAGTTCGCCGTCAACGGCCAGCGCGGGACGGCATCCGTCTTCGCTATGGACGGTTCCGACACCAGCGATCCGGAACTTGGCGGGGCAACATTTTCAAATTTCAACGTGGATGCGATTCAGGAAGTGCAGTCCAGCTCAGGAGTGATGCCCGCTGAGATTGGTCACGGGGCCGCTGGATTCACGAACGTTGTGACCAAGCCTGGTACAAATTTCGTTCACGGAAGCGCTTTCGAATTTCTACGCAACGCCGCACTCGATGCACGTAATTTTTTCGATCATCCTAACGCTGTTGACCCGCGCCGCATTCCGCCCTTTGCGCGCAATGAATTCGGCGTCGCCATCGGTGGCCCGGCCGTCCTTCCGCATCTCTACGATGGCCGCGACAAGACTTTTTTCTTCGGCGAATATCAGGGCTTCCGCCAGGTTCTCGGCACCACACAGGTTATTCCAGTTCCTACTGCGCAAGAACGCCAGGGCATAGACACGTTGAAATTTCCGGATGGCACAACGGACACGTTAACGGTTCCAGTCAGCGCTGCCATTGCTCCACTTCTTGCGCGCTATCCTCTCCCGAACCTTTCTGACGGCCCTTTCGGTGATCGCACCTTCGCCACATCCTCCAAAGTCGTTACCAATACCGATCAATTTTCCATCCGCATCGACCATCGCATCTCCGACAAGGCAAATCTCTTCGCGCGCTTCAGCCTCAATCAGGTGCGCGGTCCCACGACCAATCCCGATCAAACCGCCATTGATCCCACATTCGGCGTAAATTTCTTCGATCATCAGCGCAGCGGCGCCGCCCGCTATACGCGCACCATTACACCCAATCTCACTTCGTCCACGTCCTTCGGCTTCATTCGCAGCACGCCTGTTTTTCCAGCTTCAAATCACACGGACGTCGCGCTTGGATTCGGCGACGGACTTTTTCAAACTTTCAATTCCGCGGACGGCTCCCTCTTCGGCTCCTACGGCCTCGTCTACCAATTCAAGCAGGACATGTCTTACACACACGGTTCGCACGCATTCAAATGGGGCGCGGAAATTCGCTGGAACAGGGACTCCACAGTCTTCGGTACAAACCCGAGCGGCGCGTACACCTTCGGTGGCGGAACCGCGTATTCGCAGGTTTTCATTCCTTCCGCCAGCGGCGCACATGACATTCATCCGGGTGATCCGCTTCCCGATTCTTTGACAGGCCTGCTCACTGCAACTCCGTACTCATACACTATCACCGCGCTCTATCGCCTCACTCCAGGCGGCGACAAATTCGATATCGCCGCGGTCCGTCGCGAAGCCTACAACTTTTATTTTCAGGACACTTGGAAGGCCACGCCTCGCTTTACGCTTACCTATGGCTTACGCTACGAACTCAACAGCCCCATCAAGGAAGCAAAACATCGCACCTCTGTCACGCAACCGGTCGACACCAGTGGCAATCCCACTTCCTACCTCACGCCCGGCGCAACAGTCGATTTCCTCTATAACCCGCAACCCATCTATCCGTACGACAAAAAAGGCTTCGGTCCGCGTCTCGCAGTCGATTACGCGCTTACGAAAAACACCACTCTGCATGCAGGCGGTGCAATCACAACTCTTCTCCCAAATCTTTGGCAGGACAATTTCGTCACGGGCGCAATCCCATTCGTGTTCCAGCCCTTCATCAACGCTCTGCCCGGCACTCCCGTTCCATTTTCAAGTTCCATAACGCCAATCACTTTGCCCGAGCCATACACGACTTCCGGCCAGCTCCTTTTCGCCTCTGGCGATACGAGCAAAGTCGCCGCGAACACTCCCGTTGACCTGCAGCGCTTCCAAAACGATCTCGCTGCGATTACTCCGGGTAATCAGATCCAACTCTTTTCTACCGCAGCCATCGACCGCCACTTTCGCAACGGCTACATTGGCACCTGGACTGCCGGCTTCGACCACGACTTCCATTTTTTCAAACTGAGTTCTTCCTACGTCGGCACGGCGGGCATTCATCTTCCCGCTGGATTTTTTCCTAACGGTTATGGCGGTGCCGAGCCAGGCTTCGCGCCGTTCACTCAGTTTGATTCTTTCGGTCACGCCACTGGCGGTTTCAGCTCGCTCACCATCATGACCAACAGCTCGCACTCGAGCTATCACTCGCTGCAAACCAGCGTCACGCAAAACAATGCGCGCATCGGCCTCAGCTTTCAGGCCAGCTACACCTTTGCGAAATCCATAGACGACACCAGCGCCGTTCTAGGCGGCCTTCCTGCAAATGCCGGCGCCATTATCCAGGCGCCGCCGCAAGATCCGTTCCATCCCGAAGCCGACAAAGGCCCATCCACTTTCGACATCCGTCACGGGTTTTCGCTCAGCGTTTTTCAAGCGCTTCCTTTCAACCACATTCACTTTCTCGATCCAGTGAGCAAACGCCTTACGTCCGGCTGGCAACTCCTCAACATCACCAGCATCTCTTCGGGTTCGCCTTTCAGTGTTTATTCAGGAGTTCAGCAAACCGGCGTCGGCCTCAATGGCGCCGATCGCCCGGACCTCGTCTCGATGCCCGATTTCTCCACCAACCGCACGGTTCGCGAGGACTACTTCGGCCGCGGCAAAGACAACGCATCCTTTTTCCTCGTTCCTGTTGGTGTTCCCGGCGGCACCGGTCCCAACCAAGGCCGCTTCGGCACGCTTGGCCGCGACACTTTCCGCGGACCCGCCTTTCATCAATTCGATTTCGCGCTCATCAAGGACACATCCTTCGGCCATCGCGGCTCGAACGAACTCGGCATCCTCGAATTCCGCGCCGAATTCTTCAACCTCTTCAACATCGTCAATTTCGGTTTGCCTTCCAACACCGTCCGCGGCAGCGGCTTCGGCATCATCAGCCGCACCGCCGGCACATCGCGCCAAATCCAGTTTTCTCTGAAACTTATCTTCTAGGTCCGCGTGTGAGCAGTCGAAATTTTCTTCGTCACCATAATTCCGCGACAGGTTCTTCTTGAAAGGTTGGACCTGGACCGCCTTTATTCGACAAATGAATCACGCTGAGGAACGGCTTCACTTGCGGATCGTAAGCCACGCGAATGCTCCCGGCCTTTCCGGGCGATCCGTCAAAACCATTTCGGCCGTCGTGTCCGCTCATGCCACTGTTACCGCTGGGCGTTCCCATGCCGCCGGAGCCTCCGCTGCCTCCACGGCCGCCTCTTCCTCCCGAACCGCCGGCGCCGCCGTCGGCTTTCACCAAAAGCGAGCCTCCTTGCGTGTCAATCAAGAAAAACCTTTCATCTCCGGCAGCGCTCACGCTGACTTCCAGCATCGGGTGGTTGCCGGGACGAACAGTCGCGCGAACCAAAACATTTGGCGCGTTTCCGCCCGGCCCTCCATCCCCTCCGTCGGAACCATCCGTTCCGTTTCCGCCGTCGCCTCCCGGTGACGGATTGTTCGGATCCATTGAGCCGGAAGATCCGCTGGTTCCATTTGTTCCGTCCATACCGCTCGTTCCGCTGGCGCCCGGGGTTCCCGAGAAATTCGCAGTGAAGGCAACGTCGTACCGGAAAGGAATGTCGAGGTCGGCGCGTAGGTTCGGGTGACTCGGGGCGGTGATGGTCACGTGCCCCGTTTTACCGTCGCTATATCTTGGATCGGCGCGCAGGGAGACGATCCCTTTCGTGTTTACGTCCACGACTGCGCCGGCGACCGTCAAATCCTTCCACATTATTTTTCCGCCGCCCTTGCCTTCCGTAATCAGCACTTTGCCGTTGGGCTCGGTAAATTGCGCGATGAGCGCTCTTTTTTGTCCCGGTGCAATTCCCGGCCCATTCGGCAATTTCGCACTCATCGAGGCAACGTCTATCTTCGCGAGCGGCTCACGCATTCCAAGTCCGACTCGCAAAGCCGAACAACCGCAAAACGAAACCGCGCTTAGGCAAAGCACGGCGATTGAAGCGCGCTCAAGAGCTGAAGAAAACCGGTTTGAACACACCCATAGCGTTCTTTCCATGAGGCGCTCCTTTGCATCCTTGCGGGTATCCTCCCTCGCAGGTTCCGGGGAGTAGTCAGACTAGAGTCTTTACTTCCGTCTAATAGGACGTGCGGCTGGGCGGCTGAGTTTCGATTCCGCGCCAATGTTGGGTGCAAAGAAGCAAGCTCTGTTATCATCCCGCCGCACTGTTTTCGGGGGCTCAATGAGCGTCGAACAGAGTCGGTTTGAGCGGCCGTTTTGGGTTGCGAATATCAGCGAGATCTTTGAGCGGCTTGCCTACTACGGCGCGTTCGCATCGCTGGCGAATTACCTTCACGAAACTCTCAGTTTTCCCACGGTTCAAACCAGCACGCTGGCGGGATTTTTCGGCGGCATGGTTTGGTTTCTGGCAATTTTTGGTGGAGCAGTCGCGGACCGCCTCGGATTTCGCAGAGCACTTTCAATTGCGTATTTGATTTTGGCCGGGGCTTATTTCTTGCTCGGTTCAATCGGTGCCCCGTGGCTCGGACCTGTCCGCAATGCCGTGCCAATGAGCCTCTTCGTAGGCTGTATTCTCCTTCTGCCGGCTCTTGGAATTTCGCTGGTTAAGCCAAGCGTGGTTGGAACTACGGCGCGCGCATCTCGGGAAGATTCACGGTCTCTCGGGTATTCGATTTACTACACGATGGTGAACATAGGCGGCTTGCTGGGGCCGTTTGCGGGGTCTTTGGCGCGACGCTATCTGGGAGCCGGTAAAATTTTCTTGATTGCCGCTGCGGCTGTGTTCCTGATGTTTTTCTTTGTGCTGGCGTTCTTCCGCGAGCCGAAACGCGTGGACGATGCTCCCGTGCCGACAATCCGCCAGACGCTTCAGAATTTTGGCACTGTTCTGGGGAATCCCAGGTTCATGATTTTTCTTCTGATTTTCACCGGCTATTGGATCGTTTTCTGGCAGCAATGGATTACGATGCCGGTCTATCTTCATCAGTTCGTTGGCAAGGATATCGACGTCGAGAGAATCCTGATGACGGACAGCATCATCGTCATCACATGCACGATCTTGCTGAACCGATTGACGAAAAGGCTGCCTGCGTTCAGCGCGATTATTCTTGGAACCTTTATTACCGGGATTTCGTGGCTGATTCTCGCTTTGCATCCTTCGCTGTGGGGTGCGGTGGCGACCATCGCCGTCTTGGCAATCGGCGAAATCGTTCATCAGCCGCGCTATTACGAATACGTTTCGCGATTGGCCCCTGAAGGACAACAAGGGACGTACATGGGATTCGCGTTTGTTCCGCTCGGAATCGGTTCGCTGGTCGGAGGCTGGTTCGGCGGCAAGGTGCTGCATCACTTCGGCGAGGTGGTTGGCCATCCACAATGGACGTGGTTCGTGATTGTCGGGGTCGGAGTTGCAACTACAGTGCTTTTGTGGATTTACGACAGAATTGTCAAACCCGGAAAGGCTTCGGCAGCTTAGTTCACCATACGGCGCAATGATTCCAGCGCCTGCCTAGCGAGCGCATAACGCGGCTCAATCTCCAGCGACTCTTTGAAGCACCGGATCGCTTCCGTGTACATTTCCTTCGCCAGATAGGCCCGGCCCAAGTTGTAGTGTGGAAAATGCCTCGGCTCGTACCGCTTCGCTTCCACGGCCTGCAACAGCCATGGAATTGCTTCATCAAACTGGCCCATCTCGATCAAATAGGCGCCAATGTCGTTGTAGGGATTGCCAAAATCGGGATCAAGCTCAATCGCCAGCTTGCACTCGCAAATTGCTTCGTTCAGGCGGCCCTGAAAATGATACGTCCAGCCTAAAAAAGTGTGCGCCTCGGCCGTTGGGTGCAAATCGAGCGACGATTGATACAGCTCCACGGCACGATCGTAGTCGCCTTCCATCTGCGCCTGATACGCGTCCTGCAAAACTTCCCAAGCCTGGGTAATGGTCTCCTGATTCATGCACCACTTTTATCACCACTCGTGCAAGTGGCAAACGGTACGGAAGTCCCATTCGTGCCTCAGCGGAACCTGTACTTTTTGACGGGCTAAAAACTGGTATTTTCACAGCTAAACAGCGAAAATGGTTTTGGAATCATCTAATGCTTGAGGAGAAAAACGTGAATCGCTCTCTCGCTCTCTTGGGAATTGCCTCGCTGGCTTGCGCCGGCGCGCTCTATGCACAATCCAGCCAGACCAAATCATCTAACGCGAAAAAGCCCGCGGCCTCCGGAGCAAAAGATCCAGCCGCTGTCGCTCGCGGCAAGGACGCTTTTCAGCAAAAGTGCAGCATCTGCCACTTCGATACCAGCGACGCCAAGAAAATCGGCCCGGGCCTGAAAGGCATCAACAAACGCGGCACGTTCACTGTCAACGGAAACAAGGTCACGGACGAAAATCTCAAGACCTGGATCGAAAACGGCGACTCCCTCATGCCTCCTTTCAAGGACACTCTTGAAGAAGCACAAATCAAAGACGTCATCGCCTACGTAAAAACGCTCTAGAAACGCAAACGGAACTTTGGTGTCATTCCGGCGGCGATGTTTGCTGCCGGAATCTGTTTTTTCAGGCGCAAAGAGAAAAGCCCCCGCTCGCCGGAACAATCCGGCCGCGGGGGCCTATAATCTCCAAGAAAACTACTTCAGAATCGCATCCTTCAGCGCCTTTGCTGGACGCAGGCGCACGACAGTCTTGGCCTTGATCTTGATCTGTTCCCCGGTTTGCGGGTTGCGGCCCATGCGCGCCTTGCGGTGCGCCTTCACAACACGGCCAATCCCCGGAATTACGAACTTCCCTGCTCCGCCCTTTGCTTCCTTGACCGCGAGCTTGTGCAACTCTTCAAAGAAAAGAGCCGCTTGTTTCTTCGGAGTGCTGAGTTTCTCCGCGATGTGCGCAACGATCTTCGTCTTGCTAAGTGGCTTAGCTGCCATCTATTTTGCCTATCCTCCTGATTTTTCTTTCCATCCCGGCGCCGCCAGGACCAGCCTCGGAATCTCCTCGACTACCCCATTTTTATAGCGAAAAAACTCGGGCCGTTGGGGACTATAGCCAACTCGGTTAAGGAACGCAAGTTAAAACGCGCGAAAAATAAGGGAAAAACGAAGATTTTTTCGCGTGACTGTGGATTTTCCAGCCAAAAACATCGTTTTCCAGCCTGTGCTATCCTCGTTTTTTCATTTTTTTCCGGGAGAGTTGCGCTACATGTCCGCAGATTGGAAAGAGTTAGAGCAAAGAATCACCGCCTCGGTAAAAACCGAACGCCGTCCTATTGCTGTTTCATTTCTTGACGCGCCTCCCACCGGCGTTTCCCGTTTTGAAGGAACAGTGCCTTCCAGCTGCAGTTTCTGGCGACTCGCCGCTTCCGGAAAAACGTTCTACACCGTTGCCGAAAACCATTTCAATTGCGCCGTTGGAGCCTACACACACAACATTCCGCTTCCCGCGGAACGCGAAAAGGAAACGGAGCAAACTCTAAAGATGATGTTCGATCTCGACTACGTCAAACCGGAAGAAGTCCCGCAGATTCCACGGCTTCCGAAAACTCCAAAAGCAATTCTTTATGCTCCACTCGGCGATACACCCGCAACTCCGGACGTTGTTCTGTTTGCCTGCAAACCCGCTTCAGCCATGCTCCTCAACGAAGCCGCCACTCGCGCTGGAGTCGCAAACGGTGCACCCGCGCTCGGCCGACCAACTTGTATGGCATTGCCAGCCTCGCTTGCACATGGCTCCATTCTCAGCCTCGGCTGCATCGGCAATCGCGTTTACACGGGCCTCGGCGAAGACGAAATGTACATCGTTCTCCGCGGCAAGGACCTCGCAGTCGTCGCCGATGCGCTGGGCGTCATCACCAGCGCTAATGCCGCCCTGCAAACTTACGCGCAGGGCCGCCGCTCCGAGCTGGCGACCATCTAAAGAAGAAGTTTGATGCTCGAAGTCGGATAGATTGCCAAACCGCTTGTTTGCAAAAATCACCTCGTAAGGTTGAATCAATGAGGAGATCTATGAGCTCGTTTCACGCAGTTGCCATCCTCACGGAAATCGCAGATTCCGTCCGCGCTACAATGAAATCGCCGAAGTATGGCTTCCCCGCACACAGGGAAGTCGCGGCTGGAAGAGCGCCCTGCCGCCATTGTTTGGAGGTCATCAAGCTCCACGAGGAAGAACTAATTCTTTTCACGATGGATGCATTCCAAGGATTAAACGTGCCGCCATCACCAGGCCCTGTGTACATTCACGCGAAACAGTGTGCCCGTTTTGGCGAAGCCAGCGGAATTCCCGAAGCTTACCGGGGCAAATTGCTGACGCTCGAAGCATTTGGCGCTGACCGAAAGTTGATCGCAGAAATTCGAGCGACGAATTCTCAAGAAGAAAAGATCGCAGAAGAACTGTTCAAGAATTCAGAAGTGGAATATGTCCAGGTGCGCAGCACAGAAGCAGGTTGTTATCTGTTCCGGCTCGAACGCAACTAAAGCGTCGCCAGATCCGCGTAGAAATGCGCGATCGCTTTGATGCCGCTGAAATAATTTTCCAGATAAATGTGTTCGTCGGGAGCGTGCGCGTTTTCATCCGGCAATCCAAATCCAATCAGGACGCACGGTACCTTGAACGTGTCGTACATCTGCGTGACAAACGGAATCGATCCGCCTTCCCGGATGAAAACCGCCTTCTTGCCGAACCCTTTTTCCAGCGCTGCCTGAGCCTTCTTGAAAATCGGCGCCTGATACGGCGCAGCCCACGGTTTGCCCGTGCTCAGCACTTCAAATTTGCACTTTGCTGTTTTCGGCAGCAGCTTGCGAACATGCGCTTCCACCTGCTTCGCAATTTTCTGCGGATCCTGATTCGGCACTAGCCGCGTTGAAAATTTCGCATACGCCTTCGACGCAATCACCGTCTTCGCGCCTTCGCCTGTATAGCCTCCCCAAATTCCATTCAATTCCAGTGTCGGCCGCGTCCAAAGCTGCTCCACAATCGAAAATCCTTTTTCGCCGCAATACGCAGGCGCGCCAACCGCTGTCTGAAACGCTTTTTTATTCCAAGGAAGCCCATTCAGCGCCTTGCGCTCCGATTTCGAGAGTTTCGCCACTTTGTCGTAGAAACCCGGCACGGTCACATGAAAATTCTTGTCGTGCAGCTTCGCAAAAAGCTCCGTCAAAATCGTCAGCGGGTTCGGCACCGCGCCGCCATAAACTCCCGAGTGCAAATCGCGCTCCGGCCCCGTCAGCTCAATCTGGTAATAATTCAATCCGCGCAATCCATAGGTAATCGAAGGGACACCTTTCCCCAGCATCGAAGTATCCGAAACCAGCAACGCATCCGCCTTCAGCTTTTCCTTATTCTTCTGTACAAAATCCCAAAGGCTCACGCTGCCGACTTCTTCTTCCCCTTCGATCAGCACCTTGATGTTGATCGGAAATTTTCCATTCAGTTCACGCAAAGATTGCAGCGCTTTCAGGTGAATGTGTACCTGCCCCTTATCGTCTGCTGTTCCACGCCCGAAAAGATTTCCGTTCCGCGCTTCCGGTTCGAACGCAGGCGTTGTCCACAACTCAAGAGGCTCTGCTGGCTGCACATCATAGTGCCCGTAAAAAAGAATCGTCGGCTTGCCCGGCGCTTCCAGCGATTCCGCATATACCAGCGGATGCATCGCCGTCGGAATAATTTCCACCGACTTGAACCCCGCCCCTTTCAAATTATCCGCTACCCATTTCGCGGCGCGTTCCACGTCCGGCTTGTGCTCGCTTTTCGCGCTCACGCTCGGAATGCGGAGAAATTCCTTCAGTTCGTTGAGGTGCTGCTCTTTGCGGCCATCGATAAATTCAGCAAGGTTCATAAGAAGGGGACGGACAAGTCCTTTCCGAGTCTAATACGCAGTTTGTCGCACGAATGTTGCGGCGAAGAGAAAAATTCGGAGAGTCCGAGCACTTTTTCGCCGCTGCTCCTCTCATCATAAATCGTCGTTAACACCGGCACAAGGCGGCTTGACCGTAAACAGTAGTGAATCCGATACAGCCAATTTGCCTCTCGGTTGACGTAAAAACGGCCCGCTTTGAAGATGGATGTATGGCTGAAGCGACTTTTACGTCCCCACGCAGAAGCACACGCGTCTTTCGCCGCATGCCCGTCAAGGCATCCGGAAAAGACCACAACGGCAAAAAGTTTCGCGAAGCCTGCGAAACCGTCGTCGTCAACGCACACGGCGGGCTGCTGCTGCTCAAGCACGAAATCAAAGACGGCGAAATGATCGTCCTGGAAAATCCTGCTACGCAGGAAGAGCAAGAATGCCGCGTCGTTTTCCTTGGCGAACCGAGCGATCGAGGCCAACGAGTCGGCGTGGAGTTTTTGACGCCTTCACCGCATTTTTGGGGCGTCGAATTTGACGATTCTTCCTCGAGCCAATTAACGCACTGATCTTTCTGGCGGAAAATCTATCCGGTCGTGGAAACTCCGGAACGTGCCGGAACCGGTGCCTTTCCCTTTCCACGAAAATACGTGTCCCAAACGCGCCAAAGCAGCAGAATCCCTACAAAAAATGCGTAGATAAGAGGCTTCCGAACGTCCGACTTCACAAGCCAGTAGTAATGAATCACTCCGAGAATCGCGCTCATGTAAATCAGCCTGTGCAGCGCTTGCCAGCGTTTTCCACCCAGGCGCCGAATCATTTCTGCTGTGGAAGTCGCCGCGAGCGGAATCATCAACACGAACGCTGCAAAGCCCACTGTGACGAATTTTCTTTTCGCAACGTCATCCCACATTCCCGAAAAGTTAAAACTCTGGTCCGGTCCCAGATAGGTAAGGAAGTGCAAGAACACGTAAAAAAAAGCGAAGAGTCCCAGCATTCTCCGAAACCTGATCAGCTCCGGCAATTTGAAAGTTTTCCTCAGCGGTGTAATCGCAAGCGTGAAAATCAAGAATCGCAGCGTCCAGTCACCCGTTGTGTGCTGCAGCGTCTCAACAGGGTTGATTCCCAAGTCTCCTCGCAGCAACCCTGCACAAAGCAGCGCAAACGGAATCGAGGACACTACAAACACAGCCACTTTTGTCCATTTGCTTGTCAGAATTTTTCGCACGGTGTTCGCGTCTAGTGGTACTTCTTCAAGTCCATGCCGTTATACATCGAAGAGACCTGGTCGCCATAGCCGTTAAACAGCATCGTTTTGCGGCTCAAAATATCGCCAAGCCGGTGCTCGGTCGACTGGCTCCAGCGCGGATGATCGACATTCGGGTTCACGTTGGAATAAAAACCATATTCGTTCGAAGCGATCTGGTTCCACGTAGTCACCGGCTCGTGTTCCTGAAATTTTATCTTCACAATGGACTTGATGCTCTTATAGCCATACTTCCACGGCACCACAATCCGCACCGGCGCTCCATCCTGATTCGGCAGCGTCTCGCCATACATGCCCACACACAACAGCGTCAATGGATGCATCGCCTCGTCCATGCGCAGCCCTTCAACATAGGGATATTCAAGCCCCGTATATTTCGACTGCGGCATTTGGTCTCTGTCGTAGTAACTCTGGAACGCAACGTATTTCGCTTTCGGTGTCGGCTCGAACATCTTCAAAATCGAACTCAGCGAATATCCAATCCACGGCACAACAATCGACCAGCGTTCCACGCAACGGTGCCGGTAAATCCGTTCTTCCAGCGGTGCCAGCTTCAGAAGCTCGTCCATCGAAAATTTGCGCGGAGCCTTTACTTCTCCTTCTACGGAAACAGTCCACGGAGTCGTCCTGAAATTCTGCGAATTTTTTGAGGGATCGCCCTTGTCTGTCCCGAACTCGTAGAAATTGTTATAGTGCGTCACGTCGTTGATCGGTGTGACTTTTTCGTCCGTGTTGAACTGCCCCTTCACGAAATTTAGTTTGGAAGTCGCATAGGCCGTCAAGTTCGGCGATGCAATCGATAAAATCTTCTCACCGGCAATCGCAGCTGCAGCCCCTGCAATTCCCATGTCGCGCAAGAACTTGCGCCGGTTCGTATAGACGTCTTTCGGCGTGACGTCCTCGTAGCTCAGTTCCGGCTTTTGCCGAATCAACATAAAATGCCTTTCATGACCCATTTTTCCGGCATGACTGGGGAAATTCCCCCTTCATTAAGAATACGCGCCGCGGCGTAAATTGGATGCCTGACCATCCAAAAAGATTCAAAGTCGGCACTGGATGGCAAGGGGGCAATTTGAATTTCAAAACCGTGACAAAAAGACCGAAATTCAAATTGGCCCGCTACCCGCTATCCGGAAGAACCGCCCTTCTGGTTTACAATGCAAATGATTCGTAAGTCAGGCTGAATTTTGTGATTCCTTTCCTCTCCATCATCGCTCTCGGATTTTTTCTCGGCATGCGTCACGCCACCGACGCCGATCACGTCGTTGCCGTCACCACTATCGTCAGCCGCGAACGCAGCATTCGCAGCGCCGCGCTCATCGGCATTCTCTGGGGACTCGGTCACACCATCACAATTTTTATCGTCGGCTCACTCATTATTTTGTTCGGAATCGTCATTCCTCCGCGACTCGGCCTCACTATGGAGCTTTCCGTCGGCCTCATGCTTATCCTGCTCGGTGTCCTGAATCTTTCCGGCATGCTGCGCTGGATCAGAGAAAACTTCGGCGGCGGTCACTCCGCGCACCACTCCCATTCGCACGGCGATTTCACCCACACTCATGCTGTACCCGAATCTGCGCAGAAAAATTCCAGCGCCGAGCCCGCCCCCTCGCTCGGCTGGATGGATCGCACTTTCGGCCGCCTCGGTTTTTATCAATTGTTGCGTCCACTCGTCGTAGGAATCGTGCACGGCCTCGCCGGCTCCGCGGCCGTCGCGCTCCTCGTCCTCACCACGATTCGCGTTCCCGCCTGGGCAATGGTCTACTTGCTCGTATTTGGCCTCGGTACCGTCGCGGGCATGATGCTCATCACCGCCGCTATCGCCGTGCCCTTCACACTCTCCGAAAATCGCTTTGCCCGCATGAACCGCTTTCTCGCCACAGCCAGCGGTGTCATCAGTCTCGTCTTCGGTCTGCTCATCGTCTACGAAATGGGCTTCGTCCACGGCCTCTTCACACGCCATCCCACCTGGACGCCACACTGATCTGAAGTTTCTTTTTGATTTGCGCAAGAATATTTCTGTTCGAACAACTCGCTCTCACATCGGATGATGCGGCATCGCAGCGTCCCACGCGCTCCAGAACACGCGCATATCTTCCGGAAGCCCGAGCGAAACGCGAATGTGCTTTTCAAACCCGGGATAGTCTGCCCGTACGAGTACGCCCTTGCCGCGCAATATTTCCGCGGTTTCCTTCCCGCTCACAAATGTTCTCAGCAAAACGAAATTTGTCTCTGAATCGAGGCACCGCAACATACGTGCGTTCGCCTGGTTGAAAAACTCCTGCCGGTCGTTGGTATTCAGCGTAATTATCTTCTTTACGTGGGACGTATCCGAAAGCGCCGCTAGGGCCACGCGCGCCGCAACCACGTTGATGCTCCCAGGCAGCCACCGTTCTGCCAAACGTTCCGCTGTTTCCACGGACGAAATGGCGTAACCCACGCGCAGTCCCGCCAGCCCGTAAACCTTTGAAAACGTTCTCGTCACAATCAGCCGCGCATCGGACGCCGCCCGCCCCGCCCACGAAGTGTACGCCCCGCTTGGAGCTACGTAATCGTGATACGCCTCATCAATGACTACCGAAACCCCCGCCGGAACCTTAGCCAGAAAGGCTTCCATCTCCGGCTTCGTTGTCAGCGTGCCCGTTGGGTCGTTAGGGTTGCATATATAAACGGCGCCTGTCCCGCTGTCTATTCGCGCCAGCATCGCATTCAAATCGTGAGCGTATTCGTGCGTCAGCGCAGTGCCGCGCACCTCTGCACCAGTCAGCTTGGCGGCGTGCGCAATCGACTCAAACGTCGGCGTAGCCATCACCAGATTTTTCCCTGGTCCGAGACACGCCTCCGCTGACATTCGCAAGAGTTCCGTTGAGCCGCACCCCAGCGTGATGTTTTCCGGCTTCACTCCATGCGAAGCGGCAATCGCCGCGCGAAGCTTTTCAACGTCTTCATCCGGATAGCGGTTTACTTCCGTTAGAGCTTCCCGAAACGCCATCTTTGCCTTTTCGCCCGGACCGTAGGCATTTTCGTTGCGATCGAGCCGTACGAAGTGGGTGACGCCCTCTGCTGATGTTGTAGCCGCCTCCGCAAGATTCGGCAAGAACGCCGATGTGGCCACCGCAGTTCCAAATTGCCGCAGCAACTCCCTTCGATCAATACGCATTTTATGTTTCCTCTTTCGTGCGGCGGCACTCGCTGGGCACAAAGATTTTGCATTTGTACGCGCGGCTTCTCGGAAAAGAAGCGCGCGGAGTTGACCTATGCTGTTGTCGAAGCCTACTGCACCACAAGCGTCAACGGTATCGAGTGGCTTAGGTTGCCGGACGTACCCTTAATCGTCAGGTTGTACGTGCCGCTTCGAGCCCGTCTGTTTACGTGAATAGTCAGCACGGAAGAGTCAGAACCTGTCACTGTGGTCTTACTCCACGTTGCGGAAACCCGCGACGGCAACCCGCTGACAGAAAGCGTTGTTGTCCCGCTAAAACCCTGTAGAGCAGTTACCGTGACGGTATCTGTGCCGCTTCCGCCCCGCGAAACACTCAGAGTCGTTGGCGATGCGGCAATCGCAAAATCCGCGGCGGAAGTGACGCTTAGTGTCACGTTCACCGAATGACTCAGCGTCGCCGTCGAGCCAGTGATTTGCAGCGTGTACGTGCCAACCGGAGTGCTGGCCCCAGTCGTGACCGTTAGTGTCGAAGAGCTCGATCCCGTGACTGATGCAGGTACAAAACCGGCAGCCGCGCCGGAAGGCAATCCGCTTACCGAAAAATTCACAGTATCTGCAAATCCGTTCAACGCGCCCACAGAAACCGTGTACGGAACATTTCCACCCTGCACCACGGACCGTGAATTCGGCGAAGCAGAAATCGAAAAGTCCGGAGCGGGATTGACCGTAATCTTTCTCGTCGGCGGATTGGGATCCGTCAAGTTGGCATTGTCCGTAACCGTCAGCGTCGCGGTGAATGTTCCCGCCGCCGAATAAATCACATTTCCAGGGGAAGCCAGAGCGCTCGCGTTCGGGCTGCCTCCCGCGAAAGTCCATGAATATGCGGAAATCGTTCCATCCGGATCGCTGCCCGATCCAGAGAAAAACACTGCTTGCCCCGCGGTGATCGTCGTGTCTGCCGCAGGGCTTGAGATCGTGCCGGTGGGCGGAATGTCCGCAGGGGCGGGGGTCAACTGAACGAACTGCGCCATCGAAGGTACGCCGGCCGAATTCAGCAAAAAGAGCATGTAGTAACCCGGAGGCGCGACTTTGCTGTTCGGTGGCGCAGTCACATTGAGAACACCGCTTCCCGTTGAGAACGTCATCCCCACCAGCCGCTGCTCCATATCAAACGCGTGTGTCGGAGCGCCCGGCCGCATCAACACTACGGAAGAAATATTCGCGGCGTCAGGCGTCTGCACCTGAAACACGGAACCGTACCCAATTCCGCTGGAAGGCACACTTGCAATCGAAGGCCGCGTCGCCGCGCTCCCATCCGAATTAAATAGATATGCCGGAGAATACACTTCGATGTGCGGTTCGTACGTCCCGCGCGCCGGATTTCCTCCGATGAACAAAACCGTCGCATCGGGGAGCAAAAGCGAATTCGAGTGATAGAGCCGCGCATACCCATTCTGCCCTGCAGAGCTAAACGTGTTCGACGCAGGATCGTACAAATCGGCATTCAAGCTCGCAGTCGCGGTATCTTCATCGTTCAGAGACCCACCCAACGCGATCACTTTCCCGTTCGGAAGAATCGTCGCGTTCATCTCAATGCGCGGCTGCGACATGTTCGGCCCGAACGCCCACTTCGGCGTTGCTGCGGAAAGGTCGATCAGCTCCGTAGTGTTCGTCGATGGATTGCCTCCGCCCATAATCATCACCACCGGTTTGTAATTGTTCGCCGGCGTCAGAGGAAGCAGCACCGAAGTCCCGTACGTCCGTGTACCGTTGTAATTCGTGGTCGCCACGACCGAGGACCATGTGTGCGCAACGGGATCAAAATAACGCGAGCTCGTTGTAGATCCCGAATAAAAAACTTTTCCGCTCGGCAGCAAATGCATGCGCGGATAGAGCGGCGGAGTGAACGGCGAGCCGTACGTCGGACTCCAACCGGAACCCACCGTATAAATTTCCACGGTCGAGTTTGTACTTCCGTTCTCATCAAGCCCCGAAAACGTCATCAGCGTGCCGTCTGCAAGATTCGTCACCGTCGGATACCACCGCCCATGCGCCATGTTCTGCACATCCGTGAATTGCCCGGTTGCGGGATCGTAAATCGCGTTTCGCAATTGTCCGTGAAATGGGTCGTATTGCAGGGTGCCTGAATTCACAAACGCACGCCCATCTGGAAGCACCAGCATGCCGTTGCAGAACATGTCCCAATTGACCGGCTGCGTCGTCACTGTTCCGGTCGCAGGATCGAAAACGGCCGCCTGCAAATTTGTGTTCGTGGGCAAGTTTCCCGAGCCGGAGACGATCAACACTTTTCCGTTGTGCAACAACGCCGCGTGCACGGGATTAATCGGCATCGTGTTCGGCAGCGTCTGCCACTGGCCTTGCACGCTCGCCTGAGCCATGGCGGTTGGGCCATTGGCCAAAACGACTATCGCCAGGAAGGCCGCCGCTAGGACACACACCGGGGTGCAATTCCGAAGAATGAAGGGGGGCATGGGGATTCCTCCTGCGCCTGGGCATGAAGCCCAATCAATATTTCCTACTACCTATGGTTGGGGACAGATGGCCGAAAAACGATTGAACAACCACACCCGCGGAGGCGCAAATTTCTGCCCCGCAGGTCTGGAGCGGCCAGTTAAGAGCGCACATCTTCAACCATTGTCAGTAATAAATAAACTATCTGTTTTCAGGCGCTTAAGTTGTGGATGGGCTGTGGGTTGTTGAAAATTAGAGAAATCCACTTCCGCTTTTTGCAAAGGTCCTGCGCACTTCTGTTCTGTCTGCAGCCCTGGTGTCCGCCAAAAAAATATCTCTAGTACGAATGACACTTCAAACGTGGTATGTCGCCTCGTTTCGCCAGTGTAGAATAAGAAACGGAGGGGTGGGTGAGCGGTTGAAACCGGCGGTCTTGAAAACCGTTAGGCTCGAAAGGGTCTCGGGGGTTCGAATCCCTCCCCCTCCGCCAGATGTTGTGGGTCGCGGTCTTTTTGAGTTTGCTAAGTTACGTCACCCTTGGTGATGTAGTGGCGTAGCTCATAAGTGTGGCAATGCGCGTCAGTGCGAGTGTTACCTAATGGCTGAAGAACAGCTCGTCGATCACCTCAACTATGACGAGACATCAATGCGCTTGAGATTGAACTGCACTTTGGCTTTGCTGCTTTTCCGTTGCGCATAAGCGTGAGTCGAAATAAGGTGAACCCCGCCCAAATCCTTTTGGGGGGGAGTCCGAACCTTGACCATCTTGTTGCCGTTGACGCTTTTTCCGAATGGAAAAACAATGCTCTTGGTCATGGCACCGTGGTGAATCGTAAGCACCACCCGGGCATCTTTCGGCTTCCTCAGATTGAAATGCAGCACAGAGATCAGGCGCCTGTGCCCCTTCGGGTGGTGAATTTGCACTCCTGCGGAAACATGACCCGCCAGCCGCGCGACATTGTCAAATTCGAGCGTTGCCGAGGAAATGGGAATGCGATTAACAGCTCGCAGAGGTTGTGTTCCAGTCTTCATGCTCTAAAACTCCTCCCAGGAAACTTGTGGATCCGATCGTTGAATATCCACAGCCACTCCACCTTGCGTCGTGAATTGAACAGGAGTGTTTCCAGGGCACGGCCCCGAGTCCTCGAATGGCCCACTCTGCTGTAACCAGTTGAACAGTTCGCTATCGATTACGCCCGATAAACTAAACGCAAAAACGTCCACGTCACCTGGACAACTGGTAATGCCATTTCTGCCCGATTTCCACGAAGAAATATAGCCGTCCATTTTTTAATTTCCTGCCTGTAGGAGATCGACGATGCTCCCGATCGTCGGATAAATCGTGGTCTGGCCGAAGACGATGCTTTGCTGTACTTCCGCGTTGCTGCCGGCGCGCCGCACAAACCAGCCGATCAACGGTATGGGCTTTAGTCCGGGAATGTCCGTGAGAAGAGGGATACCGCCGTAGTATCGGGTGGGTATGCCAAGCTTCGCATTTGACTCATAGCGGGAAATTTCTCTAATTTCCAAATTCGATAGTTGAACTTCAGTATTTATAGTGTGCCTGATGGAGGGCATGGTGGGATCCACTGTGCCCTTCGGGTTCCGCACGAGCGAGTTGCTTACGTAATCGAATTTAAAGCGTAGAGCCTGGCCCGACGGGTCGAAGATCGGCGTGACTTCGAATTTGTTCCCCGTGGTCACTCCGTAGATATGCTGTTCTTGTTTTTGGTTCAGGGAATTCAACGTACCGAATGCGCCCAAGGCTCCGCCCGTTTGAGCAGACAAGTAAATTGACGCCAGTTGTCCGGCGCTCGCAAGCAAATCCTGTTGTTCTCCCACGCTCAAGTCGTACATTCCCTTGGGATCGACCCGCGCCTTGAGTCGGTTGGTAGCCAGGACTGAAGTCCGCTGAATGATACCTACCGTGAGGCCTTGTCTTATCAGGTCGGCGCGCAGTTTCTTCAACATCGGCTGAACATACTGCTGATCCAGGTCATCCTCGAGCCTGCTCATCATCCTTTTCAGCATTTCGTCCGCCGCCGCCACGCGAGGGCCAGCTTCGGTCAATTTCTGCCAACTGGCCGCAGATTGCTGCTTGACCCGCTCGCTAAAGTCTTCCCGCTTCGATACAAGTTGAAAGTCCGTATAGTCGTTCGGATAGAGAATCCGGAAGCGTGTATTCACAATGCGGTTATAACGTTTGTAGGTGCTCTCGACTTCTGAGCGCAGGGCGTTGCATGTGACCTCCGCTTCTGCGTTAGTGGAGAAACTCCTCTTAGACTTATAGGTATAAAACCTGCTGTCCGCCTTGTCTATCTGCGCGCGCAATGCATCCATCTCTGTTAGGACTTTTCTAGCTGCGCCAGCCCGCAAGGCCCGGACGATTTCCAGTTGCTGATCCGTGATTCCCTCATTCTCAGAGAGTTGGAGGAATGGTTCGTCTTTCTTGCTAGGAAAGTCACCGGTCTTGGGATCCGCGCACTGCTCGTCTTGCGTGGTCTTAGTGGTCTGGGTCGCCTTAGACCGCACCTCCTCTTGACACGTCTTAAGTTGATCAGTGCACTGGTTGATTGCCTCGTTTATAGTTTTGTAAAGGCTGCTCTTGTCTTGTTCGACCTGCTTTTTCTCTGCCTCAACCTTTGTCTGTTGCTTCTTAGGATCCGCGGCATCTGAGGATTGTTGAACTGTATTGTCGTTTGACTTGCACTTCGAAGGGATCTCGAGGACTTCGGCCGTTCCTGGGAAACAGTGCAGTTGGTTGGGTTTCTGACTTGTCCCCGAATTCTCTTTACTCTCATCTCCGGATTTTCTGTCCGACAGCATCGCGAGGTGCTCTCGCAACTCGTCCACCGCCCCGGACGTATTTTTCACAAATTCGTTGAATACTCGCTTACGATTTTCTTCACAGGACAAGGAAAGAACCATCAGTGCCTCACCGACGGTGGTCGTCGCGGCGGGATCCGGTAACACGGCGTTCCGAAACGAGTCTAAACTCCCCATGTTGAGACCTGCCTGTATGAGGACCGCAGGAGAGTAAAAACGAAAACGGCGCCACCGCGCCTCCTCCGCAGGGTTCAGCCCCTTGGGGGCATCACGTAGAATATCCAGTTGGGTGCAAATGATTGTTGCGGCAGTGCCTTTCGTCTCGGTCTCGGACACGGCTTTGTTGACACTCTGACGCAAGATCGTAGTGGCGCTCGCCATCTCTCCGCGTGCCATGCCCAAATGTTCGTCAACGATGGCAGTCGCATCATTCAGCTTGTCAGCTGGTTTCTTGAACCATAGGAAACCCTTGCTTAGTTCGGCGCTGATTTCAGTGGACCAGAGGGTTAGCCTGGCTTGCGGAGCAGGCCTGTCAAAATCCGAGACGATGCGTTTTACCGCTGCAATATCGTCCGGCTTGCCGCGCAGCAAGATAAGATTACGGTCGGGATACCCGCGCATGATCACTCGCTTGACGGGATCCAGACTTGTGGAGAGCGCCGGGCCTTCCAGGTAAGGTGTCTGGTCCCGCGCCGCCGCAAAAGCATCAGACTCCGTGAGGGCTGCCCTATAGGCGCTCCGCTGCAGATCTGCCATGTTTCTCTGTGCGTCTTCCAGCTTGGTTTTTGCCAATTCGATGCGCGCGGAAAGGCTGTCCTTATCGGCGTTTGCTGAGGTTTGCTGGGCACGCGCATCTTTCTCCTTGGACTGCGCGTCGGATTCTTTTGTCGCCGCATCCGCGGTCTTGGCCGTAGCGGTGTTCTTGTTGTCGGTAGCCTTCTGAAGGGCTGTCTTTTTTGCGGCATTGGTAGGATCCGCTGCGGAATCTGCTTCGGCCTTGTTAAACTGGTCCGTTGCGTGAAGCAAATTGCTGTCGCTCTGTTTCTTGATGCGGCTCGCATTCAGGCTTTGCAGTGACAGCAAACTGGTAGCGGCGTCCGCCCGCCTCTGTTCTTCCTGTAACTTGGCCAGCTCAAACTGCAGGTCGGCCACTTCTCCCCGCGCTTGTTCCACGCGACCTTCTGAGTCCAACAACAACTCTCTTTGCGAATTCGCTACGGTTGCCGCGGTGCTGTTGCCTCCTGCCCAATCGGTTCTCTCGTTTAGCGAGCGCATCAGCTTCTCTACTTCGGTGTAGAAAAAGAGAGGCACCGCCTCTTCCGTAAACTGGTTCGGGTCGCCCTCCAGGGCGTCGTTCAGAGCCGACAATTTTTCCCGTAACTTTTTTTGAGAGTCCTGCACTCCCTTCACCGCTTCGCGCAGCTGAGCCAGATGAACGGAGTCCGCGCTCGAGCAAGACTTGATGCTCCCTAAAAGGTCCGGCCACGCGATAAGTGCCGCCGCAATTCCATTTGCGGCCTTGTTGGCCGCTGTAGCCGCATCGGAGGCCGACTGCGCGGAGGCAATCGGAGTTGCAGCGACGGCCGTGGTTGAATCCGATACTTTCGCTGCATTGTCGTCTGCAGTCTTCTGAAACGCGGCAAAAATCGCGTTGACCTTCCCGGTTTCGTCCTTGAGTTTGTCGCCCAGCGCTGTCACCGCTGCGCCGGCATCGCTGCTTGTGGGGTCGTCAGCCTTCAGAAGCGTCTTGAGCGATCTGTAGATGCTGTCTTTTAGGTTTTTGGCGTTCTGATATACACCACAACTGTTCTTGAACGTTTGCACGGAGGCCGCGAAATCCGCCGGAGGCAAATCGTTCGGCGCAGACCACAACGCGTCAAGTTTGGCCAACTCTGTAATCGGACCATCGAGGCTCGTTTTGAAGTACGGGCCAACCCCGTTGAGCTGCTCCATCAAGTTGGTCTTCGCACTATCAAGATCAGACTTTCTTGCCTGCCCGTCGGTGCTAGCTGTGGTGCAGCTTGCTGCAACATCGTCTCCTAATACTGCCTTGTCGCAGCTCGGCATGGCATCCAGAGCCTTTTGAACGTCGGCGCTTCGGTCTGAAAGTTCTGTGAGCAGGTTCGTGTCTATGGTCCTTAACTCTTTGTCGATCGCCTGTGCTCGCGTTGTGAAATCTCCAGCATCGGAACTCGGGTCCGTCAGTGACTGAAGTTCCGGAACATAGGTTTTGGCGTGACTTAGGGCAGGAGTGCTCGCACTCACGGATTCATTTAGTTTCTTAATTTTGTCCAGAGCATCTTGCACTTTGGCTGGGTCGGGTGCGGGAGGTGCCGTCTGCGCACGGGTGCCTGCGGCACAAATCAACAGCATCGGAACCGAAAGCGCGTGCAGAGTCCTTGCGGACAGGCGGGGCAGTCGCCGCATAATGCTCCCTCCGGGGTCATGAGAGACTAGTGGCGCGGACTCTAACAGAATCGCCACTACTACGCCACAATAATTCTCCACTGGTTATGTTACGCGAAGTAGTAATGCTGCTCAGCCTTGCGGTGTCGGGATTCGCACAAATCCCAAAAATGCATTGAGAATAAAACACACACCAACGCTCACCAACCCCGCAGCTTCCTCTCGCCAACGGGGAATACAATTCCTGCTTTAGCCAGATTTTCTCCTTCAGAGCGTGTCAGCTCTCACTTCGTAGTGCACTGCAATCGGTTCCACACGTGACAAGAGCTCTTTTGCTTCCGGCTCAAAAACGGGAATGGCATAGTTGGGCCCGGCAAATCGCTCTACTGCGGCCAGCGAATCGAAAAAGTTCACAACGACAAATTCCATTTCCTCGTTTGTAGGTCGCCGAAAAACGTAGCCTCCCCGATAACCCTCAATCCCTTTCAATCCGGGCAGAACTTTGTTCTTCAGCAGCGCTTCATATGCGTCCGCGTTTTCCGGTTTTGTCCATCCCCGCCAATGTCGCACAATCATAGAATTGTTCTCCGTCCACTCGATTTCGTGATTCGTTATCGATTTTGAGGACTTAAGTCCTTGAATTCATCTCCCGTGTTGCATACTCTCAAAACGCTGCACTGCGCTTTCGTTAATCCTTTCGCTATGACAACCTTATCCTAGCCCTCCGCGCAATACCCTTGCGCATAGAATGGAACGCTGACGTTTTATGGTTCCCTCCCGCACCACCACGTGGATTGCAGCCGTCTGGATCGTCGTCCTGGGGACGTACGTGTCCGGAGCGTGGCTCCTTCACAACGAACAATCGCAAACAACATTTGGCGACATTGTGCAGTGCCTCATACCCCTGCTTGCCAATGCTGGACTGCTGATGAACGCCGGAACGCCACACTGGCGGCGCAACGTCTTCTGGATGCTGCTGGCGATGGGCTGCACTCTCTGGATGATCGGGCAGTTCCAATGGACCTTCGCCGAACTTCGTTCGCACAGGCCGCCCGGGGACCTTTATGCCGGTGACGTAACTTTCTTCTTGCACGGTATTCCGATGATGGCCGCGCTGGCTTTGCGCCCGCACCTGAAACGCGGAGAGCTCCGAATGCGTTTCGGATATCTCGATTTTGTGCTGCTCCTCACCTGGTGGGTCTTCCTCTACGCATACTTCGTGCTGCCCTGGATCTACGCTTCGCCCGATATCGGACAATACAACTTTGCATACGACTTCCTGAGCAACATCCAAAACATGATCGTCGTCGTGGGGCTGGGAGTGCTTTGGCTGAGAACGCGAGCAGCATGGCGTGTGGTGTACGCGAATCTGTTTGGCGCCGCCGTGATGTATATGCTCTCGTCTCTTGTAATTAACGTGGAAATCAGCCTGCACCACTACAAGACAGGAAGCGCTTACGATTTGCCGCTAATCGCCTCGTTCGTTTGGTTCGGAACGGCGGGCTTCATCGCTCACAAGAATGAAAAGGCTCTCGACGCCCCGAATGAAAATGGAGACGCTGAAAACGAACGCCAGCGGAGCGAAACAACCTGGGCGACCAGAATGGCGATGGCCGCTGTAATTTCTCTTCCTATCTTTGCAATCTACACGCTGAAGTTTGCGCAAGATTCGCAAGAAGTGCGCGACTTTCGAGTGCTGGCCACAGTTGTTGCTGCCGTGCCCATTGGATTCCTGGTTTTCTTGCGGCAGCATCTGGCGGACAACGAACGCGTGCGGCTGCTCGAAAAATCCGAACAATCCATCGAGAATCTGCAGAGACTGCAGACGCAGCTCGTTCAATCGGAAAAATTGATCTCTTTGGGCCAGCTTGCAGCGGGCGCTGCGCACGAAATTAACAACCCTCTCACGGCCATTCTGGGATATTCGGATTTGCTCGCAGACGATGAATCTCTGCCGGAAAAAAGCAGAACGACTGCCGCGAAAATTCGGGATCAAGCACGAAGAACCAAGACTCTCGTTGGAAATTTACTGAGCTTCGCGCGGCAAGTTCCCGCGGAACGCACGCTGCTCGATTTGAACACCGTAGTCAGTAATGCCGTGCAATTGCGCGCACTGGATTTGCGCAGCGGAACGACAAAAGTGGAAATGCAACTCGAATCCGTTCTTCCAGGGGTGCGTGGCGACGGAAACCAGTTGATGCAGGTTTTTTTCAACATTGTGAACAACGCGATTGACGCAATGGAAGCGGCGCACGGCGGCGGAACGCTCACGATCAAGACGATGCGCGATCGCGCCTTTGTCGTTGTGCTTCTTTCTGATACAGGACCGGGAATCAAGGAGCCGCACCGTGTATTCGATCCTTTCTATACGACGAAGCCTGTCGGCAAGGGCACAGGCCTCGGATTGAGCATTTGTTTCGGCATCGTTCAGGAACATGCAGGCAGAATTCTTTGTTACAACCGTCAGGAAGGCGGCGCCGTTTTCCGCGTGGAATTGCCGGCGGTGCTTGCGGCATTGCCCCCGCGCGAAACACAGTTGAGCGGAGCAGCTTCGACTCACAAGCCTTCCTGAAATCTTCCTTTCACCTTTCCGTAATAGAGAATAGTGAATCCGCTTTGGCGCGTGCGAGTCGTGCTAGAGTTTTCTGCGCGAAGCATCCCTCGGAGAGACCATGCTCGATGATGCAATCATCACGGAACAACTCACGCGAAAGTTCGGGGCACTGACCGCCGTGGATAATGTGGATTTGCGCGTGACATCCGGACAGTTCTTCGGATTCCTGGGGCCAAACGGCGCCGGAAAATCCACCACGATCAAAATGCTGACGGGATTGCTGACTCCGACTGCCGGAAAAATGCAGTTGCTGGGCATTGATTTCGCGCAGAACCCGGTAGAAGTAAAACGCCAGATCGGAGTTGTGCCGGAAGGAATGGGATTGTTCGAGCGTTTGAATGGCGCAGAGTATTTGACGTTCGTCGGAAGAATGTATGGACTGGACAAAGCGACGACGAAACAGCGCAGTGAAGAGCTGCTGGAATTCATGCAACTCGCCGATCGTCCAAAAACGATGATTGCGGATTATTCGCACGGGATGCAGAAAAAACTCGCGCTCGCGGCCGCCGTGATTCATGGACCAAGGATTCTTTTTCTGGACGAACCATTTGAAGGAGTGGACGCGCTGGCCGCTGGAGCGTTGAAAGCGTTGCTGGGAAGAATGACGGAGCGCGGCGTGACGATTTTTCTGACGTCGCACGTGCTGGAGATTGTCGAGCGGCTTTGCAGCCATGTGGCGATCATCAACAAAGGAAAACTTGTGGCACAGGGATCGCTGGAAGAGTTGCGGGCTGGAGTTCCGAGCGCGGAAGGGCGTACGACAACTTTGGAAGAGATTTTTCTTTCGATTGTGGGCCAAGGCGGCGCAGAGCGGCCGAATGTAGAGGAACTCTCGTGGCTGATGTAGCGCGGCTGCCGGGACTTTTCGAGCAGATCCGGCTTGTAGCTGGGTTGCGTTGGCGAATCCTGCGCAACGGCTTGAAAAAAAAGAACCGGGTTTGGGATCTCATCGGCGTTGTGATTTCGTCGATCATGGGCATCATCTTGATAACTGGTTTGAGCTTTGCATTTTTCTTCGGGACATTCACTTTTTTGCAAGACCACCATCCGGAAAGGATTACGCTTTTGTTCTGGGGCATTTTTGTCTGGTGGCAGATTTTGCCGATTTTCGTTGCGGGATTCTCTCCCACATTTTCATTCGGGACCCTGCTTCGTTTTCCATTGAAACTCTCCGCGTTTTATTTAATCGGAATCGCGTACGGGCTCGCGGATTCGGCGGCGGTCGCGTCCCTGATCTGGCTCATTTCGATGACGCTGGCAGTTGCGGCTGCAAATTTGCCGCTTCTGCCCGCGATGATTCTTGCTTGCGTCTTGTTTGTCGCGGCAAACGTCACGATCGAGCGGCTAATGGGCTCCTGGGTCGAGAAACTCCTATCGAAGCGGCGCGCGCGCGAATTGTTCGTTGTGCTGTTCATCATGTGCATGGTGAGCCTGCAGTTTCTTGGTCCGGCGATCCAGAAATTTGAAAAATTAGGAGCAAAGCCGGACACGGAACGGATCGCACGGTATGCCCAATTTTTCCCTGGATCGCTGGCTGGAAAAATTCTGACGGGATTTGTAGCAAGGGATTTCGCCGCTGTGGGAATTGGAACGGCGGGACTCGCGATGTATGCATTGCTGTTCGGCAGACTGCTTTTCGTGCGATACCGGACGCAATACCGGGGCGAAGAATTGAACGAAACGATGGCGCCGAGGCGTGCTGCAGCCAGGCTTGCACCTAGCTCACGCGCACCAACGGTTGCGCAAGGCGAACGAGAAACGGGGTTTTTGCCGAACACAATTTCCGCCGTGCTGGAAAAAGAAGTTCGGTATTTATTTCGCAACGGATTCGCTGCGATGTTGCTGTTTTTGCCGCCGCTGCTGGTGTTGCTCTTCAGCATGCAGTTTGGCGGGACACATCCGACATCGATCAAGCATGGAGTTTCGCCTGTCTTTTTCTTCCCGGGGATGATGGCGTATCTGATGCTTATGCTCATGGCTCCCTCGTACAACAGTTTTGCGTTTGAAGGGCGCGGGATGCAGACGTATTTCATGGTGCCGGTAAGATTTCGCGACATTCTGATTGGAAAGAATTTGATGACAGTGAGTTTGCTGTCGTTTGAAATTGCGCTGTGCATTGTGATGCTGGCTTGGAGCGTGGGATTGCCGCCGTGGCCGATCTTTTTCGCGACGATAAGCGCGCTGATTTTTGCGGTAGTGGGACAACTGGCGATTGCGAACTGGTCGTCGCTGACGTTTCCGAAAAAGATGGAGTTCGGAAAGATGCAGGGACAGAGACAATCCGGAATGGCGGCATTGATTGCGTTTGGAGCGCAAATCGTGTTTGGCGGAACGGCAGGATTGGTATTTTCTTTGGGACGGCTGAGCGGAAACGATTGGTTGCCGACAGAGATTTTCTTCTTTTTAGCGATAGCAGCGATGGCGGGGTACTGGTCGGCAATGGAGCCGCTGACAAAGTTAGCGGAGAAGAAGAAAGAGGCGCTGCTGGAGACGCTGACGAAGTGAGCAGACGAATGGTCGGATGAGGGGAAAGGCTAGCCCTCCCTAGTTTTTGCGTAACTGCGGAATACAAAGGATTTAAAGTTCTTTGTTTACATACACTTCTGCAAGTGTTGATTCTAAAAGGGTTGAAGACAGGACAGTCTAGGGCACGGCACCGAGCGGAGAAAGAAGTCGCGACGAGATGAAAAATAGACACGGAGGACCACCCAACTTACCCTCCGCTATGTTATTTACATAGGTACTATAACCTAAAAGGAATCATAAGTCAAGAGAAATTTTGGACCGGGACGAACAAAGGCTGTAAAGGGGCGAGGATGGGAATGAGGAAATGGGCGCTGGTGGGAATGGTAGCAGTGGCCGGGCTAGCGGCTGGACGGATAGCCGCAGGGCAAGAACGAACGGCGTATGCGAATTGGGAAATGCTGGTGCGGACGCCAGCGGTAAGCGGGCATGAGGGAGCGCTGGCGGCGGAGATCCAAGAGGCTCTCAAGAATTTCTCACCTAAAAAAGACAACCTGGGCAACGTGCTGGTGACGATCGGAAGCGGTGCGCCGCACCGATTAATCGCGACGCCGATGGACCAGCCGGGATATGTGGTGAGCGGGATTACGGAGAACGGATTTCTGCGGGTGCAGCGGTTGCCGCAGGCGGCGCCGAATGCGATTTTCGATACCCTGCATTTCGCGCAACCGGTCTGGGTAATGACACGGAGCGGACGGAAAGTGAGCGGTGTGTTTGCAGGATTGAGCGTACACCTGCAGCCGGGACGACAGAACCCGCCGAAGATGAATCATCTGGAAGAGTTATACGTGGACGTCGGGGCGAGGAATGCGGAAGAGGTGCAGGCTGCGGGAGTGGATACGCTGGATGCAGTCTCGCTGAACTTTACGGATTTTCTTCTGGGGAAGGACGAATACTCCGCACCGGGAATTGGAGACCATGCGGGAGTTGTGCCGCTCGTGGGATTGCTTGAGTGGATGAGCGCAAACAGAGTGAGCGAGCGCGGAACATTGACGGTAGCGTTCGTGACGCAGCAATGGACCGGTGGGCGCGGACTGGACAGGCTGCTGAATGAGATCCATCCGGACGAAATGATTTACGTGGGGAGACTGTTTGCGCCGCGCCCGGCGGAAGTGGCTGCTAGCGGTACAAAGGAGCAGACACCAGGAAGCGGAGTTCTGTTAGGAGTAGCCGATCCAACGGTGGCACCTGCAGGGCTTGCGGAAGAGTTGGCGAAAATTGCGAAGGAACAACACATTCCGATGATGAGCGTGGCAGCGGCACCACCTAGGATCGCGGGATACGCAGCGGCGACGCCACTTCCGTCGCGGTTTGCGCAACTTGGGGTGGCGACGCTGTTTGCGGGAACTCCCATAGAAACTATGAGCAACGCCGATGTGGGCAAGCTTGAGGAGTTGTTGCATTGGTACGTGGCGGGCAGCGAGCGGCGAGCAGGAGTAGGAGGAGGAACGGAAAGCATCTGCGCTGATTGCGGACCGCCATTGTTGGGGAGGTTGACGGAAGCGTATGGACCGAGCGGGCATGAGGAAGCGGTTCGGAAAAAGGTGAAGGAGTTGTTGCCGGAGTGGGCGCGGAAGAAAACGGAGACGGATGCAGCGGGGAATTTGGTGTTGCGATTGGGTGGCGGGAAACGCGATGCGAAATCGCCAAGCATTGCGTTTGTGGCGCACATGGACGAGATCGGGTATGAGGTAAAGAAGATTGAGGAGGATGGGCGATTAGTGGTGGACTCGGTGGGCGGCGGGTATCCGCAATATTTTTTGGGGCACGTGGTGTTGATTCAGAAGTCCGATGGAAACAAAGTTGGCGGCGTGTTGGAGTTGCCGGAGGGATGGGACAAGCCGGGATTTGAGTGGCCGTTGAGTTTGCGCGGCATGGATGAAGGGCAGCACGTATATGTGGGAACAAGGTCGAAAGAGGAAACAGAGAAACTTGGAATCAAAGTGGGCGATTGGATGACGATTCCGAAGGCGTACAGGCCGCTGCTGGGGACACGGGCGAATGCGCGGAGTTTTGACGACCGCGTGGGATGCGCGGCGTTGATTGAAGCAGTGCGGGCGCTTGGGCCGAATCCCGATGCAGCGCTTGCGGGAAGAGATGTGACGTTTGTTTGGTCTACGGAAGAAGAAGTGGGATTGAAGGGGGCGGCGGCGTTTGCAGAACAGGCGGCGAAGGAAAATCGCGTGCCGGATTTTGTGTTTGCGATTGATACGTTTGTGAGCAGCGATTCTCCGCTGGAAGTGAAGCGATTTGGCGACGCCGAGATTGGAAAAGGATTTGTAGTGCGGGCAGTGGACAATTCGAATGTAGTTCCGCTCGAGTATGTAGATCGGGTGGTGAAGCTGGCGCGGGAGAACAAGATTCCCGTGCAGTATGGCGTGACGGGCGGCGGAAATGATGGCGCAGTATTCACGCGGTATGGGAGCGTGGACGTCGCGCTGGGATGGCCACTGCGGTATTCGCATTCGCCGGGAGAAGTGATTGATACGAAGGATGCGGACGCGCTGGGTAAGATTGTGACTGTGCTTGCCAAGGATTGGTGAGAGGCAAATATGTTGATGGAAGAACTGTTTGGGCGGGGAATTATGGTGATGGGGCCGGCGAAGGACAGGCCGGGCCAGCAAACGGGCACCTTTAATGTGGAATTGCTGAAAACATTTCCGGCGTTGAAGGCGGTGGAGATGGAAAAGATGCGGTGGCTGGAGGGAGAGTGGGATTCCGTGAACCGCGTGCCGGCGACGAGCAAGAATCCGGCGTATGAAGATGTGAACACGGGAAAGTATAAGTTTTGCGAGAAGGATTCGTGGATTTGCCTGGTGGGAAAAGATGGTCGGGAGCGCAGGTATTTGACGTTCGATCCATTCAGCAAGCAGTGGATGTATTTGTTGGCCGAGGGAGCGTACGGAATTTTGCGTTCACCGGGGTGGAATGGGGACACGCTGGTGTTCGAAGGCGAGATGACGATGATTGGCGTGAATTGCGTGTTGCGGCAGACGTGGAAGAAAAAGAGCAATGATGAGTTTTCGTTTGTGAATGAAGAGAAGCTGACGGATGGAGGCTGGGGCTATGTGGATGAGTGGGAATTGAAAAGGAAGGTTGCGTAGTAAGGCGCGGGCACTAAAGAGTGAGCGCCCGAATTATTTTTTCAGCCGAGTGGCCGTCGCCGAAGGGATTTGCGATTGAGGATGCGGGTTTTGATTTTTGGCCGGAGAGCCAGGCGGACGCGTTAGAAACGATTTCTTCTGTTGAAGTGCCTACGAGTTGAGCCCAGCCGGATTCGACGGCTTCGGGGCGTTCGGTAACTTCCCGCATGACGAGAACGGGTGTACGCACGGTGGGAGATTCTTCCTGCACGCCGCCGGAGTCCGAAAGGATGAGCGCGGCGCGCTGCATGAGATGGACGAATTCGGGATAGGAAAGCGGGTCCGTGAGGAAAATACGCGGTTGATTGCTGAGTTGGGCAGTGATGGCGGCGCGGACGGTGGGGTTGGGGTGAACGGGCAGGACAGTTGTGAGGTCCGGGAATTTTTCTGTAAGGGTAAGGATTGCGGCGCAGATTTGTTCGAGCGGAGCGCCGAAATTTTCGCGACGGTGGGCGGTTACGAGGAGAATTTTGCCGGAGAGTTTTTCGAGGCGCACATCGGAATAACCGACCGGCGCGGAAAGAATGTGGTTTAGCGCGTCGACTACCGTGTTACCGGTGATGAGGATGCGGGAATCGGGAATGCCTTCGGCGCGAAGATTGGCGGCGGCGCGCGCAGTGGGTGCGAAATTCAGATCGGCGAGCGGGGAGATAAGATGGCGGTTCATTTCTTCGGGGAAGGGACGATGCTTGTCGCCGGTACGAAGGCCGGCTTCGACGTGGCCGACGCGGATTTTTTCCTGGAAGGCGACGAAGGCGGCTGCAAAAGCCGTGGTGGTATCTCCTTGAACGAGGAGCCAATCGGGGCGGATTTTGTGGAGAACGGCGGGAAGAGCTTCGAAAACACGGGCGGCGAATTCGAGCGGCGTCTGATTTTCCTGCATGAGATTTAGATCGTGACCGGGAGAGATGCTGAAGACGCGGAGCATTTGATCGAGCATGCCGCGATGCTGAGCGGTGACGCAGACGTGAGTTTCGATGTTTGCGGCGCGGGCAGCGCGAATGACGGGCGCCATTTTGATGGCTTCGGGGCGAGTGCCGAAAACGGTGACGATGCGCATGAATTATTTGCCCGCGGATGGAGCGAGGAGCGCGTCCGCGATGCGAGCAGAAAGAATAGACCAATCGTAAGGCTCGACAAAGCGGTCCCAATCGGGCTGCCAACTGAGATTGCTCGATTGGACGAAGGCGTCGGCCCAAGCTGCCGGATTTGGCTCGGCGAGAATAACGTTGGGCCAAGCGAGGCGTTTCCAGGTTTCGAGCGGTGTGGAAACAACGATTTTGCGGCAGGCGGAATATTCGACAACTTTGATTTGAAAGGCGAAGTCGGTGCCGGTGGTGATGCCTTGGGCAAGTACGCCGGCGTCGAGAACATTGAAATAGACGGCGATTTCAGAGGGCGGGACTCCGCCGGTGGCGATTACGTCGTTTTCACGGTTGGCGTCGAGAAGGGATTGCCAGTGGTGCGCGGGGCCGACGATGAGGAGCACGGCGTTGGGAAGGCGAGAGCGTGCGGCGAGGAAAGCGTTAACGACGAGATCGACTCCTGTGAATGGGCCGTGATTGCCAATGTAGCCGATGACGAATTTGTTTTCGAGGCCGAGCCTTGTGCGAAGCGCGCGGATTTTTTCTTGAGAGACGCTGCGGAGTTTCGCGAGATCGGCTCCATTGGGGAGAGGAAGGGCGGAAATTCCACACTCGCGGGAGAGTTTTTCGCAGAGTGGTTCCGAGACTGCGAAGAGAGCGTCGACTCTGGCAGCGACGCTGCGCAGATTGGCGCGGATTTCGTCGAGACGCTGGGCGGACACTTCATTTTCGGGAAACCAATCGACGACATCGAAAGCAGAACGAACGCCCGGATGCCGGTCCGCGCCGAAGAGTTCAGAAGCATAAAGAATGTGAGTGATTTTGCAGGCCTTTATCACGGGGGCGAGAGCGGAGCGATTCCGCGACTTGCAGAATTCCAATGCGCGAGCGGGACCAAGAAAGCGATGGAGAAGTATCGGCTGCCACGCAGGAAGTTCGATGAGAGTGAAGTCGTTACGCAGGGAGAGCACTTTGGTGGGATGAAAAGCCGAGCGCGCGGCGACAGAAAACTGTTTGATGCGGCGTCGAAATGGAGAAGAGGCGTCCACATGAAGGGCGTCAGACCACTTCAAAACGAAAACTTCGAAGCGGTCGGCGAGGCGCTGTGCGAATTCAATTTCGCGGATGGAGATGTCTTCGGCGTAGATGTGCGGGACGACAAGAAGGCGCGGTTTTTCTTTGGGCGATGGCGATGCGGATTGCGCCGCAGTCACTTTTCCACCAGGAAATTGCCGATGACGAGGGCGTCCATGCCGGAAGAGAAGAAAGTGCGGATGGCGTCGGTAGGCGTGTGAACGATGGCTTCGCCGCGAAGATTGAAACTGGTGTTCATGATGACGGGCACGCCGGTGATCTTTCCGAATTCGTCGATGAGGCGGTAGTAGAGCGGATTGATTTCGCGTTCGACGGTTTGTGGGCGGGCGGAACCGTCGACGTGGGTGACGCTGGGGATGACGCTGCGTTTTTCCGGGCGAACTTGCGCGGTGAGGATCATGAAAGGCGAATCGTATGCGGATTCGAGGAATTCAGGCGCGGCTTCTTTTTTGAAAGAGGGAGCGAAAGGGCGCCACCACTCGCGGAATTTTACGGCGTTGTTCACTTTGGCGTTCATTTCGGGATCGCGCGGGTCGGCGATGATGGAGCGCGAGCCGAGGGCGCGAGGGCCGAACTCCATACGGCCTTGAAACCAGCCGAGAATTTTTCCTTGCGAGAGGAGCTGCGCGGCGGTGCCGGCAGGATCGGAAAGTTTTGTGTGTTTGATTTTGTAAGTGTTGAGCGCGGATTCGATGGCGGCGTCATCGAAAGACGGCCCCCAGTAGCCGTGGCGCATGGGCTTGTTGTGGAGTTTGCCGTTCGAATCGAGATAAGGAGCAAGAGCAGCGCCGAGGGCAACGCCGTCGTCGGAGGCGGCGGGTTGGACGAAAAACTTTTCGACAAGGCCACTGGCGGCGATTTTTCCGTTGGCTTTGGAGTTGAGCGCGACTCCACCGGCGAGGCAGAGATTGCGCGAGCCGGTTTTCTGGAGCGCGAGTTTGACGACGGACATCATGGCGTGTTCGCAGGCGTCCTGCACGGCGAAGGCGATATTTTTGTGAAGGTCGGTGATTTCGGATTCGGGGACGCGAGGTTCGCCGAGGTAAGGAATTATTTTCGCAAATGGCGCACCACCACTGACGAATTGCTGATGGTGTACACGCGGCGGAGCGGCAGAAACATCAATGAATCTATCGAGGTTGAGGCCAGGTTTGCCGTAGGGCGCGAGGCCCATCACTTTCCATTCGTCGCTGTTGCGAACAAAGCCGAGAAACGCCGTGAATTCGCTGTAGAAAAGGCCAATGGAGTCGGGGTAGTTGATGGTGAGGACAGGATCGAGGCGGCCGTTGTGGCCGTGCCAGATGGTGGTGGCTTCCCAGGCTCCGCGGCCGTCCATGACAACGACGGCGGAATCATCGAAACCGGAAAAGGCGTAGGCGCTGAGTGCGTGAGCGAGATGGTGGTCCACGAAACGCATGCGCGCTTTTGTCGGGCCGAATGTGCGGCGAAAGGGAGCAGCGCCTGATTCCTGATGCCACATGCTGAGGAAGTAGCGGGAGGAGTTGAGAACGTTTAGATAGTTGATGGGCCAGCGGCCTGAAGCGTAGAGCTTGAGATCGTGGCGGTACAACTTACCGGCGCGCTGCCAGCCGAAGCAAACTTCGTCAACCTGTGCCGGAGTAGTTTTTGCGAAATCTAAGCAGGCCTGGATGGCAAGCTGTGGGAAGCGGGCATCATGCTTCAAACGAGAGAGCCGCTCTTCGGCGACGGCAAAGAGGAGCTCTCCATCGCGGACGATGCAGGCGGAAGAATCGTGCATCTGGGAATAGTTGATGCCGAGAGTAATCACGAGTTTGCTTGAGGAGCCTTCCGGCCGTGGCACCAGGCGAAGGGAGAGTCCAGCCCATCGAAACCTTCGGGAAATCCGCCGGCTTCCCGGACCATCTTGTCCACATCGTCCGAGGTTAGCGCAACGCCCCTCCAGGTTTTGCCAATCATTTCCGGATCGATGCCGGCGAGGCGGGCCAAGGATTGCGCAGGGCGTTTCAGGCCAATGGTGCAGAGACCATCCAGGAAAGCCGAAATGGCGCGGCCCTTCCAGTTCATGGTTGGGCGATGGGAGCCATTGAAATGAAAGAGGAACGCTCCGCCGGGACGAAGAATGCGAAGCATTTCGCGAATCGAGGCGGAGATGAGATCGGCCGAAGGATAGTGCTGGAGAACCATGTAACTGAAAACGAAGTCGAGCGAAGAAGGGTCGATGGCGGAGAGGGCGACGCCGTCTACGAGAATCCAGCGAATGTTGGAGAAATCAGCGAGATATTTCCTGGCGCGCTGCTGCATTTCTTCGGAGATGTCAATCGCGGTGATGGACTGAAATTGGTTCGCAAAGGCGCGGGTCATGCGGCCGGCGCCGCAGCCGAGTTCCGCCATGGAAGAATTGGCGGGGTTTAAGGAAAGCTTTTTGAGAATTGGATGAACGAGGCGCTGAACGTCCGCTTCGCCGGAAGCGAAGAAAGATTCCTCCGTCCAATCGTGACGCCAGCTGGCGATATATAAAAAGGCGTTGTGACGGGCGCGCTCGTTCCAGTCACGGCGCATGGAATCGATGGCTTTCATCGAACAGACTCCTTGAGATCCAGTGTACTCAATGGTTCTGCACTTTTCGAACAGTAAGAGAAGAAATGAAGCCGCGCTTCTCCAATTTTTTGTGCAGTTCTTCGGTGCGTTCTTCAGGCGTGCACAAGCAATCCACGAAATGGTAGTCGGGAATTTCAGTGAATGGCATGAATCGGGCGTATTCAAGAACGAAAGTGCGATATTTCAGCCGAGACAGTTCTGACACAAGTGCGGAAGCGGAAGAGCCAGCCTGTTTTAGGAGTGGAGCACTAATCTCCGCTAAAATCGGCGGGCGAAATTTCTGTAGAGTTATCTGCGCTCCGGACAGGATGCTGAGTTCAGCGCCTTCCGCGTCCATTTTGATAGCGTCAATGCGACCGGGCCGAGCGGTGTTTTCCCATTCATCCAGAGCGAGTGCATTGACCCGTATGTGTTCCCCTTTGCTGAAATCACGAACAGCAGTAAGGGCTCCCCAGTCTGATTCTGAAGACGAGAAGGAACGCTCGAATTCGAGAGAAGAAGCCGAATGCCAGACCGCGGCATTTTGAGCGCGAGCCCAAGGGAAGGAAGAAAGATTTCGCGCGAGACGCTGAAATACAGTGGGATCAGGCTCGAAAGAATGAACAGCCCCTGCGGCACCGACCAAACCAGCAGCGAAATACGAGTGATACCCAATGTGAGCACCGACATCGAGAAAAGTGTCACCTGGACTGAGGATGGCAGACAAACAGCGCGAGACATGCGGTTCATAACAACCCATCCACATTTGACGCTGAATGCGATCGTTGAGGTCCACGTAAAAGGGCGCATGCGGCCACAATTCGACGGCTCGCTCATTTCCCGGCAGCCAGCGCGTCACTTTTGCGGTGCCGTCGAGAGTCCGCAATTCCCCAGGAAACGGAGGGAGGGCGCCCAGCCGTCCTCGCCATTCTCCAGGCAGATGAGGAGCGCGATGGTTCATCGGCCGTGAGCCTTTCGAATGACGAGAGAATCCGTGGGAACGGGTTCGCCGACAAAATCGCGGAGACGGGAAAGACGGCGGGCGGAATACCAATGGCGTGCCTTATAGAAAAGTTTTGGAGGCAGGAAGGCAGCCGCCGCGAGAACTGCGACGTGAAAAAAATGGTAGCCGACGGAGGCGCTCTTGTAAGCGTAACGGAAAACGCGGCGTTCGACGCGAACCGTTTCCCAGGGCCAGCCTTTGCCGAGGCTGAGACGGGTGCGTGCGGCGTCAATCCAATTGGGGAGCGTGAGGAATTCGACGATTTCTGGAGCGATTCCAGCGGCGAGAAGGCGCGGCGGCAGATCTTTTGCAAGGCAATCGAGAGAAAGCGATTTGCGCTCTTGTTTGCGCGAATCCGGCGCGGAGAACTGAAATTGATTGCCGGAATGAAAACGATAGGAAGTCAGGGGATGATCGAGAACCCGGCAGCCTGAGAGGGCGACCGCGTGTGTTGCCAGGAATTCGTCGGCTTCGATAAGCATCGCTTCGGGAAGCGGAAAGATTTTCTCGAGAACAGAGCGGCGAACGGCGAGGCGGCTTGTCCCAAGAAATGAGCGAAGCTCAAGAAACTGGCGAGCTTCTTCCAGATTTGAGAGATGGCAGGAATAGGCGCGATCGGGAATGTTTAGAAAGAGCCGCTTCCCGTTTTCGTCCACTTCGTAGAGGCCGTGGCCCACGGCGCCAATTTCCGGATAGCTTTCGAATTGGGAAATCACTGTGGCGAGTTTGTTGTATTCCCACCAATCGTCGCCGTCGAGGAAGGCGACGATTTCGCCACGGCAGTGCGGGATTCCGAAATTGAACGCTGAGGCCTGGCCGCCGTTTTTCTTGGGAAGGTATGTTACGCGCGGCGCGTATTTCTTGATTATTTCGGGAGTGGAATCGGTAGAACCGTCGTCCACGGCGAGAATTTCGAAGCGTGAGGCAGGAAACTCCTGTTCAAGCACGCTGATGATGGCGTGCTCGATGAATTTTTCGTGGTTATACGTGTCGATCAGTACGCTGACAAACGGTGGTGACAACTTTTGCCCTCAATGAAAAACTGATTTATGCCCGAGCGCCTGAAGCGCTTTGCGCATGTTCTTCATACCACGCGATAGTTTTCTCGAGGCCATCCCGAAAAGGTGTCTGGGCGCGCCAGCCAAATTCAGCGGCAGCGCGGGAAGTATCGAGGCAACGGCGCGGCTGGCCGTCGGGTTTGGTTGCGTCCCAGCGGATCGAGCCGCGATAGCCGGTGGCTTCGCAAATCTGTTCAAGCAGCGTTCGAATGCTTATTTCCTCGCCTGAGCCAAGATTGACCGGCTCAGGCTTCTCGTATTTTTCGGCAGCAGTGACGATTGCGGCTGCGGCGTCTTCGATGTAAAGAAATTCGCGGGTGGCGCTGCCAGTGCCCCAGGCGACGATTTCGGGAGCGCTTTGAGCTTTGGCCTCGACGCATTTGCGAATCAACGCTGGAATCACATGGGAGCTTTCGAGATCGAAATTGTCGCGCGGGCCGTAGAGATTCACAGGAGTCAGATAGATGCCATTCATGCCGTACTGTTGGCGATAAGCCTGAAGCTGCACGAGAAGCATTTTCTTGGCGAGGCCGTACGGCGCGTTCGTTTCTTCAGGATAGCCGTTCCACAGATCGTCTTCGCGAAATGGGACGGGAGTGAATTTAGGATAAGAACAGATTGTTCCGGCGCAGACAAATTTCCCGACTCCGGCAACGCGAGCGGCTTCGATGGAATTGATGCCCATCGCGGCGTTGTCATAAAAGAATTTGCCAGGATTTGAACGATTGGCGCCGATTCCACCAACGACCGCAGCCAAATGAATAAAAACATCCGGCTTCGCATCGCGAAACAGTTTTTCTGCCTGCGATTTTTCACGAAGATCGTAGTCGCGGCTGCGCGGAGAGAAAATGTCTTTGCAGCCGGAGGTGCGCAACTTCTCCACGACGAAGGAGCCGAGGAAGCCATTTCCTCCGCTGACAGTGACGCGTTTTTTGTCCCAAAAGCCCATCATGAATCCTTAGTGTTGCGAGGCCTGCCCTTCCACCGCGTGCATGACTTTGGTCACTGAGTTATGCCAGTGATTCCAGTGCGAGAATTTTGATTCCAGAATTGCTTTGCCTTTTCCGGATGACTTCAGCCCCGCATGTTCCATATCCGCATCAACCATGATTGCGACTAGGTCCTTAAATCCTATTCTTGGAGACCAACCAAGCTTTTCGCGGGCCTTTTTCGTGTCGGCGATCAGAGTGTCGACTTCAAGCGGTCTCTTGTAACGCTCGGAAATCCTTACGTATTTTTTCCAGTCAAGCCCGGCATAGCCGAAGGCTTCCTCCAGAAATTCCTGCACGGAATGAGCTTCTCCCAAGCCAATAACAAAATCATCGGGCTTTTCCTGCTGCAGGATGGTCCACATCGCTTCCACATATTCCGGCGCATAACCCCAGTCGCGTCTCGCATCGAGATTGCCGAGGTGTAAAGCGTTCGCTTTTCCAGCAAGTATCGCCGCAACGCCGCGAGTGATCTTTCGCGTGACAAACGTCTCGCCTCGCCGCGGACTTTCATGATTGAACAGAATTCCATTGGCCGCGAAGAGTCCGTAGCCCTCGCGATAAATCCGCGTCATCCAGTGCGAATAGACTTTTGCCGCAGCATACGGGCTCCGCGGCACAAATTCGGTGGTTTCGCTCTGCGGTGGCGTTGCCGCTCCGAACATTTCCGAACTCGACGCCTGATAAAACTTCGTCTTGCCGCCGCAGCGTCGCACGGCTTCGAGCAAACGCATGGTGCCGAGACCGGTGATGTCGCCGGTGTATTCCGGAATATCGAAACTGACGCGGACGTGACTTTGCGCGGCAAGATGGTACAGCTCATCCGGCGCAAGGCTGTAAATCAGGTTGAGAATCCATTCGGTGCTGGAAAGATCGCCATGATGGAGAAAGAGCCTCGCACCCGCCTGATTGGGATCTTCATAAATATGGTCAATGCGCTGCGTGTTGAAGGTGCTGGCGCGGCGAATGATGCCGTGAACTTCGTAGCCTTTCGAAAGCAACAGCTCAGCGAGATACGAGCCATCCTGCCCGGTGATGCCGGTGATGAGCGCTTTCTTCATGCGTTTGCGGTCCGGTCCTTTTCGATTGTGCTGCGGCTGAGGCCGAGTTTGCGGCGAATGCCAACGGTCGGATTGACTACGGTTTTCCAGAAAAAGCGTTTCACGGCGGCGCGTTCGCGGCGGAAATGAACCGTGCGAATGCTGCCGTCTTCCAGGAGTTCGTGAGAAACGTTCAGCAGCGTGTGCGTATGTGGAACGCCGCCGTAGATGGCGAGGTTGCGGCGCGCTTCTTCACCCCAGTAAGCACCTTGCTGACCGCCAGCGATGTGCAGGTATTCATGATTCTGATGAATCGCACGGGCAACGCGGGTGATATCCACGACGGGAATTTTGCGCGCTCGCGCATCCTTAATAAGCCACTGATCGAACCAGGCGCGGCCGAGAATGAGAGGCGGTACATTCGTGTACGTATTCGGCGGAAAAACAAAAAGATCGATTGCGGTGGGGTTGCCGGGCGTGCCCTTCGGCAGAATTTCGCGGCGAAGTTTTTCTTCGCCGTTGTGCGCGAAATCGATTGGCTCTTCCAGATCGATATTGAGGCGATGCGCGACGCCAAGAAATTGCGGAAACTTTTTCTGAACGCCGGTCATCGCGTCTAGAAATTCCTGCAACAGAATAATGTCGCTGTTCACATAACAAAGCAGCGGAGTCTGCGCAAACCCGCGCGCCCGTGCCAGCAGATCGTCGAGCATCGGCGTGCCGAATTCGTTCCGGGCGATTTCGGTTTCGTGGCGCACACCGAGTTCGGCGGCGGCTTCGGCCATGCCGTCTTCGGTGCCGTAAAGGCGAATATCGGGGCGTGGCTTGAGATTTGTCCAACTGGCAATAGCGTTGCGCTGGATGACGCTGATGTGGCCCTGAAACGCTTTAGGGACGGCGAGGATTGTAAGTGTTGGCGTCATGTTCAGCGTGATGCGCTTGAGCTTGCAGCAGCTCGCGAGGATTCCACCGCAATTATCTCTTTCAGAATATCATCGAGGCTCTTTGTAATCTGCCAATTCGGATAGTGAGATTTGAATTTGCGAAGGTCGGAGATATAGCAGATGTGATCGCCTTTGCGATTTTCGTCGACGTAGGTCCAGTCCAGTTTTTTTCCGGTGAGCTGCTCGATGCGGGCAATCGCTTCAAGCATGGAGACGCTATTTTCGCGGCCGCCGCCCATGTTGTAGACCTCGCCTGGCCGCGGATTCGCGGCAAATTCCTCGATGGCACGGACGACATCGTGGCTGTGAATATTGTCGCGGACCTGCTTGCCTTTGTAGCCGAAGACGGAATATTTGCTGCCGTTCATCGTCACTTTGACGAGATACGAAAGAAAACCGTGCAGTTCGACACCGGAATGGGACGGACCGGTGAGACAGCCTCCGCGGAAAATGCCGACGTTCATTTTGAAATACCGGCCGTACTCCTGCGCGACCAGATCGGCAGAGGCTTTCGATGCGCCGAAAAGTGAGTGAAGCGCGCGATCGATGCGGCAGTTCTCAGAGATGCCGTGGAAATCTTCGGCGCGCGAATACTCCCAACGCGTATCCAATTCCTTCAGCGGAACTTCGTTCGGGGCGTCGCCATAAACTTTATTGGTGCTCATGAAAAGAAAAACGGCATCGGGGCAATGCTGGCGAGTGGCTTCAAGAAGATTGAGCGTGCCGAGTGCGTTGACCTCAAAATCAACGATGGGAATGTCGCGTGCTTTGTCGTGGGAAGGTTGCGCCGCACAGTGAACGACAAGGTCGAAGCGGCGGGAGCGGAAGAGTTGGTCGAGAGCAGCGCGGTCGCGGATGTCCACGGCGAAGTGAGTGAAATTCCTTGTAGAAGATTTCAGGCGATTCAGATTCCACAGCGTATCGCCGGCGGCCCCGAAAAATTCGCGGCGCATATTGTTGTCAATGCCGATGACGTGATTTCCCTGGCGGTCGAAGTGTTCGACGGCTTCCGAGCCGATGAGACCACTGCTGCCAGTGACGAGAATGGTTTTGCCGTTCACTGATCCATCCAATGTTTGCGTTCGCTGCTCTGGTGCGTGTTTGGCAGAGCATCTTTCTTTAAACCAACCGAATGGCGCAGAGGCCGCGTCAAGTTGAGCAGCGGATGCCAGAGATTCGAGCGCATTGCGGCGCGAACTTTTTTGACCACGGCTCGAACTTTCCGCTTTGCGGGAGCCGCCCAATAAGTGCCGTTTTTTTCGATTCCCTTTTTTGTCAGGCGGTATGGGGCGTCTTCGATTGTGCCGAGGCGGCAGTCTGCTTTTGCGAGCTCGTGGTTTCGGCGAGCATCCTCATCGCTCCAAACGCCTTCGATGCCTTTGGCGTGGTAGCCATAATCGTGATTTTGGTGAATGGCGCAAACAACTTCGGAAACATCAACAACTCCGGCACCGAGCGCGCGAGCTTTGCCGACCAGCCAGTGATCCCACCAGATGCGGCCGATGACGAGCGGCGGAATCTCCTTGTAGAGGCCGCGCGGAAAAAGGAAATAATCGATGTTGTGATAGAAGCGCTGAATGCCTTCGCGTTTTGCGATTTCGATAATCCGGCGCCGCCAGTCGGAATTTGAAAAATCGATGAGGTCCGTGATGTCCGTATCCCAGCGGCGGCCGACCATCAGGTGATTGGGACGCCAAGCTGCGAGGCGTTTGTGAGCTTCGAGAAAATCTTGCGTGAGGATGATGTCGCAATTTGCGTAGCAAACTGTTTCGTGTTTTGCGATTTGCTGGGCTTTGCCAAAAATTGAGTCAAGACGCTTCGTGCCAAGTTTCGAACGAAGGACCTCCGGCTCGTGACGAAATCCAAATTCGCGGCAGACTTCGGCAGCGCCTTCGTCGTCGCCAAAGAGAACGACCTCGACGTCTGGATGAAGAAGCTTCCAGGATTGCAACGCGTTGCGCTGGATCACGTTGATGTGACCGAGAAAGGGTTTCGGAGTGGAAAAGAGAGTCAGCATTACGATTTCGCGCTTGCTCCATTCGGAGAAATCGCTTTACGGAGGACAAACCCACCGAGCGCGTAGGAGCACCCGTGTGGGTTGGCAGGATCGTGCCGTGGCTGAAACTTCAGGGCGGTTTCGCGGCCAACTTCGGTCCAGCGGTTTTCTTCGTCCTTGACCCAGAATCGTTCCTTCTCCAAACGTAAGGGCGAAAGAAGGCGAGGCAATCTTTCCGGGCCGTAGACGCGGCACCAGGGGGCCATGACTGCGTCCATACCGCAGGGAGCCGTCATGATCAAGAGGCCACTGGGTTTTAACACCCTTGCGAATTTCCGGAGAGCTTCCAAATCGCCTTCGTCCTGTTGTACGGCGATGCCATATCTTCCGGCGACGCCGACATGTTCAACGGAAGAACAGTTCACGATGAGATCGAAGTGGTTTTCCGGCAGGTCAAGTTTTAGAAAATCGCCCAGCTGAAAATTTATTTTGGGATGTTGAAAAGCAAAATTTTGCTGTTCTAGATCGACCGCAAGAACGTGAAAACCTTTTTCGGCAGCTAGCAGGCTCATGTATCCGTTTTCACAACCGAAGTCGATTGCTTCGCCCGGGCCATCCGGCATGACGCTGCCAAGGAAGGACCATTCGACGTGGCGCTCTCCATCAATGTTTTTTACGACGGGCGCAGGTGGAACAAGAGTTCGCTTTGCTTTTCGCAGAGATGCGGCAAGCCATGACGGCAAAGCAATCGGGACTAGCAAACGCTCCGACACTCAAAAATCTCCTGAACTTGCGTCATTCCATTGCATCTCGCAACGAATATGTTCTTGCGAGACGTGGGCTGGAGAAGAATTGTGACTCGCAATCACTTCAGTATGCTACGAATCTTTCCGCGAAGGCCTCGATTTGGCAATGCGCCGTAGGCATCCCAGGGAGCAATGGGAGAGACAGCTTCAGGCAAAGCGACCAGGCGTTCTGTGGCTAGTTCGACCGGCGAGGCAGCGAGCATGGTACGAACCTGCCGGGTTCGAGAAGTGTCACGGTATTCGATATGGTCGGCGAGGGGTTGGAATCGATAGACATGCGAGAAGCCGGAACGATAGAGCATCTTTACCAGACACGATTCGGTTGGATAGAAAGCAACATGATTCAGCCCCTGGTCTTCGGTTTTTCCTTCGTCAACTAATCCCATGATGGGGTCTTCACCGGGATAGATGACGCCCTCGACGAGCAGGAGTTTGCCCGTCATTTCGCGAAGATAGCGAATGGTGAGAAAGGGATTTTCGAGGTGATAGAGAAGGCCGAAGCAGAAAACAAGGTCAAACTTGCCAAGCTGTAAAAGTTCGGAAGATTGCGCGTCGCAGCGCTGAAAAGTAATGCCTGCATTCCGCCGACTGGCCTCTTCCACGTTTTGTTGCCTGCCGTCAACCGCCGTGACATCAAAGGCGAGAGACTTCAGGAGAGCGGAAAAATAGCCGAGACCACATCCTATGTCGATCGCGGTCTTGAGATTGAGAGGCTCCTTCAATTGGCTAAGAAGAGTCGCAACGACGGCGGCTCGTGATTTATTTAGCGACTCGTAATGCTCGGCGTCAAAAATAGGCGGCTTGTTCAAACCTGGTCCTCGCGATTAATAGAACTAAAGTTGGACGGCAGATTCAAGATTCCGTTCCATTCGTCCAAATAGTGCTGCTGCCCTTCGGTTGCCACGGTCATATCCGGAGAGCAATCCCACATGTCGAGCATTTCGCCGCCATCCCAGAGACTGACCTGCCACTGATACGCTCCGGGCTTAAGAGGTAGCATGGGAAAGGAGTGGGAAAAAGTATGGCGACCAGAAATAAGGGAGATGCCCTGTTGTGCCTGCGCCCACAAAAGTTGACGCTCAGAATTGAAGAGAGCGATCCCATACTCCGCGTTGCGCAAGTTTTCGGTTACTTGCAAATCGAGGTTGAAGGTTACATGGCCAAATGTAGTTAAGGTATGCGGTTCGGATTCAGATACATCAAGGCGCCAGCTCAAAAATCTGGCTCTGACGCCTTCTGGGCGAATAGCACTTTCTGATCGTTCACTGCCTGCCATCGAGGACTCGTAAGCGTTCACAACCTCGGACGTGTTCCCATTCCTGCGAATTGAACCGTCGTCGATCCAGAGCACACGATGGCAGAGGCGACGAATCTGATTCATTTGGTGGGTGACCAGCACGACGGTGCGGCCTGCGCGGGCGACGTCGCCCATTTTGCCAAGACACTTTTTCTGGAAATTGATGTCGCCGACCGCGAGAACTTCGTCGACGAGAAGAATTTCCGGCTCGAGATGAGCGGCAACGGCAAAGGCGAGGCGAACGTACATGCCGCTGGAGTAGTGCTTCACCGGAGTATCTATGAATTTTTCCAGTTCGGCGAAGGCGACTATTTCGTCAAATTTGGCACTGATTTCGCGCTTGCTCATGCCAAGGATCGCGCCCGAAAGAAAAGTGTTTTCGCGGCCGGTTAGCTCTGGATGAAAGCCGGTGCCGACTTCGAGCAGGCTGCCGACGCGGCCGTGAATTTCCGCCCAGCCGGTGGTCGGCTGCGTGATGCGCGAGAGAATTTTCAGCAATGTGGTTTTGCCCGCGCCGTTGCGGCCGATGAGGCCAAGCACTTCTCCTTCTTTGACTTCCAGCGAAACGTCCTTCAGCGCCCAGAAGGTTTCTTGCTTTTGTCCCTGCATCGAGCGAAGCGGCGACTTCAACATCCGCCCAAGCGAATCGCGCAGCAAGCCGTTGGAAGACACCATCCCGCGGCGATATTTTTTCCCCAGCCCTTCCCCGCGAATGACGGAGGCATTCACTGGCGGGCGCCTGTGGGAATGGCGGTGGACAAGAGGCTTTGTTCCTCCGGCTGAAATTCATAGCGCACGCGATGGCCGAATTTCACCAAACGCGCTTCAAAGAAATTCCAGGAGAGGTGCGCGAGGCCGAGAGTAAGGCCCAAAGCAATTAGAGAAAGCACAAACGAAGAAAGATTGTCGATTTGCGGCTGGCTCCTGCGGACCAGGGCAAAAGCAAGACCCTGAATCGGCTGATGAAAGAGGTACGCACCGTATGCAATCGAGCCAAGCCAGCGAAGCACCCGCCATCTGGCAACGGCCGAGAGGAAATTGCTTGGTCTCGCGCAAACAAAGAGAAGCAGACAAGCATATAAGGCGGCCAAAGAAGTGTAGCCGAACGATGCCATTGCAAAGCTCGTCATGCCGGCTCCAATTTTGGACAGAACGGCCGCCACGCCGACAAGGCTTAATAACAAGCCGGGAAACCAATAAGAGGAGATTGCAATGCGGTGAGACCATATTCTGCTTCTGAGCAGGAGCGCGCAAAGCACTCCAAAAAGCAGGGCGTCCGTCCGGCAAAACAACAGAACATAGCTGGGAAGCCATCCCTGCGGAGACGAGCGGAACAAAAGCATCCGAAAAACGGGAGCGGCGGCAATGCCCAAAATTAAGAACGCAACGAGAACGCGGCGCGAAAAAAAACGCACGATGGATGGAAGCGTCAGGTAAAACTGCTCTTCAACAGCGAGCGACCAGGTCGCTGCCAGCCAATTGCAGCCGAATGTCCCAGCTGCAGCCATCCAGAAATTTTGAATGAAGAGCGGATACGTCCAAAAAGGCATCGCACCCGCAAGTGTCCACGAGAACGTAGTTTGGGCCGAATTGCCCAGCACCAGACGCAGTGCGACGAAAGTCAAAAGCAGGACGGAGTAGATCGGGACAATCCGAAAAAATCTTCGCGTGTAGAAAATCCTGAAGTAGTTTGTGGCAGTTCGCGCGTCGAGGAGTATGCCTCCGATCAAAAATCCAGAAAGAACGAAGAACAGATCCACGCCGCTCCAGGAGAGGCGGCTCGGCACAAGAAGGTACGAAACAAAAGTGCGAGGCTGGTATAGCGCCGTGCAGGTAAAGTAGTGATAGAAGAGCACTAGCCCAATCGCGAGCCCGCGGAGGCCGTCCAGTTCCAGGATTCTCCCTGCCGCTGATTTCTCACCTAGCACAGCCGTCGTCAACTCTCCCCCAGTCTTCTGCCGTTACTTGGACGATTTTGCCCTTGCTGCCAATTTTCACTTTACATTACTTAACTCTTATGCCAACATCCCCTATGTTCCTGTCGTGGTGCGGCCTTCCATCCCTCAGCCTGCCCGCTAACTACTTTACATTCTGCACTTACGAAAACTCCATCCAGCAACCCCTTTATAATCAACACTTGCAAGACCCCCTTGGATCTGCAGAAAACAAAAGACTTAAACCACCTTTAGAATCAACAGTTACAGGGAATTCTCCTCTAAGCCCTTTATTTAGAACACTTACAAAAACAGGGGGGAGGGTGGGTTACTATACCCTCTCAAACCCGGTCCGCAACAGTTCCCTCCATGCGCTGGAAAAAGATCAGCCCGCCAAAGAGGATCACCAGAACGGCGGCCGAAGAAACAACAATGCTCACTGTGGGAGCCTGGCCATGGCCTGTCAGAGCCCAGCGGAAACCATCGATGACGCCCGCCATGGGATTCAGTCCATACAGCCACCGCCAGCGGGCAGGAACGAGCGAGCTGGGATAGGCGACAGGCGAGGCGAACATCCAGAATTGCAGGAGAAATGGCATAACGTAGCGAACATCACGATAAAGTGCGTTCAAAGCGGAAAGCCAAAGGCCAACGCCTAGAGCGGTAAGAATGGCGAGCAGAAGAAACGCAGGAAGGAGCGCAACCGGCGGTCCCGGCTTGATGCTGTAAAAAAGTGTGACGCCGATGAGCACAACGAAACCGATGGCGAAATCAACGAGACCGGAAAGCACGGAAGAAAAAGGCAAAACAAGCCGGGGAAAATAAACTTTCGTGATCATGCGCTGATTTTCGACGACGACGTTGGTGGCGTTCTGAAGCGCGTAGTTGAAATACATCCAGGGAACGAGTGCTGCGAAATAAAAAACGGGATAGGGCAAGCCTTCCGAAGGCAGCTTGGCAAGGCGGCCAAAAAAAAGTGTGAAGACAGCCATGGTGAGCAGCGGCTGAAGGATGACCCAGAGGACGCCGATGGCGGTCTGCTTGTAACGGATTTTTACGTCGCGCCAGACAAAAAAATAGAGAAGTTCGCGGTACTCCCAAAGTTCGCCGAGGCGCAGATTGAACAAGCCGCGCGGCGGTTCGATGCGAGTGACGATGGGACTGGCGTGTGACTCCGTTGCGGCAACGGCCGTGGATGGCGAAGAGGGTACGGACACCATCAATGAAACCTCACACACCTGACGAGAGGAGCGAACATAACTCAAGGTTACCAGAGAAGAGATGCAGACGGCGGCGCAAAGCCGCCGTTATTGATGACTTGAGCTAGTGAGTGGATTGTTGTTTGAGCTGCTGGACGTCGCGCTGTTCGATGCTGCGCATCATTTCCCTGCGGCGGAACAGATAGTCGCGGAGCTGCCCGGTGATTTGAGCGGGAACGACCAAAAACTGATTACCCGCGACTTCACTCCAGGAAACGGGACCGCGCGCCGGAATCATATGGGCTCCCCACTGGAACATGAAGCCCAGATTCCAGAGCGCGAAGCAAGCGAGAACCACGGATGCGGTGGCAGTGGCGGCTTTACGCGACGAAAACATATTTGCCAGCCATTGCAGCAAAACGGCGAGGCCAATAACAAAAAATACGGTGAGCGAAACAAAGAAACGGTTGCCGAAAGAAGAGATGCCGGCCCAATCAGGATACGAAGCGATGAAATAGTAGAACGCGAGAACGGCGCAGAGAGCGGGGCCGCCGATGCGTGGCACTTTTCGCAAGAAGAGAAAAACGCCAACTGCGGAGAAGAACAAAAGCGGAGTCCAGGAAAAAAGACCGTGGTTGGCGGAGAAAAGCACTTGAAGAAAATACGGGGATTTCCAGTTCCAGAGGCTGACAGGGATGTAGCCGGACTCGAACAAAGAACCATAGACGATTTTTTTGGTGATGAGTGTAGGTAGAAAACAGATTGCGATGGTGATCGCGAACACGGCGTATCGAGCGATTAAGCCAGGAATCGCGGCCGTGCGGCCGCCTTGAATGGCATCTCGCAAGGAAAGCAGTGCTTCCGCAGCGACGATCGTAATAATCATGGCGTTCGCGTAGTAGACGTTGAGCATCAAACCGGCAATAGCGCCCAAAACAAGCCATTGGGGCAAAGTGCGGTCGATGCCGGTTTTGAGCCAGTACCAGAAAAAGAGCGCGACGACAAAAGCCGAATGCGCGTGCGACCAGGATGGATTGAAATACATGTAGACGGGAAGCGAACTTCCCCACCAAACGGCAAGCGTGGCGAGAAGCGCCCAGCGCTCCTCCAGGTACTTTTTGGAGATGCGAAAAGCGATGAGGAGCCCAAGGAATCCGTAGAGCGCGGTGCCGAAAGCCATGGCAAAACGGTAGGGAGCGGAGAATCCATCGGCGGCCACGCCGGAACCGAAAGCGCGCGCGACAAGAACGCCCGTGTGCGCAATAAAAAGAAAAGGCCACCAGAGAATTGCGGGACCGATCGTGAAATGATTTTCCAGATGGCCGGACGGCGTGCGGAAATCATCCCGCGGCTGGCCGTTCTCGTCGAGGCGGCCTTCGCGGAAGCTGGTGTTTGCATGTTGATAGTCGGGAGCGAAATCGAGGTTGTGCTGAATCAAGAGCGCGCGTGCAAACGCGTAATAGCCGACGCCGTCCCCACGCACCCAGGGATTGGCCAGGGGGAGCGAAAGAAGAAAGACAACAAAAAGAGAGCGTTCCGCTAAAGTAGTGTGGCGAAATTTGCGGAACAGTCCTGCGATGTTTTCCACGAGCTATCTATCTGCAAACAATTTTCTGGCTACCTGAGATACGATCCAAGTCGGGGTGGCGGGCCAGATACCGCATCCGCAAAGTGACTGGAACATATCGTATCTAAACGCAGCATTAAATGACAAAAGATTAAGACCACTAGGCGAGGTTCCCGGTCGCGACGCGAGCTGACGAAGCATGCTTCTCGCGGAAGTGAGCCGCAACGCGATCGATGATTTCATTGAGCGGCGTTTGCGGACGGAAGCCAGTGATGGACTGAAGCTTATCGACCGAAGGAACTCTGCGCATCATGTCTTCAAAGCCGGGTTCATAAGCCTTGTCGTACGGAATGAATTCCACTGTGGAAGAGCTGCCCGTACGCTGTTTCACCCTGTTGGCGAGATCCTCGATGGTAATTTCTTCCGTGTTTCCCACATTGACGACTTCGCCGATGGAACGATCGGAATCCATGAGTTTGATCAGGGATTGAACGGTGTCACGGACGTCGCAGAAGCAGCGCGACTGTTTGCCGTCGCCATACACGCTGATCGGAGCGTTATCGAGCGCCTGACGAACGAAATTAGGGAGAACCATTCCATAACGGCCCGTTTGGCGCGGGCCGACCGTGTTGAACAAACGAACGACGATGACGGGGACTTTCTTTTCCTTCCAGTAGGAGAGCGCGAGAAATTCATCGAGAGCTTTGGAAGCCGCGTAACTCCAGCGGCCTTTGGTCGTGGGGCCAAGAACGAGATCGGCCTCCTCGCGAAACGGAACCTGCGTGCTTTTTCCGTAGACCTCAGAAGTGGATGCAGTCAGGACGAGTTTGCGTTTCTTCGCGGCGGCTTCGAGGATAAGCTGCGTTCCGTTGACGTTGGTTTCGATAGTGCGAACGGGGCTTTCCACGATGAGACGGACGCCGACTGCCGCGGCGAGATGAACGACAACATCGGCATCATCCACAAGCTCGGCAACAAGCTGGCGATTTTCGATGGAGTCGAGATGATATTCGAGATGGGCGGAAGTTTTGAGATGGCGGATGTTTTCCATGCTGCCGGTGGAAAGATTATCCAGGAGCACGACATGGTCGCCGCGATCCACGAGCCGTTCCGCCAGATGAGAGCCAATGAAGCCGGCGCCGCCGGTGATTAGATAGCGCAAAAATCCTCCTCAGAGCGCCAAGTCATCGTCGTCAGAATGTTTTGATTTGCGAATTTTGTGGAGGTCTTCTTCCGCCACATGAGAGAGATCCGCGCCTTCCTGCGGACCATAGCCATAGGAATAGGGATAGTAGCGATAGGAGTAGTAATAATCTGGTGCGCTTGAATCGACCGCGTTAAGAACGACACCGAGCATGCGGCACTTCACACTGATGAGAAGATCGCGAGTCCGCGTGAAGGCTTCCTTGGGCGTTTCGCCGCTGCGGACAACGAGCAAAACACCGTCCGCCTGCACAGAAAGAATGACGGCGTCAGTAGCGGCCATGATCGGCGGCGAATCGATGACGATGAATTTGAATTTCGTGCGAAGTTCTGCAATAGCGTCCGCGAGTTTGTGCGATGAGAGCAGATCGGCCGGATTCGGAGGGAGAGGGCCCGTCGGGATTGCAGCGAGATTAGGAATCGTAGGATGAGGAACAGTGACGAGGTCAAGGCTAGATACGCCAGCAAGATATGAACTCAGGCCAGCATATTTTCCATCGGTCATGTTCAAGAGGCGGCCAACACCGGGTTTACGCAAATCGGCATCAACGAGAAGCGTACGATCGCCAAGTTGAGCGAGTGTGACCGCGAGATTTGCGGCGGCGGTTGTCTTGCCTTCGCGCGGAAGAGCGCTAGTAACAAGAACGACTTGCGGCGGATGATCGGGCTGAGAGAGCAAGAGGGCCGTGCGAAGAGCACGAAAAGCTTCGGACATCTGAGATTTCGGCAAATGCTGGGCAACCAGTTCGATGCGCTTGTCATGGCCGTTTGTGGAAGCCCCGCCAAGCAGGCGGCGTCTGCCATTGCCGTTCGTATCGGAGAAAGCAGGAACGACGGCGAGGGAAGGCAGGCGGGCGAGCGTTTCAATGTCATCGGGAGTTTTGACGGTGTTGTCCAAGTATTCGCGAAGAAGGGCAAGACCGATGCCGCCGACGAGGCCGACGATGAAGGCGAGCACGACATTGCGAGCCTTGGCGGGGCGCGACGGAGTGGAAGGCACCATGGCGGGATCAACAACGCGGATATTGGAAGATTTTAGCGCGCCGGCGATGTTGGCTTCTTTGAGTTTGGTGAGAAGACCGTCATAAAGAGTTTTATTGGCCTCGGCTTCGCGTTTGAGGATGTTGTATTCGACCAGGCGCTCAGACATTTGGTTTGCTTCGGTCTTTTGCTGTTCCAGAGCTTGCGAGAGAAGCATTTCTCGCTGGCGCGCGGCGTTGTAGTCGTTGCCCATCTGCTCAATGATGGATTTCTTTTCGCCATCCATGAGCTGATCGATTTCTTTGATTTGAAGCTGAAGGCGCTGCACTTTGGGAAAATTCGGGCCATATTGGCTGAGCGCTTCCGTATATTGCGTATTCGCATCGCCGCGCTTCTTAATCAGATCCTGCAGGACTACGTCGCTTCGCAGCTCTGGAACGGAATTCGCGTCCGCAGACTTGGCAAATTCATACAGAGCTTGCTTTTTCATGCGCTCGCTTTGCGCATCGGTGAGCTCTTTGTTGAGATCCGATAAGCGCTGAGTGGTGATGTTCTGCTTGTCATCAAGCTCCCAGATCTGATTCTTGCGCTCGTATTCGAGGCGCGCATCTTCGGACTTTTGAACTTTCACCTTCAGCTCATCGAGTTGATCGGCAAGCCAGGAAGAAGCCTGGGCAATTGCCTGGTAGCGGCTGCGGAAGTTTTCTTCGCGGAAGTTTTCGATGTGCGCGTTGACGATACGCGCCGCCAACTGTGGATCGGTGGATTCGAAAGTTACGTCGAGAAGACGGCTGTTGGGGACGCGGCGGACACTCAAACTTCCAAGGAATGCGGCAAGTTCCGGGGGGCGTTTGTGATTGGCCAAACTGCCGGAAGCAAGCGCATCGGAAGGGCTATCACCGGAAGAATACTCGGGATGATTTGCCAAACCGGTGCTACGAATCGTTTGCAGAGCGAGGGTTTCGCTGGTGAGAATCTTGGACTCGGTCTCGATGTAATTGTCCATGTCCATGACGTAGTCGTAGGAGTCGGCTCCCTGAAACGGGAGGACATTGGAATTCTCGCGGTCAATTTCAACGCGAGCGGTAGTCGAGTACACCGGCTGCATACGAAATGTGGCGATGGAAACAATAGTGACGACGGCGAGAAGAAAAGAAAGGATGAGCCATTGGTGCTTGCGAAGAATGAGGAGGTAGTCGTATAGATGCGGCTCACGTGGAGAAAGATCGAACGAAGTAAAGCGGGAATTGGCAGCGAGAATCTCAACGGCGCCATTGGAACCGCTTTCGCGCGGGGCGAGCTTGTTGTCTTCAGCCATTGCGCCTCAACGCTGCCCAATCCGAAAAATCGCGACGGCGGTACCGATTCCGAGACCAATTTCAGCAGCTCGCAGAAGCGCCGTCTTGCTGCCGCTTTGTGGGACATACAAAACATCGCTAGCCTGTAGCTTTACATCCTCGGTTTGCTGCTTGAGAACCTTACCAAGATCGACGAGCACTTGATGTTGTTGGCCAGCCTGGTCCTTGCGAATGATGACAGCTTCATTTTTTTTTGCGGTGGCGTTGAGACCGCCCGCAAGCGCCAATGCCTTTAGCGTAGAAAGTTGAGCGCGGTCATTTGTAACGACGAACCCACCGGGGCGGGCAACGGCGCCCAGAACGTAAACGATGCCGGCATGCGGAACGGTAACAATGTCTCCGCCCTGAAGCGGGATATTATTTCGCGCGTCACCAGCTTCGAGCAAATCGTTCAGATTCACAGTAATCGTGTTCGTCAAAACAGGAGGCTCGATGGCCGGAGGCTCAGGGGAAGAGGATGCGGGAGAGGGGGTAGCCACGGGCGGAGAAGCGCCAGCAACGTCGTTCGGGCCAATTTCTGGGGGCTCATTCTGCGAGGCAGGCGATGACTGATCCGGCCGAGTAATGATGACCGAATCTCCTGCGTCGTTTGAAATGCCGCCCGCTTCGGCGAGAACTTCCAGCAGCGTAACCGGGCGATCGGCTTCAAAAACCATTGGATGCGTAACAGCGCCGACGATCGTGATTGGTTTGCTCTTTTTTTCCTTTACGCTGACTGTGACCTCGGGGTGGGAAACCAAGCCATTGGCTTCCAGGACCTCGGCGATTTTTTGCTGCGCCTGAATTTCGGTTAGACCGGACATTTGCAAACGTACGGGGACAAGTGGGAGGCCGACTGTGCCCGTTTGGCTGACACGAACCTCGCGCGAGAGCTCCTGCACGTCAAATACTTCGATCGTCAGAACATCGCCACGACCAATCACATAGTCGTGCGGAATCGAGCGAGAAGACGCAGAGAGCGTCTTAATGCGATCGTTGGTTTGCTGAGGTGTTTCGAGTACGGCCTGCGCGCGGCTGGGCGACGCCAGAACCAGTATCCCAAGCAGGGTGCCTGCGACGAAACACCATATCCGCGCACCCAGTCTGGCTGGCTGCATTCCTTTTGGTACCCCCCGGGTTTAAGTATACAAGGTGCAAGCACTTATAAATCACTGATTTCGTGAACTGCGATGTCTGCGGACGGAAGGGGGAGGAGTTTGAGCCGTTGTCATTTCCGAAGTGGCGAGAAGCGCCATCAAAAAGAAGAGAAACGCATTGGAAGGAATGTGGAGATTGAAATCCACGAGGCTGTGCACGAAAAAACCACAACACGCGGTAAGTCCCGCCAGGCGAAGGGCCGCCGCGAAGGAATGGCTCGTCTCCTGAAGGGAACGAAGCGCCGCGAAGAAGAGCACGCCGATGAACCAGGCGCAAGATAGTCCACCGAGGATACCCGTTTCCGCGAGCGCTTCGAGGTAATCGTTGTGGGCGTGATTGACAATTTTGGCGTCGTAGAGCGTTTCGTAGGGCGGATAGACAAGCTGAAGAGTGCCGAGGCCTGTACCGAGAATCGGGTGATCGAGGAAAATATGCCAGGCACCATGCCGCATCGAAGCGCGTTTGGCTTCCTTGACTTCGAGGGACTGGAGAGAGCCGAAGCGGGAAAGCACTTCGCGCACGCCAAGCCAGGAAACAAGGGAGAGCGCGGCAACCAGAACAACCCCGCCCGCAAGAAGATGTTTGCTCCCGGCGCGCTGGAGCGCGACAAAAAGAATCACGAAAAGCAGTTCGACACCAAAGGCAACAATTCCGCCGCGAGAGGCGGAAAGAAATAACGCGCCAATCGGAAGAAGCGCAAAGAGCCCTATCACGAAGCGGCGTTCTCGCCGGACTCTTCCGAGAATCAGCGGAACGAGGGGAACGGGAATCGCGAGTTCGACAAATCCGGCAAAGTGATTGCGGTTAACGTAAGGGCCGAAGGGAATGCCCCCGTAGTGCATTTCACGGAACCAATACAGTCTGCCGTTGAAGGTCAGATGCTGGAGGATTCCGAAGCCTGACACGAAAAATGTGAACAGCATGACGAACCAAAAGAAATCGCGCCAGTCTTGAAGCGTACGAAATGCCTGCGCGGCGAGAAAAACGAGGACGATGTCGGCGATCAGAAGCTGGATTTGAACGCGAGTGGAGTACGGCGAGGCCGTGCGATGAAGAATCCATTGAATTGCGGCTACTGCCGTGAAGGCGAGGAAAGGAGGAAGAATGCTGGGAAAGACAATCTCTTTTTCCTGGTAAAGCAGAAAAAAAAGTGCCCACAGAAAGAAAAGCACTCCTGCGCCGGTTTCGAAAACAGCGAGCGCCCATTCTTCGACGCCGCCGTGGGCCAACACCCCGAAAGCGAGAAGCGCACAAATGGCGATACGCAGAGGCTTCATCAGTGATTCGGCCCCGCGTCCATGAGCGTCAGTGAAACGTCATCCACCCAGGCGATTCCCGAGATGTCACCGTCGGCTTGTTCGCTGGGGCTCCGAACCACGCAGACCTGCGCTAGCGGCACGCCAGGCGGAGCAATCCAAGGAAGAGTGATATCTGTCCAGGGCTGATCACCGTGAACATCCTGCGTGAGAACAACTGTGGGTCTTCCCGGCGTGTTGCTGTACAGACTGAAACGTATGCCTTGATCAGTCGTGAGAGCTTTAGTACGAACCCAAGCGGAAAGCAGATACGGTTTGCCGGGCTCGACCTCGGCCCAATGACAAACTTCCGAAAAATAAATGTTACTTCTTCCGGTGAACATGAGCTGAAGTGACTTGGCGCCAGAATGTTTCTCTTGCAGATCGAATTTTATTTGGACGCCCTTTGTTTGCGGCGGAAAATGCCAGGCGAAGCCACCGGAAGAAAGGCCGGTTTCGAAACTCCCATCCCAGATTGCTGAGCCCGGAGGGTCGGCAGGAGCCGGAACAGCAAGTTTCTTCGCAGCCTGCTGCCAGAATCGATTTGCTTCTTGCGCGCGATTGGCTTGAATCAGGGCGTCGGTTAAATAAATGATGTCGTAAATCTGCAGAGTTCCGGGAAAGCCCTTGGCGCGCTGCCAGACTTGCAGTGCCACGTCCAATTGTCCGTCGTTAGCCAGATCAGAAATGATGTCGAGGTATGTTCCGAGTTGAGGAGGGATGACCCTATCAAGAATCTCGCTTGCATCCGGCACAACACGACGACAGCGGGAAAAGGCTTCCGCTCCACGTTTTGGATCGAGTTCAACGGCTTTGCGGATTTCCGGGAATGCTTCTTCGATTTCATTTTGACGGAGAAGAAAATTTCCGTAACGCCACAAAACTTCTGCTGAAAGCGGATAGACGCGTTTTGCTTCAAGGTACGCGGCTCGCGCGTCGGCGGTTTTGCCGGCATCGTCATAGTTTGTTGCGAGATCGAGAAGCGTTTCCGCGGAGAGCGGATCCAAGGACCGGGCGACAAGCAATGCGTGAAGCGCGGCTGCGGGGTCGGGTTGCTCAAAATCATATTGGTAGAAGCGGCCGAGCAGATACCAATTGTGCGGATCGCCAGGTTCGATACGGGCGGCGCGCTGATATCCATCCCGGCTATTCAAGCCGACAGCATGAGCCGCCCGAGCGCCGCGAATACCGAAGTATGAAAGGAATAATAGTGCGGCTAACGCCGTGAGCAGCAGGCCGCGGGAGGCGCGTGTCGAAAGCCTGAGGAGCATGCAAAACAACTCTGCCTAACCGCGAGCCGTCGAGGCAAGAACAAAGTCGAAAAAAGAGAGCGCGGAGAGTTCAGGGAAGATGGAGGATTGCGATGCGCACGGGTTCCAGTTGGGTAACGTCCAGGATTCTGCCTGCATTCAAATCGTCAATGTGGCTGTTGGAGATGAAATAGAAGTCCGAGCCGCGAATGGCTCCCGTTGTGGGAAGGCTTGTGAATGTGGAGCGATTTTCGAGAACCGTGGTTTTCGTAACGCGCAATCCATCATCGGAAAGTTTGAATGCGGCGATACGCGGCGAGCCGATGCCGTTTTGAACGGCGATGAGGCTGCCGTTATACCAGTAAAGGCCGTCGGCGCCGGCGAGCGTGCTGTGCAAACCGGGATTAATGTCCTGGCTTGCAAGATTCTGAAGATCGATGCGAAGGACGCCGATTGCATCGGCGACAAAAACGGTTTTGTCGTTCGCGGAGAGAGCGATTCCGTTTGGATACAGGAGTTCACGGTGGACAGGAAGTAGCGCAAATACTTTTTGAACAGGATCAAAACGGAAGACCTGATTGTTAAGGCTGTCTGTAAGAATGATTTCGCCTGTTTGACGAATAACGAGATCGTTGAAACCGTGCTGAGCGCCGTCACTGATGGTAAAGCGGCCGAGAAGATTTCCGTTGGAATCGAAGTGAACGAGTTCGGCTTTGCCGAGGCCGTCCTCCGTGTTTGCCCAGACGGTGGAGTCGCGAGGATCGAGACGAATGCCGAGCACGGGAAGAAGATGGTCCCGATTCGCGGGTACAAAATCGGAAACGTGACTGTCCGGCGTGATTTGAACAATTTTCTTTTGGGCGAGACTGCTTAGATAAAACATTTTTCTCGCGGGGTCCCAGGCAAGACCTTCAGGGATGAGATTTTTTTCTTCCGTGACAAGGGCCAGGCGGGCGTGGGCTTCGACGGGAAATTCGCGATGGACTTTTTCCACCAGTTCTGTGAATTCGTGGGATGTGTGAAGGCCCGCGTACTCCGGACCTGCTGAGGGATCAAAGCCTTCTCCAAGGGCGATGCATTCCTTAAGGAGCTTCATTGCTTCCAGGGTTTCGCCCAAGTGCTGCTTTGAGGCTGCTAGAAAATAGAGAGCGGCACCGCGATCCGGAAAATTCGGCAACAATTTTTCGACTACAGTGGTTTGGCGGCGGACTTCCGAAGCATCGGAAGGCTCGGCCGGGGCTCCACGCATTTCTTCTTGTTGAGAGAACGCAGCCTGGGTGGTTAGAAGAACCAGGGTGACGATCACGAGGAATACGCGAAGGTGTTTGGAAGGGTTACTCATGACCGGTAAATTAGACTTCACATTTGTGAAATTCGTGAGTTAAACCGCGACCGCTGCTGGGAGGATTGCTCGAACTGGCGGGCGAGGCGATGGCATATTGCGATACGAAGATGAAACAAATTGGGCATGGAGATTGCGCTGGACTCGGCGGCCCCAGCCGCGGACGAATGCAAAATTTAGTCCGCCACAGATGGCGGAGCTGGCAAGCGGGATGAGGCGGGCGACCCATTTTTCCGCGGCTTCTGCACCGATGCGGACGGCGAGGCGCTCGACAATCATCGGCGCGATTTTTTCGACGAGCTGTTTTTCGGCGAGGTCTTTTCCGAAATCAATTCCCGTGGCTGCTGCGGCGGCGAGCCAAAGCTCGCGCTTCTGTTCGTCATTGCGAAAATCGAAACCGTAGAGGAGACAGAGTCGCTGGATCAGCCGCAGAGTGATGAGAGTAAGAAGTCCCGCATCGGGGACAATCGTGATCATTCCACCAAAACCAAAACCAGCGCCTTCGAGAAGCGCCAGGCGTTGCGCATCGCGAATCAGAACGGCAGAGACGGCGTCTAATCTTTCGACAGGCATCTGGCGCAGCTGACGGAAATCCGTGATGCGGATTCCGTGCTTTCGCGCGAGATACAGGCGAAAATCCTCCGGGTTGATTTCGATGGCGCGCATGCCGCCGCGAAGACCGAACCGGAAGAGCTTCGAAAATGTAGTGGTGGCGCCCATGGGATATAACCCTCAACTAGTTTACCGCATCTTAAGGCGATTGGATTCTGCGGAACCGGGCAATGTTGCTTGGAACGCAGCGCAACCCTTGTAGTACCACTTGACGCGAAAACGCATTTCGGTAAACTGCGCTTTCTCTATGGCCACGACCGTACAATTCGTGCCAGCCGTTTCACCGGTGGATTTGGAATATCCGCAGAGGGAAGCTGCGTTTTTCTACGGCTTGTTTTTGCGCGGCCATTCCGCGGAAAGACTTCGCCGAGATATCGAAGTACCTCCGGCGGTTTTGGCGAAGTGGCATCGAGAAGCGGAACGCGAACCGCAGCTACGGGACATTTTTTCGCGAATGGTCGAATACCGCAGACACGTTCTAGCCATTTTTGATCTTCTTGTGGAGTCTGAAGGGAATCAACGGATACAGTGATAGAGTTCGTTCGTTAAGAAGCACAACCAGAACAGAAAAACTTCTCAAGTTAGAAATTCCAAAAATTGGAAAATACTGGTCTTTGGTACAGGTGCAGCTATTCTAAGGCAACCGAATCTTGAGAAGCTGTCTCTAACCCCAGTTGGGGGACAAGTGTCACAAAATGCAGGGGATTAGGCATTTGACGTGGCCGGAGCCCGGGGGGTAGAATCCCCAAGTCCTAGAAGTAGAGGTGTCTCTAATTATGTCCAAAGTCATCCGTTCACTTATTTCCGGTGTTTTTGCATTCGCTATTACTTTGCCTCCCATTTCGGCACAGCAACCGCAGGCTGCGCCGGGTACAGACCCGAATGCGCCTATTGCTCCCCAGAAGCTCACCAAAGAGCAGAAAAAGAAGATGGGGCGAGCGCTGAAAGAGCTGGATAAGCAATACAAAGAGTGGCTGAACGAAGACGTGGTGTACATCATTTCGCCGGACGAGCGGACAGCGTTTTTGCAGCTGGACACCAACGAAGAGCGCGAACAGTTTATTGAGCAATTCTGGCTGCGGCGCAGCAGCAATCCGGACTTGCCGGACAACGACTTTAAAGAAGAGCATTACCGGCGTATTGCATACGCGAACGAACACTATGCTTCCGGTATTCCTGGATGGAGGACGGATCGCGGACGCATCTACATTATCTGGGGGCCTGCGGACGAAGTGGATTCGCATCCTACGGGTGGAACTTACGATCGGCCGATGGATGAAGGCGGCGGCTCAACGACGACCTACCCGTGGGAATTATGGCGCTACCGGTATTTGGAAGGATTGGGAAATAACGTCGAATTGGAATTCGTGGATCCCTCCGGGTCAGGCGAATATCACCTGACGATGGATCCGGGCGAAAAGGATGCGCTGTTGCATGTTCCTGGAGCAGGCTTGAGCTTGATGGAATCTATGGGATTGGCGTCGAAGGCCGACCGCTTTACGCGGTCCGACGGAATGACGCTTCCGACCAGCATGGGCGGCACACCTTCGAGCTTGAATGAGTTCACCCGCCTCGAATTGTATGCAAAGGTGCAGCAAGCGCCGCCAGTGAAATTCAAGGATCTGGAATCACTGGTGACTTCGCGTGTTGTGCGCGATCAGGTGCACTTCACGTGGCGCACGGATTTTCTGAAAGTGACGAACGACACTGTACTTGTGCCGGTAACCGTGCAAATTCCCAACAACCAGCTAACTTTCCAAGGGAAAGACGGCATACATTCCGCGACGATGAACGTATTTGGCCGCGTGAGCACACTGACCGGACGCGTTGTACAAACGTTTGAAGATGCAGTGAGCCGTGATTTTCCGGATTCACTCTTTCAGCAATCTGTGAAACTGCAATCGATTTATCAAAAGGCAGTGCCGCTGCGTCCCGGACTCTACCGGTTGGATTTGGTGATCAAAGACGTGCAGAGCGGCAATGTGGGAGTGGTGAATACGCGCCTTGCAGTGCATCAATACGAGGATGCGAAACTTGATTCGAGTTCGCTGATTCTTGCGGACCAGATTGAACACGTTCCCGCGAAGCAAATTGGTGCGGGACAATTTGTGCTAGGTTCATCCAAAGTGCGGCCGCGTCTTGAAGGTGACTTCACGACGGCGGACAAGCTCGGTATTTACATGCAGGTGTACAACCTGAAAGCCGACGACACAACGCACAAGAGCAACGCTTCCTTCCAGTACACGGTGCGGAAGGGCGATCAACAAGTTATGCAGTTCAAAGAGACTTCCGCGGAAATGAAGCAGGCGGGAGATCAGATCACGATCGAACGGCTGTTGCCGCTGGCAACGCTTGCGCCCGGAAAATACACGCTTGAAATTAACGCAACGGATTCCATAACGAACCAGACCATTACTCGGACGGCGGATTTCACGGTGAAAGTACCAACAGCAATGCCCGTGAAGACCGCGGCAAACGCAACACCGGGGAGGTAAGCATCGTGAAACAGGGATCGCTCCGAATCCTGGGGGCCCTGGTCCTGAGCGCGGCGTTCGCGTCTTTTGGAGCGGATGCTGCAAATGCACAGGCGAAGCCTGTCGCCGGTAAGGTGACGGGCGTCGTGCGCGATGCTGGTGGTACGCCGCAAATGGGCGCGAGTGTTGAGCTGATTCCTGAAGTTGTGGGCGCTCTTGCCGCGCAAAATTTTCTCACCAACACACAAGGCATTTTTCGAAGCGAGAAACTGACACCCGGGTTGTACACGATCCGGGTGACGCTTGCGGGCTTTTTGCCGACGCTGCAGCAGCACGTCCGCATCAATGCGAATTTGACGACGATGGTTCGCATCGAAATGGAATCGATGTTCGCGAGCCTGGATCAGTTGCGGCGGCAGCCTGCGCCGCATTCAGCCGATGCTGATGATTGGAAGTGGGTGCTGCGTTCGGCCTCGGGGATGAGGCCTGTTTTACAGTGGGATGACAGCGGAATCGTTCTTGCTTCTGATTCGCGCCACGATTCGAGAAGTGACACTCCTCGCATGTTGCTCGAATTTACGGATGGCGCGCGCAGGCCTGGTTCTGTTTCGAACATTGCATCCGCTCCGGGCACTTCTTTTGCTTACGACCAAAAGCTTGGCGGCACAAGCCGGCTACTGGTTGCCGGGCAGATGAGCTATCAAGATTCCGCGGCAGGCGGAGTCGCTACGATTTGGTTGCCGACCGGCACGCTGGGAGCGGGTCCACATACGGCATTGGTTTTGCGCGAGGCAAAGCTTGGGGATACAGGCTTGACGTTTCGTGGCGTGCGTCTTGATCAGGGCGGAGCTGTTGCCGTCGGGGATCGCGTATTGGTTCGGTATGGCGCCGAGTATGTTCTTGTTGGGCTTGGACGTTCCGCTTCAACACTAAGGCCGCGGCTTTCCGCTGAGACACGGATCAATGACATGTGGAAAACTACCGTGATTTTTGCTTCCGAGCCAGGGGCACCGAATGCTATGGAATCCTCTGACGGAGACATAGGTTCCGCGCTGAATCAAGCCCTGGGTGAACTAGACGCTTTTCCAGCGTTGATGTGGCGCCGCGGAAGGCCCGTGCTGCAAAGCGGTTGGCACGAAGAAGTTTCCGCAGAGCGTAAGCTCGGGGAAAATGGGAAATTACAAATTGCGGCGTTTCATGACGACAATCGCCACCTCGCGGTGTTCGGCCAGGGACGGACGCTGCCGATTTCCGAATATTTTCAGGATGCGTTTTCGAATGGATTCGCCTACGACGGCGGTTCCGAGAACAGCTGGGGCGGGCGTGTTGCACTGCGCGAGAAGCTGACGGACGATCTGGAATGGACAACGGTCTATGCGTACGGCGGTGTGCTTGCCCCGTCGGAAGAAATGGCGGGGACGCTCCGTGAATCGCTTCGCAATGCGTCCAGGAATTCGGTGGGTACGAATATCACGTGGACATCACGGCGTTCCCACACGAAATTGACTGCGGGATACAAATGGGTCGACGGCCCCGCACTTTCACGCCTGGATAATTACGGAGAAGCGCTCTTTCAAATGGATCCGTTCCTGCACATTTCTGTGCGGCAGCAATTGCCTCGATTTGGTTTGGGCCGTTGGGAAGCGATCGCCGACTGCGACAATTTGATGGCGCAGGGCTATGTACCCATGAACACGAAGGACGGCCAAGCGACTCTGGTTCCGGCCTTTCGAACGGTTCGTGGCGGCCTAAGCGTGCAGTTTTAGGTAGTACTTTGTTTTGGAAAGTTGTAGACGCTATACCAGAAAGTGGATTCCCGCAGAGTCCCATGCCTTTTGCCAGTCTAAGCCATAGATAGGGAACAAGTTAGCACCTAAGGAAACTACCAAAGATTGGAACCGGAGTTGCACCCAAGTTTGGTAACTTGGGGTGTAGCTCGACAGAGCCTTACGATGAAGCAAAACCTTCGCGCCAACGTCATGTCCGTCCTTGTCGCAGTGGGAACAAGGGTGGGAGCGGTTATTCTGGCGATAGCCACGATGGCGGCGATTGTATTTGCCCTCCTCAATTTCGATCAAAGAGCAAGGTTTGAATCGCCGGATGATGGTGTCTCCTGGAAAGACACAGATCGAGGAGTTGAAGCATGGCAGGTAGTGGTGAATTCACCTGCGCAGAAGGCTGGAATACGGGTTGGCGACCGGCTGATTGAATTCAACGACGCGTCCATTGGAAATTCACTGCAAGTCACAAAGAAACTGTGGCGAGCAGGGTTGTGGACGCAAGTCCGTTACAAGCTGGTCCGGAATGGCGAAGAATTTGAAACGCCACTGGTAACCGCCCCTGCCGATAAACCGGCATCCATAGAAAATTATCTTCGTTTTGCCGGGCTGCTTTATCTCTTCATTGGATTTTTTATCCTGTGGAAGAGATGGAACGCACCGCGCGCCGTTCACTTTTACATTTTTTGCCTTGTATCGTTTATTTTTTGTTCTTTCCATTACAGCGGAAAGTTGGATGCGTTCGACTACGAAGTCTATTGGGCCGGAATCATGGCAAGGCTGCTTGCTCCGGCGCTGCTGTTGCATTTTGCACTGGTCTTTCCCGAACGCACGGAACCCACTTCACGTTCTTTGAGGAATTGGGTGCTGGTATATTCCACGCCCCTTGTTCTGCTCACAGTGCACTTCTTTGTGGCGAGTGGAAATTGGGGGTTCATTCCGTGGATTGGCGCTCGTGTACTGCTGGACAAAATTGAACTGGGGTACTTCGGCGCTTGCTATCTGGCCACCGGGCTTGTTTTTTACTTCAGTTATAAAAATGCGCCGTCTGGCGTGCTGCGGCAGCAATTGAAATGGCTGATGGGCGGCACGTTCGTAGGAACCGTGCCGTGCGTGCTGCTTTACATTCTTCCTTTCGTTGTCGGTTTGCCTCTCGCCTTCTGGATGAAGTTCTCCGTCCTGAGCCTAGTTCTGATTCCCCTGTGCTTTGGCTACGCCATCATTCGCTACCGATTGATGGATGTGGACATTATTTTCAAGCGAGGTCTTGCGTACACGGCGGCGACGGCGGGCGTGCTTGTCGTTTTCTTTGCGTTGATCGGATTGATTGGACTCGTGTTCCACACGCAGGCAAATGGCAAGTGGGGTGGAGTACTTGCGATTGTGATTGCGGCTTCGATCTTCGAACCGTGCCGCCAGTGGTTCCAGGGGCGTCTGGACCGGTTTTTCTATCGTGACCGGCTGGACTATCGCCGCACGCTAATTGAGTTTGGCAGCGCACTAACAAACGAAGTGCGGCTCGATCCGATGCTCAGTTCGGTGATGGATCGCGTTTCACAAACACTGCTTGTGGACCGCATCGCGGTATTTGTGGAAGACACGGAACAGCCGGGTCAGATGCGGCTGGCGCGCTCCATGGGAGTGCGAACAAGCGAACCATTGGATTTGAGCTTCATTGAGCCCAACCGGCCGGAGTTCGCCGCTGGAGCGCTGTTCTATGAATCTGCTCGCGTGGCAGACGTAAATGATTCCGTGCGGCGCACGCTAGAGCAGCTGGATCTGAATTATTTCGTTCCCTGCCGTATCCGGGAACAAACCGTTGCTGTATTAGGGCTTGGAAAAACGGTGGACGGAGATTTTCTTTCGAGCGATGACGTTGAACTGGTGACGACGATCGGCGGATATGTCGCTGTGGCACTGGACAACGCGCAACTTTACAGCTCGCTGGAGCAAAAGGCGCTGGAAATCGCGCGTTTGAAGGACTTCAGCGAAAACATTGTCGAATCGCTGAACATCGGCGTGCTCGCTGTGGACCTGACAGGCATTGTGGAGAGCTGGAACACGCGCATGGAGCAACTTTTTGGAGTAACGCGGCAGGAAGCCGTGGGACGCAAATTAGATTCGTTGCTTCCGAAGGAGCTTGCGACAGAAATTCTGACACGAAGCGAAGAAGAACAGGTCACCGGTATCTACAAACAGCGGCTACAGCACCAGGGCAAGTCGCTGACGATGAACGTTTCCATTACGCCGCTGGTGAGCAAATCCGGCGAGCGCATCGGCCGCCTGCTGCTTTTTGATGACGTAACGCAGCGCGAGCGCATGGAAGAGCAGATGACGCAGACGGAAAAGCTGACGTCGCTTGGATTGCTTGCGGCCGGCGTGGCGCACGAAGTGAATACGCCGCTGGCGGTGATTTCCAACTACATTCAGATGCTTGCGAAGCAGATGCCGGAAGAAGACCCGCGCCATTCGATCATCGAAAAGATTGTGAAACAGACGTTCCGTGCGAGCGAAATCGTCAACAACTTGCTGAATTTTTCGAGGACCGGTGCGGCGGAACTCGTCAATGTGGACGTGAACAAGGTAGTAGAGGAAACGCTTTCCCTCGTGGCGCATCCAATGAAGACTTCGCAGATTCAGGTGGTGAAGAACCTGGGCGATTCGCTGCCTTCCGTGCGCGGCTCGGCCAACAAGCTGCAGCAGGTGTTCCTGAACCTGTTCTTGAACGCACGGGACGCGATGCCGAGCGGCGGCATGCTGGAAGTGAAAACGCTCGCGCACAACGGCAGCGTGGAAATTGAAATCGTGGATACCGGAGCGGGGATTCCGCGCGAACACATTCACAAGATTTTTGATCCGTTCTTTACAACGAAAGCCACTGGACGGGGCACAGGGCTGGGACTTTCTGTAAGCTACGGAATCATCAAGGAACACGCAGGTAAAATCGATGTCCGCTCGACGCCCGGAAAGGGCACTTCATTCCACGTCGAGTTCCCCGCCGTCAGGAAACCGGTACATGTCTAAGGGCTCAATTCTAGTTGTCGATGACGAATCGGAAATCCGCGAAGGGTTGGAGATGCTGCTGGTCGGCGAAGGATACGGCGTCTCCAGCGCGGAGACGGGAGAATCAGGGCTTGGGAAGCTGGAAGAGCGGCCGTTTGACCTTTTGCTGCTCGATGTAAGCCTGCCGGACCGCAACGGGATTGACCTGCTGCGCGAGATTCGCATACGCGATCCGCATCTTCCGATTGTTTTGATCACCGCCTACGGTTCGATTGACATGGCGCGCGCTGCCTTCAAAAACGGAGCGATGGACTACATCACCAAGCCGTGGTCAAACGACGAATTGCTCGCACAAGTGGCGCAAGCCGTGGAATCGCGAAAACTGCGCGAAGAGAACGTCCAGCTCAAGCGTGCGTTCAAGCAACGGTTTAATTTTCCGAACATTATCGGCAAGAGCGAAAAGATCCAGTCCCTGCTGGATTTGGTGGCACAGGTAGCGCCTTCGCGTTCCACGGTGCTCATTAGCGGGGAAAGCGGCACTGGTAAGGAATTGATCGCAAAGGCGATTCATTCGGCTTCGCCGCGCGTGGACAAAGCGTTTGTTCCCGTGAACACAGGCTCGATTCCAGTGGATTTGCTGGAATCACAGCTTTTTGGCCACGTGAAGGGTGCGTTTACGAGCGCGGTGGCTTCAAAAAAGGGATTATTCGAAGTTGCGGACCAAGGAACGATTTTCTTCGATGAAATTGCGACAATCAGCCCGGAAACGCAGGCCAAGCTGCTGCGCGTGATTCAGGAGCGCGAGTTCATGCGGCTGGGAGGCACGGAGCAGATCAAGGTTGATGTGCGCATCGTTGCGGCTTCCAACATCGATTTGCTGACGCTGGTTCGCGAAGGGCGATTTCGCGAAGACTTGTATCACCGCTTGAACGTGATTCACCTGCAATTGCCGCCATTGCGGGAACGCCGGGAAGATGTGCCGATGCTGCTGGCACATTTTCTGGAGCGCTATTGCCAGGAAAACACCAAGCCGATGCGGGTGTTTACTCCAGGAGCGATGAAGCTGCTGATGGACTACGATTGGCCGGGCAACGTGCGCGAACTGGAAAACGTCGTGGAGCGCGCTGTGGTTCTTTCGACTTCCGAGCGCGTGGACGTAGACTTGTTGCCGGAAAGTATTCGCAGCAAGGAGATCGTGCGCGGAGTACGGCTGCAGCTTTCGGAATTTATGCCACCGTTGCCTGGGGAACCAGGCGCGCGATCGTCCGCGGACAATTCGCAGCCTTCCCTCTTCCAGATCATGGATGAAATTGAACGCAGAATTATCGTGGACATGCTGGAGCGGACGAACTGGAATCAAACGGAGGCAGCAGAACGCTTCATGATTCCACTTTCGACGCTAAATCAGAAAATCAAGCGGCTAGGAATTGATGTGCGGCGAAGAGGCCGCGTGAGCGATGATTCCTTTATCGCGTCATCGGGGAAATAGGCCGCGTACGGCGCATGCCGCTGGCACATAAATGGGGGATCGAATGAATTCCTTTCGGAAATTTGTGTTGGCAACCGGCCTGATTTCCCTGGCTGGAATAGGCCTGCTGGCGATACCGCAGGGAGCGGCAAATCGCGTGTCGCAAACTGCAGGACAATCCGAAGAACCAACGCCGGCATTTCATTCACAAGTTCCTGCGGGGCCACTGCCAGAAACCCTGGATCCGACGATGTTCAATAACCCCATCGTGCAAAATGCGTATGCGCTTGCGGCAAAAGTCAAGAAAGTGCTCTACCAGCAACCGTGCTATTGCCACTGCGATCGCAGCATCGGACATGGGAGTTTACTGGATTGCTTTGTGGGTAAGCATGCATCTGTCTGCGATGTCTGTATCAAGGAAGGATTTTACGCCTACGAACAGACGCAAAAGAAGAAGACCTCTGCGCAAATTCGAACTGGTATTGAGCATGGCGACTGGCAACAGGTTGACCTGTCTAAGTACGAGACAGCCCCAGCCAAGCCATAATTTCCAACAGCTTGACTGCAGTATTCCCTGTACTTGTCTGTCTCAAGCACTTTCCGTAGACTTTTAAAGCCCAGACAAAATTGGAGGAAACGATGAAGTTTTGCACACGTTTGTACGTGGGCCTGTTGTTGATTGCCGGTCTGGCTTTTGGCGCTTCCACATCCCTGTTTGCACAGCAAAAAGAACACGCTGTTTCGGCACAGGACCTACGCAAGGACGTTCAAAAGGCATCGGACGAACGCCATGCGAACGAAGTCGCGATTCGCGAGCTTTTGTCCACGGAACAGGGACAAAAGGCTGTGAAATCCGCAGGCGCGGACTTTGCAAAAGTGAATCAGGCGGTAAGCCAGTTGAGCGATGAAGATGCGGCGCGTCTAGCAGCCCAATCGCGCGCAGTGCAAACAGACATCGCTGCCGGTAACTTCAGCGACCGCGACTTGTTGATCATCATCATTCTTATCGCGGCCCTTGTCCTAATTATCGTCGCTGTTCGCTGACGAAATATATACGAAGGAACGTGGAAGTGCGTGCGCGGCTGATCCTTGGAATGCTGCTGTTGGCTCCTGTCCTGGCGACAGGAGCCGGCGGCGGGCTGTGGCTGGATGTGCCTTTCATCCATCAAGAAAAAGAAGGCTGCGGTTCCGCAACGCTGGCAATGGTTCTGCAATATTGGAGCGGAAAAGGCGCCACTTTTCCACCCGAGCGAATGGATGCGGAGAAAATTCAGAGCCAGCTTTATTCGAAGGAGTCCCGCGGAATCCGCGCCGCAGCTATGGAACAGTTTTTTCGCGATACCGGATTTTCACCGTTTATTTTTCGCGGCGAGTGGGCTGACATTGCGAATCACATCGAAAAGGGCCGACCGTTAATTGCAAGTATTCAGCCCAAAGAAAAGGCATCTTTGCACTACGTGGTTGTGGTTGGGATCGATCGGGAGCGTGAAGCTGTATTGCTAAACGATCCGGAACGAGGGAAATTGTTTCGTGTGGAACGTTCTGAATTCGAAAGGGAATGGCATCTAACCGACAATTGGACCCTCCTCGCCGTTCCAAAGCATGCCGAGTGAAGCTCCTTTCGGTTTTTGGCGCTCTTGTTGCGCTTCTATTCTCATCTGCGGCGGGCACGATTGCACAGCCGACTGCTAATGATGCCGATCGCTTAGCCTCAGCACAAAAACTATATTCAGAAAAAAGATGGGAAGAGACAGCGCAGCTGGCGAACGGTCAAACGGCGCAATCCCCTGAGCTTGACTACCTGCGCGGCATGGCATTGGTGCATTTGGAGCGATGGCAGGAAGCACGTGACGCTTTTTCTGCAGGGCACCAGAAAGCGCCGAAAGACTCCCGATTTCTGGCGGAACGCGCCGGCACGGAGTACCGACTGAAAGATTTCGCCGCCGCGAAAAAAGATTTAAGGAATGTATTGCGGCTAAATCCAAAAGACGAATATGCACAGGAATTTTTGGGAACGATCTATCTGCTGGAAGGGAATCTGGACGCGGCGCTGAAGTACTGGAATCCGATGGAAAAACCGAGGCTGGCGAATGTTGCTCTTGATCCAGAACCGCGCCTCAAACAAAGACTCATATCTCAGGCGGTTTCCTTTTCGGCGCCACAGGTTTTGACGCAGGACTCATTGCTCACCACGGAAGCGCGGCTGGAAAATCTGGGCATTTTCCTTAAGCCGCGTCTGGAATTGACTCCTGTCGGGGAAACGGACTATTCCGCGACTCTTCATCTAAGCGAACGAAATAGCTGGGGAGATTCGAAATGGAGCGACCTGATTTCCCTCCTCAGCGGAGTTCCCTACCAGACCGTATATCCCGAGTGGTACAACATCGCGGGCAGGGCGATTAATTTTTCATCGATGATTCGATGGGATGCGCAGAAGCGCAGGGTGTTTGCGTCGCTGAGCTCTCCGGTAGAGGGGCGTGCGGATCGAATGGCTTCTGTTTTTGTCGATGCACGTGATGAAAACTGGAACTTATCACAAACCTTTTCTGGATCTTCCTCTCCACTCACAGATTTGAATTTGCGACGGTTTGAGGCCGGCGTTGAACTGCGATTCGCGGCGAACGGCAACTGGAGTTGGACCGCAGGCGCGGGTGTCGTTGGCAGAAAATTTCTGAACGCCGGGACGAGCCTCTCCCCGGGTGTTGCCCCATTTTTTGCGAATAGTACTTCCATGGAGGCGTGGCTGGGGGCAAAGCGAACGCTGTGGCGAGTCCCGGAACGCCGCTTCACAGTGGACGGCGAGGCTAAATCGCGATTCGGACGCGGTTTTAAAGACGAGCTGGGTCCTTTTGGGTCGCTCGGCGGGACTCTACGAGCGAAATGGCTACCTCATGCACGCGGAGACGATGACGCAATCCAGTTTCGAGTACGCGGTTCTAATACATTTGGAACTGTGCCGCTGGATCAACTGTTCGAACTGGGACTCGATCGCGACACGACGCTTTGGTTGCGCGGCCATGGGGCAACGACCGACGGCAAGAAAGGCGGTGCACCGCTGGGGCGGCGATATGTGCTGCTCAATTCGGAGTACGACAAGACGCTTTATGACGGCGGGTTTTTCCGGTTTCAGGCGGGGCCATTCCTGGATATGGGAAAGATCACGGATCCTTCCGGTGTTTTTGGTGACCGGCGGTGGCTTGTGGACACCGGAGTTCAGGTGAAGCTGCGCGTTCTGGGTAGCGTTTCCGTTGTGCTTTCTTATGGCCGCGACTTGCGCAACGGCCGCGGAGCTTTCTTTGGAACCACCGAGCACTAGGGCTCAAAACAAAAAACGCCGGTCAGGCCGGCGTTTTTTGACGAATCTCTTCGGAAACCCTAAAAGTGGATGACCGCGCCCCCGCCAAACTGAAAATTGTTTTGTGATTGGGAGTAGAGCTGCGAGCGAACGTAGTCGCCGTTGACTCGAAATGAGAGACGAGCGTTGTACCGGAGGTCAACACCGGCACCGACCTGGAGCGCAAAACCGTTTTTGCCGCCGACAGCCGTTTGAGGAATCATGTGCAGGCCACCGACGAGGGCGTGCATCCAGGGCTCGTATTTGCGCTTCGGGTCACGCCAGGCGATTCGACCGCCGCCTGTGTAGAGAAGATACTTGGATCTTTCATCGGAGAACACCTTGGTTCCAAAGGCTGAAACAATGCTGCCTTCAACAGCGAACCAATCGTTCAAGTAATAGCTCAATGAAGTATGCAGCCCGTTCAGATTGGAGTTGAAGGGCGTTGAACGAAAACGGACGTACTCATATCCGATGCCGAGCTGGAAGCGATAGTCGTCATTATTACCGAAATAGAATCTTGGCTCGGGCTGGGGATTCGGATTGGCAGAAGGAGTGGGCACGGCAACCGTGTCGCCGGTAACCGAAGAAACAAGCTGGATGCCTTCCCCGGCCGCGGTAAATCTGTGCGCGTTTGTCCCAGCAGGAGTATTCAAATTGAATGCGCCATCTTGCGCTGCGGCAATACCGGCGCTACCGAAAGTTGCGATTACAGCCAGAACTAACCGTTTCATGTTCGTATTCCTTAAAATGCGGGCCCACGCCTGGCTCCGGCCACTCTGTTACGGTAAACAACCAGCGGCTGGTTTGTCCATGCTATTTCTTACTGATGGCACGGAAACAAAAACGATGCTGTGCCGGTCAAGTACCACTGGCTGGGGCTGGTTGGGGGCCTAGCGGCCATGGCGGAGATAGTCGTCCGTTTTGTTCAGCCAATCTTCGCGTGGCGGGTCGAATACATCCAAGTCGACGGTATCTTCGAGCGCCCAGGCTTCATGGGGCATGTTTGGGGGGATACAGAGCACTTCGCCAGCCTTAACGACGATTTCTTTGCCATCTATGGCAAATTTTAGGGCGCCTTCGAGAATATAAGTGACTTGCTCATTGTGGTGATGGTGCAAAGGCACATGGGCGCCCTTCTTCATGATGACCCGGGCAAGCATCAGCTTCTGGCCGCAGAGCATCTCGCGGTCAATGAGAGGGTTCAAATGTTCACGTTCAACGGTGTTCCAGGGTATGTATTTCGCTTCGGGCGTGTTGCTCATTTCTTGTCTCCATAAAGTTTGGCCGCCGTGTCGTGCAGGTAGAGCTGGGCCAGTTCGAGAGCCTTGTCTTCCGTGATGGCGCCTTCGGCGACCAATTCGGCAAGGGCCGCGGAAAGAGCGGAGCGAGTGGTCCGCGCAGCAAGCCAGAAACTTTCTTCAGCACCGAGGGCATCGTTGAATGGGAAAGCGTCTGAGCCGAACATCATCTTGTCTGGATAAAGCGTGAGCAACTGCTTCAGGACACCTTTGAACTGTGAAGGATAGAGCAGTTCGGACTGAAATGAAGTGTCGAGGTAGACGTTTTTCACGGCGGTCAGCAAAGCGGCTTCCTTTTCGTATGGCCAGCCACCGTGAACGAGGACGAATGTCACGTTTTTGTAGCGAGGATCGCGCAGGACGTTTTCGAGGTTGAGGACGTTACCTTGCCGGAGACTGAAATAGTCGCCGATGCCGACCGCCGTGTGAAAGTGCATCGGCAATTTAAGTTTTCCGGCCTGCTCGACCATTACCCGGAAAATGTGATCTTGGAAAAGGCGGTATTCATCGGCAGTGGGAACGCCGCCGTCTTTGTACTTTGCGTAGATGGCAGCCGCTTTTTCTCGCGGCGGGTCGCTGAAATAGAGCGTCCGGAAATAGGCGGCCTCAAACTTGATAGCCACACCGCCGCGTTTCTGGTTATCTTCCATGGTACGCCGGACAAAATCATCGTAGTCCGTAAGCACTGCGGGCAAACCAGCCATGTTCATTTGTTTTTTGTAACGAAGCAGCATTTTTTCCTGGAGCGGTACGTACACGCTCATGTCCGGAGTGCTAGCTTTTTGGTCGTGATTGTCAAACGGATAGAAAAACGAATCACCAAAAAAGACCCAGTGAAAACGTTTAGGGTCCAGGTAAGGAGCCATGAAGGCGCGGTTGGCGAGGCAAATGTCAAAATTCAATTTGTCGAGGATGCCGTCGAAATAGGCGGAGTCTCCCTTCATCTCGGCGGCCTTCTTTTTGTCGGCCAGCCATTTCGCGTGCTCTGGCTTGAAATCGTCGTAGGGATAGCCGAAAAGGGCTTTTGCCGCGGTGACGAATTCGGGATTGTCGTCGCGCAGGCGAAGAACGCTACTTTCTTCTGGCGGGGAGGCCATGGCGTCGACGTCTGAATCGTCCGCGAAGCCCGGGTGAGAGTGGTTATCGTAAATGGGAATTCGTTCGATCTTTTGCGAAAGGCGATCGTAGATTGCTTGAAAGTCCTGAGAGGGAAAAGGGCTCGTTTGAGCCAAGAGATTCGGAGATGTGCTCAGAAAAATTGCGAGAACAAACGCAACTGGAACCGCTCGCTTCATTCGAACCCCCGTCGGACAAAGTGTCATAAGTTGGTACGAAAAACCCGCGTGTTATTTTGCAACAGCGGCGCGCCACTTGTTGGAGACGCGCTGCATTCTTTCCAAAGCCTCTTCGAGAAGATTGCGGGCGCTGACCAGTGAAAAACGCAGATAGTTCTTCCCTTCCGCGCCAAAAGCGGCTCCGGCGATTGCGGCGACGCCCCCTTCCTCCAGAAGAATTTTCTGGATCTCTTCGGCGCTACAACCTGTGTCTTCGATGTTCACCCAGGCATAGAAAGCACCGTCGGGCGATTGGCAACGGAAGCCAGGGATTTTGTTGAGGCCAGCGACGAAAAGGTCGCGGCGTTTGCGATATTCCGCAGTCATGGCGTCCACTGCATTCGTCGAATCGCGCAAGGCTTCGATTGCGGCTATCTGCGTGAATTCCGCGGCGCAAGTAAACGTATTCAGGACGAGCAGATCCATGGCGTCGATCACATGCTTTGGCGCGACGCCATAACCGAGGCGCCAGCCTGTCATCGCAAAGCTTTTTGAAAAGCCATCAATGATGATGGTGCGCTCAGCCATTCCGGGCAGCGCCCAGGGAGAGAGATATTCGCCGCCGAAGAGGATGCGAGCATAGATTTCATCACTGAGAAGCCAGAGATCATGCTTATGGGCGAGATCGGCAAGGCCTCGCAGTCTCCTTTCGTCAAAAACCGTTCCGGTCGGATTGTTCGGAGAATTGAAAATCAAAACGCTTGTCTTGGACGTTATTTTTGAGGCGATTTCGTTCAGGTTCGGTTGAAACTTGTTCTTCTCTACCAATCCGAAAGGCACGGCTTTTGCCCCGAGGCCGCGCGTAAAGGATGGATAGATGGGGAAACCGGGGTCGGGATAGAGAACTTCATCGCCGGGTTCAATGAGCGCCATCATGGCGAGTGAAAGCGCCATTTTGCAGCCGGGAGCAACGAGAATTTCTTCCGGTTGGACATCGATGTGGCGCGTGCGTTTCAGGTAGGCGGCGATCTCCTCGCGCAAAGCAGGGATGCCGCGTGTGGCGCAATAGCGATCGCGGCCTGACGCAACAGCGCTGCGTACGGCGTCCACAACCGGCGGCGCAGGATGGAAATCCGGTTCGCCCAATTCAAGATGAATGATGGAACGGCCCTGTTTTTCCAGCTCCTTCGCGTGCGAAAAGACGGCCAGCGCGCCTTCGCCATTCAACTGTGAAACACGCGTCGCAATTCGCCGGGAACCCATGGGCAGCAGTCTATCATTTCGCAGCAGGCGGAGGCGTGACGGGAATATGGAGGCCGTCGATGAAACGAGGAAACATTTCAAACGCCGCAGCCGTGAGGAACAGCTCGACGATCTCAGGTTCCGAATAGATCGTGCTCATCTCAGCAAAAAAACTGTCGTCCACTGCCGAACCGCCCAGATGCAATTTGTCGGCAAGGCGAAACCCGATTTTCTCTTTTGGCGAAAACGGGCCATTTTCGCAATCGCCGACGGCTGTGATTTGCTCTTCAGTCGCACCTTTTTGACGCGCCGAAATGCTGTGCGCTCGAATGGCGTACTCGCTGGCGTTGCGCTGCGAGACGCGGATCGCGACCAGTTCCTTGTACCATCCTTTCAAAGCTCCGTCGGCCAGGAGTGGTTTCAAGAAGCCAGCCACGGCTTGAGCGATGGCCGGCGTATGGGCCAACGCCTTAAACATGTTTGGTACAACGCCTCGTGCCGCGAGCAACGCGTCATAAACGGCGGCAATTTCCGGCGTTACTTGATCTCGTTCCAGCAAACGAATCCTGTTGTCAGGGGTCATCCTATTGTCGCTCCCTGAATAATTTTACAACGGAAAAACAAAGGCGCCCCGACGGGGTCGGGGCGCCTTGGAAGTAATGATGAATTGCGCGAATCTCTAGAACGAATAGCGCAGCGAGAATTGAATCAAGCGCGGCGTGCCTAATGTGCTGGTGATCTTACCGAACGGAGATGTCGTCAGTATTCCGTTCACGCAATTGGGTGTCCCGGCAGTGCACTGAAAGCCTTCAACATCCGTAAAAGCCGGATTTCCGAAGTTTGCATGATTCCACATGTTGAAGAAGTCCGTGGTGAAACGCAGGGATTGCCGCTCGGTAAGCTTGAAGTTCTTGATTAGCGAAAAATCCCAGTTTTGTTGACCCGGACCGCGGTAGGTGTTGCGTCCGAGATTCCCAAATCCGGTGGTGCAGAAGTTGGAATTTGGAAAAACAGTTGGATCGGGCTGGTTCGGATCGCATTGTGTGGGATAGAGCAAAGGCGCTGTCGTGAAAGCGGCTGGATTCAAGTAACCGTCAATCCGTGTTCCGATGCCCCCATGGCTCAAGCCGCTCGAGAGAGAAGCACCATTGGCAAGACTCGCGGTTTCCACTCCAGGAGCAGAGCCGAGCCCGAGAAATGCACTTCCAGCACCAGAGTCGAGCACGGAAAAGGGCGAGCCGGACTGCACTAGGGTGATGCCACTGATAGCCCAACCGCTGAGAAACGCACCTTTAAGACCCTTTTCATCCCTGAACCAGGGCAAGTCGTAGCGGTAGCTGACGGCGAGACGATGTGTTCGGTCAAAGTCAGACAATCCGCGAGAGGCATCCAGCGTGGATTCATCATTGAAAGCACTGTTAAATGCAGTGTTGCCGGTGGAAGTGGCGTCAATCGATTTGGAAAAGGTGTATGCCGCCTGGAAGTAGCCAGCGGACCAACGGCGTGAAAGTGTTGTTTGCAGAGAATGGTAATGGGAATAGGCGTCATTGGCGAACAATTGGAAGCCGTTGTAGCCGTTGATGCCCTGCGCACGCGAGCGAGCAACCGCGTTGGCAAAAGTGTTTGCGGTAATGTTCTGTCCTCCCACTACAACAGGATTCGTAGGAGTGGCGTTCTGCGATTGCAGAGCATCGCGGGTTTCGCGGAGATGCGTGCCCTTGGTGCCAACATAGCCAACTTCAAGTACCCATTGACGGCCAAGTGCGTGTTGTACGGTGAGATTCCATTGTTGCGTGTTGGGAACCACAAAGTGCCTGGGCACTGCGAGGCCGAAAATCCCGAGTGTTTGCAACGGCCCTGGACAGGCAGCGCCAGAGGCAGTGCCATAAATGCCTGCTTGCGTCGTGTCGTTGCCTGTAAAACCCTGAAAAACGTTCAGGCAGGGTACAAAGTTCGGATCGAGCGTGCCGGCCTGCGGGAGTGCGTTTGGATTCGGGTTGGGGCAACCAGGTAGTGGAGTTGCTGAAAAATAAGACCCTAGGCAGCCAGGGGCGCCTCCGCCGAAGGCTACAGGGAGAAACGGCGTCTGGAAAGACAGTTGGTCGGCAGTGCCGACATCTTCGCGGACGTAGTAGATGCCATAGCCCGCTCGGATCGTGGTGTTGTGATGGCCGAATAGATCGTAGGCCAGGCCAATGCGAGGACCGAGGCCTGTGGAGTAGTTATTGTCGAACGTCGAACTGTTCGAACTCCCGGTTAGCCCAGCTAAGTTCAACTTCTTGACGCAGGAAGGGTAAAGAAAAGGAAATTCACCGGCGTTCGCCAAACTCGGATCGAGATTGCCGATGTGGCAAAGGTCGTCGTGGAATGCGCCCATCACTTCCGTGCGGAAACCAAGATTTAGAGTCAGGTTTGGCCGGAACTTCCAGTCGTCCTGAGCGAACACGGCAAAATTGTTTGAACGATATTCGTGGTTGGAAAGGCCACCGCCGCCGAAGCTGAATTGGGGAGTGCCAAGCAAAAAGTTTTGAAAGTCGGTATTGCCATCAGGCGTGTTCGTAAAGAAGAGCTCGCCGTTGAAGACTTGCGGGAAGTTCTTGTCGAGGCTCACACGAATAAACTCGCCGCCAAAACGAAATACATGAGCGCCGTGGACCCAACTGACAGTGTCCACAAAATTGAGGTTGTTTTGGTCCTGTGATTGGTTTCCGAAGGGGGCCGGACCGATTTCAAAGCCGGAACTGGCGAACACGAACTTATAAATGGAATTCGTCACGCTATTGGTGGGCCTATCGATTCCCAAATCGGTGGTAGTGACTGGCGGAATGTTGTTCAGTTCGTCGTTGATATGCACGAATCCGAAACGAAATTCGTTAACGAGTGTTGGCGAGAAAAGATGAGTTTCCGTGATATTCAGAAAACGCGCATGGACCGGAGTGTCAAACGGGAAGTTCAGCGCGGTCGAACTAACGCTACTAGCTAAAGTGCTGCCGAGAGATTCCGGTAAGTCTCCTCCACCGAAGGGCAGAAATGTTTCGGAATCAGAAAAGAAGAAACGGGCCGAAAGCTTATCCTGGCCACCGCGGAATTCGCGATCCCAATTCGTCGTGAATTGATCGTCGGTGTACTTGCCCGGACTGCTGATCGCAAATGCGCCTGTCGCCGGATCACTAGTGGGAATCAGGAAACCATTGGTAGCACCACCAAACTGATTACTTTTGAAATTCAGAAGCTTGCTGACTACAGGATCGATAGCTGTCGTGGTATTCCCAAAGAATGCCTGGGAAATCGAGGCATCGGAACGATCTGTAGGAAGCGAAGGAATCGTGGTGCTGATGAACGTGCCCGGGGAAAGACCGCTACGCTGGCGCGTACCTTGATAGTTCACGAAAAAGAAACCCGCTTTCTCTTTCACTACTGGCCCACCAACGCTCACGCCAAAAATGTTTTGCTTGATGTCCGGCCGTGCTTCACCTTGGCGATTGAGAAAAAAATCGTTCGCATTTAAAACGTCATTGCGGAAAAATTCGTAGGCGTCTCCGTGAAATTCACGGGCGCCGGACTTGAGAATGGCATTGACGTTTCCTCCTCCGTTACGGCCCTGGCTCGCGTCGTAAAGCGAAGTCTGCACTTTGAATTCCTGAATTACATCGGGATTTGGAAGAGGAACATAGGTGGCCTGCGCGACGTTGTAGTCGGTGGCGCTAATGCCTTCGATGAGGAAATTGTTATTGTCCTCGCGCTGGCCGTTCACGAAGAGTTTTACAGACCCACGACCGAGCTGTGCCGCAGCATTCAATTCGCCCTGTGCTCCGGTAGAGAGCGTCAGAAGTTGCTGGTAGTTTTGCGTGGCGAGAGGCAGTTCGCGGACGGTTTCTCGGGAGATGGATTGTCCCGTAGTCGCATTTGTTGTTTCCACAGTGGTGACTGTTGCAGAAATCTCGATCTTTTCGCTGACGGCGCCGGTTTTCAGTGTAATGGCGATCTTGGTGGTTTCCGTAACGCGAACTTCGATATTGGAAGCTTTCGCTTCGGAGAAGCCGGATTTGTTCACTACAACGTAGTACGTGCCGGGAGGCAGAAGAGTCGCGACAAAGCTGCCATCCGTGCCCGTGGAGATCTTGCGGACCACGGAGTCCGTGGCAACGCTGACGATTTGAACTTCGGCATCGGCAACGGCGCCGCCGCTTGCATCCAACACGTCGCCGCTGATTGCGCCGGTAGCGCCGCCCTGACCATAAACACGGCCAGCCGTGAACGCGAAAACCAGTAGAAACACTATCCCTATAGAAAACTTAAGAATGCGCTGCATGATTTCCCCCAGTAAAGAAGCTTCGCTACTTCCAACCCTGTTAACTCCCACACCCCATGTCGGAAGTCGTGCCAACTGGCGGGTTTGGAATTGAGCGCGGGAACAACTCTCACATTCCCTTATATTCAACGTAATGATTCAGTTCGGGTGTGTCAACCGGTCGACAATGCAAGATTTCCATCTGGTACATCAGGATTCCGATGGCCAGATTCTGGCACACGAGGCAAGGATTACGGTGTGCGCTTGACCACCACGCTCCACTAAGCGAACATGAACTAACCATGCGGACGAGGTAACCCGCCGCCTTATTGTTACGTCCTATATACGAGACTCAGTGCCTACCGGGAGTACGCTATGACCAGGCCAGCCACCTTCCGACTTATTTCCTCTTTTGTATTTTTGGCCCTTTGCTTAACAGCAAAATCTGCCCTTGCGGATAGTTCGCATGTGCGGATCATTCGCTTGAGTTACGTGCAAGGGGATGTGCGAATTGCACATGACATTTCTGGCGATCCGCTACAGACCGGCGACACGGCTTGGGAGCGAGCAACTCTGAATATGCCCATCCATCAGGCCGATGCGATAGCCACGGACAATGGGCGCGCCGAGGTGGAGTTTGAAAGCGGCAACGTTGCGTTTCTGGCGGAAAACACAGTACTCGAATTCTATGACTTGTCTCTCGACGATGGCTCTTTCACGACTCGGCTGATTTTGCGGCAGGGCTCGGCATCTTTCTACGTGCGGCCGGGACGCGGGGATTATTTCAGTGTGACGGGCGGCGACTTCAGCGTAGAAGCCAATAACAAGGCGGAATTTCGGGTTAACAATTACGACGACGGCAGCGATGTGCAAGTGTTTCAGGGCCATATTTCGGTGTTGAGCAAAGGCAAAACCACACCCGTCTCAAAGGGACAAGGCTTTTCCGTCCAGGCAGCGGATCCCAATTCTGCAAGTGTGGACACCGCAACCAACACCGATGACTTCGATCAATGGGTTTCCGGCAGGATTGAGTCGGGGCAGGCAGCGGTCACTTCGTCACAGCAATACTCCGGTGTCTACGACTACACTTCTGGATTCGGTGACTTGTATACCTACGGAGGCTGGTATTCCGTGGCGGGATATGGCTACTGCTGGCGCCCGTACGGCGTTGGTTATGGCTGGAATCCTTTCCAGATTGGGCATTGGTTTTTTGATACGACTACCCGCACGTGGGTATTTATTGGCTCACAGCCGTGGGGATGGCTGCCCTATCACTATGGCAATTGGATCTTCGAGCCTGGCAAAGGATGGGTCTGGACTCCGGTTGGATCATTTCCCTATGGGCGTTCCAGATCCTACGCTTATACGCGGGGCGGACAGTGGAAACCGGTAACGGGAACTTGGGTGAAGTCCGGGACGCAAATCGGGCTCGTGCCGACACATCCCCTCGATACGCGGGGCAAAACACCTATCAATCTGCAGCAGGGAGTTTTTCCGGTATCGCAGCGCGGAGTCCTGGATCCGGTGCAGGTGAGCACTTTGGAGAATTGGAAGAATTTGCACAAAGGACCAGCTCGCGATTCCCTGCCCACTGAATCGACTAGCGCTGCGGCGCCTTCGCGCGTCACGCGCATGATGACGGCAGGTGGCTCTGCGACAGGAGTGGTCGCGGCAGGCCGAGAATCATCGGGAATTGCGTTTGACCCAGCAGAGCACCGGTTCGTGAACAACTCTGTGGCGCGTTCCACGGAGCGCGAGGCGGTGGAAAGGTCCAACGGTGCTGTAGTTGGTGGAAAGCAGATTGAACCCGGGAACAATGCGGCAAGGAATTCAGACATGCGGCGCGGCACAGAAACGCCAGGTGGCCGGAGCGCATCGGCGACATCGGCACGCGGATCGATGCCTCCTTCGGCTCGTTCTTCGACGCCACCGACACCTCCTCCGGCCAGTTCAAGCGCGCGTGGCGGAAGTACGGCATCCGGTGGCGGAGGATCCCGCTGGGGTGGTAGTTCGGGGAGTTCTTCATCGGGAGGATCGTCTCGTTCATCGTCGGGAGGGTCTTCCGGTTCATCCTCTTCGTCGGCGAGTTCCTCCAGATCATCGAGTTCGAGCTCTTCGTCTTCCTCCGGCAGTTCTTCGGGTGGACGCCCGCACTAAAGCGTATAAACAGTTTTTGGCAAAAAGAGCGGCCGCAACATAAGAGGCCGCTCTTTCTTTTTCGAAAACAACCTTCCCTTAATAAAAAATCATCCCCGCATATCCCACGACTCGCCGATGGTCGCCAGAGACCGCAGCCGAAGTCGCATGTTGAACAGTTTCAGCGCGGGTCGCTTGCAGCGACTGCAATGCAATCAGCATCGCAACTGCGGGACCAAGCCCGCACATGGAAATAGCTTCGGCTCGGCAGACATCATACAGTCCGCGTGGATCCATCGCTTCAAGCTGGGCGATTGCTTTCGCGTCTTTCTGGCGGGTAGTTGTTTCGTCTTCGTAGTGATTCAGATCAGAGGTCGTCAAAAGCAAAATATCTTCTTGTGATTCAGAAAGAGTGTGGCCAATTGCTTCCCCAATCGCCTGCAATTCCTCGAATCGAATTGTGCCGAGCGCGATAGGGACAAATGTAAAATCCGGCCTGAGCACTTGCAAAAACGGAAGCTGTACTTCCAGAGAGTGCTCTTGCGCGTGCGCGACGGCGTCTTCCTTGAACAGGACGCACTTCTCTTTCAATTTTTCCGCGAGTTGTGAATCAATTTGTGCATCGCCAAGAGGGGTCTTCCACGCGCCTTCGCTTAATATTGCCGCGTTTTCACCCCGCGGAAAGTGCCTGACTCCAAGGACGAGTATTTTTTTCGGTATTTCGATTTGACCAATCACAGCCCCGGCCACTCGGCCCGAATAAACGTATCCAGCATGAGGAACAAGACATGCTTTAGCGCGCGCTTTGTTCTTATGCAGATCTTGTTGGGCGCATTGCCGGACGAGCTTTATGAGTTCCTGTGTATTGGCGGGATAAAACTGTCCTGCAACAGCCGGGAGGCGAAGCATAGTCGCTCCGCAAATCAGATGGGTTTGGAAGCTTTGCCTTTTACCTTGAGCGCCTTGTTTGTGACCGGGTCGTAATACACCGTGACTTTATCTCCGTACTGATAGCCGCCTTTATCAATAATCTTTTGCATCCTGGCGCTGGCGTCCGGAGAGAGTGTGAAGGTTTGTACAGCAAGCTCGTTTTGCGTGGAACGCACGGTGATGAGGACTGAGTTCGAATTCATCACGGTTCCTTCAAATTTCGGGCGAAGATCCTGCTTTTTCGGTTTGATCGTTTGGATGGCGATTGCCGCTGCAGTGCCGACGACAATCGGATCCTGAGCCGCGGCTACGCCGCAGCTGACGCCCATGAGGACGGCAAGGGCCAGTGCGTGCTTCGCGCCGAATTTGATTGCCAGTTTCATTCGATGTCATCCGTTGCAATTCGCAAAGACTTCAGGAAGCGAACGTCTTGCGGGGTCATGGTTAGCCGAGCAGCGGGCTTGCGCTCCACGTCAGCCGTTTCCTGCATGGATTCTTGATCCACCTGAATGCGAAGCGATTCCAAGAATCTGCGGTCAAGCGTCGTCAGGTGTGTTTCCTTGCCTTCGCCGTCGCGTTTGGCCAGACCAATTGTGGCGTCCAGTTTCAGCACGATGTCGTAGCCGTGCGCGCGCACTCCTGCTATAGCTCCGGTAATACGATCCGACTCGGACACCGTATCGTTGATCGCGTGTCCCAATTCGCGAAGCAAGTTTTTAAGGTGATCGTCGAGTTGCAAGGCTGGCTCCCTAATACATCTGAGTTCATTCTAGGACTCAGTCAAGTTGGATACAAGCGGGGGTGCTTTTGTTGTCTCCAAACGGTTCACAGCACCTTGGTACAGCTTCGGGCGTACAGTTTCCGGAGCTGCGCTAAGATATTTGTATGTCCGCAGTTGCTCGAACGGTTTCTGCACAGGCGCCCCAGCGAAAGGGATTTCGTCGTTTCTGGCTTGCGTTAAAGCAGCTATTTCACGAACTCGTGGGAGCTATCTTCGCTGTGCTCACGTTGTTTTGGATACAAAACGCGCTTCGCGCCTGGAGCAGAGATGGCGCTTATTGGCTCGTCGGCGCAGCTGCTTTCCTAGCTCTTTTGATGGCGGTATTTTCGTTTACGTCATTCCGCAACGCGCGGCGCGTGCAATCCTCCTGACAATCATGCCGGACTATCCCAAATCTTCCTCGACGGAACGCAAAGAGCGCTTCACCACGCTGTCCGGAATTCCCGTGGACCGGCTCTATGAACCAGATGCTATCGAGGCAAATGCCTTGGAGAAAAGTGTCGGTTATCCTGGGGAATCTCCTTATACGCGGGGAATTTATCCGACGATGCACCGCGGCCGGCTTTGGACGATGCGGCAGTATGCAGGATTCGGCACGGCGGTCGAATCGAATCAGCGGTATCGCTATTTGCTGAGCAAGGGCCAGGCCGGATTGTCGGTTGCGTTCGATCTACCCACTCAAATTGGGATGGATTCCGACGCGCCACTTGCGCTTGGGGAAGTCGGAAAAGTCGGCGTTGCAATCGATTCCCTGGAAGACATGCAGACACTCTTCGAAGAGATTCCGCTCGAAAATGTTTCCACTTCAATGACCATCAACGCGACGGCGGCAATTTTATTGAGCCTTTACGTCGCGGTAGCAAAGAAACAGGGCGCGAATCTTTCCAAGCTTTCCGGGACCGTGCAAAACGACATTTTGAAAGAGTACATCGCGCGGGGAACGTACATTTATCCTGTCCGGCCTGCGATGCGTATCGTTACGGACATTTTCGCTTGGTGCAAAGAGAACTTGCCTCGCTGGAATACGATTTCGATTTCCGGTTATCACATTCGCGAAGCGGGTTCGACGGCGATTCAGGAAGTTGCATTCACTCTTGCGGATGGTATCGCGTACGTGCAGGCGGCTCTTGACGCAGGGTTGGCCGTGGATGAGTTTGCACCTCAACTCTCCTTCTTTTTCAACGCGCACAATGACTTGCTCGAAGAAATTGCGAAGTTCCGCGCGGCGCGGCGTCTTTGGGCTCGCATCATGGAAGAGAGATTCCGTGCCAAAGATCCACGGTCCCTGCTCTTGCGGTTTCATGCACAAACGGCGGGGTCTTCCCTGACCGCCCAACAGCCAGAAAACAATATCGTGCGCGTAGCGATCCAAGCACTTGCGGCAGTACTCGGCGGATGCCAATCTTTGCACACCAACTCCATGGATGAAGCGCTCGCATTGCCCACGGAAGACGCGGCGCTTATCGCCTTGCGTACCCAACAAATCGTCGCGCACGAAACGGGCGTCACGAACACCATCGATCCCGTCGGTGGTTCATACGCGATCGAACGGCTAACGGATCAAATCGAGGCTGGCGCAAGAACTTACATCGAAAAGATCGACGCGCTCGGCGGAATGTTACGCGCCATCGAGGCTGGATTTGTGCAGGGGGAAATTCAGAAAGCAGCCTATGACTTCCAGCGCGCGGTAGAAACAAAGGAACAGATCGTTGTCGGTGTGAATGAGTTCGTAGCAGAACAAGAACGCACGATTCCCTTGTTGCGCATCAACGAAGAAATTGAACGTTCTCAGGTCGCGCGGCTGCAAGCACTCCGTGCAAAACGTGACAGCGCCAAGACACAATTGGCCCTAGCCGAGCTCGCGCGACGCGCCGCCACCACAGAAAATCTGCTGCCCGCAATTCTTGCGGCCGTTGAAGCCTACGCGACCGTCGGCGAGATTTCTGATACGCTTCGTCGCATATTTGGTGAATACCGGGAATCTGTGGTTCTTTAGGGCGGAGAACCAATGCTCCAAATTTTCCTCTTGATCGTAACGACGGGCGGAATCGCCGCCTATGCTCGGGGGCGGGGCGGGAATCCATGGTTGTGGGGTTCGCTCTCCGTTGCTGGGCACTTGATGATCCAATTCCTCGGCAGTTTCGCGCTCGGGTTGCTGGGACGTCAGCACGACGAAAACGCGATGCTTGCGCTGATAATTCTTTCCTGGATTTGGATTGGAATTATCGCGTTTTGCGCGCGATTTCTGCTGGGCATAAAATTGGAAAAGCCAGACGGTATGTGGTCTTGTTCGAACTGCAAGTACTTAAACCAGCGATATGCGGTGATCTGCGAAGCCTGTCGTCAACCATACGGAAAAAAAACAGCTAGAAGGAACGAAGCTGTCGTCTTGCCTTTGCTGTAGTATTCTTGCCCCGGTACGTCCTCTATGAGGTTGATTCTCGCTTCCGCTTCAGTGCGCCGCGCGGAAATCCTCCAATCCGCCGGTCTGCCCTTCACAGTTCTGTCTTCAGCGGTCGACGAAACCCCAATTCCGGGCGAGTCCGCACTGGAAATGGTCCGGCGCCTCGCCTTGGCAAAGGCTGAACTCGCGGCAGCACGTGCCGTGGGTCCCGCGATTGTGATTGCGGCGGACACGGTCGTGACGCTGGACAAAACCATTTTTGGAAAGCCACGTACTACTGAAGATGCGCGTCAAATGTTGGAGAAACTGGCAGGCAGAACCCACGCCGTAATTACGGGCGTTGCGCTGATTCGCTTGCCCGATGTGGAACGGCGGGAATTCCACGAGACCACGCAAGTGCATTTCGAAGCGTTGAATGACGAGGAGATCACGCGGTATCTCGCAAGCGGCGAACCCTTCGACAAGGCAGGTGCATACGCTATTCAGGGGCGTGCTGGACGCTACATTTCGCGCATCGAGGGCTGCTATTACAACGTCGTCGGCCTGCCACTAGCGCGGCTTTGCGCTGCCCTCACGGATCTTGGCTGGACAGAAGACAACTCCTAAAAAAGAAGAGGCGCTCCGTTTAGGGAGCGCCTCTCTTCTAAACTAATTCGCCGATTTACTTCTTCGGTGCAACGCCAGGTTGCGTGCGGGTATTGTGTTTCTTGTTGTAGATGTTCTTCGACGCCTTGTTTTGTTCGTGATTGATCTGCGCTTTTTCGCCAGTGGTTAATTTGCCGCCGTTCGCTGCGCGATCTGCTTTCACTTGCTGGTTGATGCCCTTCTGCTGGTTTTCCAGCTTTGCCGTTTCGCCGGCCGTGAGCTGGCCGCTCTTCACACCCTGCGCGATACGATCCTGCTGATTTTCACGGCGCTGGCCAACTTCGTTGTTGCCATAGTGAGCCGTGTTTGCGTTGTGCTTGTCGTTGTAAATCTGCTTGGACATCTGATTCTGCTGGCGATTGACCTTCGCCCGTTCAGCCGGAGTCAGCTTGCCACCGTTCGCAGCGCGGTCAGCCTTGATTTCGCCGTTCACGGCCGCTTCCTTCGTTTCCAGCTTGGAAGTTTCCCCTGCCGTCAGCTGACCGCTTTGAATTCCATTCGCAATGCGGTCCTGCTGATTTTCCTTGCGCTGCTTAATTGTAGGATCTTGTGATGCATTCGTGCTTGAGGTATTGGAGGATCCGTTCGACGCCGGATCCTGCGCCATGGCCACGCCGCCTACTATGAGCGCTAAAACAGGTATTGCAGTCCACTTCGCAAGATTGAATTTCATCTTTGTCTCTCCTCGAGCTTTCTTTGTCATTTCTACCGGGCTACCTGGATTAACCCCAGTGTGAATGTAAAGTTTCGTCGCACACTACTGGTCACTGGTACAGGCTTGAGGGGATAGAAACGCAAGCGTGTGGTTTTCGACTTTGTTTCGCAATTAAAAAGGCGCCCCAAAATGGAGCGCCTCTTTTGCAATTAACGAAATTTTTGTCTTTAACCTTTAGGACTTCTTTTCTTCCGCGGGTTTGTCAGTTGCCGTGGGCTGCGCTGGAGGTGCCGGAGGCGGCGTAGATTGCGCTTGGTTGTTTCCGGACATGCCTTCCTTGAAACCGCGCACGCCTTCGCCGAGCCCGCGCATCAATTCAGGAATTTTGCGGCCGCCGAACAAAATCAGCACGACTACCAGAATAATCAGCCAGTGGATTGGGAATTCCATGATACCTCCTGCCCCTGACTATTAACCTTATCACGCCAGAATCTATTCCAACATTTGGGGCATTCGCGTGAAATCAGAGTATAACACGCTCATCTCCCGCCCGGCGGGTGACCCGCTCGCGGTCCAGGTATTCGAGCAGGGGTATTGCGTATTTACGCGAAATCCCGGTGAGTTCCTTAAAGGCGGGTACTGAGATTCGCTCGCTCTTCGCCTTCTTGTAACCCGCGACTTTTTGCCGCATTTCCTGCAGCGCATCTGCGTGGAAGATTAATTCTACGGAAACGCGGAGTAGTTTCTTTTCTCGTAGAAGCATTTGCAGGAGTTTTTCCGCACGTTTTGGTTCGACGGCCAATTGCGCCAGCACATCCTTGACTGGAGGCACAGCGAGTCCCGCTTTCGCAAAAGCTGACTCAATCTGCTCGTGAGCGCGTTGTTCTTCGGGAAGCAGCGTGATTTCCGATCCCGCGCGCTTTACTGTTTCTCCTTGGAGGAACACTCTTTGTTCTTTAGCGAGTTGCTCGAGTGCCGCACGAAATGTTTCTTGCCGGATGCGCCGACCTGATTTTGCGCGTAAATCTTCCCGTGCAATTCCTGGTATCAGCGGATTCGCTCTATGAAAAACTTCGAGCGTCGACATGATTTTCGTTTGCAGTTCTTCGAACGATCTTTGCCCAACCAACAGGAGCGGTGATGCATTCACGACTCTTAATTGGCCAGCCGCTTCCTCGAGTTTGGCAATTCCCTGAATCGTGTTGTCCGACCAGCGTGTTCTGGCTGCAATCTCTTCTTGAGTGAGTCCAAACAGAGAACGCTGTGTCATCGCACGAAGGATTTTCTGATTGTCGGAACTTTGGAGAATATTTAGAAATTCCACACGGCCCGTATCTTTCTTCGCAGGACGCCGCGCGAGATTGTCCAACACAACTCCGCCGCCAATGGTCACCACGGGTGAGAATTGGCGCACAATGAAGCGGTCGCCGGGCAATACCAACGCAGGCTCTTGCAACCGCAAATGTGCGAAGCCGCTTTCTCCGCCCCGCAATTGTCCTGTTTCGTGCAGTCGAACCTCTGCAATAGTCCCGAACGTTCCGGTGTGGAAATGGACGCGAGAGCGTTGTTTGAGGATGGGAGCCGAAGAAATCAGTTCGAGACGTACGTCGATTCGTAGGGTCGGACGAAATCTTGAAGGAACAGTAAGTGCCAAGCCTCGCCTGATCGCAGCGTGCTCAATTCCGGCTAAATTAATTGCCGTTCTTTGCCCCGCAAACGCGCGTTCGGCGGACTTGCCGCCGGATTGCATGCCGCGCACGCGAAGCCGCTCACCGCCCGGCAGCAACTCTACTTCGTCACCTGCCGCAACGGTGCCAGATACCAGCGTGCCCGTGACGACCGTGCCGAAGCCCTTAATCGAAAACGATCGGTCAATGGGAAGGCGAAAAATGCCGCTCGCGTCTTTACCCTTTACGGCTTCCGCCTCCCGCACTAGAGAGCGGCTCAATTCCATGAGGCCGTCTCCGGTTTTTGCACTAACGGAGATCACTTCCGCACTCTCGAGGAACGATCCCTTCAAATATTCCTGAATATCCAGTTTCGTCAGGGCGAGTCCATCTGCGTCGACCAAATCGCTTTTTGTCAGTACGACGATTCCCCGCTGCACACCAAGCAAACGGCATATCTCAAAATGCTCGCGCGTTTGCGGTTTGATAGATTCATCGGCGGCAATCACCAGCAGCACAAGATCAATGCCCGCCGCACCGGCGAGCATGTTGCTCACGAATTTTTCGTGCCCCGGCACATCCACAAATCCGAAGCGCACTCCCGGTTCATCGAGAAACGCAAAGCCAAGATCAATCGTGATGCCACGGCGCTTCTCTTCTTCCAGGCGATCCGGATCCGTCCCGGTCAGCGCCCGCACTAGCGAGGACTTGCCATGATCAATATGGCCGGCAGTACCTACGATGACGTGTTTCAACGGAGAACTCATTTTTGTCAGAGGAGATTGATGCTACGGCAGGAGGAAAAGCCAGGTCAAACGGGCAGCTTTACTGTGCTGGATAGCCGGCTGCTTTTTTCACTTGTTCCGCCTGCCAAAGGTGGCGCCGGTCATGAGCATTGATGACCATCAACCCAGTGCCAACGGTAAAGTGAATAACGCCGATAAAGGGATTTTTGAAGCGTAAGCGATTTATGTCAACCGAGTCTGCACCCTTAACAACCGTGCGAAGTTCTTCATGTGACTCCATGAATGCTTCAAGAAGCTCGGCTGCATGTCCCTTTTGTGCGGGAAGGATTTTCGAAGGCGCCTTAAACTTGCCGCGTGCTGGGGCTTCCATACTTTGCACGAACCACCGGCCGAAGAAGCCAGGCACAATCTTTAGTGTGGGCTGTTTGTAACGCGCAGCACTATTTGAAACCGCCTCTTGAAGCGCCGCCGCGTAGACAGAATTCGTCTTTGCAAGGTGATCGAGGCACTGACAGATGCTCCAACTGTGGCCATTGTTGGGTTGCCAGTTTGCCTGTGCGGAAGAAAGGCCTTCCGCCAATTCTTTGGCTTCAGTTTCTGCTGCTCCAAAGGCCGCTAGAATCGACTCTAGAGTTGCTGTAAGTTCAGGCACAAATACCTACAAAACAGAAATCGTTTTTTGATGTAGAAAATTCACTTGGCCGCCGCGATTTCGTCCACGATCTCTTGCGCCGCGGCGCGCGGATCCTCCGCCGCCAGAATCGGACGCCCGACTACAATGTAATCCGCGCCAGCGCGAATCGCTTCCGCCGGAGTCGCCGTGCGCGCTTGATCGTCTTTTTTCCCGTTGTCAGTTTTTTCTTTGTCTTTGAGCCGCACGCCAGGCGTAACAATTAGAAAATCCCGGCCACACACTTTTCGGATCGCTTTGGCTTCCTGCACGGAAGCCACAACCCCGTCCACGCCCGAGGACTTTGCAAGCTTTGCCAATTTCATCACGCTGGTCTGCGGCGCTCCGCTAATGCCGGTTTCCCGCATAGCTTTCTGGTCCATGCTGGTCAGGATTGTCACAGCGAGCAATCGCGGCCGATCCATGCCCAAAGGAACTCCTGCGCTGATTGCCTGTGCCGCTGCCTTGAGCATCGTGCTGCCACCCAGCGCATGAACGTTCACGAGCTGCACACCATTCATCGCAGCCGAAGACAAAACCGCACCGGCAACCGTGTTGGGGATGTCGTGGAATTTCAGATCAAGGAAGATGCCCGGCCCGAGTGCGGAGATTTCCTTTACGGCAGCGGGGCCAGCGGCGGTAAAAAGCTGACTGCCAATTTTGAATAGCCCTACTAAGTCTGCCACTTGTTTCGCAAACTTCATGGCAGACGAAAGTGAATCAAAATCCAGCGCTACAATCAGGCTGCTTCGTGGATGGGCGTCGAAGGTCACTGTTTTGTGACCCCGACTTTGCGCGGGGTCAGCGCTTGTTCGGAACTTCCAGCAGTTCCAGGCGAACCTGGTTTACGCCGGAGTGAATCAGCCCAATCTTCCGGGCTACGCGGTAGGATACATCAATTTCCCGCCCCTCTTGATAGGGACCTCGGTCATTGATGCGTACTAGTTCAAACTTGCCGTTCCTGGGGTTTACGACCCGGATGACCGAGCCAAAGGGCAGATTCGGGTGGGCGGCCGTAAGAGCCTCGCAATCGAATCTTTCGCCATTTGCTGTCTTCTTGCCATCAAAGCCTGGTCCGTACCAGCTAGCGTTGCCTACCCAAGTCTTAATCGGCTTTACTGGCTCGCTCAGGTGAGCAACCAGCGGGGCTTCCATCGCGGGGGCGACGAGGAACATCAGTGGCACCCAGCGAACTGCAGCCCAGATCATAAAGAGTGGTCGTTTCATAGTGTTGTGTTTTTGCTACAAACTTCCAGAAAAGTGTAGCATCGTACAGGTGTTTTGTCAATGATTTTCTGCATCAAATTTTCCACGTATCTCATTGACAGTAAACGCTTTAACATCGAAAAGAGCCTTCGGAAGTGCCTTTACAAGGCGCCCACTGGCCCGAGGGTCAGCAAAGCTGGCCGTCCCTACCTGTACGCAAGTCGCACCCACGGATAGGTATTCAAGCACGTCACCAACCGATTCGACGCCCCCGAGGCCTATGATTGGTGCATTGACGGCGTGAAACGTTTCCCATACCAGACGGAGAGTAATGGGTTTAATCGCCGGCCCAGAAAGACCCCCAGTTTTGTTCCCGAGTCTGGACTTCGCGGTGTGAGAATCAAGTGCCATTGCGGGGTAAGTGTTTGCCACGGTGAGGGCGTCCGCGCCAGCGTCCACTGCGGCCCGAGCAACAAGTCCAATGTCTGTAACAAGAGGCGATAACTTTACCCAAAGAGGTCGTTGGACTGCAGCTTTCCTAGCCACGCCTACCACTTCGGAGACCATGTTTGGATCACTGCCGAATTGCATTCCACCCTTCTTGACGTTCGGGCAAGAAATGTTCAATTCATAGGCTGCCAAGCCCTCCTCCCCCTCGAGGGCCCGGATCACCTCCACATAATCGTCCAGGGTGTAGCCGAAGACGTTGGCTATGATTGCCGTATCGATTTTGCGCAGTACCGGGAGTTTTTCGGCGACGAAAGTCTTGACCCCAACGTTTTGGAGCCCAATGGCGTTCAGCATCCCTGAGGGGGTTTCACAAACGCGGGGAGCAGGAGCACCTTCAATTGGCTCTCTGGAGAGTCCCTTTGTAACGAAACCACCCAAGGCTTCCAGGTTCACCAAATGGGCGAATTCAAGGCCGTATCCAAAGGTTCCACTGGCGGCAAGAATGGGATTTCTCAGGCGTAGCGTCCCAACGCTTACGCTCAGGTCAACATCGGCCGGAGAATGGCCGCGTGGTACGGCGTCGGCAGGATTCACTTCGCAAAAAGAATATCACGAAGCGCGGGCGGGTTCGCGTTTTTCGCAGTGCGGTCTTACCGAACTGCGGTTTTTGCCGGAGCAGATTTCTTCACCAACGCTTCACTCAGAACACGGCCATCGTGAGTTGCGAGCGTGATTCCGCAAAGTGACGCGAGTGTGGGCGCAATGTCCGCTGGAGTCACTGCGCCCCAATATTCGCCATGCTGAATACCCCAGCCCATGAAAATAATCGGAACGTGCTGATCGTAATAGTAAGGAGTGCCATGACCAGTGCCATAGTCGCGCGGCTTGTCTGCGGCACCCGAAGACGCAAGCCAGTATGGCTTCGGTACGATCAATAAATCTCCACTGCGCCCAGGAAAATAGCTCGCTGCCTCGGCAGAACGAATCAAACTCTTTGTAGCTGGCCGGTCCACCAACTCTTCCGCGCGATATACATCCGCTACGCCTGGAACACTGCGAATCGCATCGAGTACCGCTTTCATCGCAGCGGGATCAGTTTTTAATTTGTCGTAGGTTCCCGTGGTGAAATATAAATCCGTGCTAGCGATCTGGGCTACAGCGGGAGCCGCATAGTTAGACGTCTTCAGAGTGTCTTCAATCTTTTGCTGCACGTCTGGCATATGCAAAACGCCGGCATTTGTACCTGATTTTTGCATGTCTTCGGGCACCGGCACGACGCCGTGATCCGCGCTTAACGCCACAACATAATTCTCTGCGCCCACTTTTGCATCCAAGTGTGCAAACAATTCGCCTAGATCCTTGTCCAACCTGACGTAGGTGTCTTGAATCTCCCAACTGCGCGGTCCGAAGGCATGGCCCACATAATCCGGAGTGGAATAACTTATGCCAAGATAATCAATGCCTCCGCCTTTGCCCAAGCCAAGTTGATCGACGGAAATTTCCGCGAGCTTCGTAAGATAGGTATCCGCAAATGGGCTCGTGCCCCACTGAGAATAAAACGCGTCGTCGGGATCGTTGCCCGCTCCTTTTCCCCGCAGCGAATGTGGAAATGACAAATCCCATCCGCCGGGCGCGACAGCTCCTGTCGTTTTTTCGTCATAGAGGTATGTAGTGGAAGGCAAAGAAAGCGTCCATGTTTTGCCGTAATCTTCTTTTATCGGATGCGCTTTCACGTAATCGTCAATGAAGGGAAGCGTGCCGAAGGCGTTCGAAGTCACCCACCCGCTGCCGTCGGCCCAAGTTGCTGCGTCGGCCTTATGCCCGCCCAGCATGATCGCTGAGCGCGCTTTAAGCGAAAAAGTGACCACGCGAGTTGCCGCTCCGCTCTGGAATCGCAATTCATCCGTAAACGTGGGCACATTCAGCCTCCACGCACTGTCGCCGCCTTTTGCCGGCGTCCCCGCATAACCTGAGTTTTTTGCCTGCGGGTCTGCCGTACATGCCATCATTTTTTGTGCGTCTCGGTCCCACCACGCATTCGCAACGATCCCAGTCGTAGAGGGCAAGCCTCCCGTCGAAATCGTGGCATGACCGACACAGGTTTCGGTTGCAGCATAAGGATATGCGGCTTCTCTGAACCATGCGCCCTGCTCAACTAGGTGCTTTAGACCGGCTGTCCACTGATTTTGAAATCTGTCGACGTAGTCCGCACGCATTTGATCTACAACAATCACTACAACGAGCTTGGGGCGCGCGGAGTTAGTGACGGGTTTTGGCGCTGCCTTTGTAGTTTTCGCGGCGACGGGAGCGGCGGTCTTGGACGGCGTTTGTGGCCTTGCTTCGTTAACAAAGACGAGAGTTCCGGCCATCAAAACTAGTGCAGCGCGTCGCGCCATTGGCAATCCCCCTTGCTGGAAGGGCGAAAGTTTAACACGACGGTATGAATCGAAGGTTTTACAGTTCATGCAGCGCGCTCCCACCGCGTCACAGGGCTGCATGTGCTAGAATCCCACGCGGTATGCCAATCGTTGAAAAAGGACAGATCATGTCCGCGGCTGAAATTGACCGCACCTTGCAGCGTGTCGCGCATGAAATTGTCGAAAAAAGCGGCGGCACGAAGCATCTGGCTCTTATCGGTATCCGCCGGCGGGGTGTGCCTCTGGCACAGCGCATTGCGCAGGCTATGCGCGGCATTGACGGCGTGGATGTGCCCGTCGGCATCCTGGACATAACGCTGTACCGTGACGACCTTTCCAAAGTCGCTCCGCAAGCCGTCCTGCAATCTTCTGACATCAAATTTGGTGTGGATGGAATGGATCTTGTCCTTGTGGACGACGTGCTCTACACCGGCCGCACCATTCGCGCGGCGATGAACGGTCTTTTTGATCTGGGCCGGCCCAGACGAGTTTCGCTCTGCGTGCTGATCGACCGCGGCCATCGCGAAATGCCGATCGAAGCACAGTTCGTCGGTCGCAATGTGCAGACGAGCGATACAGAAATTATCGAAGTGCGGCTCCGCGAAATTGACAACGAAGAACGCGTCATGCTCGTGGACCGCAAGGAATAGTGGATTTGTTAATGAGGTTTTCGCCGGAAGAAATGTGACGCCCCGTTTTCGCGATCTCTTGGCTCTGGAACCGCTCTCCGCGGATGAACTTACTTTTCTTCTCGATCAAAGCAAGCCATTTCAGGAAATTCAGCGCCATCCACTAAAAAAGCTCGCCACGCTGCGCGGCAAGACCGTTGCGCTGGCGTTTTTCGAAAATTCGACTCGTACGCGAATCAGTTTTGGCACAGCAGCCTCTCGGCTCGGTGCAGACACGATGAACTTGCAAGCCGAGGCGTCGAGCTTGAAAAAAGGCGAGACGCTGCTGGACACTGCGTTTAATTTGAATGCAATGAAGCCGGATTGCCTGGTTATGCGGCACTCTGCTTCCGGTGCGCCGAACTATGTCGCGCGGCACCTCGATATTCCCGTGATTAACGCCGGCGACGGCACGCATGAACATCCTTCTCAAGGATTGCTTGATGCGTTGACCATTCGAGATCGCAAAGGGACGATCAACAATCTGAATGTCACGATTCTTGGTGACTTGCAACACAGCCGCGTCGCGCGTTCGAACATTCATTTGTTAGGAAAGTTTGGTTGTCGATTCACTTTGTGTGGCCCTTCGATGTGGGTTCCTCGCGAACTGGAAAAAATCGCACCGGGCACTCCAATTCGCTGCGTATACCGCATTGAAGAGGCGCTGGAAGATGCGGACGTCATAATTATGTTGCGCGTGCAAACGGAACGCATGAATGAGCCGTCGCTTTCGCCGAACGACTACATTCTTGGCTATCAATTAAGTGCCGACCGGCTCCGCCGTGCTAAGCCCGATGCAATTGTTCTTCATCCGGGGCCAATGAATCGCGGAATTGAGATCACGCCGGAAGTTGCGGATGGGCCGCAGTCCTGCGTGCTCGAACAAGTGACGAACGGCGTCGCGGTGCGCATGGCGATTTTGTATCTGTTCATCACAGGCGCAGCGGAAGACGGTTCACACCCAGCGCTTGAAGCACCTGTAGTGCACAATCGCCGCGCAACCGACAAAGTTCCTGCAAAAAAGGATTCCTAGCATGCTTCTGATTCAAAACGGCCGTGTACTCGATCCAGCCTCAAAAACGGATGCTGCCATGGATGTCCTGCTTGACGGAGAAGTGATCAAGGAAATCGGCGCGCCCGGAAAATTTTCTTCCTTAAAAGATGGACAAGTTTTTGACGCGACGGGACTCATCGTTGCTCCGGGCTTTATTGATATGCACGTGCATCTGCGCGAGCCAGGGCAAGAATCTTCAGAAACAATTGAGACCGGCACAAAATCGGCGGCACGCGGTGGATTCACAGCCGTTTGTTGCATGCCGAATACAAAACCGGTTCATGACAACGCTTCCATCACGCGTTTCATTCTGGACAAAGCACGTTCCGTCGGTTCAGCGCGCGTCTGGCCGATCGGTGCCGCAAGTATGGAAAGCAAAGGCGAAGCGATTGCCGAAATAGCTGCGATGAAAGAAGCGGGGATTGTTGCTGTGAGCGATGATGGCAAGCCGATTGCCACTGCAAAGCTCGTGCGTCAGGTTATGGACTATTGTGCGTCGCTCGATTTGCCAGTCATTGAACATTCCGAAGACGTTTCGCTCGCAGCAGGCGCCGTCATGCGCGAAGGCGTCACGTCCACGCGTCTTGGTTTGCGTGGGATGCCTGCTGCCGCGGAATCTGTGTGCGTTGCACGGGATGTGCAAATCGCGGAACTCACCGGAGGACGCCTGCACATTGCTCATCTTTCGGCAAAATCTTCGTTGGACCAGGTGCGTTGGGCAAAATCACGCGGGTTGCGCGTCACTTGCGAAGTCACTCCGCATCATTTCACGCTGATTGATGAAGACGTTCAGTATGATTCGCGCTTGAAGATGAATCCTCCACTCGCTTCGCGCGAAGATCGTGAAGCACTTATTGCTGGTCTCTCCGATGGCGCGGTGGACGTGATCGCAACGGATCATGCACCACATGAGCCTGCACTGAAAGACGTCGAATTCGATCGTGCGCCTTTTGGCATTCTCGGTTTCGAAACCGCAATCGCCCTTACTCTTGAGCAGCTTGTTCACACCGGAAAACTTTCTCTCGTGCGTATGGTCGATCTTTTCACTTCTGGCCCAGCGCGCGTATTGGGAATGGAACGAAAACTCGCAGCCGGTCAACCAGCGGACATTACACTTTTTTCGACCACTCACGAGTGGAAATACGACGTAAAAGACTCGCCGAGTAAGTCCCGCAACTCACCGTTCGACGGCCGCAGATTCAAAGGCGCGCCCATGGCCACAATCGTGGCCGGCAAACTTGTTTATAAAAGATAAATTTCGGTCAAATACTGGTTGGGTTTAGTGCGCGGCAGGCTCTGCCGCCGGATGCATTCCGTGATTCGGAAGCTCATGCGTACCACGAGCTAACGGCTCTATCTTTAATCGATAGAAATGGTCGAGCGGAATTCTACCCTTCCCAATTGCGTAGGCTTTTTCGATCGCTTTGGTAACATACGCCTTCGCCAGCGTAGCCGCTTCGACCAGGGTGCGCCCCGCAGCAAGTTGAGCAGTGATGGCTGACGCAAAAGTACAGCCTGTGCCATGTGTGTTTTCACTTTTCACTTTGTCGCCACCGAGTTGCACAAGCTCATTTCCGTCAAACAAAACATCGATCGCGCGCTCCATGTGTCCGCCCTTGACGATCACGGCTTTCGCGCCCATTTCGACAATTTTTCGGGCAGCCGCTTCCATCGCAGCGACATCCTTAATTTCCATTCCGGTCAAAATTTCCGCCTCGGGCACGTTTGGTGTGATTACGCTGGAGCGTTTCAACAATTCTGTGGCGACATATTTCACACCACCCGCATCCAGAAGCTCCGTCCCCGAGGAAGATTTCATCACCGGATCGTGCACGACATTCGAAAACTTGTGCGCGTCCAAAAATTCGCCGACGACGACCGCATTTCCCCGATTTCCCAACATTCCAATCTTTACTGCGGCAATTTCGCAGTCCTTTGCCAGTACTTCAAGCTGTTCGCGAAGTTCGGCGCTCGGCGTGTTGTGCACTGCTTCAACTGATTGGGTATTTTGTGCCGTCATGGAAGTGATCGCTGCTATTCCATAGCATCCGTGCGCGGCAAAAGTTTTAAGATCCGCTATCGTGCCTGCGCCGCAACTCGGATCGAAACCGGCGATCGTCAGCAAAATGGGGGGCGCAGTATGTCCGTTTGTGCTCATCGTGCGTTATAGCCTCAATCAAGGAAGAAAATTGCCGGTCGCGTTCCATATTGCGCGGAAACGGACCGGCAATTGCGAATGTACGCGTACGTTCGGTATCGCGCAAGAAAAACTTTTGTAATTTTCAGGTCTACTCGGAAAGCCCGGCGAACGTTTCTCGAACTCTTACACCGAAATTGGCAGAAATCAAAAATCCGCCTCAAATTTGTGAAACCTTCTTTCAAGTTCCCACTGCTGCTGCGCTTTTTCGTTCTTCTTCAAGAATTCATCGCATGACCTCGATGGTTTGCTGTTTCCGAGAGAGTCTTTTGCGCACTCCTTGTTCGCGCGCGTGAACACATCCTGTTTTTCCCATAAACTTTGCCCCGGTAAGAACGCATGTTCGAGTCCGGTGCGCACCATTTTTTTCAAATCTACATATTTGAGGTTGTAAGTTTCGGCGGCGCGCACATATTCATTCGTCAAATCAATGCGGGAGACGCCTTCGTCATCCGTAGAAAGAGCAACGGGCACGTCAAACATCTGATACATCGGCAACGGATGATTTTTCCCGCTTACACCGAGAATTACATCGTTACTCGAAAGGTTGATTTCGGTCATTACATGCTTCGCGGCCATTTCTTTCAATAATTGATGCGGCCTATCTTCAAACATAACGTCTACGCCATGCCCAATGCGCTCTGCGCCCGCTTCCACAGCAAGTCGAATGTGGCAGCACAAGCCGTCCGGCGGCACCATTCCATAACCCAATTCACCGGCATGTAGCGTGATGTGCACATTCGGATAAACTTCGTGCAGATATTTCACCATCCTCATTTGCAGCGCATAATCTCTCATCGAAATATATCCATCTTCCGGCATTACGAAGTTGATTCCGACGATTCGCTCCGGATCAGCAGATGCTGCTTCAAATCCCAGAAGCGTTTGTGCGAAAACGATCTCTTTCGGAAGGCCGCGCAGAATCTGATAGATGAATCGCACGTCAACTTTGCACGCTTCTGCAGCGTTCGTTTCGTCACAGCGTTCTTTTTCTCGACGCTTTTTTTCAATCGCATTCAGATGTTCCGTCGCTTCCTTGACGTTTTCTTTCAAATTGTGCGCCAGCAGTGCTTCACGCAGCTCTTTTAAGTCGTCCTTCCATCCAACTTCGGTGGCCGCCTTCGCCGCAGTCGAAAAATCCGGCGTTTCCATCAATTCCAGGTACTGCTCGTTTTGGGCTGCGGCGCGCGAAGCAGCTTCATCCACCCATTCCGCTTTGTGCGAAGGGCTCGTACCTCCAAATTTGGCAAACGTGTCAAAAAAATGATCATGTCCGGAAACGCCGGCGTACGGAACGAAGCTCCGCATGGAAAATGCGTTAATCAACTGGTCGTACAAAGATTGATTTTTGTAGGCATCGCTCGTGGGAACGATGGTTTTATCTCCATCGCTGGCGGCGCATTTTGTAAACGCGAGTTTTTTCGTATCCACGCACAAACCATCTTCCACCGCCGCTCGAATAAACGATTCCGCGTAAACGCCGCCACTCAAGTGATAGTGCAAATCCGCGCCCTTAGGCATCTTTTTCAGGAATTGCCGCAACTGAAGAGGATTCGTGCGCGCCGCGGCGAGTTGCAGCTCGCCTTGTTTATCGCCGCTTTGCGCAGACGCGGCAACGACTTTTGTGCTCGGTGTTTGCGCATTCGTCTCACGAACAAATGTGGTGATAAATACCGAAACGAGCAGAATTGCGCCAAGTTGGCGCACAGCTTTTTTGAGCTTCATTTGGCTAGACCTCAGTGATTGTGTGAAGAAAAATCGGCCGAATCAGGGAAAAAGTCCGCGGACCAATGTAGCCTCCGCAACGCGGCCCACTGCAAGAATCATCGCGCCCGCGCGTGGTGGCACATGGTGTTTGCGCATCGTGTCTACCATCTCATGGAACGCGCGGACCATGATCTTTTGCAGCCGTTGATTCACTTCGTCGGAATCCCACAACAGGCCTTCCTGGTTCTGCACCCACTCGAAATAGCTGACTGTTACTCCGCCAGAGTTTGCAAGAATATCTGGCAGCACCGTGATTCCCCGCCGTGCCAGAATTTCATCTGCATGCGGCGTAGTCGGTCCATTCGCCGCTTCCGCAACGATACGAGCCTTAATGGCTTCCGCGTTATTTAACGTAATAACGTTTTCGAGCGCAGCTGGCACCAAAATATCGCACTTCATCGTCAACAAATCGTCATTCGAAATCCGCGAAGCACCGGGCATTCCAACTACGGTGCCCGAGCGTTCCTTATAGCGAATTGCTTTGATCGGATCGATGCCGCGTGAATTAGTGACGCCGCCGCGTGTGTCGCTCAGCGCCACAATCTTTGCTTTTTTCTCGGCCAACAAACGCGCGGCTGTGGCGCCCGCATTTCCAAATCCTTGAACCGCAACTGTTGCGCCGCGCAGCGGGATTTTCTTGAGCTTGCACGCCTCTTCAACCACAAAAACTAATCCACGTGCCGTAGCTTCCGCGCGTCCAAGCGAACCCCCAATCGATATCGGTTTTCCTGTGACCACGCCCGGCACCGTGTGCCCCACCATCATGGAATACGTATCCATGATCCACGCCATTGTCTGTGCATCCGTATACACATCCGGCGCGGGAATATCCTGGTCCGGCCCAATTACTGGCAAAATTTCGCTTGCGAATCTCCTCGTCATTCGTTCCAGTTCACTCTTGGACATCCGCTTTGGGTCGCAAATGACGCCGCCCTTTGCACCTCCAAAGGGAACATTCACAACAGCAGTCTTCCAAGTCATCCAAGCCGCCAGCGCCTTCACCTCATCCAGCGTCACGTTCGGATGAAAACGTATGCCGCCTTTGCCCGGCCCACGCGAAACGTTGTGCTGCACCCGATATCCCGTCAAGACACGTACTTGCCCGTTGTCCATTTTCGTCGGAAGTGAAACTTCCAGCACGCGCTTTGGCGTGCGCAGGACTTGCCTCAGTCCGGGATCGAGTTTCAAAAACTCCGCCGCCATATCAAACTGGATTTGCGCGATCCGGAATGGATTTAAGTCTTCGCGCGGCGCTATCCGCGGTACTAGGGGAGGAGTTGTGGGCTTTGCGACCGTGGCCATCGGCTTCGGTCCTTTCCGCTGATCAATTTAGATTTTCAAATCGTCTTTTCTTGCTGGTCCCCAACCACAAAAACTCTTTTTACGTGCAGCTTGTTCAACCGTTCGCGGCCATCTTCTGTGTTTCCCGCAAGTAGCGATCTCTGCATTCCTGCGAGCAAAAATGAATCAATTCATTTCCCGATTGCACCGGAATCGCCAACTCCTCGGCAACGTGCATGCCGCAAAGCGGGTCGCGAACCAAACGCTTGTTGCTTGGTGCACCGGGCATCGTCTCTTTGCTTTCGGTTGAGCCTTCTTCGTGCGATTGCGAACCAAACAAGCGCTTGAGGAGCCAGATGCTCCAGGAGAGCACGAACACCCAAAAAAGGAACCGAATGATGCGAGCCAGAATACCCATGTGTTCCACTTGCCCCGCCATTGGAGGAAACCCCTGCCCAAAACGGGTGAGCCGAGTGTATGCAAGGGGAAAAGGGCGCGTCAAACGAAAATGTGTGATTTCAATGGTTTGCGAGGCTGTCTAATTGCATTCTACAACTCGAAATGCGCCCCAAATTTCATGTAACTAGCTGTAAATAAAAAGGTTAGATTGATTCTAACCGACGGAGTGCCTTTTGCAACCCGTAAGGCCTTAAAGAGCCGGTATCCGGTCGATTCCCATATAAGGCCGCAGCGCCTCCGGAATCACCACCGAACCGTCTGCCTGCTGATAATTCTCCACGATCGCTATCCAAGTCCGGCCTACAGCAAGTCCCGAACCGTTCAGCGTGTGGACGAATTCACTCTTTCCGCCGCCCTTTGGCTTAAAACGGATGCCCGCACGCCGCGCCTGAAATGCCTCACAGTTCGAGCACGACGAAATCTCACGAAATTCATTGCTCGACGGCAGCCACACTTCAATGTCGTAAGTCTTCGAGGAAGCAAAGCCCATATCGCCGCTGCATAGCAGCACAGTGCGATAGTGCAATCCCAACTTCTCCAGAATCGTTTCCGCATTCCGAGTTAACGCTTCGTGCTCCTCGTAACTCTTATCCGGATGAGTAAATTTGAACAGCTCCACTTTTTGAAATTGGTGCTGGCGCAAAATTCCGCGCGTATCTTTTCCAGCTGCTCCTGCCTCGGAACGGAAGCACGCGGTCCAAGCCGTGATATGAATCGGTAATTTATCTTCCACGATCGTTTCGTCACGATGAAGATTGTGTAGTTCCACTTCGCTTGTCGGAGTCAGCCAGAAATCTGTGTCCTGAACTTTGAAGAGATCTGCAGCAAATTTCGGCAATTGCCCCGCACCCATCAGCGAAGCGGTATTCACTAGAAATGGCGGCAGAATTTCTGTGTATCCATGCTCGCGCGTGTGAACGTCAAGAAAGAAATTTGCGAGGGCGCGTTCCAGCCGCGCACCCCAACCCTTGTAAAGCGCAAACCGCGCGCCGGTAATTTTCGTGGCGCTCTCTAAATCCAGAATTCCCGTCTTCTCGCCAATTTCCCAGTGTGGCTTTGGCTGAAAGTCATACTTGAACGGCGCGCCCCAGCGGCGTACTTCTACGTTATCCGCGGCACTCGTCCCCGTTGGCACAGAAGAATGCGGAATGTTCGGAATTGTCAGAAGCATTTCCCGCTGCCGCGTGTCCAACTCCGTCACTTTTTCATCGGTCTGCTTGATGAGGTCCGAAAGCTGCTTCATCTCGGCAATGATTGCGTCGGCGTTTTGCTTTTCCTTCTTCAAGCGCGCGATTTCATCGCTGGCCTTGTTGCGCTGCGCCTTGCGCTGTTCATTGGCCGTGATGAATTCACGGCGCTCCTTGTCCAGCGCGCGGAACGCGTCTAAATCAAGCGTGATACCGCGCCGTTTTGCCATGTCGGCGAAGACATCGAGGTGTTCCCTGAAGTAGCTGAGATCATGCATGGTCCTAAGAGGATAGCGTACCAACCGAAGAAGCGAAAATGCCCGGATGGAACACTCCCTGTCCACAAGGCCAAGTAACCACTTCGGGGAGTACTTCCCCTTCCTCTGTCGAAGCAAACGCTGCGCAGTGGCCTACTCAAAGCGAGGGGCAAGCCCGGTCCTCGGCTAAGACAAAGGAGTTCACATGAAAAAGACAGGTTTCGCGGTTTTGATCCTGGCGGCAGGATTCTCATTCGGGACGACGCAGGCAAATGCGCAGGGTCCGGCTGGAGTGGGTGCCACAGCGGCTGCTTCCAGCAGCTCGAGCGGTTCAGGCAGTTCTCATTCGATGAATCCCATCAAGTGGATCAAGAAAGACAAATCGTCCTCTAATTCTGCTCCGAGCACGGATCAGAACAAGCGCCTGACGGCTCGTTTGCAGCAAAACGGCGTGTTAGCAGCGGATGGTGATGTCTCCACGTCTTGCGCCACGTTCAAGAATCTGAACGATTGCGTGGCGGCTCTTCACGCCAGCCACAACGTCGGGCTCGACTTCAATTGCGTTCGCGCAGACGTAACTGGAGTTCAGACCAGCGGTGATGTTTCCGGCTGCAAAGGCCCCATCGGCGATAAGGCGGTCAGCTTGCAGGAAGCGTTAAAGCGCCTGAAACCGGAAGTCGATTCTAAAGCGGAAGCTAAGAGCGCAGAAAAACAAGCCAAGGATGACCTGAAAGAAATCGGAGCATAAAAACACCGAATCCCAAACTAAAGGGCGGCTGAGGAAAAATCCTCAGCCGCCCTTATTCTTTGTGCTCGGCAAAATCGTTTTCTTACGTCAGCGACCACCCAACTACGGTCAGGCTCAGAACTAGAATCACAATTCCCAGGCTCACCAGGCTCAACGCCTTGCCCCGTCCGAGCAACATGTCTCGCGTTTCCGCATTTGCGCAGAGCAGCGCACAGGCAACCAGAATGGCGCCCCAGGAAACCAGTGCTGGCAACCCAGGATGGCTGGCAAATGTGGACAAAACTCTCTCTGAGGGTTGACCCGCTGGAATCCACCACGGCAGAATCGGCGCAAAACCCGCGGCAAGCACGAACGTCAGCATCTTTCTGCTGACCCAGCCCTTTATTTTGGGCATTGGTTTAGACTTCTTCACTTTCTGCCAAACAAGAAAATCCCACGCCAGCAATGCAATTGCCAGCGGTATCCATCCGTAGAGTGAAATGTTCCGATCCGTCCAAGCCCACGCCGGAAAAAATCGGTGCCCTGGATGGTTGGCCGCCATACGCGGCAGAACAAACCAGGCCACCAGCGTGTTGCTCAAAAAGGCTAGCAGCAGCAAGAGCAGACCCGTCAGCTGCACCCAGTGATACGTCGGACTTACTCCGCAGCGCGTGCAAACAGGTTTCTGCGGCAAGATCTGCAAACCGCAATGCTCGCAGTACATCGGGCCCTCTTTTCTTTCCCCAGAAAAGACACTTCTCCCAATGCGCGCAGCCTACGCCTGCGTTTGTTCAAAAACTACTGGTCTGAGGGGCAGTCTCGGGACAGTTACGGCGAGACCTGTGTGGGGTGTACGTTCGTCACGCTTGGCGTGAATTCGAAACGTAGCAGCCACTCACTTGGCACGCTGCGGCCATCAATTTCCGGCGCGGAGAATTGCCAGCGCTTGGCCGCCTTGATCGCTTGTTCTGAAAAATATTTGCTGCTCGATGGCGTGTCGAGTTCCGCCGAATCCACTGTGCCCGTAGCGTTCACCTGTAGGCGTAGGGTAAGCCGCACCGTTCCTTGAATCGTGGCTCGCGCTTTGCCCGAAATGTCCGGCAATACCTGATCAAGAACTTCGCCGCGCGCAGCGGTCCCGGCTGGCGGCTTGCTCACGGTTTTTACTGCCGGAGCCGCGACAGGGGCAGCAGGCTGCGAAGTTTCCGTAAGGGATGCCTCCGATGGTGAACTCTTCTTCGGTGCTTTGTTTGCCGACGATGAACTCGGACTCGATTTTGGCATGGAAGCCACTTCTGTCGTTCCAGGATCTGCTTTCGCTGGAGACGCCGCGTCAGATTTCTGTCGAAATAGTTTTGGCACGGCGAACAGTAAAACGGCCACAATCGCAATTACGGCAATCGGAAGAAAATAAGACTTCCTCTCGGCTGTGTTTGGCTGCACCGGTTTAACCGGCGAAATGGGCGCGCGCCGCTCAGAAACCGTCGGCGGCGTAATCTTGGAAAGCGGCACGGCAATAGGATCAATCTTCGTTGACTCTCGCGCGGCCTCTTTCACTACAGGTACGCTAGCTGGATTCAACTTCGCGCGTATTCCCGCAACCGATATTCTCTGTGCCGCGTCCTTTTTCAGTGACTCCCGCGCAATGTTCGCAAACGGCTCCGGCATTTCTGCCGACAACGCCGGCTCGCCGCTCTCATCGAACGAAGGAGGCCTCTGCGTCAGCGTTGCAACCACGGTCGCTCCCAATGACCAAACGTCTTCCGCTGGGTCCGCGGGACCTGCACCCCATTCTGGCGGTGAGAATCCTTCATTAGCCATCGCAAAGCCAATCGCCTCCCCTTTTGGCGAAATCGAATCGCTCGAAAGCTTAATCTGATCTCCTTGGGCCAAAATGTTTCCGGGATGCACTCGCGTATGCACCAGATTCCGCTCGTGCAAAAAAGCGAGTGTTTCGATCACTGGTTCCATCATTCCGCGCGTTTCTTCTGCGCTGAGCGCACGCTGCGGCAAAATGTCGGCCAAGTCTTCGTCGGCGTATTCCATCACGACAAATAGATGTCCGCCACCATCCAGCTCGCATTTCCCGTAGTCGAGAATCTTCAACAGGTTCGCATGCGAAACCGAGGAGAGCGCCTTCCATCTAGCGAATTGCCTGTCAGTATCAATCCCTTCGACGGGAACAATCTTGATCGCGACTCTCTGCGCCCGCGCATGCACGATCTCGGTCACAAATACGACGCTGTGAGCCGTCCCGCCAAGATGTTTCCCGAGCAAATATCTGCCGGCGACGTTCTGGCCTGTCCAGCGATGTTGTTCAGACATTTCGGCCTCCATCTCGCGCGTTTTTAAGAGCGCGGGGAGCTGGGCTGTTTACACTGCGGTGTTCCGGTTGGGGTGGGACCGCTGAGGAGTCCGCCCGCAAGCATTCGCGCGGGCGCTCTCTGCCCAGTATTGTGCTCCACTTCGGGCAAGAAACGTTAGCTGCCTTGCGCCAAAAAGGCAACTGGCACAGAGCATTTCGCTTTGCGCCAGTTTTGACACCCGTCTTACTTCGAATCTATCTTCCGTCTGGCCCCATCAAGAACATCGGCTTGTTTTCAAACGTCGAATACTCCGGCCGCAAGCGCTCCGTGTTGTAATGCTCTTTAATATTCACGATCTTCTTCGTCGAAGTCACCACGTCCAGCGGCAGATTGTCATAGTGCCCATTCTTTAATACAACTAGCCGCCCGCTGATATTCTTCAATAGCAAATCCAGCGCGACGTTTCCATACGCCATGGGCGCAATCGAATCAATTGCGTCCGGATCGCCGCACCTCACCAAGTACCCTAGCTTCTGACTGATTACCTCAATCTTCTTCCCGCCATTAAATTTCGCGGACAGGTCTTTCACCCTTTCTCCAACTGCATCGCCGATGCCTCCAAGTTTCTTATGCCCATACGCATCCGCGGCCTCTCCTTCGAACATCATTTCGCCGCCTTCGAACATCGCTCCTTCAGATACCAGCGCGATCGAATACCGGCTCGGATTTTTCTTGCGATCATGCACCAGCAATTCCGTCAGTTTTTCGATATCGAACTTATATTCGGGGATCACGCAGCGGTTCGCGGCGCCCGCCATCGTTGGCAGCATTGCCGTAAATCCCGCATAGCGACCGAACACTTCCAGAATCATAAACCGCTCGTGCGAACCCGCAGAGGTACGCAAACTGTTCACCAATTGAATCGTTCGCGTGACGCACGTGCTGAACCCAATGCAGTAATCCGTTCCGGGCACGTCGTTGTCCATCGTTTTCGGAATTCCAATGACCTTGAATCCCTCTTTGTGCAGCCGCACGCCATAACTCAGCGTGTCGTCGCCGCCGATCGGCACCAGCGTGTCCACCCCCAGCCATTCGAGGTTTTTCAAAACTTCCGGCGTCAAATCGTTCTTCTCATCCTTGAATCTGTCCTTCAAATGCGCCGGCACGCTGGACTTGCCAACTCGCCCCGGATTCGTCCGTGAAGAATGAAGAAACGTTCCACCGGTGCGTCCTGCGCGGTCCACAATCTCTTCCGTCAAGTGGAGGAAGTTTTCAGAATTGTCATGCCCTTTGTCCCGCACCATTTCTACAAGGCCGGCCCAACCGTGCCGGATGCCAATCACTTGATAGCCTTCATGCAGCGCACGCAGCGTCACACCGCGAATCGCGGGATTGAGCCCCGGCACATCGCCGCCTCCCGTAAGAATGCCGATGATTCCTTTTTTCGTCGCCATATCGGAGAGCCCTTTTTGTGGATTTAGAACCCTAAATTTTACACTTCTCCGCCCGGAAACAATCAAAAAAACTGCGTGAAGTAATCTCAGCACTTAGTTAAATTGGAAAAATCAAACCGGGCGACGAATCCCCAATTTGCGCATGCGTGCTTGCAGCGTCGTTCGTTTTATCCCAAGGAGGATTGCGGCTCCGCGCGGCCCCGCAATACGCCAATGCGTCTGCCGAAGCACACGCAGAATATGCTGCCGCTCGGCTTCTTCGAGCGTCGCAACCTGGGCAGTGGGCGGAGCAGTCGTCTCGCCTGAAGTTGTCGAAGCAATTTCCCCGCCAGCGATGGAAAGATTCGATTTCAATTCCGAAAGCGGAATTCTCAAATCTTTTCCGGGCGAAAGCAAGACAGCACGTTCCAGCAGATTTTCCAGTTCGCGCACATTGCCGGGCCACGGGTAATTCGTCAGCGCGTCCATCGCATCCGCCGGCACATAGATAACTGTCTTGTTGAATCTCTGGCTGAATTTCTGCACAAAATATCGCACCAACAACGGAATGTCTTCGCGACGCTCGCGAAGCGCCGGAATTTGGATCGGAAAAACATTCAGCCGGTAAAACAGGTCGCTACGAAACGTTTTTTCCGCAACGAGCCGGCTTAGATCCGCATTCGTCGCGGCAACCACGCGAACATCTACTCGTTGCGTTCGATTGCTGCCCAATTTTTCGAATTCCTGCTCCTGTAGCACACGCAACAACTTCGGCTGCAGTTCCAGTGGTATGTCCCCAATTTCGTCCAGAAAAATCGAGCCCTGGTCTGCGAGTTCGAATCTGCCCACTTTTTGCGCAATTGCGCCGGTGAATGCGCCGCGCTCATGACCAAAAAGTTCCGACTCCAGTAGTCCCGCTGGAATCGCCGCGCAATTCACTTTTACAAAGGTCCGGTCCTGTCGCGGGCTCAAATTGTGAATTGCCCGAGCAAATAGTTCTTTTCCCGTCCCGGTCTCACCCTGCAGCAAAACCGTAGTGTTCGCTGGAGCAGCAAGTTCTACCTGTCCAAGCGCACGCCGCAGCGCAGAACTTTCCCCGATAATTTCCTCAAAGTTAAATTCGTTACGGATCTCCTCTTCCAGATACAGCTTTTCGACCGCCAGCTTGTCTTTCAGCGCATCAATCTCTTTGAACGCCAGCGCGTTCTTTACCGCGATCGCAACTTGCGCGCCCACCTGCCCCAGCAGTTCCACCTCCTGCGGTGTGAACGTCCCTACCCGCTTGCTCGCAAGATTCAGTGAACCAAACGCCTCTCCCTTGCTGATAAGTGGCACGCAGCAGACTGAAAGCAATCCTTCCGTACGCAGTTTCTTCACCAACTCCGCAGGAAACTGGTCCAATTCGCTTCCGCGAAACACGCCTGGCTTTCCCGTTAGGATGCATCTCCCTGCAGGAGAATTTTCCAGTGCAACACTCAACTCTTTTTCGGCAATTGGTTCATGCGGTGAGGCAAAATCCAGCGATTTGATCTTTAATAAATTTGTAGTCGGATCCAGCAACGCCAGGCTCGTGTATTCGTGATGGATTACACGCATCAGCGTCGTCACAATGCCGCTGAAAAGTTCCGGCAGCGCACGGCTCGTCACGAGCACGTTGTTGATATCCAAAAGAACTTGCAGGCGATCCCGTTCTTGCGAAAGCTGTTTTTGATACGCTTGCGAAGTTTCGTAGTTCAGCGCGTTGTCCACTGCAACCGCTACTTGCGCCGCAACGCGCTGCATGAATTGCACTTCGGTATCCGTCAATCGCTCGGGAACCAGCCGCCCAAACCCCATTGCGCCCAGTCGCCGCTGTGCCGTCGTCAGCGGAAGAATCGCGATGGATCTAACACCAACATCTTTTAGTCGCCGGATGAAATTCGGATACCGCTCATCCGCAAGCACATCGGGAATCACAAATGGCTCTTGCGTCTCCAGAACTTTTCCAGATGGATGGTCGGCAAGAGGATATTCCGCGTCGGATGGCGTTTCACTCCCTTCGCGCGTCTCCAGAACGTGCAGCCGGATCGATTGATTCGCCGCGTTATAAAGCATCAGCGTCAGGAAATCGAAATCCACAACGCTGTGTAGCCGCTGTGCCAGTTCGTGAAACAGCACCGGCAGGTCGCGCTGTTGCGCGATCGCTTCGCTCACTTCCAGAAGCGTTTCCAGCTGCTTCCGGACATGGTCAATCGGGTCATCAGACATCGTTTGCAGAATAGCATCCGCGTTTGCGCCGTCTCAACTCGCCCGAAGCTCACTCATTTCTGCCGGCTCCCACCATGTGCTCCAGCTGCTGGCGCATGCTACAATTTCTGTACTTTAGGCCCGTAGCTCAGTTGGTTAGAGCGCTACCTTGACACGGTAGAGGTCTGGGGTTCGAGTCCCCACGGGCCTACCATTCCTCAGTCAGCCGATAGCGATACCTTGCCAGTCACTATATCGATTTACTGCGAACCCAAAACCCCTTATTTCCGTCCTTAGTGCCAAGAGAATCTTCTTGTGGCCACGGGAACCTCTACGGGATAATCTCGCCTCTGGTGCCCCCGCGACCCGTACTCAGCCATGAATTGTCCGTCTTGTGACCATGAAAATCCGGCTACGGCTGTTCGCTGCCTTCACTGCGGCGTCCCGCTGATTTCTGCGTCTGATGATCGCACGATGGATTCTCCGGATCACCGCACGGTGATTGGCGACACGCCTTCGACCCAACCTGTAAAATCTGCTTCAACCGCCCGGTCTGCCGCCGCTGCAAAGACGCCTCCAAGCAACACTCCTCCGAGTCAAACACCTTCGCAAAGCCGTTCAACCGGAGGCCGTTCCAATCGCTCCGGATTGTTCGAAAACGGAGAGGAACTCGGACCGCGCTTCGTAATTGAGAATCTGCTCGGAGAGGGCGGAATGGGCCGTGTGTACAAGGCCTACGACCGCGAGCTCGACCGCTTCGTCGCGCTGAAAGTCCTACAACCTGATCTGGCCAGTGATCCCCAAATCATTCAGCGCTTCAAGCATGAGCTTCTTCTTGCCAGCAGAATCTCCCACAAAAATATTTTGCGCATTCACGATCTAAGCGAAGCGGATGGCGTGAAGTTCATCACCATGGCCTTCGTGGATGGCGAAGACCTTCATAACATCTTAAAGAACCAGCGTCCGATTCCTCTTGAACGCAGCCTGAAATTCTCACGGCAGCTTTGCGAAGCCCTGGATGCAGCCCATGCGGAGGGCGTAGTCCATCGCGATTTCAAGCCGCACAACGTTCTCGTCGGAAAAGAAGATCAGGTTTTCGTCTCGGATTTCGGCCTCGCCACTTCCTTTGAAACCGCAAAAATGGGCATGACGCGCAGCGGAGCTTTTGTCGGCACGCCTCGTTACATGTCTCCCGAACAAGTCGAAGGCGGCAAAATTGATCATCGAAGTGATCTTTACTCGCTCGGTCTCGTTATCTACGAAATGGTGACAGGAGACCTCCCCTTCTCAGGCGAATCCACCTGGCAGGTGATGTACCAGCGCGTTAAGGAAAAACCCAAGGATCCAAAGCTCGTCAAACCGGAATTGCCCGATTGGGTCACGCGCATCGTAATGCATTGCCTCGAACGCGACCCGGCTTTGCGCTATCAATCTGCTCGAGAAATTTTGGCGGACATTGACGCGAATCGCAGCCCGTCCGTTCCTCATGGCGTTCGTTTCGCAATGCCTTCAGGCATAGGACGCTGGTTGCTTGCGGGTGGCGCAGGAGTCATTCTTGGAGGCGCACTTTTTCTGGCCATCCCCGCGACGCGCCACTTGATTTTCAAAGGTGCTGGCGCGGCCACGCCCGCGGGATTGCCCCCTCTTTCGGAAGGAAAATTCATTGCTGTTCTTCCGTTCCGCGTTCTGGGTTCGGAAAACTCCCTCAGCTACGTGGCCGATGGTCTTAACGAAGCGCTTTCCGCGAAGCTCTTTCAACTTGCCGATGTCCGCATTGCCTCTGCTTCCGCGGCCTCCAAAGCAAACGACCAGAAAACTCCTTTGCCGAGAATCGCAAAAGACTTGGGAGTGAACTACATCATTCACGGTCTCGTTCAGGGTGCGGGCGACAAGCTACGCATCACCGTGAATCTCGAAAACATGGTGGATGACCGCCTGCAATGGAGCCAGGAATTTTCCGGCGTAACAGGTGATCTACTCACACTGGAAGACCAGATCTACTCGAAATTAACGGAAGTCCTTCAGTCCAAAACGCCAAACAACTCTGCCGCCATTGCTCATCCAACGGAAAACGTCGCCGCATACGACATTTACCTTCGTGGACGAAATGCGCTACGCAGCCGCCAGGACCCCAAGAAAATCCAGGCAGCGATTGATCTTTTTGACCAAGCCATTAAACAAGATCCGGGATTCGCTCTTGCTTACACAGGGATGGCAGACGCAAGCCTCCTGATGTACCGCGAGAAAAAAGATCGCTTCTGGTCAGAAAAAGCGATTGCTTCCGCACAGCAAGCCGAACGCTTGAATGACAAGCTGCCTGAAGTTCACTTTTCTTTAGGTACCGCCTACTCCGCAACGGGGCAAACCGCGCAAGCCATCGCGGAATTGAAGCGTGGCTTGGAAATTGCCCCCAATTCCGATGAAGCTTATCGGCGGCTGGGCACTGCTTATCAAACGATTGGGCAAAAGGACGACGCCATCAAGGCTCTTCAGAAAGCGGTCGAAATCAATCCGTACTACTGGACAAATCAAAGCGCTCTTGGCGCGGCGTACTTCGAATACGGCAATTATGAAGGCGCTCTCAAACAATTTCAGATCGTCACGCAGTTGGAGCCACAAAATGCCGCCGGCTACGATAATGTCGGCTCTGTATATTCGCGAATGGGCCGCTACGAAGAAAGCGTCGCCGCATTTCAGAAAGCCCTGCAGATTCAGCCTTACTCAGCCACTTATACGAATCTCGGAACGTCTTTCTTTTACCTGAAGCGTTATTCCGAGTCAGTCCAAATGTTTCAAAAAGCCGTGGAAATGAGTCCGAACGACGAAACATTCGTCGGAAACCTTGCGGATGCTTACCGCTGGGCGGGCGACAAGAACAAAGCCAACTCCACCTACGATCAGGCCATTGCCCTTGCTTACAAGCAACTTCAGGTAAATCCGAGGGACGCCACCGCTCTTGGCCATATGGCGCTATACAATGCAAAAAAGGGCGATGTTGCGCAGGCAACCGACTTCATTAAGCGCGCGCGCACAATCGATCCTTCGGACGTGTATCTCATCTACACGCTCGCCATAGTCGACACAATCGCCAACGATCAAAAGGGCGCGTTCGATGCTTTAAGATCAGCGCTTCAGAAAGGCTTCGCAACCGCAGACATGGAAGCGGATCCGGAATTTACTCCTCTTCATGGAAAGCCTGAATATCAGACGTTGCTGAAGGAATTTGCACCAAAGAAGTAACCGCCCAATTCTCAAACTCCGCCTAAAAACACTTCGGGCCCCGCTCTCGCAGGGCCCGGTGGGTGTTTAATCTCTTTTGCTTAGTGCAAAATCTTTAGCTTTGAAGGGCTGCGCGGCGCTTGCGAAATGCCGCAAGACCTACGAGACCCGTCGATAGCAACAAAACTGTCGCCGGCTCTGGAGCTGATACCGTCGCTGTGCCAACAACAAACGCCCCAGCAGGAATTCCATCAAATTCCAGCGAATAAATCCCGCCAGCGCAATCGTCGGCATCAAAATCGTTATCCAGTGTTTCGTTAAAACCGCAAACTGACGGCACCAAACCTGTATGTGACTCGTCAATCCCGGCGAACGTCAACGTGGTCGAACCGTTCTGGTTCACGCCCAGCCACACATTCGTGAAAATGCCATCTCCCGGGTCAGGACCAAAGCTGAAGTCCAAAGGCACGTTGATGCCGATAAGAGTGACGCTCAGCGAGGTCAGCAACACACCAGTGTCATTTTGGAACGCAAAAATATTCTGCTGAGAAGTCGCAAATACGGGAATCGTTCCATTGGGATCCGTGATGGCTATCGGAGGTGGATCCACCTGACGGATGACCACGGTGGGGTCAATCCCATCAGCCATCGCTGCTGTTGCGGTGAAGCCCACCAGCACCAACAGGACAAAGAATTTAGAAAATCTCAAGCGCACACCCCCCTACCGAATTAGGACGCAATCAAGAGTTGCAACTTTGAGACCAATTCTCGAAATTTGTAGCCCTACGTAACCGGCTTTTTTTGTTCCTATTACAGCCACGGTGGAAAACCACCCAATTGGTATATGCAGAGATTTACCCATGTATGCCAGTTGATGGAAACTCTCGTCTCACCTGTCTCAAGCGGAGTCCGTCAGAAAATCCAAATAGTTCTAGAACGTATAGAACTCACTTTGACGGCGCTGCTTCTTAGTTTTGCCGCGAACGCCTTCGCCTTCCAGTAAACTCCATTCTGGTTTTTCTTTCTTTATCGCACTTTTGGGAGGTTGCCTCATGCTCAGGCCGATACGGTTTATCGCTTGGCTCGTTCTCGCGTCAATTCTTCTTTGTTCGTCTGCGCGCGCGGAAGACAAGGCCGCGGCAAGCTATCGCAAGAACTGCGTTGCCTGCCACGGTGCTGACGGAAAAGCTCAAACTGCCGCGGCAAAGAGTCTCGGTGCGCGCAGTTTCGCAAGTCCTGAAGTTGCGAAAATGTCGGACGCAGACCTGACTTCAGCAATCGAAAAAGGGAAAGGGAAAATGCCATCGTATGGGAAAAGCATGAAGCCCGACGAGATTAGAGCGATGGTCGCCTATGTACGCTCTCTATCCAAGTAACTTTCCAAACTCCTCAAATTACTTTGATCTGGCATTCCAATCCTGAATGACCACCGTCACCATCGACCCTGTTCTGAAAACAAAATGTCCACGCACAGCGCTTGGCTGCTTAACCGCCGACGTGGAAGCAAGAGAAACCACCGCAGCATTGGAAGAAGAGTTGTGCGTGTGCGAGCAGAGAATTCTTCAGCTACCAGAACCGCGCTCTGTCCTCGAGTCTTCTGCAATTCTTGCCACACGCTCCGCCTACAAAGCCCTCGGGAAAGACCCTGCGCGCTATCGAGGCTCTGCCGAAGCGTTAATCCGCCGCATCCTCGCGGGAAAAGGCTTGCCAAGAATTCACGCAGTCGTGGACATCATCAATACCGTCAGCGTGGAAAGCCGCCTGCCCATCGGCTTGTACGATCTCGCACATGTGCGGGGAAACATTACATTTCGAGCTGGCCTCGCTGGCGAAACATACAAAGGGATCGGAAAGTACGATCTAAACCTGGAAGATCTGCCACTCTTTGCCGATGATCTCGGCCCGCACGGCAGCGCCACCAGCGATTCCGAACGCACCATGGTCACTCCGGCGACGCAACTTGTACTCGCAATCTTCGTCTCGTTCGGAGGACCAGAAAACTTGATTCTCTACATGGAGCAAATGCGTTCGTTGCTCGCAGAACACGCGAGTGGCAGGAATTTTGCATCGGTCATCGTAAAGACGTGAGTTAGAATCGCCGCAACGGAGTCGCGCTGTTGGCCTCAAGTTCAGATCCAGTTGAGTCTTCTGCCGCAGCTTCATCTGCAGGCTGGATCACATTTGTCAGCGGACTCGCCGGAATTTTTTCCTCTTTCCTCTGGGGTTTTGCCGAAGGCACTCTCTTCTTTGTCGTTCCCGATGTTTTCCTGTCTCTTGTCGCTGTCATCGCTCCGCGGCTCGTTTGGCGACACATTCTTTCCGCCGTTCTCGGTGCCGTTTGTGCGGGCGCTCTAATGTTCGCTTGGGCGGAAGGAAATCCTGCGCAAGCTCATGAAGCTGTTTCCAAAGTTCCTTTTATTCCACAGCGAATGTTTGACGATGTAAAAACTGGGTACGAACGACGCGGAATAGTCACCGTGTTTGTAGGACCATTGTCGGGAATTCCTTACAAGATTTATGCCATCGAGGCACCCGGGCGTTTTGGGCTCGCGGAGTTTTCAGCTGCAACGGCGCCTGCTCGCGCTTGGCGATTCATTTTGGTTTGCCTCCTTTTTGGAGTCATCGCAAGTTGGCTTCGGCGAAAGTGGCACAACACGCCAAAGCAGTTGGCTGCGATTCACGGTGCGGCGTGGATCTTGTTTTACGCATTTTATTGGGGGCGCATCGCTTTGCAGTAGTCTTGAGGAACGCAAATGCCCAGCATTTACGGACTGAAACCGAGATTTCAAAGTTTGCTTCGCCCCATTGTGAACTGGCTAGCGCGCATCGGCGTTACAGCAAACCAGGTCACGATTGCTGCGCTGCTTCTGTCCCTTGCAGTTGGTCACGTGATCCACTTTCAACACGGTGGCCGCTCGCTCATTCTTTTGCCCGCGGTACTTTTCGTTCGCATGGCTTTGAATGCCATGGACGGAATGCTCGCCCGCGAGCATAACCAGAAAACTCCGCTCGGCGCGATCCTGAATGAGCTTGGCGATGTTGTTGCCGATATCGGTCTATATCTTCCGCTCGCCGCTGTTCCTGCTTTTGATCCTCGCCTGGTCTTGGCGGTCGTGACGCTTTCTGTACTGACGGAGATGACCGGAATCATCGGCGTGCAAATTGGAGCATCTCGCCGCTATGATGGCCCGCTTGGCAAAAGCGACCGCGCCTTTGTCTTTGGGCTGCTCGGCCTCCTTCTCGGCCTCGGCTTGGATCTCGGCCGCATTGTTTTCTACGCTCTTTTCGCCATGGTATTGCTCCTGGTAGTGACGATTTTCAATCGCGCCCGTTGCGCTCTGCGCGAGTTGAAAACGTCGGCACCGCCAAAATGAGCGCCAAGATTCATCCCTTCGCCCGCGTCATAGCTGCGCTTGCCCGCGGAATCAGCGGCGTGCAAGTTCGCTGGCTCGGCTGTATTCCGGAACCACGACAACGAATCTATTTTGCGAATCACACTAGCCATTTGGATTTTGTCGTTTTGTGGTCCTCGCTTCCGGTTGATTTGCGGGCAAACACGCGACCGGTCGCTGCGAAAGACTATTGGCAATCGGGCTTTCGCTCCTTTCTTGCGCAAAAGGTGTTTCGCGCCGTGCTTGTCGAGCGCGGAGCGGCAGCGCGATTGCATGAAGAACACAAAGGTGAGGAACATGCGCATTCGGCTGCGTTCGCAGTGATTCAACAGCTTGCGGAAGCGATGGGCGAACGCGATTCGCTCATCTTTTTTCCAGAAGGCACGCGGGGCACGGGCGAAACAGTGGTGGAATTCAAAAGTGGCTTGTACCATCTGGCCAAACGCAGGCCTGACGTCGAATTGATTCCCGCGTACCTGGAAAATCTGAATCGCATTTTGCCAAAGGGGGAATTCCTTCCGGCCCCTTTGGTGAGCACGCTGACGTTCGGCGCTCCCATTCGCGTGGAAGACGGTGAGCACAAACACGATTTCCTCGAGCGCGCGCGAAATGCCGTCGTCTCCTTGCGGCAGAAAGGACGGGCGGAGCAATGATCGCGTATTTGCCAACCTTCCAAGAAAACAACGATGTAACTTGGCATGTCAGATGGAACTTTGGCGGCGTAAATTGGCCACTCCTTTGGCTCTTTTCCGGAGTGCTAGCTCTTCTTATTATCGCTAGCGTTGTTGGCGCAGTCCTCAAACGAACCGCGAAATCCGGATCCACGCAGCGCACAATTGCCAATCTAAATTCCCGAACCCGCGCCTGGTGGAAGATGAGCGCCATCTTCGCTATAACGTTGCTTGTTGGGAAGAACGGATCGCTGATTCTTTTCGCCCTTCTGTCTTTTCTCGCGTTGCGAGAGTACATCACGCTCGTTCCCACGCGCCGCGGCGACCACCGCACTCTGTTCTGGACGTTTTTCATCATCACGCCACTGCAGTACTACCTAATTGCCATCAACTGGTACGGATTCTTCGCGATTCTGATTCCAGCGTTTGCGTTCATTTTCATTCCGGCGCGCATCGCGCTTGCCGGAGATACGGAACATTTCCTCGAGCGTGCCGCAAAGATTCAGTTCGGCTTGATGATTTGCGCCTACTGCCTGAGCCACGCGCCGGCGCTGCTGATTTTGAACATTCCGAACTACGAAGGGCGCGACTCTGTTCTGTTGCTCTATCTCGTTTTGGTTGATCAGATGAGCGACGTGCTGCAATACGTCTGGGGAAAATTACTGGGCCGGCACAAAATCACGCCAAATGTCAGCCCGAACAAAACTTGGGAAGGATTTATTGGCGGCGTGGCCACAGCTACGCTGCTCGGCGCGTTTCTCTCCTGGGCGACGCCATTTACGCGATTGCAATCCGCTGGAATGTCACTCGTAATCACGTTGCTGGGTTTTCTCGGCGGCCTGGTCATGAGCGCGATCAAGCGCGACGCCGGAGTCAAAGACTTCGGCGCAGTCATCGAAGGCCACGGCGGCATTCTCGACCGCATCGACTCACTCTGCTTCGCTGCGCCCGTCTTCTTTCACTTGGTGCGGTATTTCTACGTGCGCTAAGACTTTGGGAACTGGCACTCGGCAAGCTGCTAGCGAGCGACGGGTTCAGCAATCTTGAGGTTCACGGCGTCGCGATGGTGCAGAAAACCGCGCGAAGCAAGTAGTTCCGCGTTGAGGACTGCAGCACCGGCTGCACCGCGCACCAGGTTGTGCGAGAGCAGCGCGAGTTTTACGTCCAGCAACGAACATTCCCGAATGCGGCCAACGACTGCAGCCATGCCGTGGCCTGCACCGGAGTCGAGGCGCGGTTGCGGCCGATTGTCCTCATCCACAACCACGATCGGATTGCGAACGGCAGTCGGCAGCGACGCCAGTTCTTCGTCTACCGCAAAATCACGCAAGACTTCCGCTACTTCGCGAATGCTGGCGATTTTTTTCAAGCTGAGCGAAACACACTCCAAGTGACCATCGCGCACGGGCACGCGATTGCAATGTGCGCTGATGCCGAGGCCCGCTTCGACGAATCTTCCACCCTCCCATTTGCCGAGCAGTTTTTGCGGCTCCGCTTCCATCTTTTCTTCTTCGCCGCTGATGAACGGCACGACGTTGCCCAAAATGTCGAGCGAAGCTACGCCAGGATAGCCTGCGCCGGAAACGGCCTGCATCGTCACCACAAAGATTTTTTCTAGCCCAAACGCATCGGCAAGTGGTTTGAGCACCAGCACCAGTCCCGCCGTCGAACAATTTGGATTCGTCACAATAAACCCGCCATCGTAGCCGCGATTTTTTTGCTGCAAGGGAATCGCATCAAGGTGCGAAGCATTCACCTCCGGAACGAGCAGCGGAACGTCCGAATCCATGCGGTGATTCTTGGAATTGCTCAGAACGGGATATCCAGCGCGGGCAAAGTCCTCTTCCGCCGGACCGGCAACGCTGGAATCGAGCGCCGAAAAAACAAAATCGCAGTCAAGATTCGGAGCGAGGTCTTTCACCACAAGGTTGTGTGCGGACTCCGGAACCGGCGAATCGAGATGCCACTTCACGGCGTCGCCGTATTTCTTTCCAGATGATCGTTCCGAAGCAGCAAGGTCCGTCAGTTCAAACCACGGATGGTTCGCCAGCATTTGCACAAACCGCTGGCCCACCATTCCCGTCGCGCCGAGCACACCCGCGCGAAATTTCCTTTCAAAACGCCTGGCTGGCAAACTCATGCCTCACCTCGCTGAGAATTTTCCTTCTCCATTGCCGGCCCGATACGCGTGCCACGGAATTCCGGATTGAAAGTATTTCGCACCCAAACAACCATTTTTGTTTCGGCCGCGAGCGGCAGAACTTCCGCATGCAAGACTTTTGCACCCGCCGAAGCAAGTGCGTGCGCTTCCTCATAGGATAGCTGGTACAGCAGCCGCGCTTCGCTCGTTTCCTTCGGATTTGCCGTGTAAACACCGTCCACGTCCGTCCAAATGACAAGTTCGTCCGCGTCCACCACATGCGCGATGATCGCCCCCGAGTAGTCCGAGCTATTTCTTCCAAGAGTGGTTACCCGCCCATCGGGAGTCGCTCCGACAAAGCCGGTCACCACAGGCACGAGCCCGCTTTCCAGCAGCGGCTGTAAAACGTTCCGCCCGCGTTGGCGCGTTTCTTCTATGTTCGGTTTCGCATCACGGAACGTATCGCAAGTGAGAATGAATTCGGAAGAGGTTACGGGAACTGCCGTCACACCGCAGACATCGAGCGCTGCCGCAAAAAGCCGCGCGCTGAACCGCTCGCCAAAGGACGCGAGCGAATCATGCAACGCTTCGCTGCTCGCCTGCGACGGCGCAGAAACTTCATGCAACAGATCGCGGCCGAGCAAGCGAAGGTCCTGCCATACGCGCTGGTGATCCAGCTCGCTCAACTGCAATTCCGAAAGCACATCTGCATGAAGCCGTAGCAGGGAATCCGCTTTGCGTTTTGCTTCAGAAAGATTGCCGGAATCCACGAGATTCGCAAGTGTGAGGAGCTGATCCGTGACTCCCTTCATCGCGGAGACCACGACCGCAACGCTAGAAGTTTGCGACGCTTTCTTCACCAATCCCGCAGCATGCAGCATGCGCTTGGCGCCCAGCAGCGATGTGCCGCCAAACTTGAACGCGGCAACGTTTCGCTTCGTTTCAGCCGCGAGTTCCGTGCATGCACCTGTAAACTCGTGGCTGTATCGTTCGTCGTACTGTGCTTCCTCTTGAACGTTCTCCGGACTCATGACAACCGCTCCTTAGTTTTGTGGTTTCCAAGGACGGCCGCCTTTTGCTTTTCTGGAGGGGGTTAAACGAAAAACCCACCGCCAGTTTCGCTTCTGGCGGTGGGTTTGGAAACTTTGGCTAGTTGCTTAGCTGTTTCTCCCCTCACCAGAAGCGCCGGTAGTCTTAATGGTAGTGGTCGTAATAATAGTGGTCGTCGCCATGGACATGGACGACGTGCCGCGCTTCGAGTTGGCGAGAGACAACATGCCTGACTCAAAACTAGCATACGCCTGCATTTTGTCAAAAGAAAAATTGGTACAGGGGTGTCCGCCAAACACTTTCCGCCTGGAAAAGTTGCGCCCGACCGCCGAGTTTTCTTTGGAAATTTGAAATGTAAAGAACTGCCAACCGCAACAAAAAACTGCCTTTGCCCGCGGAACTCCGCGCCACCGAAGGGGTTCTATAACCCACGGGGATGTGGGACGCGAGGGCACGTCCCGGTGTCAGTACACAGAATCCAATAAGAAAGGTAAGAGAATCATGAACCCCAAGAAGTGGTTTAACGGAATACTCTTTTGCGCGCTTGCGGCTCTTGTGGTGGGCTGCGGCGGCGGTTCCAGTACAACTCCAGTATCACAACAGCAAACCGGCACGATGTTTGTCACCAGCGCAGACGCTCCCCTCCCCAGCGTTGTGTCCTTTCAGGTGGACATCACGGGCATGACCGTCTCGGATGGCGTGAATCCTCCCGTTTCGATCTTGAACGGAACGCAAACCGTAGACTTCGCTCGCTTGAACGGCTTACGCACTTTGCTCGACATCAACACAATTCCCACGGGCACGTATACGCAAGTGAACATCACGCTCGCGAATCCTCAGATCGGCTACTTAAATGTTTCGAATCCACCGACGAATCCACCAACGCGGCCGACCGTCAGCACCCTGAACAGCACTACGTCACCTGCTGTGACGCTTACAACGTCCAGCGTCAACATCACTCTGGCGCAGCCGCTCATGGTCAACGCAAACGACATCATCGGTTTGAAGTTTGAATTCGACTTGCGCAAATCGATTGCTGTGGATGGCGCTGGCCAGATCACCGGCTCCGTCACTCCGAATCTTGACCTGAAGGCCATCACGCCCAGCGACGCCGATGCGTATATTGATGACTTCGTTTCCGGAGTCGTCAGTGTGAACGCAGGCGGCAACTCCTTCGTCGTTCAGGGCCCCCACGGCCATCAGTTCACTGTCAACGTCAACGGGGAAACTGAATTCGAGGGCGGCGAAACGCTCGCGGATCTCACAGTGAATTCCATCGTTGAAATTTCCGGAACTCTCGACCGCTTGTCTCACGCGATTCTTGCTGATTCCGTCGGCATCGTCTCGCAGGATAAATTCTGGGCTGGCGGGCTAATCACTTTTGTCGAGCCTCCGAATGGCACCGCGACCGACTTCGATCTTTACGTCCGCAACGTGCTTCCCGCTAATACCGGTTTCAATTCCGGACAGATTTCCACGATTGATCTCACTGGAAACGAAAAGTACTTCATCTATTGGATGCACAACGTGTTCGTGAATCCGCACTTCAGCAACATCTTCTTCAATTCTGGACTCCTCGTTCCCGGGCAGCACGTCAGCATCGCTGGACCGTTCAACAATGGAACGGTCACTGTAAAACGCGTTGTGCTCCGGCATGAAGGCCACACCGGCACATGGGTAGTCGGCAGTACAAATCCCGGCGCCAGCACGTTCCAATTCAATTCGAATGGATTGGCCGGCGTGCTCTTCAATGGTCCCGTCACAGTCTATGTGACGCCTTTCACACGCTTCCTCGGCGGATTGCATAACATCAACGATCTGCAGGGAACAACCGCACTTCCGCTTCGCGTCGTCGGCCTGATTTTGAAGGACCCGATCAGTGGACAACCTGTGTTTGTGGCGCGCAGCGTGGAACTGCTCAACTAGAGAATCCCCATCGTAAGAACGTTTCGATGGGCGATCTGCGGCCGCTCCAGAAGATCGGAGCGGCCGCAGTTTTTATGAAGTTTCGAAAATCAAGCTGGAACAGGTGAGCCCGGATTCCGCTTTCTGCAATTCGGCGATGTCGATGGGCAGCACGCGAAATCCCTTTGCTTCAATCCGCCTGCGCGTCTTGGGAAAAGACGCTGGAAAGAGTACAGAACCATTGAGCGCGAGCGCGTTGCCAGCGTGCGGCTCAGAAGGATCGACGTCAATCCACTCGTAACCTGCAAATGGCGCTGTATCAAACCAGCCGCGATTTGCTAAAAGAAAATTGTCCCCCAAATAAGTGACAGCCGATTTCAGATGCAAGCAACCGGTCACAGGAACCGCAATGACTTCGTAGCCGTAAACTTGAACGATTCCCCTCAATTGTCGAATCCCTTCTTCATTCGTCCGCGCCGTGATCCCAACAAAAAGTTTGCGCTCAATCCGCAGAATGTCCCCGCCTTCCACGGTTCCCGGAAGCCTCACATATTCAATCTTTCTAAAAGGTGCAATGGCGTTTGCGAGAGATTCCGCTTCGGGCCGCCGCGTTATGGTACCAAGCGGAAACACAACAGCAAGTTCATCCAGCACGATCGCTGGATCCTCCACAAACATAGAGTCGGGAAGTTCGGCTTCAGCTGGAAGCGAAATCACTCTTGCTCCAAGCGTGGCTATTGCTGCTTCGTACGCGTGATGCTGTTCACGCGCTTTGTCCATGTCAATTGGAATCCGTTCAATAAAGCTGAGTTCGCATGCAGCGAGCGCAGGACTGACAGCGCGCGTAATCGCGGTAAGCATGCCGTCACTCTATCAAAGAACTTTTGCGGAGACACACAGCATGAAACTCGTTACACTCTGCGCCGTTCGATGGGGAGCCTTGCGTATGATTCTCTTCCGGAAAGCCTCATTATTTAGCGTAGTTCTCTTCCTTCTTGGTGCGCTTGAGCCTCCGCAAGCAATGGCCTCGAACGATCCGCCCGAAGCAAAACAAGTCGACGCTCTCTTTGCCGCTCTCACCAAACCGGGCTCGCCTGGCTGCGCACTCGCCGTCGCTCGCAACGGCATAATCATCTACGAAAAAGGTTATGGCCTCGCGAACGTCGAAGAAGAAGTCACCATCACGCCTCGCACTGTCTTTGACATCGGCTCCACGTCCAAGCAATTCACCGCTTCGAGCATTCTGTTGCTCGAAAGAGAAGGCAAACTCTCCGTAAACGATGACGTGCGCAAATACATTCCTGAACTTCCCGATTACAGCAAGAAAATCACGATTCTGAATCTCCTCAATCACACAAGCGGCATCCGCGATTACCTCACCCTTTTCGAACTTTCCGGCGTATATACCGACAGTGTCACCACGGACGAAGATGCTCTCGCAATAATTGCCCGTCAAAAATCACTCAACTTTGATCCCGGCTCCGAGTTTCTTTACAGCAATTCCGGATATTTCCTGCTTTCCGTAATCGTAAAGCGAGCGAGCGGCAAAACCTTGCCCGAATTTGCCGCTGAAAATATTTTCAAGCCGCTGGAAATGAATCGGACTCTTTACCGCGACCAACACACTCAGCTGGTTCCCGGCCGCGCGCTGGCCTACGACCCTAAAGAACCCGGCCCGGGTTTCACGTTCGACGTTTCTTATTTCGAACAAACGGGAGACGGTGCGGTCCACACATCCGTCGAAGATCTGTTGAAATGGGACGAAAATTTCTACACCGCCAAAGTCGGCGGAAAGGCATTCCTCGCCGAATTGCAGGAGACTGCAAGACTCAACAATGGAAAGCAACTCAAATACGCCAAAGGCTTGGTTGTTTTTGACTACCGCGGCCTTCGCGCCGTCGAACACGGAGGCTCATGGGGCGGATATCGCGCACAACTTCTTCGCTTTCCCGATCAGCATTTCTCGGTCGCGTGTCTCTGCAATCTGGCGAACGCCGACCCTGAATCTCATGCTAATCGCGTGGCGGAAATTTTTCTAGCTTCAGAAATGAAACCTCCGAAGCCGGCCACCGATGAAAATCGCGAAAATCATCCAAAGAAAGAAACCGTTTCCGTCTCTCCGGACATTCTCGCTCAATACGAAGGAGAATTTGTGAGCGAAGAACTTTTCGTGACCTACATCTTAAAGATCGAAAACGGAAAGCTGGCTCTTCACAAGATTCAAAACGGCTTGGGCAGAGGATTCTTGCAATCGACGCATCATTGGGAGCTTCGCCCGGTCGGCAAGGAAGAATTCGTGCAGGATGAGGAAGGGATAAACTTTGCCTTCTCGCGGGATTCAACGGGGAAAGTCAGCGGTTTTGTTCTGGCAGTTGGCCGTTCGTCAGGAATCGCGTTTTCCCGCAAGAATTGAACCCACCGGAATGTCCGGACTTCTAATGTCGCAAAATCGAAGAAGAGTGCGAAATCCAGAGTGTCGCGACGCCCGCTCCTAGCAAAATCCCTGCAAGAATCAGTGCAATTACTCCGAGCGTAAGCCACCGGTCCGAATTCCTCTTTGGCTTTTGTACATCGAGCGGTGTGGAGTGCGCTTCGTTCCCATTCACCGCTGCGATCAGACTCTGCGGGAACGGCTGTGCCCCAAATTCAGGCTCCAGCATGAAGCTATATCCCTTGCGCGGAATCGTTTCGATATAGATCGGCTTGTCCGTGGAGTCGCCAAGAATTTGCCGCAGCTTGTTCACGGTCGTGTTTACATTCGCATCGAAATTTACGTGCGTGTCTGAAGGCCAGAGCGCTTGCTTGAGTTCTTCGCGAGTGACAACTTGCCCGTGTTTTGCGATCAAAGCTAGAAGAACTTGATATACCTTACCCTGTAATTTCAGGCGGGTTCCGTTGCGAAATACTTGCTGGCGTTGCTGGTCAATCTGAAATGACCCGAAACGGATATAGCGGGGACTCTGTGCAAGCTCCGCATTCGTACTTGTTTCCATCAAGGGACCCACTGCCGGCAAGAGATTCGAGGTCATCTACTACACCCTACCCGGATAGACGCATTAACTCGTGAAGTGTTTAGTTTTTCTTACGAAAAAGTGAGCTAGATAGTTTCCTCCAATTGAAAGAAAAATCCCACGAGTACGAAAGATTGGAGGATGTTCGAAAAACCGTAGAACTTAGTGCGTCCGAATGCCGGATTTTCTAAATTTTATGTCACCGGCAATCCGATTTCCTGAAATTAAGAACTGTAACTCCGCTTAACAGTCTATTTCTTGAGCAATTTGCTTCCTTAGATTCAGGAAATATGAATTTGAGGGACAAATTGTCCCTACTGGTCCCTCAGCTGCCCTCCTTTAAGAAACCATTTTGTACGGCTGCGTTTCGGCAGGATGGCAGCGGTTCCAAGACCGCGATAGGGCACGCCGTGCAGGGGGAATCAGTCAAGGAGAGTAAGCAAAATGCGCAGATTGATCTGTTTTCTGCTGGCTGCAACATTTGCTGTGTTTATCGCCGGCAAGGCCTCGGCTCAGAGTCTGGATGGCACGCTTCGTGTGACCGTCACTGACGGAAGCCAGGCCAGCATCGAAGACGCAAAAGTCACCGTAACAAACGAGGATAGCGGAGTTGCCAAGGAAACGAGTACTTCGAGCGCTGGCACGTACGTTTTCCCGAACATGCTCGTGGGAAATTACACCATCGCTGTTGAGAAAAGCGGGTTCAAGAAATCCCTTCAAAAGGGAATCATCGTCACCTCTAATAAAGTGACCGAGGCGACAGTCGTTCTCGAGCTTGGCTCTGTCTCCGCGGTTGTCGAAGTAGAGGCTGGAGCTGATCTCGTTCAAACCCAGTCTTCCGAAATCAACACGAGCTTTGCCGGCCAAGTCGTCAACAATCTTCCCTTGAACACACTCGGTGGCGATGTAAAGGAATTTGCGGTATTCGTTCCCGGCACAACCACGCAACAGGGTGGCGTTCTCGGCTCCGGCGGCTCCATCGGTGGCACACGCCCTCGCTTCAATGGCTTCAACATTGACGGCGTCGACGATAACCGCATCGATGTCAACGGCCCCGTGCAACCCGTCATTCAGGAATCCATCGCTGAATTTTCCTTGCTGACCAATCAATTCAGCGCCGAATACGGCCACTCCGCTGGCGGCATCTTCAACATCATCACAAAGTCCGGCACGAACAACTGGCACGGCGCAGCGTGGGAATTCAATCGCAATCGCGATCTCGATGCTGCAACCAACCAGGAAAAGCAACAAAACACGGGTCAGCCTGACATTAAGAATCGTTTCGACTACAACCGCTTCGGCGCCAGCATCGGCGGACCGATCAAGCACGACAAACTTTTCATCTACGGCGCTTACGAATTCCAAAACGAGGGACTCTCTTCTGCCGGAGCCACTGTCGTCATGCCTACTGCGGCGGGTCTGGCACAACTCATGGCCATGAACCCCAATTCCGCAGTCCTGAACATTCTCAATCAGTTCCCCTTGGCGCCAACGTCTAATGGAGACGCTCACTGCAACGCCGGTGCTGGAGATAACAAGCCCTCGTTTGCTTGTGTGAATAGTCAAGCCATCGACGTCGGTACGTTCCAATCCGTGGCGCCTTCTTTCTCCAATCAACACGACTTCACTGTGAATGCTGACGCAAACCTGGGTAAACATCAGCTTCGCGGCCGTTTTCTCTTTGACCGGTTGCGCCTGCCCCAAGTCAACCCGGTCCAGCCACAAGCCCAATTCACAGGCGCGCAAAAAGACGATGCGCGCAAAGGCCTTTTCACAGACGCGTGGAGCATCAGCCCCCGCTGGATCAATGATTTCCGCGCTTCCTATTCCCGCTTGAATGGACCAGACGACACCGTTCCGGGCAATTTCTCCAATTTCCCCAACGTCGAAATTGATGAATTCGGCAGCAACGTCGGCCCGTTCAGCCTCGCTCCTCAAGGCTACGTCCAGAACATCTATCAGCTCTCCGATGCGGTCACCACTATTCGCGGCAAACACACATTCAAGTTCGGTGTGGAAGGCCGGAAATACATTGCACCAACCAACAATTTGCCGAGAGCTCGCGGCGAGTGGGACTACAAGGATCTCAACAGATTCATCAATGACCTGGTTCCCAACGGACTGAACGGCGCGTTGCGCGGCGCAGGTTCGGGAACAGTGGCGGACAACTACAACTCAATCTACTGGTTCGTCCAGGACGATTGGAAAATCACTCCTCGCCTTACCCTGAATCTCGGCCTTCGCTATGAATACAACGGCGTACCCAGAGCCGAAGGCGATCAGGCGCTCAACGCCATCTCCAACGATCCGGGTCTCGGGTTAATCTTCCGCAAACCGCATTCCGATAAGAACAACTTCGGTCCGCATCTTGGTTTTGCCTACGATCCTCGCGGCAACGGCAAGTGGGCCATCCGTGGCGGATTCCAGATTGCCTATGACGTTGTTCCCAACAACTTTGCTGTCAACAGCTTGCCTCCTCAGCTGCAAACTGAGCAGAAGCCTGCCGTGACTTGTGCCCTCCCCGGAGCTCCGGCATGGTGCACAACCGGCACGGGTTTCCTGGCGGGCGGCGGACTCCTTCAAGTCAACGTCCCTCCGCCTGACCAAGCAACTGCCAGAGCAGCAACGTCGAGCCTGATGCCAGACCATGTTTCACCCAAGGTCTTGACCTGGTCGCTCGGCATCCAGCATGAACTCTTCCGCAATTCCAGCATCGAAATCCGCTATGTGGGAACACGCGGACTGGAATTGCCCGTCCAGCGGCGACTCAATTCCGAGTCTGCGTTCGATCCAAATCTTCCAGGCGGTCCGCTCACTGCGCTTCCGACCTACTTGAGTCAGTCGGCCGTACCGGCAACCGTGGTTGCACCCGCCAGCACCTTGGCGACATTTGACAATTTCAATCCGCAACCGCTTTCCGGGGACGGATTCTTCGGCAACGTTACTACCTTCCCGCCAGCCGGTTGGAACACTTACCATGGCGTTTCCGTGGACTTCCAGCACCGCTTTACCAAGGGGCTGTTCTTCCGCACGAACTACACCTTCTCCAAGAACATCGACAACGCCACGAACGAACTCTTCAGCAGCTTCGTAAATCCGCGCCGTGCACAGGACGGCTTTAATCTCGCGAATGAAAAGGGCCTTTCCGCCCTCAACAATACCCACAAGTTCGCCATGACGTTCGTGTACGACTTCCCGAACGTCAGCACGAGCAATGGCTTCGTGAAGGCGCTCGCTCACGGATGGGAATGGAATGGCACCTACCTGCTCGAAAGCGGTCAGCCCGTCACGGCACTTTCCGGCTCGGATGCCAACGCAAACGGAGACTCCGCGGGCGACCGTACCATCCTCAATCCCAATGGTGTGGGCAGGACTGGCACCGGCGTCAACTTTGTCTGCAATGCCGGACCCGGCGGCGCGACTAGCGTCATCTCTGATCCGACCACTTGCGGCAGCGGCAACGATGCCAATATCGTTGGCTACGTTGCGATCGATCCTACGGCTCGCTACGTCCAAGCCGAAGTCGGCACCATTGCTAACGTGGGCCGCAACACCATCACCACACCCGGTATCAATATCTGGAACATGGGCTTCTTCAAGACCACCAAGGTCACTGAGCGCTTCTCGCTCCAGTTCCGCGCCTCGACCTACAACACATTCAATCATCGTAACTTCAGCATCGGTTTGCCGACTAACAACGGCGCAATCGATCAAGCCAACAATGCCAATCCGCTGAACGCGGGTTACATCTTCGTCAATGCCGGCTCGTCGTTCTTGAATAAATTCGATTTCGACGGTGGCAGCCGCAACATCGAACTCGGCTTGAAGTTGATTTTCTAAGCCGACTCCAACAAGTTAGTTCAGAAACGGGAATTGGGGGGAAGCTCTCACGAGCTTCCCCCCAATTTTTTTGTCCCAAGCACTACTTTTTCATCCCAGTATCTAAATCCTTGGTAGCCGCCGCGCGCGTTACATCTTGCCATCTGGCAGCACGTCCACGGCAACACTCGACGGATACTTCGCCGACCGGTGAATCGTCTCCGTCGCCTTTTGATAATCGGCATCCTTTGCTTCAAAAATATTCGGCACAAACTTCTGCGGGTTCCGGTCGTAGAGCGGAAACCACGTACTCTGCACCTGCACCATGATGCGGTGCCCTTTTTTGAAAACGTGATTTGAGCTGTGCAGATCAATCGTGAACGGTGTCACCTGATTCGGTGGTATCGCTTCCGGCTTTTCAAACGAATTGCGATACCGCCCGCGGAATATCTCTTCCGCAATCATCAATTCGTAGCCGGAGAGCTTCCAATCCTCTTCCATTTTTTCTGGATACACGTCGATCAACTTCACGATCCAGTCCGCATCGCTTCCTGTTGTGGACACAAACAATTTCGCCGTTACGTTTCCGGCAACCGTCACGTCCTCTTTCAACGTTTCCGTTTCCCAAGTCAGCACATCCGGCCGCCGGTCCACAAATCGCTGGTCCTGCACTAGCCACGTATACCAACTCCCCGGATGATCATCCGGATATGTCATATCCACCGGCCTTTGCCGGTAAGGCACGGGATGCGCCGGATCGCTCACGTAACTGTCCGAAGCATCCGGTCCAGTGGCTTGCGGCGCATCGAAAGAAAGCTTTCCATCTTCACGAAAATAAAGATTCTTGGTTTGCGCTTCCTTCGGCGGCCACGAATCAAACGAAGTCCACGTGTCGCTTCCCGTCTGAAACAACGTCGCTTCCTTCACAGGCAGACTCCCCTTGTCGTGTAGCCAATAGGCAAACCACGGCGCCTCAATCTTGTCGCGGAAATAAACTCCCGTGTCATTGTGAAATGGAATCTGCCCCAGCGATTTCCCCGTCCCACGCGCCCAGCCGCCATGATTCCACGGCCCCGCCACCAAAAAGTTGTAATTTTTCTTATCCAACTTCTCCAGCCGCGCGTAGGTCATCAGCGGCCCAAACATATCTTCCTGATCCCACCAGCCGGCCACATTCAAATTCGGAACGGTCGGCTCGTGCAGAGTTGCCGCCACCGCATGCCGCTTCCAGAACTCGTCATAGCTCGCATGAGCCACAAAGTCGTTCCACGTCGGAATCTTCCCGTGAAAATATTTCGCATTCGCATTGGAAAGCGCACCCATCCGCAGATAAAAGTCGTACAAATCAAAACTGTCGAACGCAAAACTGAAATTCTCGTTCGAAGTCTCCAGCAGCGCCGTGTATTCGAACCCATAGCTCAATCGAAATGCCCCGTTGTGAAAAAAATCATCCCCAAGCCACGTATCTCCCATGCACGCCTGCTCCGAAACCGCTTTCAGCGCCGGATGAGGATTCACCATCCCCATCGTCACCAGGTATCCCGGATACGAAATCCCATCCATCCCCACACGCCCATTGTTGTTCGGCACATTCTTGATCAGCCACTCGATCGTGTCGTACGTGTCCGTGCTCTCCGTCACGCCCTTCGGATCGCCCGCGTCCGGAGAAGTGTGCAACATTTCAAACTTTCCCTCGGAGCCATACCGCCCGCGAATGTCCTGAAACACAAAAATGTATCCGTCCGCCCAAAGATTCTGGTAACGGTAAAGTTCGTTGCTCATTCCTTTGTTCGCCGCAGAAACTCCATACGGCGTCCGGTCCATCAAAAACGGCAACGGCTCCTTCGCATTCTTCGGCGTGTAAATCTCCGTATGCAGCTTTACGCCATCCCGCACCGGAATCATCACTTCCCGCTTGTCAAAAAGCGCAGCCAGGTCCGGCCGCTTGTTCTCCTGCGCGGAAATTCCGGCGGCCGCAAAAAATTCTGCTGAAACGATCGCTATACAAAACAAAACTAACAAGCGCGCAGATGTTTTCATGAACGCTCCAAAAATCAGCCTGTAATTTGATAGCTGGACCAAACGCCAAATCATACAAGTTCTTACAACAAAGCGGTATCTGCCTGCTGACCTTCCGCTCGTTCTCTGGTAAACTATTCTTTGCACGGCCGCACCTGAGAAGTCACCGAACAAGGAGAATTGTCCGGGCTGCTGGTTGTTCCAGCAGCTATTTTTGTATCTGAATGACAACAAAGCACTTATGAGCGCAAATATCCGTAATATCGCCATCATCGCCCACGTCGATCATGGCAAAACCACTCTCGTCGACGCCATGCTTCGCCAGAGCGGCATCTTCCGCGCCAATCAGGAACTCGTCGAACGCGTCATGGATTCGAACGACCTCGAGCGCGAACGCGGCATCACGATTCTCGCCAAAAACACCGCGCTCTTTTTCCACGACACCAAAATCAATATCGTGGATACGCCCGGCCACTCCGATTTCGGCGGCGAAGTTGAACGCGCCCTCCGCATGGTCGACGGCGTCGTCCTGCTCGTAGACGCCAGCGAAGGCCCGCTCCCGCAAACGCGCTACGTTCTCCAAAAAGCTCTCGCCGCAAAACTTCCTCCCGTCGTCGTCCTAAACAAAATCGATCGCACCGACGCCCGCGCCAAAGAAGTCCTCGACGAAATCTACGATCTCTTCATCGACCTCGACGCCACCGAAGACCAGCTCGACTTTCCCGTCATCTACACCAACGCCCGCGAAGGTGTAGCGCATCGCACGCAAGGCGACGGCTCCAAGGATCTTCTCCCGCTCTTCGAAACCATCGTAGCCAGAATTCCCGCTCCGGACGCCGATCCCTCAACAACGCTGCAGCTTCAGGTCATGAATCTCGACTACTCCGAATTCCTCGGCCGTATCGCCATCGCCCGTGTTTTCAATGGCACGCTCAATCGCGGCGAAGAAGTCGGCATCAGCAAGCTCGACGGAAAAATTCAGAATACGAAAATCACCAAGCTCTTCACCTTCCGCGGCCTCGAACGCGATGAAGCCGAACAAGTCGTCGCAGGCGACATTGTCGCCATCGCTGGCGTCGAAGGCATTCAAATCGGCGAAAGCATCATCAATCTGGACAATCCCGCGCCGCTCGAGCCGCTCATCATCGACGAGCCTACGCTCGCCATGATTTTCACCGTCAACTCTGGCCCGCTCTCCGGCCGCGAAGGCAGCTACCTCACTTCGCGTGACCTCCGCGACCGCCTCGCAAAAGAACTCCTCACCAACGTTTCCATCCGCGTCGAAGACACGGACACGCCCGAATCCTTCCGCGTCCTCGGCCGCGGCGAACTTCAGCTCGCAATCCTCATCGAAACCATGCGCCGCGAAGGTTTTGAATTGATGGTTGGGAAACCTGAGATCGTCATTCGTAATGAAAACGGCCGCAAACTCGAGCCGCAGGAACGCGTCGTCATCGACGTCGCCGACAATTTCATCGGCATCATCATGGAAACGCTCGGCTCCCGCCGCGGCGAAATGACTAAGATGAGCAATCACGGCTCCGGCCGCGTTCGCCTCGAATTCAAAATCCCCTCGCGCGGCTTAATCGGCCTCCGCAGCCAGCTCCTAACCGACACGCGCGGCACCGCACTAATCCACTCCATCTTCGAAGGCTGGATTGATTACGGCGGAGACATGGCATTGCGACCCACAGGCGCGCTAGTCGCAGACCGCGCCGGAGTCAGCACTGCCTACGCCCTCTGGGGCCTCCAGGAACGCGGCGAACTTTTCGTCGGTCCCACCGTCGACGTCTACGAAGGAATGATCATCGGCGAAAATTCCCGCGAACAGGACATGGAAGTAAACGTCACCCGCGAAAAGAAGCTCACCAATATGCGCTCCTCGTCCGCCGACGAGGCCATTCGCCTAATCCCCCATCGCGAACTAAGCCTAGAACAAGCCATCGAATTCATAGCCGACGACGAATTCGTAGAAATCACCCCCAAAACCATCCGCCTCCGAAAAAAGGTCCTGCAATTCAGCAAACGCCCCCGCCGCTGGCAAGAAATCCGAGCCTCCCAAGAAGCCGCTCAGTAGTATTGGTATCTCTAATCAGAACGCTTCGTCTCGAAAATTTGTCATCCCGAGCAAAGCGAGGGATCTGCTTTTGGGTACGTAGGGGCACGATATCGAAGATTCCAGGCAACAGCCGGAACACCGTGCCCTCTTTCTTTTTCTTGCCGTTGAATTTTTTGTCATCCCGACCGGAGCGACCCGGCTTTCTCCTGCGTGCGGTTTGTGCACGCCGGGCCGCGTAGTGGAGGGACCTCTCTTCGATTGATACCATTTCACCTAGCGAGCCAACGACATCGGCTCTTGAGCTACGCTTTTGCTTTTTCCTTCATCCCGACCAACGACCGGTTTTCTCGCTCTCTCAACGCCGCCCCACCCCAAACCTGTCATCCCGACCGGAGTAGCGCGGCTTTTTCTTACACGCCGCATTTTGGCGTGCCGCGCTACGGAGTGGAGGGACCTCTCTTCGCAGCTAACGAAACTGCCGCAAATGACTGCGCAGCTTCTCCGCGTCGATTCCACACTCCGAGCAGCACAAGAAAAACCCCTGCTCGCTGTCGAATAGAAACCATTCTGCAGTCTTGTAAATCTCCGTACCCGGCTCTTCGAACGTCCAGTCGCGCAGGAATGCCAGAATCACATCGGCATGGATATTGTCTTTGACCCTGCCGCTCGCCGCGAACCTGTGGAGAGGATGGGGCAGTCCATATTCCTGCCTCAAAGCTCTCGGCTTGAGAGATTGCCTTAGCAGGTCTTCTACGGTATCTAGGCGAACTCGGTACATTTGCTGGCTCCGATTACTTCGCTCCGGCGTCAATAGCACTCTATATGTTGCCACTTTATATGCTGTAGACCTATAAAGGTCAAGCCTCTTATCTTGCGGGTGATGCCTCTTGACCCCTTGTCCGCCTTTGGAACTCGACTAAGAGAATTGCGCGAGCAGCGAAACCTGTCTCAAGAGAAATTGGCGGAAATGGCCGATCTGCATCGGAACTACGTGGGGAATCTCGAACGCGGCAAAAGTAACGTGAGCCTGCTCACGATTGTGAAGCTGGCACGCTCTCTGAACGTCAAGCCTATCAAGTTGCTCGAACTCGTCCGCTAAAACGGAGCTTCGGCCTCAACTCTCCTGCTCTCTCCTCTTTGTCATCCCGACCGGAGCGGTTTTTCCCCGTACGTTTTCCGCAGCTAAGCGCCAGTCCCATAGCGCCGCCTGCCTTCCAACACGCCAAAATAGGTGCTAGCTTGGAAGTTGGTATTTACCGAAGCGGAGATGTGAAAAATGGCACAAACTAAGAAAGAAATCTCCCAGGAAATCGAAACACTCAGACAGGTTGAGAGCGAACTAGCAGGAATCGAATATGTCGGGATGTCAGGAATTTCGCACGAGTCTATGGATGGGGTTCTTCGTTTCCTTCAATATGGGGACCAAATAACGCACGCCAAAATTCTCTCGAATTCGGGCGATCATTGCCTGCTATTGACTATAAATGGGGGCGATACGGTAGCTGTGAAGTCCGGATTCGGTTCGGGCTACCTCGGCGAGGGGCCGCATACGTTTTCCTACGTGCTTCAGGTACTTGAGCTATTCGGCACCGAAATTGAGGAATATGAGGTTTCAGAAGAGTTCATCCTTCGGCTCGATCAATCCGCTCTAACGAACGCGGACCTTGAGCAAATTCAAGCTATGCGGCCAGTTAGGCCCAGCCGCTTGTACGACTACATAATCGATCCCCGAAAGGATGTGAGCGAAAAACTACAAGAACATTTTCCCCTCGCAATCCCTTTCGCAATAATCGACCACCGGATAGTCGACCTTGCCACCTCCTTCTGGCAAGGTCCCGATGACCGACTAATGAAGGGATATAGAAGATTGGAAGACGTCGTCCGAAAGCGAACCGGCATCGACGAGCATGGGGCAAAGCTGTTCCATCAGGCTTTCGTGCCGGATAAAGGTCTACTTACTTGGCCGAATGCGAGCGAGAGCGAGCGCGCCGGAAAAATGAATCTCTTCGCTGGAACATATACTGCTTACCGAAATCGGAGAGCGCACCGTGAGTCGAAAGAGCGCAAAGATAAGCTACTAACGGAATTTCTTCTTCTGAATCACCTGTACGGCTTGGAACGCGAAGCGATAAACGCCAACCCTTGATCAATTCGGTGGCTCCGGGGCTCGTTCAGGCCGCGCTCAGAAATCACATGGCTCTACGGTAGGCGAGAGTTAATGTGTCTCGCTAGGACTCTAATTTCGCTCTTAGCAATTAGGCAGTCTTCACGAGCAATGCATGGGAACATATGGCTGAACATATTACGGACGCGCTTGATCACTTCCATGTGCCCAACGAAGAACTCGATGCTTGGAAATAGCTGCGGAATACAGTCGGATCTGTAGTTTCTTACAATCTCTTCCAATTGCCCCAAAGTAATGAGATGCACGGGCAGCACAGGCACTGCCCCCGAATCACCTATCCAAGGCATTGCGGATAATCTTCTTTGCTGGTTCTCAGCATAGTTAAACGTCTCAGTAAGCCTCGATCGCAAAGATACGTTCCACCAGTCAGGCCCATAACAAGTCTGCAGAAACGAATGAACCGCAATGCGCAACCCGTTCTCGAATTGGTATAAAGTCGGGAACAGAGCATTCGCGGCGTCCACCGCGACAAAGTATTCGGCAGGAAGCTTAACGATCTTCTTGAAAATGCGGCGCTTTTTACCGCGCCTTTTTGTTACGGCCATGTTTCCTGACGCTGTGTCGCGCGTTACGAATTGACTGGATAGCGCCACCGCACACTTTGGCGATTTCTTTATCAGTTAGGCCAAATTTATCGAGAATTTCCACTTTTCGCTCGAGACTTGCTTCTTTTTCAGTCGCGACGCAAAGGTAAGCGAGCATCAAACGCATCGCGTATGAGGAATCGGATTCCTTGTTCATCGTTTGCCCTTCTTGCGCTTCACCAACGCTTTCTTGACCGCGACGGTGCCCGGAGTCGTATCACAAATGCGAGCAATCTCCTGGTTGCCATAGCCGAGCTGAGACAGAACCCTAACCCTATCTTCGAGCCGCTGAAGGTCTTTGACAGCTATGTACCCGAATACGAGTGCTAGACTCGGCAGGGCGTTTCCTTCGTCCTTGCTTCTGCGTTTCTTCGCCATTTTCAAGCGTCCCGACCGGCCGATATGAATTCAATCTTCTTCACATTCCTAGCTGGTAAGATTCGCCGGATAACCGACGAATCAGTGCCTAAAGCTGTCCCAATCTCCTCAGAAGTCGACCCTAGCTTGAGTAGTAAAAGAATGAGCAAACGTTTTATGCTCTCAGCCTCACTCATCTTTTCGGCCATATTTTGCCCCTCTCTGAAAGCAATTTCGCGCGAGGTTACTCTTTGTGATTTATAAGGTCAAGGTATATCCAGATTTGTGAGCTATCGAGCTATTATATTTCGCAAATTTGTTCATCGTTGATCCCGTGAGAGAGGTGGACCTGCAATGGCCCGAAACAAGGCTGAAGTACCCCAAAACACTGAAGAGTTGTTGAATAAACTTTTGGCGGTGACCTTGTGGCAAGCCGGTGCCACTCAGGGTGTTATAGCTGCGCGCCTTGGAAAAGGAAAAGCCTGGGTAAATGCTTTTTTGCAAGGAGTGCCCAAGAGACCCGACAACAACAAGACGTAGTGGATCATCAGCATGCCAATTCAACATGTATCGGAGTTTCCGGCATCCGCGCCCGAACAGATCGATCATTTTGCGCGATTACTGAGCCGATCTCAAGACAGGCAGAAAGTCTTTTGGGAGATATGTCGCGGCAAGTCGCGGAATCCCAAAACTGCTGAGGAAATAGCTAGCAGAATCGGTCTATCGGCAAAGCGAGTACTCGAAATCGCAGGTACTCTCTCAGCCCATCAGCTATTCGAGAAACTGAAGCATGAGGGTCGAATCTCCTACAAAAAATATCCGAACATCAACGCAGTCAAAGCCAAAATAATGGCCTTGGCGCGAGACCGGTCGAAGCTCGCTTCACACCGCACAGTTCGAAACCCGAGGCTGGCCGTGGGGGAAATCCGGCTGAAGCTGCCGAAGACCGTTACAAACGTCTTCGTATCAGCGAAACTCATCACGATCGACGACATCAGCAATTTCTCCAAAGTACGAACTTTGAAACTCTCACGTATTCCCGCGATGAATCCGAAGCGTTTACCGGAAACGGTTTTTAAGCATGGGATTGCTATCATTCTCGGCAATCGCGGCGTGTTCAAAGACTGGGGCGGCGAAAAGGGGGACCTCTATACGACCCATATTCGAATCGGGGAAAAACGCTACGCAGCCGCGATCGGGTTTAAAGGACCCGGCACAAGCGGTGTCCTGACTCCAGGAAAAATGGGCCACAACGGCGACCAAATTCAACGGCTATTTGACTCGGATGCTCAAGTCTTTTTGGTCCAGTATGAGGGCGCAATCGCGGAGAGCGTCGTTCAGCAACTTAAAGGATTAGCGATCAACAAGTCGGTCGAAGACAGGCGACCTTCGTTCTATGGAGTAATAGCACTAGAAGATTCATACCGGCTTCGTGCCAAATATCGAAAACAATTCGCCAAGGCCGCGAAATGAAAAAGCCCACCTTGGCCACTCTACATTCGGGAACGTTAAGTTGGTCCGCGTATTCGTTCGAACAGTATCTCTAGGTACTGTTACTTGACAAGTTAACGTTATTGTGTTATGGTTGTTTGTGTTATGGTTGTTTTTGTTATGGTCGCCGGCGTCGCTCGCAAGGACACGGCACCTCTTCCGGCCTCTTTCGTTAACTCCCCCGCCAACAGTCTAGTACCCGATTTCACTGACCTCGCAAATCCTTTACAATCAACACTTACACAAAGTCCCACAAGTGTTCATTCTAAAGAGCTTCCACGAAACTTAAGTCCTTTGTACTCCGCACTTACAAAAACAGGGGTAGGGAGGTACCCCCACTTCGTTACTACAGACCAACTGCTTGCCCAGAACAAAGTCGAGACCGCGTCTCGACACAGTCCGTCTTCCCACGCTGGATTCAGGAGCGAAGCGAGTCGTCGGTTCCCGCTCGCCACCCGCCACTCGTCACTCGCCACTGCTGGCAAGCAGTTCCGCCAGTTCCTTCTTCCAAAGAACCGCCCAGGTGTGCGACCCATGCCCGTGCGTCTGCTCGCTCTCCGGAATCAGCACGAACTTTCCATTCTTCAGCCGTTTCGCTTCCCGCTCCGCAATTCCGAGCCCCGGCGGATTGATGAAATCGTCCGCAGAATTCATCCACATCACCTTCGCCGTGATCTTCTCCAGTTGCGGCGAAGGATCGTAATTCCGCGAAGCATTCACTTGATACAAGAAGTCGTTCACATCCAGATCCTTCGCGTGTTGAGCGAAATAATCCGCCAGAAATTTGTCGGCGGCATCCCGTGTTGGCAGCGTCTTCTGCATCTGAATCGGCGCGCTCCCCGCAATAATCAGAAAATCGAGCGCCACTCGCACCGCCGCTTTCGGTTCTTCTTTGTACTCGCCGCCTTTCCATTCCGGATCCTCGCGAATCGCGTCCATCACCATCTTTCGCCACACGCGGTTCCGCCCAGCAAGCTGCACCGGCAAACACGCCATCGGCATCAGCGCGTCCATAAACTCCGGATACGTCTCGCCCCATACAAACGAGTGCATGCATCCCATCGAAGTCCCAAAAATCAGTCGCAAATGTTCCACGCCCAACCCGCGCGTCAACAACAAATGATGAGCCGCCACCATGTCGTCGTAGTCGTACGACGGAAATTTCGCGTGCATTCCATCGCTCGGCTTCGAAGATTTTCCGTGGCCGATTCCATCCGGCAGAATCACAAAATATTTCGTGATGTCCAGCGGCTGGCCAGCTCCATAAAGTTCATCCGCAAATATCGGAGTCAAGAAATTCGCGCCGCTTCCACCCGTCCCGTGCAAAACCATCACCGCATTCGTAATGCGTCCCTGCGCATCCTTCTTCGGAGTCCCCAGAGTCCTGTAGTGCAGCTTCAGCTCCGCCAGCGATTCCCCCGACCGAAACTTGAAATCCTTCGCGACGTAGTCGCCTTCCTTCACATCGAACGTCGGTTTTTCCTGCGCAATTGCGGGCACCGTCGCGCCGCAAACCGTCGCCAAAACCATCGCCAACGCCATTCGTCTCAAGTTCACCTCGACGGCTCTTTTTTGGACTGCGGCGGCTTGACGCCGCTTTTCCGACAATCGCTAATGTGAGTCAATTCAAAAGATTCTTCCCATCCGCGCTCGGCATCTGCAATCCCACCAACCCCGCCAGCGTCGGCGCGATATCCCGCATGTCAATCAATTCAAACTTCTTCGCCGCCGGAACTCCCGGCCCCACCACAAAGAATGACGACCGCAGCTCCGCCAAATCACTCAACTCGCCGTGCGTCCCGCCCACCTTCACCGATTTCACAATCGGCCCAGTCACTTCATATCCGTTCTTCCATCCCGGTTTCAATCCCACAAAAAACGAAGCCGTCGGATACCCGCCGCGCGCGTGCAAATCATCCGCTTCCAGCACGCGGTCAATTCCATTCTCCGGATCGCTCGCCAATTTCGCCAGTACTTCGCGCACTTGCGCCACCACAGCCGCATCCTTCGGATCTTTCAACACAATCGCTGCAGACCCGCCCGTCGCCCACGGAAACGCTTTCCAGTCTTTAACTTTTTCTTTTGCGTCCAGCGTAATCAACCCGGCCGCCACAAACGCCGGACCAAAATTAATCTGCTTCTCCACTTTCACAAATCCATGATCGCTCGCCACGCAAAAAATCACCCGTCCCGGAAACAACCGCTCCGCCGTCGCGCGCAATTTCCCAATCGCCACATCCAACCGTTCAATCACAGCCAGTGCTTCCGGCGAAAACGGTCCCGTCTCATGCTCGATGTGGTCCAGCGCCAGCAAGTGTAAGAGCAGCAGCCCAGGCCTCTTTTTCTCCAATATCCACTCCGCATATTTCTCGCGCACTTCATCCGCTTCCGTAGCCGCGTCAATCCCGCCGCGGTATACGCCAATCTCTTTCTCCGCCTCCGCCAACAATCCCGGCGTCGCCGTCGCCCGCACTAGTTTTATGTCGTTCTCGTCTCCCGCCCGCCAAATCTCCGGAATATCCCAAGTCACTTTCGCGCCCACCGTCACCGGCCATTGCACACTTGCCGTAGTGCGCCCAGCTTCACGCGCCGAGTCATACAGCGTCGGCACCTTCAAATCTTCCGCATACCAATACCAGGCCTGCTTCCCTTTATCGAGCGGGTCAAACAGAGTGTTGGCATATATCCCATGCTTCGCCGGCCACACTCCCGTAATCAGCGTCGTATGGCTCGGGTACGTCACCGTCGGCACCACCCCCTGCACACCTTCCGCGTACGTCCCTTCCATCATGAATCGCCGCAAATTCGGCACTCTCGCTCCATGCTCATCCGCATGCGTGACGTACTCCGGCTTCATCCCATCCACGGAAACCATTACCAGGACTGGCGCCTTGTCCTGGGCTTGCAAGATTCCCCCGAGGAATAAAACCAGAGCCAGCGCAGTCAAAATTCGTGGAAGTACACAACGATGAAACCCAAATTCAACTTGAGTAGTCATAGTCTGGGTAGGTTACCTTAACTCCGCTTGAGGGTTATGACAGGACTGCAAAGATTCCCCGATTTGAGGTAGAGTGTCGCCACGAGTGCGGCTGTTCTCCAGTCAGCCGCATCCTATATTATTGAATACAGGGGCATTCTCACCAGCCCGGCACCGTGGTGGTTTAGTTTGAATTTCATGAATCGTGACACAAGCGGTTGAAATTCAAATTGAACCGCCACCCCGGCACAGGGGTTCTGGTTCCCGTGCCAGAAAGATACATCGAATCGTGACCATGTCCGCGAAAAACGGTTATGCCCATCCTTGTGCTATTGCGGCCACTGCAACTGCAGTGCCTCCGCATACCATCACTCGCGATGACGTGAAGTACTACATGGGTCGCGTCTTTGATATCCCCGAACGCCGCCTCGAAGCCATGATGAGCATCGTGGACAACGCCCAAGTCCACAAACGCCACGCCATTTTTCCTATCGAATACACCGTCGAACCGCGCGCGCTTTCCAAAACCAACAACGAATACATGGAACACGCCATCAAGCTCGGCTTGGAAGCGACCGAGAAATGCCTGGAACGCGCTGGCCTGAAGCCGGAAGAGATTGACCTCATCATCACCGTTTCCTGCACTGGTTTCATGATTCCTTCGCTCGATGCGCACCTCATCAACATGCTCGGCTTCCGCTCGGACGTGCGCCGCATGCCGTTCACCGAACTTGGTTGTGCTGCGGGCGCGATGGCGCTCGGACGCGCCGCCGATTTCCTGCAAGCCTATCCCGGCCGCAACGTTCTTATCGTCGCCGTAGAACTTCCCTCCCTCACGTTCCAACGAAAAGATATTTCACAAGCGAACTTAATCTCTTCCATTCTTTTCGGCGATGGTGCGGCCGCAGTAGTCGTCACGGGAAAACCAGGCCGCGGCCCCAAAATTCTTTCTTCTGAAACATACACGTTTCCCAATTCTCTCGATGCGATGGGATTCGATCTCCGCGATTCCGGCTTCCACATTCTTCTTTCCAAAGACGTTCCCGAAATGATCGGCGCAAGAATGCGCGAACTCGTCGATTGCTTCTTCAAAAGGCGCGGGTTGACGCAGGAACAGATCAAAGGCTGGATTCTGCATCCCGGCGGCTCGCGCCTGCTTTCCAACGTCGAACAGGCCCTCGGCCTTACCAAAGACGATACGCAGCCTTCCTGGGACATTTTGGGCAACGTCGGAAACCTTTCGAGCGCCACCATCCTTTTTATTCTGCAGGAGTGGCTGGAAAAGCGGCCTCTGCAGCCGGGCGATCTGGCTTTCGCCGGCGCGTTCGGACCGGGGTTTAGCGCGGAATTTCTTCTGCTCCAATGGGCATAAGCGTTATCGCGTTTCTCGCGCTTCTTCTCGCCGTTGCGGCTCTCCGCATCGTTGAGTTGAGAATTTCGAAAACCCACCAAAAGCAGATCGTCGCCGATGGCGGCTCCAAAGTCACCGACCCCAAATTCCGCTGGATGGTGTTGCTCCACACGACGGTTCTGATCGGAGCCGCAGTCGAAGTTGTTTTTCTCCGTCGCGCATTCATTCCCGTCCTGGCCGCAATTTCCTTCGCCCTATTTCTCGTCGCCAATGTGATTCGTTGGTGGGTCATTCGCACGCTCGGCGAACACTGGAATGTTCAGATCATGGACTCCACAAAACTTGGTGTCGTTACATCTGGTCCTTTTCGCTACGTACGGCATCCAAACTATGCGGCTGTTTTTCTGGAGATGTTTTTCTTGCCCTTGATTCATACAGCTTGGATCACTGCTGTCGCTGGATCGCTCGCGCACATCCTCGTTTTGACACAGCGCCTCTCGACGGAAGAGAAGGTTCTTTTTGCCGATCCCGAATACCGCGACGCAATGTCCTCTAAACCGCGCTTCGTTCCAGGGCTCTTCTGATGCGCAACGTGTTCGCTCTCTCAGTGCTTTTGCATCTTGCATTGGTAGGAGTTTCTGCCGCCCAGGCTGCCGATTCCCCAGTTCCATCACCCGGTCTTTCCGAAGTCCCTGAACTCAGCGACGGATTCAGGCTTCTCTATACGCAGCATTTCCCGGAAGCCCGCAGCACTTTCTCAGATTGGGCTGATGCGCATCCAACAGAGCCGTTTCCCCAGGCTGCTATTGCGGCAAGTTATCTCTTCGAGGAACTCTACCGGCAGGGCGTGCTCACCAGCGATTTTTTTCTGAACGAAAAAAGATTTCTCAAAGGAATCGATGGCAAGCCCGATCCCGAGCGAATGAGGAATTTTCGATCGGCTTTGGCAAACACGCGTTCTCTAGCAAGAGTTCGCCTTGCGGAACACCCTAAGGATCCCGAAGCTCTGTTTGCCTTGGCGATTTCCGCCGGTATGGAGTCGAATGCCGACAGTATTCTGGAAAAAAAGCAGCTCGATGCGCTGAAACTGATCAAGGAAGCGAATCAGGATGCAAAGGAACTTCTCGTCCAGCGCCCGGATGCTCTTGACGCATATGTCGCCCTGGGCTGCGCGAACTACATTATCGGCAGCCTCAGCGGCGGGACCCGCTTCCTGCTCTGGTTCGGCAATATTCACGGCGACAAGAAACTCGGCATGGTGCAAATGCAAGATGCCGCCGATAAGGGCCGCTACCTGAAACCGTTCGCAAAAATTCTTCTCGCGCTTGCCGCACGCCGCGAGAAACAAAACCCACTCGCCCAAAAATTGCTCAAGGAACTTACGGACGAATTTCCATCGAGCGATCTTTTCGCTTCCGAATATGCAAAAGTAATGGGCCGCCCCATTCCTGCGGACATACGGCCAAATTAATTTCATTTTTGGCTTGCCGCTTGCGATAACCTCAACCAGAACAGTCTTGCTCGCGACACCAAAGAGGTGAACCGTGTTTCAGAGTGAGTTGCTGAAAGACCGTGCAATTTTTCTGACTGGCGGAGGCTCCGGCCTTGGCCGCTCCATGGCGCTGCGGTTCGCCGAACTTGGCGCGCGCATTTTCGTTGTCGGCCGCCGCGAACAGCCACTCATGGAAGTTTGCGATGAAATTCATCGCGCCGGTGGCTCTGCCGCGTTTGCGACCTGTGACGTGCGAAATCCAGCTGAAGTCGAAGCTGCGGCAGCTGCAGCGGATCAGCAGTTCGGCCGCATCGATACACTCGTGAACAACGCCGCCGGAAATTTCATGGCGCGCACGGAAACTCTCAGTCCAAACGCTTTTAACGCCGTCGTCGGAATTGTGCTCAACGGTTCGTTTCATTGCACGCAGGCATTCGGCAAACGCTGGATCGAGCAAAAACTCGGCGGCAACGTTCTGAATATTGTGACGACCTACGCTTCCGCGAATTGCGGTTCCGGTTTCATTGTTCCGTCCGCCTGCGCAAAAGCCGGCGTTCTTGCGATGACTACTTCTCTTGCCGTGGAGTGGGCAAAATATCACATTCGATTGAATGCGATTGCACCGGGCCCGTTTCCCACTGAAGGCGCCTGGTCGCGCTTGATGCCTTCCAAACAATTTGAAGAACACTCGCGCGACAAACATCCCATGAAGCGCTTCGGCCGCCACGAAGAACTCACAAATCTCGCCGCGTTTTTGATCAGCGACATGTCCGAATATATCAACGGTGAGTGCGTCGTTATTGACGGAGGCCAGTGGCTCCGCGGCGCCGGCGAATTTAATGACCTCTCCATGCTCCCCGACGCTGTCTGGGAACAGATGGAAGCCGCGCGCGCGAAAAAATAGCGCCGAATTTTCGGACCTCGATTTCCCCTATTGCGGCAGTCCGCTGTGCCCGAGAAGCACGTTCAACTGCACTAAGCCGTATTCTTTTCCATCGACAATCAATTTCACCGAAACAGTTTGCGGTTGCGCCGTCTTCAGCGCGTCCGCAGAAAGCTCCGGAGTCTGAATTTCGACGCGCAGCGCTGTTTCTGGTTCTCCCGGCAAAAGTAGTCGCCCCTCCCCGCTCGTAACTTTCCAGCCTTCGGGCGCACTCACTTTGAGAGTGACTTCCTCCGGAATTTTCCCCTTGTGCAGAACAACGAGCGGAACGTAAAGCAGTGATCCAGACTTCACCGCGATTTCGGGCATCGCGGGTTGTGGCAAACCCAGTAGCCAATGCGCTTGCCGGAATTCTTTGTAAAAGAGCCAAGGACCTCCGAGGTATAGCTGAGGTCCGTCTGGCGCGGGCAGAATCGAGGTGAGTTGGCGACGCGATGGCTCGCCGGCGATCGCTTCGCCAGTGACGATTCCCCCGAACACGTCGCCTGCAACCGCTGTGGGACCGGGATTTACCGACTTGCCGAAAATTAGCGTATCCGGCTCGTTCCACCAGGAAGTGTGTGGATCGCTCATCAATTTTTCCAAGTCGGCATCGCTGAGTTTGGACATTCGTTGGATGTCCTCCGGGAATTGCGTGAGGTGCGGCAACGCAGCGTCAATCGCGAGCCGGTAGTACGGTTTTTTCTGCGATGGGGAAATTTCCTTCACCGAGTACGCCGGCCCTGTCCCGGCGAACCGCTTCGAATCGCGCGCATCGGAAAAGTAATAAATTTTCTTGGGCTGCCACGGCGTCAGATTTTCCAGAAACGGCTCAAGCCGTCTGGAAGCACCCGCAAGCTGCGCTGGAAAAACAACGGGATCCGCTGCGGAATCAAAAGCTTCCGTCGCCAGCACTCCCGCGGCTTGATGATCGCCGTGGTTTTCTCCAATAAAAATAGAAGGCAACCAGGTGATGATGATTTCCGGCCGCGTCAATCGCACGATGCGAACGAGTTCTTCCAGACTTTCACCGTGTCCCCAATTCGCCAGCGAATTCAGAACGTTTTGCGAAGCCGTATCTTTTCCGCCAAGAAACCAGACTTTTTCGATTCCGAGTTTCGCGCAGGCTTGCCGCGCTTCGATTTCTCGTACGTCTGCCATCGCCGGGCCGTGCTCGCGCCGGTAATCGTTTCCCCCGCTCCCGCCACGCGTCCCAAAAACCACGCCGACCGTTTTGTGCAAATCATAAATCGCCCGCGCCAAGTATGGCGTTGCCGCGCCTTCATCATCCGGATGCGCCACCACAACCAGAATGTCCACTTTGTACCGTTCGTCCGGACCCTTGATTGGCTGAGGGCTTTGAGCGAAAGTCCGCGTGGTGAGAATCAGGAAGACGGTGAGTAAGCCTAGTTTTCGCATAAGTTCCAATATTATCATCCATCTAGCCAAATCCTACAAATGACCTATCGTCATTATTTCTGTAATACGCTATCATATATCGATGCCGCACTCGGCATACTGAATTTCGTTCAAAGATTCCAACGTTCTTGTCGACAGAGTTGATAGAAAGGCTGAGTGAAGTCATGGAAATGGTCAAAATCTCTCCCAAGTTTCAAATTGTAATTCCGAAGAAGGTCCGCGAAAGCCTGCGGCTTGTTCCAGGCCAGGAATTGCAGATGTACATCCTGGACGGAACGATTCGGATTCATCCTCCGCGAAGTATCCGCGATCTTGCCGGCATAGCAAAAGGAATTGAATGGAAGGATACCTATCGTGACCGCAACGACCGCTTCTGAACGGGTTCTGGTGGATTCGTCGGGATGGCTCGAATATCTGACGGACGATACTAAGAAGGAGTTGTTTGAACCTTACTTAGCGGACAAAAAGAAGACTCTCATCGTCCCAACAATCGTTATATACGAAGTTAGAAATGTCCTGTTGACCCAACAACAGAAGACGGCTGCCGATTGGTTCACCTCCGAAGCCATGCGGCATACGGTCGTTGCCCTCGATGAGAATATCGCGGCCGATTCCGCGACAAATTGCGTCCAGATGAAAATCCCTTTGGCGGATTCCATCATTTACACCACAGCGCTCAGTGAGAATGCCCAAATAATTACCTCGGACGCGCATTTTGCGAATCTTCCGAACGCAACTATTCTCTAGTGACCCTGGCCTGAAGGCAGGGGATATACTCCGAGTGATGCTTCGTGGCCTTTGTTCGGTTTTCCTGCTTTGCTCGGGCTATTGCCTCGGCCAATCTGTGCCCGCCGCAGCACCAGCGCTGGAAACTGGAAAAGTCCTGGAACATGTCGTTTGCGCGAAGTTTCCGGAGCAGTCCTACGCGCTTTATCTTCCCTCCACATACTCTGCGAAGCGCGACTGGCCAGTTGTCTTTGCATTCGATCCTGGTGCGCGCGGCAAAGTGCCTGTGGAACTGATGAAGGAGGCTGCGGAACGGTATGGGTTCATCGTGTTGGGCTCGAACAATTCGCGCAACGGCACTTGGAAGCCGGAAGCTGATGCGGCAGACGCCATGCTGCAAGATGCTCAGGAAAGATTCTCCGTCGACCTAAAGCGAATCTATTTTGCCGGATTCTCGGGCGGCGCTCGCGTTGCATCGCAGCTTGCGCAGCTTTGCAAATGCTCTGCTGGTGTGCTGTTGAGCGGAGCTGGCTTTTCGCAGAATTCCTTGCCGCAGCGCGACACTTTCTTTCCCGTTTTCTCCGCAGTAGGTAATCTGGATTTCAACTTCAGCGAAGTGGTTCCGCTTCAAGACAAGTTAGAACAGATCGGTTATCCCCATTGGCTGCGAGCTTTTGATGGAGTGCACGAATGGGCGCCCGCATCCGTCATGGAAGAGGCATTTGGCTGGTTCCGAATTCAAGCGATGCGCACAAATCGCGAGCCGCGCGATGAAAAGTTCATTTCCGCGGAATTGAAAACAGCCGCTGATGGGGCGGAAAAATATTCAGCAAATGGCGATTCCCTGTCCGCGTGGCGGCAGTACAAGGAGATAGCCGAGACTTACGATGGGCTGGCGGACGTCACAACATTCCGCGCGAAAGCAGAGGAACTTTCGCGGGCAAAATCTGTGCAAGACGCACTCAAACGCGAACGAAATGATTTTGCCGATCAGGAACGCTTGAGTAGCCAAATTCTTGGTGCTTTGCAGACGAAAGAAAATCCGGAAGCTCCGCCTTCTGAGGGGCCGGCAAATGTCCTGCAAGACGTCCGCGATTTGAGGCAGCGGTCCGAGTCGGAGAAAAAGCCTGAGCGCGATCTCGTTTTGAAGCGCGCGCTTGCCGGAATTTTCGTCGGGGCCATCGAAACCGGCAACGACACGTTGGACAAAAAAGACTACCGAAGCGCCGTGCGTTATTTTTCCGCCGCCGCTGAAGTCAAACCTGATTCCGAGTGGCCGCTGCGCCGCCTTGCCGTAGCCCTGGCCCTCGACAAAAACCGCAAAGCCGCCCTGGAAACGCTCAAGCGAGCAAAAACCAAAGCAAGTGATGCTGCGGAATTTATCCGCTGGGTGCAAAGCGAGCCTGCCTTTCAGGATTTGCGCAATCGCCCTGAATTTGGCGAACTCGGTATCTAATTTCCTCGGCATTTAGGCTCATTCCCCGCGCGCCTTGACCGTGCTGTGCAGCGCCGATAAGCTTGGTGTTTCTCCTTTCAGGCTTGGAGCACATGGAAACGATTCACGTCACACTTCCGGATGGCAGCGTAAAGGATGTTCCCAAGGGAACGACCGCGTACGACGTTGCGAAGGGCATTTCGCCGCGGCTGGCAGATGCTGCGTTCGCTGCCAAGGCTTATTCCAATAATGGCGCGCTTTCCGGGTTTGGCGATCCGGTGGAAGACGGCGGGTACCTGATCGATTTGCGTCGTCCGCTGGAGCAAGACCTGAAGCTGAAAATTCTTACGGACAAAGATGCGGATGCGCTTTTTGTTTTTCGGCACTCGGCGGCGCATCTCTTGGCGGCTGCTGTCATGGAGTTGTACCCGAATGTGAAGCTGGGGATTGGGCCTCCAGTTGAGAATGGATTTTTCTACGAGTTTTTGCGGGAGCAGCCGTTTACTCCGGAAGATTTGGAAAAGATCGAAAAGAAGATGCATGAGCTTGCGGCGCAGGATTTGCCGAACGAACGCAAGTTTTTGCCGAAGGCTGAGGCAATCGAGCTTTACAAGAAGACCAATCAGATTTTCAAATGCGAGCTGGTGGAAGAAAAAGCGACGGAGCCGATGGTTTCGTTTTACACCACGGGAAAATTCATCGATTTTTGCCGCGGGCCGCACATTCCTTCGACGAAGCGGATTCAGGCGTTCAAGTTGATGAGCGTGGCCGGCGCTTACTGGAAGGGCCAGGAAGGCAACGCGCAACTGCAGCGGATTTATGCGGTGGCGTTTTTCACGCAAAAAGAGCTGGATGAGTATTTGCACCGCCTGGAAGAGGCGAAGCGCCGCGATCACCGCAAGCTTGGCGTTGAACTGGATTTGTTCAGCGTGCAGGAAGAGGCGGGGCCGGGGCTGATTTTCTGGCATCCGAAGGGCGGGCTGATTCGGAACATTGTGGAAGATTGGCTGCGCAAGGAGTTGATGGCACGCGGGTACGATCTGGTTTATACGCCGCACATCATGCGGCGCGATTTGTGGAACACGAGCGGGCACACCGGCTATTACAAAGACAACATGTTCGGCCCGATTGAGGTGGAAAAGGCGGAATACCAGTTGAAGCCGATGAATTGTCCGGGGCACATTCTGATTTTCAAATCGAAGCTGCGGAGTTATCGCGAATTGCCGGTGCGGTTGGCTGAGCTGGGAACGGTTTATCGGTACGAACGAAGCGGCGTGTTGCATGGATTGCTGCGTGTGCGCGGATTTACTCAAGACGATGCGCATATTTTCTGCATGCCTTCGCAGATCGAATCGGAAGTGGAAGCGTGCATCGAATTTGCGTACGCGGTGATGAAGAATTTCGGGTTCGACAAATTTGAAGTGGAACTTTCGGACTGGGATCCGGCGCATCCGGAAAATTACCCCGGGAAGCCCGAAGACTGGCAACATGCCTCCGATTCTCTGGCCCGCACGATGGCGCGCCTGAACATTCCTTATAAGAAAATGGCGGGCGAAGGCGCGTTTTACGGACCGAAAATCGACATCAAGTTGATTGACGCGATTGGCAGGCCGTGGCAATTGACGACAGTGCAATTTGATTTCAATTTGCCGGCGCGATTTGGTTTGGAGTATGTCGGGGAAGATGGCGCGAAGCATCAGCCGCTGATGGTGCATCGCGCGCTGCTCGGATCGGTGGAACGGTTCTTTGGAATTTTGATCGAGCACTATGCGGGCGCGTTTCCGCTGTGGCTGGCTCCGGTGCAGGTGCAGATCTGTCCGGTGAGCGAAAAAGTTTTGGATTATGCGAAGCATATTCACGAGACGCTGAAGAATCATGGACTGCGCGTGCATCTGGACGACCGGAACGAAAAATTGCCGGCGAAGATTCGCGATGCGCAGTTGCAGAAGATTCCGTACATGCTGGTGGTCGGCGCGAAGGAAGCCGAGGCCGGTACGGTGAGCGTGCGGCACCGCAGCAAGGGCGATCTGGGTCCGAAGCCGCTGGGCGAAGTTGTGGAATCCCTCCAAAAAGAAGTGTCCGAAAGAGCGATCTGAAGCCGAGAAATTGGCGAAGCCAGAGGCGGAAAAAACCAAAGGAGAAAAGCTTTTGGTTAGAGATACCAATACTACCCCGGTTGTTTTCGTAAGAGTGGCAAATACAAGACTTACGGAGGCGGAATTCCCGTTCTCAAAGCTCGCGTGCTTGATTTGTACCCCCATACCCCCGGGGTTTTGTATGGTTATCAAAAGAAAAGGGATACGAGAAAAGGGTTTTGCATAATTATCAAAACAAGGGAGATAGGAAGGCAGGAGCGGAGCGGGAATTTCGAGTTGGGCCAGGCTACACTCGCCAGAGTAGCATAGAAATGTTAACGAGTCAAGTACTATAAGTTATTAGGTAATTCGAATGGATTGAGGGTGAATTCAAAGAAGAAATCCATTCCTCAAAAACATGGCGCCTAGTTGCTGTCTGCCGGTCAAGCGATTCACACGGTTATACTTTCTAGACAAGATGATAAATATGGCGATAGATTTACGCTAGTCTTACTTCACGATCTTCTTCCTTTGCTCGTAACATCGGTAGGGCTACAGAGACAGAGCGAGAATGGAGACAAATGTGTCAGAAATTTTGGCTGCCGGTTCGCAGGCATTGCTCCCTTTGATTTCGCTGGTTAGCGGCATACTTTCGTTGTATGTCGATCCACAGAAAGATCCAAAGAAAAAATGGCTACTCGTTAGCGTGCTGGTGCTTTCAGCGCTGGCGACCGTTGGAATGAGTGTTCGTGACGACAAATCGCACAAGAAAGAGGCAGACGCCTTGCATGAGGCGCTGGCTTCAACCAAAAGCGAATTGCAGACGGTGCAGACTGTGTCGCAATCGACGCACAGCGATGTGAGCGTTTTGCTGAACTGCATCGCGCAGAAATTTGGGTATTCATCGGAATCAATTAGGACATTGTTCGCGGACGGTTCATTGATCAATCAGCTGACAGTTAGCGCAGCAGCAGATCGCCAGAGAGAAAAACTGATTGCCTCGAAACTACCCACGGAAGGACCAAGTCCAACCGTGATCTATTATGCGAAGGCTGACGAGGCCACGGGAATTGTAAAAGCATTGAAGGAGGTTGGGTCACTTAAAGTGGTCGTTAGGCAGCCGCTGGACCCGAATCCTAGCAACGTGATTTGGATCGGGGACGGAATCAGCCCGAAAGAGGCGCAATACGTGGCTCAAACGCTGCTTCGTGCCGGCGTGAGATTGAATAAGATATTGCGTTTCTATGATGGCGCAGGGTCCAAATCGACCCTCATTGAGGTCGGGGCGTACGAGGATTTCCGGTCATCCGCTCCGCTAACTTCGGACGACATCGCTACGATGAGTGATTTCCCGCGTGACCCGAAGCCTCCTCGAAACAGAGCACAATAACTTGGTATCGGATCGACAACAGATTGCGGCCTCGTAGTCCCAGACTGGCAACCAATATGTCCAACACTGCGATGTTTGTTGTCCTTAATAAAAGCTGAGGCACCTAATTAAAGTCTGGCCCGCCTGCCCATAAGCTTGCATTGATTTAGGGTTCTTTGCGATGGCCGCCTGAAGGACGAATCTTAGACTTCAAGAGGCGATCGATGGAGCCGGCGGCTTTGAGCTGATCGAAGCTCCATTCGAGGAGGACTTCGCCGACGTTGCCGAGCTTGCGCTTTTCGCCTGCGGCGAACGCTTCGAGTTCGGTTCGCAATAGCTGGCGGACTCTTAGGCTGATTTGTGCTTTCCATTCACCCATGGTTCGCCTCAATTCGCGACGCAAGGGAGACGATGTTCACAGTGACCTCGGTGAGGGATGAGGGTTGCCACGATCCCTCGCTGCGCTCGGGATGACAGAGGGAAAAGGCCGTCGGGAGTGGGCGAGAGGCGGTACAGCGGAATGGGGAACGGAAATGCAGCGGGGATGGGCGGGTTGCGTGGAAAATAGGAACCCGCTACCTTTTTTGGCAGCCATGGTTGCACCTCACGTGTGCGACTTAGGTTAGGGGCGCGTTGGTGTTAGAGCACTAGCGCGTCCCGTTATCTACTTCTTCCTACGGGCCTTCTTTGGTCTTTCCTTCTGAAAACGGGTCTTCCTGCCGTTCGCTATCTTCGGCAGAAGCTTACGGACCCGTTCGACGTCCTCTTCACTCCACGCGTATATCAGCTGTTTTCCAATTCGCTGTGGCTCGGGTCCGGGAACTTTCTTTTTGGCTACATAGCTACTCAGTGCTGCAATGCTTAGGCCGAGCTTCTTTGCGGCCTGGCGCATGGAGAGGAAAGTCATCGCGAACAGTGTTCGCGATAATTTCTCGAATGTCAAGCATTTTCTGCTCCCGAACGGCCCAAGGTGAACAAAAAGCGAAATACATCTGCTTGACACTGATGTCCATTAACGAGAATATTGGCCTCGCGATTAGTTCCGCAGATGGGCTTCCGAGACAGATGGGTTTAACAGTCCTTGAAATTTGTGCTGGCGCCGGGGGACAGGCTATTGGCCTAGAAGCTGCCGGATTCGAGCTTGCTGCTGCGATCGAGATTGATTCCCATGCTTGTAAAACACTTCGACATAATCGTCCGCATTGGGAAGTCATAGAAAATTCCGTTACAGAAGTGGATGGTTCCCAGTTTCGCGGTGTCGATCTTCTTGCGGGCGGCGTGCCGTGCCCTCCTTTTTCCATCGCGGGGAAGCAGCTCGGCCACCATGACGAACGCGATTTATTTCCTGAGGCACTTCGCCTCATTGCAGAATCAAGGCCAGCAGTCGTTCAATTGGAGAACGTCCCTGGGTTTGCGAGTGCCCGCTTCGAGGAATATCGCCGCAAATTTCTTCAGAAGCTTGGCCGCCTAGGTTATGAGGCAGAATGGCGAGTGCTCAATGCGTCTTGGTTTGGCGTTTCTCAGCTTCGGCCGCGTTTTGTTCTGGTGGCCTTCCGAGGCAGGTTCCCCGAGTCTTTCCAGTGGCCGGAGCAGAACGGGGTTATTCCTGCGACCGTCGGTGACCTACTTGAGGATCTTATGGCATCTCGCGACTGGAAAGGTGTTGAGAAATGGCGGCGACGTGCCATGGGGATCGCACCTACGCTGGTTGGGGGATCGAAGAAGCACGGCGGCCCAGACCTCGGCCCCACTCGAGCTCGCCGACAGTGGGCCGCTCTAGGGGTTGATGGATTAGGAATTGCAGATGAGGCCCCTGGCCCAGAGTGTCCCGTGGGCTTTAAACCACGTTTGACAGTTCGGATGGCTGCAAGAGTTCAGGGTTTCCCCGACTCGTGGACTATTAGTGGCGGCAAGACCGCTGCCTACAAGCAAGTTGGAAATGCGTTTCCGCCTCCTGTTGCTCGTGTGGTAGGAGAGGCGATCCAAGTGTCTTTACTTGGGAAATCGCGGCGTCGAGTGCGCAAACAACTTGCTCTCTTCGCCATGGCGCACTGATGTCTCAAGGAAAAAAGATATCGGGCGACGGTTCCAGGGCACGCATCCTGAAGTTTCTCCTCGCAAACATCGGCCGCATTATAGGGAAGGACGAAATCCGCAGGGCTGCGGGCAATGCCTCTGAGTGGGCAAGAAGGCTTAGGGAACTGCGCGATGAATACGGTTATCAGATTCTCTCGCACAAAGACCGGCACGGCTTGAAACCAGGCCAATACCTACTCGAGACCGACAAAAGATTACCTGCTTTGCCGCGGGCGATATCTAAGGAAACGCGTGCGTGGGTGCTGGAACGTAACGGCTACACCTGCCAGATGTGCGGAGCAGCTGCGGGCGACCCTGACCAATATCATCCAGGGTTGAAAATTAGACTGACGATGGGTCATATCATCGACAAATCCAAGGGCGGCCTGGACACGCCCGAAAATCTTCGCGCCATATGCACGAACTGCAATGAGGGTCTTCAAAACACTGCACCACCGAAGCCTGATCGAATCGAACTACTGAAGCAAGTGCGGCGTGCCACCATTGATGATCAACTGCACCTTCTCCGATGGCTGGAGACGAAGTTTGAGAAGATCAGACCCGAGAAAAAATAGAGGGAGCCGTGGCGGACTGGCTGACTCGGGAACAGCGCTCGCGCAATATGGCGAGTATTCGCTCGAAAGGCAACTCCACCACCGAGCGCGCATTCGTTTCCATTCTCCGAGAAGCTGGAATCTCGGGTTGGAGAAGGCATCTCAATCTGCCGGGCAAGCCAGACTTTGTCTTTCGATCCAAGCGACTTGCCATCTTTCTTGACGGCTGCTTTTGGCACGGTTGTCCACGATGCTATCGTCTGCCCCAAGACAACCGAGCCTACTGGAAGAAAAAAGTCATGGGAAATCGCCGCAGGGATCGCCGTCGTTCACGGGAACTCCGTTCGGCTGGGTGGCGCGTCCTCAGATTTTGGGAACACACGCTTAAGTCGTCACGGGGCCGCTCGCAAATTCTAACAAGAGTTCGCGCCATCTTGAGCGAACAAAGGAAGTTACCCCGCTAGGGTCCTGTCGCGGTGTTTTTGGTAGAGGCTTGCTGGGGACGGGCGGGTGGTGTACGGTGAGGCGCAATTGGCATTGAACTGACGAAGATGCGGTCCGCTTCAGAAAGCGGACCCTACAACTAAGAAAGTCCCGCCACGATTGGAGGCAAGATGACTAATGGAATGCATGAGGGTGCGGCTGCTAAGACGGCGGAACAGCCGACGCCGGAGCGGTTCTTTAGTGCGGTGAATGCGCATCAACAGACGGAGGCGATGAAAGCGGCGATCGAGCTGGAAGTGTTCACGGCGATTGCGGAAGGAAAAAGGACCGCGTTTGCGATTGCCGAACGGTGCAAGGCAGCGGAACGCGGCGTGCGCATCCTTTGCGATTTTCTGGCGATTCATGGATTCCTGACGAAAGAGAGTCAGCGGTACGGGCTGGCAGCGGATTCGGCGGCTTTTTTGAACAAGCATTCGCCGGCCTATCTTGGCGGCGCGATTGATTTCATGTTGACGGGGCGCATTCGAAAAGGGCACGAGCTGATGACGGACGCAGTGCGGCTGGGAGGAACGGCGCTCGGGCAAGGGACACTGGTGGCGGACAATCCGGACTGGGTGGAATTTGCCCGGGCGATGATGCCGCTGATGAGTTTTCCGGCGGAAGTGATGGCGACGGAGCTTGCGAAAGGCGGCGAATCGAAAAAGGTGCTGGACGTTGCAGCGAGCCACGGAGTTTTTGGCATTGCGGTGGCGCGGCACAATCCTGCGGCGGAAATTTATGCGTCGGACTGGGGAAATGTGCTGGCCGTGGCGAAGGAAAATGCGGCGGCGGCGGGGATTGCGGGGCGGCATCACCTGATTCCGGGAGATGCGTTTGAAACGGAATTTGGAACGGGTTATGACCTGGTGCTGATTACGAACTTTCTGCATCACTTTGACATTCCGACGTGTACGCGGTTTTTGAAGAAAGTGCATGCAGCTCTGGCTCCGGGCGGCAGAGCGGCGATTGTGGATCTGGTGCCGAATGATGACCGGATTTCGCCCCCGACGGCGGCGGCTTTCAGCTTGATGATGCTTACGACGACGCCGACGGGCGATGCGTACACGCTGAAAGAGTATGAGGCGATGGCGAAGGATGCGGGGTTTGCGCGGACGGAATTGACGGCGCCGACGATTGGACTCGACCGGCTGATCATTGCGTATAAATAAGGCTCATAAATAGGGGCTTACAAATAGTGGGGCCTACAAATAGTGGGAACGGCCGGCTTCGGAAAGCCGGCCCTACGACTTGGATTTTAGTTCGTGCTTGAAGTGGACTTTAAACCCGCACCCTTTGATGAACCAAATTCCAAAGGGCGCGGCACCCAAAATCATTCGAGCAAGCTAGAGTGTTGCCACTCGCTACCCGGTAAAACACAAGAACCTGCAGGTTGGAGTTTTAGTTCGTGCTTGGAGTGGACTTTAAACCCGCACCCTTTGGTGAACCAAATTCCAAAGGGTGCGGCACCCAAAATCATTCGAGCAAGCTAGAGTGTTGCCACCAGCCACCCAAGATCGTTGCCACCCGCCTTACAAATAATGGGCTTAAAAATAATTCCTACGAATAATGCGCACAAGTAAGTAGGCAAAATTGATTGCGAATTTATGAGTGCGCCAGGCGCTCATTTCTGACTGGTCCGTCAAAGGGAAGAAAGCGGCGACGGAGGCCAAAAGAGTGACTCTGCCAATTGTGGTGAGCAGGCCTGTAGAAAAAGACGATTCCGGAAAAAACTTGGGCCAGGACAATTTGCTGGCGAGCCCGTGGCATACGGCCTTAGTAGTGTTGCTGCTGGGTCTTTATGCGTATTGGGGAACGATTCGGGCAGCGCGGGCGCAGGCGGGGCTTGGTCCGAGCCGACCGGCGATGTATTTGCGAACGGTCTTTTTTGAACTGTTATTTCTGGGGATTGTGATTGTGGGCGTGAAGCTGCGCGGCGCTTCCCTGGAAGCTGTTTGGGGACAGCGGTGGAGCTCGATCGGGCAAGTGTTCCGCGATCTGGGGCTGGGGATTTGCCTGTTGTTTTTGTCCACGATGCTGGTTTCCATAATCGGCGGACACCAACGGGTGGGAGCGGCGAATCAGTCGATCAACTATTTGTTGCCGAGGAGTTCGGTTGAGATGGCGCTTTGGATGTTGGTTTCCATCACGGCGGGAATTTGCGAGGAAGCGATTTACCGCGGCTATTTACAGCGCCAATTGGGCGCACTGACGCGCAACGCCTGGGTGGGGATTTTACTTTCGGCAGCGGCGTTCGGAAGCGCGCATTTGTATCAAGGTTTGCAACGCGCTTCGGTGATTGCAGTGGCGGCTTTGCTGTTCGGCTGGTTTGCTCAATGGCGCAAGACGGTGCGACCGGGAATGTTTGCGCATGCTTTGCAGGACGGGATTGCACCGTTGTTGTTGAAAATGATGAGGGGCTCGGGCTAGGGATTAGCGCGCGGCGGTAACGCCGATCATCGTGGCGCTGGGGAACTGGGAGCGCCTTGATAGCAAAAATTAGCCTTCGGGATGCTTGCGGTCAAGTGCGTTTCGCGTGCTATACTTTTTAGCCTGTCCCTGCGCGGAGAGTTTCTGCGTGATGGGACTTGCTGTGGAATCGGGCTGGGCGCCATCAGGGGTGGACGCGGCGGCCTTTTGTATCGACTAGGGGGAACTATCGCAGATCGGAATTTCCGGCAGCAGAGCGACCGGATACGTGTGAATGACCGGATTCGGGCTCGCGAAATCCGGGTGATTGACGAAGAGGGCGGTCAGCTTGGGGTAATGCAGCCGTTCGAAGCCATGAAGATGGCTCGCGAACGCGGGCTGGATTTGGTGGAAATTTCGCCGACAGCCGATCCGCCCGTTTGCAAAATCACGGATTACGGCAAATATCTTTACCAGGCAAATAAAAAAGCACACGAGCAGCGGAAGAGCAGCCGCGGAAGTGCGCTGAAAGAAGTGAAGTTCCGGCCGGCGACGGCGGAACACGATTATCAGGTTCGAAAGAACCAGATTATCCGGTTCCTGGGAGAAGGCCACAAAGTGCGCGCGATGATTTTCCATCGCGGGCGCGAAATGGCGCACCAGGAAGTTGGCCGAGCGAAGATGACGCGACTGCTCGGCGAAATCGTCGAGTTTGGGCAGATTGAAACGATGCCACGGATGGAAGGAAACGTCCTGGTGGCATTGTTGGCGCCGAAAAAGACCGGCGGGGGCGCGCCGGTGAAGGCGTAAGGATTTCAGGAAAAAAACGGCCCGCTTCAGAAAGCGGGCCCTACATGAGATGGAACGAGGAGATTTTCGAGTTATGCCACGCAACCGATCGAAACCGAAGAAGAAGCTGAAGACTCACCGCGGCGCAGCCAAGCGATTTAAGATCACCGGCACCGGGAAGATTATCCGGATGCATTCCGGGAAGCGGCACCTATTGGGGACGAAGGCTCCGAAGCGGATGCGGAAGTTGAAGAAGCTGACGCAAGTGAGCAAAGCGGACATGCTGAAGACGATGCAGATGTTGCCGTACGGATTGTAAAAACCAACGGCATGAAGATGGCGATGTAAAATCGCCGCTGGAAAAGCATCGAAGAAAAGAATTTCTGAGTGAACGCGAGACGCTTCGGCGGATTGCGGTTATTTGAGAAACGCGGGACTTCGGTTCCGCAAGGCGATTGCTGGAAACGGCGAACGCGCATCGAGCCAGGCAGTGCTACACGGGTGCCTGCCGGCCGATAAGCTCCGACGTAAGTTGGGGCAAAGCAGTACACACCAGAGACAAACCCGTTGTGTTGCGCGCGAATTTTTGCGCGTTGGCACGTCTTGTTTGTCTCTGCACAACAAAGAAAGAACGGGTCTGAAGACCGGCCACTGCAGAGTGGCGCGGTTTTATGGACGCGGCAAATTAAGGAGACAAACCCATGGCACGCGTAAAACGCGGCACTAAACGCCGGGCACGGCGGAAGAAGTACCTCAAGAGGACCAAAGGATTTTTCCTCACAAAGAGCAAGTTGTACCAGTCGGCGCAGGAGGCGGCGAATCGCGCAGATCGTTATGCGAAGCGCGATCGTCGTGTGAAGAAGCGGCAGTACCGGCGGCTGTGGATTCAGCGCATCGGCGCGGCTGCGCGGTTGAACGGGACGACTTACGGCCAGTTGATTCATGGATTGAAGGCTGCGGGCGTGGAGCTTGACCGGAAAGTGCTGGCGGATATCGCGGTGAAGGATGCCGCGGGATTTGTGACGCTAGTGGAAAAGGCGAAGGCCGCGGCGAAGAAGTAAGCATTGAATTAGAAAGCGCTGTCGTCGTTAGAGGCGGCGGAGCGGTTGTCATCGAAGAGGGGCACGATATATCGTGCCCCTACCTTTATGGCGCGACTATTTCGGGATGAGTGATGGCGACGTCTGTAGAAAAAACGCTGGTAGAGCAGGGCGCGTTGACCGCGGAGCTGGTGGCGTCGGCGTTCGAAGAAGTGCGTGTACAGGCTGCCGCGGATTTGGGCGGGATTTCGAATGAGAAACAGTTTGAAGAGTTTCGGAATTATTGGCTGGGACGTAAAGCCGGCGTTGTTACGAAAATTACGGATAACTGGCTGAAGCCGGCGCCGGGGGAATTGAAGAAGGCGGTCGGGCAAGAGTTCAACAAGTTCAAGACGGCGCTTGAGGCACTGATTGAAGAGCGGCGCGTGGCGATTGAGGCGGGGGCGGAAGAGTCGGCGGGCGCGAAGGATCGCGTGGATTTGTCTTTGCCTGGTGTGGTGCGGCCGCTGGGGTCGCGGCATTTGATCCGGCAGGTGTTTCAAGAGATTGAAGATATTTTTTTCAGTATTGGATTTTCGGTCGTGGAAGGGCCGGAAATCGAAACTCCCTACTACAACTTTGAAGCGCTGAATATTCCGGAACATCATCCTGTGCGGGATGACATGGATACGTTTTATCTCGATCTGCCGAAGGGTGCTCCGGGACAACTGCTGCTGCGGACGCACACTTCGCCGATGCAGATTCGAACGATGGAAAAGCAGAAGCCACCGGTGCGCGTGATCGTGCCTGGGCGCGTATATCGCCGAGACAATCCCGATGCGACACACTCGTTTGCGTTTCATCAAGTGGAAGGGCTGGCGGTGGATACGGACATAACGTTCTGCGACTTCACCGGGACGATTGAATACTTCGTGAAACAATTTTTTGGGCCGAGCGTGAAGACGCGGTTCCGGCCGAGTTATTTTCCGTTTACGGAGCCGTCGGTGGAGTTCGACGTGTCGTGCGTATTCTGCGGCGGGAGCGGGACGACTGCGAGCGGAACTTGTGGAAAGTGCAAGGGCGCGGGTTGGATTGAACTTTTTGGCGCGGGGATGGTGGATCCCGCGGTGTATGGATTTGTCGGATACGATCCCAAAAAAGTGAGCGGATTTGCGTTCGGGATCGGAATCGACCGGCTGGCGATGCTGAAGTATGGGATTGATGATATTCAGGTGTTTTTTCAGAACGATGTGCGGTTCTTGAAGCAATTTCCGTGAGCGGCACAAGGACTCGTTAGATGAAGGTGGTTTACAACTGGCTGAAGGAGTTCGTGGACGTGACGGCGTCCGCGGAGGAGATTGCTTCGCGCATTGCACTTTCTGGAACGAACATCGGCGGCGTGGAAAAGGGCGTTTTGGGCGGAGTGATTGACGCGGAAGTGACTTCGAACCGGCCGGATTGTTTGAGTGTGTATGGGATTGCGCGGGAAGTGAGCGCGATTTACAAAACGGCGTTGAAGCCTGTTTTGCCGAAGCCAGTAGAATCCACAACAGCGAAAGCGAGCGACGCGGTTCGCGTGACGATTGAGTCGCCGGAATTGTGTGCGCGATACACGGCACGGGTGATTCGTGGAGCGAAGATTCAGCCGTCGCCGACGTGGCTGCGCGAACGGCTCGAAGCGGCGGGCGTGGCGAGCATCAGCAACGTGGTGGACGTGACGAACTACGTGATGCTAGAGCTGGGCAATCCCATGCACGCGTTCGACCTTGGAAAAGTTCGAGATAAGAGCATCGTGGTGCGGCACGCGAAGCCGGGCGAGAAGATGAAGACGCTTGACGGAACCGAGCGTGTGATGGATCCGGGGATGCCGCTTGTTTGCGACGGGGACGGATCGCGCGCGATTGGAAGCGGCGTGATGGGCGGCGCGTCCACTGAGATTTCATTCTCGAGTAAGGACATTTTGCTGGAGTGCGCGTATTTCGATCCAATATCGATTCGGCGGGCAGCGCGGTCGATGAAATTGCATACGGAGGCTTCCACGCGGTTTGGACGAGGGGTTGATCCGGAGATGGCAGAAGTGGCTTCGCGGCGGGCAGCGGAATTGATTTTGCAGTTGGCTGGCGGCGAATTGTTGGGCGGTGTTGTGGATGTGTATCCGGGGAAACGGGCGGCGAAGAAGATTACGGTAACGCGTGCGGAAATTTTGCGCGTGATGGGCGCGGATGTTCCGGACAAGGAAGTGGAGCGGGTGCTGAGCGCGTTGGGATTTGCTCCGGTGCGGGTGGATCAGAATCGCGGACAAGAAGGGGCATTGCTGGCGGCCTGGGAATGCACGCAGCCGTCGTGGCGCGCAGAAGTGGAACGCGAGATTGATTTGATTGAAGAGATTGCGCGGGTTTATGGGCTGGATAAATTCCCGCCACGTTTGCCGGCAGCACGGACTGGCGCGGCGCGATTGCCGCAGTATGAAGCGGAGATGCGGCTGCGCGAGCGGTTGATTGGGCTGGGGTACCGGGAAATTGTGACGATTCCGCATGTGGATGCGCAGCGCGATGAGTTGTTTCGCGCGGCGAATGTGCCCCCGGCGAAGCTGGTGAATCCGCTTTCGGAAGAAGCGAGTGTGCTGCGGTCTACGGGCAGCGTGACGATGGCTGCGGCGATTGAATGGAATCTGAATCACAGCCAGCGGAGCGTGAAGCTGTTTGAAATTGGGCGGCGGTATGCTCTAGACGGAGCGAGCGCTGTGGAGACGCCGGTGCTGGCGATTGGCGCGACGGGCGAAGTGCGACCGCAGGGATTGCATGACGGGGCTCGCGATTATTCGTTTGCGGATTTGAAGGGCGACCTGGACACGATTGGGGTGCTCTCCGGCGGAATTGGCTGGCAGGATGGCGGGTCGGATTGGTTGAACTCGGCGAAGCGCGGGAAGATTTTTTTGAAAGAGAATGAGCTGGGCGCGGCGGGATTGCTGGCGAAGCGCTTGGCGGAGAAATATAAATTCCGGCAGGACGTTTTTCTGGCGGAGATTGTACTAGGGCCGTTTTATTGCGCGTATTACGGCGCGAAAAATGCACGGCGGTATGAACCGCTGCCGCGTTTTCCGGCGGTGGAGCGGGATTTTTCGCTTTTGCTGGCGGATGGCGTGAAGTTCGCCGATGTGACGAATGCGATTCAGTCGCTGGGAATTGCGGAGATTACTTCGATTGAAGCGGCGGATTTGTTTCGCGGGAAAAATGTGCCAGCGGGAAAATATTCGTTGATGGTGCGGGTGACGCTTCAAAGCAAGGCAGCGACGTTAACGGACGCTCAGATTGCGGCATATTCGGGGAAGATTGTGGCGGCGCTGGAGAAAGAGCTTGGTGCGGTTTTGCGCACGAGCTGAAGTCCTCCTGGTTTTATTATCGGATAAACGACGGTTGAGGTCCTGAGGGCATCTTCATGGATGTCCTCAGGATGACAAACACGTTGTGTTACGCATAAACTCTTGCAGAGACAGCTATGGGCGGACCGACTAAAGTAGAGATATTCGGGCAAACGTATTCGATTCAGGGCGATCTGGATGCGAAGTACGTTCAAAAGCTCGCGGAATTTGTAGATGAGAAGATGCACATGATCGCGGATGCGACGCGGACGGTGGATACGCAAAAAGTGGCTGTGCTGGCGGCGCTGGCGATTGCGGATGAGTTGCACTCTTCGCAACGGGAAATTGGGGATCGGGAAGAGATGTTGAAAGAGCAAGCGGAGCGGTGTTTGACGCTGGTTGAGCGCGCGCTAAAACAAACTGCCTAAACGAAGCTGCCATCGCAGTCATCCTTACGTGAAGCGCTTATCCTGGATCACTTTCGTTGGGACGATTCCGCGGCACCTTCCAACTTCCTTTCAAGCTGATCGAGTCTGGCTTCCAATTCATCGAGTTTTGCCTGCTCGAGGCGTAACTGGCCGGAGTACTCTGTCTCCTTTGTTTGATTTTCTTGTTCCTGATTCGCAAGTTGTTCCAATTGACTCTTGCGGGTGGCTATCTCGTCCTCAAGCTCCTTGCGCGCGGATGGGTCCTGAGTCTGCTCAATGGCCTCCTCGGCGCTCTTGATTCTGGCGGCGTTTTGAGTTCGAGCGAAACTCAACTGCTCCGTGCGCATATGCGCTTGGTCCCGTTGTTGTGTGATGCGCGTGACCAAGTCGGTTTGAGTGCGAATCCTATACAGCAGGATTTGGGCTCTTTGCACCGTCGCGGCCGTCGTATGCAGGTCCTGCCGCACCTGGCGTAGTTCGTCGAGAATTGACTGCAGAGTTTTCGCGTCTGCCGAAGACGCCTGACCATAAGCGAGAGGGCAGCAGAATAGAATGCCCAGGAGAGCTAGGGTAATAAGACGCATGGAATGCCTCCAGAAGGACTGACACTGGTTGGATGCGGAAAGTTCCCGTTCTTATTGGCTCCAGTGGGTGGGACGGCGGACCCAGCGATGCTGGCGTAGCTGTGCAAGGAGTGGGGCGGGGAGCGGGCCTTTGTCGCTGGCGGAGAGATTTGATTCGACGTGGCGGATTTTGCGCATACCGGGAATGATGGTGCCGACGTTTGGATTGTTGAGGATGAAGCGCAGGGCCATTTCCGGCAAGGAGGATCCAGCGGGGACGAGGGGTTTCAGTGCGTTGGCGCGCTCAACGCTGTTTTTCAAGTTTTCGGGAACGAAGTAGGTGCTCCGCCAATCGCCTTGCGGCCAGGTGGAATTGAGCGAGAGCGTTCCGGTGAGGGAGCCTTCGTCAAAGGGCACGCGGGCGATAACGGCGACGTCTTTTTCGCGGCAAGCGGGAAAGAGGTCGTCTTCGGGATTTTGGTCAAAGATGTTGTAGATGACTTGCACGGCATCCACGAGGCCGGAGCGAACGGCACGAATGCCGTTTTCGGGCTCCCAGCGATTCTGGCTGATTCCGACGGCGCGGACTTTTCCGGAAGAGCGAAGTTTTTCGATGGTGGTTTGCGTGCGGGGATCGTGGAGCCAGGAATCCATCCAGGTGTGGTACTGGATGAGATCGAGTGATTCGAGGCCGAGATTCTTGAGGCTTTTGTCCACATATTCGTAGACGTAGTCGGGCGGATAGCAATCGTCGAGCGAAAATTCCTTGAGAGCGGGCCAGCGGCGATTTTTCGGCGGAATTTTGGTGGCGACGTAGAGTTTTTTGGAAGCATTGGCGCGAAGCGTTTTGCCGAGGAGTTCTTCGCTGTGGCCGTCACCGTAAGCCCATGCGGTGTCAAAGAAATTGCAACCGAGGTCGATGGAACGCTGTAGCGCGGCGAGGGACTCGGCGTCCTCCGAGCCGGTCCAGCCGGCCATTCCCCACATACCGTATCCAATTTCGCTGACTTGCCAGCCGGTGCGGCCGAAGCGACGCATTTTCATGATTGCGAAAGTTCTCCCGATTCAATTTCGTGCGACATAGTATACGGCAGCGGTGCGAGAAGACGCAGACGCAGAATACGGACCTTAGGGCTAAAGCACGCGCTCTGTGACGTGCTGTCCGGCACGACTAAAGTCGTGCCCTCCCAAATAGAGTTTATCTTACGAGGTCAGTGTTATAACTGAGGCCGGAGAGATGATGAATATGCGAAGCGCGTGGAGATGGGCAGCGTTTGCAGGAATTTTGCTGTTTGTGTATGGAGCTTCCGCTGCATCGCGAGCAAACGCCGCGCCCGCGCGATGGCCGGTGGAAAGTGCGAATGCGTGGTATGCAAGGCAGCCGTGGCTGGTGGGGAGTAACTATATTCCGGCGACGGCTTCGAATGAATTGGAAATGTGGCAAGCGGATACGTTCGATCCGAAGCGCATTGATCTGGAACTGGGATGGGCGGAGTCCATCGGGCTGAACACGATGCGCGTATTCCTGCATGATTTGGTTTGGAAGCAGGATGCGGCTGGGTTTTCGAAACGGTTGGATACGTTTTTGGCGATTGCGGCGAAGCATCATATTCGGCCGGTGCTGGTGTTGTTCGATTCCGTTTGGGATCCGGATCCGAAGCTGGGACCGCAAGCTCCGCCACGGCCGGGCGTGCACAATTCGCGCTGGCTGCAGAGTCCCGGAGCGAAGGCGCTGGAAGATCGCTCTGAGTATCCGCGGCTGGAGGCGTATGTGCGCGGCATGGTGGGGAAATTCGGACATGACGAGCGGATTTTGGCTTGGGATGTGTGGAACGAGCCGGACAACACTAACGGGGGGAACTACGATGATCCGAAAGACAAAGTGGAACGTGTAGTCGAGTTATTGCCAAAAGTGTTTGCGTGGGCGCGGGAGGCCGGCGCACAACAGCCGCTGACGAGCGGCGTTTGGACGGGAAACTGGTCCGATCCAGCGAAACTGAGCGCGACGGAGAAGATTCAACTGGAAGAGTCGGATGTGATCAGTTTTCACAATTACGACAAGGGCGAGGAGTTTGAGAAAAGGATTTTATGGCTGAAACCGTACGGCAGGCCGCTGATTTGCACAGAATACATGGCGCGGGGGAACGGTTCGACTTTCGAGGGATCGCTTCCGGTTGCGAAGAAATACAACGTGGCTGCGATCAATTGGGGATTGGTGGCGGGGAAAACACAGACGTATTTGCCGTGGGATTCGTGGCGGAAGCCGTACACAGACCGCGAGCCGGCGGTTTGGTTTCACGAGATTTTCCGGACGGACGGAAAACCATATAAGGAAGAGGAAGTTGCACTGATTCGGAATTTGACGAAGACGCCGAGCAAAGAGGCGCCTTCCAAATAATGTGCTGTGCTGGCGAGTTGGTTGAGGTCTTTCGGGCATCTTCATGGATGCCCTCAGGATGACAAACGGTGAGTGGCGTGAGCTTCCGGATTATTCTTTGAGTTTTAGTTTGCCGGCGGATTTATTTTCTTCGAGGAATTCGCGCAGTTCTTTGGAAACGTCCAGCAATCGAATCCATTGTTCGTAATAGAGTGTGACGGGAAAGCGGCCGAGACCGTAGACGCTGACGCCGCCCTTTTCTCCGACACGAAAATCGAGTGCGCCGCTGCGCTTGCCTCCTTTTTCCTTTTCGAGCTGGGCGAGACGGGCTTTCAGTTCTTCATATGTTGGCTCTGACATATATCTTCCTCGATTTACAGGATGCTCAAAATCTGCGTTCCCGATTATACGATGAAGTTTGAAAGTACTACGAAGATGAGTTCTGGGACCTACCGAGAATACCTGATGGAAAAGAAGGGATGCGTCTCGTCCAATGGGATAAGGAGAATCATATGAAGATGAGGCGAGAAATTTTCGCTATAGCTTTGAGCGGGCTGGTCGCGATGGGCATTGTGGGATGCCAGTCCGCTTCGAAAACGGAACAGACCGCAAAAGAAGAAACGGAAGAGGCACGGAAGCGTGCGGATGAAGCGGGGAAGGAAGTTTCGCAAGCGGTGAAAAACGCAAAGCCGGAATTGAATAAGGCAGGCGAAAAAGTAGGGCAAGCGGCAAGGACCGTGGCAGACGATGCGAATGCAGCCGTACGCGGGGCGAAGGAAGGCTGGGACAAGGGACGGCCAACTGTTGTGAATCTGAATTCAGCAAGTGAAGCCGAGTTAGTGACATTACCTGGGATCGGTCACCGGGAGGCGAAGAAGATCATCGCGCACCGTCCTTACGTCGCGCCAGATGACACGGTGCGGCGCGGCGCGTTGACGGAAGCGGAGTATGAGGCTATCGAAGAACGCGTAACGGCGAAGTGACAGACGGAATTGTGCAGCTAGGTCTTGCGACGGACGATAATCTGATCTTGCCGAAAAATGTCCGGGCTGGTCTCTTCCAGCCAGACGCCATCCAGCCAAGCGGCATTAGGCGCTCTCTTTTCGAGCGCAAAGTAGTATTCCTGCAAAACCCGGCCGGCTTTCCCCAGGACGGCAACGTATAGAATCCGGTCCTGGCCAGCCACTCCACCGAGAAGAAAGTCCGAGAACCATTCATGTTTCTTCTCATCGAAGAAAGGAGGCTTTCTAAAGTACCAATTCTTGCTGACAGTGGACTGCTCGATGATGGCGACGGAGCTGACGTCAGGCACTCCTGAATAGGTTCCACGGAGCCACAGATGACGGTCTACTTGTTCCCCGTTTCTCTGGGAAACTATTTTCAAATCCCAGCGTTTGGCGAGTTGTGCGGGGCCCGCTTCGGCAGTGGCGTCGCCGCGTAGAGCCAAAAATCCTCCGAACGATGCAACCACAACCCCCATGAGGGCGAGACTCACGCGCCAAGGAACCGCGTCGATCTTCAGTCCATATTTCTCAAATCCACCGGACGCGCCGAGGAGCACGAGAAAGGCGCCAATAACGACCAAGGCGATGGGCGTGTTCTTGAGAAGACTCTGGAGGAATTTATCCAAGAGCGGCTCACTTTCTATTGCGAAGCCGCTCGCGCGTTAATGTACTAGCTGAAGAAGCATCAGAAATGCACAGGGGCGGCTTTTGCTGACGATTGTTAGCGCGACACTGACCGTACTGTCAATCTGATTCCGATCTGATAAACCGATGCTATACCTGTAAGACGTCGCCATCGCGTGCGACTACTTCATACAAAACGGGATTGACGAAGAAGCCGAGGAAAAGGCGCGATAGAAGGCCAGCAACGACGACTATTGCGAAAGGCTTTTGTGTGTCGCTGCCCACGCCAGTGGACATGGCGGCAGGCAAGAGGCCGAGACAGGCGACAAGCGCAGTCATCATGATGGGGCGAAGACGCAGCAGAGAGGCTTCGCGAGTGGCTTCGTGGATGGATTTGCCCTCCTTGCGCAATTTATTGATGTAGCTGACGAGGATGACTGCCGTCTCGACGGAGACGCCGAGGAGCGCGAGAAGGCCGAGGCCGCTGGAGACACTGAGCGGAGTGTGGGTGAGTTTTAGCGCGATGAGGGCGCCGACCGGTTCAGTGAGGACGACACCGAGCGCGATGGTGACCGGAAACTTAAAATTACCGTAGAGTGCAAAGAGAATCAGGAAAATCAGAAGAATCGCGAGCGGGCCAATCACGTAGAGTTGTGATTTTGCTTCGAGAAGTTCGCTGTATTCGCCGCCCCAATCGAGACGATAGCCTTCGGGAAGCTGAACGTTTTTTGCGACAGCACGCTGGCCTGCGTTGACGATGCCTTCGAGATCGCGACCAGTAACGGAAAACTGAATTCCAATGTAGCGCGAATTGTTTTCGCGATAGATGAAGGAAGCGCCCGAGGCTTCGCGAATGTCGCAGAGTTCGGAGAGAGGAATTTGCTGACCGCCGGGTGCGGGGACGAGAAGATCACCGATCTGTTTGGCGCTGGAGCGATATTGAGGCTCCATGCGAACGACGAGGTCAAAAAGTTTTTCGCCCTGGATGACCTGCGTAGCAGCCTGGCCACCAACGGCGGCGCTGATGACGGCCTGGACATCGGAGACGTTGATGCCGTAGCGGGCGATTTTAGCGCGGTCGGCATCAATGATGAGACTCGGCTGACCGAGTTCGCGGACGACAGTGAGTTCGGTGAAGCCGGGAGTTTTATCGAGGACGTTGCGGATTTCGACGGCTTTTTTCTCGAGGGTACCAAGGTCCGAACCAAAAATTTTTACGGCAAGAGCGGATTTAAGGCCTGTAAGGGCTTCATCCACAGCGTCTTCTGCAGGCTGAGTGAAATTGAAAATGACTCCTGGGTAGGCATCCAGTTTCTTTTCGAGATCGCGTGTGAGTTCTTCTTTGTTGTGAATTGAAGTTTTCTTCCACGAAGCGTCGTCATACGGTTTGAGGCCGACGTAAAACTCGCAATTGAAGAAACCGGTGGGGTCGGTGCCATCGTCGGGTCGGCCAAGTTCGGAGCCGACGACGGTGACCATCGGATATTTGACGAGGAGGTCACGAATTTGCGGCGCAAACTTCGAGGAATCTTCGAATGAAATCGTGTAGGGCATCGTAGCGCGAACCCATAATGCGCCTTCATCGAGGTGCGGAAGAAATTCGCCTCCGATGAGGGGTACAAGAAGAAGCGTTGCGCCGAAAATGAGGACGCTGACGATGACGGTGGTTTTGGGGTGATTCAAGCACCAATCGAGACGACCGGCATAGCTGTCGCGGATCCAATTGAAGACGCGATTTTCTTTCTCTTTGACGCCGCTTTTGAACCAATAAGAGGCGAGAACCGGAACAAATGTAAGAGTAAGAATGAGCGCACCGATGAGCGCGAAGGCCATGGTGTCGGCCATGGGATGGAAAAGTTTTCCAGCGGGACCGGTGAGCGCGTAGATAGGGAGATAGCCGGCGATGATGACGGCGACGGAGTAAAAAATGGGCCGGTCGACGTCGCGGGCGGCGGTAAGAATAACTTCGTGAAGTTTGTATTCCTGGCCGTGGCGTTCGCTCAGCTCGCGATAGATGTTTTCCACCATGACGATGGTGCCGTCAATGATGATTCCGAAGTCGATGGCGCCGATGGAGAGGAGGTTAGCGGCTTCGCCGGTCTGATGAAGAAAAATAAACGCGAAGAGAAGGGCGAGCGGAATCGTGAGCGCCGTGATGACGGCGGCGCGGATGCTGACAAGAAAAAAGATGAGAACGACGAGGACAAGAATCATGCCGCGAATGAGGTTCCATTCGACGGTGTCCGTGGTGACCTGAACGAGATTGCTGCGATCGTAGTACGGGCGAACTTTTACGTCGGGCGGGAGAAGGCTCTTGTTGATTTCTTCAGTTTTCTTTTCGACACCTTCAAGTACTGTTTGCGTTTGTTCGCCGCGGCGCATGAGGATGACGCCTTCGACGGCGTCGTCGTTATTTTTCTTCGTATCCTGAAAGCCGAAGATGCCAAGGCGCGGCGCGTGGCCGATTTCGACGTGGCCGATGTCTTTTACGCGGATGGGCGCGCCGTTATTGCTTCCGACGACGACTTCGCCGACGTCATCGGTGGATTTGATGAGGCCGAGACCGCGCACATAGTAGAACTGACCACCTTGCGTGAAGAACCCGCCGCCGGTGTTGGCGTTGTTGGCTTGAAGCGCGTTGAGAACTTGAATGACAGGAAGATGGAAATTGTAAAGCTTCACCGGATCGAGAAGGACGTGATACTCCATCGTCGGGCCGCCGAAGCCGGAATCGTCCGCGACGCCGGGGACGCTGCGATAGCTGCGACTGATAATCCAGTCCTCGAAGGTGTGGAGTTCCATCGGCGAGCGATCGGGGCTTTCGAGGACGTAGCGATAGACGAGACCGCTGGGACTGAAGAGCGGGGCCATGCTCGGGGTGACGCCTTGCGGAAGACTGGCATCACCGATACGTTCGAAAATCACCTGGCGCGCGAAGTAGGGATCGACGCTTTCGTCAAAGGTGAGACGGACATCCGAAAGGCCGTAGAGAGAGATGGAGCGCATCACCTTGAGGTGAGGGGCGCCGTTCATGGCGATCTCAAGGGGAAGCGTGGTGAGGCGCTCGACTTCTTCTGCGGCGTGGCCGGGCCATTGCGTGATGAGCTCGACCATAGGCGGGGAAAGATCGGGATACGCGTCCACCGGCATTTGGCGAAATGAATAGGCGCCAGCGAAAACGATGAGGACCGTGATCATAAGGATCACGAAGCGCTGGCGGAGAGCAAAATGAACGATGCGATGGATCATGGGCTGGTGATCGATCCTTAGTGCTGCAAAGAATTTTTGAATTGAAGGAAAAGAGCGCCATCGCCGGCGACGCGTTCGCCATCCTTGAGACCGTTGGTGATAATCGTGCGGCCGTTGCCACCTTCGGCGACGGAGACGAGGCGGCGCGCGAATTTGTTTTGGTCCTGCAAGACGTAGACGAAAGGCTGATTTTCTGTGTCGCGGAGGACGGAAGCGTCAGGAACGGTAAGTGCGTCCTTGACGGCTCCGGCCTGGACCGTCGCGGTGACGTACATGTTGTTCTTCAATTTTTCGGCGGGATTTTGCGTGACGATGCGGGCTTGCAACGTGCGTGTGGTTGGGTCGAGCGCGGCGGCGACGTAAGAAACTTTGCCGTGGAATTTTTCGGGATAGGCGTCGGTGGAGATTTCGACGGAGTCACCAACGCGAACGTAAGCCAGATCGCTTTGATAGACGTTCATCAAGACCCACACGGTGCTCATGTCGGAGATGGTGAAACACTGCGTAGCACCGACTTGCAGGAGCTGACCCGGACCGACGAGGCGATCCGTAACTTCTCCGCTGACGGGGGCCAAGACGGGCGTTGCGCCGGAACCGATGGAAGAATTTTTCAGAAGAGCTTCGGTATCCTTGACGCCGACGGCGCGAAGAGCGTCTTCGCTGGAGACCAAATCGGCTTGTGCGGCAGCGCGATCGGATTCTGCTTGCTGGAGGTCGCGCTCGGCGATGGCCTGGTGTTCATAGAGATCTTTCGCGCGGCTGTAATTTTTGTCGGCAAGCAAGAAAACGCTTTTGGCTTTAATGTACGCAGAACGCGCGGCGGAGTAGTCCGGGCTGGTGACGGTGAGCAAGGGCTGACCGGCTTTTACGGCCTGGCCGGGGGTGACGAGAATTTCCTGCACGGGTCCACCGACGGGCGAGAACACCGGAGTGGTTTTGAAGGCGTTGTACGCGACAGAGCCGGTGAAGCGGAGGACGCGCGGAAAATTTGATTTTTCCACTGTGGCGATTTTTACGTGGGCCATTTGATCCTGAGGAACGGTGAACAGGTCGGCGGTGTCCGCTTTGGACTCGGTGCCCGTATACGAAGTCATTTTGCTTTCGTTTTCGCCAGGAGGATTGCCGCATGATGCGAGAGCGATCGAAGCGGAAAGCACGCCGGAGTAAAGGAAGAATATATGCATCAAAGATTTCCTATGAATCGGGTTGGAAAGACAGGGTGTCATGGAAGATTCCTTGTTCCAACGGCCTGGCGCATCTGTTCGACGGCCGTCATGTGGCTGGCAAGAGCCTGACGATAGGCGAGCTGATTGGAGCGATAAGTGCGTTCGGCATCGAGAAAATCGAGAAGGCTTGCGGCGCCGCGCTTGTAAGCGTATTCGCTGATGTCGCGCGACTGTTTTGCCTGATCGACGTAGCCGCCCTGATAGAGCTGAATGATTTTGTCGTTGGTACGGAGATTTTCGAAGGCGTCGGTAACATCAGTAAGGACCTGTTCGGAGGCTTCGCTGGCTTGTTCCTGGGCTTGCGTGATGGCGTAGCGGGCGTGAGCGATGTTGCCTTGATTGCGATCGAAAATTGGAAGATCGATGTTGAAGAAGAAAGCACCGCTGTTGATACCAGCGGTGTGCGTGTAGCTAAAGCTGGCGCCGAGGTCGCGTTTGCCGTTGGCTTCGGCAAGGGCTTCCTGGCTGCGGGCAGCGGTGACGCCGAGTACGGCGGCGGTGAGATCGGGACGGCTGCGAAGCGCGAGCGCTTTAAGGTCGTCCACGTTGCCGTGGACCGTTTCGTATGAAAGTTCGCCGTCGCAAACATAGTTGTCTGGAACGGAATCAAAGCCGAGGAACTGACGAAGCGCAGCGAGGGCCTGCACTTTGGCGAGTTGAGCGGCGGAGACGTCGGTTTGAAATTGCAAAAGCTGGAGTTTTATTTTCAGGTAATCGCCTTCGCTCATGTCGCCAGCTTTGAGGCGTGATTCGCTGATAGTGACGGTTTGCTGAAAGCTATCTAAATCCTGTTGAGCAAACGCGAACATGGACTCCGCGAGCTGAACAGCGATGAACTGTTGCGCGACGTTGAAGACGAGCTGGCGTTCGCTATCTGCTTCCTGCGAACGTACAACGGCGGTTTGGTCCCGGGCGGCTTGCAAGCGATGCTGGCGCTTTTTACCGCGCTCAAAGAGATAGCCAATGCCGAAGTCGAATTGCGCCTGATTTTCAAGATAATCGGCGCTGAATAGACTCGGTTGAAAGAGCGGGAAGAATTGCGAGTCCCATGAGATCGTGGGATTAGGACGCAGGTTGGCGGTGATTTCGTCGGCCTGACTGATGAGAATTGTGGAGCGGACGGCTTGCAACGCATGATTGTGCTGAAGCGCGAGGCGAATGGCTTCTTCCAAAGTGATGTGCGCGGGTGCGGTGGAAGGCGTCACGGGGATGGGCGCAGGGCCAGGAGCTGGTGTGGGCGGCTTCTGGGCAGCTTGTTGACCGAAGGCGCCAGCGTCGAAGGCCAAAAAGGCCAGAGCCAGCGCGAAAAACTTCTTCATTGAGAGACTCCTCGAAAGCGGCAACTCTGGTTGCCGAAGACAACATGGGACAGGGACAGTTCAGTGAGTGCGAGATGCTAAGCGAAGGGCGAAGCGCGAGGAGAAGCGGCGTAAGGAATATGCGATGAGACGACGCGCGGAGCGGGTTCACCCACGAATCGGGCTTCCGTGGAAACGAAGGCGATAACCGGCGATTCAGGAGTGACGATTGTGCCTGCGACAGAGCAAACGGGGCAAACATGAGAACTCGATGAATTGGCGCTCAGGTCGGCACACTGGTGGAACTGCGCCGCGAGGAAGAGAATCGCGAGGAGCAGTGAAAAAACAGAGAGTCTAAGTGTCTGACGGAGCATCCGCAGCTATCTCTATTGTAAGACGAAGGTTATGCAAGAAGGGTTGCGGGGTCAAGCAGAGACAGACATACATTTTCTCGCTTAGCCGAGGAGTTGGCGGCGCGAGTGAGGATGAGCGAATTTCGTAAGATACTATACTACCCTATGGTATAAGGAAAGAGATTCTTCTATGGCGCATATCACCAAAGATAAAGAAAAGTTGCTCGTTCGCGTCAGGCGAATTCGGGGGCAGGTAGAGGCAATCGAACGCTCGCTCGCTGAAGAACATGACTGTTCGGAAATGCTTCAGCTGGTGGCTGCGTGCCGCGGCGCCTTGAACGGCTTGATGGCAGAGTTGGTCGAAGGACATATCCGCTACCACGTGCTGGATTCGAAGAAAGTCGCGGACTCGTCTCAGGCAGAAGCCGCGGAAGAGTTGATTGACGTTGTACGAAGCTATTTGAAATAGAACAATTCCATGCGGCTTAACCCATCCAGTTTGAAGTAGTTACATACAGCTACCACTCAGATAGATTGCATTCGAAGAAATCATTGCAAACGAAGAGCGTTTCCGCCCGTCTATGGTGCTAAGCTAAGGTGTCAGCTTATGAGTTTTCTGGGAACAAAGCTTGGCCGGGTGTATGCACGCCGCGCGATGGCGCTGCTCGCATGTGCTGCGCTGTTCTATTTCGCTGCGGGCGGCGCGTTCCTTCACGAGCACAAAGGCGGAAATGACACTGCATGCCACATCTGCCAAGCGCTGCACATGCCCGCGCTGGCACCCGCTGGGATAGCGGCGATTGCAATTCCCGAATCCGTCTCCTGGTATTTGACGCAGCCGATCCATGCGGCACCTTGCGAAGCTTTTTCGTTTCACCATGCCGGCCGTGCCCCTCCTGTCGCTTAATTTCCTCTAAATCTGAAGTCCGATCTGTTTCGAACGCCGGATTTGCGCACTGTCGCTACTTTGGCGTGGCCGCTCATCTACAGCGGTGTTGATCCACACAACCTACATACAAGTCCCGGCGATCCGGGACGGAGGAAAAAATGTTGAAGAGCTTGGGGCGTGTCGTATTTGTATTTCTGGGTTTGGCGTTTTTGCATGCAGAGGTGGGGCGTGCGCAGTCTTCGGGAATTCTCGACGGAATTGTAAAGGATCCTTCCGGTAGTGCCGTGCCGAGCGCAACAGTCGAGATTCACAATCCGGTGAGCCATTACGACCGAAGCACGACTACGGACATTGAGGGAAAGTTTCGATTTGCGAACGTGCCGTACAATCCGTATCACCTTGAAGTAACGGCGGCTGGATTCGCGGCGAGCTCTCTTGATATTGACGTGCGTTCTGCGGTGCCGCAGAGCGTGCAGATCACGCTAAAAATCGGATCAGCGAATACGCAGATTACCGTGGAGGCAAAAGGAGAGGATCTTGTGGAGAAAGATCCAAGCTTTCATACGGACGTAGACACTGGCTTGACCGACAGGATGCCATTGGAGAGCCAATCCTCGTCGGTGAGTTCACTTGTGACGCTAGCGACGCCCGGGGTGGTGGCGGATTCCAACGGACTATTTCACGGGCTAGGCGATCACGCTGAAAATTCATTTTCCGTGGATGGGCAGCCAATCACGGACCAGCAGAGCAAAGTGTTCTCGAACCAGATCCCGTTGGATTCGATTCAGTCCATTGAGGCAGTGTCTGGCGGACCGCCAGCCGAATATGGCGACAAAACCAGTTTGGTGATTAAAGTTACGACGAAATCCGGCCTCGGAGCCGGCAAGCCAACCGGCAGCGTGTATACCTCCTACGGCAGCTTCGGTTCTGTAACCGGTGGACTCCGGCTTTCCTTCGGAAACCAGAAGGTTGGAAATTTCATCGCGGCCAACGGTTTGAACACCAGCCGCTTCCTTGATCCGCCTGAGCTTCAGGCTATCCACGACAAGGGCAACGAGGAGAATCTGTTTGATCGCTTTGATTATGTGATTACGGGCAAAGATTCCGTTCACGTAAACTTCCAATACACGCGCTCCTGGTTTCAGACGCCCAATACGATCGACAACCTCAACATTGGATTGACCGATCCAGTTACGGGTGCCCCGCTGCCCGCGGCAGATCAACGCGCACAGATCAAGACGTACAACATCGCCCCAGTATGGAGTCACCTGATCAGCTCGACGACCCTCTTTACCGTAGGGGCCTTTGTGCGCCACGATCAATTCAACTACTACCCGACCGGAAACGTCTTTGCGGACGGCACTGGTGTAATTCCGGGCGGGTCCTCGGCGACTCTTAACCAGGACCGGAAACTGACGAATGCGGGGCTTCGCTCCGACCTGTCCTATGTAAAGGGCGTGAACAACATTAAAGTGGGCGGGACGTTTCAGCACACATTCCTGACGGAAAAATTCAACTTTGGGATTACCGATCCAAACTTCCTTACGTCTTTGGGCTGTCCGAACGGTAATCCCCCTCCCGATCCCTGCGCGGTTCTGCCGCCGTTCGACCTAACCCGCGGAGGGACCCTTTTCCCATTTAACGGCCACGCGGACGTCAAAGAGCTGGCGCTCTATGCCCAGGATACGATCAGCAAGGGCAACTGGGCCTTCAATTTGGGGGCTCGCCTCGATCTATATCGTGGGATCGTTCATGATTGGCAGCTTGAGCCGCGCGTGGGCGTTGCCTACAACATCAAAAAGACAAACAGCGTCCTCCGCGTGTCCTATTCGCGCGTACTGGAAACGCCGTTCAACGAGAATTTAATTCTGGCCAGCTTGGGAGCGGCCAATCCGGTTATCACCGACGTCATCGGCGGCGCGAGCCTGCAATCGCCAATTCGTTCCGGCCAGCGGAACCAATTCAACGCCGGATTTCAGCAGGCATTTGGAAAGTTCGTCGTCGTGGACGCCGACTATTTGTGGAAATATACGCACAATGCGTATGACTTCTCCACGTTCGGCAACACGCCGATATTTTTTCCTATTGCCTGGAAGAACTCGAAAATTGACGGGCCCTCGGTCCACATCAGCATGCCGAATTTCCACGGCCTCACGGCGGTGGCCGTTCTTGCTCACGTCCGGGCGCGCTATTTCCCGCCACAGATCGGCGGGCTAGGCTCAAGCATTACGGGTGGAGAGGTATTCCGCATCGACCATGACCAAGCGTTCAACCAGACGACGCATTTTCAGTATCAACCCTACAAGAATCTGCCGTGGATCGGATTCAATTGGCGGTACGACAGCGGCCTAGTTGCCAGCAATCCGAACCTGAGCGATTTTCCGACCGCCACAGGATTCCTTGATGCGGATCAGCAGACAGCTATCGGGCTGTTCTGCGTCGATGCCGGTGGTGTCACGCACAATGCGTCGCTCTCCACACCTCTTGCCGTCGGTGCCGGAACCATTTGCGGCGCCAACCCTGCCAGGACTGGCTCAAAGTTGCTGAACTTAGCCGGCGCTACGTTCGATGTGGATCATAATCCTACGCGCGTCAAACCGCGCAATCTCTTCGACACCAGCGTGGGTGACGACAACCTCTTCCACGCAGACCATTACAAATGGAGTCTGCGGTTTACAGTCATTAATCTGACCAACAAGACAGCGCTCTACAACTTCCTAAGCACGTTTAGTGGAACGCACTTCGTGACACCGCGGTCGTACAACGCGGAGTTGGGCTTTCACTTCTAGCAAATTAGTTTTTTGCTGCGAGTGTGCGGGCTTCGGCGAGTTCGGGACGGTCGCCGGAGCTTCCGCACATTTCGAGGAGTATTGAAAAGTAAGTGTGGGCTTCGCCGAGTTGTTGAGCTGCGTTCGCGGCGCGGCCGGCTCCGACAAGCAAATTGAAACGGTTCGGCGTGTTCTTGAGCGCGATTTTGTATTCGGCGAGTGCTTCGATCGGGCGCTTCGCTTCGAGCAGCATTTCCGCAAGCATCTCGCGCGCGGAGACATTGAAGGAATCGAGACGATGCGAATCCTCGGCATCGGCGGCGGCACGCAATTCTTTTAGCGCCTGGTCGATTCTTCCGTCAGCAAACATCACCCAAGCTTCAGCCTCCTGCAGTTGAATCTGGTCGTCCGCGGCACCTGTATAATTGCCCTTTTTCTTGCCGGCGAGTTCTTTCGCGTTAGCCTGCAAGTTAGCAAGGCCCGCGCGGGCGGCGGTCAAATCGGCGGAGCGTGCTGCACCGATAGTGCGCGTAAACATAAATTCCGCGGGTAAAGCTGCGGCTTCCTTCCAACGATGGAATTCCATTAGCATTCGCTCGTTGAGCAAAGCCGCGTGCTGTTCTTTGGATTTATCGGTTGCGCCGACGACGTGGTGTTCGTCCGTGATGACTGCTTGCGCCTTCGCGACCTGACCGATTTGCAGATAGGAATAGTTCAGAAAATCCATGGCGTGCGTTTGATAGTGCGATTCGGCTTGATGAGCTTCCGCGGCGTGCGCTCCGGCGGCTTGGGCGGAGATATTCGAAGTGATCGAATCCTGCCACATGCCGAGACGGACGAAAATGTGCGAGGGCATGTGAATGGCGTGGGAAGAGTCGGGCGCGATGGCGGCGTAACGACGTGCGGCGGTGAGGCCTTGTGGCGCAAGGGATTGTTCGTCGGCAGCGTGGATTAGGTAGTGAGCGACGCCCGGATGATCAGGATTTTTTTCGAAAAGAGGATTGAGAACAGCAATCGCTTTTTCGCGAAGCGCAAGCCCTTTTGGGGCATCTTCCTGATACGCAAGCGCGACCAAAGAAAGCGCGTAGAAGCTGCCGACTTCGACGTCACCGGGAAGAGTGGCGTACCACTTTTCCATTGCCGCGGAGTAGGCGGCTATGCGCGCTTTTTCATCGAGCTTGCCATTTTTCTGGAAGAAGACGTCGGCAGTTTCGATGAATCCTTTTTCGCGGGGCGAGCCGTTCTTGAGTTTCCTGGCTTTCTCCAGTTCCTTGCGGCCAGCGCCGAGCGTTTTCTTTTCAGGGAAATCCCAGAGCTGATGATAAAGCGCCATCGCTTTGCCCCAATGAGCGAGGGCACATTGGGGATCCTGTTTAACGGCCTCCGTGAACGTGTTTTCGGACTGTAAATATTGGAAGGAGTGAAGTAGCGCGGCACCCTTTTCGATGAATGGCTGCGCGGCTGCAGAACAAGTGGAGGGGAAATCCACTTTGCCGAGGTGATCGTCCGCGGCAGACGTGGGGAGTGCAGAGGTCAGCGAAGGAGCGAGCAGGCAGGCCGACAAAAATGAGGCGGTGAGGAAAGTTTTCACGGGAGTGGCTCCATCCAGAAATCGAAGTGATTTTAGCGCCGCAATCGAAAATCCGGCGAAGAATCTTTTCCAGAAAATTTGCGGCTTTGGCATGACGGTTGGACGGCGGTTCCACGCTACGGCTACAATGGGATTGGAGCGGTACTTCGAAGCAGGTGAGGGTGCGAAAGCTGTTTGAACCAATGCAGAATCTCTGAGGCGCTGCGGATAGACAGCCTGTGTGCACGGCCTGTCCCGCTGGCTCGTTGCGGTCTTTATTAGCTCAGGGTTTGTAAGTACAAACCCTGAAACCCGATTATCTCAGGGTTTATAAAGTACAACCCTGAAACCCGGGCGACGAGCAAGCGGGGCAGGAAAGCCTAACGGTTGGCTCGTGGTGCCCACCTAATTCAGAGGTTCACGGCCTAGCTCCCCACGGCCCAGCAGTCTGCTCCATTTTAGTTTTCAGCCGTAAGTTGTCAGTAAAACCATCGCGAAACTGAAAGCCATCAGTATTTTCATGCGCGTACTTTTTATTGGAGACATTGTCGGAGCGCCCGGGCGCGAGATAGTTCGCGAGCGGCTAGCGGATCTTGTTTCGAACCAGCGGATTGACCTGGTGATCGCCAACGGAGAGAACTCTGCTGCGGGATTTGGAATTACGCCGCGCACTGCGGAAGAGTTGTTTGGCTATGGCGTTGAGGTGCTAAGCGGCGGAAATCATAGCTGGGATAAGCGCGAGATTCTGGAATTCATGCCGCATGAGCCGCGATTGCTGCGGCCGGCGAATTTTCCTGAAGGAAGTCCGGGAAGCGGCGTATACGTCGGCATGGCGCGAAATGGAGTGAAGTACGCCGTAATCAACGTGCAAGGACGGGTTTTTCTGGCGTCGAGCGACGACCCTTTCCGCAAAACGGATGAGCTGCTGTCGAAATTACCGGCTGACGTGAGCTTTGTGCTGATAGATATGCACGCGGAAACGACGAGCGAGAAAATTGCTTTTGGATGGTACGTGGATGGGCGCGTGACGGCGGTTGTGGGGACGCACACTCACGTGGCCACGGCCGATGAGCGCGTCTTGCCAGGTGGGACGGCGTATATCACGGACGTTGGGATGACGGGGCCGCACGACGGCGTGATTGGAATGGATCGAGTTGGCATCGTGAAGAAATTTCTGGACGGCATGCCTGCGCGTTTTGAAGTGGCGCAGGGGAACGTCCAGATGAATTGTGTGGTGATTGAGACGGATGACACTGGCCAGCGAAATCAGGCGGGGCGGTTACAGGCGAAAGCGATTGAGCGTCTGCGCTTGAGAATTGATTGAGCACAAGCGGCGAACGGCGCCACAAACTGCGAAGCAACCTCAAAACACTCAAGTTAATCTGAAGAAGCATCGAAAGACGGAAGAAGGGTTGGACCCGGCCTTGAAAGTGATAGCGGTGTTGTGTCTGGTATTGAGCGCGGCGTGCAGCGTCGCGGCTCAGGTGGATGGAGAGCTTGTAGCAAAGCGGCGCGTGTACTCGCCGATTGGTCCTGGACTAAAAGCGGTTCGTCATGGCGCGGACGGAAAGTTCTACGTGCTCGCGTCTCCCAACCCCGGTTTGATTGTGTTCTCCGGCGAAGGCAAGAAGCTACTGGCCATGAAAGAATCGTCGGGTTTGCAACCTGCCGCGCTCGAGGAATTGAGCAAGTCAGGCGAAGTGCTGACGCAATTCGGTGAAGACTGCGACGTGGACGCGGACGGGAACATTTACATCGCGGACCGCGGCGCGAACGCGGTGCAGGTGTATGCAAGAGAAGGCCGGCACCTGAAGACTATTCCTGTGAACGCGCCGGTATCCGTGGCGGCGCTACCCGACGGGGAAGTTGCGGTCGCGACATTTCGCGATCCATCGCTGGTTGTGGTCTTCGATAAGAATGGGCGGCGCGTGCGCGAATTTGGCGATATGGATACGCTCACTGAACGCAGGGAGTTAAACCGGTTCTTGAACATCGGTGAGCTGGCGACGGACGATCACGCTCATCTTTATTACGGCTACAACTATTTCCCAGAACCGACGGTGAAGCAATTTGATCGCTTCGGCTATGCGGGCCAGGAAGTACGGTATACGGCGATTGACGCGATGCCGGAAGCGCAAGCACTGCGCCGGGAGATTGAAAAACAGGAGAAGCGCGGCGATCCGCCGACCTTCAAGCGGATTTTGACGGCAATTGGAGTGGATCGCGAGTCCGGCGAAGTGTGGATGGCGATGGGAGACACACTATTGCGCTTCGACAAGGATGGAAACCGGAGGGCGACATATTTAATTTACACGCCGGACAATGCGCGGCTGGAAGCAAATGTGATTTTGGTTTTGAAAGATCGATTGATCATCGGCGGCGATCCGATCGGAATCTACGAATTTGATCGCCCCTCGAGTCGCTAGACGCAATTTCATTTTCTGATTCGGAATTCTTTTCCACAGGCCGAAAAATCTGCTCATCGATGCACAAACATTTTTCCGGCGGAAGAATATTTAGACAATGTACGTTTTCCTGTGAAAATAAATGCTCAAACGCAAAACGACGAGTGAAGTTGCACAATTTTGGTGCTTGTGGAAAAGCTGTTAGTGTAATGTGTATGGCGTCCGAAGTCTTCGCACACTTTTCGCTTGCCCGCAAAACGCCAATCGGAGACAATCCCGCGCTGTGAAAAAGCGGCGGTAAACGGGCCAACAACATCGGGGACACCGCGCGCTGGGCATCAGGGGCCACAAGCACAAAGTGGGCGCGGGATAACCCGAAAGCCAAAGGAAAGTTCGTCACAAATTTGCTTTCCACAGGTATTCCACACTTGTGGAAATAGTCAGGATACGGATTTTTTGTCTAATGACGACTGCTACGCATACCGTAAAGGAACGAGAAACCTCAGGGATGTGGGATAAGTTTCTAGAACGAGTGAAATCGCGGGTAAGCCTGAACACTTTTACGACTTGGTTCGCACCGACACGCTTGAACCGAGTTGAAGGCGAGACGATTTACGTACAGATTCCCACTGTGGTATTCCGCCAAGTGCTTACACGGACGTACGGCGAGATTATTCGTGCCGTATTTCATGAGTTGGGCATGCCAAGTTTGAAAGTGCAGTACGTTTGCACCGAAGAAGAGGCGGCGCCAGCCCCCGCTGCAATTGCAGCCATAAAGCAGTCGAAGCTGGATTTTGAAAGCAGCGACAATCAACTGCAATCGCGTTACACGTTCGATACGTTTGTGGTCGGAAAGTCGAATGAGTTTGCACACGCTGCTTCGCGTGCGGTTGCCGAACAACCATCGAAGGCATACAACCCGCTTTTCCTTTATGGCGGAGTGGGAATGGGCAAGACCCACTTGATGCATGCGATTGGGCATGTGATCAAGAAGCGAAATCCGGCCGCGCGGCTTTGTTACGTCAGCGCGGAAAAATTCACGATTGAAGTAATCAATTCACTGCGGTTCGACAAAATGATTACTTTCCGCGACCGCTTCCATACGGTGGATGTTCTGCTCGTAGACGACATTCAGTTCATAGCCGGCAAAGAGCGGACGCAGGAAGAGTTCTTCCATACGTTCAACGCGCTCTACGAGCAAGGAAAGCAGATCGTCATCTCGTCCGATTGCCTGCCGAAGGACATCAATTCGATTGAGGAGCGACTACGCTCGCGATTCGAGTGGGGCTTAATTGCGGATATTCAGCCGCCGGACCTCGAAACCAAGATCGCAATCTTGCAGAAAAAGGCCGACAACGAGCGCTTTGGGTTGCCGGATGAGGTCGCCGAATACATTGCGCGCGCTATTAAGTCCAATGTGCGCGAACTGGAAGGCGCGCTAACTCGCTTGATGGCATACGCATCGCTTACCGGAGCGATCATTTCGCTGGCGACGGCTCAGCAGGTGCTGCGCAACATCATTGCTTCACAGGAAAAGCGCGTCACGATTGATCTGATCCAGAAACGCGTGAGCGAGCATTTTAATCTGCGCGAGCAGGATCTGAAGATTCGGAGCAATACTCGCGCGATCGCTTTTCCGCGTCAGGTGGCGATGTACATCGTGAAGCAGCTTACAACTGCTTCGCTGCCGGAAATTGGGCGGCAATTTGGCGGCAAACATCACACTACGGTGCTGCACTCCATCAATAAGATCGAAGAAATGCGCCGGTCCGATAAAGACCTGAATCGCACGATCACGCGCCTGATGGACGCTCTGCAGTAAACCTAAAATCTATCGAAGCTGTGGTGTGGACGAAGAGTATTCCGCGTGCAAATCTCCCGTGCGGACGAAGTAGATGGCTCGACTTCCGCGAATAACTAACCCACCTGCCTGCATAATCTGTTTTAGAAACTCCGGATGATAGGCAATCTGGTTTTGCTAGGACGCTCTAATTGGGGCGGAAAACTCCTGAAGAATTACGGTGCACACTATTAAGCATAATTTTCAGGAAACCAATCGCAAATGCATGATGAAACCGGCGCGCAAAATTCTGTGGAGAACGAGTGAAAAAGCTGCGGAGAGTTTGTGGAGTTGTGTGCATGGAATATACGGTGAAAGTTTCCCTAAACAATTTCAGGCAAGTTTTCCGAGAACTCCACATTTCGATGCGGAAAATATTTTCAGGCATCGCGTTGAGCGCAAAGTGGTTCCGGGGCTTTCCACAGATTCACAGGCATCATCACAACAACAAGGGTCAAATCTGTTTCAAGAACTTTGAAAAGCAACTGCTTTTGATGATTGCTCCTGTTTGTGGATATTCCCTGAACTGAGAACACGTGACACTTCCGAAGAATACTGATTTTCCACAGAAATTTATTAGGCCGCCCGCTTTTCATCAACGTAAAAAGCGAGTAAAGTAGCGGCCAGTATTGTTGTGTTCCCCAAGAAAGGTTCTTGCGAAATGACGGCACCTGGAACCGCACGCGAGGAAAGCCAATCCATGGAATTCAGCGTCACAAAATCAGCGCTGTTGAATGAGCTCACCACTACGCAGGGCGTCGTTGAGCGCAAGACGACGATCCCCATTCTTTCCAATATTTTGGTGGAGGCGAAAGGGAGCCGTCTGACGATTACGGCGACGGATTTAGAGCTCAGCGTTCGTACTTCGTGCGAAGCGAAGGTCAAGAAAGAGGGCGCGGGGACGATTCCGGCGAAGAAGCTGCTGGAGCTTGTGCGGTTGCTGCCGGAAGGCGAGATCAAGTTTAAGCTGCTGGACAATCACTGGGTGGAGATCGTCAGCGACAAGAAAAAATACAAATTAGTAGGTATGGCGAAAGAAAATTTCCCTGCGCTGCCAGCCATGCCACACGTAATGGTGAAAATTCCCGCGACAACATTGGAAAGCCTAATTGGCAAAACAAAGTTCGCGATTTCTATGGAAGAGTCACGATACACACTAAACGGCGGTTTGTTGATTCTGAAGCCGGATACCGTCGCCATGGTTGCGACGGATGGTCACCGCCTGGCGCTTGCGGAAACCGATCAGAAGCTTGCGGGGCTGAACGGCGAAGTGAAAGTGTTGATCCCAAAGAAGGCCATGGACGAAGTCGAAAAGCTAGCGAGTGCGTCCGGCTCCGACGCACAGATGGAATTTGCGAAGGACGAAAGCCACCTCTTTTTTCAGGCAGGCCATCGCTTGCTGATATCGCGGATTCTGACGGGACAATTTCCGAATTATGAAGCTGTGCTTCCGCGCGACAACAACAAGAGTGTCGTGCTCGAACGCGCGGAACTTACGGATGCGGTGCGCCGTGTTTCGCAGCTCGCGGATCAACGGTCGCATGCCGTGAAACTCGCTGTCTCGAAAGAGGGCGTGGAAATTTCGGCGTCGAGTCCGGAATACGGCGAAGCGAAGGAAAATATCGACAAGGAATACAAAGGCGATCCCATTGCGATTGGGTTCAATTCCAGTTACATGCTGGATTTTCTTGCCGCTGCCGCAGATGGCCCGATCAGTATTGAGCTCAAGGACGAGCAATCCGCCGGTCAAATGAGGCCGCTGGCGGATGAATCGCATCGCTACCGCTACATCATCATGCCGATGCGCATCTGAGTAGCATTGCGCACTAGCTTGTTGTCTCGTTTCCTAATTCGTATTTCATTGGTTCATCGATATCTGTGGCTGATTGCGTTTGCCTGCCTCGCCTGTGCCACAAACGGATGTAAAAACAAACAAGCCTCCGCTCGTGCACAAGAGCCACGAGCCGCCGTTGTTCAAACGGCTCCTTCCGCTCCCAATCCAACACAGGGTTCCGCTGCGCCAAATACGTCAACGACGGCAGATTCGCTGGATTGTGATGCCTTGTGCAAGCAGGCAAAGGCGCTTTCAAATAATGACATTCGCAAATCCATGGAGCTCCTGGAAGCGGCCATCGCCAGGGTTCCCGACGATCCGCGTTCTGCTCCATACTATTTACAACTCGGCAGACTCAAGAAAGAGTACGAGAACTATCAGGGATACAACGCGGGAACCCCGGAGTTGAGCGAAAAACAGAAAAAAGAGTTCGTCGAATACGCTAAGGCAAGACCCACGGAATATTTTTTCGACGAGATTGGCGCCGACTATCTCTATTTGGGAACTCAATTCAAAGAACTTGAAAAGAAATTCCCCACGAGTCCGCTTGCGGCGGATGCCGGTTACGAGATTACGAATTTGAGCCAGGGTGGAGAGTGTGAAGGTTTCATCCTTTGCTACGTGGAAGGCGCGTTCGCGCCAGTTCGGGCGTTCCTCCAGCGTTATCCCGACACACCACACACTGCCGAAGCTGTGCAACGCGCCGACGATGCCTTTCGTAAGAATTTATGGGGCGAGCACTGGAAAACGGATCTCGGGGGTATTTCCGACCCAACCAAACCAAGCAGCGACTATTACGATCCGAATGAATTGAAAAAACTCGTCGCGCAATACGAAGAGCTCGCGGAAAAGTTGCCGCCGCGCTTTCGTCCGAGAGTGTGGGAAACGGTGGCTTACTATCGCGGCCGATTTGGTGAAAAGGATCGGGCAAAATCCCTGTATCAGAGAATCTTGAAAGAGAATCCCGAGTACGAAAACAACGCTGAAATTCGCAAGCAGCTCGCGGCATTTCAATAACCATTCAATTCAGATGCAACTGGCCGCGCTTTACTTTCCATCTTTGTGTTTCTTTATTTTTCTTCAGCTAGTATAAGAGGTGAGCCAGCCTGCAGGTTCCAGCCAAATTTCAATTATTGGATCTTGATGAAAAAACGTAAATCCAACGCAATCGTTCCCGCTACCATTTCGCGAAAAATCTATTTCCTTCGTGGACAGCGAGTAATGTTGAGCGCGGACCTCGCCAGACTTTACGGAGTGGAGGTTCGAGCACTGGTGCAAGCCGTCCAGCGAAACATCGAAAGATTTCCCGACGACTTCCTCTTTCAGCTGACGGATGACGAATATACGAATTTGAAATCACAATTTGTGATTTCAAGTTGGGGTGGGGCAAGAAGGGCGAGGCCCTACGCATTCACGGAACAAGGCGTGGCGATGCTATCGAGCGTTCTGCGCGGCTCGCGAGCGGTGCAAGTCAATATCGCCATCATGAGAACGTTTGTGCGGCTGCGGGAGATGCTCGCCACGAACCAGAAATTGCGGCGAAAAATTGAAGATATGGAAAAACGATACGATGCCAAGTTTCAGGTCATTTTCGCAACCATAGAGAGCATGCTTGAAGAGGAAGAAGGGCCCAAACGTAGCATTGGATTCCACGCAAGCTTAACCAAGCCAAAATCGCGAGATTCCTAGGAGTTTTCTCTATAAACAATTGAAAATGCATAAGTTACCCGGAGTTATTTCTCCGGCTAGGCATTGAGAAAAGCACCCGTTTCAAGTACAATTAATCGTTGTCGATTCGCAGTTGTTTCCTCTAAATCGACACGTTCGCCAAGTGAATTTGGGCCTAGTTTTTCGCTTCGCGCCAGAAGCGTTTGGCCAAAATTCGCGTGGAGTTGTTTGAGTCTTCGCCACGTCTCGCTGCGCGAGATGGGATGGAGCAGGAACCCTACGAGTTCCGGAACGGCCCAGCGCGGATCGCTTGTGATCCTGCTCGTTACCGGAATCAAAGGGTAAGGAACGCGCCGCTTTGCGGCTGTCCCTAAAGGACGCACGGAAAAATCCGCACGCACGCCTTTCCTAGCTTCAAGAAAAATCGCGAGGTCAACAACTCGCACTGTAATTCGCAGTTTGTTTTAGCGCGCTGCACGGGCGCAAAGATTTGTTGTGGCCGGGATTCGCACTGAGGGAGAAAAAATGGGCGACAAAGAAGTTGTCGGGAAAACAACCACAGGCCATCAATACGATGCGAAGTCGATTAAGGTGCTCGGCGGACTTGAGGCTGTGCGCCTGCGCCCTGCGATGTATATTGGTTCGACCGGCGAAATGGGATTGCATCACCTTGTCTGGGAAGTCGTGGACAATTCGGTTGATGAGGCGATGGCAGGCTTCGCGGATGAAGTGAACGTCACGGTTCATGAAGATAATTCCGTCACTGTAGTCGACAATGGCCGCGGCATTCCTGTGGACATGCACGCCACGGAAAAACGTCCTGCCGCTGAAGTTGTTTTGACGGTGCTTCACGCAGGCGGTAAGTTCGATAGCGATACGTACAAGGTTTCAGGAGGTTTGCATGGCGTCGGTGTTTCCGTCGTAAACGCGCTTTCCGATTGGCTCGAGCTGGAAATTCAGCGCGACGGTGCTGTGTGGGAGCAGACTTACGAAAAAGGCAAGCCTACCTCGAAACTCAAGCAAACCGGAAAGACGCGCAAGACCGGCACGAAAGTCACCTTTCACCCGGACGCGAGCATTTTTGAAAAGACGGTTTTCAGCTACGACACACTCGCCACTCGCCTGCGCGAATATGCCTTCCTCAACAAAGGCCTAAAAATTACGTTAACCGACGAGCGCGCGGAAAAGAGCGCGGAATTTCGCTTCACGGGTGGCATTGCGGAATTTGTGAAGCACTTGAACCGGGGCAAAGAGACGCTGCACGATTCACCAATCTACATGGAAGGCAAGCGCGGCAACGTGGAAATTGAAATCGCGCTGCAATACAACGACAGCTACGGCGAGAACGTGTTTGCGTTCGCGAACACGATTAATACTGTAGATGGCGGGACGCACCTCTCTGGCTTTCGCTCCGCGCTGACGCGTACGATCAACAATTTCGCTTCCAATGCCGGCATGCTCAAAGAGCAGAAGGATGAAGTGAGCATCACGGGTGATGACGTTCGAGAAGGGCTCGTCGCCGTGGTCAGCGTGCGTTTGCCGCAGCCGCAGTTTGAAGGGCAGACCAAGGGCAAACTCAACAGTGACATCAAGGGCGACGTAGAACAGATCGTGAACGAGCGGCTTGGGGAATGGTTTGACAAGCATTCCACGGTTGCGCGGCGAATTATCGGCAAGTGCATTGACGCTGCGCGCGCGCGCGAAGCAGCCCGTAAGGCGCGTGAGCTCACGCGTCGCAAATCGGCGATGGATTCGAGCGGGTTGCCTGGAAAACTTGCCGACTGCCAGGAGCGCGACCCCAGCCGCTGCGAACTTTTCGTGGTTGAGGGAGAGTCCGCAGGCGGTTCCGCGAAAATGGGCCGCGACCGGAAATATCAGGCGATCCTTCCGCTCAAAGGAAAAATTCTTAACGTCGAAAAAGCGCGCTACGACAAGATGCTGGGCCACGAAGAAATTCGAGCCATCATCACTGCGCTCGGCACTGGCATCGGCAAGGACGATTTCGATGCCGGCAAGCTGCGCTATCACAAAGTTATTTTGATGACCGACGCGGACGTCGACGGCAGTCACATTCGCACGTTACTCCTGACCTTCTTCTTCCGTCACATGAAGGAGCTAATCGAACGCGGCCACGTGTACATTGCTCAGCCGCCGCTCTATCGCGTGAAGCGCGGCAAGACGGAAAAGTACATTCGTGATGAGCGCGATTTTGCCCGGGAGTTGATGAAGCGCGCCACTGAAGACCACATCGTCAAGGCTAAAGAAGGTGTAAATCTGGATGGGGCGAAGCTCACGTCCTTCCTGCTGAATGTTCAGGAATACGAAGCCGCCGCGGCAAAACTTGGCCGTCGTCTGCGCGAACCGGCGCTCGTAGAGTTGCTTGCGGAGAGCGGTCTTGAGAAAAAGACCGAATTCGAGGACAAAAAGGCGCTCGAAAAACTTTTGAAGGAAATCGACAAGGCCAAGCTGAAGCTCGAAGGAAAAATTACGTTTGATGAAGAGCATAGCCTCTACGAAATTCAGTTTGGACCGCCACATAACCAGAAAATTAATTGGGCGCTGGCCTCTAACGCCGAATACAAGCGGCTGCGAGCGCTTACGAAGCAGATCGAGGAGTTCAATCATCCGCCGTTCACCGTACAGCGCAATGGCACGAAGGTGAACAAGGAAAAGGCCACGGATGTTTTGAACTACGTTGTGGAGGACGCAAAGAAGGACTTCACGATCACGCGATTCAAGGGCCTGGGAGAAATGAACGCGGAACAACTTTGGGATACGACGATGAACGCGGATACGCGGACGTTGCTCCAGGTGAAACTTGAAGACGCAGTCGCTGCCGAAGACATTTTCACGACGCTGATGGGCGAAAACGTAGAAGCGCGGCGCAAGTTCATCGAGGAAAACGCTCTCGAAGTCGTGAACCTGGATATTTGATCCGTCTATGTTTTACCAGTTGGGATGGTCGACGCTGCCCGGTTTGCGCGGATTGAGTTGCTCGGAATTTCGCGCGGTGGCGACAAATTCGCCAGATTCCGTCAGCGGAGTGGTGATTGATTTTGCAAGCGATACCGAGCGCGACGAGTTTTTGAGGCAACTGGAAGCGGAATTTGCGCCGCGGCGATTTACCAACGCGGCCGATGCGTTCGACACGGTGAAAGCCTACGTGCTCGAGCGCGGCAGTAGGTAGCGCATGAGTTTGCTGAACCTAGACGAGGAAAAATGGCAGACGAGATAAAACAATCGATAGTGCTCCCAATCGATATCGAAGCGGAAATGCGCAAGTCGTATCTCGATTATTCGATGAGCGTGATTATCGCGCGCGCGCTCCCGGATGTGCGCGACGGACTGAAGCCCGTACAGCGCCGAATCCTGGTGGCGATGAACGACCTTGGGCTTGCCTCCAACCGCGGCTATCGTAAGTGCGCGAAAATCTGCGGCGATACCTCCGGAAACTACCATCCACACGGCGAAGCCGTCATCTATCCCGCGCTGGTCCGTCTCGCGCAGGACTTCAACATGCGCTATCCGCTCATCGATGGGCAGGGGAATTTCGGATCTGTGGACGGCGATCCTCCTGCGGCGATGCGGTACACGGAAGCGCGGCTTGCGAAAATTTCCGAAGACATTCTTGCCGATCTCGAAAAAGAGACCGTTGATTTCGTCCCGAATTTCGACCAGACGCGTGAAGAGCCGGTCGTTCTGCCTTCGCGGATACCGAATTTGCTCGTCAACGGCGCGAGCGGCATCGCGGTCGGTATGGCGACGAACATTCCGCCGCACAACCTGCGCGAAATTGTAGACGCTGCGATTGTGCTGATTGAAAAACCAGACGCCACGCTAAAAGAAATCATGAAGATCGTTCCTGGGCCGGATTTTCCGACGGGCGCGTACATCGCGGGCCGTGAAGGAATTGAAGCGGCTTACAAGACCGGGCGCGGTAGCTTTACGATGCGCGCGAAGGCTGCGATCGAAGAGGCCGGTAAGGATCGCGAGAACATCGTCATCACCGAAATTCCGTACCAGGTGAACAAGGCGAAGATGATCGAGCGCATCGCGGAGCTCGTGCAAAACAAAAAGATTGAAGGCATTTCCGACGTTCGCGACGAGTCTTCGCGCGAAGGCATGCGCGTTGTTATCGAGCTGAAGCGCGGTGAAGAATCACAGCTCATCCTAAACAATCTTTTCAAGCACACGCAGATGCAAGAATCGTTCGGCATGATCCTGCTCGCAATCGTGGGCGGGCAGCCGCGCGAACTTGGCCTGATTCCTCTGATCAAACTCTTTATCGAACACCGCATGGAAGTCGTGCGCCGTCGCACGATTTTCGAATTGCGCAAAGCGGAAGAGCGCGAGCATATTTTGGTCGGCTACCAAATTGCGCTCGACCACCTGGACAACGTCATTCGCGTGATTCGTGGATCCTCCAGCCGTGCGGAGGCGAAAGAAAACCTGTTCAAGTATTTCAGCGAGCAGGACGTCACGATCACGGAAAACGGCAAATCGAAAAAGCTGGAAGGTGTGAAGCTAGATGGGCGTAAGTATCGTTTCGTGGCCGCGGCGGAAGTTGAAGCTGCGGGCCGGCCCGGCGCGCTCACTCTGAGTTACAAGCAGATCGACGCGATCCTTGAACTGCAGTTGCACCGCTTGACGCAACTTTCCATCGACGAAATTTTGAGTGAGTTGAAATCTATCCGCGACTTGATCGCTGAATTGAAAGAAATTCTGGCGAGCGAGCGGAAGTTGAAACAGGTAATCACGGCTGAATTGAAGGAAGTCCACAAAGCCTATGGTGACGACCGCCGCACTCAAATTGTGGACAAAGTGGACGAGATCAAGCTCGAAGATCTGATCGCAGACACGGAGATGCTAATCACCGTAAGCCACAACGGATACATGAAGCGGACGGCCGCGGACACCTATCGCCACCAGTCACGCGGCGGCAAGGGACGCATCGGCGCTAAAACGAAAGATGAAGATTTCGTAGAGCATCTCTTCATCGCATCGGCGCACAGCTACATTCTGCTCTTTACATCGAAGGGCCGGGTGTATTGGCTGAAGGTGTATGAAATTCCGGAAGCCGCTGCGGCGACACGCGGCAAAGCCATCTCCAGCCTGGTGAAATTCCAGGAAGACGAAAAGCTGACCGCGCTTGTAGCAGCGCGCAACCTCGAGGAAGCGGATAGATTTGTTTTCATGGCCACGAAAAATGGGACTGTGAAGAAATCCACGCTGACGGAATTTTCCAATCCACGCTCGACGGGAATTATCGCCATCAACCTCGAAGCGAAGGACGAACTCATCGGTGCGAAACTGACGGATGGCAAGCAGATGATTTTCCTCGCCAGCCACGAAGGCCAGGCGATTCTCTTCCGCGAGACCGAAGTGCGTGCGATGGGCCGCAACGCCGGCGGCGTGAACGGTATGGACCTGGACAAGGACGACTATGTCGTCAGCATGGACGCGGTCCAACCGGACTTCGAAATCATCGCCAAAGAACACAAGACAACCTCGCAAAATTTGGAAGAGCTCGAAAACGAGCACATCAAGGATTCGCTGACGACGCTGATGCTGACTGTTGCCGAAAAGGGCTACGGAAAGCGCACAGCGCTCGCGGAATATCGCATCACGTCGCGCGGTGGCAAGGGCGTTGTGAACATGAAGACGACAGACCGCAATGGCTCAGTTGTTGCCACGCTGCAGGTGACGGAGGAGTCCGACGTAATGATCATCACGGAACATGGCAAGGTGATCCGCGTACACGCGAATGAGATCCGCGAGGCGGGCCGTTCGACGCAAGGCGTTCGCTTGCTCAAGCTGGATGGCGACGATTCCATCGCCGCGGCTGCCGTTCTGCAGGAAGAGAACGAAGAAGAAAAGAAGTAGTTTTAGTTCAAACCAAAACGCAGCCCGAGAAATTCGCGAAAGTATCTTTTCGCGCGGCTATTCCTCCACCTGAGTGTTAAAATCCTCAGGCCATGAAAACCTCGCGCCGCGCATTCCTATCTTTGCTGCTCCTGATTCCCTTCATTTTCGCTGACGGAAAAGACAAGAAGCCAGATTCCTCCAAGTCTAAGATGGATTATTTCGCTTTCGTTGGAACATACACGACGAAGACGGAAAGTAAGGGTATCTACACTTTCCGCTACGACGCGAGCAACGGAAAAGTTACCGGATTGCGAATCGCCATAGAAACACCCGATCCGTCGTTTGTGACGATTCATCCTAGCGGAAAGTATCTCTACGCCGTGAATGAAGGCGGCAAGGCGAGTTTCGTGACTTCGTTTTCGCTCGATGCGAAGACCGGCAAACTGACGCAGTTGAATCAGGTACCTGCGCTAGGTGAAGATCCGTGTTACATCGCACTCGATCACACAGGCAAATACGTTTTGATTGCAAATTACACTTCCGGAAATCTTGCCGTGTTTCCGATTTTGCCGGACGGAAAACTTGGGGAAAAGACTTCGCTTGTTCAGGATAGCGGCACGCTCGGGCCCAACAAAGAACGGCAAGAAGGCCCGCACGCACACTGGATTGAAACGAGTGCAGACAATCACTTTGTGCTCGCGGCAGACCTTGGTCTCGATGAAATTTTGATCTTCCAATTTGACGCTGCAAAAGGAACACTGGCACCGCACATACCTCCATCCGCGAACTTGAAAGCTGGTTCCGGGCCACGCCACGCTGTCTTTTCGCCGAACGGAAAGTTTCTGTTTGTCGTGAGCGAACTCGCTTCCACAGCGACGAGTTTTGCTTTTGACACGAAAAAAGGCACGCTCAAGCAAATCAACAGCCTCTCCATGCTCTCGCCGGAGTTTTCAGGACGCAACGATGTTGCCGAAGTAGCCGTCCATCCCAGCGGCAGGTTCTTGTACGTTTCAAACAGGGGAATGGACAGCATCGCGATTTTTGGAATCGATCCGAAAAAAGGAACGCTGACACAGATGGGTAGCGTGCCCACCGGAGGCAAAGAACCGCGCCACTTTACCTTCGATCCTGCGGGAAATTTTCTTTTCGCGGAAAATCAACTCACCGACACGATCGTGGTATTTCACGTGGACGCGAATACCGGGCAACTTACCCCGACGGGCGACAGCTTGTCCGTGCCTTCGCCAGTTTGCTTGAAATTTATTCCTGCCGAGTAGATATAGGGACCAAACCATAGACGCGTTCAGTTTGGTTACTTCGCGTGCGACGCGGTGTGGCTTTCTGCGTTACAATCCCGCCTTTGCGTTAGGTTGCTGAGGAGCCCTTATGAATCGCGGCACCGTTTCTAAATTTATTTTGTTCATACTGTTTGTGATTGGATTCGCACCATTGACTTGGGCAGACGGTGAATCCGTTCCCGCGCGGGATCCGAAGCAGCCGGTTGATGAGGCTTATACAGCGAAAATTCATAAGTACACCACCGCACCCTATTTCTCGTCTCCGCTCGTTGACTACTTACCCGCCTCAAAGAACGTGCCGACGCCTGAGGTTGTACTAGGCGATGTTGCCGGCGCGCCGGGAATTCTTCCGTATCCGGAAGAGGTCTACAAATACATGCGGATGCTGGAGCAGGCCAGTCCTCGCGTGAAGGTGATCTCGATTGGCACGACAGAAGAAGGTCGAGAAATGATTGCGGTAGCGGTTTCTTCCGAGGAGAATTTGAAGAAGCTCGAAGAGAATCGCGCACGCCTTTCGAAATTGTCAGACCCTCGCACGATTCATCTGGATGACACAGAGGCAGATAAACTCGTGGCGCTGAGTACGCCCGTCTACTACATCACAGGCACGATTCACTCGCCGGAAACCGGCGCGCCAACGGCGCTGATGGAACTGGCGTACCGGCTTGCCGTAGATGAGAGTCCATACATCAAGGATATTCGCGACGGCGTGATTACCTTGATCACGCCCGTCGTGGAAGTAGACGGCCGCGCCCGTGTCGTGGATATCTACAAATGGCACCTCGCGCACCCGAAGGAGTTTTATCCGCCACTGATTTACTGGGGCAAATACGTGGCGCACGACAACAATCGTGATGCAATGGGTGTGACGCTCAAACTCACCGAAAACGTTTTGAACACGTACGTGAGCTGGAACGCACAGGTTTTGCACGACCTGCATGAATCGGTTCCCTATTTGTACGACAACACTGTGGGCGATGGGCCGTACAACGCGTGGATTGACCCGATTCTGGCTGATGAATGGAACATGATCGCTTCACGCAACGTTGCCGACATGACGAAATTCGGAATGCCAGGTGTGTTTACGCACGGCGATTTCGATACATGGTCACCGGGCTATTTGATGTTCCTCGCCGCGTTACATAACGGAATCAGCCGCCTGTACGAGACATTTGGTAATGGAAATGCAGACACGCGCGAGCGCACGCTTGAGCCTGAGGAATATGCGCGCACGTGGTTCAAGCAGAATCCTCCACTGCCCAAAACTCTTTGGTCTCAGCGCGACAACAACAATTACGAAGAGACTGGCTTGCTGACTTCACTGCATTATTTCAATGAGAACAAGCGCCTGTTTCTTAAGAATTTTTATTTGAAAGCGAAGCGCTCGGTTAGCAAACCGAGTTCGGAAGGGCCTGCTGCGTATGTGCTGCCTGCCGACGAATCTCGCGCAACTCTACAAGCGGAATTGTTGCAAGTTTTGCAAAAGCAGAAGGTGGAGATTTCGCGCTCGAAATCTGCGATTACGGTCAGCTTGCCCGTGAAGAAGGAAAAGAAAAAAGAGGGGCAAAAAGCTGGCGACGCGAAGGAAGCGAAGGATGCAAAAGACGCTAAACAAGAACCGACGACGCGGAGTTTCCCGGCCGGCAGTTATGTGATTCGTATGGATCAGCCCTATTCGCGCATCGCGGATGCTCTGCTCGATCATCAATATTGGAGCCCTGAGGATCCGCAGAAAACGCCGTACGACGATACAGGCTGGACGTTTGGCGAGCTTTTTGGAGTGCAAGTTGTTCGCGTGACGGATGCGAAAATTCTCGACGCGCCGATGGAAAAAGTAACCGAAGTTCACGCCATGGGCGGAGTGAAGGGTGACGGCGCGATTTTTGCTATCAACAATCACGCTGAGCCGGCGCTAGCGACGCTGCGTTACAAGCTCAAAGACGCAACAATAGAAGCAGCGGAAGAACCCTTTGAGATCAGCGGCACCAAATTTGCCCGTGGAACATTCCTGATTCGCGATGCCAAACGTGCGGACGTGGAAAACGCCGCAAAAGAGCTTGGTCTGCAAGCTGTGGCCATTGCCACTGCCCCAAGCGTGAAGACGCATCCCGTACGCGCAGCGCGAGTCGCCTACGTCCACACCTGGCTGAGTACACAGATGGAGGGATGGTGGCGACTGGCACTCGATTCGATGCAGATTCCTTACGATTACGTCAGTACCCAAACGATTGCGAAAATTCCAGACTTGCACGCGAAGTATGACGTGATCCTCTTTCCTCCAGTAGGCATCAATGCTTCGGCGAACGCGATCATTCAGGGGTATCCCACAGCTTGGGGAAATCCGCTGCCGTGGCAGAATACGGCGCTTACGCCGAACTTGGTCGGCAAGAATGACTCAACCGATGACATGCGGCCCGGTCTGGGATGGGAGGGCGTTGCGAAACTGCAAAGCTTTGTGGAAAAAGGTGGTGTGCTACTGACCGTCGATGACACGGCCCAATTTGCGATTTCGATTGGGATGGGGATGGGTGTGAACGCCAATCGAAGCGAGAAAATGAAAATGGTTGGCGCCGTGGTGAGCACTCAATTGGTTGATGGAGCCAGCCCAATCGCCTACGGCTACGAGGAGAAAAATTCTGCGTATTGCGACGATGGCGTAATTTTTTCGTTGAGCAGCGTTGCTGGCGGGCGCCGACGCCGGCGTCTTGGACCGGATATGCGGGAACGGCCGACAGGGCGCGGGACAAAAGATGACCCAGACTACGCCGTGGGGCGAGCAGGCGCAGAAGCTCCGGAAGAGCCCGAAGCAGAGACCTGGGAGTATCCTCCGGTCACCGACGAACAAATGCACAATAACGCACGCGTGATCCCCACGGCAAATCGAGCTCGCGTAGTAATGCGATTCGCCAACGCGAAAGATTTGCTTGTTTCTGGTCTCGTGGAAAATGGTGGTGACATTGCGCAACATCCCGCGGTACTGGATGTGCCGCTCGGTCAAGGGCACGTCGTGCTGTTCTCGATTAACCCCATCTATCGTGGTGAGACCCGCGGAACCTATTCGCTGGTTCTGAACACGGTTCTGAACTTTGACAATCTGAACGCGGGGCGAAAAGACGCGGCGAAATAGCCTTTCTGGGGTTTCGCTTGCCAATTAGGCCGTTTAGAGTACAATCCCCGCCGCAATGGCCAAGCGGAGAATAAAGAGGGCTACCAGGAAAAGTAAGAGTTCTCGGCGGGCGAGCGCTTCGAATCACGCGAAGCTGCCGAAACACGGCATAACGCTTGTGGTGCTGCTGCGCGCACGCATGGGTCACGAGCCTTTTTTGGAAGCAGAGCTGCGCGCCCTTATTCCACCGACCCGCAAAGAAGAAGGCTGCCTGCAATATGATCTGCATCGTGCAGCAGACGGCTCCGGCGGATTTTTGCTGCACGAGGTTTGGGAATCGCGCGAACATCACACCGCACATACGAAGACGGATCATTTCCTTCGCTGGAACGCGCGCAAAGATGCGCTGCTCGCTTCGCGTGAAGCCACCTTCTGGACGCAGATTCTGTAACTACCCAGGCAATCTCTCCTGCCGTCTGTTACGCGGAGAATTTGAGGCATCCGAGCAGGGCTGTTACTGTTTTTCCGGCTTGGCTTTTACATATTCCGGATGTTCTTTTTCTATTTCCGCACCGACTTCAGCCCCTAGCTTGGCTCCGACTTGCGTACAGCCCCCCATGATTTCACTCATTAACGTCGGCATGACGGTGTTGAGTTTCTCTTTCAAATGTGGAGACGGAGCCGGCGGCTGCGAATCGCTGTTCTTCTCCTGCAACTTGATCAATTCCAGAATCTCATCGTCCGTAAAATTCTTTTCGTAAGCCTTCACGAAGACGTCGAGGAAATCGTCCGCTTTGATCCGCTCATGCATTCGCTTGGTCCATTCCTCGCCAAATTCGGGGCTGCACTGAGTGCATTGTTGCATCATCTGTTTTTTCCCCTCTTCCAGCATGGATGGGAACCCGTTCTCAAGGCGTTTTCTGGCGCCGCTAAGCTCGACTAACTTGAGGACGTCTGCGTGGAGTTTCGGATCGAGTTTGGCAGGCGCTGGATTGGCGTTTTGTTCCGCGGGCTTTTCCGCTTGAGGCGCAGGGGGAGTTGGCGTCTGCGCGCGTAGGGATGGACTCGTTAGAAGAATGACAAGAAGTAGATAATGTCGCATTTAATTCCAATATACACAAACACGCAACTAAGGTGCGAGGGATTTGGCCATACGGATTACGGGGAGGGATTCGCCGTTGCGTAGGGGGACGGCGATGGGTTCGACGACTTCGTAGCCGTGGAGTTTGTAAAGCGGGACGCCAGTCAGTGTGGAACCCATTTCGAAGCGTGTGAAGCCGGCGGATTTGGCGGCGCTTTCGCAGGTTTCGAGGAGCAAGGTGCCTAGACCTCGGCGGGCCCAATCCGGATGGACGAAGAAGGCCCGGATTTTTGCGGCATCGGTTTTGGGATCGAGGAGTTCAGATTCGCGGACGGCGGCGTGGTCGCTGCCGAAAAGAGTTTTGCGTTTGCTCCAGCCGCCACATGAGGCGATCAGTTTTTCTCCGGAAAGAGTTGTGGCTTCGATGACGAAATAGGTTTCGTCTTTAATGAGTTGCGTGTCGAGGCCGAGGACCGTGCCGAGGGCGCCTTCGATTTGTGCGGGGGTGTAGTCGTTCGCCTGGAGGACACGGACGGAGGATTCGATGAGTGCGCGGAGCGTGGGGATGTCGGCTTGGGTGGCTAGGCGGACATGGAAAGTGGGCGGCATTTGATGATGATACGCCGGAGGAAAAAGGATTTTACACAGAGATCACTGAGACAGCAGAGAGCACAGAGAGCCAGAAGCTTCTTCGGTACGGGCTTACTCGTCTGATCCTGCTACGTAGTAGCCGGGGCGGGAGCGGAGTTTTAGATTCTTGTATTTGGCATCAACCAAACTAACTTTGATTTCGTGGTAGCCGGATTCGCTAGTGCCCGTAGGCGAATAACCGATGGTGTATTGCGTGTGTAGCTCGCCACCGATTTCGTCAAGGGCTTTTTCGACTGTACGATCCCTGAATGTGGCGAAGTGCGCTCCGCCGGTCGCTGCTGCGGCGACTTCCAGGGCGTGGGCACTGACTTTATCCGCGACGTGACTAACGGCCCAGACGGCAAGCGCCATCAAGTCCACAGTGTCGTTCAGACGAGGGTCTTCCTCTTCAGGAATTGGAGGTTTACCAGGAATCGGTGGAAGTGGATATGTACCGGGCGGAGAAATGTCTGTGTGGTTTTTTTTCGGTTCCGCTTGCAGCAAAGCCCGCGTGGTGGAAAGTCCCACGCTATAAATGGTGATGTTCGCCAACTGTGCTTTGCGAAGAACTTCGCCCAGTTTTGTCTGGCTTCCGAAGTCCGTTGCTTCAGAAACGACGAGGAGAACGCGGCGGCGGCCCGGCGTCGTGGCGGTGGCTTCCGGCAAGCCGGTGAGCATTTCGACACCGACGGCCATTGCATCATAAAGCCTTGAGCCGGAAGTGCCGGCCTGCAAGTGCCAAACGGAGCTTTGGATTTCATCGGCATTTTTGCTGAATGGCAGCAGCTTATCGATCGAATCGTTGAATCCGAGTACGGCGGCTTCGCCGTTTGCGCCGAGGATTGTTTCGGTAATTATGATGCCGGATTTTTGCACGGCGGGAAGCAAGGGTACGACACGCGAGCTTGTCTCGAAGAGAGCCACAAGCGAAATCGGATCACCACCGACGTCAAAGTGCGTAATGGTTTGCGGGACGCCATGGTCGGTAAGCTGAAAGTCCTTGGCTTCAAGGCTGGTGACGATCTGGTCTTTCGAATCGCGCACAGTAACGGGCGCATTGACCAGGACCACGCGAGCTTTGATTGTCGTTTCCGCTCTCTTTGGAGCTTGCTGGATGGGCACGTCCGGGCGCGGAACCATGGGTCCATCGGGCGTTTGAGCGAACGCGGCGCTAGCGCCCAACAGAAAAAGGGCCCCGAACAGTGAGGCGCGTTTAGCTTCATTACCCGTCATTTGCATACGAAAACCGCCATGGCCAGCACCTCGAAGTGTACTCAATTCGACGCTGAGGCGCTCGCAGACGTTGCCGGGAAGGGCGGCGATTCCTACAATGGAAGTTCTCTTCCAGCCGGAGGCAATGGCATGTCTGAAGGACGTCCTAAGTTGAAACCGCAGCACGCACCGAAAGCGCCGCACGAAGACAGAAGATTCCTCGAAAGCACGCCGGCGCGGCCTTTGCGCATCCTGGCTGAATATATCGATCCACTGGCCCAGCTCAAACGAGAAGGCATCGGCGACACGATCGTGATGTTTGGCTCAGCGCGGCTCGATTCCCATGAGGTGGCCGCCGCTCGATTAACGCGGCTGAAAGAAAAGAAAATCTCAAAACTTGGCAAGGAGGAAAAGGCCAAACATCGGGCAGCATTACGCGCCGCAAAGAGCGCGCTCGAAATGTCGCGCTACTACGAAGAGGCGCGCCAGCTTTCTCACAAACTAACCACCTGGGCCCTTTCGCTTGGTCCTCGGCCTCGGCGTTTTGTCGTTTGTTCCGGTGGCGGTCCGGGAATTATGGAGGCGGCAAACCGCGGGGCATATGAAGCGGGCGGTAAATCGATCGGGCTCTCCATTGAACTTCCACACGAGCAGTTTGCGAATCCTTATATCAGTCCTGAACTGAGTTTTAACTTTCATTATTTTTTCATGCGCAAATTGTGGTTCGCGCAAATAGCCAAAGCGCTCATCGTTTTTCCGGGCGGTTTTGGCACGATGGATGAACTCTGGGAAATGATGACGTTGCTGCAAACGGGAAAACTAGCGAAGAACAATTTGATCCTAATTTATGGCCGAAAATATTGGGATGATGTTTTGAACTGGAAAGCGATGGTTCGCTGGGGCACGATCAACGAAGACGAATACAAACTTCTGCAATTTGCGGACAACGTAGATGACGCGTTCGATCTCGTTCGAGGCGGCCTGGAAAAATACCATATGGACGTAGACCCGTTTCTGCAGGCGTACTAAGTCTTTTTACAATCGGCAAGAAATTCAGAAAACCTCATAAATAAAGGGTTTTTACATATCCGCAACCTTTTGGCGCGAGGGGTGTTTTATGAGTGTCCTGCAGAGGCCAGGTAAGACGGCCCGGAACGCAGGGAGGAGATCATGAACACAATTCTTGCACGCAGTAAGAAGCTGTTTGGGAAAGCAGCGCTCGCGACTGTGGCGCTGGGCGGCTTCCTTGCATTCTTCGGAGCCGGCACTGCGTCGGCTCGACCTGTAGTTTATGTGTACGGGCGGCCCCATGCAGTGTTTGTAGGGCCGAGATATTACTATGGCCCGCGGCCAGTTTTCGTCGGCCCAGTATATGGTCCGTATCGGCACTACCACGCGTACCGCTACTGGGACTATCGCGATCGCTGCTGGCGCTACCGCTAAACGCTGCTGAAATTTACCCCAACGAGCAAAAGAAAAGGGCGCGGGGATTGCTCCTCGCGCCCTTCGTGTTGATGGGGGGCAGAAAATTTATTTTGCGACGAGCGAAAAGTCGTCGGAGAAAACCGCAGCAAAGCGACGCTCTTCATCCTGATCGTGCAAAAGCACAACGGGCACAACACGCAGTTGATGCTTGCACGAATGGCATACAGTTACTTCGCCCTGCAAATCTTGCAAGAAACCGTCGGTAAAACGATAGAGAGTGCGCTCACGGCGAGCATTCTTCTGGTCGCGCGCGCCGCAGTGCGGACATACAAATTCCACGGTGTCCTGCTGCGGATCGCGGTCCAGAGCAGCCCAACCGGTGCGGCGAACCCCCAAAGTTTCGGGATATTGCCGTTCCATAAGATCGGCCCTCCTGTGATCCACGTCCTATAACCATGGATGCGCGAAAGGGCCGTTTTGATACAACTTTCTTAATAGACTGGAATTGCTTGGAGTTAGCGAGCCTTTCTGCGCCTGTCTAGCCCGACAAGTTTGACGTTTACACTCCTTCTACACCGCCGACGACCTAAGCGAAAAGTAAACAGATGGGAACTATGGCTCGTTCCTGGTGTCCAAGCAAGTGAGAGGACGCGCGCACCTCACATCCCTGCGAGCGCTGCGCCGGCTGAGGCAAGGCAACCTGTTTCTGTCGGCGCGGCAAAAATTTCTATTTTGCTCGCGGAAAAATTTTGGAGAGGTGTGTGATGTCTGTCGAAGAAAACAAGGATTTTGCCGGGCAAATCGGCACGTTGGGCAGTTGTTTAATTGAAGGAAATTCGGAACAAAAATCGCGCGAACGAAGAACAAAACGGCGCTCACTGGCGATTTCGATTGCGATTCAATCTGCGGTGATTGTTGCATTCGTGTTGGTTCCGTTGCTTGGGAGGACAGAAAAGCTGCCGTTTACTCTCTTTACGCCAATACCCCAGTATTACCACTCGGCGTCGGAGAGAGTGCAGCCTGCGAGGGCAGTTGCTCCCATCCACCAGCGAGAGTGCGTCGTATGCTTTGACCGCAATCTGTCGCCTCATCCTTCGACGCAAAGTGCCACGCGTCGAGTCGACGGACCAATCGGTGACGTAGACCTTGGCCCGGATGGAGATTCATCGAACCAGCCCACAGGTCTGAATATTTTTGACTCTCGCAACCAACCGACGCCACCGGAAGATCCGAATCGAAATCAGAAAAAGAGAATAAGTGTTGGAGGCGCGGTTCAGCAGGCGATGCTGATACACAGAGTCGATCCGAGCTATCCGCCGCTGGCGCGGCAGTTAAGACTTTCGGGGCAGGTTCATCTGCACGCAGTCATCGCAATGGACGGCAGTGTGGAGTCGTTGCAAGTGATGGACGGTCATCCGTTGCTGGTGAAGTCAGCGTTGGATGCAGTGGGACAGTGGCGTTATCAGCCGACAAAGCTGAACGGCCAGCCGGTAGAAGTGGAAACGATCATCACGGTTGTTTACACACTCAACCAATAGCTGCTTTGCGATTTAGAGCACAAAAAGGCCGCAGACATTTTGCTGCGGCCTTTTCTGCCATCAGTCACGCAAAGGTGCGGAGGCCGTGGCTGCCTATGTTGCTCCGCGGCCTCAAGCGCACCCGGCAACCGAGATCGTTAGAAATGAAAAACGAAGCCTGTCGAAACGCGAAGATTGTTTTGGGTTTCGCGGCTGCTAGAAGTTTCCGGGAAACGCGTCAACAGATATTCAACTTGTGCAGGCCGGAACGAGAAATGATGAGTGAGCTTGACGTCAAATCCGCCGCCAAATGAAGCGGCGAACGCATTGCTTGTGCTGGTAGTGCCAAAACCGCTTCCGCTCGCGTGCGCGACTCCGAAGAGTGTTTGCGCAAAAGGAGTGACGCGCTCGAATTTGCGATACGAAATTCGCGGTCCGAAGAGATAGGTGGAAATTGTGCCGTCAACCCCGGTGCCAAGAATGTTGTTTGCATGATAGCCGCCGAAATCGGCAACCGCGCTAAGCCAGTGATTTGCATTGTACGCAACGGACGCGCTGCCGCCGTGCAGATTGAAACCGCTGACGCCGGATGTACTCGGATTGTCACGGACGTACGAGTATCCCGCGAAGATATCCACTTTTGGCGTGTCCTGCGCAAACGCAGCCGCCGTGAATGAAAAAATTGCGAGTAAACACACTACTGCCTTCAACTTCATACAGCCTCCATGAGGTTTGGTTTTTCCGCAGGTACACGCGCCAGTGGCGCTACCTTGCGTGCGCGGGCCGCCTCAGGCAGAGGAAGCAGTATGCCGCGAAGACTCTCTCGCTTGTGCTCTATAGAGATGCCTCGAAATTCGCGCAGG